>Ga0207901_1000011_pt1 | contig 212677 bp, 200 predicted proteins | sample LinPmetageLP46_FD_184057 | JGI IMG/M metagenome (GOLD analysis project Ga0207901, IMG submission 184057) | Marine viral communities from the Pacific Ocean - LP-46 (SPAdes) | ecosystem: Environmental > Aquatic > Marine > Oceanic | place: Pacific Ocean | collected 2011-06-12
GAGGCAGGGACGCATCTCATCAAAGTAGGTCAAAGCACAAACTTACTTCTTCAGGGTGGCCTTTTTTTATTATTTAACATTTAGTCCCTGCGACCCACTTGGATACAGTGGTCGGTTTTTGCTCCTGTAAAAATAGGGGTGGATTTTGCTAAATATCAATAAACTCCGTTTCGGAAACCACCACCTGATTTCGACCGTTATTTTTAGCTTCATATAAAGCGACATCAGCTGCCTTGATTATGTCTGATTTTTCGATAAGCGTGTTATGCAGATAGGCCACACCACAGGAGGCTGTGATCGTTGGTAGCGGTTTATTTTGATATAAAAGTTCCAGTGAACTGATTTCCTGACAGAGTATTTGGGCGCGCTTTACCAAGTGGTCTTTGTTAATATCAGGCATGATAATAATGAATTCTTCGCCACCATAGCGACAGATAACATCACTGCTGCGAAAATGATTTTTGAGAATATTGGCATATTCGACAAGAACCAGATCACCAGCATCATGGCCATAATCATCATTAAATTTCTTAAAATGATCGATATCTGAGAGGATCAGACCCAGTCCATGCTGGGCTCGGGCACATCTGTGAATTTCACGCTCAAGGCTTTCCTCCATGAAACGTCTGTTAAACAGAGAGGTTAATGGGTCACGTACTGATTGTGATTGTAAAGCTTCTTTGAGTTTCAGGCTAACCAGTGACAAAGCAAGGTTATCAGCAGTAATTTTCACCAGACGCTTTCTGGACTCAACGTAATAGGTTTTCTCTTCTCCTACTTTATGTTTTGCACCATTAAATTCGATATGTAACATGCCAAGCATTTCACCCTGGGCAATTATCGGTTCACAGATATAGTTGCTCACACCTTCGCTGACATGCTTACATCGAAGTCTGCCATCGTTATCAAGAGTAGTGTGCTCCTTACCTTGACGTAGCGACCAACAGTCATCAGGAGCTATGACGGGTGCACTTTTAATATCATCTGTTATGCCCCATGTCGTCATCGATTCAACAAGTGTTTTCTTATCATTAAACAAATACAGTGCACCGGTACAATCTGGAAAGATCTGTTCTGCATAATATGAAACGATGGGGTAGGTTTCATCAACAGCTCTGCACACCTGGAGGTAAGAGTTAAGCTGATTGATGAGATTCATCTCATAGTTGTATTGTGTGAGTTCCTGATGAGACTTTTTCAGTTCATCTTCAGATAATTTTTGTTCAGTGATATCAGTTGAGGACCCAACAAAACCCGAAAAACGGCCATGGCCATCGATATAGGGTTCACCATGGTCGATAAAATGCCTGTATTCACCATCACGACGACGTAATCGGTATTCCATGGTAAAAGATTTGTAAGTCTCAAATGCATCCTTAAATACAGTCAGACAATAATCACGGTCGTCGGGATGTAAGGCATTGAACCAGGCTTTACCACCCATCTTTTCAACTTTTTCTCGTCCAATAAAATTTTTATATTGGTTATTTGTAAAAATTATATTGCCATGTATATCAGTTAGCCAAAGGGTAACTGGGGCATCTTCAGCCATCGTCTGGAAATTAATTTCTTCAAGTGAAATAGCGGGTGTTCCAGTGTTTACTTCATTCATACTTGAATTCAACTCCATTGTTGAACTGTCTCCATGTTTGAAAATTCATCCGGTGAAAATTTTATATAGCAAACAGACTTTATATAAGAGTTAATGCTTTTTTTTGTGCCTGTTTACTTTATATATGAATTAAGGATACACCATGTGAAGCAATAATCTGAATTAGGTCAATTCTTCTTGATAGTTATCAGCTGTAAATCGCGGGGTACATAATGCTAGAAATACCAGATCCTCATTACTGACATTGGTGATACGTTGGCGAGTATTTTCAGGAATAATAACAACATCTCCCGAAGTAACGGTATGAGGAGGCAAATCACCGATCTCTACGATTCCCTGACCTTGAATAATCACATAACGTTCAGTGGTTGACTTTAACCGGTGCCACTGTGTGGTTACTCCGGGTGAAACCCTTGCTTGAGCAATTGATAACGCTTCATCTTCGATATCATTAGACAGTTCATTGATATAGCATCCTTCAATAAAATAGTATTCGTTATCGGCTTGAAATGGTTTTATTATGGGTTTCATAATGAAAATGTAATCATGTTTGGGGCCTTTTAGCAAAATATCGGGCAATCCAGATAAAAATCATGTTGAACGGATTTGGCATCATCTATGCAGATTTTTTCATGTCACCCTTAACGGAGGTGCTCCATGAAAACGTTCATGCTTCTTTTTGTATTGTCATTTTCAGTACAAGCGAATGAAATATCTACATGGAATCGTCTGATTCTTTCTGGCGGTTCACATATCATGATCGGCTTTACACCACCAGAGTTAAAGCAAGCTGAAATACTTAATATTTTTATTGAAGGTGATGGAGAACCCGGCGTGGCATTAAGGCTGGCGCAGGAAACCGGAGGAGACAGTGTCTATATAGGACGTCCCTGTCAATATCTGAAAGCTACCCGATTTAACTCGTGTAACCGTGAGCTGTGGACTTCACATCGATATTCTCAAGCCGTAGTGGATTCGATGGATATGGCAATTTCTATAATGAAACAGCAGTATCAAGCGAGTCAAATACGTTTGGTAGGGTATTCCGGAGGGGGAGCAATTGCATCGATTATTGCATCAAAAAGGAGCGATGTTGCACTATTAGTGACCGTTGCTGGCAACCTTGATCATAAGTGGTGGAGCGAATTTAATGATTCAGCACCTCTGTCGGGTTCATTAAACCCAGTTGATTACAGCTCAGCATTAGAGGCAGTACCCCAGATACATTTGATAGGCGATCATGATTTTGTGGTACCCGGGTCGGTATTAATGTCTTATCTGTCGAAATTCAAATCACGTGAAAAAGTAAAAAGCTATCTGGTGGGAGGAGCTGATCATACGTGCTGCTGGTCGGTGGCTATCGCTGCGGTACTGACGGATTAGACTGGAATGGCTAGCCAAGGCTGGCCAGCCATTCATCATCGGAACCTTCATTCATGCCTTCAAATAAATAAGTTGATAGATAGCGTTCGCCAGTATCGGGTAGCATTGCGAGAATAACCGAACCTGGTTCTGCATTTTCAGCGACTTTCATTGCGGCTGCCACAGTGCCGCCACAAGATAAACCACAGAAGATTCCTTCTTCACTGGCTAACCTTAATGCCCAGCTTTTGGATTCTTCATCAGTAACAGGGTATAACTCGTCATAAACATCGCGATTTAATACATCTGGAATGAAGTCTGGTGTCCAGCCCTGAATCTTATGGGGATGCCAGTCATCTCCTGCCAGCATCGATGCCGCAGCTGGTTCAGTGGCGACAATTTTGGTATCAGGTCTGGCAAGTTTTATCATTTCACCAGCCCCGGTTAACGTGCCGCCAGTTCCCCAGCCTGAGACCCAGTAATCGAGCCTTTTACCGGCAAAATCGCGAAGAATTTCAGGGGCGGTAGTATTTCGATGAAAAGCTGGATTAGCAGGATTTTCGAATTGTCTGGCGAGAAACCAGCCATGTTTTTCAGCAAGTTCCTCGGCTTTTTTCACCATTCCTGTCCCTTTTTCCGCTGCGGGAGTGAGGATAACTTTGGCACCGAGTGCCCGCATAATTTTCCGGCGTTCAATGGAGAAGGTTTCAACCATCGTGGCAACAAATGGATAACCTTTCGCTGCGCAGACCATTGCCAGGGCAATGCCGGTATTACCCGATGTTGCTTCAACGACAGTTTGTCCAGGTTTTAATACACCACGTTTTTCAGCGTCATCGATTACGGCAAATGCAAGGCGATCCTTAACCGAAGCCATCGGATTGAATGCTTCCACTTTGACGTACATTTCGACGTGCTCAGGAGCAATATTATTAAGTTTAACAATAGGTGTATTACCGATAGTGTCGAGGATGCTGTTATAGATCATAATTTCTCTGTCGGTCTGGTTAAATTAATCCAAAGCTTACACTAAATTGTTGATGCAAAAAAATCCACTGGTCGTCTAACAACACTATAAACAAAAACAGCCGCATGGCGGCTGTTAGTAGCGAAGTCCAGCTAAATGTCAGGAAACATTATTGCTTACATGAATATTTTGTTTGGTGGATTGTTTTGCCGGCTGTTTGCTATCCGGGTTAGATGTCAGCTCAAGTGCCTTCAAAATATTTTGTCGGGTAATTGAACCAACTAAGCGATTTTCTTTGATCACTGGCAAACATTTGTAAGCGGTTTGTAAAAATTTCTCGGCAACCTCAATGATGGAAGCTTCAAAATCAATGGTTTCAACTTTATTATGCATATATTCTTCGACTTTGCCGGCCGATTCGCCCTGATAAGCAGCATTAAGGGCGACTTGCATACAGTCTTTTTCAGAGAGAAAACCAATCAGGTTGCCATGATGATCCACTACCGGTGCCCCGGAAATTTTCAACTCAATCAGCTGATGAATCGCCCGCAACACATCCATATCAGGAGTGAAGGTGATCTTGGTGCCATTCATATGATCTTTTACTTTGAGTGATGCAAGCATGGACTACTCCCTGATGCTGATTAGTTTTGTTGTTTTTCCCGTTTCCGGGCTTCACACTCTTCTTTTTCCTGGATTGAGCAGGCACCACCACAACTTCCTGACAGTCCAACCTGATTCAAACCACCACAACTACCTTTTATTGCTGAACGGCCAAAAATTACACCTATAGCCATGGCCATAACAGCCAACAGAAGAATAAAAAATGTGGCGAGGAAAGTATTCATATTAGCCTCCAAAATCATCAAGCATGATGTTTTCAGGTTCAACACCTAAATCTTCGAGCATTTTGATGACAGCTGCGTTCATCATCGGTGGGCCGCACATGTAATATTCGCAATCTTCTGGAGCCGGATGATCTTTCAGATAGTTTTCATAAATAACATTGTGAATAAACCCGGTGTAGCCAGTCCAGTTATCTTCCGGCAATGCATCAGATAAAGCGACATGCCAGGTGAAATTATCATTTTCAGCGGCCAGCTCGTCAAAATCTTCGGTATAAAACATCTCACGCAGACTGCGGGCACCATACCAGAAAGTCATTTTACGTTTAGATTTCAAACGGCGCAGCTGATCAAAGATGTGTGAACGCATTGGCGCCATACCGGCACCACCACCAATGAATACCATTTCTTTATCCGTATCTTTGGCAAAAAACTCACCAAATGGACCGGAAATAGTGACTTTATCACCAGCTTTGAGATCAAAAATGTATGAAGACATGATTCCCGGTGGCACATCATCAGCATTAGGCGGTGGTGATGCAATCCGTACGTTCAGCATTACAATGCCTTTTTCTTCCGGATAGTTGGCCATAGAGTAGGCGCGAACCACGTTTTCTTTCACCACGGATTTGTAACGCCACATATCAAAGCGATCCCAATCTGGACGATATTCATCGGCGATGATAAAGTTTTTGTATTCCACCGTATGTGGCGGACATTCAATCTGAATAAAACCACCGGCACGGAAGTTAACACTTTCACCTTCAGGTAATTCAAGGATCAGCTCTTTAATAAAAGTGGCAACATTATCATTGGAACGAACCGTGCATTCCCACTTCTTCACGCCGAATACTTCTTCCGGCACCTGAATCCGCATGTTTTGTTTAACGGCCACCTGACAAGACAACCGATCACCTTCAGCGGCTTCACGTTTAGTGATATGTGATTCTTCAGTGGGCAGAATAGAGCCGCCGCCTTCAAAGATCTTTACCTTGCATTGTGCGCAGGTCCCACCACCGCCACATGCTGAAGATACAAACAGGTTGGCATCGGCTAAAGCCCCTAAAAGTTTACCGCCAGCCTTGGTTTTAATCGTTTTTTCATCATTGACAATAATGTCGATATCACCGGTCGCTACCAATTTGGAGCGGGCGCTGATAATAACGAATACCAACGCCATGATGATCAGCGTGAATAAGACGATGCCTAAAATGATTTCCATTAGAGTTGAATCCCCGAAAATGCCATGAATCCTAACGCCATCAAGCCCGCAGTGATAAAGGTGATGCCAAGGCCTTGTAAGCCGTCAGGAACGTCGGAATATTTAAGTTTCTCTCTGATGCCTGCGATTGCAGTGATAGCCAGCGCCCAGCCAAAACCACTTCCCACACCATATACGGCACTTTCTGCAAGATTGTAATCACGTTCTACCATAAACAATGTGCCCCCTAAAATGGCGCAATTCACCGTGATTAAAGGCAGGAAAATACCTAACGCGTTATAGAGTGCCGGCACATATTTATCCATGGCCATTTCGATGATTTGCACCATAGCGGCAATAACACCAATATAGCTGATCAGGCCCAGGAAACTCAGATCAACATCTGGTAAACCTGCCCATGACAGGGCGCCTTCTTTAAGAAGGTATTGATAAATCAGATTATTGGTTGGAACGGTTATTGCCTGAACCAGAATAACCGCGATACCCAAGCCCAGAGCGGTTTCGATTTTTTTCGATACTGCGAGGAAGGTACACATCCCCAAAAAGAAAGCCAGAGCCAGATTCTCGACGAAAATTGAGCGGATAAACAGACTGAGATAATGCTCCATTTACAAAACCTCCGTGCGGTGTACCTGGTGAATCTGATAGTCCGGCGCCTCAACTTGTTGTGGTTTCCAGCTACGAATCGCCCAGATCATCAGGCCGATAATAAAAAATGCGCTGGGTGGCAGCAGCATCAAACCATTGGGCATATACCAGCCACCTTCGTTAGCGACAGGAATAATAGTTTGCCCAAACAGTTTGCCAGCGCCCAGTAATTCACGGAAGAAGGCGACAACCAGCAACACTAAACTGTAACCCAGACCATTACCTAAACCATCAAGAAAGCTCATTCCCGGCGAGTTTTTCATGGCATAGGCTTCTGCTCTGCCTAAAACAATACAGTTGGTGATGATCAAACCGACAAACACAGATAATTGTTTGCTTGCCTCGTAAGCGTAAGCTTTGAGAATCTGATCAACGATAATGACCAGTGAAGCAATGACCGTCATCTGAACGATGATGCGAATACTTGACGGGATATGATGACGAATCATACTGATAATCGCGCCTGAAAATGCAGCAACCGTCGTCAAGGCGATACACATGATCAGCGCCGCAGTCATATTGGTTGTCACCGCTAATGCGGAGCAGATTCCCAATACTTGTAATGTAATAGGGTTGTTATCGATTAACGGGTCGATAACATTGGTTTTTGCTTGGCTTGCCATCAGTTATTCCCCATGTCTGAACGCATGTTTTGCAAAAAAGGACCAAATCCATTTTCACCTAACCAGAAGACCATCATATTGGATACACCTTGGCTGGTCAGAGTAGCACCGGATAATCCATCGACTTTATACTCAGCTTGTGGCGTATTGTTGTCGACATAACCCCGAACAACTCTGAATTCCACATTGCCATTTGCATCAAATATTTTTTTACCTTCCCATTTGGCTAACCAGCGTGGGTTTTCTATTTCGCCGCCCAGGCCTGGCGTTTCTGCATGCTCGTAAAAACGCAAACCACGAATGGTATTAAAGTCACTCTCCAGGGAGAGAAAACCGTACATAGTCGACCATAAGCCGTAACCATGAACCGGAATGACCAGTTGTTCGATTTCATCACCTTGACGCAGAATATAAACAGGTGCGTATTTGGCTCTGCTGCCGATTCCGGCAATATCCTCACGATTACCGAGGCGTACTCCTAAATCTGGCGACCCGGAGGCTTTGCGCTGATCATACGTCGTCGGATCAATATCGTTTTCCGCAAACTCCCCGGATGCCAGGTCAACTAATCGGACTTCAAATTGTTCAAAGGCAACTTCCATGTCCATGCCGGGTTCATACTGTCCGGTAACGGCCAGTATGTTCTGCCGAATATCATTCTTTTTATTTACAACCTGCTTGGATTTGAGTGCTACGGCTGCCGTCGACACCATGACCGAACAGACCAAACACAGCATGATTGCAATAAATATGGTTTTTGTCGGGTCATCATTGGGCCGCTGCATCAGCTGTCCAAAAAAACCTTTTTTCCGAGTAATTTCTGCCATGGTTAGCTTCGCTGTAGTCTTCGTTTAATGTTGGACTGAACGACAAAATAGTCGATAAGAGGGGCAAATATATTGGCAAACAATATGGCTAACATAATACCTTCGGGGAAGGCAGGATTGATGACCCGTATCAGCACAGTCATAAAACCAATCAGAATGCCGTAGATCCAGCGGCCTTTGTTGGTCATGGCTGCAGAAACCGGATCCGTGGCCATGAAAACCATACCAAAGGCAAAACCACCCAGTGATAAATGCCAGTACCAGGGCAAACCAAACATTGGATTGGTCTCACTGCCAATCATATTAAACAGCCAGGTCGTGGCAACCATGCCGATAAACACACCGAAAATAATTCTAAAAGAGGCAATCCGGGTATACAGCAGGAAAGCCGCTCCAAGTAAAATAGCCAGAGTAGATGTTTCACCCAGCGAACCAGGCATATGACCAATAAAGGTTTGTGTCCAGGTATAACCCGCTTCAGTCACAGCTTCCAAACCACCCAGGGCAGCCAGGGCAAGAGGAGTGGCGCCGGTATAACCATCAATTGCTGTCCAGATAGCATCTCCGGACATTTGTGCCGGATAGGCAAAGTACAAAAATGCACGGCCGGTTAATGCAGGATTCAGGAAGTTTTTGCCGGTACCACCAAACACTTCTTTACCAATCACCACACCAAAGATAATACCAAGAGCAACCTGCCACAGAGGCGTAGATGGCGGTAAGGTGAGACTGTAAAGCATGGAGGTAACCAGAAAGCCTTCATTGACTTCATGATTTCGCACAGCAGCAAAAATGACTTCAAAGGTACCGCCGGCAATCAATGTTGTCAGATATATCGGCAAAAAATATAAAAGCCCATGGAACATATTAGAGAACATGCTATTAGGATCGTAACCGATACCAAAACTGGTCAGAATCCAGCCACGCCAGCCTTCCAGTGTCGACATACCCAATTGGGCCATCGCGCTGTTTGCCTGATAGCCGGTATTCCATAACATCAGCATTAATACGGGCAGGGTCGCGAGCACGACATAACTCATTACCCGCTTAAGGTCGATACCATCTCGAACATGCGGGGAGCCACGAGTTACATCGCCCGGGCTATAGATGAATGTGTCGATCATCTCATAGACAGCAAAATACTTTTCGTATGGTCCGCCTTTTTGGAATGATGGCTCTATCCGGTCTAGGAATCGTCTTAAACGCGCCATGGTTATCCTTCTTTTTCTATTTGTGTAAGATTGGCTCTCAGCGCTGGGCCATAGTCATATTTGCCAGAGCAGACGTATGAACATAAGGCCAGATCTTCTTCATCCAACTCAAGACACCCCAGAGCCTGAGCAGAATCAGTATCTCTGACCAGTAAAGCTCTCAGCAGTTGCGTGGGTAAAATATCCAGTGGCATAACCGTTTCAAATACACCAACAGGCACCATGGCTCGCGGACTACCATTTTGTGAGGTAGTCAACGGTAAATCTTTTTTGCCGAAAACTTTGCTGAAGAACACATTCAATGCGGAATATTTATTGGCGCCGCCTGGACGAATCCAGCCTAATACTTCACGGTGGGTGCCTTCTTCAAGCACAGATATCTGAGAATGAAATCGACCCAGGAAAGCGGCCCAGTTATTGGCTGTATGACCATTGAAAACTGATCCGGAAATGACACGGGAACGAACATTCTGAACTTCGCCACGGACTAAATCTTCAGTATTGGCGCCCAGTCGTGTGCGAATTAACCGAGGTTTATTTACCATGGGGCCTGCCAGCGAGATAATTCGTTCTACCCAGAGGTGACCGGTGGTGAATAGTTTTCCTACAGCAATGACATCCTGATAACCGATATGCCATACGGTTTTTTTGACACTAACCGGCTCGATAAAGTGGATATGAGTTCCAACAAGACCAGAGGGGTGAGGGCCCGAGAAAGTCGGGGTTTCAAGATTTTTGAGATCAGGAGTCGGTAATGCAGCCTGTGGTGACTGGCATAGATACAATTTACCGCTAGTCAAATGACTGAGTACTGTCAAACCATTACGAAAATCGTCAGCGTACTCATTAATTATGAGATTGGGGTCAGCGGCCAGTGGATTGCTATCAATGGCAGTAATAAATATTGCTTTAGGTTCGCTATCCAGTTCCGGACTTTTACTGTACGGCCGTGTCCGTAATGCTGTCCATAAACCCGACGCCACCAGATTTTCCTGGACTTGCTCACGGCTGAGCGACGTCAGTTCTTTCGGGGAGTAATGTTTAAAAGTGATTTCATCATCACCTTCTAGCTCAATTACCACAGATTGTAATGCGCGTTTAGCGCCACGGTTGATGGATTTAATCACGCCTGAGCCTGGAGCTGTATAAGTCACACCGGGAATTTTCTTGTCGGTGAACAAGGCTTCACCTAATTTAACCCGCTGCCCTTCTTCAACCAGCATAGTCGGTTTCATCCCGACGTATTCGTGACCCAACACAGCAACCGATGCGACCGGATTAGCCTGGCTAATTGTTTGTTCCGGGGCACCAGCAAGGGGCAATGTCAGCCCTTTCTTAATTGAGAAATGCATATCCCACCTAGTCAGAAGCAGTGCATGAGCACTGTTGGCTTTTGAAATTATCAACGCAGGAGTATAGCGGCTTTGCAGTACTTATGGGAAGCTTACCACGTTATTTGAATGGTTATTTTCCAGCAATGGATTTAGCTGTTTTAAGCCATACAAAACCAATTAGAAATGCAGTGCAAGCCGTTAGTGCCGCCAGAATGAAAGTCATTTCCGGTCCGGGGGTAATCCATAAATAACCGCTTAATAAGCTTCCCACCGCACCTCCGGCACCAAAACTCATACTGCTGTAAAGCGCCTGTCCTCGTCCTTGATTGCGGCCGGTGAAATGTTGGTGTAACCATGCTATTGAAGCGGCATGATAGGCACCGTAACTGGCCGCATGTAAAGATTGTGCGGCAATCAATATAAAAATCTGATCGGCATATAGCGCAATCAACAGCCAACGAAGCGCTGCCAGCAGCAGGCTGGCCAGTAGCACTTTACGTATGCCAAAGCGTGGTAACCAGCGGTGCATCACCAGAAATACCATTAACTCTGCTACCACACCCAACGCCCATAACTGTCCGATCAGAGTGCGGCTGTATCCATGCTGTTCAAGATAAATACTGTAAAACGTATAGTAGGGTCCATGGCTGACCAGCATTAAAAAACAGATGGCTAAAAATGCCCGCACTGCAGGTTGTTTAAGTAATTGCTTTATAGGGATGTGATTGAGACTGAGATGACGACTTGCTAATTCAGGAACGGTCAGGCTGATTAACCAGATACCACTGATTGATACCAGCAAGGCATAGGGGACGATGCCGGCATCGTAACGATCTAACAGCCAACCGAGCAACACCACTACACAGATAAAGCCGATAGATCCCCACACACGGATCTTGCTGTAATGATGGCTATACTCGCCCAGATGCTGCAGGGTAGTGACTTCAAATTGGGGAAGTGACGCATTCCAGAAAAAACTGAATAGCATCAGTACAGCGGCTATCCAGTAATAACTTTGCGAGATAAAAATGGCAGAGAAAGCCAAAATACTGAGAAAACTTGCCAGTCGTACAATACGCATTCGCTGACCACGATGATCAGCAATCCAGCCCCAGACATTTGGTGCAATAATGCGGGTGGCCAGCAGAATGGCGGTTAATTCACCAATCTGCCTGGCACTGAAGCCTTCCCACTGCAGGTAGAGGCCCCAGTAGGGAACCAGAATACCCAGAGTAGCAAAATAAAAAAGATAAAATCCTGACAGTCGCCAGTAGGGTAGAGCAGAAAAAGGCACCAGCGATCAGATCAGGCTTGCGCCGGAATAATTGGTGTATCAGTCGTGACATCCATATTCTGTGCCCGTTGACGTAATACATGGTCCATTAACACCAATGCCAGCATAGCTTCAGCGATTGGTGTAGCCCGAATGCCCACACAGGGATCATGACGGCCATGTGTAACCACTTCAATAGGCTCACCACGTGTGTTGATACTGCGACCCGGTATGCGCAAGCTGGATGTAGGTTTGAGTGCCATGCTGACCAGTAAATCCTGGCCGCTGGAAATTCCACCGAGCGTACCGCCAGCATGGTTGCTCAGAAAGCCTTCAGGGGTTATTTCATCACGATGTTCGGTGCCTTTTTGAGTAACCGACTCAAAACCTGCACCGATCTCAACACCTTTAACGGCATTAATACTCATCATCGCATGAGCAATATCAGCATCCAGTCGATCAAAAATAGGTTCACCCAGACCGGGGGGGACATGGCGGGCAATGACATTGATACGAGCACCAATTGAATTGCCTTCCTTGCGTAGGGCATCCATATAGTCTTCCAACTGACTTTCAATCTTCGGATCCGGATTGAAAAACAAACTGTTTTCGATATGCGACCAATCCAGTGTTTCAGCTTTAATCGGTCCGAGCTGACTCAGGTAACCCTGAATTTCGATACCATATCGTTGTTTGAGAAATTTTTTGGCAATACCGCCCGCGGCGACTCGCATTGCAGTTTCACGAGCTGAGGAGCGACCACCACCCCGGTAATCACGGAAACCATATTTATGCTGATAGGCATAATCGGCATGAGCCGGGCGAAATTGCTCTGCAATATTGCCGTAATCTTTTGAACGTTGATCCACATTTTCAATCAACAAACCAATGGGAGTCCCGGTGGTTTTGCCTTCAAAAATGCCTGAAAGAATTTTGACCTGATCGGGTTCGCGACGTTGTGTTTCATGACGGCTTTTACCGGGACGACGACGATCCAGATCTCCCTGCAGATCGGCTTCAGACAATTCAAGTCCCGGTGGGCAGCCATCCACAATACAACCTATCGCTGTACCGTGACTTTCACCAAAGGTGGTGACGGTAAATAGTTTTCCGAAACTGTTGCCTGACATAATCAAATATCCGAGTTAAACAATAAATAAAGTAGCAAATCCAAGGAAAGCCATAAATCCGACGACATCTGTCACAGTGGTCAGTAACACACTGCCGGACAATGCGGGATCAATACCAATACGTTTCAATCCCAATGGAATTATGACGCCTGCAAGTGCAGCACAAGTCATATTAACAATTATGGCCGCGCCAATCATGATTCCCAGTAAAAAATTACCAAACCACAGATAAGTAACAAAAGCGATTGCTATTGCCCAAATCACACCATTAGCCATGCCGACCAGAAATTCCTTACGTAACAACCATCGCTGGTTTTTATCATTCAGTTGCCCTAAAGCCATGGAGCGAATCACCAATGTCAATGTCTGGCTACCGGCAATGCCGCCCATGCTGGCAACAATCGGCATTAATACTGCCAATGCCACCAGTTTTTCAATGGTAGTATCAAACAGACCAATGACCCATGCGGCGAGAAAAGCGGTGAGCAGGTTGATGCCGAGCCATACCGAGCGGCGATGGATACTTTTTTTGACCGGCGCAAATGTGTCTTCATCCTCACTCAAACCGGCCATGCTCAATAAAGAGTGTTCGGCTTCATCGCGGATAACGTCTACCACGTCATCGATTGTGATACGGCCCAGCAGATGGTTGTCTTTATCTACTACGGGGGCAGAAATCAGATCGTGTTTTTCAAAACGGTGTGCCACATCGTGGTCAGACATATTGGCCGGAATTGGCTCAACCTGATGTGACATCGCTTCGCGTACAGTGAGCGAACGACTGCGACTGACAACCTGCGACAAACGTAAAGTACCGAGATATTTATCCTGATGATCAACAACGTACAAGCTATCCGTGTTTTCAGGTAATTCGCCGTACATACGCAAATAACGTAATACCACTTCCAGGGTAATGTCAGAACGCACCGTGACCACATCGGTGTTCATCAGACCACCGGCAGTATCTTCCTCATAAGCCAGAATGGCTTCAACCCGACGTCGGCGCTGCGAGTTCATGGCCCGCAAAACTTCCTGCATCACATGGCCGGGCAGATCCTGCAAGATATCAACGACGTCATCGGTATCCAGATCTTCAGTCGCACTTAACAGATCAGCCGTGTCCATGTTGGTCATCAGACCTGTACGAACATCTTCACCAATATAGGAAAGTACTTCACCGCGTAATTCGGGGTTAATGATCGGCCAGCAAACCAGACGTTCGGCTGGCGGCAAAGATTCCAGTAAATGTGCTGTTTCAGCGGGATGCAGGCTGGCTAATAAGCGGCGCATTCTGACGAATCGTCCACTTTTTAGCGCCTCGGAAAATGCATTCAGCGAGTGATTGAGACTGCGATGTTGGTCCAGCTCAGACATATCCGGTTCCAGGTGGCGTCGGTTCTTGTACGGGGAGGTTTTGCAGGCTATTTTAGCCTGCTTGCCTTGTGCTGGATAGCGTTAAATTGTCAGGCCTGTTTATCTCACAACAGATTTGGTTATTTGAGATAAACAGACTTTAGTGATGAATCGGCGCGTTGATTTGTTCAAGCAACATATCCGCCTCAAGTGCATCAGAAACTTCCATGATGCTAAGGGTATTACTCGGCAATAAACTCAAATCAGTTTCGTTAATGATTTGCTTTATTTCTAACAAAGCATTGGGATGCATACTGAAATGCTCCAGCCCCATTGCCAGCAATAGACGTGTATAACGAGGATCACCAGCCATTTCACCGCACATTGATACTGGTACATTAAATTTTCTGCCAGCTTCCAGTGTCATATGAATCAACCGTAAAACGGCAGGGTGCAATGGGTCATAAAGATAGTTGACTGTGTCATCAATACGATCGATTGCCAAAGTATATTGAATCAAATCATTGGTGCCGATTGACAGGAAATCGACATGGCGAGCAAACATTTCCGCACAAACTGCACTGGCAGGGATTTCGATCATGGCACCAATTTCAACCCGATGATCATATTCCAGTCCTTCTCTGTCCAGTTCCAGTTTGCATTGCTCAAGTAAGTTACGTGCCTGCAACAGTTCATGCATTGTGGAAATCATCGGGAACATGATTTTGATTTTGCCATAGGCTGATGCCCGTAAAATGGCTCTTAACTGGGTACGAAACATAGCCGGCTGAGTCAGACACAAACGAATGGCGCGTAAACCAAGCGCTGGATTTGTGACTACTGTTTGAGTGAGATGACGGCCACCATCAACGGTTTTATCAGCGCCTAAGTCGAAGGTTCGAATGGTGACCGGCTGATTATTCATGCCTTCCACCACATCACGATATGCCGCCAGCTGTTCTTCCTCTTCGGGTGGTGCCAGACGGTTCATGTAGAGAAATTCGGTTCGATAAAGTCCAATGCCCTGTGCCCCGGCATTACTGATAGTCGTAATGTCTTCGGGCAATTCCGCATTTGCGAGTAGCGTAATGGTTTTACCATCGCGGGTACGGGTCGGTTGTGACTTATAGCGACTGAGTGATGAAATATGTTCATCAAAAGCAATGCGCCGCTGTTGATATTCTCTAAGTGTGCCTTCATCGGCACCGGCAATCATGATGCCAGCTTCACCATCGACGATCAGTGGCTCATTGTCCTGCACATAGCGACGAACAGATTCCACACCGACAATGGCCGGAATACCCAGGCTGCGTGCCAGGATTGTGGTATGCGAAGTCGCACCACCATGCTCAGTGACGAAGGCAGCAATACCCTGATGTTGCATTAAAACGGTATCTGCAGGCGTCAAATCTTCAGCAATGATGATATGACCTTTCAGCCGTCCATCAGCAATTTCGTGATCAGCAACTTCCTGATCGGCCAGAATCCGATGGATACGATTGACCACATGATCAACATCATCACGACGGGTTCGCAGATAGGGATCATCCATTTCATTGAAGACGTTGATCAGTGCGTCACGTTGAAGTTGCAGTGCCCATTCAGCATTACAGCGACGCTGGCGGATCATCTCGACTGGGACTTTGGTCAGAGATGAGTCATTGAGCATCAAAATATGTGTATCAATGAATGAGGTTACGTCTGCAGGCGCGTTGGCGGGAATATGATTACGTATCGACTTGAGCTGCTGCTTGGCCTGTTCAATGGCGTCGAGCAGACGTTCAACTTCCTGTTCAATCGAAAAGGCAGGGATCAGGTATTCACGTACATCCGGCTGATTGTGAAACAGAATATGTGCGCGGCCGATCGCGATGCCTCGGGAAACACCAATGCCCTGGAGTTCAAGCGTCATTGGCCTTCCCCAAAGTAATTGGCAATCAGCTCACCGATAGCCTGTAAAGCAGGTTCAGCATCATCGCCTTCTGCTGTAACCTGGATTTCAGTGCCTTTGGCCGCTGCTAACATCATCACTCCCATAATACTTTTGCCATTTACCTGACGGTCATCCCTTGAAACATGGATATCCGCATTGAACTCAGAAGCTGTGGTGACAAATTTGGCGGCAGCCCGGGCATGTAAACCCAGTCGGTTGATAATGGTAAAAGTCTGTTCCTGTTTCATGGACGGTATCCTGAATGATGACACCGAACTATGCCTTCCTGGCCACCACTTACTGCTTTGTGTTCCAGTTCATCAAGGCTTAAGGTTGGATAATTCAAAACGCGGATTAGCATGGGAAGATTAAGCCCTGAAACAATTCGAATATCTTCACGATCAGAGACCGCACAGGCAATATTACTAGGAGTTGAGCCAAACATATCTGTCAAAATCAAAATACCATTACCCTGATCCAGTCCAATCAATTCACCATCAAGCTGTTTCCGAATCGCGTCGGGATTATCTTTTACTTCGATAGAAATGACTTTGGTAGGCAAGGGACAGCAGGACAACATTTGTCTTGCCGTGTTTATCAACTCGGTGCCGATATGGTTGTGCGATACGATCAAAATACCTACGGTCATCTTGGTTCTCTTGGTCACCAGTAAAAGTCAGACTGGAAGGGCAGTTTACCGCCAATGAATGTAATGGATATGAGCCTTTTAGGCAAATATCTGTGTTTAAAATGCCATTTTAGCCAGTTGCCAGAGCTGCATTTTGGCATGGCTGTGTTGGTGGGAACTCTGCATTGCCAGCCAGCTGTCAATTCGGGTTTTTAATGATGCCGGATTCTGGACAGATAAGGTCAATACTGCTAATGGTTTACCAAGAATAAATTTACTGTGAATTGGTGTGGTGACGCTGACTGGAGGTTGATGCACTGATTTCAGCTCAATACAAAAATCTGCAATGCAGCTGCTCCGCCAGCTCTCTTCACCATATACTTTGCGAATATCGATCAAGCCTAATTCACGGCTATGCAATAGACCGGAAAGCATTTTGGGGCAATGGCCGATTAGCTGATCAGCTTCCAGTGAAAAATCCACTACATCATCGGCAATCAAAATCGCCCCATGATGAATCAATTCAAGCGCAAGACTGCTTTTGCCAATACCTGCCTCACCCGTTAGCAGAATTCCTTTTCCCTGATAATGAAGCATTACGCCATGTTGACTATTTATGGCTGCTGGCAGAGACATTGTGAATCAGTCTTCGTCGATGGAAAGTAATAATTCAAAAATGGCTTCCGCATTGGGGGCCTGCCGAATACGGCTACAAACTTCTTCATCACGGAACAGTGTGACAAGACGGGACAGATGCTGTAAATGATGTTCAGTATCATCCTCAGGGACCAATAAACCAAAGGCAATATCAATCGGTTTACCATCAGCCGCTTCAAACTCAACGGGCGTTTCCAGCGTCAGCATGGCGGCCACAGTATGCGTCAGATCCGGGACACGGGCGTGGGGGATAGCCACGCCCTTGCCTAATCCGGTACTGCCCAGACGTTCCCGTTCAAGCAGAACTTGAAAGATTTTTTCAGCAGTCGCTGCACTGGTGTTGGCTCCCAGCATCCGACTGAGATTTTCGATCACCCGTTTTTTACTGGTAGCTTCATCGTGGAAACTGATGTTGTCCGCATTTACGAGCAGTGCAGCAATAAGCATGAAAAATACCGCTCCTTAACTAGCGTTATGTTTTTGAATTGCACCATCAGCTTGATGGTGGTTAGTGATTTTATCTTTGTGTTTAATGATCTGTCGATCCAGTTTGGCAACCAGATTTTCAATAGCGGTATACATATTTTCCTGCTCGTCAGAAGCAAATAAGTCTGCTCCACTGGCATGCACGGTTGCTTCAGCTTTCTGCCGAAGTTTTTCAACAGATAGCACCACATGTACGTTGGTCATGTGATCAAAATGACGAGTGAGTTTCTCGAATTTTTTATTGACGTGATCCCGGAGGCTGTCAGTGATATCGATATGTTGTCCGCTTAGATTTAATTGCATAATGCATCACTCCTGTTGGTGGACTAAAACTGGTTCTACACCAGTCGCTTACGCTCATTTGAGGGCGCTATCGCCAATGTTTCACGGTACTTTGCAATAGTACGGCGAGCGACATTAATGCCCTGTTCTCCCAGAATATCAGCAATTTTGCTGTCACTGAGAGGTTTTCTTGGATTTTCTGCGGCGACCAGTTTTTTGATGATCGCACGAATGGCTGTTGCTGAACATTCTCCGCCACTTTCAGTTCCGACATGGCTGGAGAAAAAGAATTTCAATTCAAATATACCGCGCGGTGTGTGCAGATATTTGCGTGTGGTGACTCGGGATATAGTGGATTCATGCATTTCCACTGTCTCGGCAATATCGGCTAACACCAAGGGTTTCATGGCTTCTTCACCATGGTCAAGAAAATCACGCTGCCGTTCAACAATGGCTTGCGTGACTTTCAGCAATGTCTCATTACGGCTTTGTAAACTTTTCAGAAACCAGCGTGCTTCCTGCAGATTATTTTTCAGGTAGGTGTTTTCTTCACTGCTATCGGCACGATTTATTAAGGATGCGTAATGTTCGGCAATCTGCAGTTTAGGAGCATTGTCCGGGTTAAGTGACAACTGCCATTTGCCGTGAACTTTTATCGCATAGACATCCGGTACGATATATTCAGTTTTGTCAGTTTGGATACTACTGCCGGGACGCGGGTTGAGCAATTGAATTGAGCGCACCAGATCGGTTAATTCATCATCACTGACTTTCAGCGTACGTTTTATCTGCGCGTAATCGCGCTTAGCCAGCGTATCCAGATGTTTGTCGATCAGTTCGGTCAATAATTCGATATGTTTCAGGGCAACGGAGGATTCATATAAACGCAGTTGTATCAGCAGACATTCGCGCAGATCGCGGGCGCCGACACCGACCGGGTCAAAGTGGTGAATCCGATGTAATACCGTTTCAATTTCATCAAGTTCTACTTCAGCAAATTCTCCGCCCAGACTTTGCTGAATTTCTTCCAGAGTGGTTTTCAGATAACCATCATCTTCAATCGAGTCAATGATAGTGGTGGCAATCGCCTGTTCGGTTTCGGTAAATGGTGTGAGGCGCATCTGCCAGAGTAAGTGCTGTTGCAGACTATCGCTGCTTTCATCCTGATTATCACGTTCAAAATCGCTGTCACCGGAAGGTCCTGAGCTGCTGATGCTCGGAGAATTATCGTAGGTATCTTCCCATTTGCTATCAACGGGCAGATCTTCTGGAATATCGGTGTTTTCCAGTTCGCTGATTTCGCGACTGCCATTATCTTCGTCACGACGAGCGATACCGGGCTCGTCATAATCGTAATCCTCCTCGACTTCCAACAGGGGATTGGTTTCGAGTGCTTCCTGAATTTCAGTCTGCAATTCCAGGGAAGATAGTTGCAACAAACGGATCGCTTGCTGCAACTGAGGCGTCATCGACAGGCTTTGACCAATACGTAGCTGTAATGAGGGTTTCACTTAATTTTTAGTTTTAATGTTGTGACCATGAGTTTATGTTACCGCAATCGTCGCGCCGTTGCCTATACGTCTCTCTAAAATAAAAAATCACAATAAGGTAACCGCCGTGGCTTTAAAACTTAACCACACAGAATTACCCAATGTGAGTTGTAAAGCGGACAAAGCCTGATGACTGATAATGACTTCAAATTTCTCTCCACAATCAATGGTCAGGCGAATTGCTTTGCCCGATTCACTGATGGCGATAAGTCTGCCTGGCAATTGATTTCGGGCACTGGTATCAGAATGCGGGTGCGTGCTGATGGTTATTGCCAGGGGATCAATTGCAATATGTCTTGCGGAGGCAGAACCCTCTGCGGCAAAGATTTTTAGCGCATTGGTATGAAATATTTCGCCATCATAATAGCCATGAAAAAGATTCAGCAAAGGAGCTGAAATGGGTTTTCCTTTAAGCAGTTGAATAGTGTGAGGTGTTATGGCCGAGGCCTGCACCCGATCATGCGTTGAAAACAGTACGGTGCGTTTACCACTGGCGCTTATCTCATTGATTACATCCTCCAACTGACGTTGATGGAGGCTGTCCAGATTGGCAAACGGCTCATCCAGCAACAATATCTCCGGTTCAAAGGCTAACACTCTGGCGATAGCAACACGGCGTTGTTCGCCACCGGATAATGTGCTGGCGGGTTGATTGGCCAGCCGGGTTAAATTGACGGTTTCCAATACGTGTTGTAGCCGGGACTGGTGAAATGACTTATCGACTTTTTGGAGCTTTAACGCCAGAAGAATATTATCTGCCACAGTGCCAGGCAACATATAAGGATGTTGATCAACTAGGCCTGTTTGCTGACGATGTTGCGGTTTTGGCGTAGCGATGTTTTCACCGAATAAGCGGATATCACCGGAGTCGGGTCGCTTGAGTAGGGCCAATAAATGAAATAGCGTGGATTTTCCAGCCCCATTTTCACCCAATACGGCCAGGCATTGGTTGGCTGTAATGTTGAGTTGTTCAATATCCAGCACCAGCTGATTGTCATAAAGAACTTTGACGTTGTCGAGTTGATAAGCGTAAGTCATGTTAATCGCCGATTTATCCAGGACAGGGCAAAATTCAAGATAAAAGCGATCAACAACAACACAATGCCCAGTGCCAGAGCCAGTTCAAATTCGCCCTTGCTGGTTTCCAGCGCAATAGCCGTGGTCATCGTGCGGGTATACCCTTCAATATTCCCGCCGAGCATCATCGCTGCACCTACTTCACCAATCGCTCGGCCAAAGCCCGTCAAAATGGCTACCAGCACAGCCAGCCGAACGGCTTTTAATACCTGAAAGCATTGTTGCCATTTATTGGCACCAAGGCTTTTCAAGGTCAAAAGTAATCGTGGATCCGATGTGTTTACGGTAACCAGTGTCAGGTTCATCATGATGGGAAAAATCAGGATGCTCTGGGCGATGATCATTGCTGATTGTGTATACAGTAATCCTAACTCACCTAAAGGCCCCATCCGGCTGAACAGTCCGTAGAGGAGTAATCCTATGACGACAGTGGGCATGGCCATCAAGGTATTAAGGAGATGTTGCAGAGCTGATTTGCCCGGAAAATCCGTCAACGCAGTAAACACCCCGGCAGGAATTGCCATTAAAGCGGCGATAGATGCCGCAGCGACAGAAATGCTGACAGAGGTCTGGATGATTTCCCATACAGTCGCATCAAAAGAGACCAGGAGTTTAATAGCAGCGGTGAACGATGCGCCGAAAAATTCCACGGTTAATTCAACCTGATAATCAGCGAACTAAACCCAGACGTTCGCATACGGTTAGTACAGGTTGGCTTTTATTCATGGAATAGAAATGCAATCCTGGTACATCAAGCCTGAGCAGTTTCTCAGTAAAATCCGTCAGGTAATCCGTAGTAAATGCCTGCATTGACTCGGTGTCATCATAAAACTCTTCAAGACGTTTTTTCAGCCAACGTGGAATTTCCGCCCCGCAGGCGGAAGAAAAACGGGCCAGCTGGGAATAATTATTAATCGGCATAATGCCGGGAATTATCGGGATATCAATGCCTTTTTTCTGGCAACGTTCGACAAAGTACAAATAGGAATCAATATTGAAAAAATACTGGGTGATGGCACTGTCGGCACCGGCATCGACTTTACGTTTGAAATTTTCCAGGTCCACGCCGGCATCCTGAGCTTGCGGATGCACTTCGGGGTAAGCAGCAACTTCGATAGTGAAATGATCGCCGGTTTCTTTACGGATAAATTCCACCAGTTCATTGGCATAGCGGAAATCACCCGGATCCCGCATACCAGAGGGTAAATCACCTCTTAATGCCACCACACGGGAAATATCGTTATCAATATAGGTTTGTAAAATAGTGCGAATGCGTTCCTGAGAAGATCCTACACAGGATAAATGTGGAGCCGCATCGATTCCGGTTTCAGCTGCCCGCTGTTGGATAGCGATAACGGCTTCGAGCGTATTGTCCTGAGTCGACCCACCTGCACCAAACGTCACAGAATAAAATTCAGGTTTTAATACTGCGAGTCGCTCTTGCACGACTAAAAGATTTTGTGCGCCTTTTTCCGTTTTTGGAGGGAAGAACTCACAGCTGATAACAGTTTTTTTGGACATGATGCTTACTTCAGGTAAAAGAAAAAGGGCTAACTTTTACGTTAGCCCTGCTTAACTTAGTAACGATAGTGTTCCGGTTTATAGGGGCCCTGCTGTTCAAGACCTAAATATTTAGCCTGCTCAGCATTTAACTCGGTCAGATTAGCACCGATTCGTCCTAAATGCAGCCGCGCGACTTTCTCGTCGAGACGTTTAGGTAAGACATAAACCTTATTTTCGTAATTAGCACTGTTATGCCATAACTCGATTTGTGCCATTACTTGATTGGTGAAAGAGGCTGACATGACAAAACTTGGATGACCGGTTGCACAGCCCAGATTAACCAGGCGACCTTCAGCCAGCAGGATAATACGCTTACCATCAGGGAAAATAACGTGGTCAACCTGAGGCTTAATGTTTTCCCACTCGTAGTTACGCAGTGAAGCAACATCAATTTCGTTATCAAAGTGACCGATGTTACAAACGATAGCTTCGTTACGCATCGCTGCCATGTGATCATGATTAATGACATTGATATTACCGGTAGCTGTAACAAAGATATCGGCTTTATCAGCGACTTCGTCCATGGTGACAATACGGTAACCTTCCATTGCTGCCTGTAAGGCGCAAATAGGATCAATTTCAGTGACCATAACGGTCGCCCCCATCCCACGGAAAGCTTGAGCACAACCTTTACCGACATCGCCGTAACCTAAAACCACACAGATTTTACCGGCAACCATGACATCAGTTGCACGCTTGATGCCATCAAGCAATGATTCACGGCAGCCGTACAGGTTGTCGAATTTTGACTTAGTGACCGAATCGTTGACGTTAATCGCCGGGACTTTCAATGCACCCGCTTTCATCATTTCATATAAACGGTGGACGCCGGTAGTGGTCTCTTCTGACAGGCCTTTAACGTCTGCCAGTAATTCAGGGTAATCCTGATGCATCATCGTCGTTAAGTCGCCACCATCATCCAGAATCATATTCGGGCGCCAGCCGTCGGTACCAATGATAGTCTGACGAATACACCAGATAGCTTCTTCTTCGGTTTCACCTTTCCAGGCAAAAACCGGAATACCCTGATCGGCAATCGCCGCTGCAGCGTGATCCTGAGTTGAAAAGATATTGCATGATGACCAGCGTACTTCAGCACCTAATTCGACCAGGGTTTCGATCAAAACGGCTGTTTGGATGGTCATATGCAGACAACCGGCAATACGGGCGCCTTTTAAAGGGGCTTGACCGGCATATTCTTCGCGTAACGCCATCAGACCGGGCATTTCGCTTTCGGCAATTTTAATTTCCTGATGGCCCCATTTTGCCAGACTGATATCGGCAACTTTGTAATCCGGTGTCAAGTTTTCTACTGCTGATTGCATGATAAATTCCTGTGTTAGTTGATTTTTGCTGCTTCACGTAAGACGGGAGCAAGATCGGTTCGTTCCCAGCTGAAGTCAGCTTCTTCACGTCCAAAATGACCGTATGCGGCAGTTTGCTGATAAATAGGCCGGACTAAACCCAACATTTTGATAAGGCCAACCGGGCGCAGATCAAAATGCTCGCGAACTAATTCGACAAGTTTATCTTCAGCAATTTTGCCGGTACCGAATGTATCGACACTGATAGATGTTGGCTGTGCGACACCAATCGCGTAAGACACCTGTATCTCACACCGGTCAGCAAGGCCTGCTGCAACAATGTTTTTTGCAACATAGCGTCCTGCATAGGCCGCGCTGCGATCCACTTTGGAAGGATCTTTACCGGAAAACGCACCACCGCCATGACGCGCCATACCACCGTAGGTATCGACAATAATTTTACGCCCGGTCAGGCCGCAATCGCCGACCGGCCCACCGATAATAAATTGTCCGGTCGGATTAATATGATATTGCGTGTTTTTGGTCAGCCATTCAGCGGGAAGCGTTTTTTTGATAATCAGTTCCATTACTGCTTCTTTGAGATCGGCCTGGCTGATTTCAGGGTTATGCTGAGTCGATAACACCACCGCATCGATACCGACAGGAACACCATCCTCATAAATAAAGGTCACCTGACTTTTAGCATCAGGCCGTAACCATGTGAGTTCACCACTCTTACGCACTTCTGCCTGACGTTTGACCAAACGATGAGCGTAAGTAATAGGGGCGGGCATTAACACTTCCGTTTCGTTACTGGCATAACCGAACATCAAGCCCTGATCACCTGCACCCTGATCTTCTTCTGTCTCACGATCAACGCCCATGGCGATATCACCGGATTGTTTCCCGATAACAGACATCACGCCACATGTTTGACCATCAAAACCGACGTCAGAACTGTTATAACCGATATCCGTTATGGTTTTACGGACGATATCTTCCAAATCCACCCAGGCGCTGGTTGAAATTTCTCCGGCAACAATGGCAACACCGGTTTTAATGAGAGTTTCACAGGCAACACGGGCGTGGGGATCTTTTGTCAGGATGGCATCTAAAACAGCGTCGGAAATTTGGTCTGCTACTTTATCTGGATGACCTTCTGAAACCGATTCAGAGGTAAAAAGATAAGCATTACTCATAGACAACTTCCTCATTATTAAAATTCAAATAAGGTAATGATAGTCGGACTATGGGTAAAGTTCGGATGAAACGCCCATTACTATCAGTGACCTGTTAATAATGAACGCCGTTTTGAAAATGTGACATTGAATAAGCCTAGCAGAGCTTCCTCTGTCGCAGCGTTCCTCATTCAATGGGGCATATATTAATTCATATTCGAAAAATTACAAGTTAAGGACTAATGCTCATATAACTAGCTGATGCCCATGATTTTTCAGCCAACCACGATGTTGACGGTAATTCGGGTCGAATTGTTCCACCAACTGCCAAAAAGCTTTCGAATGATTGTGCTGTTGCAGATGACACAGCTCGTGAATGATGACGTAATCACTGATGGGCTTTGTGGCCTGAACCAGTTGCCAGTTAAGCTGAATATCTCCTCGGATATTACAGCTGCCCCAGCGGGATTTATAGCTTTTGATCTGAACCTGATTGGGCTGCAGGCCGGTATGCTTAGCAAGTTGTTTTACGCGGGCAGTCAGTAATGCTTCTGCCTGGTGTCTGTACCACCTCGCTAAGGCCTGCCTTATTTGTATTGATGAAGCACTGTCTGGAGCCATAATGAGAAATTTCTGTTGATCAAACTGAACATGTAATCGTTGGCGCTGGGACTCATGAATGATATGTAAAGGATAGTGTTCGCCCATAAATGGCTGCAATTCACCGTCGATGAATTGCCTTTCTGGCGGACGTTGCTGGTAATGCCGCAATTTATCCTGAATCCAATGTTGTTTGCGCATTACAAACTGCTTGGCCAGCCATAAGGGCATGAGTTTGGGTAAATGCACCGTCACGTTACCATCCTGGATTTTGATAGCCAGAGACTTTCTGCGCGGGCTTCGAACAACTTCAACGGATAGATCGTTAATCTTAATGATACTCATCGCATGACTTAAAAAGCATATTAACTGGGCATTTTAGCGGCTGATTTGCGAAAATGTCGGATTAAACAGGTTTTATTATGACTCTGACAGCCAATATTAAATTCGCTCACCGGTTATCGCTGGCCCCCATGCTGGATTGGACTGATCGCGACTTCCGTTATCTATGCCGGCTCATTTCCAGACACACTATGTTATATACCGAAATGGTGACAACAGGTGCGTTATTGCATGGAGATTATCAACGTTTTCTGGCACATGATGAACTGGAATATCCCATGGCGTTACAGTTAGGCGGTAGTGAGCCTGCTGAACTGGCAAAATGTGCCATATTAGGTGCCGAAGCGGGTTATCAGGAGATAAATCTAAATGTGGGCTGTCCAAGCGATCGGGTGCAAAATGGCCGGTTTGGTGCCTGTCTGATGGCTGAACCCAGACTGGTTGCTGAATGCGTGACAGCAATGAAACAGGCCGTCGATATCCCCATTACGGTAAAAACCCGCTTAGGTATTGATGAGAGTGATAGCTATGAATTCCTAAAAGAATTTGTTGAGTCAGTTTGTCAGGCTGAGGTGGACGCATTGATTCTGCATGCCCGCAAAGCCTGGCTAAAAGGGTTAAGTCCTAAAGAAAATCGGGATATTCCGCCACTTGAATATGAAAAGGTGTATCAAATCAAGCAGGAATTTGCAGATTTGCATCTGGATATCAATGGGGGAATCCATACGCTGGATGAAGCTGAAAAACATCTGCAACAGGTGGATGGTGTCATGATGGGGCGTGCGCTTTATCATCAGCCCTATCTTCTGGCCGAGGCGGACAAACGGATTTTTAATGATGATCGATCAATCCCGAGTCAGCATGAAATAGTTGAATTGATGCTGCCGTATATTGAAATGCGCATGAAAGAGGGGAGACCCTTAAAATCGATAACCCGTCATATGCTGGGTTTGTTTCAGGGCTTACCAGGGGCGCGTCGCTGGCGGCGGCACTTAAGTGAGAATGCCCATTTACCTGGCGCCGGGATTGAAGTTGTTCGCGATGCGCTTAAATTGATTGACCGAGTTTAAAAAAATTAACCACAGAGACACAGAGATCACAGAGTTTTTATAGATGGTGGGGATATTAAAGAATGTTAGCTTGGTTGATATTCCAATGGTTGCTTCTTTTTTCAAGCTTTCACAAAAGCATCCGCAGATTACGCAGATGCACGCAGATTAAAAGATGTTTTTTTAAGTTAGAAATGTATTGCAGATACGATGTTATAAGTATGCGTTACATATTCAGAGATATACCTTTAGGATAATCTTTGCCTAAAACCAAATTACTAAATCGCTGGTGAATCATCTGCGAAAATCTGCGTAATCTGCGGATATATCAATAATAAAAACTCTGTGCTCTCTGTGTCTCTGTGGTTAATAAAAAATCAATTCCTCAAGCCAGTACCTTTATGCAGCAGATACAACGCATAAGTGGTCAGGGCAGCGATAAACAGCAGGATGATGGCAAAAGCAGCGACTACGGGAATATCCGAGACGCCCAATAAGCCATAACGGAACGCGTTGACCATATACAACACCGGATTCAACATGGAAACGTTCTGCCAGAATTCCGGTAGCAGCGAAATCGAATAAAACACCCCACCCAGATAGGTGAGGGGGGTCAGGATAAAGGTTGGAATAATCGAGATTTCATCAAAGCTGCGAGCATAAAGTGCATTAATGAAGCCGCCCAATGCAAACATGATCGCGCTGAGAAACACCATGCTGATGGTGATGCCAATATGTTGTATGGTGAGTTTAGTAAAAAATAATGACACTAAAGTGACTATCAGTCCAACACACAATCCACGCGCGGCACCACCGACGACATAGCCTGCGAGAATGATGTAATTGGGAACCGGTGACACCATCAGTTCTTCAATATGGTTCTGAAATTTTGCACTGAAAAAAGACGAAGCCACATTGGAATAAGCATTGTTAATGATCGCCATCATGATGATCCCGGGGGCGATGTATTCCATATAGCTGAAGCCATCCATTTCACCAATTCGGGTGCCAATCAGGTTACCGAAAATAATAAAATACAAGGTCATGGTGATCGCTGGCGGTAACAGCGTTTGCGCCCAAATCCGCAAAAAACGTCTGATTTCCCGTGTTACTAATGTTGAAAATGCGATCCAATGGTGCTGACGACGATGATTCATTCGACAGACTCCGGACGCTCAACCAGGGTTAAGAATAATTCTTCAAGACGATTTACCTTATTTTTCATGCTTCCCACTTTTATGCCCCGTTCTGTCAATACACTGAACAAACCATTCAGTCCTTCATGTCGATGCAGCTCTACTTCAATGGTCGTCGGGTCCACCTGATGATATTCAATTCCTTGCAGTAAATTGTTATCTGTCAGTGGTTCAAGTAAATCGAGCACAAACGTCTCTTTATCCAGACGGTTTAATAACGATTTCATATCGGTATTTTCAACGATGCGGCCTTTATCGATAATGGCGATATTACGACACAGGTTTTCGGCCTCCTCAAGATAATGCGTGGTCAGGATGATAGTGGTACCACGTTGATTGATTTCGCGTAAAAATACCCACATAGAGCGACGCAGTTCAATATCTACACCAGCTGTTGGCTCATCCAGTATGAGGAGTCGGGGATTATGAACCAGGGCTCTGGCAATCATCAGCCGGCGCTTCATGCCGCCAGATAATGAGCGTGAGGCGGTATGTCGTTTTTCCCATAAGCCCAGTTGTTTAAGCAAGGCATCGGCTCGGGGTTCGGCCTGTTTGGCAGGCACACCATAGTAACCGGCCTGTGTGACCAGAATATGTTTGACCTGCTCAAAACCATTAAAATTAAATTCCTGCGGCACCAGCCCGATATAACTTTTAGCGAGTTCGGTTTGAGTGTCCAGATCGGCATCAAAGATTTTTACCGCCCCGCTGGTTTTTGTCACCAACGAGGTTAATATACTGATGGTCGTAGACTTGCCAGCGCCATTTGGTCCGAGCAGTGCAAAAAAATCACCTTCTTCTACAGTCAGGTTGATATCTTTGAGCGCTTCCAGACCATTGCGATAGGTTTTATTCAGATGTTTAATAGTCAGCGCTTTCACCGGAATCGCCCCAAGCAGATTTAAACGTACTAGATTATCATGTCACCCATGCCCGAGGATATTGACCAATTAATGCTTCCCGTTACAGCGCCACTGTCAGAAGAAGAATTGCTGCGGCGTTGTGAGCTCATTACGGGCAAAACAGTTGCCCAGCTGGCGCAACAGTATAATCTGCCTGTACCTGCTGATTTGCGACGACATAAAGGCTGGCTGGGCAATCTGTTGGAACGTATTCTGGGGGCAGATGCCGGCAATCAGGCTGAACCGGACTTCGTGGCTTTAGGTATTGAATTAAAAACTATCCCGTTAAATAGCAAGGGTGAACCAAAAGAATCCACTTATGTCTGCACGGTGAATCCACGGGCAGTGGCAGAAACCCATTGGCAGACATGCTGGTTGCGTCGTAAACTGAGTAAGGTTTTATGGTTACCGCTCGAGGCAGAGAATTCTATTCCACTTGAGGAGCGATATATCGGGCAGGCAATTTTGTGGCAACCTTCAGAGCATCAGGAAACTGTGCTGCACCAGGATTGGGAAGAGTTGATGGAAATCATGATTGCTGAAGGTGGTGTTACCGCGAGACTAGGACGTTATCTGCAGATTCGTCCCAAGGCTGCACATAGTCGGGTGACTACCCGTCAAGTCGGCCATGACGGTGAGGTTGAATTGCATCATCCATGTGGTTTTTACCTTCGTACAAGTTTTACGCAACAAATTCTGTCAGGGAAAGCTTGCTGTTAATGTTCAGCAACAGGCAGAATGCACATTAGATAAAAGGATTGGCTAAGTGCAAAAACTCAATGCATTAGTAGTAGACGCTTCTACTGAATTTAGAAATAAAGCCCGCGCGCTATTGTCGGCAGCCGGATTTGAAGTCGATATTGCTGAAACGGGGTATCAGGGGCTGGAGCATGCTCAGCAAACACGATATCGATTAGTCTGCTGCAGTGATGATCTGTCTGATATTGCCGGCAGTGAATTCTGTGGTCAATTACGGGCTATTAATGGTTATGATTATGCTGCTGTGCTGGTCATGACGGAAAGTGACAACGCCCGGACGCTGAAACAGGCCCTTCTGGCTGGCGCTACTGATATTTTCAGCAAACATGATGAAGCCGAACTGGGTATTTATGTGCAACGTCTGGCACAACGGGAAACCCGCCAATTATCCGGCCGGGTATTGTTCATTGAAGATTCCCGGGTATTGCAAACCATTATTATCGATTTACTGACCGATATGGGGCTGGATGTTGATGCCTATACCTTTGCAGAGGAAGCATGGGATGCTTTCAGTGGCGGAGACTATGAGCTGGTGATCACAGATATCATGCTGGAAGGCAGTATGAGTGGCATTACACTGGTCAGAAAGATCCGCCGATTGCGGGAGGATTATGGCAATGTGCCGATCATAGCGACTTCAGGCTTTGATAATGTGTCACGCAAAATCGAGTTATTCCACCTTGGCGTCAATGATTTTGTCTCCAAACCGATTGTTCGCGAAGAATTGCGTCAACGGGTGTTTAATCACATTACCAGTTACCAGAATTTTCGTGAACTGAGAGCGCAGCAGAATTCATTATGCAGTCTGGCAATGCTGGATGAATTGACACAGTTATTTAATCGTCATGCGTTACGGGAGTTTGCGGGTAAATATTTAAGCGAAGCTTATCGTTTCAAGCGTGATTTGGCGATGGCCGTCATCGACCTGGATCATTTCCGGGCGATTAATGAGCAGCATGGTTTTGTGCGGGGTGATAATTTATTGGCAGAACTGGGCAATTGGTTAAAACGCCATGTGCGTGATGTCGATATGATTGCCCGCTGGTCCGGTGAAGAGTTTGTCCTGCTCTTGCCAGGATGTGACGAGCAGGCCGCTTCAGCCCTGATGCAGCGTATGCAGAAACGTTTAACCAGATTCAAACCCGCCAGCATCAGCATTACTATCAGCGTGGGTGTGGCGATCCTCCGCCATGATAAACAAGACACCTTAAATAGCCTGTTTGAAATGGCTGATCGCGCAATGTATCAGGCAAAAATGGCAGGGCGGAACTGTGTGCGGATTTATCAGGCAGAGTCAGAGAAAACCGTTAGCGAAACTCAGGAATGAACGGATGCAAACTCAACACACTGTTTGTGAGTCAGCATAAAGATTCCATGGCCGCCTTGTTCTAATTCCAGCCACAAAAAATGGGTTTCCGGCCATCTCTCATCTACTGCCAGATCGCTATTGCCCACTTCAACAAACAACAAGCCGTGTGGTGTTAGAAACTTAGCTGCTCCAATAATGATCTGTTCAACCAGAGCAAGCCCGTTATCTTCAGCCTGCAACGCATCAACCGGTTCATGATGATATTCAGCTGGCAGGCTGGCCATTTCAAAATCACCAACATAAGGTGGATTACTGACAATCAAATCATATTGCCGCGAACGCTCCAATTCAGACCACAAATCCGATTGGATAATTGTTAGCTCATCTCCGAGCAAATGTTTATTTTTATTTATCTGGGCGACGGCCAAAGCTTCTTCGCTGATATCCACAGCATCTACTTCTGCGCCTTCAAATGCCATCGCCAAAGCGATCGCAATACAGGCACTGCCGGTACACATATCCAGAATGCGTTCTACACCCTCGACATCCAGTAACCAGGGCGAAAATTGGCTTTCAATTAACTCAGCAAAGGGTGAACGGGGAATCAGAACGCGTTCATCAACATAAAATGGCAACCCTGCAAACCATGCTTCATGCGTCAGATAGGGGACTGGTACACGTTCCTCAACTCTGCGTTTGACCAGATTGAGCAAAATCTGTTTTTCATCACTACAGAGTCTGGCATCCAGAAATATTTCGGGTAACTCGGTTACTGGAAGTTTAAGACTGTGCAGAACAAGTTGAGTCGCTTCATTAAACGCATCGTTATTGCCATGACCAAAAAATAACCTGGCTTCTTCAAAACGCGAAGTCGTCCAACGCAGGAAATCGCGCAAAGTGCTGAGTTCGGCCTCAGCAGCTTGATAGTTGGTTGTCATTAATGGGCGGTGATATCAACGAAGTGACCAGCTATAGCCGCTGCTGCAGCCATTGCCGGACTCACTAGGTGGGTACGACCGCCCTGACCTTGTCGGCCTTCAAAGTTACGATTAGAAGTTGAGGCACAATGCTCGCCGGCTTCCAGACGATCAGCATTCATTGCCAGACACATGGAACAACCTGGGTCGCGCCATTCAAATCCGGCCTCAACAAAAACTTTGTCCAGACCTTCCTGCTCAGCCTGTTGTTTGACTAAACCTGAACCGGGAACTACCATCGCCTGTTTGACAGTCTCGGCAACTTTCCCACCCTTAATCGCAGCTGCAGCTTCCCGAAGATCTTCAATACGTGAATTGGTACAAGAACCAATGAAAACGCGGTCCAGACGGATGTCCTGAATCGGCTGATTGGCATTTAATCCCATGTACTTCAATGCTTTTAACATGCCATTACGTTTTACTGCATCATTTTCCGCATCAGGATCGGGAATTCTGGCATCAACAGGCACGACCATTTCGGGGGACGTGCCCCATGTGACTTGTGGTTTGATTTTGCTGGCATCGAGAGTCACGACTTTATCAAAATGTGCATCTGCATCACTGTGTAATTCATGCCAGGCTTTTACCGCTTTATCCCAGTTTTCACCTGTTGGGGCAAACGGACGATCACGTAAATAATCAATGGTCGTGTCATCCACAGCAATCATACCGGCACGCGCACCAGCCTCGATCGTCATATTACAAACAGTCATCCGGCCTTCCATGGATAAGTCCTGAATAGCTTCTCCAGCAAACTCAATGGCATAACCTGTACCGCCAGCAGTACCGATTTTACCTATAATGGCCAGCACAATATCTTTTGCGGTAATACCGGGATTGACATGACCTTCGACGTTGACCAGCATATTTTTGGATTTGCGTTGGATCAGACATTGGGTTGCCATAACATGCTCAACTTCTGAGGTGCCGATACCGAAGGCTAATGCACCAAAAGCGCCATGCGTTGACGTATGCGAGTCACCACATACGACAGTCATTCCCGGAAGTGTCGCACCCTGTTCAGGCCCGACAACATGCACAATTCCCTGACGTAAATCATTCAAGCCAAATTCAGTAATACCAAATTGTGCGCAATTTTGATCAAGGGTTTCAACCTGCAATCGTGATATTGGGTCTGAAATACCCCGTTCCCGATGACTTGTTGGCACATTATGATCTGGTGTCGCCAGAATCGAATTCAAACGATATGGAATTCTTCCCGCCAGGCGTAACCCCTCAAAAGCCTGCGGGGAGGTCACTTCGTGGACCAGGTGGCGGTCAATATAAATTAACGCGGTACCATCCTGTTCACTGCGAACAACATGTTGATCCCATAATTTGTCATAAAGTGTTTTGGCGGACATAAATCTCAAAACCGGTTTAATTCAGATAGCAGAACATTATACCGTTTTGCGCTGAGTTGCTCTATCAGCTCATATTGATCTTCCTTGCTCTACTCAGTCTCGATCTTGAAAAAAGGTCATCCGGGCGGTGGAATGACAGGCATAAAAAAACGGGCAACCCGAAGATTGCCCGTTCTTAAATTACAGAATAGAAAAAGTGATTATTCCATATTAGCGTGTCTGTATTTCATTTCCTCTTCAGGAATACCTTTCTCATGAATAAGATGAGAAACAATAGCTTCCAGGAAAATCAACGTAGACAGTTCAAACATGGTACCCATCGGCATGCCTTTTGTTGGAGCAAAGCTTGAATCAGTACCAATTTGAATGGTTTTATCGGCCAAATCGCCAATCGTCGAGCTGGATTTTGAACAGATCAAAACCACTTTAGCTTTCTCAGATTTAGCTTTGTTGGCAAATGAAACCAGCTGTGTTGTCTCACCAGAACCCGAAATAACGATTAACAAATCGCCTTCACGGATACTTGGTGTGCTGATTTCGCCCTGCACATACACGGTATAACCACTATGCATCAATCTCATACCCAGGAAGTTACCAACCAGTCTTGAACGACCTGCGCCAGTGATAAAGATGCGTTTGGCATCATCACACATAGCAACAAATTCAGCTTCAAGGGAACTGTCAGTCGCTTTCAGGATATCAGTGATTTTGTTTACAACTAGATCACGATGCATTGTCATATTTCTAATCCTTTATGCTGCGTCAACCAAAGCACGTAATTCTTTAGCAGATTCTGCTGGAGAAGGTGCACCGTAGATAGCCGCACCAACAACAACGATATCCGCGCCAGCACGAACGGTGCTTTGGATAGTGTCTTTGTTGATACCACCAGCAACAGAAACTTTAACATTCAGACCCAGACCAGCGATGGTTTTCAGATCTTCGAATGGAGTTTGACCAGCAGCTTGTGCGTCCAGACCAGTGTGAACACCGATGATGTGCGCGCCGTTAGCAGCAGCTTCTTTAGCTACAGCAGTTTTATCTTCAACACCGATTAAATCGATTTGAGCTTCAGCATTGTTAGCGTTTGCAGCTTTAATAACGCCTTTCATGGTAGCCATATCAGAAGCACCCAATACAGTAGTGATATCACCACCAGCTTCAAAGAAAGGAGTTGCTTCGTATTCACCAGCATCCATAGTTTTCAGGTCAACCAGGATTTTTTTGTCCGGGTGGGCAGCTTTCAGAGCTTTAACCAGTTTCAGACCGTTGTACTTGATGCAAGGTGTACCGATTTCCAGAATATCGACGTAAGGAGCGACTTGTTCAGCCAGCGCCATAGTTGCGTCAAAATCCAATGAATCCAGAGCCATTTGAATTTCAGCCATGTTATTTTACTCCTAAAATTTTAATAAAAATTATTGCCACGCTTCATAGTGCGAGCGGGACTATAGTTCAGAATTTGGCGGCAAGTCAATTGAGCCAAAATCTGTTGAATCAGGTCGCGACAATTAAGCCGCAACCTGACAGCAGATTGCTAATAAATAATTAGCTTTCCAGATTTGCCAGACGTGTAGCCAGCAGTTCTTCCAGTGATTCCAGTGCTTTGGCAAAGCCATCAATACCTTCAGACAGTTTTTCTGCCGCCATGCGGTTTTCAGCGTGCATGGCATCGAAAGTGGCTTTATCCAAATTCAGTTTTGCAACATCAGATTTTGCAGCAACTTCTGGAGAAAGTTTACGTTCCAGAGTGCCTTCTGTGTTTTGTAACTCATCCAGCAATGCTGGAGAGATTGTCAGCAGGTCAACGCCCGCCAATTCAGTAATTTCACCTACGTTACGGAAACTTGCGCCCATGACTTCGGTGTTATAGCCAAATTTTTTGTAGTAGCTGTAGATTTCAGTAACAGACAAGACACCTGGATCTTCGTTTGAAGGATAAGAATCACGGCCGGTATCTTTTTTATACCAGTCAAGGATACGTCCAACAAATGGAGAAATCAGTGTAATGCCATTTTCCGCACATGCAACTGCTTGGTGCAGACCAAACAACAACGTCAGGTTACAATGAATACCTTCTTTTTCCAGTACTGCTGCTGCCTGAATACCTTCCCAGGTTGAGGCAATTTTGATCAGAATACGATCACGTGAAACACCAGCGGCTTCATATTGCGCAATCAGATCACGGCCTTTGGCAATAGTCGCTTCAGTGTCGTAAGACAGACGTGCATCAACTTCTGTAGAAACACGACCCGGAATGATTTCCAGAATTTTCAGACCAAATGAAACGGCTAAACGGTCAAAAGCCAGAGAGACAACTTCAGATGCCGGTGCATCCGCACCCAAAGATTGACGGGCTGCTTTCAATGTATCGTCAACGATACCTTGATATTGTGGCATTTGCGCCGCAGCAGTAATCAATGATGGATTAGTTGTTGCATCACGTGGAGTGTATTTTTCAATTGCTTGAATATCACCCGTATCAGCAACAACGACGGTCATTTGCTTTAATTGATCAAGTAAATTCGCCATTTTCTTACCTTCTTGAGTTAGTTTGTAGAGCTATTGAGCTTAATAATTTTTAGTATCACAAAATCTGTTTACGGTTAAAAACCGCGAGCAACCCACCATTGGATACCCAATGGTGGGGTAGTAAATTCGTAATAAAGGCTATTTAAGCTTTGCTGCGAATATAACGCTCAACACCTGTTAAAGGTGCTGCATTGGCTTTGCTGCGAATATATTTTTCAACACCAGTCATGGGTTTATTTGTTGCTAATTGGTTGCGAATATATTTTTCGACACCAGTTAACGATGAACCACCGTTTGATTGAGCACGGATGTAACGCTCTACACCAGTTAAACCATCATTCGCTTTAGTTGGTGCTGACGCAGCTGCTTTCGATTCAGGTTTGCAACAACTATCGTTGTCAGACGAGAACAATCCTTTGAAAAAGCTGCAGATTGAAGCAAAAAAACCTTTATCACTCATGAGTATACCCCTGTTACGTTCTTAACCCCATCTGCCCAACATGATGAGGTTGGTGCAACGGGTAAATTACTATTTTAGATTCTGTGTGGCAAGCCAGCTGGATTGCAGATCAATGATTATAATCATGCTCTGCTGTTTTAGACCAATTTATCTGCATGGTCAATAAGTTATGCTGGCAGAACTGGCACAGTGGAATCCGGATGAGTCAGTTAAGCTTAAAAAAAACGAGTGGCACTGGGCCACTCGTTTTTATTCATGCTACTGTTTGTTCTGCTTACGCAGCATCAACCAATGCGCGCAGTTCTTTAGCAGATTCTGCTGGAGATGGTGCACCGTAGATTGCAGCACCAACGACAACAATTGTTGCGCCAGCTTGAATTGTTTTCTGGATGGTGTCTTTGTTCAGACCACCAGCAACAGAAATGCGTACACCCAGATTCAATGAAGCGATTGCTTGCAGATCAGCAAATGGTGTTTGACCAGCTGCCTGTGCATCCAAACCAGTGTGAACACCGATGATTTGCGCACCGTTTTTAGCGGCTTCAGTTGCAACAGCTTTTTTGTCTTTAACGCTGATCAAGTCAATTTGAGCTTCTGCATTGTTAGCATTGGCTGCTTTGATAACGCCGCCCATAGTTGCTTTGTCAGATACGCCCAGAACAGTACAAATATCAGCACCCGCTTCATAGAAAGGTGTTGATTCATATTCACCAGCATCCATAGTTTTCAGGTCAACCAGGATCAGGTTGTTAGGGAATTTGGTTTTCAGGGCAGTGACGATTTCCAAGCCATTATACTTAATGCAAGGTGTACCGACTTCCAGGATATCGACATAAGGGGCAACTTGTTCTGCCAATGCGAGAGTTTGATCGAAGTCCAGAGAATCCAGAGCCATTTGGATAAGTGCTTTTGCCATGCTGACATGCTCCTAATAATTGATTTAGTTTGTAGTTATACGTTGAAAATACGCTCGCAGACTATAAAGCACAACGTTCATTTATGTCAATTTTTCCGGCTTTTACACGATTTTCGCGATCATTCATTACTGGACAGTCTATTTTGTTCTATGCGACGCTTTTTGCCGGTTCAGTTAACTTAACATTATTTAATAAGCAGGTAATCATGCAGACAATCAACAACCTGAGTGGATTCATCATCGATATGGATGGTGTGTTATGGCATGGCAATATGCCGCTGCCGGGGTTAACGGAATTTTTTTCTATTCTGCGCTACGTTGAGATTCCTTTCGTGCTTGCGACAAATAATGCAAGTCTTACGCAACAGCAATATCTCAATAAACTGGCTGATATGGGGGTAGCAGTATCAGAAAAAGAGATTCTGACTTCCAGTATGGCCACGGCGCGTTATCTCAAAGAAACCTTGCCGGCTTCAAAAAAGAGGGTATTTGTTATCGGCGAGTCGGGGTTAATTGAGCCGCTTCAGCAGCAAGGGTTCGAAGTTACATCAACTTACTACCCAGCTGATCCGCAATCCAACACTGAGAATATCTGGGCGGATATAGTGGTGTCAGGTTTAGACAGGAAACTGACATGGGATAAGCTGGCCACAGCAACGTTAAATATACGTGCCGGAGCTGAGTTTTATGCCACCAATGCAGATACTACCTTACCCACCGAACTTGGCGAGGTTATGGGAAATGGTGGTGTACTGGCCGCTTTAACAGCGGTAACGGGTGTCGAACCTATAGTGATTGGTAAGCCCGAACCCATTCTGTATCAGCAGGCTTTTGAAATTCTCGGTACAAATAAACATAACACGGTTGCGATTGGCGATAGATTAAATACCGATATATTAGGTGCCGTTAACGCCGGTATGCGCAGCATTATGGTGTTAACCGGAGTGTCATCGGAAGCCGATCTGGCGGATATTGATTATCGCCCCGACTGGATATTTAAGGATATTCAGGAAATCACGACAATATTAAAACAGCTCTGATAATCAGGAGATTGAGATAATGAAAAAAATAATGAACCATGTTGATAAAGTGCTTGAGGAAAGCCTTAACGGCTTTGCCAAAGCGCATCAGGATATTGTTTATCTGCAGCAACAACCCGCATTTGTCCGTCGTTTAACTTTGTCAGAAAAACCAAAAGTTGCACTGATTTCCGGTGGTGGTTCAGGACACGAACCGCTTCACACCGGGCTCGTAGGGAATGGCATGTTGGATGCGGCCTGTCCTGGACAAATCTTTACCTCACCAACCCCTGATCAGATGCTGGCTGCTGCCGAATCAGTAGAAAATGGTGCTGGTGTGTTATTCATTGTCAAAAACTATGCTGGCGATGTAATGAACTTTGAAATTGCCGCTGAAATGCTGGAATGTCAGCATGAGACGGTACTGGTAAAAGACGACGTGTCTTTACCCGAAGCACATAGTACCGGTCGCCGCGGGGTTGCGGGCACCTTGATTGTTGAAAAAATTGTCGGTGCCGCGGCAGAACAGGGTTACGATCTGTCCCGGTGTAAAGCGCTGGGTGATCGTGTTGCTGATAATACAGCCTCAATGGGTTTTGCCTTAAGCAGTTGTACCGTACCCGCTGCGGGGCGTCCTACATTTGAAATCAGTGAAGACGAAATTGAAATGGGCGTGGGTATTCATGGTGAAAGAGGGCGTGAACCGATGACCATGGCTTCGGCAGAAGAACTCGTGAAGCATGTCACAGCTGCAATAGATAAAGAATTACAGCCTCAAGAAGGGCAGCAGGTTTTACTGCATGTAAATGGTTTTGGTGCCACACCTTTGATGGAGCTTTATCTGGTGTTCGATCTGGCGGCAAAATTCTGGGAAGAAAAGGGTGTTGAAATTAAACGCTCGTTAGTGGGGAACTACACAACATCTCTCGATATGGCTGGTTGCTCAGTGACATTGACCTTACTGGATGAAGAAATGACTGCCTTATGGGATGCCCCTGTTCATACCGCAGCACTTCGTTGGGGCTGTTAATTTTTAATTAATCGACATGGATGTCGCTGTGGTTTGAATTTTTATTTAGTCAACCGCAGATTACGCAGATTATGCAAAAGGATATGCAAACATACGAAATTATTGGTGCAGCAATGAGAGTTCACTCTGCATTAGGTCCGGGGTTCTTAGAGTCTGTTTATCAGGAAGCACTGGAGATTGAATTTAAAGACAGATGCATAGACTATGTAAGAGAAATGTCGCTACCAATTTACTATCGAGGGCAACAACTTAAAACTTTTTATAAAGCTGATTTTGTTTGTTTCAAGTCATTGATTATTGAGCTTAAAGCACTTCAAAAACTGTCAGGGTTAGAGGAAGCCCAAGTGATTAATTACCTAAAAGCCTCGCAATTGCAAAAAGCACTATTACTCAATTTTGGGGCAACTAGTTTGCAACACAAAAGATTAGTTCTTAATCTGCGTAATCTGCGGATAAATGTCTACTAAACCTCTGTGCCCTTTGTGGTTACTTTTCAATTATGCAATCAGCAATAGCACACAACATCAGCTGGCTGGTGCGGGCACCGGCATCGATATGACCACGGGCGCGTTCACCCAGAAATGATGCGCGGCCTTTGGTGGCGAGCATATCCTTAGTCGACTCCATCCCATCTATCGCAGCTTTTTTCATATCTTCCAGAGCAACCGATAATTCCACTCCGTTGCTAATGCTTTGTTGCAGGCTTGATGATGCTGGAATTAATGTATCCAGCATGGTTTTTTCACCCATACCCGCTTTTCCTCGGGCTTTAATGGATTCCACTCCGGCAGTAAAAATATCGCTGACGGTTTGCGAATCAATTTGTTTATCCTTGGCTGTTTTGCCCATCGTCACAAACATGGATCCAAACAATGATCCTGATGCGCCGCCCATGGTCGACATCAGTGTCATACCAATTTTGCTTAACGCTGCTGAAAAATCCAGTTGTTTCAACGCATCACTGTTATTCAGCAATGCATCAACTCCACGTTGCAGATTAATCAGATGATCACCATCTCCAATAGCCTGATCTAAATGAGCAATTTCATCGGCATGATTGTTTATAGTGTCTTTGATAGCCTGAATAAACGGTAAAACAGTAATACTGCTGTCAGACATACATACCTCTTAACGTAGTTATTAACATAATCAACTTAGCTTAACGCAGCTTACCGTTTCAGAAAATGTCGAAAATAAAAATAAAAAAAAGCCCCAACCCGAAGGTTGAGGCTTTTTATCAGTTTTAAACTAAACCCGGAGGCTTAGAAAATAACTGCTTACCAGCTGATGAAACCACCGATAGCTAATACGTCAGTATCTAACTCGCCACCGCTGTGGAATTCATCTTCCATTTGCGAGTATTCAGCAACCAGTTTCAGGTTTGAAGTCACATCGTGGTAAACACCTACAGTCCACATGCTACGTTTATCAATATCATAAGTAGCAATCGTGCCTGCTTTTTCAGCAGAAGTCAGGTCTAATGTTGACTCACCATAAGATGCTTTAACTGCTGTTACGCCAGCGAAAGTGTAGCCAGCTTGAACGTAATAACCATCACCATCACGCTCTTTGCCATTAGCATCAGTTGCAGAACCAAACGCAAGGCCACCTAAGTCGCCCACACCTTTGTTGTCATAATAAGCTGCAACAAAGTCAAAGCCGCCTAAACCAAGGTTTGCACCTAATGTCCATGCATTTGATTTGATATCGCCACCAGCACCATCAATTTTTTGAGTCATGCCGCTCAACCAAGCTTTAAACATGCCGCCATCAAAGTTAGTTGCATAGCTCAAGTCAGCTTCATAACGTGGATCTTTTTCTGCGCTTCCGCCAGCTAAAGTGCCAACTTCGTCAGCATCCATAACCGCTAAAGCAACCTTGAAACCAGCCATGTCAACTGAAGTCCAACGCATTTGTGAACGCCAGTCGGCATAGTCATAACCGTAACCGATACGACCTAAAGTTGTTTGGCCATTATCCGAGTTACCAGCTACAACAGCACCAACGCCGTATAAAGTTTGGTCTAACAGAATGTTGTGTGAGCCATAAAGACCTAAGCCTTTACCCAGCATTACTTGACCGAAAGCACCATCAACAGTTGCAAACGCTTCACGTTGCTCCATTGCTGAACCGTTCTGGCCTTCGTTAAAGTAGCTACCACCGTTAGTTGATGGAGAGATAGAAACACGTGCACCAACTGTCAAGCCATTGATTTCAGGAGCTTTAACGTTGAAGCCAAAGAATGTTGGCAATAAACCGTTACGAACACGGCTGTTATCGTTGCTGCCACCACCGGCAACGTCTGCATCTGATTGTACGAAGAATTGGTTGATGTTACCGTCAACACTGAATTCGTATCCGTTTTCGCCGCCAACGACGATTGTCGCGTTAGCTGCGCCGGCTGCTGCAAATGCTGCTGCGCCGACTAATGTAGCTAGTGTAGTTTTTTTCATGTCTGTTCACCTTCTAGTTGTTAACAGATTACTTTAAGTTTCTCTCGTAACCGGAATGTTTCGCGGTTAAGACTGTATTTTCCACATCTGAAAAACCTTTGCAACACTTTTACAACAAAAAAATGTGAATTTGGTCAATTTGCCACGAATGTGTGTTTTTTTTACAACAAAGGCTGTTTTTGTCTATGTATATTAAAGCTAACAATTAAATTAACCACAGAGACACAGAGTGCACAGAGATTAATATTTGCAGTTAAAGTTGCTGAAACCACTAGTAACAATGAGGAGGAAAGGTAATCCGCAGATTACGCAGATGAACGCAGATTAAACTTTGAAGACTTTATTGATGGGCTTTTCGGCCTATCAACAGATCCTATAATAACAATTTAACAAGAGCTTATTGGTTTCGGTGTCTCCGTGGTTAATTTTTATACCCAAACACAAGCAGCCTTCAAAGCTACCTCAATAAAAGCAGCTTTATAATATCTGTGAAAATCTGCGTAATCTGCGGATAAACTTCTATTAAATCTCTGTGCCCTCTGTGTCTCTGTGGTTAGTTATCAAAGCAGGAATAGCAGCCAATAAAAAAGCCCGGTTTGCAATGCAAACCGGGCTTTGAATTCGATGGTGGCTCGACCTGGAATCGAACCAGGGACACAGGGATTTTCAATCCCTTGCTCTACCAACTGAGCTATCGAGCCAACAAGGTGCGGTATTAAACCTGCCCGAGTGCCTGCTGTCAAGTCATGTTAAGCATCCCAGGAAGTTGTCCTTGTGGCATTTATGCAGCCATGCTGTAATGACGGGCAGTTTTGCATCGGGGCAGCAAATAAAAATGAATTCAAGCCAACGTATTTTATTGTGGGTCATCAGTGTTTTAGCGATAGCTTCGGCTGTTTATTTTTTTTCGCCATTATTTGATTCGCCAGTCCCTTCAGATAACAGAACGGTTGAAAATCCGGATAGGGATGATAATGATGATGAGAAGCAGCATCATCAATTTGCGCTATCGGTTGAGGTAACTGAAGCCGCCCAGGAATTGGCCTCTATCAAAAGTCAGACGTTGATGGAAAGCTTCCATACTCCAGAGATGCGTGCCTCTGCCGTGGTTATTCCGACACAGGATTTACAATTAGCCCGTTCACGTTGTGTTGAGGCGGAAATGCAACATCGTCTTGCTCAGGTGAATGAACAGGGGATGAGCAAAGAGCTTTCACGCCTGAAAACATTACAGCAGGCAACGGGAAGTGTGGCATCAAAAGAGGTTAATTTCGCCCAGAGCAATTTATTGGTGGCTCAGGCCGAATCCGGGTTAAAACAGCAACTGGTCAACAACTGCCATGCCGAAATACGTCAGCAGTGGCCAGCCCCCATTGCTGACTGGATTATTAAGGGCGGTGAAGATTTCAATCTGCTGATGGCAAGGGAGCAGACCGTTATAAAAGTCATATTGCCGGTGAATCAAAGCTTGAATCAGCGCGCGACTACCATTCGTTGGCAACAAACCAATCAGGAAAATAACGTGGGGCAGGCGCAACGATTGGCCGCTGCCTTTATGGCCGATCCGGTATTAAGTGGTGAAACCTGGTATTTCCTGAATAAATCCTCATCGTTGCGGGAAGGGGCCCGATTACAGGTATGGGTGCCCAATTCCGATAACGCATTATCAGGTGTGATGATCCCATATCAATCCGTCATCTGGTACGCGGGACAACCGTGGACATACCTGCGAATCAATGATGAACGATTCCAGCGGATATCATTGGCGGAAGGCATTCATTCTGTCGAGGGTATTCATCTTCAAAGAGGGATTCATCCGGGTGATGCTATCGTCACCTCAGGGGCTCAGACATTGTTGTCGGAAGAGTTTAAATGGCAAATCCATGATGAAGACGATGATGATGACTAATCGAATTCACTACAAACCATTATTTGATAAATAACAGGAACACGGATGCTCTCTCATTTGGTTGCCTTTTCGGTTCGTGCACGGGGTGTCGTATTGGCTATAGCCGTGTTGATGCTTGGTTATGGCTGTTATCAAATTTATAAAGCCAGTCTGGATGTGTTTCCTGAATTTGCACCGAAGCAGGTTATTATTCAGACCGAAGCATCGGGGTTTACTGCCGAGCAGGTGGAAACGCTGGTTACCCAACCGATTGAAAATGCATTGGGCGGCTTACCGGATGTCATGTTTGTGCGTTCGGCCTCCACTCCCGGTTTATCTGTTGTCATTATTACTTTTGAAGACAAAACCGATATTTATCTTAACCGTCAGTTGGTTTCAGAACGGTTGATGCCGGCACAGGGCCAGTTACCGCAAGGTGTCGGTCCCGCTTTGATGGTGCCGCTTGAGTCGTCTTCCGGCACGATTATGACCATTGGTTTAACGTCGGATCAACAGAGCATCATGCGTTTGCGGGAAATGGTCGACTGGACCTTAACACCCAGATTGCTTGCTGTAGATGGTGTGGCGGATATCAACGTATTCGGCGGTGCTGAAAAGCAAATGCAAATTCAGCTGGATCCGCAGAAGCTTGCCATGTATCAGTTGTCGCCATTAGATATCGTTGCCGCAGCACGCGAAGCTACGGCATTGCAGGGTAGTGGGTTTATTGAAAATGCCAACCAGCGAATGATGCTTCAGGTGATCGGCCAGCCGGTGAGTGCTGAAACGATGGCGAATGTGGTCATTCGTCAGCAGGGCCAATCGGTATTACATCTTGGTGACGTTGCCACAATTGAATATGGTCCGGCTCCAGCAATCGGTGGTGCAGCCATTGGCGGCAAGGCTGGCATTGTGTTGATGGTCATTGGTCAATATAAGGCTAATACGCTGGCTGTGACACAAGGCGTTGAAACCGCTCTGAACGAGTTTCGGGATGGGTTTGAGGTCGATGGTATTGAGTTACATGCGGATCTGTTCCGCCCGGCCAACTATATACAAACATCACTGGCGAATATTCGACATCATTTGCTGGTGGGCGGCGGTTTGGTGTTATTGGTGCTGTTTTTATTTCTGTTTAATTTACGCACCGCGATAATTTCCATGACAGCGATTCCGTTGTCATTATTTGCGGCATTAATCGTGCTGCTCGAATTCGGCGTCAATATCAATATCATGGTGTTGGGCGGTCTGGCGATTGCCTTGGGCGAAGTTGTGGATGATGCCATTATTGATACCGAGAATATCTTCCGGCGACTGCGGGAAAATGCGGTGTTGAGAGAACCACGGCCCGTTATTCAAATCGTCTATGAAGCGTCCATGGAGGTGCGTAGTTCGGTGGTTTATGCCAGTTTGATTGTGATGCTGGTATTTGTGCCGTTATTAACACTGGGCGGCGTAGCGGGACGAATGTTCGAGCCTTTGGGACAGGCGTATATTCTGGCGATTCTGGCATCCTTATTCGTTGCGTTGACTGTTACGCCAGCACTTTGCCATGTCTTGCTAAGCCGGATTGGCGTCACACGCACTACCGAGCCACCGTTAATTCACTGGTTACAAGTCGGCTATGGGCAGATATTACGGGTCACTTGCCAGTTTCCCAAGCTGATGGTGTTATCCGTACTGATCTTTTGCTTGGCTGGTGCCAGTTTGCTGCCTTATTTCGGCGGACGATTTTTACCTGAGCTGCGTGAAGGACATTACATTATTCATACAGCCAGTGTGCCCGGAACCTCGTTGCAGGAATCATTACGCATAGGTGGTTTAATAGAACAGCGTGTGGCGGCTATACCCGGCGTGCGAGCGACTTCACAATGGGCCGGGCGTGCAGAACGGGGAGCCGATACCTTTGGCACCCATTACAGTGAATATGAAGTGGATCTGGAGCCACTGTCAGGTTCAGAACAACAGGCGATTTTGGATGAAATCCGCGAAATCCTTGAAGAATTCCCGGGGATCAGCTCTGAGGTGAATACCTTTCTGACAGAGCGTATCGATGAGACTATCTCGGGCTATACCTCGCCGGTTGTCGTCAATATTTATGGTAATGATCTTGATGCTCTGGATTACAAAGCACGTGAAGTGGCTGATGTGATGGCAGACATTGAGGGCGCAACGGATATTCAGTTACGTGCACCACCAGGCGAACCTCAGTTGCAAGTGCGGATAAAACTCGAAGAATTACCCCAATGGGGCTTGCAACCGGCGACGGTGATGCAAAACATTAAAGCTGCCTTTGATGGTATTAAAGTGGGTCAGATTGCCGAAGGGAACCGTCTATTTGATATTAACGTGGTTCTGCCACCGCAATTACGTGAACAGCCACATCACTTATTAAGTTTGCCGTTGCGTACTCTGGATAATCGTATGCTGACGTTAGGCGATGTCGCCGAAGTACAGCAGGTTTCAGGTCGTCACGCGATTCTGCACCATGGTGCTCAACGACTGCAAACCATCACCTGCAATGTCAGCGGTCGTGATTTACGTTCTTTCTTTAATGAATTACAGCAACGTGTGCATCAGCAGGTACAGTTTGATGCGGATACCTATCCTGAGTTTACCGGCACCGCTGTGGCTGAAGCCGAATCGCGTAAGGATCTGTTAGTGCACTCGGTTCTGGTCGGGCTGGTTGTGTTGATTTTGCTGTTTATGGCTCTGCGCAGTGTGCGGAATACCTGGCTGGTGTTATTAAATCTGCCTTTTTCATTATTAGGAGGTGTGATGGCGGCCTGGTTAACCGGTGGGGTGTTATCTATTGGTTCGCTGGTCGGATTTGTCACACTGTTTGGTATCACACTGCGTAATGCGATTATGCTGGTGTCACACTACCAGCACCTGATTGAACATGAGGGTAAAGTCTGGAACATGGAAACAGCTATTCAAGGTGCACTTGAGCGTCTGCCATCAATATTGATTACAGCGTTGGTAACTGCATTGGCGATGCTGCCGATTGCTATCAACGCGGATAGTCCGGGACGCGAAATAATGGGGCCAATGGCTGCCATTATTATTGGAGGTTTGATTTCGTCAACTTTGCTGACTTTGTTAGTGTTGCCCAGTGTGATGTTGCGTTATGGCGAATTTAAAAAACGTCGGGTCAGTCAAATGGAAACCACCATGCAAACGCAATAATGCCGAGTACAAATGCGATCAAAATGATTTCAACAATCATCAGCGACCAATAGCAAAGGTTTCTGTGGTGTTACTTTTCTGTTCAGCAAAGAATTGATAGATATCTTTCAACTCTTCGCCGGAAAAACGGATCAGAATCAATTCCTGTCCCGGATGAATGATGTTTGGATCATATCCCATGGTATGGGTATTAAAGTTATAGACATAACTGGTCGAGACTTTCTGATGCAGGATTTTACCAAGAAAAGAACTTAAACCAGTGGGCAAAGGTTCATCGGCGTCCGCCGGAATAAGCACACTGACATTTTGTTCAGCACCGTTTCGTTGCAGACGGATACCCTGACGAAAATTACGAATCAAACCTGTTTGAATAATGCCCCACAAACCTTGGATATCTTCTTCTGTTACCCGATGCAGATAAAACAGACTGTCCTGCATTTCGGCCGTATCACTATCAATTAAATCGGCGATATCCAGCTTCTGTACACCACGACTGATCGTCACAGACATTTCCTGATCCGCTGGTATATCAGCATCTGCCAGTTCGCTGGCTTTAATCTGCCTGACCTGTTTCTGTTGACGGATCTGTGTAACAGGTGCTGTGTGATCGATATCTTCACGTTTTAATAACTCCACCAGCGGAGCAGTGATGGTCTCGCCCTGCTCAGTCACAATGGTAACGGGAGCGATATGATCCTCTTCTTCAGCTTCCAGCTCCTGTAACGTGGTATTTTCGCGGATTTGTTCAGTATAGCGGAGAGTCAGGGGGGTATCAGCGCTAAGCGATTTATCATCCATCAGACTTTTCAGTGTCGTGACACGTTGTTCCAGCTCCGGCAGAGCAATAATACTGTCTGGTCGGACAAACATATCTTCGTATTCATTGACAATAATCGAATCCGAGTTGGAATCAGCCAAACGATCTACAAACTCTTCTGCTTCCTGCTCACGAATGGTTTCACTGTCGGGCAACTCTTCTGCGGAGCGGATTATTTCCAGCGGTAAATCCGGTTCGATGACTTCTATCGGAGGATCAACAGTGAGCTCACTGCGATTTGGCGGGGCGTCACTCCATAACAAGTAGCCAAACAGTAATAACACGATAACAGCGAGTATCGCCGCGACTATTGTAGAACCTGTACGGGCTCGATCCATTTGAAAACCGCCTCAGTGCATGTTTATTCAGTCCGAGAATAAGCTACCCAGTGTTAGCAAATCAAGTTTCCGGCACCATGACTGATGAATACATTCCGATGGGGATACATTCTGCAGCCATTGCTCAGTCTGTTGCGGTTGAATCGTGTCAGTCGTTTGCAGCAGGTTCAACAGATGTTGACCCAGCATTGTGGCATCCATATTTTTTTGGCTGACCGCATCTATGACGCTAATCACCATGGTTTTCAGATCTAACTGTGCCAGCGCGACAGGAATTTTTTTAATGATGAGTGAATCATCCTGTGGCTGCAGTTCGAAACCAAAGTTGTCCAGCAAGCTCTGTTGTTCAGCAACAGCTACTTGCTGAGCGGCAGTACAAGGGATATTCAGTGGAACTAATATCGGGCGGCTTTGTAATGGCAGTTTTTGCAGATGCCCGGCAAATTGTTGCTGGCGCAAAGTTGACAGAGCCCTGGGTAAATCAATCAGGTAATGCTGTTGCTGAAACAGTGCCCAGGCAAAGCGTTGATGCAATACCTGTATTAACTGAAAACCATCTGTTGAATTGGATCGATTCACCGGAAATGCTATCTGCAGTGACGATTCATGCCGGGCATTGGAAAACTGGTGCTCCTGATAGTTGGCAGTGGATTCTGCAATACGTGGTGCAGAAGAAGCTGATGACGGAACGGAGTGCACAGGTCTGATTTGTCCATGTAATTCATCGCTAATGGCCCGATGAATAAGGCCGTGAATCAGTCGGGTCTCGCGAAACCGAACTTCGTGTTTGGTAGGATGCACATTAACATCCACTCGGTCCAGTGGAATTGTCATGTATAAAACATAAGCCGGATGCCGGCCGGCCGGAATGAGATCCGCATAAGCCTGACGAATCACCTGACTTATCAGTCGATCCCGGATGACCCGGCCATTAATAAAAAAGTATTGCTGATCGGCTTGTGGCCGATGTGCTTCGGTATGACCCAACCAACCTTTGATATTGATGACATCAAATTGCTGGTCAATAACAAGTGCTTGTTTGACGAAGGTTTGTCCACAGATTTTGCCAATCCTGGCTAATTGCTGTGCATCGGTCTGAGCAATCGGCAGATTTAATTTTTGCTGACCATTTAAATTACACTGAAACCGCACATCAAATTGGCTTAATGCCAGACGTTGCAGTGTCGTGAGAATCTGTTGCTGTTCGGTGCGGGCACTGCGAAGAAAGCGTCGGCGTGCAGGCAGGTTGAAGAAAAGATCACGCACCGCCACGGTCGTACCTTTCGGATGTGGAACCGGCTCAGGCATATCTGTTTCAAAATGGATTTGCCAGCCACATTCACTATCATGTTGTCTGGAAATCAAACTCAGATTGGAAACCGAGCTGATACTGGGTAAGGCTTCTCCACGAAATCCCAGACTGGAAATCTGGCTCAGCTGATCACTGGAAGAAATTTTGCTGGTGGCATGGCGACTGAGTGCCAGACAGAGATCATCAGGATGAATACCTGAGCCATTGTCCCGAACCTGAATCAGCTGACTGCCGGATCCTTCAATGGTGACATCAATTTCCGTTGTGGCTGCATCAAGGCTGTTTTCGACCAGCTCCTTAATGACTGATGCCGGGCGTTCGATAACTTCGCCAGCCGCAATCTGATTGGCGAGTTGCAAGGGGAGAGCATGGATACGTTTCGGTGTCAGCATTGACACAGTTTAACAGTTGCGAAGAGGAATTCCGCAGTCAAAAAACGCTTAAGGGATTTTCAGTATATCACCAACATGTAAGGTACTGGTTTGCAGATTGTTGGTTGATTTAAGTTCCATCATATTCACACGATAACGCTGTGCAATGGCACTGAGTGTATCTCCACGGCTGACAATATGCTGCTGAGGTTTGACCTGCTGTGTGATGGGGTTACGCTGGAAATAGCTGCGAATCCCGGCCAACATGGCTTGAGCAAGTTTGTTCTGGTGATTGACATCGTTGAGCTTGCGTTCTTCTTCGGGGTTAGAAATAAATGCTGTTTCTACCAGAACCGATGGAATATCCGGTGACTTAAGTACCACGAAAGCCGCTGATTCAACTTGTTTTTTATGCACAGGTCCAACCCGCTTCAAGCCACCCAGAACACTGTTGCCGACTTCCAGACTGGCTTCCAGACTGGCAGTTTGAGACAAGTCGAGTAATACCGACGCCAACAAATCATCTTTGTCTTCCAGACTGATTCCACCAGCCAGATCTGCAGCATTTTCCCGATCAGCCAAAATCTGGGCTGCTTCACTGCTGGCACCGCGGGAAGACAGAACATAGACGGAAGAGCCTTTGGCACTGGTACGCTGAAACGCATCGGCATGGATAGAGATAAACATATCAGCACCGTTTTGTTTGGCACGTTGAATACGCTGTCTCAGGGTAATAAATTCATCTCGATCCCGCGTCATATAAGCTCGCATGCCCGGCTCGTCGTTAACCAGTTTAGCCAGTCGTCGTGAGATGGCCAGTACGACATCTTTTTCCCGCGTACCGTTGCGGCCAATTGCTCCCGGATCACGACCGCCATGGCCAGGATCAATTGCGATAACAATATCACGACGTGGTAATACTGGTCTGCTTCTCACGGTTGTTGCAGTTGCCTGCGGCAGCTCACTGGATGTTGTTTTAGCCTGCGAGGGAGCGTCATTATTTTTTGCCTGATTAGACGAAGGCTGATCAGTCGATGTTTCAGCATTGGGGTCTGGAGATTGGGTCGTTTTATTTTTGGCAACAGCAGCAGTGGCTGGCCCATGTTTTAAATCAACCAGCAGACGATGGGAGTATTCACCTTCAGGAATCAAGGCTCGGATTTCATAATCTGTGGCTTGTTTAAGATCAAATACCAAACGATAGGTATTTTGATCGTGCTGGGCATGGCGAATTTTATCGACCACGGCACTGTTGAAAGTGGGGGCAATTAAGGCTTTATTGACTTTGGCCGCTTTAATATCCACAACTAAACGATGCGGGTTGGTCAGGGTAAAACTCTTGTACTCCAGTGCTTTATCCAGATCCAGCACAACGCGGGTCAGGTTTTCATTTTGGGAGACACGGATATTTTCTACCGATGCGCTATGCGCCGTGGCAGTTAATATCAGCATTATCCATCCCAATAATAAACGAGACATAGTCAGTTCCTGCAATTTACTCAGCCTTAGTTTGTGATTGAAGGAATAAAAAATCAAGACTTTTTTCTATATTTTTAAAAGAGATACAGAGTAAAGCTGAATTAATTGTGAAGTTTTTCGCAGATATCTGACGCGACTTCTGAATAAGCAGTAAGAATCACTTGTCGGCCGGAAGACTGATAATTCAATGAGATCAGCAGATCCGGTTCAGGTAATACACCTTTACCTTGCTCCGGCCATTCGATTAATGTCAGGGTATTTGCAGAAAAATAATCCTCAATACCGAGATAGAGTAATTCTTCCGGATCCGCCAGGCGATACAGATCAAAATGATAAACATCCCGCTGATGGATAATGTAATGTTCCACCAGAGTGTAGGTCGGACTTTTGACTTTTCCAGTATGTCCCAGAGCGGTAAGTAGCCCCCGGACAAAAGTGGTTTTGCCAGCTCCAAGATCACCTTTCAGATGAATGCAAAATGCTGATTCGGGCAATAATACTGCCAGTTTAGCAGCCAAATCCAGGGTGGATTGTTCGTCAGCGAGCCAGAGCATTAATAGATAAGGTTCGCTAATCGACGGAGATGTGGCATCAAATCCATTGCCAGTGTCCCGCGTTCACCATCCAATTCAGCAGCTCTGTCCGCTGCCATACCATGTAATGTCACGCCAACACAGGCTGCATCCATTATCGGGAAATGTTGTGCCAGCAAACCGCCTATGACACCAGCCAGTACATCACCCATACCTCCACTGCCCATTCCTGGATTACCCCAGGTGGAGAGGCGGGTAGGCGCTTCTCCGTTTGAGATTAATGAGCCGGATCCTTTCAGCACGACCACACCACCATAACGTCTTTGCAGCTCATAAACGGCTGCAAAACGATCGGCTTGAATATCTTCTGAGCTGCAACCCAACAAGCGTGCAGCTTCACCCGGATGTGGTGTGAGCACCCAATTGTCATGATGTTGCGGATTTTTGCTCAGCAGGTTTAATGCGTCAGCATCCACTACCATGGGTAAGTTGGTCTCAATCGCTTTGTGGAATAACGCAATACCCCATTCACTCTGGCCTAAACCGGGACCAACCGTTAAGGCATTGGCCGGACGTAACAACGCTTCCAGATCACCGGCATCCTCCACGCCGTAGCACATCAATTCCGGTCGGGCCAGATTGAGGATTGGGCCATGCGTGCTGCGGGTGGCAATACTAATCAGTCCTGCGCCAACACGCGCCCCTGCTTCTGCGGCAACACGTGCTGCTCCCGGCATTCCGTGGTCACCACCAATAATAAATAAATGACCGTATAGACCTTTATGTCCTGTGCGCTCACGCGGTGCTAATCCAGCTGCGTCATTTTCAAGACTGACGCGACGTGCAATTGGAGTAAAGACGTTATAAATGGCGGAAGGGACTTTTAGCGAATCAAAACAGACCTCACCGCAAAAGTTCGGCCCTTCACCGGTAAACAGGCCTTTATTCAGGCCAAGAAAGCTCAAGGTGATGGTAGCGTGAACTGCTGTTCCCAGAGCTCGCCCGGTATTGGCGTGAATGCCGGAAGGAATGTCCAGCGCCAGAACGGGAATACGTTTGGTATGCTGGTTGATAGCATCAATGGCGAGAGCGTAGTCACCACTTACTTCACGGTTAAGACCTGTCCCTAAAAGCGCATCCACAATAACGTCGGTCGTGGGTAATTTATCTTCAAAGCGATGAATTTCATTACCCGTTGCAATATAGGCTTCACGGGCCGCGAGCGCTTCCTGGCTCATTTCCTTCTCGTCGCCAACTTGAAATGCCACGACACGGTAATCTTTTGCTAACGCCTGACGAGCTAACTCAAAACCATCGCCTCCATTATTACCGGTACCGCAGACCACCAGAATGCGTTCGGCTTGAGGCCAGTAATTTTTAATTGCATCCAGCGCCGCTTCTCCAGCACGTGACATTAATTTTGCTGGGGAAATGTTATGTTGCTCCGTAACGATACGTTCCAGTTCACGGGTTTGCTCAGCAGTGTAGAGTTCATGTGGCAAGGTCGACATAAAATAATATCCCGATGAAAAAATTCAGTTCTTTATAATAGCCCGCATGGCCGATCCAAATACAGTGCAGTTCTCCCGTGCGCTCCTTGCAGATATGCAAATCTGGGCGCGTTCGCTTGGCTTTCAACAGCTAGGGGTCAGTGATATTGACTTGTCTGTCGCAGAAGATCAATTACAACACTGGCTGGCACGCGGATTTCATGGCGAAATGGACTTCATGCAACGTCATGGCAGCTTGCGGAGCCATCCTGAAGAATTAGTGCCTGGCACGGTTCGTGTGATTACGGCGAGAATGGATTACTGGCCGGAAACCGCGGCCGATGCCTGGCAGGTGATGGGGAACAGTGAACTTGGTTTTGTTTCCCGTTATGCCCTGGGCCGGGATTATCACAAATTGATACGTAAGCGTTTACTCCGCCTTTCACAAAGAATTGAAGAGGCTGTTGGGGAAATGGGCTATCGTGTATTCACCGACAGTGCCCCAGTGATGGAAAAGGCATTGGCACAGAAATCCGGTCTGGGCTGGATAGGCAAGCATACTAATGTATTAAACCGTCAAAATGGTTCGTATTTTTTCCTGGGGGAAATTTACACTGATCTGCCTCTGCCGTTAACCGAACCGGTATCCGAGCATTGTGGCAGTTGTACTGCGTGCATTGATATCTGTCCGACTCAGGCCATTGTCGCGCCTTATGAACTGGATGCACGCCGTTGTATTTCCTATCTGACCATTGAGCTGCGTGGCAGCATTCCAATTGAATTCCGCTCAATGATGGGCAATCGTATTTATGGCTGTGATGACTGTCAGCTGGTTTGCCCGTGGAACAAGTTTGCTCAGATGACCACGGAATCAGCCTATCTGCCGCGACAAGGTCTGGATGCGCCACAGTTAGTCGATTTGTTTGGCTGGACAGAACAGGAATTTCTGCAGCGACTGGAAGGCAGTCCAATACGACGTATTGGCTATGAATGCTGGTTGCGTAATATTGCAGTTGCCCTGGGGAATGCTCAGACTAGTGACAGTGTGTTGGCAGCATTAAATAACCGGGCAGGGCATCCTTCCGAGTTAGTTCGCGAACATGTGCTTTGGGCCTTGGCGCAACACCAACGATTGTCATAACTTTGTCACGCCGTCGCATTAAGTTGTCTTTTTAGTGATGGAGTTATCCGCTACGGAATAGGTCAGAACCACTCGTGTGATAAATACATTCAGGAAAAAGCATGTTGGAAAACAGCTTCGATAATCTTATACAGAAACAACTCAGCCGCCGTTCTGTGCTGCAATTTGGTTTGGGAGCGATGCTCGCATCGGCTATGCCATTGTCTTCTGCGGCAACCATATTGCAGCTTCATCCTCAATTAATGGGCTTTAAAGCGATTCCTGTGGCGGATTTACTGGATGAAGTGGTGGTGCCGGAAGGCTATCGGGCAGAAGTATTTTACCGCTGGGGCGATCCGGTTTCTGACGGTCCTGTTTTCAATATGGATGCCAGCAATTCGGCAGCAGAACAGGCTCTTCAGGCCGGCATGCATCATGATGCGATTCATTTTTATTCCTTGCCTGCCGATTCAGCCAACTCGGATCACGGTTTGCTGGTGATGAACCATGAATACCTGGATCTGGATATCATTCACACTGATGGCAGCCATACACATGCTCCAGAAACCTATACGGCTGACAAAGTCGCCAAAGAACAAAACGCGCATGGTGTGTCGCTGATTGAGGTCAAGCGTGATAATGGTCAATGGCAAATTGTCCGGCCGTCAAAATATGCACGGCGTCTGACGGCGAACAGCGAAATGCAGATAAGCGGCCCGGCGGCGGGGCATGATTTGTTGAAAACCCATGCCGATCCTGACGGCAAAAATGTGTTGGGTACATTAAATAACTGCGCCAATGGCAAAACCCCGTGGGGGACTTATCTCACCTGCGAAGAGAATTTTCATTACTACTTTGTTTTTGATCCAAAACATCCAAGGGACGCTGAGACTGAACGACGTTGGAAGCGTTACAAATTAGGGTTCAGTTATTACGGCTGGCAGCAGTTTGATTCGCGTTTTGATCTGGATAAAGAACCCAATGAAGCCAATCGTTTTGGCTGGGTGGTTGAATTTGATCCCTACGATCCACAGAGTATTCCGGTTAAACGCACTGCGTTGGGTCGTTTTGCTCATGAAAATGTCGCCATCAAAGTTGCTGCCGATAATCGTATTGCCTGTTATTCCGGTGATGATGCCCGTTTTGAATATATCTATAAGTTTGTCACCCGTGACAGCTGGGATGGCACCCCGGGCGCACACCATGGCAAATTGCTGGATGAAGGCGTGTTATTCGTTGCCCGATTTGATGACGAAGGTATTGGGGTCTGGTTACCTTTAATATATGGGCAGAATGGTCTGATCCCGGAAAATGGATTTAGTGATCAGGGTGATGTGTTAATTCATGCCCGGGCCGCGGCTGACCAGTTAGGGGCCACCAAAATGGATCGTCCGGAATGGATCACCGTGCATCCTGAGACAGGCGAGATATTTGTCTCACTGACCAATAACAGTGAACGCAGTGAAACCAATCCGGCTAACCCCCGACAGCCAAATTTATATGGGCATCTGCTTCGGTTTAATGAGGTCGATGCCACTTCCACCGAATTTACTTGGGAGGTGTTTGTACTGGCAGGCGGGGAAGAGCATGGTGCGACTATCAACGGAGATATTTTTGCTAACCCCGATGGTTTGATGATTGATCAGCGAGGCCTGCTGTGGGTACAAACCGATATCAGCTCAAGCAAAATGAATGAAGGCGAATTTGCTCAGTTTGGTAACAATCAAATGTTGGCAGTAAATCCGGCTACTGGCGAAACCAGACGTTTTCTTACCGGGCCGGTGGGATGTGAAGTTACCGGCGTCACCATAACGCCCGACATGAAAACCATGTGGGTCAATATTCAACATCCCGGTGAGATGCCAGCGGTTTTAGAAAAGCGTGGCATTGTGAAATCCCCCCAAAACCCCAGCGCCGCCAGCAACTGGCCGGATCATCTGCCTAATGGCCGACCTCGTTCCGCTACCGTGTTAATCACTAAAGAGGATGGTGGGGTGATAGGGACGTGATTCTGAGTGATTTACCACAGAGGCACGTAGGGCAGAAAGGTTTAAAAGCTATTTATCCGCAGATTACGCAGTTGGACACAGATTAATTGAGAGCAACTTTGATCTAAACTCGCTTCATAAATCATCACGATTGGTGAATTCAAAAAACTTCCGTGGGGTGGCGCGAGGCAGGAAGCCCAACAATCACATCATCTATGTCGGGTTACGCTGCCGCTAACCCGACCTACATTTTTTATTAATCTTTGTGTGCTCTGTGTCTCTTTGGTTAATCCAAAAAAATCTGCGCCCATCTGCATAATCTGTAGATCAAATTATGGTAGTTTTGGCTGAGACTAGGTTTTGATTAATATTTCAGGCAATTCCCAGCCATTTGAGGCCTAAATGTTTTCATCCCTGACGCTCAACCTGATCGTCTTTGGCATTGCTGCTATGGCCATTGTCCTCGCGGGCAGTCGGCTGGCAAAGTTGGCAGATGAACTGGCCGATCGTACTGGCATGGGCGAGGCCCTGTTCGGAGTATTGTTGCTGGCGGGGGTGACTTCGCTCCCGGACTTTGCCGCGACCTTAAGTGCCTCGATGGATGCACGGCCAGATCTGGCCATGAGTAATGTTATGGGTAGCATGGCGGTGAATCTGGTATTTCTTGGCATTGCAGACATCGTTTATCGCAAAGCCAATCTGGAGCATGCGGCCGCTTCCCCTGTAAACCTGATGCTGGCAGGTTTGTTGATCGTTTTACTGACCCTGCCGTTACTGGCGATCGTCTCGCCTTCGGTTTCATTCTGGGGCGTGCATCCGGTTACGCCGGTGATCGTTGTCGCCTATCTGTTTGGATTACACTTGGTTCACCGCACGCAGGTAAGACCCATGTGGTTCCCACGTTCAACCCGGCAGACAGTTCCGGATAAACCCGAAAAACAGCATCATGGTAGCTTGACGGCAACATGGCTTGGTTTTATTGCCCTGGCTTTGGTGACCTGCATCGCCGGTTGGATGGTAATGGAATCAGCCAAAGGCATTGCCGATCACACCGGACTTTCTGACACCCTGGTGGGTGGTTTGTTTACCGCCCTGGCGACTTCCACTCCCGAATTGGTGACCACTATCGCCGCGATACGCTACGGTGCGCTGACCCTGGCAGTAAGCAATATCTTCGGCACCAACTGTTTTAATATTCTTGTGGTCGCCGCGGCCGATGCAGGTTATCCGCATAATTCTATCTATCACGACATGTCGCCAGTGCAGATGACATGGGGGTTGGTCAGTATTTTGATGACGGCCATTCTTTTGCTGGGCATGGTGCGACGCGAGACTTATGGCATTGGCCGAATTGGTTTCGAAAGTGCCTTAATCCTCTCTGTTTACGTGATCGCCTTGGGCATCATTGTATTAAATGGCTGAGACCTTTCAGGTTATTAACCAAAGAGACACAAAGGTTTAGTAGATATCTATCCGCAGATTACGCAGATGGACGCAGATTATTCGAAACGCAATGTTGATCTTATTTTGCCTTAATAATCATAAGATTTGGTGGATTAAAAAACTTCCGTAGGTTGGCGCTGAGGCACGAAGCCCAACAATCATGTTTTCTATGTCGGATTACACTGCGCTAACCCAGCCTACGATGTTAATTAATCTCTGTGTTCTCCGTGTCTCTGTGGTTAAGCCAAAAAAATCTGCGTCTATCTGCGTAATCTGCGGATTAAACCTTTGGAGTTCCGTTACCAAAAGCTTCGGATTCAATTGAAAATTAATCTTTCGGCAAATCCTTAAATGCCGCGATGGCATCTTTTCTGGCCTGTTTATAATCCACAACCGGTTGCGGGTAGCCGCATTGTTCGCGTAGTTCTGCTGGTGGATTATGCAGTTGCTTGATCGGTACGTCTTTTAATTCGGGGACAAAGCGTTTGATAAATAATCCCTGTGGGTCATAACGTTCGGATTGCAGGGTAGGGTTGAATACCCGAAAGTAGGGCGCGGCGTCGACGCCGGTTGATGCACTCCATTGCCAGCCACCGTTATTGGCGGCGAATTCACCATCAATTAAAGTCTGCAGAAAATACTGTTCTCCACGTCGCCAGTCGAGTAACAGCAGTTTGCTGAGAAAGCTGGCGGTGATCATTCTGAGTCGATTATGCATCCAGCCGGTTTGGTTGAGTTGACGCATAGCAGCGTCAACAATCGGAAAGCCGGTTTTGCCTTCGCACCAGGCTTTGAAACCGGCTTCATCATTACGCCAGATAACTTTTTCGGTTTCCGGTTTGAATGCCTTACCCATACTGAGGCGTGGAAAATACAGCAATAATTGTTTGTAAAAATCCCGCCAGGCAAGTTCACGTAACCAGTCGTCATGACGCCAGTCACGATTAGCTTCGCCACAATAAAACTGAATGGTGTCCAGTAATCTTCTCGGACCTAACTGACCATTGGCCAGATACGGTGACAAAGTACTGGTGGCCGGTTTGCTGGGAAAATCGCGTTGGCTTTTGTAATCATCCAGTTTGATTTCACAAAATGCCGAAAGCCGTTCCAACGCTTTTTGTTCGTTGCCGGGCCATAAATCATCACGAAATTCTCCGGCCCAGTCACATGCCAATAGATCCGGTTTTAGGGCTTTACCCTGTGATTTTGGTTCGGCATACGGGGCTTGCTGAATATCTTCGAGGATTTGCAGCCAGCGACGGTAATAGGGCGTGAATACTTTAAAAGGATCATCCTGCTGGGTTTTTACCGGTAAGGCGACCAGTAAATCTTCGGCGAGCAGATGCACGATTATATTGGCTTTGGTTAATGCAGTATTAACAGCCTGATCACGACGTTGTTCATCAAGCGGCGTTTCGGCTTGAAACCATATATCACTGATATTTTGTTGCTGGCAGAATTTTAATAATTCATCGGGCACATCGGTAAAAGAATCGACTTCAAGTAAATAAAAAGGTATGCCAAGCTGGGCAAGTCGATCAGCGATATCCTGTATCGCTGCGGCACGAAGACCCAGTTTGGCGGGAGATTCATTGTGTTGCTGCCATTGTTTGGGGGTGGCGCAAAACACTACCTGGATTGGTCCTTTTTCAGCCGCGAGTGCTAATGCCGGATGATCATCGAGGCGTAAATCATTGCGTAACCAGACCAGTTGCGTTGCTTGCATGATGTTTCCTTACGGTAAATTTCTGAACAGGTATTCAGCCCGCTGGCTGATGGCCTGTTGTTCATCTTGAGTTTTGTTGTGCCAGTTTTTGACCTGCATACCTAAACGGGGATTTTTACTCAGCAAATCCTGATGCCGGTCGACAAAATGCCAGTACAACGTGGTAAATGGGCAGGCGTTATCGCCACTGGCTTTTTTGGGATTAAATGGGCAGGACTGGCAATAATTGGACATGCGATCAATATAAGCGCCGCTGGCAATATACGGTTTGGAGCCGACGATACCGCCATCAGTGTATTGGCTCATACCCAAGGTATTCGGGATCTCCACCCAGGCAACAGCATCAACATACATCCCCAGATACCATTCATGAATGGCCTTGGGTTTAACACCCCATAACAACGCAAACAATCCCGTCACCATTAGTCGTTGAATATGATGCCCATAGCCATGATCCAGGACCTGTCTGACACTGTGATACAGGCAGGTCATGTCGGTTTCAGCAGTCCAATATAATGCTGGCAGATTGCGCCGGGCATTCAGCGCGTTCATTGTTAGCCAGTCATCACGATAGCTCCAGTACAGACCCCGTACATATTCACGCCAGCCGAGGATTTGCCGGATAAAACCTTCCACCGCATTTAATGGTGCTTTATTGTCGCTGTAGGCTTTTTCAGACGCTGTAATCACTTCTGCGGGGGAGAGTAATTTCAGATTGAGACAGGTTGATAAGCGTGAATGATACAGCCAGGGTTCATCGGTCCACATCGCATCCTGAAAGTCACCGAAATGCGGCAGCCGATTTTGAATAAAATCCTCTAAGGCGGCTAAAGCCTGCTGGTGTGTCACCGGCCAGTTGAAGGTTTCAATATTGCCGTAGAGATCGGGCAGAAATTTTTCAACATCGGTTATGGCTTGTTTAGTGATGTCGTCTGCTTCAAACAGTAACGGTTCAGGCAATTTGGATGGACCTTTTTTGCCAAAACTTTTGCGATTGTCTTTATCAAAATTCCATTGACCACCTATGGGCTGGTCATCATCCATCAGGATTTGCCGGCTTTTACGCAGTTGCCGATACCAAAATTCCATTCGCGGTTGTTTGCGATTGGCTAACCAGGCTTTGAATTCACCTTTCTCACTGATGAAATGCTGATCGGCCAGCCATTCAATCTCAATATCAAATTCATTGGCGCATTGCTGTATTTCATTCATAACCCTGACATCACCAGGTAATACGCAGCGAATTTTTTCAAATGAATCCTGTTTTAACGTGGATGATAAAGCGTCACGGAAACTGGATTTTTTATCATTTAACGTCCAATAAATCAGCGGATAGTTATTCGTTTTGAGTTGCTCAGCAAAATGGCGCATCGCCGATAAAAATAAAACCGTGCGCTGTTTACTCGATAAATATTCTGTGGACTCAGCCGACACTTCCGCCATCCACAACCTATCATGCTGTTGATCAAAGTCATCGAACAGCAGACTGCTGGCATCAAGTTGATCACCAAGAATAATATTAAGATAGTGCAACTTAGCCATTTAACGTTGAAAGCGCCGCCAGCCATAATGCAATCGCGGCCCCATAAGATAAATGTCCACGCAGACGCATCAACTCGGCAGAGTAGATCTCGCGTAGTTGCTGCCGTTCGTATAAGTTCAGACCGATAAATGATAATGCGGCCAGCCATAGCCAATAATGTGTTGGAGATAACAACCAGCACCAGGCCCATAACATGGTGGACACACTGACTATCACGACATGACGTGGCAGATCGTAAATGCTGCTGACATACCAGAGCAGTCCGCCGAGGAAGGTGAAAATCAGTGCGGCATAACTCAGCAGCCAGTCAAAAGCATACAAAAATCCCAGCCAGCTCATAATGGCCAGCCCAAAGAAAGGCAGCAATCCGGCGTAGCCTAAAATCCGATGCCTGGTGGTGATCATGAAGCCTCCTCTGCAGGTAAATGTAAGGTTTCAATCAATAATTGTTTGGGACGAAGTTTTAACAAAAAGCGTAGCTGGATTTTGTAGGCATCCAGATCAAAATATTGTGGTTCAGCATATTGCTGCTGTAATCGTTCAAAGGCATCGTGTTGGTTTTTTACGATGCCGAGATAAAGCCATTGATCGACCAGATGAAAATGTGCCGCTTCATAATCGCCATCAGACGGCAGTTCGGTAATCACTATTGGGCCTTTCCATGGCCAGGCCTGATTTTTAATACCCGATAACGCAGTTTGCAAACGCAGGTTGTAGCGTATTGACGGTTCTTCACCACAGCAGGCACCCAGACATTTTTTTAACTGATAACCGAAACAGCCGTTTTTGGTTTTTTCCAGCCCGCATAGTTTCTGACACAGCTGATGTTCATTAATTAGATCGAGCAGTTTTTTTTCCGCCTGTTTTTGGCTACGGAATAATCCATAACGCTGACTGATATTTGGCGATTGATGTAAGTCGGCCATCTCGACACTGGTGCGATGATAGCCATTTTCATCTGTTGCCAAGGCGATTTGGTACAGCCGTTTGGCTTTGGTCTGTCGCCGGTTATAGCGTGGCGTTTGGCTTTTGATTAACTGATTTTCCAGTAACTGCGCGCCAAAGTCGGAAGGCGTTTCAATAAAGTCGATGTGTTGCAGTTGTTGTTGCATCTCGCTGTTGCGCTGTTTGCCATTTATGACAAAGTGACTCAAAACACGTTGTTTGATATTGACGGATTTACCTATATAAAGAAGTACGCCTTGTTCATCAAAGAACTGATATACACCAGGCCGTTCGGGCAGTTTATTAATTTCATTAATATCGAGATGACTGGGCAGTCGGGTTTGTTGGGACAGCTGCTGACAGGCTTGCTGAATGGTTGATTCATCAAAGTCATGTTGGGTTTGCTGGAACAATTCGAGAATGACCTGTGCATCATCCATCGCCCGATGCCGTTGATTAATAGTCAAACCGAGGCGGGAGACAATGGCATCAATGCCATGACGACGCTGTTCCGGGTAAAGCAGTCGACTGATTTTAACCGAACATAATGTTTTGGCTGAAAAGGTAATACCTATGCGGCGAAACGATTCGCGGATAAAACCATAATCAAAGCGCACATGATGGGCAACAAATACTTTGTCCGCTAAACGTTGGTGCAATTCTTCAGCAATGTCGGCAAAGGACGGTTGGTTTGCCACCATTGAATCGGTAATGCCGGTTAATTTGCTAATCCATGGTGGAATACTGATACCGGGATTGATTAAGGTTTGCCAGCGATCGGTTTCCACACCATCGGTGATTTCGATCAGGGCAACCTCAGTGAGCCGATCACGTAATGCATTGCCACCGGTTGTTTCGCAGTCAAGCAATACCAATTTTTCCGGAAAACCCAGTAGCGGTTTCATGGATGAATCGCTGATTTACGGTTACGGCGACAGCGTTCGGAACAGTACAAAACCTGCTCCCAACAGTCACGCCATTTTTTTCGCCAGCTGAACGGACGGTTGCAGACCATACAAAATTTGGATGGTAAGTTTGGTTTGAGATGCACCATTACAATCACAATTTAATTGAGTGTAATGATCATCCTGCGGTTGTCGTGAAATTACCGTGAATTGAATTTGTTATAAATCGTGACGTTATTCAGGCACTTTAATCATGTGCTCGCGGTAATGCTGCAGTTCGCGGATGGAGTCCTTGATATCGTCCATTGCCAGATGTGATGATTTTTTCTTGAAGGCTTTTTCAACTTTGGGAGCCCAGCGACGCGCTATTTCCTTGAAACTGCTGACATCCAGATTACGATAATGGAAATAGGCTTCCAGATCGGGCATCAACCTCGCCATAAATCGACGATCCTGACAGATACTGTTACCGCACATGGGTGATGTACCGGCGGGTACATATTTTTTTAGAAATTCCAAAGTTTCCTGTTCGGCCTGCTCAACAGTGACAACACTATTACGCACCCGTTCAGTGAGGCCGGAGCCACCATGTTGTCTGGTATTCCACTCATCCATCCCTGCGAGAATCGAATCTGGCTGATGAATTGCGAGAATGGGACCTTCTGCCAGGATGTTGAGCTCGCCGTCAGTGACAATGGTGGCGATTTCGATAATATAGTCGTTATTGGTGTCGAGACCGGTCATCTCCAGGTCAATCCAGATCAGGTTATGTTTGCTTTTGGCCATGGGCTCCATCTTTTTATTACTACAGATTTAGGTGAACTATGTTGCCATTAATTGTATCAAAGGCTAATGTACGCAACACATTATAGGATTCTAACTGGTTTAAAAAATTATGAATGAATTTAGCTGGATATTTTTAATTGCTCTCGCCCTGATGACGGGGATTGAGATCTGGTTGTCATTGCGTCAACGTCGCCATGTGCTGGCGAATCGCGATGAAGTGCCTGCCGCATTTCGTGAGCAGATTGGTCTTGCCGCACACCAGAAAGCCGCTGACTATACCGCTGCCAAAGGGGCTCAAATGCGCCGCGAAAGTTTATTTGGAGCTGTAGTGTTAATCCTCTGGACCCTGGGCGGTGGTTTGGCATTATTGTCCGGGGCATGGGAAAGTTTAGGCTGGTCAGCGATGACCACTGGTGTCGTGTTGATTTTGAGCTTTTTGCTGATTGGCTCAATACTTGAACTGCCTTTATCCTGGTATCGCACCTTTGTGATGGAAGAAAAATTCGGATTTAACCGCAACACGCCAGCCTTGTTTATGGGGGACTTTGCCAAACAGTTACTGTTGATGCTGGTATTAGGTGCGCCAATTGCCTGGGTGACTTTATGGCTGATGAACAGCACCGGTGATTTCTGGTGGTTATATTTATGGGCAGCCTGGATGGTTTTTGCCGTGGTAATGATGTGGGCTTATCCTGCGTTTATCGCACCATTGTTTAACAAGTTCACGCCGTTAGATGATGCCAACCTGAAACAAAAGGTTGAGAGTTTATTGCAACGTTGTGGTTTTAAGAGCCAGGGCATTTATGTGATGGACGGTTCGCGCCGCAGTGGACATGGCAATGCCTATTTCACTGGCTTGGGTAATAACAAACGCATCGTGTTTTTTGATACGCTGTTGAATACCCTGAACGAAGATCAGATTGAAGCGGTATTGGCCCATGAGTTGGGACATTTTCGTCGCAAGCATGTTATAAAAAATATGCTGATGATGGCTGTGATGAGCCTGGTTGGTCTGGCGTTGTTAGGTTGGGCTTCAACTCAAACTTGGTTCTACTCCGGTCTGGGCGTGGAAACACAAAATAATGCGATTGCATTGATTCTGTTTATGCTGGTGATTCCGGTATTCAGTTTCTTCCTGCATCCTTTAATGACATCTATGTCTCGCAAATATGAATTTGAAGCGGATGCCTATGCTGCTTCGGTTTCCAGTGCGGATGATTTGATTACCGCACTGGTGGCTTTGTATAAAGAAAATGCCAGTACGCTGACACCGGATCCATTGGTTTCAGCTATTTATGACTCGCATCCACCGGCATCACTGCGTATTGCCGCGTTGCAGACTCGAGTCGCCGGATAGATGCGTTATTTAGTGACCTTGATTTTTCTGTGTGTCAGCGCAACGGCGCTGGCACAGGGAAAACAATTGCACGATGCCAATTGTATGCAATGTCACGCGTCTTTGGCAGATGGCCAACCCAATTCAATCTATAGTCGATCGAATAGAGGGGTTAAAACACTGGATGGGTTGGAAAAACGGGTGGCAAATTGTGCGATTGCCGCCGATGTGAACTGGACCGCTGCTCAACAAAAGCAAGTTGTAGAGTATCTCAACAGTCAGTTTTACAAATTCTGATTAACGCAACGTAAGACAATTTCTGCCAGCGGCTTTTGATTCATATAAAGCGACATCGGCACGCTCGATAATATTCAATGAGGTATCACCAGGCTGATACTGACTCAACCCTACAGAAACAGTGACCATACCAATTGTTTCATCACTGTCTTTTTTCTTCAGATTACTGCTCGCCAGCTGTTGGCGAATCCTATCGGCAATTTGCACGGCTTTATGTGAAGGGGTGTCGATAAAAATTAATGCCATCTCTTCTCCGCCAAAACGCGCTGCGATATGCGGTTTGTCTTCACAATGTTTTTTCAATATGCTGGCAAAAAACTGTAAGACTTTATCGCCGAGCAAGTGGCCGAATCTATCATTGACCTGTTTGAAATGATCGATATCAAATAAGGCGAGGCTGAATGTCGTTTCACTGTGCAGGCACAACTCACTTAATTCTTTATTCAGACAGGCACGATTCACCAGACCTGTTAAGCCATCAGTCTTCGCCTGCTCTTTAACGGCCTGTAATTCTTTCCTCAATTTAATAATTTCCTGACTGGTTTGCGCCAGTTCTTGTTTTAATTCGCTGCTTGACTGTCCCATTTTTCGTGTGTTGACAAGAATTTCAGCCAGTACTCCTTTAATCTCGGACAGATCTTGTGATTGTTCCAGTTTATTTTGTTGAAGTGCTAAATCTTCAGAAAAATCATCTGCAGCCAGTTCAACCCGATTAATTTGATTCATCGTGTTGTCGACGACCAGCCGGAGTCCATTATTGGTTGCCTCAAGCCTTTCTGGCATACCCATTAAAACGTACTTTTCATAAAGCTGTTGAGTCAGTTCCGGGGTGATTTTCTCCTGTTGTTGCAATCGACTGTCAATGGCTTTCTTTAATGCCTGATTGGTCCCTGCCACATATTCGTACCAGACGGCGTAATTAACCGGGTTAACAGGTGTTTGGTGCTGATTGATAAAGGGTAGTGCACGGCGCAGGTTTTCAGAGGCCTGATGAAAAGGTTCAGTGTAAACGGGAGGGAATGAGGATGGCGTTGACACAAAATATCCTTACTTAGTGAAGGTTGTCCAAGTTAATCCAGCTTAAATTAAAACCGTATCAATCATTTAACTATTTGAGATGAATTAGCCACAGGGCTGGTAGGGAATAATAAACAAACTATTGTAAAAAACAAAGCAAACTATTATGCAGTGACAAATAACAGAACAAAGTTGGAATGAGGCATGACAAACTTCTCCTCGTAATAAATTCAATTAAAAACCAGTTCTGATTAATGAAGATAGAATGATCACAATATGACCATTACGGCAGAAAACAAGCCGCAGATGATGTCGGGAACTGGTTAATGGATCTGCATGATAACCTGTTAAGGTAGATAATCAACCAAAGCTGACACATCCCGAAACAGTCAGACATATGAGTCAGATGCGGGTTAGTTTTCGTCCAGCAATCTGACGGCCAATACATCGCAACGGGCATGATGCAGAATAGCGTTGGCTGTTGAACCTAGCAGCATTTTAATTCCTTTGCGACCATGAGATCCCACGACGATCAGATCGACATTATTTTCTTCGGCAATACGCACAATGTCTCGTCCCGGACTGCCATATTCAATCCATTGATTGTTGGGGGCGATCTCAAATTTTTGTCCCAAAGCGGATAATTGTTTTTTACCGGCATCGAGTAATGCTTCGCGCATATCCGCATCAACGCTGATCATTGGCTCATAGGCAAAATCGGTGAGTGGGAAATCTTCAACAATATGACATAAGCTCAAACGGGTATTGTTAGCGGCTGCCAGTGCCTTGGCGCGATGAATCACCATGTCGGTATGGTTGGAAAAATCAGCTGCAATCAAAATATGTTGATAAAGGGCCATTGGTATTTCTCCTAAAAGATGCATAAGGCAGGACAGGGCCTGCCTTATCAGTTTTATTTTTCACTTTCCAGAAAACGTTCAGCATCCAGTGCTGCCATACAGCCAGCGCCAGCAGAAGTAATTGCCTGACGATAAATAGGGTCCGAAACGTCACCTGCAGCAAATACACCAGGAATACTGGTTTGAGTGCCTTTTTTGAGAATTATGTAGTCATGCTGCATTTCCAGCTGACCTTTAAACATAGAGGTATTCGGCTGATGACCAATGGCAATAAAGACACCTTGAACGGCAATTTCCTGTGTTTTTTCAGACTCGGTACTTTTAACTCGAATGCCAGTCACACCGGCATCGTCACCTAAAACTTCATCAAGTGTGTGATTCCAGAGAATTTCCACATTACCTGTTTCGGCCTTTTTCAGTAACTGATTACTGAGGATCTTTTCACTGCGGAAGCTGTCACGACGATGGATTACAGTGACTTTTGAAGCGATGTTCGATAAATACAATGCTTCTTCTACGGCGGTATTACCACCACCGATAACGGCGACGGGCTGATTTTTATAGAAAAAACCATCACAGGTAGCACAGGCAGAGACACCGCGGCCTTTAAAGGCTTCTTCAGAATCCATGCCCAGATATTTTGCTGAAGCACCAGTGGCAATAATCAATGCATCGGCCGTATATTCACCGGCGTCGCCGATTAATTTGAATGGGCGCTGGCTTAAATCAGCTGTATGGATATGATCAAAAATAATGTCGGTGCCAAAACGTTCTGCATGTTTCTGCATACGTTGCATCAACTCCGGCCCTTGCACACCATCAGCATCACCAGGCCAGTTATCGACATCAGTCGTTGTCGTTAATTGACCACCTTGTTCAATACCAGTGATTAATACAGGATCTAAAGCAGCACGAGCAGCATAAACCGCGGCTGTATAACCAGCTGGGCCTGAACCCAGAATCAGTAGTCGGCAGTGTTTGCTGTCCGCCATAAGTGTATCTCCCAGTATCGAATAAAAAACGAATAGATTAGAGTACTCATTGCTTTGCCTTTGGACAAGCATCAGCTGCTAAAACCTGTGTTAGAATTTGCGCTTAATCAATTGGCTTCATTGGAATTATCACATTGGCACAAGCGACACGGGCAAACGACAAAAATAAACAGGATGTCACCGCTGGCGCAGTCGGATTCAGACTTCGTGAAGCGGCACTGATTCTGGCGCTCGCATTAGCGGCTTATTTATTACTGTCTTTAGTAACCTACGAACCTACCGACCCCGGCTGGTCAACCACCGGAACAGATGATCTGATTGCCAATCGCGGTGGTATTGTCGGCGCATGGCTTGCGGATGCTTTGTTATACGGATTTGGCTTTCCTGCCTATCTGGCTCCGTTAATGTTGGGATTCAGTGGATGGCTTTTATTCAGTTGGGGTAAACGTGCTGATGGTGACGATGCCTTGCATTTCTGGGTGTTGAAATCCGTTGGTCTGGTCATGGCATTGGCTGCGGCCAGTGGTTTGTCTTCCCTGAGCTTGATGGATTACGCTGAGTTATTGCCTTTGGGGTCTGGCGGAGTATTGGGGGAAGTAGTAGGCCATGGTTTTGAATCGGTATTTGGTGCTTCCGGTACCAGTTTATTACTATTAGCCTTGTTGCTGACGGGGGTAACATTATTCACTGGCCTGTCCTGGCTGATGGTGATTGATCGTCTCGGTGCAATCGCGATGGTGGTACTGATTCATATTGCTCGCTGGAGCCGTGAATTAAAAGAAAATCTGCAGGTGCGTCGCACCCGCCAGCAACGTGAAGAAAGCTTTATTGCGCAGAAAGAAAAAATGCAGCACAAAGCCAAGGTGAGAGTAGAACCTCAGCTACAGGTTAAAGAATTAAGCAAACGCGAAGAAAAAGAGCGGCAACAGCCGTTATTTGAAACTGCTGATGCTCCGGGTATGCCCACCTTGTCTTTACTGGATTTGCCCAAAGCTGTGGCTGCCGGTTACAGCGAAGAAGTATTGCAAGCCTTGTCACGTCTGGTGGAGCTGAAGTTAAAAGATTTCGGCGTAGAAGTTCAGGTCGTTGAAGTTCAGCCGGGACCGGTGGTGACCCGGTTTGAATTACAACCGGCAGCCGGTATTAAAGTCAGTCGTATCAGTGGTCTGGCAAAAGATCTGGCCAGAGCATTATCTATCAGCAGTGTGCGTATCGTTGAGGTTATTCCGGGTAAACCGGTGGTCGGACTGGAAATTCCCAATGAAATTCGCGAAGTGGTTCGCTTACGCGAAATTCTGGCCTGTAGTGATTATGAAAACAGCAAATCACCATTAGTGATGGCTTTGGGCAAAGATATTGCGGGTAGACCTGTCGTTGCGAATCTTGAAAAAATGCCGCATTTATTAGTGGCAGGTACGACTGGCTCCGGTAAGTCTGTTGCAGTTAATGCGATGATTTTGAGCCTGTTATACAAAGCCACACCTAAAGAGGTTCGCCTGATCATGGTCGATCCGAAGATGCTGGAATTATCGATTTACGAGGATATTCCGCATTTGTTGACACCTGTTGTGACCGATATGAAAGAAGCCGCCAATGCATTGCGTTGGTGTGTTGCGGAAATGGAACGCCGTTATCCTCTAATGGCCGCCCTGGGTGTTCGGAATATCGCTGGCTATAACAAAAAAGTTCAGGATGCCATTGATAGTGGTGAACCGATTCCGGATCCCATGGCAGAAGTATTGCCCGGTGAACCCATCCCAACGCTTGAGACGTTACCGTTTATCGTGGTTATTATTGACGAATTAGCCGATATGATGATGGTGGTTGGCAAGCAGGTTGAAGAACTGATTGCCCGTCTGGCGCAAAAAGCACGTGCTGCCGGAATCCATTTGATTCTGGCCACGCAAAGACCTTCGGTAGATGTTATTACCGGATTGATTAAAGCCAATATTCCGACCCGAATGGCGTTTCAGGTGTCATCACGTATCGATTCGCGGACCATTCTGGATCAGATGGGCGCCGAGCAATTATTGGGACAGGGCGATATGCTGTATTTACCGCCTGGCAGTGGCTTGCCGGAGCGGGTGCACGGTGCCTTTGTAGACGATCATGAAGTACATGCGGTGGTCGATTTCCTGAAAACGCAGGGTGGTCCGAATTATCTGGAAGAGATTACGCAGGACAATACCGATGATGGCGACAGTGCAGGCGTTGGTGACGCCAGCGATGGTGAAACCGACCCCCTTTACGATCAAGCTGTGCAAATTGTTACCGAAAGCCGCCGTGCCTCTGTTTCCGGTGTGCAGCGTCGATTGAAAATCGGTTATAACCGCGCTGCACGAATTGTTGAAGCGATGGAAGCTGCCGGAGTGGTTTCTGCGATGCAAACTAACGGTAGTCGAGAAGTATTGGCGCCACCGCCACGCAATTAGTTGCTGCATTAAGTGTCCAAGGGATTGTCGTGAAACAATTTGGAGTAAAAATAATGATAAAACGCTGTGCAACACAGTGGTTGCTGCTTGGAGGGTTAATTCTGCCGACATTGACGTTTGCAGAATCAGCTATCGATAAGCTTAATGCGTTTGTTCTGGAGGTGACCCGGTTGGAAGCCAACTTCCAGCAGACGGTAATTGATACCGATGGTCAGGTAGTGGAAGAAGCCACCGGCCAGTTTTTATTATCCAGGCCGGGAAAATTTCGTTGGGATTATGACACGCCTTTTCCACAACAAATTGTTGCTGATGGTGAGCGGATCTGGTTTTACGATGTCGACTTAGAACAGATTACGGTCAAGCTGCAGGATGAAGCTTTAGCGGAAACCCCTGCCGGATTACTGTCAGGAAATACCCTGCCGGAAGCGGAATATAATATTCGTGAACTGGAATCGGAAGATGAACTGCAATGGGTTCGACTGGTGCCAAAAGAGGCTGATAATACCTATCAAACGGTTGCTTTGGCTTTTGATGCCAATGGCATTCGCGAAATGCTGATGGTTGATAGTTTTGATCAGCGAACTCGCCTGGTGTTCAGCGATATTAAAATTAATGCGGATTTACCGGCTTCGCGTTTTGAATTTACGGCGCCGCCTGGCGTTGATGTGGTAGGTGATATTCCTTAATGAGTCTGTTTGACAATCTGCATCCACAGGTCGGCCGTCCATTGGCTGACCGGATGCGGCCGCAAACGCTTGATGAATATATCGGCCAGCAACATTTACTGGCTGAAGGCAAACCGTTAAGGCAGGCGATTGCCACGGGACAGCCGCACTCAATGATTTTCTGGGGGCCACCGGGTACCGGAAAAACCACGCTGGCAAGATTAATTGCCGGTTATTGCGATGCTGAGTTTATCAGCATCTCCGCGGTATTAGCTGGTGTGAAAGAGGTGAGGGAAGCGGTTACCCGAGCCAAGCAGTTGCAACAGGAACGTGGTCGTCGGACCATGTTGTTTGTGGATGAAGTACACCGTTTTAACAAGTCCCAGCAGGATGCTTTTTTACCCTACGTTGAGGACGGCACATTTACCTTTATTGGTGCCACCACCGAAAATCCCTCATTTGAATTAAATAACGCCTTGTTATCACGAGCCCGCGTCTATGTGCTCAAGTCATTGGAAATAAACGATTTAAAGCTGATCATTGAGCGGGCAATGCAGGATGGAATTCGCGGGCTTGCCGGTCGGAATATCAAGCTGGATGACAGACTTCGTGAACAATTGGCACAGGCCGCGGACGGTGATGGACGGCGGGTATTGAATCTGCTGGAAATCGCCGTTGATCTGGCGGATAGCAAACAGCAAACCGAAGTAGATGAAACTGACCTGGCCGAAGTATTATCGGGCACATTACGACGCTTTGATAAGGGCGGTGAAGCTTTTTACGACCAGATTTCTGCCTTACATAAATCGGTTCGTGGTTCTTCACCGGACGGAGCCTTGTATTGGCTGTGCCGGATGCTTGATGGGGGCTGTGATCCGGTTTATCTGATGCGGCGCATTGTTCGAATGGCAGTTGAAGATATTGGTAATGCGGATCCGCGAGGATTACGTATCGCTCTGGATGCATGGGAGAGCTTTGATAAATTGGGCCGTCCCGAAGGCGAGCTCGCAATTGCTCAAGCGGTGGTGTATCTGGCCAGTGCGCCTAAAAGTAATGCAGTGTATACCGCCTTTAAAGCGGCGATGCAGGATGCCAAAAACTTTGGCTCTGCAGAGGTACCACTGCATTTACGTAACGCGCCGACCAAACTGATGAAAGAACTGGATTACGGTAAGGAATACCGTTACGCCCATGATGAACCGGATGCTTATGCGGCGGGGGAAAACTATTTCCCGGAAAGCATGCCGCAACGGCAATATTATCAGCCGGTCAATCGCGGTCTGGAAATCAAGATTGCCGAAAAGCTGGCGCACCTCAGAGAGCTGGATAAACAGCGCCGTTAGCAAATTTAACGGGTGTAAATATCGTAACGGGTATTTTTGCTTTCAATACTGACATGCGGTTGTTGGTTGGCAAAAAACTCGGCCCCCTTTGGCCGCTTGACGGCAACTCGTTTCAACGCGACGTCACGCGACACAGTGAGTAATTCTGAACTATTGCTGTCAGGCCCCACCAGCTGATGTAAAAGCTGCATTTCCTTTTTGACCAACGCGGATTTATCTCGTGAGGGATACATCGGGTCAAGGTAAACCACATCGGGTCTGTCAGTATCGGAAAGGCCCGCTAAATAATCAATGGCATTACCTTGATGTAATTGCATGCGTGAAATGATTTCAGTGACGGCTTTATCGTCCATAGCCCGCTGTAGCGCATCAGCCAGTAAGGCAGCCATGACAGGGTTTTGTTCAATCAATGTGACCCGGCAGCCTAAACTGGCAAGTACAAAAGCATCTCTGCCAAAGCCTGCTGTTGCATCAATAATATAAGGTGTAGCGCCTTTTTTAAGGCCAACTGCTTTGGCTAAGGGTTGCCCCCGCCCGCCACCAAACTGCCGGCGGTGCTGGTATTTACCTGCGGTGAAATCTATGAAAATCGGGCCGCCAATTTCCGGTACGCGAAGTTCAAGTCGTGAAGGCGAAAGCACCAGCTGAGCGCTCTGGATATCGAGCGGAGCGACTGGCAAGCCTAAACCATCAGCAAGCAGAACCGCTTTATCATCAAGCTCTGCGTTGGTTACTGCCAAAGAATGTATCTGCACGGTCACAGAATATTATTGACTGATAATAAAGTCACCAAAGGCGCGGCTGCCATCTCCGGTTTTAATATCTTCGATGCGTTTACCGGTTTCGGTATCAATGATGGAAACACTGCCGCTACCCCAGTTCGAAACATACAGATGTTTGCCATTGGCGGTAATATCAATGCCTTCAGGACTATCATCCACCTCAATCGTGTTAATGGTTTCTGCAGCTGCAATATCAATTACAGAAACACTGTTTTCATCCTGATTGGTGACATAAAGAAATTTGCCATCAGGGCTGCTCACAGCGCAGTAAGGCCATTCTCCGACTTCAATAGTCGCGATTACCGCAAGACTGTCGGTGTCGATCATGCTGACACTGTTATCCTGCACATTGACACTGAATAGTCTTTGTCCATCAGCGGTAAGGGCAAGTCCGAAAGGCGATTTACCGACTTCAATGGTTGATTCCATTGTTTCGGTAAGCGTATTAATAATACTCACCGTGCTGTCATCGCGATTGGCAACATACAGACGGTTGCCGGATTCATCAAAGATCAGCCCGGCAGGTGATTTACCCACATCAATACGGTTTCGAATAAGCTGTTTATCCACGTCAACAATGCTGATTTTATGCTCATACCAATCAGCAACATAGGCCAGGCTACCATCATGATTGGTGGCGATACCGACTGGCCCCTGACCAACTGGAATCTGGCTGATTTCAGTTAATTGGTGGGCGTCTAATACAGATATATTCTGACTGTCTGGATTAGTAATCAGGACACGCTGACCATCCCGGCTTAATGCCACACCGGCAGGAGCCATACCCGCCGTAAGAGTACCGACAACCGCCTTTTTATCGATATCAATCACACTGATGTCATTACTCAGCTGATTTGTAATAAAGGCATAATCAGCTGGTTCAGCACAAGCCGACAAACTAAAACTGAGAGACACAAAAAAAGCGACCCGGTTAAGGGTCGCTTTCACTAATGCATTTTTGTTCATCAAAACGAGCATTATTTTTCCATGATGTTTTTCAGGTTTTCCAATCCACTTTTATAAACAGCCGTAACTGCTTCTACTGCTTCAGCATCAGATTGACCCTCTGGTACAGGAGGGTTGTCCATGAAAGAACGGTAAAACTTGGCACGCCATCTTACTTCTGTACCGCCATTGACTTCTTTTACAAACATCCATGATTTATAGGTTGAAACCGGCAGTGTGTAATAAGGAGTGTCTTTACTGTTGAACGTAATTGTTTTGACGACACTCATATCCGTGATTTTGTATATTAAAGACATTTTTTCGTCATCAATTTTATCCAGCTCTTCAGTAATTGTGGGATTACCTTCGCTTTTCAAGGTTAAAACACGAACGTTGTCATCTTTCATTTCAACGCTTTCAACCGCCGGGTGCCATTTATCGATGGCACTGAAATCTTTTAGCATGGCCCATACTTTTTCAGGGGCTGCATTAATAACAATTTTTTCATCAACTTCTTGGCGAGTTGGGCCATGAGCTGTTGCTACCAGAGGTAAAGCAATAACAGTGGCTGCAATGAGTTGCAAAAATTTCTTCATTCTTAAGAGTCTCCGTTTGAGTCGGTTGTTTACCAAGATATCCACATGAACTAAGAGTCAAGACTGACATAACTAGTTCCTGAAACCTAAAATGGCGACAACACTTTAGCCGATACCGATGGGTTTTTCCACACAGCGATTTGACTTAACATCAGCGATTCAAGAAAATTAGCGGTCTTTCATATTAATATCGGCAATAAATAATGGCACCACTGATCAAAATCAGGGATTTGCATTTTAACCGTGGAGACAAAGTTATCTTCAATGGGGTAGATATTGATATCTACCGGGGTAAGGTAACGGCCATTATGGGGCCGAGTGGTACTGGTAAAACTACACTGCTGAAGCTGATAGGCGGTCAGTTGAAACCGGATCGTGGCAGCGTTGAAATTGATGGGCAGAATGTTCATAAACTTTCTCACTCAAAGCTTTACGAATTGCGCAAGCGAATGGGAATGTTATTTCAAAGCGGTGCCCTGTTGACAGATATTAATGTATTTGAAAATGTCGCTTTTCCGTTGCGGGAACACACAAAACTGCCTGAATCAATGATTCATGATTTGGTGTTAATGAAACTACAGGCTGTTGGTCTGCGAAATGCCCGGAATATGATGCCGGCGGAATTGTCTGGCGGGATGGCAAGAAGGGTTGCTTTGGCTCGGGCTGTTACTTTGGATCCGATGATGATTATGTACGATGAGCCGTTTACCGGACAGGATCCGATTTCGATGGGTACGCTGGTCAATCTGATTCGACGTCTAAATGATGCGATGGGCCTGACCAGTATCATTGTTTCCCACGACGTGGCGGAAACCACGCAGATTGCAGATGAAATTTATTTGTTGTCCGGCGGGAAGGTCGTTGAGAAAGGTACGCCGGAAACACTTAAAACCTCTGGTTCAGATTGGGTTAAACAGTTTTTGCAAGGTTTGCCTGATGGGCCGGTTCCATTCCATTATCCCGGAAATGATTTTGGTAAAGATCTGTTGAATTCAGAGGAAAAACGATGATTGAGGTGCTACGCAGCCTCGGTCGCTGGGGATTAGATACCTTTCAGCGACTTGGCAGGGGCCATATTTTTCTGATGCAAATGCTGGCAGGTATGCCAAGCCTTGCATTCCGCTTTTCCCTGGTAGTTCAGCAATTATTTTATGTCGGTGTATTATCAGTCTTGATAATTCTCATATCAGGCCTGTTTGTCGGCATGGTATTAGGCCTTCAGGGGTATAATACGCTGGTTGATTTTGGTGCGGAGGAATCACTCGGGGTACTGGTTTCATTATCGCTGGTCAGGGAGCTTGGTCCTGTTGTCAGTGCATTGCTATTTGCGGGACGTGCCGGTTCTGCTTTAACGGCTGAAATCGGCTTGATGAAAAGTACCGAACAGCTGTCTGGAATGGAGATGATGGCGGTGGATCCGATGCGTCGTATCATCGCCCCACGGTTTCTGGCTGGTTTGATTTCCATGCCGTTATTAGCGGCTATTTTTAGTGCGGTAGGGATATTCGGCGCTTTTCTGGTTGGTCATGGCTTGTTGGGCGTGGACGACGGGGCTTTCTGGTCTCAGATGCAAGCAAAAACTGACTGGTACGAAGATATTCTGAACGGTGTGATTAAAAGTATTGTCTTTGGTTTTGTTGTGACATGGATTGCTTTGTTTGAAGGTTATGATGCAACACCGACTTCTGAAGGTGTAGGGCGTGCCACAACGCGGACAGTTGTCCATTCCGCTTTTGCAATTCTCGGCCTGGACTTCGTTCTGACTGCGTTGATGTTTGGAGATATATAAATGAATTCTAAAAGAAGTGCCGAGATCCTGGTCGGTTTGTTTGTTGCTGCTGGGATTGCAGCGTTATTTGTTCTGGCGATGAAAGTAAGTAACCTGGGTGATTTTACCGACGATAAAGGGTATGAAGTCGTTGCCAATTTCCAGAATATCGGCGGTCTTAAACCTCGTTCACCAGTGACTATGGCCGGAGTCAGAGTCGGGCGCGTCTCGTCGATTTCGCTGGACCCGGATACTTATGACGCTAAAGTCACCATCAATATTTATCCGCAGTATGACAATATTCCAATGGACACATCCGCCAGTATTTTTACTGCCGGTTTATTGGGGGAGCAATATATAAGTCTGTCTCCAGGTGCTGACGACTTTTTTCTGCAAGATGGCGATATTATTGATTTGACTCAACCAGCAGTTGTATTGGAGCAGGTCATTGGTCAGTTCCTGTACAGTACCGCAGAAGGTGAATAATATGATTTACAATATCAAACAATTTTCTATCCAGCTGCTGGCAGTTGCATTTATGGGCATGATGGCGCTAAGTGCCTCAGCTCAGGCCATGCCGGAACCGCAGGCATTAGTGAAAGAAGCTTCAGACAACATGTTAAAAGCGTTGAAAGAACATGAGGCCGAACTGGAGCAGGATCCACAGAAAATTTTCTCATTGGTTCAGGATATTCTGATCCCGCATTTTGACTTTGAGCGTATGGCAAGACTGGCGTTAGGACGTAGCTGGCGTGATGCGTCAGCGGAACAGCAAGCCAAGTTTGTTGAAGAGTTCCGTCTGTTGCTGGTCAGAACCTATGCTACGGCGATGCTGGAATATACCAACGAAGAAATCCGGTTTTTACCATTCCGTGATGATATCGAAAAAGGTCGGGTAAATGTACCGATGGAAGTCGTACAGCCGAATGGCCCGTCCATTCCAATGGCTTTATCACTTTATAAAAATAAAAATGATGAATGGAAAGTTTACGACGTTAAAATTGAAGGCATCAGTCTGGTGACCAACTATCGTTCATCTTTCAATCGGGATATTCGTACCAGTGGCATGGATGCGTTAATTGAAAATCTTTCTAAACGTAACGACAGAGCCAGATGATGAATCTGATTTTTGATGACGTTGCGAAACGTATTCTGGTTTCAGGTGAACTGACGTTTGGCACGGCAGCCAGCGGAATTGATATGACCGAAGCGTTATTTGCTGAAACAGCCAATCTGGATGTTGATCTCAGCAAAGTCACTCACAGCGATAGTGCCGGTTTGGCGTTGCTGATTGAGTGGATGCGCCAGGCCAGGAAATTAAACAAACCAATTCGTTATTTCAATATGCCGGCACAAATGCTGGCGATGGCTGAAGCCAGCGGTTTGGAAGAACTCCTTCCTCTACAATAAATTTACTAAAAGTGGTGAAACATGAAAGCAGCAGATATCAAAGTAATGATAGAAGCAGGCTTACCTGATGCTGATGTTGAAGTGTTTGGTGAAGATGGCCAGCATTTTGATGCCCGGGTTTTTAGTCCGTCATTCTCCGGAAAAAGCCTGATTGAACAACACCGTATGGTCAAAGCAACATTAGGTGACAGCTTCAGTAGTGGTGCTGTTCATGCCTTGTCACTTAAAACCGGTGTCTCCCGCTAATCCATTCCCTTATTCTTCCAGAGCAAACTCATGGACAAACTAATCATTAAAGGTGGTGTCGCGCTGGATGGCGAGATACGTATTTCCGGTGCAAAGAACGCAGCTTTGCCTATATTGATGGGCGCGTTGTTAGCCGATTCGCCTGTACGTATCGGCAACGTACCACATTTGCATGATATTACCACCACACTAGAGCTTTTAGGCCGCATGGGGGTAACGCTTACAGTTGATGAACGCTCTGGGGTATTAATCGACCCGTCGACTTTAACGATTACCGAAGCCGCTTATGATCTGGTCAAGACCATGCGGGCATCTATTCTGGTTTTAGGGCCGTTATTAGCCAAATTCGGTAAAGCCGATGTGTCATTACCCGGTGGTTGTGCGATTGGTTCTCGCCCAGTAGATTTACATTTGCGTGGTCTGGAACAGATGGGCGCTGAAATCAAAGTGGAAAACGGTTATATCCGCGCAACCAGTGGCAAAGGCTTGAAAGGCGCGCATATCTTTATGGATCAGGTCACCGTAACCGGGACTGAAAACCTGATGATGGCCGCCACTCTGGCATCCGGAACCACAATCATCGAAAACGCTGCCCGTGAGCCAGAAGTCGTGGATTTGGCAAAATACCTGAATCAAATGGGCGCTAAAATTACCGGTGCTGGCTCAACAACGCTACAGATTGAAGGTGTTGAAAAGCTCAATGGTACGCATTACGCGATTCTGCCGGATCGTATTGAAACGGGTACCTATCTGGTGGCTGCGGCAATCACACGTGGTCGTGTCAAACTGAAAGACACCGATGCTAATCAGTTAGAAGCTGTGTTACTCAAGTTGGAAGAGGCCGGGGCTAAAATTGAAGTAGGAGAAGATTGGATTACATTGGATATGGAAGGCAGAAGGCCTAAAGCGGTTAATATCCGTACAGCACCATATCCTGCATTTCCAACTGATATGCAGGCCCAATTTACTGCGCTTAACAGTATTGCCGAAGGTCAGGCGACCATCGTTGAAACCGTATTTGAAAATCGTTTTATGCATGTGCAGGAAATGCAGCGTATGGGGGCTAATTTGCAGATCGAAGGTAATACCGTGGTTTGCAAAGGTCAGGAAAAACTGACGGCAGCGCCAGTGATGGCTACAGATCTACGTGCATCTGCCTGTCTGGTGTTGGCTGCTTTGGTTGCCGAAGGCGAAACCCAGGTAGAACGTATATATCATATTGATCGTGGTTACGAGTGTATTGAAGAAAAACTACAGCAATTAGGTGCTCGTATACGCCGTATTCCCACTCAGGCACGGGTGGCTTCGAATGGCTGAAATGTTAACGCTGGCTTTATCAAAAGGCCGAATCTTTGAAGAAACATTACCGCTTCTGAAGGCGGCAGGCATCGAACCATTAGACGATCCGGAAAAAAGCCGTAAGCTGATTCTGGAAACCAATCTGCCGGATGTCCGACTCATCATCGTACGAGCTTCAGATGTACCGACATATGTTGAATATGGTGGCGCTGATATGGGTGTGGCCGGGAAAGATGTGTTGATGGAACATCCGGATGCCGAGCTGTATGAACCGGTGGATCTGAATATTGCCTGCTGCAAATTAATGACGGCTGGTAAACAAGATGAACAGAAGCCTCAAGGCCGGTTAAAAGTGGCAACAAAGTTTGTGGAAAGTACCAAGCGGTTTTATGCAGAACAGGGGCAACAGGTCGAGATCATCAAGCTCTATGGTTCAATGGAGCTGGCTCCTCTGGTCGGTATGGCGGATCGTATTGTAGATGTGGTTGATACTGGCAACACGCTGAGAGCAAATGGATTGACACCCATGGAGCATATTGCGGATATAAGTTCACGGTTGGTGGTCAATAAGGCATCCATGAAAACCAAACATGCACGGATTCAGCAATTTATTGAGCAGATCCGTAATGCAGTAAAAGAGCAGGCAAATGATGGAAATAAGTGAATTAAACTTCCAGCAAGCTGATTTCTGGCCCAAGCTTTCCGAGCTGTTGGCTTGGGAGGGTGTGTCTGATGCAGCGATTACGGATACCGTTAGAAGTATTCTGGCAGATGTAAAACAGCGCGGTGATCAAGCGGTGGTTGAATACAGTCAAAAATTTGATCGTGTTAAAGCTACTGTCATGACTGATCTGGAAATTCCGTTGTCTCGGGCTGCTGCTGCGTTGGAATCAATTCCTAAGGCACAACGCCAGGCTTTGGAAAAAGCAGCGGAACGTGTACGTCAGTATCACGAACATCAAAAACAGGACTCCTGGCACTACGTGGAAGATGATGGCACCGTGTTGGGCCAGCAGGTCACTCCTTTGGATCGTGCCGGTTTATATGTGCCAGGTGGTAAAGCGGCTTATCCTTCATCCGTCTTGATGAATGCCATTCCGGCCAAAGTGGCGGGTGTGCAGGAATTGATCATGGTGGTGCCGACACCTGATGATGAAGTAAACGATCTGGTATTAGCCGCTGCGGCCATTGCTGGTGTTGATCGTATTTTTGCCATTGGGGGTGCGCAGGCTGTTGCAGCATTGGCGTATGGTACTGAAACCATTCCACAGGTCGATAAAATTGTCGGTCCGGGTAATATTTTTGTGGCGACTGCCAAGGGTATGGTTTTTGGCACCGTGGGTATCGATATGATTGCCGGACCATCAGAAATTCTGGTGATTTGTGATGGAAAAACCGATCCGGACTGGATTGCCATGGATTTGTTTTCACAGGCCGAACATGATGAAGATGCCCAATCAATTCTGATTTCACCTGATGCAGACTTTTTACAAAAAGTTAAAGCCTCTATTGCTCGTTTGTTACCGACAATGGAACGCCAGAAAATTATTGAAACGTCATTAATAAATCGTGGTGCAATTATTCTGGTTGATGATATGCAGCAGGCGGTTGAAGTCTGCAATTATATTGCGCCAGAGCATTTGGAATTGTCAGTTGATGAACCGATGGAAATGGCTAAACAAATTCGCCATGCCGGTGCTATTTTTATGGGCCGATATACCCCTGAAGCTTTGGGTGATTATTGTGCAGGACCAAACCATGTATTGCCGACGTCACGCACAGCACGTTTCAGCTCACCGTTGGGAGTCTATGACTTCCAGAAACGTTCGAGCCTGATTCAGGTGTCACCGCAGGGTGCTCAAAGTTTGGGACAAATTGCATCGGTGTTGGCGCGCGGTGAAAGTCTTACTGCACATGCCCGAAGTGCTGAGTATCGTTTACAGGAAAAATAAATGAGCCGTTTCTGGAGTGATTTTGTTCATTCATTAGAACCCTATGTGCCGGGTGAGCAACCTCGCGGCCAGAATCTGGTCAAGCTCAATACCAACGAAAATCCTTTTGGTCCGTCGCCTAAGGTGTTGGAAGCGATTCGCATGGCAACTACCGACCGTTTACGCTTGTATCCGGTACCTGATGGCGGCCCCTTTAAACAGGCGATTGCTGACTATCATAATGTGCCAGCTGAATGTGTCTTTGTCGGCAATGGCTCAGATGAAGTACTGGCGCATGTGTTCAATGCCTTGTTCAAACATGGCAAGCCGGTGTTGTTTCCGGATGTTACTTATAGTTTTTATCCTGTGTATTGTCAGCTGTACGACATAGATTCGGTTTTAGTGCCTCTCAATGCAAAATTCCAAATTGATATCACTGATTACGAGCGTGATAACGGTGGGATTATTTTGCCGAATCCCAATGCGCCTACCGGCTGTTTATTATCTCTGGATGATATCCGGCGGTTAGTAGAAATGAACAGTGACTCAGTCGTGGTTATTGATGAAGCGTATATCGATTTTGGTGGGGAAACAGCGATACCGTTAACCCAGAGGTTCCCCAATCTGCTGGTGACTCAGACCTTATCCAAGTCTCGCTCTCTGGCTGGAATGCGCATCGGCTTTGCAGTCGGACATCCGCAATTGATTGAAGCATTGGTAAGAGTAAAAGACAGCTTTAATTCCTATCCATTGGATAGTCTCGCGATTGCCGCTGGTGTTGCAGCATACAAAGATGAAGTCTACTTTAAACAATGTCAGCAACAAGTCATCGCTGAACGCGAATGGGTAACTAAATCTTTAGCAGAGTTAGGCTTTGAGGTTTTGCCTTCGGCTGCAAATTTTGTGTTTGCCCGTCATCCTCAGAATGATGCAGCAACACTTGCAGCCGGATTACGGGAAAAAGGGGTGATCGTACGCCACTTTAAAAAGCCGAGAATCGATCAGTTTCTGCGTATCAGTATTGGAAATCGTACTGAAAATCAGTTGTTGATGAGCCAGCTGGATCTTCTGGTTTAATCGGTCGTATCGGTTCCCAGTAGCTCTCGCAAACGTTGAAGATCCAGATCATATTGCATGTTGAGTGTCTCAATTTCAGTTTGTAACTGCTCCATGCTTGACTGATTGTTATCCAATTCTTGCTGGGCTGCCTTCAAACGACTTTTCAGGTTGGCACTGAGGCCAACACCACTTAATTCATTATCTGCTGCCTGTTGTTGTACCTGTTGCAGCCGCTGCTGTAATCCTTTGCGTTTGCTTTTTAATATTTCAATACGTTTTTCGCGATATTGCAGATCTTTATTGCGTTCATTCAGCAGATCTTCTTCAGATTGATAGACCGAGAGTAAATTATGATCGTAAATGGCTTGTTTACGGCGTTTTTCCGCTTCCATTTTTGCCTGTAGTTCTGCTTGTTCGCGGGCTTCCAAGTCAAGTTTCTTTTGAATTTCGCGCTCGGCGATTTCTGCTTCAGTGGGTGCAGGCGGGACACGCTCAATCACTCGCATCGATTTCTCATCCAGAATGTCGTAACCTTGCTGAGCCACTTCCGGTGGTAATGTTTTACTGAGTGTTGGTATACCGTTTTCATCGTTAAACCGGTAAAGTTGTGCCGCTGAAACGGTTGTTACAGAAAATAGTGTTGTGCTTAGCATCACCGCCACTAAAAAGCGTATTGAAATCATTATCTTTTCCCAGAGAGCATTGTTGATTTGAGCCTTGTTGAACATTTTATTCTGTTTGTCATTTCTTTGCTGGCAAATACGTTTTCGGCATTAAGCGGCGGTGGTGCAGGATTAATCCAGTTTCCGGTACTGATCTTCCTGGGCTTGAGTTTTTCCGTTGCCTTAGCTACCCATAAAGTGGCCAGCGTGGCGTTGGGTTTGGGGGCAGCTTTGCGTTATGTTTCTACCAGCCGTCTGGAACGTCAGTTTGTGATCTTGTTATTGATCGCTGGCTTACCTGGTGTGGTGATTGGCGGTAGTGTGATTTTGTTAGTGCCAGACAGAATTGCCGAAATTGCCTTGGGAATATTAACCGGTTCACTGGGTATATATTCTCTATTCAAACCTGCGTTAGGGCAAACCTATTTGCCGGTTCATCGCGAGCGACGTGGTTACCTTATTGGCGCTTTGGTGTTGTTTTTTTTAGGTATTCTTAATGGTTCGCTGACGTCCGGAACGGGATTGTTTGTCACCTTGTGGCTGATATTGTGGTTTGGTATGGATTACCAGCGTGCAGTGGCCTATACGCTTATTCTGGTTGGGTTGTTCTGGAATGGAGCCGGTGCCATTACGCTGGGTATTTTGGGCGAAATACGCTGGGACTGGCTACCGGCATTGTTGTTAGGCTCGTTATTGGGCGGCTACCTCGGATCGCACTTAGCTCTGCTTTGGGGTAACCGCTGGATAAAACGCAGTTTTGAAGTTGTTACGTTGTTAATTGCGGTCAGATTGATTTGGGGGCCTTTTTAGCACTGGGGGGTGTTGATCATCACTTTAAGGAGATGATGATAGGGCTGGTGCTATTTTTCCACCTTATTGGACGAAAAAAATGCCTCCAGTAGTGGTGGCGATGAAAGAGCATCAAGCCCTAGACCCCATATTGTTCCCGATAAGCTTTTACGGAAGGTAAGTGTTGTTGTAACTCGGGAGTGTCCTGCAGATAACTGAGTAAGTCGTTCAGACAAATAATACTCACGACAGGTATACCATGGGTTTGTTCGACCTGTTGAATAGCGGATAACTGACCTTGCCCACGTTCCTGGCGATCCAGAGCAATGATTACCCCCGCAGGTTCGGCACCTGCTGCACGGATGATTTCAACCGACTCACCTACAGACGTTCCGGCGGAGATGACATCATCAATAATCAATACCTTGCCTTGCAGTTCAGCCCCCACCAACTGACCACCTTCACCATGATCTTTCTTTTCTTTGCGGTTAAATACGTAGGGTACATCGCGGTCATGTTGATCGGCTAATGCGACGACTGTTGTGGAAGCTAACGGAATGCCTTTGTAGGCTGGACCAAACAACACATCATAGTCGAGACTGGATTCACTAATCGCCTGAGCGTAAAAGCGTCCCAGCCGGGCCAGTGTTGCACCACTGTTGAATAAACCACTGTTAAAAAAATAGGGGCTAATCCGCCCTGATTTCAAGGTGAATTCGCCAAAACGTAATACACCGGTTTGCAGCGCAAATTCGATAAAAGCGTGTTGATAATCTTTCATGGGGTTCCGTTATGAATCAAATAAACAGCAATCTGGCCAAACAGGTTGGGTAGTAAACGAATGCCAAGGGTATCTTTATGTTCGTGATTAACCACACTGCGGTTGACTACACTGAAGCCATACTGGCCACAAAGCTTTTCAAAATCTTTCAGAGTACATAAATGGATATTAGGCGTATCGAACCATGCATTCGGCAGGTTTTTGGATACCGGCATCTTACCGCGCATGCCTAATTGAAAACGGCATTGCCAATGGCCAAAATTCGGGAAGCCGATAATACCCTGTTTGCCAACCCGCATAATTTCTCTAAGTAAAAAATCCGGTCTTTTTACCGCCTGCAGGGTTTGTGACAGAATAACAAAATCAAAACTTTGATCAGCGAACTGGCTGAGACCTGCATCCAGGTCAGCCTGGATCACATTGACACCGCTTTGAATACATTCAGAAAATTTGCTGTTGTCTATCTCCAGGCCATAGCCTGTGATATGGCGCTGTTGCAGATGTTTTAATAATGCGCCATTACCACAGCCCAAATCCAGAACATGGGCATTATCTGGTATCCAATCACTGATTATTTGTAAATCAACGCGTAAAGCCATTAGCCATTCACCTCTTTAGCAACCTGCTGCATATAACTGGCAAAGATTTCTATATAACGTGGTATCGGCATCAAAAAAGCATCATGGCCCTGAGTGGCTTCGATTTCCGCATAGCAGACAGACTTACCTGCACTGAGCAAGGCATCGACGATTTCCAGTGAACGTAATGGTGAAAAGCGCCAGTCACTGGTAAATGAAATGATCAACGACTTGGCCTGAATTGCTTTGACTGCCTCATTCAGATCGTCATTAAATTCCTTGGCCGGATCAAAGTAGTCCAGCGCTTTGGTCATTAACAGATAGGTGTTGGCGTCAAACCGCTCGACGAAACTGGAGCTTTGATAACGTAAATAACTTTCTATCTGAAATTCAACATCGTAACCGTATTGAATTTTGCCGCTGCGCAGTTCACGACCGAATTTCTCGCCCATTGCTTCATCAGAAAGATAGGTGATATGCCCCAGCATTCTCGCCAGTCCCAGCCCTTGTCTGGGAACAGTATTAAATTCCTGATAGCGACCTTCGTGAAATTCAGGATCCGATTTAATTGCGGTGCGGGCGACTTCATTAAAGGCAATATTCTGGGCTGAGAGTTTTGGTGCGGCGGCGATCACCAGAGCGTGACCAACCCGTTCAGGCAGGGTAATCGCCCAGTGCAATGCTTGCATGCCACCCAGACTGCCACCAACAACGGCCGCCCACTTATCAATGCCTAATGAATCTGCCAGAATCGCCTGACTCTTTACCCAGTCAGCTACGGTCACTATTGGAAAATCAGGACCGTACAATTTGCCGGTTTGTGGATTAACCGTATTGGGGCCGGATGAGCCTTTACAACCACCCAGGTTATTCGGGCAAACTACAAAAAAATGATTGGTATCAATGGCTTTACCCGGACCAATTGCCGTATCCCACCAGCCAGGCTTGCGTTCTTCCAGAGAATGGAAACCGGCAGCATGATGATCTCCGGACAATGCATGACAAATCAGAACAGCATTGCTTTTATCTTCATTCAATGTGCCATAGGTCTCATAAATCAAATCAAATTGCGGCAGCACTCGACCACAATCCAGAGCTAGTGGCGTATCAATATGCAAGTGAGAAGGGGTTACCAATCCAACTGAGTCAGCTGGCAGGGAGTCCGACATAATGTACTGTGTCCTATAACAAAATTAATACTGGGGATAGGCTGTGCCGAGTAATAAAGGCATCACCAGCATCGACAGAACCTGCAGGCCTAATATGACGACTAACGGCGATAAATCAATGCCACCCAGTAACGGCATTCTGCGCCTTACCGGATCCAGTAAAGGGGCATTAATCGCCTGGATCAGGCTGGCAACCGGATTGTAGCCTTGAGGGGCCAGCCAGCTGAGCAGAACTTCGATAATAATCGTGACAGTAAATAAGCTGATAAACAGTGAAAACAACTCTGCTACCGTGAACAGTATTAATCCGGTTAATGTCGGCCATGCACCTGCCAGACTGAGCAATAAAGTCAATTTAATCAGCGTAACCAGGATCAATAAAAGTAAAACAGCGGAATCAAATTTACGTGAGCTGGGCATAAAGCTGCGTAGTGGTGCACACAGCGGTTCAGTAATACGAATGATGGTCTGTATTAATGGATGCGTAAACGATGTTCTGATTAGCGGTAAAAGTAAGCGTATTGCAACGATGTACATATACAACTGAAACAGTGTTTCAATCAGAAACATCAATGGATTTGAGAAATAACTGTTAGGCATGGTGATCTTGTCCTAATTCATCTGCCAGTTCACGAGCGCGTAATGCCGCTGCCACTAACGCATTTTCAAATAGGCCATGCAAACCACCATCCTCCAGTTCATGAATAGCTCTTTCAGTAGTGCCGCCGGGCGAGGTGACCTGTTTTCGCAACGTGCTGGCAGATTCGCCACTTTCCAGTGCCATTTTAGCGGCCCCAAATGCGGTTTCCAAACATAATAGTCTGGCTGTTTCCTGCGGTAACCCAAGCTCCACAGCTGCTTTTTCCATGGCTTCCATAACAAGAAAAAAGTAGGCAGGACCACTACCCGATAAAGCGGTGACAGCATCCATATGTTTTTCGTCTTGCAGCCAGATAGCTAGACCGCAGGCACGTAGAATTGATTCAGCCAGTTCATGTTGTTGATGAGTGACATTTTCATTGGCGAATAAAGCCGTAGCACCGGCTTCTACAAGCGCGGGAGTATTTGGCATGGCACGTACGATGGAGGCATGAGGTTTATCAAGCCAGCGGCTGATGTCTTTGATGCGAATTCCTGCTGCAATGGAAATCATCAGTTGCTGCTGTTGCCAGTCAGGATTGAGTTCCTTTACTACATCCTGAAGTTGCTGCGGTTTCACCGCAATAATAATAACGTCCGCGCCTTCAATGGCTTGACGATTGTCCGTAAATGTCTGAACGGGATAGCGACTGTTAAGTGATTCGAGTGTGTCCGGCTGTTTATCGGCAACATGGATATTGTCGGCAGAAATGCCATTGGCAATTAAACCACCAATCAGGCTGCGCGCCATATTTCCACCGCCGATAAAGGCGAGCTTACAAGGTATCATCTAATCAATCTCCATTGAGCCAAATGTTTAAGTGGGTAGTGTACTGGTTATTGTTTATCGGGTGTATGTCTCTCGCCAAACAAAGCGGTGCCAATCCGAACCATCGTGCTGCCCTGAGTGATTGCAGCCTGCATATCAGCAGACATTCCCATTGACAGTGTGTCGGCTTCGGGATGTGCGATTTTCAATTCAGAAAATAGCTGTTGCGCCCGACCAAAGGTATCCAGCTGTTTTTCCTCCGTCTCAGCAATAGCAGGAATGACCATTAAACCTCGCAAACACAGATTATCCAGTTGACTGACCGCTGCTGCGAGCTCCAGTAATTTTTCCGGCTGAACGCCGGATTTGCTGGGTTCGTTATCAATATTCACCTGCAGACATATATTCAGGGGTGTTTTATGTTGTGGCCGCTGAGCCGATAAACGCTGAGCAATTTTTAACCGGTCTACGCTCTGTACCCAATCAAAATGGACAGCAATTTCACGAGTTTTATTGGATTGGACCGGGCCGATAAAATGCCATTCCAATGTTAAATCATCTAACGCAGCGATCTTTTCCAATGCTTCCTGCAGGTAATTCTCACCAAAACGTGTTTGTCCGGCTTCGGCTAATTCTCTGAGCCGGGAGGCTGGCCAGGTTTTGCTTACTGCCAGCAATTTTACTGAGCCTGGATGTCTGTGCGCCTGTTGTTCTGCCAATTTGATGAAGTTCATCACAGATTGCAGACGTGTTTTTGAGTTTGTCATGTTGCAAGCCTGTCTGGAGCACGCTACCTTTAGCAGTATTCGCTATGTTGTCGTTGACGGGTAGCCGTAACTTTATGAATTAAGGAATGTGCATGGATATTACTGAATTGCTGACCTTTAGTGCAAAAAACAATGCGTCGGATTTGCACATTTCTTCCGGTGAGCCACCAATGATACGTGTTGATGGCGATATCAAACGTATAAACTTGCCGGCCATGGAGCATAAAGAGGTCCATGCCATGGTGTATGACATCATGAATGATCGGCAGCGCAAGGATTTTGAAGAGTTTCTGGAAGCTGACTTTTCGTTTGAGATTCCCAATCTGGCACGTTTCCGGGTCAATGTGTTTAATCAGAATCGTGGTGCAGCTGCTGTTTTCCGGACAATCCCTTCAACGGTCCTGACGTTAGAAGAATTGGGGGCCCCTGAAATTTTCAAACAGATTTCCGATAATCACCGGGGTATTGTACTGGTGACCGGACCAACTGGTTCAGGTAAGTCGACAACATTGGCTGCGATGATCAATTATCGGAATGATAAAGATAATGAACATATACTGACCATTGAAGATCCGATTGAGTTTGTTCACCGCAGTAAGAAGTGTCTGATTAATCAGCGTGAAGTTCATCGAGATACGCATGGGTTCAGTGAAGCCTTACGCAGTGCCTTGCGGGAAGATCCCGATATTATTCTGGTGGGGGAGTTACGTGATCTGGAAACCATTCGTCTGGCACTGACTGCTGCAGAAACCGGTCATCTGGTGTTTGGTACATTGCATACTTCCTCAGCGGCAAAAACTATTGACCGTATTATCGACGTATTCCCCGCCGCAGAAAAAGACATGGTACGTTCGATGCTGTCAGAATCATTACGTGCCGTTATTTCTCAGACCTTGCTGAAGAAAGTGGGTGGTGGTCGGATTGCTGCACATGAGATTATGATCGGTACCCCGGCGATTCGTAACCTGATTCGCGAAGACAAGGTGCCGCAGATGTATTCGTCAATTCAAACCGGTGGTGCCTTGGGCATGCAGACATTGGATCAGTGTTTACAGGATTTGGTCCGTCGTCAGCAAATCACCAAGCATGAAGCACTGCCTCGTGCTGTGAACAAGGACCTGTTCCGTTAGGAGATCAAAGTGGAAATTGTCACAATATTAAAAGCAGCTGTAAAACACGAAGCCTCTGATATTTTTATCACTTCGGGCAGACCTGCCACTTTAAAAGTAAATGGTCGAATGGCAACACTTTCACAGGAGCCTTTATCCGAAGAAGAGGCGCGTGAATTGGTATTGAGTACCATGAACGATGAACAGAAAAGGACTTTCGAGCGGGATAAGGAATGTAATTATGCCATCGATACCAAAGGTGCTGGTCGCTTCCGGGTCAGTGCACTTTATCAGCGTAGCCGTATTGCCATGGTTTTGCGACTGGTCAAAGGTGAGATCCCTACCATCGAAGAGTTGCATGTTCCTGAAATCATCAAAGAACTGGCAATGACCAAGCGCGGACTGGTGATGTTTGTTGGCGCTACAGGCAGTGGTAAATCAACCACGCTGGCGGCGATGATTGGCTATCGCAATCAGAACAGCACCGGGCATATTTTAACCATTGAGGATCCTATCGAGTTTGATCATAAACATGCAGGATGTGTTGTGACACAGCGTGAAGTTGGAGTGGATACGGATTCATACGAAATCGCCTTGAAAAACTCTTTGCGGCAAGCCCCGGATGTCATTATGATCGGTGAAATCCGGAGTCGGGATACCATGGACTACGGCATTTCATTTGCTGAAACCGGTCACTTATGTTTATCCACCCTCCACGCCAATAATGCCAATCAGGCGATGGAGCGGGTGATTAACTTTTTCCCGGAAGACCGTCACCAACAATTGTTTTTGGATTTATCTTTAAACCTGAAAGCCATTGTTGCCCAACGACTCATCCCCAAAAAAGATGGCGCCGGGCGGGCGGTGGCTGTTGAAGTGCTTCTAAATACGCCACTAATCGGTGATCTGATCGAGAAGGGGAAGGTATCTGAAATCAAGGATGTTATGAAACGTTCCCGTGAACTGGGGATGCAAACTTTTGATCAGTCCTTGTATGATTTGTACAGAGCTGGCGAGATTTCATACGAAGATGCGTTGCGAAATGCTGATTCAAGCAATGAAGTAAGGTTGATGATAAAGTTAGGTTCAGAGACCGGTGAACTCCCGGCCGAAGCCGGTGCCCAAGCTTTATCCCTTGAAATGGAAAATGAAACAATGGGCACACGTTTTTAGGTTTTTAGGGAGTTACAAAAAAAGGCAAATATGTCTTTTTTTTAATATGTTACACTTCAAACGTAAATCGTATTATTATGATGTTTGAGTCTGACACATGGAGTAACGGCCGTGTCAGTCAGGATATCAGCAAACGATTACCTACTAATAAGCAATAAATCTAAAGGAACTTAAACTATGAATATTACAGTTAAATTAACGGCAGCATTGCTGACGATTGGTTTGCTGGCTGGTTGTGCAGGCCCAAATCAACGTGCTTACGACAATTACACCTTATGTTCGGCGCTTGGTGGTGCTGTTGGTGGCGCAGCCGTTGGTGCTGCAGCGAGTGGCGGTTCTGGTGCAGTGGGTGGCGCTGCGGTTGGTGCAATGCTGGCATTATTACTTTGCCCTACCGATGAAGCGCAAGCAGAAGAAGTAACAGAAAAAACCATGTGTGAACATGAGCCAGTCCCTGGTGCTTTACTTGATGCCAATGGCTGCGCAATGGATTCAGACAACGATGGTGTCGTTGATGGTATCGATATGTGTGCCAACACTCCAGCGGGTGTAACTGTTGATAACGTTGGTTGCCCGATTGATTCTGATAGAGATGGCGTAGCGGATTACAAAGATCTGTGCCCTAACACTCCTGAAGGTGTAATCGTTGATGAAGATGGCTGCCCAATTGCTGGTCAAACCATTTTATCTCTGACGGGTGTGAACTTTGAATTTGATAAAGCGACTCTGACACCAGAAGCGCAAACCATTCTGGATGACGCGGTCACTGCTTTACTCAACACTGATGAAGTGGTTGAAGTGCGTGTAGAGGGTCATACTGACAGTATCGGTTCAGAAGAGTACAACTTGAAACTGTCTCAACGTCGTTCGGAATCTGTAGTTGAATATCTGGTATCTAAAGGTGTTAACGGTAACAACCTGATTCCAGTTGGTATGGGTGAGACTTCACCTATAGCAAATAACTCGACTGATGCTGGTCGCGCCCTTAACCGTCGTGTTGACTTCATTGTTAACACACAATAACAACCCGTTTTAGTTGTTACGAAAAAGGCCCTTAAACGGGCCTTTTTTGTGTCTGTTGTTTTTGATTGAGTCCTGGTTTGTATCTGAAATATTTACATTTCACTATGTTATTTCTTCTGATTTTTAAGGTTTTATTTCCAATGTGATTCTGTATAAACCATAAGGATCAACTGCTTATCGGAATGGCATGAATTCTGTAACACGCTGTGCAGGTTATAACTCCTTGTTGAAAACGGTTTCATCCAGGAGTTTTTCCGAGTCTTGAGATACAGAATGTTTGTTTTCTGTGTTCAGAGAGACGGACGTCTGGATATGAATTTAATGCCAGACTTTCCATTAATTAAGCGAAGAGGAGATTGTCATGAATAAAGATATTACCGAAGGTAAGTGGATACAATTCAAAGGTAAATTCAGAGAAAGCTGGGGTAAATTAACGGACGATGAAATTGAACAAACTAAAGGGAATGCTCAGCAACTTGCAGGCTTATTACAGGAGCGGTATGGACTGGCAAAAGATCAGGCAGAAAAAGAGGTCGAAGCCCTTAATAAATAGTCATTAGTCAATTAAGCCTGAATATTATTTTTTTCGGGTATCGATCAAAAGGCGTCGTTAAGACGCCTTTTTATTTTAAAACGGTGGTTAAACATGAATATTTTCCCGATAGGGTTTGTAAATTATTCATGACGCCCTCTTTTTTGTTGCTGAGTATCTGTCTAACTTATTGATATTTATATGTATAAAAGGCTGGCATGGTTATAGCAACATTTCATAAGTGACAATTAAATCGATAAGGAGATAAATAATGAAATTTAAAATGAATGGTTTAGCAATTTTGACTGCAGCGACATTAATCAGTACCCCGGCATTTGCTAATGATTGGCAAGGTGAAGCGAATGATGCCTGGTTGGATGGAAAATTGGAAACATCATTATTGCTCAACACGGAATTAAATAATTTTAAAATTGATACCGACATTGACAATGGTGTTGCCGTATTAACCGGGGAGGTTAATAACGAAACCCAAAAAGATCTGGCAGGTGAAATCGCTCGGAATGTAGAAGGAATTACCGACGTTAAAAATAATTTAACGATTGATCCGGATTACCGCCATGACGAAGCCAAAGATAACGATAACAAATCATTTAGCCGTGCTTGGCATGATATGACGGTTACTGCCGGTCTTAAAATGGAGCTTGCAGCTCATGATAAGCTCGAAGCTACATCCATTAATGTTTCAACTGATAATGGGGTTGTCACATTGAAAGGCAATGTGAAGAATGAGACCGAAAGGGATTTGGCTATCGAAATGGCAAAAGGCTACGACAAAGTTGTCGAGGTCAAAGATGAACTGGTTGTAACAAACTGAATGTCAGATGTTAAATAACAGAGATCAACAACTTATACATGAGTTGAGAAGTATCTGTGTAGATGGAGACAGCTTCTACAATATGATCGCAAGGAAAGCGATCAGTAGTGAGGTAAGAATGCTGTTTCGTGAAATGGCCCTTGTAAGGGCAGACATTGTTAATGATATAAATAAACGTTTTTCAGGGCTGAAAAATATTCAGCCCTGTAATACCGAGTTAGCGTTAACAATGCGGGCGATTTATAAAATTACATATGGAATGTGTAACCCTGCAATTGATAAGGAATGTCTTGCTGACCTTGAAACAATAGAAAGGCGTTCATTAGAGATTTTGAAAATCTATGTAAGAAGAATGAACGACCGTCGGATGTCCTCGTACTTAGCTGGTCATTTGGCTAATATACAGTTGAGCCAGGATCGTTTGCAAAGACTAAAAAATGATCGGCGACAACATCGGCGGGTAAGTTAGCCCGAATTTCACTCATTGAATTTAAAGAGGCTGGAACAATTGTTTCAGCCTCTTTATCTATGTTAAGAAACCTGTAAATTGACCATGTTAGACTCAAAATCAACATTTAATTGATAACGAGTCTTATGCCAAAATTATTATTAATCTCACCGGATGACGAGCTCTCGGCGAAACTGAGCAATCAGCTCTCTGCGTGTAACTTTAGCCTGATTCAGGTTGCAGATTTGACTGAGCAAAGTTATGAAGCTGACCTGGTAATCTTTGCCCCCCAGCAAGTAACTGGGAGTGAATATAAATTATTCAAGGCACATCCATTATTAAGCACCGCTGACTGGATTTTATTAAGTGACGGCCTTCCCAATAAATGGCTGGATCTTATGATGAGTCAGGGGGTAGCCTATCATTTTCGACAGATGAGCGACTTTACTCCGCTCATAGAAATCGCTAAAGAATTTGCTGAAGAATTTAAACAACTTAAACGAAACCGTCATACTGCCACACTCACTTCCACTCTCGATCAATATGGTTCATTACTGGGGTCATCAGCAGTAATGCATAAGCTGTATCGCTTGATACGTCGTGTCAGTCAAACGGATGCCAATGTTTTTTTGATAGGTGAAAGCGGTTGTGGAAAAGAGGTCGCAGCAAGAACTATTCACGAACAGAGTGAACGGGCCAACGAACCAATGGTTTCAGTTAATTGTGCTGCCCTGGCTGCTGATTTGGTTGAAAGTGAATTATTTGGCCATGAAAAAGGCGCGTTCACTGGCGCGGTAAACCAGCATATCGGTTTTTTTGAGCAGGGTGGTAATGGAACATTATTGCTGGATGAAATCACCGAAATGCCCCTTGCATTGCAAAGCAAATTGCTCAGAGTGCTGGAAAGCGGAGAATTCAGACGAGTGGGCAGTGACGTTGTTCGGCAATCCAAAGTAAGAATCATCGCCGCAACGAACAGGGAGCCCGACGAAGCGATTGAAGCAGGTTTTCTGCGGGAAGATTTATATTTTCGTTTAGCGCATTTTCCGATCAAAATTCCGCCATTGCGTCACCGTGATAATGATGTGATTGAGCTGGCAAAACATTTTCTTGCCTATCGTAATGAAGCGACCCAATCAGGAAAAGTTTTTGCCGATGAGGTTTTGGAGATATTTGCTCAATACAGCTGGCCGGGGAATGTCAGAGAACTTAAACATTGTGTTGAGCGGGCTCATATTCTTGCGGAAGAACTTATTACCGTCGCTGATTTACCAAACTTTTCGAGTATCCAGTCTATAAAAGACAATGGTATTGGGCCAGGGACATCGATTAAAGATGCAGAAAAAAGTTTGATACTTTCAACGCTTGATGCTTGTAAGCAGAACAAAACTCAAGCAGCAAAACAACTTGGGATCACGGTTAAAACTTTATATAACAAACTGGATCAATATGGCCAGATGGAGCCGCCCCTCCAAACAGGTTCGGAGATTACTTAACCTGCCCTCGTAACAAGTCGATGTCGGAAAAGTGGTGCGCCTGACAGGAATTGAACCTGTGACCCTCGGTTTCGGAAACCGATACTCTATCCAACTGAGCTACAGGCGCTTTGACTTATTGCTGACAGCGCGAATTATACGGACTTTAATAGCCTTAAACCACCGAAAAAGCAGAAAGCCCCGGCCAGTAAGTATTTGCTTTACGGGCAGAGGCTTTTTATAGCTGGAATCAGCTATCAGGATGTGGAGCGATTTTTTCCAGTTTCCAGATATCCTGATTATATTCTTCCATAGTACGATCAGTGGAAAACTTCCCGCTTCGGGCTGCATTGGTAATGCTCATTGCCGTCCACCGTTCTTTATCCTGATAGGCCTGACCCGCTTGGTGCTGGGCATCGATATAACTACGAAAATCCGCTATTGTCATCCACGGGTCATTTGGACTGGTAAAGGCACGAATGATGTTGTCAAAACAGCCAGGCTCAAACTGATTAAAGTGTCCACCGGTTAATAAATCCACTACACGTTTCAAATCAGCGTCATTGTCGATAATAGCCTGCGGATTATAGTGACCACGTTTTTCGGCAACTTCAACTTCAGAAAGACCGAATAAGAAAAAGTTGTCATCGCCCACTTCTTCGCGAATTTCGATATTAGCGCCATCCAGAGTGCCAATGGTAATCGCACCATTCATCATAAACTTCATATTGCCGGTACCTGATGCTTCTTTACCGGCAGTTGAAATTTGTTCAGATAAATCAGCTGCCGGACAGATGACTTCCATAACTGAGACTTGATAGTTCGGAAAAAACACCACTTTCAGCAAGTCACCAATATCAGGATCATTGTTTACGACATCGGCAACATTGTTAATAAGTTTGATGATCTGTTTAGCCATCACATAGCCCGGAGCTGCTTTTCCACCAAATAAAACACAGCGTTTGGGCAAACCTTCCGTTTGTCCTCGTTTGATCTGATCATACAAATGAATCACATGTAATACATTAAGCAGCTGGCGCTTGTATTCATGGATGCGTTTCACCTGAATATCAAACATGGCTTCTGGGTTAAAAGTGACACCGCAGTCTTTCTCGACCAAAGCGGCCAGGCGTTTTTTATTTTCATATTTGGCTTTATGCCAGGCGTTCTGAAAATCCTGGTCATGGGCAAGTGGGGCAAGATTTTCCAGTTCGCTCAGACGGGTAATCCATTTGTCACCTATGGTATCTGTTATCAATTGGCTTAGCACAGGGTTACACCAGGCCATCCAGCGCCGCTGAGTCACACCATTGGTTTTGTTGTTGAATTTTTCCGGCCACAATTGATAAAAGTCTTCAAACAGACCTTTTTTCAGTAACTCCGAGTGGAGGGCAGCAACACCGTTTACTGAAAAACTACCGATAATGGCTAAATGGGCCATACGAACCTGTTGCTGGGAACCTTCCTCAATAATTGACATCCGCGCCAACCGCTCTTTATCGCCAGGCCAATGATTGGCAACTTCACGTAAGAAACGGGCGTTAATCTCGTAAATTATTTCCAGAATCCGTGGCAATAATCGTCCGAAAAGATTTGCAGGCCAGCGCTCCAAAGCTTCAGGCAGTAATGTATGGTTGGTATAGGCCATAGTGTTTGTGGTGATTTTCCAGGCTTTATCCCAGCCTAATTGATGCTCATCCATTAGCAGCCGCATTAATTCAGCAACGGCAACGGTGGGATGCGTATCGTTAAGTTGAAACACATTTTTATCCGCAAAGTTTTCAAAATCTTCACCGTGGGTAGTGACCCAGTAATCCAGAATATCCTGCAGGCTGGCTGAAGCCAGAAAATATTGTTGACGAAGTCGTAATTCCTTACCGTTTTCACTGGCATCATTTGGATACAGTACCATGCTGATATTTTCTGCTTCATTTTTAGCAGCTACAGCTTCTGTGTAGGAGCCGGCATTAAAATCTTCCAGATTAAATTCATCTGTGGCCGCGGCTTTCCATAAACGCAAGCGGTTCACCGTACCATTCTGATAACCGGGAACTGGTAAGTCATAGGGAACGGCCAGAACATCATTGGTATCAACCCACTGAATTTCCATTTGTCCATTGGCATTGCGGCGTAATTCAGTATGTCCACCAAACTTGATCCGCTGAGTGTACTCCGGCCGTTCAAGCTCCCATGGGTTACCATCCCTTAACCAATGATCCGGCATTTCCTGTTGATGACCATTTTGTATTTTTTGCTGAAACATGCCGTATTCATAACGCAGACCATAACCTGTCACAGGTAGCTGCAGAGTAGCGCAGCTATCAATAAAACAGGCGGCCAGTCGCCCAAGACCGCCATTACCCAACCCGGCATCATGCTCAAACTCAGCGAGTTCTTCATATTCGAGCCCCAGGTTGATCAGGGCTTTTTTCAGTGGTTCTTCAATACCCAGATTTAATGCAGCATTGCCAGTTGCTCTGCCCATCAAAAATTCCATAGATAGGTAATAAGCTTGTTTACAGCGAGTATCCGCATAGGTGTGCTTGGTGTTTTTCATTCTTTCAAAAAGCCGATCACGCAGGGTGTGGGCCATGGCAGAATACAGGTAATGCCCCGAAGCACAGCCTTTGTCCTGACCGAGATATATTCCGAAATAGCGTTTAAAATCTTCGGTTAAAGCGAGCGTGTTCATCCCCAGTTTTGACGTCTGATAAAGCTCAGGCAAAGGGGTTGTTATCGCGGTATATCTTGGCGTCATAGCGGCAATCCTTGAATGGGAATCGTTATGGAAAAAAACAGATGTGGGTACGGGCTTTGGCTACGATGCCATGAAGCGCCAGCTTCAACATTGAACTTAATTATTCTATGGTAGCATTGCACCCATTGAAGTAAACGTTAGCAGAGAGTGGCGACATCTGCCATCACCTGCAGCATAAATTTTGTAATAAATTGATTCAGCAGAAAATTCTAATCTTGTGCTGGGGTTGAAAGCTCAAACCATTCATCAAGAACCTGTATCGCTTCATCACGACCCTGATGATTCAAAGATGAAAATAATTGTACTGAGGCATTTAATCCGGCTTCCTTCAATTCCTTTCGAACTTGCTGTAAAGCGTTGCCACCGGCTCCACGGCCCAACTTGTCAGACTTGGTTAACAGGATATGAATCGGCAGTTCAGCCTGTTTGGCCCACCCTAGCATTTGTAAATCAAAGTTTTTTAGCGGGTGACGTATATCCATCATCAGCATTAATCCGCGTAATGATTGCCGCGTTTCAAGATATTTACTTAGTGTTGCCTGCCATTTCAGCTTCATTTTTTCCGGGACTTTGGCATAACCGTAACCGGGAAGATCAACCAGCGCTCTTTCATCATCAAGATGAAAAAAATTGATCATTTGCGTTCTTCCTGGTGTCTTACTGATGCGTGCCAGTGCTTTTATTCCCGTGATAGTGTTGATTGCACTGGATTTTCCGGCATTAGAGCGGCCTGCAAAAGCCACTTCAAAACCTGAATCGGATGGTAGTTGGGACAATTGTGTCGCGCTGACAGTATAATGCGCGCTGCGGTATAGCTCTGACATTTCAGTCTTTCCAGGTGCAAAAAAGTGCCAATAAGAGTAGCATACCGGAAGTTTTGTATCCGAAAGTTAGTAGCCAGGAACGACAATGAAAAAATTTATTTTTGCAGTGGTGTTGGGTTTTGGAGTAACAGCTTCACCGCTAGTCTTAGCTGCAGGTGACATTTCCGCCGGCAAAGCAAAATCAGCGGTTTGTGCAGCCTGTCATGGTGTTGATGGGAACAGTCCTTCTGATATGTATCCCAAACTGGCCGGACAGCATGCCAGTTACATCTATAAACAGTTAGTCGAATTCAAAAGCGGCAAGCGTGAAAATGCGATTATGGCACCAATGGTTGCCGGGTTATCTGAAGAAGATATGGCAGATTTAGCGGCTTATTATGCCAGCAAAGAGTCTACTCCTGGCGCCGTAAGTGAAGATTTGCTGGACCTCGGTAAGCAGATTTATCGCGGTGGCAACAGTGAATCGGGAGTGCCAGCCTGCATGGCCTGTCATGGCCCAAATGGCAGTGGTATGCCTGCAGCGAAATGGCCGAAACTATCTGCTCAATATCGTGCCTATACAGAAGCGCAATTACACGCTTTTGCAAATGGTGAGCGGCATAACGATCCTAATGGCATGATGCGTGATATTGCCTCTAAGATGACAGAGGAAGAGATCAAAGCGGTTTCCGCTTATGTATCCGGTCTGCACTAAATGCTGATAATGCTCCGGTGAAAATGATTCAACATTTCACCGGAGTCATAAATCGGCTCATGTTTGAGCTATATCATGTCTGAGTCCACTAAAAAAGGTCCATCAAGCCTGAGTTTTACACGCCGGTTATTTCTGTTTATCGGTTCGATGGAGCTTGCTATCACCTTATTACTGACGTTAGCAGTCGCCTCTGTTATCGGTACAGTACTGCAGCAAAATCAACCCTATGCTGATTACGTCATAAAATTCGGACCATTCTGGTTTGATGTGTTTGAGCAACTTGGGCTTTATGATGTATACAGCGCTATGTGGTTTATAACAATCCTTGCGTTATTGGTTATTTCTACATCAGTCTGCGTTATCCGCCATTTCCCTGCCATGACCAAAGAAATGTGGCAATTGCGCACCAATGTGCAGAAAAAATCATTAAAAGCCATGCACCACAGTGCTCAGTGGCAATCAAACGACAATCTGCAAACCGTTGCCAATAGCCTGCAAAAGGAATTCAAAAATCTCGGCTTTCGCAGCCGGCAAACCGTCAAGCAAGACGATGCGATCTTAATTTCGGCGATGCGGGGTGGGATGAATCGCCTTGGTTATTTATTCACCCATATTGCCATTGTGGTGATTTGTGTTGGCGGCCTGTTTGACAGCAACATGCCGCTCAAACTTGCAGAATGGCGTGGCGATATCAAAATTGAGACACGTGATCTTTCGATTCGTGATATTCCTGCGGAGAGTCGGCTGGGAGAGGGAAATCAGGGATTCAGAGGATCTGTCAGTATTCCGGAAGGTAAGGCCTCAGAAGTGGTTTTTTTGCCGGTCCGTGACGGGTATTTACTGCAAGCTTTGCCGTTTCGTATTGAAGTTAAAGATTTCCGAATTGAACATTATCCCAACGGTCAGCCGAAATCATTTGAATCTGATTTAGTTATTCACGATGATGAGCTGGATGCGCCGATGGAGGCAACAATCGCGGTAAATCATCCGTTGATCTATCGTGGACATGCTATTTATCAGGCCAGTTTCAGTGATGGCGGTTCTTTATTGAGTCTGGATGCCTGGCCATTAGACAGTCGAGCCGGAACCGAACCTGTGTCTATCCAGACCAAAGTATTTGAAAATCGACAAATGCTCTGGGGTGAAGAAAGCATGCAGTTGGAAATGATTGATTTCCGTCCCTTTAATATCAATCCTGATCCTACTAAAGAAGATACGCGCAACGTACGTGATTTTGGCCCAAACTTCACATTCAAATTGCGTACTGAGACCGGCGAAGCCAGAGAATATGAAAACTACATGTTTCCGGTGGAGCGTGATGGCCGTGAATATTTTTTAAGTGGTGTACGCAATACCCCGGCTGAATCTTTTGCTTATCTCTATTTACCTGTTGATGAAGATGGCAGCCTGACACGTTTTCTTGAATATTCGGCCTTGCTGCGTGATGAGGCGCTGGTTTCCGGTATTGCAAACTCAATGATGAAAGAAGCACTTGCCATGCTACCGGAGCGTGATGAAGCACTGGAAGGCAGTTTGCAACAGACTCTGGAAACACTGATCAAAATGTTTGTCCGTGGCGGCTTTGATGAAGTAAGAGACTTTATTGATAACAATCTTCCCGATGCAGAGCGTGACAATTTAGCACCAGCCTATTTAGGCATGTTACGGGAAATGCTGGCACGTATTTATTTCAGCATGGACGGCATTGATCCACAAACGGTGACTAACGACCAGTTACTCTTTTTACAGGATACGGTTGATTCGATCGGCACACTGTCACGTTATGGCTCACCGGTATTTTTACAATTGACTGATTTTGAACATATACAATCTACCGGACTGCAAATTGCGAAGGCACCGGGTAAAAATGTGGTGTATTTCGGTTGTGCCCTATTGGTTATCGGTGTGTTTTTACTATTTTATCTTCCGCAACGACGCCTGTGGGCATGGATTGAGCAAGGGCCTGAGAAGACTGACATCATTCTGGCAGGATCAAGTAATCGCAATGCACGTGAATTTGATACATTTTTCAATGAGCAACAAACCGCATTACCAGCTAAAACGGGGAACTCCCGGCAATTGCCGGGTTCTTAGTGAAAGCGTTATAGAGAGTATGAGAAACCAATGACAACAAATACTGAAATAATGACCAAACCAGCCGCACATACATGGTGGTGGTATAGCCTTTTGTTGCTGGCAACCATTGGTATTTTGACGATTTATCATGAAGTACTGGATGTTTACGAAGTCTCTATTCTGATTTTTACTGCAGTCAGTATGGCATTGGTGGGAAATCAGTGGCCCGGGTTTCGCGGACACTCCATTGCTGTAGCAGTCTTAAGCTTAATGGCTTTGCAGTTGTACGGATCTGAGCTTGGCGCTGCTGAAACCAATGGTCTGCTTAAATATATGTTGGCCAGTCAGTCGGCGATTATGTGGATGAGTGTGTTTTTTATTGCTGCAACCTTTACCTATTTTGGTGGCTTGATTTTCCGTTCTGCTTATACTGAAAAAGTGGGGAGCGCTTTCACCTGGATTGCAACTACATTTGGTATGACAGGACTGATGGTGCGCTGGCGTGAAACCCATATGATGGGTGCTGATATCGGTTATATCCCGGTTAGCAATCTCTATGAAGTATTCATTCTGTTTGCCGTCGTTACAGCACTGCTTTACCTGTTTTATGAACGTCGCTATCAGGTGCGCAGCTTAGGTGGCTTTGTTTTATTGGTGATTTCCGCTGCCGTTATCTTCCAGCTCTGGTATGCATTTGAACGTAATGCGCATGAAATTCAGCCATTGGTTCCTGCACTGCAGAGCTATTGGATGAAAATTCATGTGCCGGCAAACTTTATCGGTTACGGTGCGTTTGCTATGGCAGCCATGATCGGTATCGCCTATTTACTGGTCAGTTGGCGTGCTGCAAAGAATCCTGACAGCGGTGTGGTAAAAGCCATGCCGCCACTGATGATGATGGACGATTTAATGTACAAAAGCATCGCCCTTGGCTTTGCCTTTTTTACAGTGGCAACCATTCTTGGTGCCTTGTGGGCTGCTGAAGCCTGGGGTGGCTACTGGTCCTGGGATCCAAAAGAGACCTGGGCATTGATTGTCTGGCTGAATTATGCTGCCTGGTTGCATATGCGTATGACAAAAGGCTGGAATGGTGTACCGATGGCCTGGTGGGCAATTGTTGGACTGTTCGTGACCTTATTTGCCTTTCTGGGTGTCAATATGTTTTTGTCCGGACTTCACTCATACGGCAGTTTGTAAATATAAAATTTAAGGATATTGAAATGACGAGATCTATTCGTGCTTTGTTACTGACTACGGCGGCATTGTTAATGCCATTTACTGTGTCAGCGGATTCAGCAAGCTACAAAGAGGGCGATCACTACAAGCCAACCACTGAGCGTATGGCGAAAAATACTTCAAATGAACAGATTGAAGTTATCGAGTTGTTCTCGTACTCCTGCCCACATTGCTTTACTTTGGATTCACAAATTATGCAGTGGAAAGAAACCCTGCCTGAAAATGTGAAATTTACTCAGGTACCGGCTATTTTCCGTGATAGCTGGTTACAGCTGGCAAGAGTGTTTTATGCTGCACAAGTTACCGGTGATTCCGAAAAACTGCATAAAGCATTATTTAATGCCATTCATATTGATAAGCGTCGTCTCGATACCGAAGATCGTTTGCTCGACTTTGTCGAAGAGCAGGGCATTGATCGTGAGAAGTTCGTTGAAACGATGAATTCGTTTACAGTCAAAACCAACGTAAAAAAAGCATTAATTATCAGCCAGACATCTGGCGTTCAGGGCGTTCCAGTTCTTATCGTCGATGGACGTTATTTTACTGACGCACCCCTGGCAGGTGGGATGACTGAAATGCTTAATGTGGCTGAGCATTTGATTGAAAAAGTTGAAGCTGAAAAATAATGCTAACTTAACCATTGTCCGAGGCCGGTTAACGAAGTTAACCGGCCTTTTTTTTACTTTTATAAGGCTGCTGGTAGCGTCTGATTCAGTTCAGCTGGCGGTGTGGTCGAATTACGATTTACTTCATCATGGTGCAACATAATATCGTAGTAACGACGAATATTGCCTACGTAACGAACCGGTTCACCACCACGGGCATAACCATAACGGGTCTGGCTGAACCATTGCTGTTTTGCCAGTAATGGCAAATTTTCCCGTACGTCTGACCAGCGATCCGGATTACCGCCATTTTTTTCAGTGAGAACTCTGGCATCTTCCAGATGACCAAGCCCGATATTGTAGGCGGCCAGTGCAAGCCAGGTCCGATCCGGTTCAGCAATACGTTCAGGCAAACGGTTTTTCATAATGGTCAGATAGGCGGTACCAGCAAAGATACTTTGTTCAGGATCCTCCCGGTCACTGACCCCCATTTCTTTTGCAGTAGCCTGTGTCAGCATCATCAAGCCACGTACACCGGTGCTGGAAACAGCTTGTGGATTCCAGTGTGATTCCTGATAGGCAATTGCAGCCAGTAACCGCCAATCATAATCATAAGCCAATGCCGCTGCTCTAAACATAGATTCATATTGTGGCAAATGTGTCTGAATCCGGCGGTGAATGGCACGCGAATCCACATAATCAAAACGTCGAATATGACCGAAATAGGTTTCAATTAATTGATCCAGATAGCCGGAAGTTTCGATTTGATCAAAAAAAGCATTTACAGCGAGTTGTAAACTCATATCATCACTGCGTCGCATACCCCAGGCTAATGGTTGCGGATCGGATACATCAAATGCGACCCGTAACTCAGGATAAAGACTATGACTGGCGGCCATCTCGTTGGAATCAACTATGGTGTAGTCAATCAACTCAAGCTGGACCAGTTCCAGTAAACCGCTGGTATCGATTGTCTGATTTTCGGTCCAGGACAATAAAGGGATTTCCTGCTGCAACACAGTGAGTTGTTCGGCGTGACTGCTATTGGCAACTATTTCTAACTGACCGCTGCTGATTTCAGTTATATCGCGAGGTTTTTGACTGCCATGACGGTAAATAAGCTGTTGCGTCACTTCATGATAAATAGGGCCGAACCGCAATCTGTTCTGTCTTGCTCGGGTGATGGTTAACCCTGCCGCCGCAATATCTGCCTGACCATTTTCAATCATATCAAGCGTCTTACTGAGGTTATCGGGGACAGTGACTTTGAGCTCAACATCGAGATAATCAGCAAACGCTTTTGCCAGATCGTACTCAAAGCCGGCCAGTTGTCCCCCGTTATTGTAATAACTGGTCAAGCCGTAGCGGCTGACGACACGGAGTTCGCCACGCTCCAGAATCTGTTCAAGTTGATTGCTGGGGGCATTGCAAGCGCTCAATATGCAGAGCATGAAAATGAGAAAAATTGGCTTTTTCAAAACTTCACTCTGACAGTAGGGCATAAAATTATCCTACATAAGTATCGCTTTGCCCAACAAATTCCCCGAAACTTACAATTGAAAACTGGGGAAGTGTGATGTTCATCGCTTAGAGCGGAAGAAATCTCTTAGCATTTGACTGCTTTCCTCAGCCAGCACGCCTTGTTCACACTTAACCCGATGATTCAGCTGGCTGGTATTAAAAATATCAAAGCAGCTACCGGCCGCGCCGGTTTTCGGTTCAGTGGCCGCGTAAACCACCCGTTCAATTCTGGCATGCACAATGGCACCTGCACACATGATGCAAGGCTCCAATGTGATGTACATTGTAGAATTCGGCAGTCGATAATTCTGTTGCTGCAAACAGGCAGCACGTAAGGCAATAATTTCGGCATGAGCTGAAGGATCCTGTTGGCTGATAGGTTGATTCCAACCCGATCCAATAAGTTCATTGTTTAATACAATGACTGCGCCGACAGGAACCTCTCCATATTGTTCGGCTTGTTGCGCCAGTTTCAATGCCTGGCGCATCCAGTATTCATCGTTGACCATGACGGATATAAATATCGATAAGGTTGAGCAAACGTTGGCTGGCTCCCTTGCTCTGTTCAATTAATTGTCTGCCTGCATCCCCCATTTCAGCGCGACGTTGGGGGGCTTTCAATAAATCAATCACCGTATCAGCTAATTGCTCAGGATTTTTAACTTCAATCGCCGCATGGTGTTCGAGAAACTGCTTGGTAACTTCAAGAAAGTTAAAATAATGCGGTCCAGTGATAACGGGTCTGGAAAGCGCTGCAGGTTCCAGTAAATTGTGGCCACCATGAGCAACAAGACTGCCACCAATAAATGCGACATCTGCAGTTCCATAAAAAATAGATAGTTCACCCATGGTATCGACAACCAATGCCTGGATCTGACTGCCACAGGGCTTATTTTCACTTCTACGAAGTGTGTTTAACCCTGCACGTCGGCATAAAGCGGCTACGCGATCAAAACGTTCAGGATGGCGCGGTACAATAACTAACAATAAATCACGAAACTGTCCGCGAATTTTGCGAGCAGCATCTATGATTTGTTCTTCTTCCCCTTCATGGGTACTGGCAGCAATAAACACCGGACGGTTTCCCCACAATGAACGAATCGCTTCTGCTCGTTCCACAGAGCTGGCGGGTAAGGTAATTTCATATTTGAGGTTTCCCACAGCGTGGACTTTTTCTTTGTATGCACCGAGCTGAAGAAATCTTTCGCGATCACTGTGAGTCTGAGTGGCAATTAATGGCAAGCTTTGCAGCATTTGCCGTGTCAGCTTACTGACCTTTTGATAGCCATGGGCACTGCGGGCGGATAGTCTCGCATTGGCAATCACGACGGGAATGGATTGTTCAGCACAGATCAGAATCAGGTTAGGCCATAATTCCGTTTCCATAATAATCCCAAATTGGGGCCGCATAGCCTTTAAGAAACGTTTAATGGCAAAAGGCAGATCGTAAGGCAAGTAAACATGTAGAACGCTGTCGGCAAACAGGCTTTTCACCCGTGCACTGCCGGTTGGGGTCATGGTGGTGATTAAAATCTGATGCTCAGGATATCGTTGCTGTAAACCACTAATTAAGGGTCTGCAGGCCTCTGCTTCGCCCACTGATACAGCATGAACCCAGATCAGGTTTTGTTCAGAAATGCGTTTGGGAATACTGCCAAAACGTTCGTTCCAACGCTTGAAGTAATCCGGTGCATTGAACCCTCGCCAGATCAATCTGATCAGGACGAGTGGTAAAGCCAGATAAAATAATATTGTGTAAAAGACTTTCAAATTGGACTCACAACGGGCAGTTTTTTTAAGCTTAAATTGAGTTGGGATGATAGCATAGACGCTGTTTTGTATTGTTATTGAACAAATGAATATTCTCAGTAAAAAATTCCTGCACCCGCGTTTCTGGCTAAATTGGATTGGTTTGTTCCTGATGCGACTCTCCATTTATTTGCCCAAAACCTGGCAATTGTTTGCTGGCCAGACTTTGGGAAGATTGATGCGATTGTTTATGAAAGATCGTGAGCGTGTTGCTAAGCGGAATATTGAACTATGCTTCCCCGACATGAACTCTCTGGAGCGCAAGGAATTGCTTAGTGAAAATATGCTAACAATGGGGATGATGCCGATTGAAACAGCTATCAGTTGGTGGGCCAGTGACAAAAGTCTCGAAAAACGTGTCGAATACCACGGACTAGAACATATCCAAAATGCATTGGCAAAAGGTAAAGGTGTGCTGTTACTGACAGGACACTTTACCAGTATGGAGCTAGGCGGTCGGCTGATTATGTTGAAACAGCCTTGTTATGTCATGTTCCGGGAGTTAAAAAGTCCTTTATTTAATGCGGTTATGCTGCAGCAGCGTCAACGCCATAGTGAGGGAACAATATTGCAGGCGGACATGCGAGGCATGTTGCGGGCATTAAAAAAGAATAAGGTTGTCTGGTATGCGCCGGATCAGGATTTTGGTCGCAGAACCAGTGTCTTTGCAAAATTTTTCGGCATCAATGCGGCGACAATTCCAGCGACAGCTCGACTTGCCAAAATGAGCGGAGCAGCGATAGTGCCATATGTTCCGAGACGTATGGCGAATGGGAATTACTCAATTGATATTGGTCCTGCATGGGAAAACTATCCAGTAGGCGATGAACTGGCTGATGCGCAAAGAGTAAATGACTGGATTGAATCGGAAATAAAAAAATCGCCGGCGCAATACTTCTGGGTGCACCGGCGTTTTAAAACTCAGCCTGAAGGCAAGGGCTTGCTATATAAAAAGCCCGGAAAGGATTAATCCTGCATATTCACCTTTAAGATTCCAGCGGAGGTGGATATGCAAGATAAACAAGCCCTAGCGATTAAACGGCGAAAAACTGTAACTCAGCATGAATGATTCGGAGCCGGGATTATTTTTGGCGAGGTTAGCATTAGACATATGGTAAAGCGTTAATGCCACACGTGAGCCAGGGGCTACCCGGTAACCGATTTCGATACCCGAACGAAATAAAAAACCGCTTCCCAGATCCTGCCCATCACCATCTTCGTATCCGACCACAGCAAGTTGCGGGGTTAAAATCCATCTCTCTCCAAGGTTAATATCATATCGGCCTCCGGCATGCGCCCAGTATCCGCCATCGGTATTGGCGTTGATGCCGATGGCCGGGATAATGTTAAAGAAGGATTCCTGGGCAGCAAAACGATATTCAACACCTAGTTCCAGCGAACTGTCTTCAAAAACTTCAAAGCTCCCTGCAGATATGGCGATTTCTGGTGATTGTGCCTGGACGTTAAAGCAGGCCAGCATGCCGATGAGTCCGAAAATGCCCTGTTTTTTCATCTGTTATTGTCCTTTTTAAACTTACCAAAATCAGTTTATTAGATAGCATGATTCATGCACTTTGAGAAGTTTAAAGCAAAAAAAAACCACCCGAAGGTGGTTTTTTTGTTCCATAAACGTTGAATTAACGTTTTGAGAACTGTGGTTTCTTACGTGCTTTATGCAGACCGATTTTCTTACGTTCAACAGCCCGGGCATCACGAGTGATGAAGCCTGCGCTACGTAAATCAGTTTTCAGTTCGCTGTTGTATTCAACCAATGCGCGGCTGATGCCATGACGGATTGCACCGGCTTGGCCGTTGTTACCACCACCACGAACAGTGATGTTGAGGTCAACTTTATCAAGCATTTCAACCAGTTCAAGTGGCTGGCGAACAACCATACGAGATGTTTCACGACCGAAGTAATCTTCAAGGCTGCGAGTGTTGATGGTAATGTTGCCGCTGCCTGGCTTCATGAATACACGAGCGGTTGAGCTTTTGCGGCGGCCTGTAGCGTAGTAAGAATCTGCCATGACGATATCCGATTAAATTTCGAGCATTTTAGGTTGTTGAGCTGCGTGCGGGTGTTCAGTACCAGCATAAACTTTCAACTTGCTGAACATAGCACGGCCCAGAGGGTTTTTAGGCAACATGCCTTTCACTGCTGTCTGGATGACACGCTCAGGTGCTTTGTCCAGTTGTTTTTCCAGCGAAATAGATTTAATACCACCGATGTGACCCGTGTGATGATAGTAAATTTTATCTTTCATTTTGTTGCCGGAAACACGCAGTTTTTCAGCGTTCACAACAACAATGTAATCGCCGGTATCAACGTGAGGTGTATAGATAGCTTTGTGTTTGCCGCGCAGACGGCGAGCGATTTCTGTTGCCATACGGCCCAGAGTTTTGCCATCGGCATCAATTACGAACCAGTCGCGACGAACTTCTGCTGGTTTTGCACTTAAGGTTTTCATTCCGCGGGGTGCTCCTGAAAATATACGCATGCGGTCAAATAAAGAGGGAGAATGTTACGGATTCACACTAAGTATGTCAACTGCAATTAACTAAATACAAACAGTAAGATGCCGCCCAGTAACAAACGGTATAGGACAAAAGGCCACATACCGATACGTTCCAGTAACTTCAGAAACAAATAGATACATATATACGCGCTGATGGCAGAGAAAACGGCACCTGCGGTCAACGCAAACCAGTCGGTAGCCTGGTCGGCTTTAATCAGCTTTAACGTTTCGAGTCCGCCGGCCAGAAAAATAACCGGTATAGATAGTAAAAAAGAGAATCTGGCAGCTGCCTGACGGGTTAATCCTAACATTAATGCAGCTGTCATGGTAATGCCGGAACGTGATGTCCCCGGAATTAATGCCAAAGCCTGAACGATTCCGATAATGAAAATGTCTTTCCAGCCCATTTGCTGTTCATTACGGCTGCGTCGACCTTTCCAGTCAGCCCAGCCTAATAGCAGTCCAAATAAAATCGTGGTGCTGGCAATAACCAGTGGACTGCGCAAAAACAGCTCGATAAAGTCACCGAGAAACAATCCGGCAAGACCAACGGGAATGGTGCCAATAATCACGGCCCAGGCTAATTTACTTTCACCAACAGTCTGTCTTTGTTGCAGTGAACCAAACCAATCAGTAATAAGCTGTCTGATAGTAGCGCGAAAGTAAAAGATAACCGCCGCCAGAGTGCCAACATGGACCGCTACATCAAAAGCCAGCCCCTGATCTTCCCAGCCGGCAATAATGGGCAACAGGATTAAATGAGCAGAGCTTGAAATGGGCAGAAATTCAGTCAGCCCCTGTAACAGGGCGAGGGCAATGATTTGTATAATTTCCATATTTTTTTCCGTGAACAGCCTGATCGATAAAAAGGCTCATTATTAATAGGTCTTATATTACCCGGCTTCGTGTTAAAATTAGCGATTGACTGCCACTTCTCAAACTAGGATTCGCTGACCCATTATGTCAACTCGTATAAGAGAAATCCCTTACAACTACACTTCTTTCTCAGATCGTGAAATCGTTATTCGGTATCTTGGTGAACCGATGTGGGAAATTCTGCAACAGTTACGTGAGCAACGCAAAACGGGTCGCAGTGCCAAGATGTTGTTCGAAGTATTGGGTGATATGTGGGTTATTTCGCGCAACCCTTATATTCAGGATGATTTGATCGAAAACCGCAAGCGTTGGGACTCCCTCCGTCATGCGTTGCATCATCGTCTGGATCAGATCCGCGAGCGCGCTACCGAAAATAAGAATCAACTGGCACTGCAATTGGAACAGGCAGCTCGTAAAGCGGTAGAAAAGTTTGAGCGAGAACTGCTGGCGACTGCTGATCGCCGTAAAGTGGTGATGCGTCGTCTTAGCCGTGTGACTAAAAAACATAATATCTGTTTTGATGGTTTGTCGCGTGTGTCGCATGTGACTGATGCTACTGACTGGCGTGTTGAGTACCCGCTGGCCGTGATCAAACCCGATAATGAAGAAGAAATGGCTGCCATTATTGCCGCCAGTATCGAGTTAGGATTAACCGTCATTCCTCGTGGTGGTGGCACCGGCTACACCGGTGGTGCAATTCCATTGACGGCTGACAGCGTAGTCATTAATACCGAAAAGCTGGAAGGTCTGGGGGGCGTTGTTTATCGCAAGCTCCCCGGTCGTGATGATGAAGTCGCTACCGTTCGGGCTGAAGCCGGTGTTGTGACGCGTCGTTTATCGGACCTGGCCGGCAAAAATGGTTTGGTCTTTGCGGTAGATCCAACATCACAGGATGCCTCGACCATTGGCGGTAATGTGGCGATGAATGCCGGTGGTAAAAAAGCGGTTATGTGGGGAACGGCACTGGATAATCTGGTTTCATGGAGGATGGTGACACCCGATGCCACCTGGATGGAAGTTGAGCGTCTTAATCATAATATGGGAAAAATCCACGATATTGAGATGGCCACTTTCCGTATCAGCCGTTATCAGGCCGATGGTAAGACCTTGCTGGAAGCGCCTGAAGACATTGCGATTCCGGCACAGCAATTACGTAAACTGGGCTTGGGTAAAGATGTAACCAACAAGTTTCTGGGCGGTTTACCCGGTATTCAGAAAGAAGGCTGTGATGGTCTGATTACCTCTGCTGTGTTTGTTTTACATCGTATGCCGCAATTTATTCGTACGGTGTGTCTGGAATTTTTTGGTAATGATCTGACCAAAGCCGTGCCGGCAATTGTGGAAACCAAAAATTTCCTCGATAGCAACAAAAAAGTGTTGTTGGCAGGCATGGAACATCTCGATGAGCGTTATGTAAAAGCTGTTGATTACAGTACAAAAGCACCTCGTTCAGAATTACCGAAAATGGTTTTGCTGATCGATATCGTTGGTGATGATGAAAATGCCGTCGCTGAAGCCAGTTCTGAGGTTGTTCGGTTATCCAATGCCCGTGAAGGGGAGGGCTTTGTTGCTGTAAGTCCTGAAGCAAGAGCCCGTTTCTGGGCTGATCGTGCTCGTACGGCCGCGATTGCCAAACATACCAATGCTTTCAAAATCAATGAAGACGTGGTTATTCCGCTTGAGCGCCTGTCGGAGTACAACGATGGTATTGAACGTATCAATATTATTCACTCTACCCAGAATAAATTACGAATGGTGGATACGGTGCTGCAGTTTTTAAGCAGTGAACCGAAAGAGCTCAAACAAACCGTTAAGAAACTGGATGACAGCGCGGAAAATGATGCCATCCTGCAATCAAAGATTGATACCGCCTGCAGCCATTTACGGGTGGTGCAAACCCGCTGGCAGGAAGTTTTGGATAACCTTGACTCTGTCGCACTGAATCATAAGGAACTGTTATCCGATGAGGTTCTGAATTTACTGGCGGATACCGATACATTATTTAATGTACTGCAACGCCGTGACCTGCGTATTTCTTATCGTAAGGAAGTCGAAAAACCCCTGAAAGAGTTGTTCCAGGGGCAATCTCTGGAAGCTCTGCGTAACAAGCTGGATGATATTCATAAAGAACTGCGCTCAAGCCGCCTGTTTGTCGCTACGCACATGCATGCCGGTGACGGTAATGTGCATACCAATATCCCAGTGAACTCAAATGACTATCAAATGATGCATGAAGCAGAATTGATAGTTGATGAAGTCATGAAGCTGGCTGGCGATCTGGGCGGTGTTATCTCGGGTGAGCATGGTATTGGTCTGACCAAGATGCAGTATCTGGATAAAGCGACCATTGATGCGTTTGCCGGTTACAAGCAAAAAGTGGATCCACTGGGACGCTTTAATGCCGGAAAATTGCTGGCGGGGTCCGGGTTGGAAAATGCCTACACGCCTTCGTTGCGATTATTGCAGCAGGAAGCTTTGATCCTTGAAGCCAGTGACTTGGGTGAGATAAACAACGATATCAAGGATTGTTTGCGTTGCGGTAAATGTAAACCGGAATGTACTACTCATGTACCTCGTGCCAATTTATATTATTCACCACGTGACAAAATCCTGGGCACCGGTTTGATTATGGAAGCGTTTCTCTATGAGGAACAAACCCGTCGTGGCATTTCAGTACGTCATTTTGAGGAAATGAATGATGTCGCTGATCACTGCACGGTTTGTCACCGCTGTCTGAATCCGTGTCCGGTCAATATTGACTTTGGTGATGTGTCAATGAAGCTGCGTGCCGTGTTGAAAAAACAGGGTAAACGCCATGTGAATCTGGGCACCTGGTCTTCGATGGCGTATCTGAATGCGACTGATCCACTGACCGTGAAAATCATGCATAAAACCATGATTCAATTGGGGTTCAAAGCCCAGCGTCTGGCACATTCGGCGGCTAAGTATCTGGGACTTCTGGCGAACAAAAAGAAAAAGCCACCATTGCCTACTACCGGTAAAACACCATTGCGTGAACAGGTTGTGCATTTTGTTAAAAAACCAATGCCGGGCAATCTGCCAACGCGAACCACACGCGGTATGTTGGGTCTGGAAGATGACAAAATGGTGCCGATACTGCGTGATCCGACTAAAGTCACGGAAGATTCCGATGCAGTGTTTTATTTCCCGGGGTGTGGTTCAGAGCGTCTGTTCAGTCAGGTAGGGCTGGCGACTCTGGCGATGCTTTATGAAGTGGGGACTGAAACGGTATTGCCGCCAGGCTATTTATGTTGTGGTTATCCGCAGGCCTCTACCGGTGATGATGATAAAGCGACGGCGATTTCCACCAGTAACCGGGTACTTTTCCATCGCGTTGCCAATACGCTGAACTATATGGATATCAAGACCGTTATCGTGTCTTGCGGTACCTGTATGGATCAGCTGCTTAAATATGAGTTTGAAGCCATTTTCCCCGGCTGCCGATTATTGGATATTCATGAGTATCTGATGGAAAAAGGCGTGAAGATGCAAGGTGTCGATGGCGTTCAATATATGTATCACGATCCCTGCCATACACCGATGAAAACTTACAAACCGACTTCCGTGGCGGCCAGCCTGCTGGGGCAGGATGTGACGCTGAATGATCGTTGCTGTGGCGAAGCGGGTTCATTTGCGGTTGCACGTCCGGATATTGCCACACAGGTCCGCTTCCGTAAGGAAGAAGAGATCACAAAGGGGATTCAGGAGCTGACTGGCGAGGATAAAGCCGTAAAAGGCAATGTGAAAATGCTGACCTCATGTCCGGCATGCCAGCAAGGTCTGTCACGTTATAACGAGGATACCGGCATAGAAACCGATTACATCGTGGTGGAAGTCGCCAAACATGTACTGGGTGAGAAATGGCACACACAGTTTATTGATAATGTGAAAGCCGGTGGTATTGAGCGGGTACTACTTTAGTAAAACTCAATGATCCCGAACGCAGGCAGTCTGCGTTCGGGATTTTTATTTAAACAAACTTTAATGCATAGGCATTAATGCTTCACCATTGAAGCTCACACGATCCCAGCCATAACGCAGAAAGTTACGGATATTCTGATGGTCATCACCTTTAGGGTTGAGCAAAACATCGCTGCGGTAATAACGTCCAAAACAGGCTAATGTCTGTGATTCGCCCAATTCATGCAAAATGCCAAAAAACAGAATCTTGCATGATCCATTATTTTCTCCGGCATTGTTATGCAACTCTCCGTTGTGAAATGCAGTAGGAGTGAACTGATAGTTCGCATCAATCACCGCCATCGTATCTTCAAAATCAATCTCAGACGGATTGTTTGTCAAGGTAGCGAGAAATGTCGCTAAATCCATAATAAAACTCCAAAATCAGCTAAAAAAGCGGGTAAATACAGAAACTGGTTCACGATCTGTTCGATAGTCATTGACGGCTGCCGTGGTGTCTTCATATCCCAAAGCCATGCCACACACCAGAATACTGTCAGCAGGATAGTCCAGAATGGTTTTAATTTGTTGGGGATATTCTGCCAGAGCCGCCTGGGGGCAAGTTGCCAGTCCTTTCTCCTGAGCCACTAACATCAGGTTTTGCAGAAACATGCCAAGATCCAGAAATGAGCCGGTCTGCATTTCGGTATCCATAAAAAACAATAACATTACCGGTGCATCAAACGCCCGGTAATTCGCTTCCCATTGTTTTTGCTGAGCGACCTTGTCTTTTCGATCAATCTGTAGACTTTGATACAGCTGCAATCCACAAGCACGGCGGCGTTCGATATATGGGGAGTGCCAGATTTCCGGATAATAGGAATAATCGGGTGCTGATTGAATGCCCTGCTGAAATGCATAGACCAAACTATCGCTGATTTTTTGCTTGGTTTGGCCCGTAAGTACAGCAACTTGCCATGGCTGTGTATTAGCTCCTGAAGGTGCGTAGCGGGCAATATCCAGTATTTCACAGATATCATCTTCACTGACGGGCTTATTTAAAAAAGCCCGAGTACTATGACGTTGCTTAATCAGATCATTAATCTTCATATTTTGGCTCTGCTTCTTTTAATCTCAGTACCACGCCTATCATCAATATTGCCAACCCCAGTAAAAGCAATTGCATGCCAATACGCCCCCACAGCATCGTTATTGAAGCACTAAAAGCGATAACCAACATGATAAGTGCCTGGATTTTAGTACGTCGGCGGACTGTTTTGGTTTGATCCCATTGTTTTAAAGGTGCACCAATCCAGCGATTATTTAATAACATCGCGTGAAAACGTGGTGAGGTCTCAGCAAAACAGGCTAAGGCGAGAATCATGAATGGCGTGGTGGGCATAACGGGAAGTAACGCCCCGATTATCCCCAAAATGATACAAATCCAACCACAACTGAAGATTAAATAATGTTTAATTTTTTTTTGCATAGCCTGAAAAGCATAGCCGAAACCAGGTTTTAGTTCGATGTAAAGGATTGTTATAGAAGGCGAGTTAAATGTTAATGTCATTATCGAATCATGATTATACGTGTTGACTCATCAAAATGAGTTTCAAATTACATAATTTTAAAAATCAGGGTTTGTTCTAAGATTCCTTTGTATGCTTGTGACAGGCTTAGATGATTGATTAGCGTTGAGTTCGCCAAAGAGGGTAGTAATGGAAAAGCGAAACAAAAAATTTCAGTTATCAATTCGTACGGCAGTGGTCGCCGGCTTAATACTTTTCAGCCTGCTGGTGGCTGTTGCCAGCATCACGGTGCAGTATTATTTCAATAAAAATGCCGCGGAGAGTTCCATTACCAAGCGTTACCAGCAAACGCTAAACAGTATTCACGAGTATCTGGACTCAATTGATACACGAGCCAAAAATGAAATTAACGAATTGGCACAATTACCGGCGATAGCTGAAAATCCCCGGATGAGTGGTGATACTCGTCAGGTACTGATGGCGGTCATGCAGCGTAATCAGTTATTTCAATCGGTTTATATTGGTCAACAGAGCGGTGATGTCGAGCAGCTCATCAATCTCCAGTCCTCACCTGATTTGCGCCCGCATTTACGGGCAGAAGAGGCTGATCGGTGGTTATTAATCAAAATATTTAATCAGGGAGAGCAGCAACAACGCCGGCTGGAATACTATGACCGTAACTTTACGCTGCGCCATGTCTGGCAACATAATAGCGATATCGATATTAATCATCACCCATGGTTTTCTGACGCGAAAACCAATGCGGCTATTAAAACTCAATCTTACCTGCTAGCCGAAATTAAAACGCCTGCACAGAGCTATTCGATTAAGTTGCCTGACAGTGGTGCAGTGCTAGCAATTACCGCAGAACTGTCACCGTTATCTACGCTATTGCAAAATCGCGATCTGGGCAAAGCTACGGAAATCTATTTTTATCCGCAAACCGGCGGGGTGATCGCGTCAAACCAGCCCGAAAAGTCAACGGCCTTATTACCTGCGGCTCCCCGGCTTGAGCTCAGTAATGAGCAGTTAGCAATAATTCAGAATGATCCGGTATTAAGCGTCACCAGTGAGATAGACTGGCCGCCGTTAAATTATTCAAACAACGGTGTACCAAGTGGTTATGCAGTTGATGTGCTGGCCTATATTTCACGAATGACGGGCCTGGAGATGCAATTTATTTCCGGTGAGAGCTGGCAGGAACTGGCGACGCAGTTCGTGGATGGTGAACTGGAAATCATGCAACCGGTTTTTTACAGTGAATTTCGTAACTTCATGGGCGAAATGACCATCCCGTTTGTTGAGGTTCCTTATGGCATCATTACGACTTCACAAACACCTATAACCCACATTTCCGAGCTAAATAATAAAACCGTTGCCATCCCCGAGGGCTGGTCATTAATCGGGAGATTGCAGGCTGATTTTCCGGATATCAATATTATCGAAACGGAGACAACAAGAGGTATTTTTGAGGCGGTTATCAGTGGAAAGGCAGATGCTGGAATGGATACGGCAATTACCTTGCAATACATTACCGCACAGGAATATGCCGATGAAATAATGGTGCACCAAGGTGTTGATTTTGCCCCGGCTGAATTACCTGCCGGTTTACATTTTATGGTGAATCGACAACGAACCGGTCTGGCTGAAATTTTTAACAGTGCACTGGAAAATTTATCGGATACCCACCATCAGGCGTTAGTCGATAAGTGGTTTAATTCAATTGATAGAGAAGGTAATCCACAAGCTTTCAGTTTCGATCGTTTCAGAAGTGATGCGTTACAGGTCTCCGATGAGCTGCAATCAATAACGCTTAATGGGCAGGATTATTATGTCTATCACCGCGCTATTGAAATGAATGATGCTGAGAGCCAGTTTCTCACCATCATTTCACCGCAGAATACCGTGATGAGTATGGTGTGGAGTAAAAGTAAAAATGCTGCACTGGTTGCTGCTCTGATGCTGTTGCTGTTACTGCCATTCAGTTGGTGGTTCGCCTCTATCCTGGTATCCAGACTGAAAAAAATTCAGCTGGATATAGATCATGTTCAACAGCGTCATTTTGCTGCCATCAACTCCCAATCCAGTCACCTGCTGGAGTTCAATGCATTGAGCGATAAGCTGCGTGATATGTCGCTGGCAACGCAGTTTTATCAACAGTCTCATCAGCAGTGGACGGATAGCCTGGTGGAATCTGTAGCGCATGCTATAGATGCAAAGTCAGCTTATCCAACCCGCCATTGTGAGTTAGTCCCTGAGCTGACAATGTTACTGGCAGACAAAGCCTCTGAGTCAAATGAATCAGCTTTTAAAGACTTCCAGCTGGACAATGACGTTCAACAACGGGAATTGCGTTTAGCAGCCTGGTTGCATAGCTATGGAAAAATCACAACACCGGAATATCTGGTTGATAAGCGCACCAAACTGGAAATGCCATATAACCGTATCCATGAAATTCGTATGCGCTTTGAAGTACTTTGGCGGGATGCCGAAATTGAATTCTGGCAACAGACGATGCAACGACCCGAAAAAAGAACGGTTTATGAAGACGCTTTAAAGGTGAAGCAGATCCAGCTTGAAGATGACTTTGCCTTTGTCGCCCAATGTAATATTGGTACGGAGTTTATGGATCAGAATACCAATGAACGACTGAAACGTCTGTCAAAGATAAGCTGGCAACGACATTTTGATGATCAACTCGGTTTATCGCCGGTTGAGCTTGCCCGGTATCATGATTCAAATACCCGTCTTCCTGCCACTGAACAGCTGCTTGACGACAAGCCGGAACACATCATCCCGCATAATCAGAAAGCGGCTGAAGATGCAAAATCCGGCGTTAATCTGAATCAGCCGGAATATGGCTTTAATCATGGTGAACTTTACAATCTGACCATTGAATCCGGCACTTTGACCAAAGAAGAGCGTTTCAGAATTAATGAACATATTCTGACCACTATCAAAATGCTTGAGTCACTTCCCTATCCTGATGAGCTTTCAAACATTCCGCGTTATGCGACAACTCATCTGGAAACCATGAATGGCACCGGGTATCCGCGTGGTTTGACGGCAGAAAATTTATCGGTGCCGGAACGCATTATCATGCTGGCCAATGTGTTTGAAGCGTTAACGGCAGCAGAACGTCCTTATAAAAAAGCCAAAACCTTAAGTGTGGCGATTTTCATTTTGCATCAGCTGGTTGAGCAGCAACTGATGGATCGTGATGTGTTTGAATTATTTCTCACCAGCGGGGCCTATAAGCAATACGCTGAACGTTTCATGGCGGCTGAACAAATTGATGAAGTCGACATCAGCAGGTTTATCAGCGATGCCGACCGTTATATTTAGCGCTGAAGCGTTATAATTAATCTACCAATTCCGGTATTTTTAGTGAGTTCTTGATGGCAATTCAGTGGTTCCCTGGGCATATGCATAAAGCCGGGCAGGAAATGAAAAAAATCCTGCCGCAAATGGATCTGATAATTGAAGTACTGGATGCCCGGCTGCCTTATAGCAGTTCCAATCCGATGCTTGCCGCAATACGTGGAGATAAACCCTGCCTGAAAGTGCTTAATAAGGCCGATCTGGCTGATCCTGCACTCACTGCAATCTGGCAGGAATATCTTGAACAGGAACAGGGCATAAAAACACTGGTTTTGTCGGCAAATGCGACGTCGCGAGGCAAGGAATTGATTGCGATGTGCCAAACCATGGTGCCCGGTAAAGCCAGCAGTGTAAAAAAGATCCAGGCACTTATTATGGGCATCCCGAATGTTGGAAAATCGACGTTAATTAATGCGTTGGCCGGACGACAGATAGCCAAAACAGGTAATGAACCGGCGGTAACCAAAGTGCAGCAACGGATTATTGTTGATGATGTGGTGGTGTTGCATGATACGCCGGGCGTGTTATGGCCAAATCTGGAAAATCACGACAGTGGTTATCGTCTGGCGATCACCCATGCGATAAAAGAAACAGCCTTTGAAAATCACGATATAGCTTTATATGCCGTCAAGTATCTGATGCAGCAGTACCCTGAAGCCCTGTTCAGTAGATTTCATGTGGATGACATCACAGACCACGAGCAAACGATGTTGGAAAAAATGGCTCAAAAACGTGGTTGTATTAAAGCGGGTGGCGTGGTGGATATTGAGCGGATTAGTAAAATTCTGCTCACTGAATTACGCAATGGTCAGCTTGGCAGACTGACGCTCGAAACGCCCGAGATGACTGAGCATGAGTGGTTACAGGTAATACAGAGACGCGAAGAAAAAGCGGCCAAAAAAGCGGCTCGTAAAAGTAAACGCTGATAGCTGGCAACATCTGCGGGTTGAATCGGTCTATTCAACAACGTTAATGGAGAAATGAGTTATGCGTATTTTAAGTCTTTCACTGATGCTTATATTGACGGCTTGCGGGGCAACAAAACCCTCTCTTTATGCAAAATCAAATAACGATATTACCTATGAGCAGGTTCTGCAGAATATCGAGATGCATCAAGGACAAACGGTTCGCTGGGGTGGAATGATTGCTCAGGTAGCCAATTACGAGGATTTTTCAGAGTTGACTATTGTGCAATTTCCATTGACCCGGCATGGGGTGCCTATATCAACTGAAAACAGTGCCGGGCGCTTTATTGTTCGCAGTGAACGATTTCTTGACCCATTGATTTATTCACCGGAGAGACTGGTGACGTTTCTTGGAACCGTCAAGACACTGCAGCTGCAGAAAGTCGATCAGAAAATGTTATCCGTGCCTTTGGTTACAATGGAAGATGATCATGTCTGGCCACAAAAAGATCCGGAATCATCCCGGGCCTATAACCCCAAACATGACGCGCCATTTTTGGGTTATGGTTATTATGGAACCGGCACCTATTCCCCTTAAAGACTGCGCTGTTGCTTGCGTCTTAATCTAAATAATAATTATTTGCATTTAGAATAATCAATCCTTATACTGCATCTAACCTTATCAATCTTGCTGAGGTATTTAAGATGCAGACATCAAAAACGTACTTTCCGAAACAAAATGCCATACATGTAGCGTTTAGCCCTGATCGACTGGAAGCGTTAATCAGTCAGGGAAAACTACACGCTGCTGACTTTAACTGTCTGGACAAAAAATCCAAACGAACGGTGTGGAGCATGTTGCTCGCCGCCGCAGCTCACAGATTGAGTTAATCATGAATGTAAACAGAGCCGAACGAGCAGAAACCTGGTGTGAAGCTGTCATTTTAGCCGCCAATGAGCAACTGGAATCAATGTATCGTCAACATGCTTCAGCATGCCTGGCGTTGCAGATTTCACGAAATTATCGATTATTACTGACCCACAACGAACATCCCTTAAAGAAACAGCACTGGCGGGCCTTATCTCAGCGCTGGCTGCTCAGTTATCAACTTCATCGAGGCCAACAACGTGGATTACCCGATATGTTGGAAAGTCTCTGAATTTTCAAATTTACAATAAGGAACTTCATCATGGCTTCAAATTCCTGCCAACCTGAAAATGTTTTTTCTTCCAGTACCTGTGACATCCAGTTTTGTCCTGATTGTCAGATGGTGCATGTCAATATGGGCGCTATCACCATCCGTATGACCGAACAGCATTTTGCCACTTACGCAATTGATATCAGCAAAGCGTTGTTTCATATGCGGCAACGTGAAATTCATCAGGCGGATATGCGGGTAATGATGTAATTAAGCATTTCGCGCTGTAATTCAGACGATCATGATTCAGGCTGTTTAATGTCACTTTAAGTGATATCAGTCACCATTGAAGGGAGCTTGGCTCCCTTTTTTGTCTGAAATGTATGGCAAGATAAAATCCTGCTGCTATTTTCAGCTATGCTTACACTTTACTTGTCAGTAATGGTTGAGGAATGCGGTGAATGCTGAAAGGGATTAAAGTCGCGGGTGTCGTGATAATTTCTTCGCTGATATTGATTTGGCTGGCTTGTGGAATACTGATAAATCATGCCAAGGATTTGAAGCTGGAACAAATCAAGCTTGCTGCCCCATGGTTGCTTGAACATTACAAAGTCACAGATGTACCAGTGAAAAATGGATGGCTGTTGGCCGATCAGCTGTTTATCGAAATTGAATCGCAGCTTTATGTGAATGCCGAACCTAAACTACGTCTTAACCGTCCATTATTAGGTGGGATTTTACTCGAGGACATTATTGCCCTGGCAACGGATGATAATCTTATCCTGTTTGATACCGGGGGCCAGTATATTGGTGCGTTGGGAGCCGCAGAACTTATTCCGGCGGAAATTCAGAATATAGGCCTACATCATGGACTCCCAGTACTGCAAACAAGAACTGGAATGTGGCAAGGGAATTCGATTTTGGATGATTGGCAATTGATCTCCCTCGATGGCGTTTCATGGAGTGAGTCGGTACCGATTCCAGATTCAACACTGGACGAACTGAGACAACAGTTTGAAGCATACGGGATCACACTGGGAACGCTGTTAACAGATCTGCATAGCGGACGTTTTTTCGGTGAACAGGGCCGATGGCTGATTGATGCGTTAATACTGTTGATTGTAGTTCTGGCCCTGCGCGGCATGTTTGGATTATCAGACAAGTCATAATGTAATGACTATGCCATTATAAAAATCACTTACGGGAGGTAGGTTTTTGAGACAGACAGGGTTTCCGTTTCTGCCCAAAGACTTCATTGAAACTGAAGATGGATTGATCTTTGCTGTTGTTAGCTATCACTCTCATGATCAGAAAGTGGGCTGCTTTTTACGCTACGTTCATGATCAAAATGGCTGGCATAAGGTCGATACAGAGCAGGCCAACCGATTACTTGAACGACATCATCCCGAGTTTCTGTTTTATTCAAACCAGTTTGATGCAGCATTTCATGCTGTACCGGTGGACAGAATTTTTCGGCATCATCGGCCCGAACAACGGCTGCAGCAGTTATTGAATCAGCCGGCAGAAGATCTGCTGCAACACAAATTGCATAAATTAATAGCGATTTTCCGGCAATATTCAGTAGATATTGATGCAATAGGTCTTACCGGCTCAATGCTGATTAATCAGCAAAAAAGCACATCAGATATTGATTTAGTTATTTATGGACGTGATGCGTTCCATCAATGCAGGCAAGCAGTCAAAAATGCAATTACCAATAATATTCTGCAGAAACTTGATAAAGCACAAATGCAGGAAAACTATCAACGTCGTGATAGTGAGCTGAATTTTGACAGTTTTAGCTGGCATGAATATCGAAAATACAATAAAGCGATGATCGATGGCAGTAAATTTGATATCGGCATGGTCTGTCTAACAGATGAACTGGATATTGAGCATCGGCATTTTCTTAAACAAGGCATTAAAACCATCCAGTGCCGGGTGACCGATGACAGTCGTGCGTTTGATTTTCCGGCACGATACCGAGTTGATAATGCGCTGACGCCTGAAATCATTTCCTTTACTCACACCTACGTTGGGCAAGTGGTAAAAGGTGAATTTATTGAGGTGTGCGGTGCTCTGGAATGTGATGCCTCCGGAACCTGCCGAATTGTGGTGGGTTCTACCCGTGAGGCTCGAGGCGAATACATAAAGGTGGTAAATCAGAAATGAGTGAATTGATTCAAAATACAAATACAAAAGCAGATATTGGTGTGGTGGGGCTGGCTGTTATGGGTCAGAACCTGGTGCTGAATATGAATGATAAAGGCTTTAAGGTGGCGGTCTATAACCGAACCTCATCCAAAGTCGATGAATTTTTGGAAGGTCCTGCCAAAGACACCAATATTATTGGTTGCCATGATTTGAAAAAATTTGTTGAGAGCCTGCAAATCCCGCGACGCGTGATGTTAATGGTGAAAGCGGGACCGGTGGTAGATGCCTTTATTGAGCAACTGGTCACCTATCTGGATAAAGGTGACATCATTATTGATGGCGGTAACTCGCTGTTTAATGACAGTGACAGACGCACCCATGAACTGCATAAAAAAGGCATCCTGTTTGTTGGTAGTGGTGTTTCCGGTGGTGAAGAGGGTGCCCGTTTCGGACCTTCCTTAATGCCCGGCGGTAATTTTGCAGCGTGGCCTGCGATTAAACCCATTTTCCAGTCCATTGCCGCGCAAGTTGATGGTGAGCCTTGTTGCGACTGGGTCGGCAATGATGGTGCCGGACATTACGTAAAAATGGTGCATAACGGCATTGAATACGGCGATATGCAATTGATTTGCGAAGCCTATCAGATGATGCGTGAAGGACTGGGTATGTCCGGTGACGAGATTCAGCAGGTGTTTGCTGAATGGAATGAAGGTGTTCTGGACTCATATCTTATAGAGATTACCCGCGATATTCTGGCGGTCAAAGAGCCGGATGGCAGTTTGCTGATTGATCATATTCTGGATACGGCAGGCCAAAAAGGTACCGGCAAATGGACCGGAATAAATGCGCTGGAGTTGGGTATACCGTTAACACTGATTGGAGAAGCAGTTTTTTCCCGCTGTTTGTCTGCCCTTAAAGATGAGCGAGTCACTGCCGCCAACATTTTGCCTGCTCATGCGGGCCAATTTTCAGGTGATAAAGCTGACATGATCAATGCGATTCGTGATGCTTTGTATGCCTCAAAAATTATTTCCTATGCTCAAGGTTATATGTTGATGCGCGAAGCGGCCAAAACCTATGGTTGGGAACTTAATTATGGTGGTATCGCTTTGATGTGGCGCGGCGGCTGTATTATTCGCAGTCGATTTCTGGGGAACATTCGTGATGCTTTTGAGCGTAATCCAAAATTGGAAAATCTGTTGCTGGATGATTTCTTTATCGATGCTATTACCGAAGCTTTACCGGGTTGGCGGAAAGCAGTTGTTTGTGCCATTAGTCTCGGTGTGCCAACTCCAACCTTCAGCAGCGCGTTAGCCTTTTATGATGGTTATCGTAGTGAGCGATTGCCTGCCAACCTGCTACAGGCACAACGTGATTATTTTGGCGCGCATACCTATGAACGACTGGATAAACCTCGTGGCGAATATTTCCATACCAACTGGACGGGCAGGGGCGGAAATGTTTCTGCATCCACTTATGAAGCCTGATTGCTACATAATGTAAGGCTTAATATTAAAGGGCGAGTAATCGCCCTTTTTGGTATATGAGGAGGGGGAGCTGATAAATACGCGTTATCAGGTAAGAATATGAAATTTAACAGATGAAGATGAACGTCAGCTGGGTAACTTTTATCATGAAAAGTAAGCGGAAAGAAGCAGCTTTGCACCTGAATCAGCTATTTAGCGGTGTCTTCCTTGTCAATATCAACAGCTGATTCGGTTCGCCAACGATATAAATATTTCCCTCTGTATCTGATGTGACACCTTCAGGTTGCTGCATTAATGGCCAGAGATTAAATGGGCCCAGACCCAGTCTGACACGTGACCGTTCCTGACCCATGAAATCAATGACATGCAGACTATGCGATTCATCACTGAGCACGAGTAATTTCTGCTCGGTACTCTCATTGAGTAGCGTTAATCCCGAAAAATCACCCACATCAAGCCGGAGCTTTTTTATCGCATCAAATTGACTATCATTGCTATCATCAGTCAATGAAAAATGCAGGATCCGTGCGGGCTTTTCACGTACGATAAATAAGCCATGTTGTTGTGAAATCGCGATGCCTTCAATACCTTTGTTCTCCTTTTCAGGAGAGGATATCGCGATCGTTTTTACATCCTGGTAGTTTATCTGTGTTGTTGAATCAAGGATTTCAATAAAGCTGACAGTTTGCTGTCGTTCTTCACTGATAATAAACATATTGTCTTTTACATAATCAATACTTTCAGTATCCGAGAAGCCAATTAAATCAATTGTTTGCAGTAATTGTCCGGTTTTACTCATCACAACGATTTGTTCAGGATTGTTTACGACACCATACAAATGTCCTGACTCAGGATGATAGGTCAATCCTGATAAATTATCGACAATTCCATCAATAGTAAGTACGTTACTGAACTGATAATCCTGTTGCAGATTCCACCGGCTATCCTGAACGGCTTTGGCGGAGCTAACTGTGCTGAACCAAAGGCAACCACTCAGTAGCGTAGTAATAAGCAGAACAGCAATCCATAATCTCGATTTTGTTTGGTTCGAGAATAACGACATGTGTGAATCCTTCAGCCTGAATAATTTATCAATATCACGAATGGATATGACATTAAGACTGTAGGATAGAGATACAGGCTTAATTCAAGCTGAAAATTTTTTAATACACTGCGCCGTAGTTTGAGTCAGATGATTTATTTCTGTCGAATGCGACGGTGGCGTCTAATCATCTACATCATCCATATCTGCCTGACCCGATAGTCGACGACGGATATGTGACCAGGACATGCCGACCGCCAGAACAGCCGCAATCAGGAATAAGGCAATATAGGTAAACGCCGCGTGATGGCGCAGTTCGAGAATACCCAGATCAAACAGCCACCAGACGATAATGGCAAAAAAGGCAAAGGCGAGAATCAGGCCAAAACCGCCCAGGGAACGAAAGGTTGCCCGCAGGTAAACGGTCCAGCCAATCAGGATAATCACGGTAGCCATGGCAAAAGGAGGAGTGATACCCGTGCCATTACCTAAAATGGCGTCATTAGCCCAATGATAATAACTGTAACCGCTCGGGTTGTAGCTGATATAGACCAACAAAACAGCAAACAACAAACGTAATAAAAAGCCTTTGCTATTAAAACGTTGTGCCATGTCGGATTCCTTTTGGGTTATTTGGGCTAACTAACGGATCTTAAAATTATCAAATTCACCTGTAGCAGATTGTTCTGTAACGGAAATATCCGTTACTTCCGCAAAACGAGGACCTTGCCAGGCCCAGACCCGTAATTGCTTGAGTTGTTCAATCTGGCCTTCAGCCACGATCTCAACCTGACCATTGCTGAGGTTTCGTACCCAGCCCCCCAAGCCGAGTTTCTCAGCAACAATCTGTGCCGACATACGATAGCCAACACCTTGCACACGGCCTCCAATCAACAGATGATAACGCGTTATTCCCATTCAATCGTAGCGGGTGGTTTCCCGGATATATCGTAGACGACTCGTGAGATACCGCTGACTTCATTGATGATACGACGTGATACCAGATCCAGGAACTCATAAGGTAAATGTGCCCAGCGCGCGGTCATAAAATCGATGGTTTCAACCGCACGAAGTGCGACTACATAGTCATAACGGCGGCCATCGCCCATTACACCAACTGATTTGACTGGCAAAAACACTGCAAACGCCTGACTGGTTTTGTCGTATAAATCGTGAGCCCGTAATTCTTCGATGAAAATGTTATCGGCTTTACGCAGCAGATCGGCATATTCTTTTTTGACTTCACCGAGGATGCGTACGCCCAGACCCGGGCCAGGGAAAGGGTGGCGATAGACCATATCGCTTGGCAAACCAAGTTCGACGCCCAATTTACGTACTTCATCCTTAAACAATTCGCGTAATGGCTCAATTAATTTGAGTTTCATGTGCTCCGGTAAACCACCAACATTATGATGGGTTTTAATCACATGCGCTTTACCGGTTTTAGAGGCAGCCGATTCAATGACATCAGGGTAAATAGTGCCTTGTGCCAGCCACTGTACGTTGGTGAGTTTGGACGCTTCTTCGTCAAATACTTCAACAAACTCACGGCCGATAATTTTGCGTTTGGCTTCCGGATCATTTTCACCTGCCAGTGCTGACAGGAAACGATCTTCAGCATCCACACGAATCACGCGAATGCCCATATGTTTGGCAAACATCGCCATCACCTGATCGCCTTCGTTTTCACGCAGCAAGCCATTATTCACAAACACACAGATCAGCTGATCGCCAATGGCCCGGTGCAGCAAAGCGGCCACGACGGAGGAATCGACACCACCAGATAAACCCAGCAATACCTCATCTTTGCCAACTTGTTGGCGGATGGTTTCGATACTGTCTTCAATAATATTGGCGGAGGTCCATAAGGTTTCACAACCACAGATTTCGGTAACAAAACGCGAAATCATCCGTTGACCCTGAGTGGTATGGGTCACTTCTGGGTGGAACTGCACACCGTAGAACTGTCGTTCTTCATCCGCCATACCGGCAATAGGCGCACTGTCGGTACTGGCTATAACTTTAAATCCATCGGGCATTTGGCTAACCCGGTCACCATGACTCATCCACACATCCAGCATGCCAAAACCTTCAGGTGTCGCATGATCTTCGATATCTTTCAAAAATGCAGAATGCCCGCGAGCGCGGATTTGTGCGTAACCAAATTCACGATGTGATGACGACTCAACCTGACCACCTAACTGTGTAGCCATGGTTTGCATACCGTAGCAAATGCCCAAAACCGGTACATTCATTTCAAATACACAGAGCGGTGCGGCAGGTGCCGCTTCGCCAATAGTTGAATCCGGGCCACCCGATAGAATGATGCCTTTCGGAGCAAATTCACGAATTTCGGCTTCGCTGATATCCGGGTTACGTAACTCGCAATAGACACCGACCTCGCGAATACGACGGGCAATCAGCTGGGTGTATTGTGAACCAAAATCAAGGATCAGAATGCGATGGTCGTGAATATGGCTGCTCATGAATCTCTCTTACAGTCAGATAAAAGATACCGGTCTCTGTTCAGAAACCGGTATGCAACATTAATTAACGCGATAATTTGGTGCTTCTTTGGTGATGGTCACGTCATGAACATGGCTTTCATTCATGCCAGCAGAAGTTACACGGACAAATTCCGGTTTGGTGCGCATTTCTTCAATAGTGCGGCTGCCGGTATAACCCATGGAAGCACGAACACCGCCCATCAGCTGATGAATAACAGGACTCAGACTACCTTTGAATGGCACGCGGCCTTCAATGCCTTCCGGAACCAGTTTGTCAGCCTCACTGGATTCCTGGAAGTAACGATCGCTGGAACCCTGTTTCTGTGACATTGCTCCCATTGAGCCCATGCCACGATACGATTTATAGGCACGACCCTGGAATAATTCCACTTCACCGGGAGCTTCTTCAGTACCGGCAAACATACCACCAACCATAATGGCATGTGCCCCGGCAACAATCGCTTTGGCAATATCACCGGAGTAGCGTACACCACCATCAGCAATCAACGGCACACCCGTTCCGGCCAGTGCGGCAGCCACATTACTGATGGCAGTGATTTGTGGTACACCGACACCGGCAACAATACGCGTGGTACAGATAGAGCCGGGACCAATACCGACTTTGACCGCATCAGCGCCGGCTTCAACTAAAGCTTTTGCCGCAGCAGCTGTGGCGATATTACCGCCGATGACCTGCACTTGAGGATAATGTTGTTTGACCCAGCGCACCTGATCCAATACGCCCTGTGAATGACCGTGTGCTGTATCGACAACAATGACATCCACACCGGCTGCAACTAATGCATCAACACGCGCTTCGCTCTCTGCGCCAATGCCGACTGCCGCGCCAACACGCAAACGTTCCTGTGCATCTTTGGAGGCCAGTGGATTGTCTGTTTGTTTTTGAATATCTTTAACGGTGATCATGCCCTGCAGATGAAATTTATCATCCACAACCAGTACTTTTTCAATACGGTTAGTGTGCAATAAGTGGAGAACTTCTTCACGACTGGCATCTTCACCGACGGTCACCAGTTTATCTTTGCCAGTCATGATTGATGACACCGGATTTTCAAAATGTTTTTCAAAGCGTAAATCACGGCTGGTTACAATTCCGACCAAATCATTACCATCTACAACTGGAACACCGGAGATATTGTGGGAACGGGTCAACTCAACAACATCGCCGATTGATGTGTTGGGGCTGACGGTAATCGGATCACGAACCACACCACTTTCAAATTTTTTCACTTTACGGACTTCGTCAGACTGCTGTTCGATGGTCATATTTTTGTGCAGAATACCCAGACCACCTTCCTGTGCCATTGCTATTGCCAGACGGCTTTCTGTGACGGTATCCATCGCAGCGGATAACAATGGAATATTGATGGTGATATCTCGTGTCAGTTGAGTTGACAGACTGACATCACGCGGCAGAACATTTGAATAGGCAGGGACTAATAAAACGTCATCAAATGTCAGGGCTTCTTGCGCAATTCTCATGAGGCGGGTTCCCGAATTTACTGTAATATGATCGACAAATTATATCAGGAACTTAGTGGTTTATGGCATCACTTATGACATCGGATTCGCAAGCAAAACTCGCTGCCCGTGCTGTCAAGGATGTATATCCGGTTTCGCGATTGGTCAGAGAAGTCCGGCTGATGCTGGATGGTTCGTTTCCGCTATTGTGGGTCGAAGGAGAAATATCCAATTTAGCGATGCCGGCTTCCGGGCATATTTACTTCACACTGAAAGACTCAGCTGCGCAAGTACGCTGTGCCATGTTCCGTGGCCGCAATCAGCAATTACGCTTTACCCCTGAAAACGGCATGCAGGTATTACTGCGCGTCAAAGTCACGCTGTATGAAGGCCGCGGTGAATTCCAGCTGGTTGTTGAGCATATGGAAGAAGCAGGCAGCGGGGCCTTGCAACGCGCCTATGAAGCGTTAAAAGCCAGATTGGGTCAGGAAGGTCTGTTTGATACCGCTCATAAAAAACCGTTGCCGGCTTTGCCGCAAACCATCGGCATTGTGTCCTCACCGGATGGGGCAGCGGTACACGATATTCTGCATGTTTTGAAGCGTCGTTTTCCGGCAATCAAAGTGATTTTGTATCCCGTTGCTGTACAAGGTGAAGCAGCACCACGGCAGATTGCTGCCGCCATTCAAACCGCTGATCAGCGACAGGAATGCGATTTGCTGATTGTGGGGCGGGGTGGTGGCTCGCTGGAAGATCTGTGGAGTTTTAATGATGAACTGGTTGCCAGAGCGTTATTTGCCTGCCAGATTCCCACTATCAGTGCCGTAGGCCATGAAATTGATTTTACCATTGCCGATTTTGTCGCCGATGTCAGAGCACCGACCCCTTCGGCAGCAGCCGAGTTAGCCGTCCCTGAAGCACGACAGTTGGTTTTGAATCTGGGCAATTTGTTGCAAACCCTGAACAGTCGCATTCGTCAAAAGCTGTTTAATGAACACCGGCATATCCGTTATTTATCACAGCGCCTGCCTAAACCCCAGCAACAGATCAAGCTGCAATTGCAACAGCTGAAACGCTTGCAGACACAACTGGATTACAGCTTTCAACGTCGTTTGCAAAGCAAACAGCAGCAACTGGATTATCTGTCAGTGCGCTTACCGCATCCCCAACTGCGAATCAGCTGGCGGCAAACCCGCTTAAAGGATTTGGCTCAGCGATTTGAAAAAGCATTTTCCGTGCAACAGCAGCAGTTCAGACAACAAAGTCAGAATCTGAACGCTCGTTTGCAGCGACTGTTACCCGTTTCCCGGTTAAAGCAGCAGCAACAGCTTGTTGATGCACTCTCTGCACAATTAAATCGTCTGACCAGACAACAGATCAATGATCATAAACAACAACTTGCGCAGTTAATGCGAACTTTATCTGTCGTCAGCCCTTTAAATACGCTGGAGCGTGGCTACAGCATCACCAGTGATACTGAATCCGGGAATGTTATTTACCGTTCCGATGAAGTGGAAATTGGCCAAACACTGCAAATTCGTTTATCAGAAGGCCAGTTGGACTGCGAAGTGCGTGATAAAAAATGAGGTTCAACGTTTTTTATTTACCCATTCTGCTGTTGCTGAGTTTCTCTGCCTGGGCGTTACCACAACAACTTCCGGTACCTGGCGGCGTGATCATTTTACCGTTGGAAACGGGTGGAAATGTTGCACCTGAAGTCAGCTATGAACAACGGCAGGTGATGGTGATAAAACAGGATTCCCAATGGCAGGCTGTGGTTGGCATTCCTCTGGCAGCCAAACCGGGAAATCATAAAGTTTTGGTGGATGACCAGGGCGTATTGAGCAGCATTGTGTTTGAGGTCAGAAACAAATCCTATCCCACCCAGCATGTGAATGTTCCCGATGATCGTAAAGTAAATCCCTATGCTGAAGATATGGATCGCATCGAAGCAGAAACCGCCAGGATAAACCAAGCGTTACGCAATTGGCGAGTGAGTGATGACATCCCATTCAACTTTGTCTGGCCGGTTGAAGGACGTGTAAGTGGCCTGTTTGGTCGCCGCAGAGTGTTTAATGGCGAAGAACGTAATCCCCACAGCGGAATTGATATTGCCGCGCCAACAGGAACCGGCATTATGGCGCCTGCCGATGGTGTGGTGACCGATAGCGGCGATTACTTTTTTAATGGCAATACCGTCATGATTGATCATGGCCAGGGTCTGGTGACCATGTTTTGTCATCTGGATCGAATTGATGTCAAAGTCGGCCAACAGGTTAAACAAAGAGATATTATTGGTACGGTGGGTGCAACAGGACGGGTGACCGGGCCGCATCTGCATCTTGGAGTCAGTCTGAATGATGCTCGGGTAGAACCTTTGTTGTTCTTTCCCCCGCGGGATGGTTACCCATTGTTAGACTGATCGCTTTGTTTGCTGTACTGGTTTAACAATTCTGTCAGCAAGATAAAGTTAACCGGTTTGGTGAGATAGGCGGTAAATAACCCTTCTGCCTGCTGTAAATCATAGGGCATAGCCGCAGCAGTCACGGCGATAACCGGAATATGACGGAACTTGGGATTGGCCATGATCTGCTCAGTGGCCTGCAGACCACTGATTCCAGGAAGATTAATATCCATCAGGATAACTGCCGGCATATTTTGCTCCAGCCATTCCAATCCGGCTTCAGCGGTTTTACAGACATGCAGGTGATATTGTGGCAGGCGTTCAAAAAACGCTTCCATTAATTTGATATTGGCCGGGTTGTCTTCAATATGCAGAATGACCGAACCGGAATCGGCCTGAAGTGGATTGTCAGAGGGAATCGAGGGTGGCGGTTCATGATGATGAACATTGTGCAGAGACCGGTCAGTGACAGGTAACTCTACCCAAAAGCGACTGCCTTGATTTTCGCTGCTTTCGAAACCGATGTGACCATCCATGGCCTTTATCAGTCTCTGGGTCACAATTAATCCGACGCCGGTACCTTCAATCCCCGAGTTTTCCTGCCCCAATCGATCAAATGCCGTAAACAGATAGGCTTGTTTATCCGGTGGTATGCCCATACCGGTATCTTTAATGGTAATACGCAACCGGTTGGTCGATTTGATGATTTCGCCTGTAATGAGTACCTCACCATCAGGACGGTTGTATTTTATGGCGTTACTGACCAGGTTGATCAGTACTTGTTTAAGTTTGGTCAAATCAGCCAGCACTAATTGATTGGGGATATCTCCCGTCAGAATTGTTACCTGATAGCGATCCGCCAGATTTTTCAGCATTGGCAGGCAATGTTTTATGGCGCTCGTAACATCAACAGCCTCAATGGAAACCTCTACAGAACCGGTTTCAATTTTTGCCAGTTCCAGTACATCGTTAATCAGCTTGAGCAAGTGTTCACCACTCTGGATGATGAGCTTCAGACTATCTTGCTGAGTATCGGTAAGAGGTGCCTGTTTATCACTTTGTAGCAGCTGGGCGAAACCTAATATCGCATTCAGGGGGGTGCGTAACTCATGGCTCATTGCCGACAGAAATTCCGATTTTGCCTGGTTGGCTTTTTCAGCTTCTTCCTTGGCGGCGATCAAGGCCAGATGCTCCGCTTTTTGCAAAGAAATATCACGGGCTATGCCGGTAAAAAAATAACGACCTTCCCATTTAAAGGCACTTAAGGTCAGTTCAATGGGAATAATTTGACCACTTTTATGTAATGCTTCCAACTCAATCGGCTGGCCAATTATTTTGGATTGCTCGGTGCTTAAGAAACGTGACATGCCATTTTCATGATGATGTCGATGTTGAGCGGGCATCAGCCGGGTAATATTCTGGCCAATAATTTCTTCCGGTTGATAACCGAATAAGCGAACAGAAGCCGCATTAAAATTCTGGATAACACCCGTTTCGTCAATGGTAATAACGCCTTCAAGTGTGTGATTCAATAATGTTTGTAAACGTTCACTTTCGCGTTTGGCTTTCTCTTCCAGCGCTTTGCCTTTTTCTAATTCCGCTTCAAGCGCTGCCGTTTGCAAGGCAATCTTTTCACTCAACACTTTGGCATGATGGCGTTTAATAAAATAACCAATCATGGTGACTGCGGCTAAAGCGATAAGCGAAAATACCAGCCATTTCAGCCATATTGATATGCTGGGTGTAGGGTCATAGATAAATCCATCAAGTTGATGGTCATTATTAACCAAGCCTAACTGCTGATAGTGTTCAGCGATTTTTTGCCAGCGTTCAATCGTCATATGACCTAATGAAACGGTGGGATATAAACTGAGCTCGCTGAGTTTTTCAGCTTCAAATTCAAGATGAGCCCGGGTTTTATTTTGATTGTTATAGTCCTTTAAAATCAGATCAATCATTTCCTGGGGATGTTCCAGGGCATATTGCCAGCCTTGTATAGTGGCCTCTCTGAATGCTGCCACGACCTGCGGATGACGCCTTAAATACTGTTCAGAAGTAAACAGGATATCGCTGTAGAAATTAATATTGAATTCATGCGGTGACAAGGTGTGGTAAGCCACACCCTGATTCTTCATCCAGAAAGGTTCATTGGAAATATAGGCTGTAAGTGCATCCACTTCACCGGCAATAAGATTATCGATATCAGCCGGAGAGGGATCCACTATATCCAGTTGTGAAGGATGAATATTGAACTTGAGTAGCATCGCCGATAAATCATCAGCGTAGGACTGCCGGGTAACCGTTTTACCAACGAAATCGTTCGGATGTTTTATATCTGAATCCGCTCTGACCAGCCAGGTGTAAGGGCTGCTTTGAAATATGGCGGCTATAGCGACAAACGGGCGACCTTTTAATCTTTCGACCACCAGGCCTGCACCGGAAAGTCCAAAGTCAACGATACCGGTTTCAACTTCATTGAAAGGTGCTGTATGGCCGTTAGTCATGGTTACTGCCAGCCCGGCTTCCTGATAAAAGCCTTTTTCGACGGCGGCATAAATGCCAGCAAATTGAAATTGATGCTGCCAGTGAAGTTTGATTGATACGGGTGTCAGCTTTTGATTTGGTTCATCGGCCACTGCTAAATTGGCAAACAACAGCAAGGCAATCGCAATCAATCGACACATAAATAGTACTCAAACAGAGTTCAATTCATCTTACCTTACTGATCCGGGGAATTGCCAGAAACTTGTTGTGGAAATCTACAGGCGAAAGTCCCGTCCCAGATAAACGCTGAGTACACGCTTATCCTGCAGGATTTCATCGGGTGTACCTTTGGAAATGACTTCACCTTCGTTAAAGATGTAGGCTCTTTCACAGACACTCAATGTTTCACGAACATTATGGTCAGTGATTAAAATGCCAATACCTCGCTCAGCAAGTGCTTTGATAATACCCTGAATATCTAATACAGAAATCGGATCAACACCGGCGAAGGGTTCGTCGAGCAAAATGAATTGAGGATCCATGGCCAATGCCCGGGCAATTTCAACGCGGCGTCTTTCACCACCGGATAACGCCATGCCTAACGATTTTCGAATATGGCTGATATGAAATTCATCCAGCAATCTTTCCAGTAATTGCTGTTTAGCGTCGAGGCTCAGTTTTTTGCGGGTTTCAATAATGGCGTAGAGATTATCTTCTACTGACAATTTACGAAATACGGAAGCTTCCTGGGGGAGATAACCAATACCCAATTGAGCACGTTTGTGGATCGGTTCATGGGTGAGTTCTTGTTGATCGAGAAAAATGCTGCCGTGATCGACCGGGATCAACCCGACAATCATGTAAAAGCTGGTCGTTTTTCCGGCTCCATTGGGGCCAAGCAAACCGACAATTTCACCACTGTTTACTTCAAGGGAAATATTTTTAACAACCTGTCTATCGCCAAATTGCTTGGCAAGCGACATTGCAGAAAGCTGACTCATGTAATTTCCGTGATTTATTCAGGATTCATTTGCAGATAACGCGCACTGACCCAGCCAATGATCGCTTTATCACCACTCATCCCTCTGACTTGGATCCATTCGGGTTGACGGGTCAGCACAATCACCTCTGTGTTTTCGATAAAGGCACCAATACGTTCATATTGGGTGCCGGGACCGGTTCTGACATTCAGCGTGGTTTGAGTGGTCGCCGTTGGATAACTCATTTCCGATTGCTGTTCCGGTGCCTCTGTTAAAGGCTGAGGTTGTGGTGCGGTTGGTCTGGCCGGTTGAGTCTTGTTTTTTTCACGCTGACCGGGAGGCTGAATAGTGATATGAACCCGGCCGCTGGATTGTGTCTGGCCATCGACTTCGACTGGTCTGGAGTTGGCAATAACAATGTTTTTATCAATATCATATTCAATATGATTGCCACGGAATTCATCGCCTGATTGCCAGACATAACCTTGGCCTACCAGATAAATTCGTTGGGTACGGGCGTGGTATTCCATCTGTAAGGCTTTGGCTTTAACCGGTTTGTCGCCTTCCTTGTGCACCTGTTCATAGGTGGCGAGATTACCTTCCGCAATGGCTTTTTCCAGTTCACGGTTTTCATCATAAAAGAAAGTAATGATGTCGCCTTCAATACGTAAAGTACCCTGAGTCAGAATAGCATCACCTTTGTATTGGGTGACACCGGTTTGATCATCAAGCTGCGCATGATCTGCTTCAATATTGATGGGTTGCTCCCGATCACTGGGTAAGGCAAGCGCAATAGACGGAATTGCAGCAAGAACCCAGAGCAGATTAATTAACAGGTGGCGCATTATATTGTCCTCTCACCCTAGAGTGCAGATTGATAGTTTCTTCTTGTAAAGCCGCATGGAAACCCACTGAATGGGTATCTCCATGTGGCGATTTCATGGTCACCGGCTGATCGGTATACGCTGTATTATGAACAGTATCCAGATTCAGAATGTCAGTTAATAACTGAATTTCCGGTTGATCTTTATTGGTAATAATAACATTGCCGGTGAGAAGTATGTTTTCGCCTTCACCCTGAGTTTCAGCATGATCTGACTCAATTATCCAGTCGTTATTTTCCGGTGCAATAAACAGGGTCGTCGGGTTGAAAATTTCGGTACGGTCATTTTCCGGGTAGTGGTACAGCGTTTCGCCGGTAATGACTCGTGAAGGTTTGCCATTGATATCCATTACTGTCAGTTTGAAGTCAGTCATGCCAAAATCGATACTGTAATGCACAGAGGCTTCCGTTCGAGGGGCTTCTGGTTTATTGAACAGCATCCAAAGACTGACCACTGCTATCAGCAGTAGGGCAATTTTGAGATAACCCGGTATATTAAAGATGGCGTTCAATTTGATCCTGCAGGGTTCCCTGTCCTTCCATAATAAATTCACATACATCACGTGCCGCACCTTTTCCACCCATGGAAGGAGTGATCCAGTGAGCATGTTTTTTCACAACCGCATCAGCATCTTGCACAGCAATCGCCAAACCCACTCGGTTCATGATGGCCAAATCAACCCAGTCATCTCCAACATAAGCGCATTGTTCCGGCTTCAGCTTAAGCGTTTTAAGTAATTCTTCAAAAGCAGGTAACTTAACTTTTTGTCCCTGATAAACCAGATTGATGCCAAGGCTTTGCATACGATGCTCAACCACCCTCGAAGTGCGCCCGGTGATAATAGCAATATCGACACCAGTGTACTGCAGCAGTTTCATGCCATGGCCATCACGAGAGTTAAATGCTTTATGTTCCTCACCATCATCGCCAATGATGATGCTGCCATCAGTCAGGACACCATCGACATCAAAAATCACCAGCTTAATTTGTTTGGCACGAGCCGTTATATCTTGCATTGTTTTTTTCCTGAAAATTAGACCACACCCGCACGTAATAAATCGTGCATATTGAGTGCGCCCGTTAAGTTATGGTTTTTATCGGTAATCAACAGCCCATTGATTTTGTATTGTTGCATCATTTGTAATGCTTCGGCGGCCAGCATCTCAGCCTGACCGGTTTTACAATGGCGTGTCATATGATCTTTCAGCGGTGCGGTGAGAATATTCACTTCCTGTGCCAATACACGACGTAAATCACCATCAGTGAAAATACCGACCAGTTTGCCAGCATTATCCACCACAGCGGTCATGCCCAGACTTTTGTTAGACATTTCCATCAAGGCTTCACGTAATAAAGCCTGTTCATTGACCTGCGGAATCGCCGAGCCAGTATGCATAATATCGCTGACGCGTAATAATAAACGTCGACCAAGATTGCCACCGGGATGAGAAAGGGCAAAGTCTTCGGCGGTAAAACCGCGGGTTTCCAGTAACGCAATGGCCAGGGCATCCCCCATGACCAAAGCAACGGTTGTACTGGATGTGGGGGCGAGTCCCAGCGGACAGGCTTCCTTGTTCACACTGACATTAATATTGGCATCAGCACATGATGAAAGTGTGGAATCCATCCGGCCACTCATGGTGATTAACGGTACGCCAAGGCGTTTAATCAGTGGCAATATCGTCAGAATTTCGGCAGTTTCCCCGGAATTCGACAACGCCAGTACGACGTCTTTATCGGTGATCATGCCCAAATCACCATGGCTGGCTTCACCGGGATGAACAAAAAATGCCGGACTGCCGGTACTGGCTAAGGTCGCGGCAATTTTACTGCCGATATGACCTGACTTACCCATGCCAATAACTACAATACGCCCCTGACACTGCAACAGATATTCACAGGCGCGGACAAAGTCATCATCAATCCGATCTCGCAGTAATGTCACCGCTTCCAGCTCGGTATCAATCACCGCCAGCGCCAGCATTTTTAATTTTTCCGCATCTATTTTCATATACCGTTATGCACACCTTGGTAGGCCAGCAAACTTATATAGCCTGCATAAACCAGTAATAGCAACAAACCAACCGGACGGCCCAATCTGCCCTTCAAACAAAATCGTGCAAAGAAATACAGCACGATCGTCAGACCAATCATAAAACTAAAATCACGCGTTATCAGCAGCGTATCTATTTTTGATGGTTGAATGAGCCCCGGCATGGCAAGTACAGCCAGTAGATTAAAGATATTTGAGCCAAGAATATTACCAACGGCAATATCATGTTCATTTTTTAATGCGGAAGCGATACACGCCGCCAGTTCCGGCAGGCTGGTACCAATAGCCACGACCGTCAGACCAATGACCAATTCACTGATGCCCAGTAACTGGGCGACGCCGGTGGCTCCCCAGACCAACAGTTTTGAACCTGCCAGCAGGGAAACAAGGCCGATAAAAAATAACAGGATGGATGTTTTCAGCGACAGTTTCGGCTGGGAATATTCTTTGGTGAATTCAATTTTGAGTGGGTCATCCTGCGCACTTTTCACTGCCAGCCAGGCCATACCAGCCAGCGTCAGCAGAAACCCCGAAAACAGAATAACACCATCAATACGATCCAGTTCCATATCCCAGAGCAACAGCAGCAGGGATAGAAACATAATAAACACCAGTACCGGAAATTCTCTTCGTAATGTAACGGAATGAACTGCCAGTGGGGTAATGACTATTGTGAGGCCCAAAACCAGCCCGACATTGGTTATATTCGAGCCAATGGCATTGCCAATACCCAGTGCCGGAGCACCATCAAATGAGGCTAATGCCGATACCATCATTTCCGGAGCCGAGGTACCAAATCCAACAATAGTTAACCCGACAATCAGTGGGGCAACACCGAGATTGGATGCAATACCAGCAGCGCCATCAATAAATTTATCTGCACCCCAGATCAGCAGTACAAAACCACTGATAATCGCGATGGTAAATAATAAAGAAGTCATTTCATAACCGGTGGTGGTGTCGTGAAAATAAAAAAAGAGCCGGAATAAATCCGGCTCTTTTTATTATAGCGATTGGGTTGAAGAATTACTCATCATCAAACAGATCGAAATCATCATCGTTTGGAGGATTACCATCGTAAACCAGGTATTGGCGACGTTGCAGATAAGCGTTGCGAACATAGGCATATTCATCATCTGTTGCTTCGCTTAATACACGTTGCGTTTTTAACAGATTGGCGCGGGTATCCACCACACGGGTTCCGACTAATGCGTTACGTGCGCCCGGACCTTCAACATACATCACCGGGTCAGTAAACATATCACCCACTAAACCGAATGAGTCACGTACCGTACGTGGACCAAAAAACGGTAATACTATGTAAGCGCCGGGTTCAGCACCCCAGACACCTAATGTCTGACCAAAGTCTTCATTACGTTTTTTGTTGCCGGCATGGCCTGCTACATCAAATATACCGGCTACACCCACGGTACTGTTTAACAGGAAACGTCCGGTATCATCCGCAGCCTGACTGAATTTACCCTGCAACAGACTGTTAATGGCAACAGTAATATCATTCAGATTGCTGAAAAAGTTACTGACACCCCAGCTGATGGCATCAGGAACAACAGTATCGTAACCCTTGGCTACAGGCTTCAGAACCGCACGGTCAACCGTGTCATTGAATTTGTACATTGCACGGTTGTAGCTCTCGAAGGGATCACGCTCATCGTTATATTGTGTAGTGGCACAACCGGTAAACAGAACAACCATGCTGATGAGGCTGAATCTGAAAAAATATTTTGAGTCGAACATTGCGGCATTCCCTGAAACAAATTTAACGGGAATAATCTCACGGCAGTTCCCGGCTAATCAAGTATTCTGTTGTACGAATACCAAGAAAGTATGACGATGTTGTCACTTTGCAACATGAGAATGAGAATGTTTCAGCTTTTCTGACTGAGTATTTGCGCTGTTTGGGTTGGAATAGCTGGCTGATTGTCATACATGAAACTCGCAAATACGGCGCTACATTTCTGCCAGCTATTTTCGCGAGCATAAGCAATGCAATCGGTTTTTTGCAGATTCAGCGCACTTAAAGCAGCTGTTTGCAAGTTCCAGTCAAGCTCGCCGGTTTTGCCCTCAATGATAATGTCCTTCGGACCCGTAACCGGAAAAGCAGCCACGGGCAAACCACATGCCATGGCCTCAAGAATCACTAAACCAAAGGTATCAGTCTGGCTGGGAAAAACAAATACATCGCCACCTGCCAGACAGGCCGCCAGTTCCTCTGCAAATTTGGCTCCGGTAAACAGAACCTCGGGGTAACGTTTGCGCAGCATCTCCAAATCCGGGCCATCGCCAATCACCACCTTGCTGCCGGGTAACGTCAGATCCAGAAAAGCTTCAATGTTTTTTTCCACCGCCACACGTCCCATATTGATAAAAACCGGTCCGGGTAAATCAAATTTTTTGGCGTTATCGGGCGTAAAGATCTGTGTATCCACACCACGGCCCCAGACATACACATCCTGAAAACCATGTTGTTGCAATCGTTGCTGTTGTGAAACGGTTGGTACCAAAGTTCTCGCCGCTGGCCGATGAAAGCGGCGTAACCAGGCATAACTCCAGCGGAGTGGAACAGGCAAACGCAGACGTAAATATTCTGGAAACTGGGTATGAAATGAGGTGGTAAATTGAATTTTATGTTTTAAACACCAGCGCCGGGCAGCCATACCTAATGGGCCTTCAGTCGCTATATGCACTGCATTGGCTTGCAGATTTTCCAACATATTAGAAAGTTTTCGATATGGCAGTAACGCTAAACGAATTGAGGGATACGTCGGGCAGGGAATAGTTTTAAAATTCAGCGGGGTGATCATGATCACCTCATAACCCATTTCCTGAAGATGATCACGGGTCTTGCCCAGAGTACGCACTACGCCGTTGACCTGGGGCTCCCAGGCATCCGTCACGATAACCAGTTTCATCAGGCGGCTTTGGCAATCAATACTTGCTGATTAAATAACTCCGCCCAGGGAATGATTTCCATCTGGCCGTCAGGGTGTTCCACCAATGCCGTACAACTTTCTACCCAGTCACCACAATTGTAGTAATCGATATTCTGGATTCGGGTAATTTCAGCCCGGTGAATATGCCCGCAGACCACACCATCAACGCCTTGTTTTGACGCTTCATGTGCCACAGCTTCTTCAAAGTTGCTGATGTATTGCACCGCATTTTTGACTTTGTGTTTAAGAAACGCCGCCAGTGACCAGTAGGTAAAGCCCATCTTGCGACGGAAGTAATTGACCCAGCGATTGGCACGCAACAAAAATTCATACAATCGACTGCCAATTTTCGCCAGCATTGGCGAAATTTTTACCACGCTATCAAATTGATCGCCGTGAATGATTAATAGCTTCCGTTTATCGGCCGTGGTGTGAATAATTTCATTATGGATTTGCACATTACCGAACACCGCACCATCATAATCCCGCAGAATCTCATCATGGTTGCCGGGGACGAATATCACCTTGGTATTGTGTTTGGCTTTACCAAGCAGGGTACGAACCACGTTATTATGTTCCTGAGGCCAGTACATGCGTTTTTTCATTTCCCAGACGTCGATAATATCGCCGACCAGATAAAGATAGTCGCATTCCACATTATGTAAAAAGTTAAGGAGGAGCTCGGCACTGCAGCCTCGGAAGCCAAGATGGATATCCGATATAAACACGGTGCGAACTTTCAGCTTTTGCTTGTGACTTAGTTGTGTTTGCATAAGGCACTCATTCACTTAAAATTCTGAGCAAACCTTATCTATTAGATATTGCAGTGTGATGACTGTTTTGTTGCGTTACCATGACACAATCTCCACGCACCATACTGCGGGCGATACCGAACTTAATCAGGACATAAATATGACCAACCCACTATTGGAAAATCACCATTTACCACTATTTTCCGCCATTAAAGCCGAGCATGTTGAGCCCGCAATTGATCATGCGTTGAGCACTGCACGCAATAAAATCGACACGATTTTAAGCACACTGACAGAGCCCACCTGGGAAACCCTGGTACAACCAATGGAAGATATGGATGCCCTGATTGACAGTGTCTGGTCACCAGTCAGTCATATGAATTCGGTGGTCAACTCAGAAGAACTGCGTCAGGCTTACAACGCCTGTCTGCCAAAACTCAGCGAGTTTTCTACCGAGCTGGGCCAGAATGAAACGCTGTATCAAGCCTATAAAGCCATTGCCGAAGGCGCTGAATATCAGAAATTGGATACGGCACAGAAAAAAGTTATTGATAACGCCGTGCGTGATTTTCGTTTGTCCGGTGTTGAGCTGGATCAGCAACAACGTGATGAGTTTAAAAAACTGTCACAGAAAATGACTGAACGCACCGCCAAATTTGAAGAAAACCTGCTCGATGCGACCCATGCCTGGCGCAAACATATCACTGATGAATCTTTATTGTCAGGTCTGCCGCCGTCTACCATAGAAATGTCCGAGCAAATGGCCAAACGTGAAGGACTCGAAGGCTGGTTGTTTACGCTGGATTTTCCCTCTTATATGCCGGTGATGTCGTATGCCGATAACCGTGAATTACGTGAAGAAATGTATACCGCGTTTGCCACCAAAGCATCCGATCAAGGTCCACATGCCGGTAAATGGGATAACACGGATGTGATGCTGGATATTCTCAATCTGCGGCATCAACTGGCTAATCTGCTGGGTTTTGCCAATCACGCAGAGCGTTCTTTGGCCACCAAAATGGCCCAGTCATCGCAACAGGTTCTGGATTTCCTGCAAGATCTGGCCAAGCGTTCCAAACCGATTGCCGAAAATGAATATGCCGAATTACGGGCTTTTGCCAAAGTGACTGCCGATCAAGGCCAGCTGGAAGCCTGGGATGTCACGTATTTTGCTGAGAAACTGCGTCAGCAGCGTTATTCGATTTCACAGGAAGAACTCAAACCGTACTTCCCGGAAGACAAAGTGGTCAGTGGTCTGTTTGCCGTGGTGAATCGTCTATATGGTCTGGATATTCGCGAACGTAATGATGTGGATGTCTGGCATAAAGACGTGCGCTTTTTTGAAATTGTTGCTGAAGACGGCAGCGTTCGTGCTCAGTTCTATCTTGATTTATATGCTCGTCAGCATAAACGCGGTGGCGCCTGGATGGATGAATGCAAAGCACGCCGTCGTACAGCCAATGGCATTGAGATTCCTGTCGCCTTTTTGACTTGTAATTTTTCTGAGCCCGTCGGGGATAAACCAGCTTTGTTCACCCATGATGAAGTGACAACACTGTTCCATGAATTCGGTCATGGCCTGCATCATATGCTGACCAAAATTGAATATGCCGGTGTCTCCGGTATCAATGGTGTGGCTTGGGATGCTGTTGAATTGCCAAGCCAGTTTATGGAAAACTGGTGTTGGGAACGTGAGGCGCTGGATTTGATTTCCGGCCATTACCAGACCGGTGAAAAACTACCTGATGAATTGTTCGACAAAATGATCGCTGCACGTAACTTCCAGTCCGCGATGATGATGTTACGTCAGCTGGAATTTTCGTTATTTGATTTCCGTTTGCATCTGGAATTTGATCCGAATCAGCCGAATCAGGTCGAGAAAATTCTTGAACAGGTTCGTAATGAAGTGACCGTGGTCAAGCCACCCAAATTCAATCGTTTTGCTCACAGCTTTGCCCACATCTTTGCTGGTGGGTATGCCGCAGGGTATTACAGCTACAAATGGGCAGAAGTGTTGTCAGCAGATGCCTTCTCCAAGTTTGAAGAGAAGGGCATTTTTGATCGGCAAACCGGCCTGGAATTCCTGGAAGCCATTCTGGAGCAGGGCGGCAGCCGCGAACCGATGGAACTGTTTATTGAATTCCGTGGACGTGAACCGCAGATAGATGCGCTTTTGCGTCATACCGGCATTGCCGCATAAACAAAAAAGGGCCGAAAGGCCCTTTTTTATGAACTCAGGAATCTGACTTTTACGAATTCATACAAATTTGTACGGATTCCTGAGCAGTGACAATCATTCTTGTTGCCTGATCTTTGGTTAGCTTGTCCGCTTCAATATCCTGCAGAATGGTTTGGTTCAGGTTTTGAGTTGTTTGAGCTAAATCTGCTCCCCCTGCTACCGGCAAAATGGCTTTGTCACGATAAACTTCCGGGAAATCTTTTAAGGCATTCAACTGGCAACTCGCCATTCTCATGACATAGGCATTGGCTTCTGACTCAACAGCGGTTGCCGTCATTTCCGGTCTGGCAGCATTCAACTGCTGCACAACCATAGGTTTTAATTGTGTGGTGTAGTTTGTTGTATAGTTTTTTTCATCCTGCTCATCAATTGCCAGAGCTAATTGCGCAGCAAAGATAAAAGGTAATGCCAGTAATAATTTTTTCATTTTATATTTCTCTAAAAGTGGGCCAGATAAAGCACCAGTCCTTCAATGTCAGACTTTAAACTGGCTAATATCAAATTCTTGTGAACTGCAAAATAAATCCACAGCACAGCTTTACACAATGCAGTACTGAAAAGCAAAAGAGCACCGAAGTGCTCTGTTATAACGTTGAAATGCGCCTAACGTAATTGACTGTCTTTACTGCCACGTCGGTTAAACAGACTGGCAGTCTTGTTTTCCTTATCAATCATTTCCTGACATTTCACGCAGAGGCGAACACCTGGCACCGCCTCACGGCGTGCCTGAGGGATTTCCTTATCACACTCTTCACAATGCGTCAGGCTTTCGCCTTTAGGTAAACGGGAACGTGCCTGTTGAATACCGTCTTCAACACTGGCATCAATCTGATCCTGCACCGCGCCATCACGAGACCATCCTCCAGCCATAACAACCTCCAACTGACTGACTTCACAGCTTTATTTAAGCATATTAAACCTATATTGGGGTGAACAAGATAAAACGCAAGCTGAATAAATATTGTTGTTTTGAAGCTGGATCTTGAACTCTCAAACAATATTAAATTTATTGCCTGATTTAATATGAAATAAAAAACATATTTTAAGTTAAGGTTGGACGGGATTTAACTCTTAGAAGAGACGATCTTTATTGATTGCAAGTGTTTATTATCGTTATAATTTATTAAATCATTGTATCAATCCAAATTATGTTTAATGTTGCATATATTAGTATTCATGTTCGGCAATAGTCAGCGTTCAGATTTCTAAAAGCACATTAGCGCGAATCATATTTACAGATCTTTCAATACTGTTTTTTTACAGCATTGATTAGAGGCTTCTATATATTTTCATTTCCCGGAGAATAATTTTGAGTCATTACAAACCGTATAACGGTCCGGCAGCAGGTTGGGGGGCTTTAGTCAGCGTGACCAAGAATTGGCTAGGCAGTAAAAATGCCATGCATAACATTCGTGCCATGCTGAAAACCAACCAGGATCATGGTCTGGATTGTCCCGGATGTGCCTGGGGCGAGACGCCTGAAAAAGGCATGATCAAATTCTGTGAAAATGGCGCCAAGGCGGTGAACTGGGAAGCTACCAGTCGTCGGGTTGATCCGGCCTTTTTTTCCAAACATAGCATCTGCGAACTGTTACAACAAAGTGATCATTGGCTGGAATCTCAAGGCCGCATCACCCATCCCATGCGTTACAACGCAGAAAAAGATCACTATGAACCAACGACGTGGCCTCAAGCTTTTGAATTGGTCGCACAGCATCTTAACAATATGGATTCTCCTCATCAGGCCGAGTTTTATACCTCGGGGCGGGCCAGTAACGAGGCCGCGTTTCTCTATCAATTGTTTGTCCGTGCAGTGGGCACGAATAATTTCCCAGATTGTTCAAACATGTGCCACGAAGCCAGTGGTATCGGTATGTCTGAAGCATTGGGTGTGGGTAAAGGCACGGTTGAGTTTGAAGATTTTGAACATGCCGATGCCATCTTTGTTATCGGCCAAAATCCAGGTACCAATCACCCTCGTATGCTTGAGCCATTACGCGAAGCGGTTAAACGTGGTGCCCAGGTGATTTGTTTTAATCCTTTGAAAGAGCGTGGCCTGGAGCGTTTCCAACATCCACAAAATCCACTGGAAATGCTCAAAAATGATTCTGAACCGACCAATACTGCTTTCTTCAGACCGGCGTTGGGTGGAGATTTTGCTGCTATTCGTGGTATGGCCAAATTTCTTTGGCAGTGGGAGAAAGAAGCACTGGAAAATGATGGTGCCGCCGTATTTGACCGTGACTTTATCGCCGAACACACCAGTGGTGTAGATGATTACTTAGCGGTGTTGGACAATACTAGCTGGCAGCATATAGAAACACAATCCGGTCTGAGTTTGGCTGAGATTGAAATGGCCGCCAATATGTACCGCAAAGCCAATCGCGTGATTATGTGCTGGGCGATGGGGATTACACAACATGTACATTCGGTATCGACCATTCAGGAAATCATCAGCTTGCAATTATTGCGTGGCAATGTGGGCAAACCTGGTGCCGGCCTATCGCCGGTGCGTGGCCACAGTAATGTCCAGGGTGACCGCACCATGGGCATTGATGAACAACCACCGGAATGGTTTCTCGATGCTTTGGAAAAACGCTTTCAGTTCAAGGTACCGCGTGAACACGGTCACACCACGGTACAAGCTATTGCAGCGATGGAGCAGGGCGAAATCAAGGTCTTTTTTGGACTGGGTGGTAACTTTGTTCAGGCCGCACCCGATACACCAAGAACTCATGCCGCCATGCAAAACTGTGAGTTAACAGTGCATATTTCCACCAAGCTCAATCGCAGTCATTTGGTGACCGGTAAGGATGCATTGATTTTGCCGTGCCTGGGGCGAACAGAAATTGATTATCAAAAAAGTGGCAAACAAGGCATTACCGTCGAAGATACCTTCAGTATGGTGCATATTTCCTACGGACAGCTCAAACCATTCTCACCGTTAATGAAATCGGAAGCCGCCATTATTGCCGGTATCGCCGAGGCCACCCTGGGTAAACAGCCGGTCGACTGGAACTGGTTGATTGAAGACTATGATCGTATTCGCGATCTTATCTCCGAGGTGATTCCGGGCTTTGAAAACTTTAACGAACGAATTGCTAAACCGGGTGGTTTTTATCTGGGAAATCCAGCAGCCGAACGTAAGTGGCAAACCAGCACTAACAAGGCACGTTTTATGGCTAATCAATTGCCAGAAACCCTGTTGCATTCGCAGATAACCGACAGTGGAGAACAAGCCGATTTAATTCTGCAGACCATGCGTTCACATGATCAATACAACACCACCATTTACAGCCTCAACGATCGGTATCGGGGCGTGTATGGCATGCGGGATGTGATCTTTGCCAATGAAGCGGATATTCAGCGTATGGGGCTGGAACACGGCCAGAAAGTGGATATTTATTCGTTATGGAATGATGGAAAAGAACGCCGTGTCAGTAATTTTACCATTCTCAGTTATGACATCCCGGCCGGACAGGCGGCAGCATATTATCCTGAAACCAATCCGTTGGTGCCGTTGGATAGTTATGGGGATAAAACGTTTACTCCGACGTCCAAGTTTGTGGCGATTAAGATTGTGCCGAGTAAGGCGTTGAATGCGGCTTAAGGCTTGAATTGATTGATGAACTGGGTGGAAGTTGGCTTATATCCAGGGCAGGTTGGGTAGAGCTTGCGAAACCCAACAATTCCAAATCCTAAATTAAGCACTCAATTTTTGAGATGAGCACCAATATCCCCTTTTGTGTTGACGAGTAGCGGCTTTTTGTCAGGATTAGAGACTTACCTGTTTGAGCGCAGCGAGTTTGGTGAGTCTCCCTGACAAAAAACGCAACGCAGTGGAGCCGCAGGCCAACACAAGGGGTGCCCTGGGGTTGTTAGGGGAATGGGCACTCATTCCCCTGACTCGACATTAAGTCGAAACAAATGGTTTTATAACAAAAGCTGATTGTTGGGGTTTAGAGGGGCAACACCGACCAACCTAAATTTTATGATCGATTTTAAAGCTGAGAGATAGTCATAACTTCATCGTTTTTTGAAGCTGAAAATCTGCATGGCCCCCAGGGAAAGCAGATACTCAAACTCTATACGTTCTGGTACACAACACAGAGGCTGATAAATTTAGAAATAATCAAACACAATAACCCCAAAAGTAAAAATATATTTCGAGTTATAAAAAGCCTCTCACTCTTTTTTCCGACCTTATTGAGCCCTTTTCCAGCTTTTGAAATAAATTCTTGAAGAATATTTTGTCTTTCTTTGGCTTCGGTTAAAGAAATTTCCATCCCAGTGTCTAGATCTATGCTTCTAGAGGGGAAATTCAATATTTTATTAACCACATCTAGCTGTTCTTGTGCTTCTACTTTCCTTAAATTTGTTGATTGAACTGAAAGATCACTTTCAAGTTTTAATATTCCAGTAACAACTGATGCCAAGAGAAACGTGAGAGATATTAGCTCAAAAGTATTTTGCGAGAACGCGAAGGGCTCTGGAGAAAAACTTCCTCCGAGATATGCAAGAAGTGCTGTGGTTAAACCGACAATAAAATAATCATACTTTTGTTGTGCTTGTTTCCAAATCTTCCATGCTTCTAAACTATCTTTAGCCATAATGCTCCAATCCTTTTTCAATTTATTTGGGGATGTCTAGCTTAGTTTAGTTAAGATATCCTCGAATTATCCTAGTACTTCAATTGATTCTTGATTGTTTATCACTTAAATCAAACAAGGTCGAAGCTGCTAAGCTAACCCAACCCATAAATTAAAACCAACGATATGAAATACACCGACCTAAGAGACTTCATCACCAACCTGGAAAAACAGGGCGAGCTAAAACGAATCACCACCGAAATTGATCCCCATCTGGAAATGACGGAGATTTGTGATCGGGTGTTGCGTGCTGGTGGGCCGGCGATTCTGTTTGAGAACCCGAAGGGCAGCAAAATTCCGGTATTGGCGAATTTGTTTGGTACGCCAAAACGCGTTGCCCTGGGTATGGGGGAGGATTCGGTTGAGGCGTTACGCGAAGTCGGCAAGTTACTGGCATTTTTGAAAGAGCCGGAACCGCCTAAGGGTATGAAAGATGCCTGGGATAAGCTGCCGATCTTTCGTCAGGTGTTGAATATGGGCCCGAAGGTGGTGAAAAAAGCACCGTGTCAGGAGCAGGTGATTGAGGGCGATGACATTGATCTGGGTGACTATCCGATTCAACTCTGCTGGCCAGAAGATGCTGCACCGCTAATTACCTGGGGTTTGGTAGTGACCAAAGGGCCGCACAAAACTCGGCAGAATCTAGGGATTTATCGCCAACAGGTGATTGGTAAAAACCGGGTGATTATGCGTTGGTTATCGCATCGGGGTGGGGCACTGGATTTTAAGGAATGGCAGCAAACGCATCCTGGAGAGCCATTTCCTATTGCTGTTGTGTTGGGCTGTGATCCAGCCACTATTTTAGGTGCTGTAACGCCTGTTCCCGATACACTTTCTGAATATGCGTTTGCTGGATTGCTGCGAGGTAGTAAAACCGAGTTGGTGAAATGTATTGGCAGTGATCTGCAGGTGCCCGCCCATGCCGAGATTGTGCTGGAAGGCTTTATTTACCCCGATGATATGGCACCGGAAGGGCCGTATGGCGATCACACTGGTTATTACAATGAAGTCGACAGCTTTCCGGTGTTTACCATTGAGCGAATTACTCAGCGTAAAAATCCGATTTATCACAGCACTTATACTGGTCGTCCACCTGATGAACCGGCGATTTTGGGTGTGGCATTAAACGAAGTATTTGTGCCGATTCTGCAGAAGCAGTTTCCGGAAATTGTCGATTTTTATCTGCCACCTGAAGGTTGTTCATATCGTATGGCAGTGGTCAGCATGAAAAAACAATATGCCGGTCATGCCAAGCGGGTGATGATGGGGGTCTGGTCATTTTTACGACAGTTTATGTATACAAAATTCGTGATCGTCGTTGATGATGATGTGAATGTGCGTGATTGGCAGGATGTAATTTGGGCGATTACCACGCGTATGGATCCGGCGCGCGATACGGTTTTAATTGAAAACACACCGATTGATTATCTGGATTTTGCTTCACCGGTATCGGGTCTTGGCTCAAAAATGGGGATGGATGCCACCAATAAACTGCCCGGTGAAACCAACCGTGAGTGGGGCAGACCGATTGAGAAAGATCCGGCAGTTGTCGCTCGGGTCGATGCGATTTGGTCCGAGTTGGGATTTGATGAAGACGACTCAGCCCGATAATTGAATACCGACAAACGCTAATAGATTCAATACCGCCATTATGATCAGCAGCCAAATGGTCAATTGCATACCAATAATTCGTCGGGGAATGATGGCTTTACTAACACCGTTGGCGTGGATCACTCGACCGATAATAAACAAGCTGCCCAGTACATGGATTAACCAGATTGGGCCTTGGTTAAGTTCAAAAACAATTAACAACAGCAAACCAATTGGCAGATATTCAACGGCATTAGCATGGGCTCGAATGGCGGCCAGCAAATCCTGATTTCCGCCATCGCCCAACGCCACTTTATGTAGACGTCGCAGCGCAATAACGTTGCGCGCTAAAGCGACGATGAGAAATGCTGCAAGTGCGATATAAATGGTGGCGTGCATAAACCCTAATCCCAGGCATTTAGTGAGAGTCTAAGGGTGCCTTATTCAGCCGTCGTTGATCCAGCTTTATTTTCTTTCTGATTTTGCCACCAATGCGAATGACTGTTTTGTACATGATGATTGGCATGTACCGGTCGCATCATGCGATTGCTGATAAGTGCCACAATCAGCAATGACGCCATCACATACATGGTCGTGTTATAGAGGCTCGGTGTTGGATCCATGGTGCCAGCAGGCACAATTTCCATTAGCGAGGCAATCGAAACGGTGCTGGTTTGAATCAAAGTATCGAGCTCTGTAATAGGCGCACCAAAGCGGCTGAGAAATACATTCGGGTCGACGGTATTGGCCAGGTTGTGAATAGCCTTATAAATAGATTGTTCACGCAAATGGGTAAGTAATACCGGCCCCAGAATACCCGCGACGCTCCAGGCTGTTAACAGTCGTCCATGGATACCACCAACATGCAACGTACCGAAGATATCGGCCAGATAGGCGGGAATAGTGGCAAAGCCACCGCCATACATGGTGAAAATCAGCATGGTGACAGCATAAAACAGAATCAACCACATCACGGCTGGATTAATGCTGGCTTGCATTGCTATAAAAGGAATCGACAGATATAACAACGCACCGAGCATAAAGAAAATACTGTAGGTGGTTTGTCGGCCAATATAATCCGACATGGATGACCAGAAGAAGCGTCCTGCCATATTAAACACACTGATCATAAGCACATAGGTGGCGGCAAATCCTGCATCCACTATTGACGGTAAACTCGGGCCAAAAATATCAGTGACCATGGTTTTGGCTACGCCAATCACGCCGATGCCAGCAGTAACGTTAAAGCACAACATAATCCACAATTGGTAGAACTGTGGGGTTTTTAATGCCTGATCAATATGTACATGATTTTGGCTAATCAGTGATTTAGCCACTTTTTTGTTTGGATCTGGATTCCAACCAGCCGGTTTCCAGTCTGCTGGTGGCACCCGAAAACTAAATGCGGAAATCACCATCACCACAAAATAAAGAATTCCCAGCGTTAGAAATACTGAAGCCGCTCCGGTACTGCCTGAACCGACGACATAGACCCCTTCCGGACCGGGCAATGGCATAGTGGCCATATCTTTGGCTGTGGCGACCACCACTTCGACTTTATTTCCAGCCATTTCAACAAAACGCCGACCATTTTCGGTGATTAATGCCAAATCACTGGCTTTACCGAGATAGGTGGGAGCTTCATAGAACAACGCTAGCAGATAGCCTTTTAACGGGGCACCGATGATTGCGCCACCACCAAAACCCATAATGGCAATTCCGGTGGCCATACCGCGTCGATCCGGAAACCAGCGGATTAAGGTACTGACCGGTGTCACATAGGCGAGACCCAGACCACAGCCACCGATAACGCCATAGCCCAGATAGATTAACCACAGTTCATGAAGATAGAGCCCCAGGCTGCTGATTAAAAAACCACCACCCCATAAACATGCAGCAAGAAATCCTGTGGCTCTTGGGCCCACTTGTTCAAGCCATTTACCGCCAATGGCGGCGGCCAGCCCAAGAAAAACAATGGCGGTTGAGAAGATCCAGACCACGGATGAAAAATGCCAGTCATCTGCTGCACTGGCCACCACACCGAGTTGCTTGATCAGTGGCGGATTAAACATACTCCACGCATACACCGAACCGATGCAAAGATGAATAAATACGGATGCCGGGGCTATCCACCAACGATTAAATCCCGGTTTGGCAACGATATGGCGTTTATGAAGGTGGGCCAGCATGTTTTTTTGTCCTTAAATACACATGAAGTTGCCGCCAGTGAGTGGAGACCGACTCATTGGCGACTTTTCTGGGAGACTAGGCGATTTGCTTTCTGCTTTGTTCAGTTTTCAGGATGGCTATTGCATCTCGCGCCAAAGGCGAAAGATCGGTTTCATCGATTGCTGCTGCAATAAGATCCTGACGCATTTTGGGTGCCCAGAAACGCACCAGATGTTGTTCAATTCGTTTAGCAGCTTCGGCAGGCTCATAAGCACTGAGATTGGCAGCAATCTGGTTAACCATCTTAATCAAAGTGGCGGTTTGCGAATGGCTATCGTGGCTCATTGATTTGCTCTCTAGATAACGTGGCTTAATAGCTCAGGTTGATGGGGATCGTGATAAATAACCTGTTTGTTCGCTCTGGCAAATCCAACCAACAACAAACCGGCTTGACGTGCCTGATCGATAGCGAGACTGGTTGGTGCTGAAATGGCAACCAGACAGCCTACGTTAGCCATGCAGGTTTTTTGTACCATTTCATAACTGGCGCGGCTGGTGACCAGAATGAAACCTTGCTGGCGATCTATGCTCATGCCCGACATCGCGCCAATCAATTTATCCAGCGCATTGTGGCGGCCGACATCTTCACGCACCAGCTCAATTTGTCCAGTTAATGAACACCAGGCCGCCGCATGAGTGGCACCAGTCATCGCGTTGATAGGTTGATTTGCTCGGATAGTTTCAAGGGCCTGAGCAATGACGTCCTGGCTTACCTGCGGAGCATGCACAACAGGGATAGGCCTAATGGCTTGTTTAAGCGATTCAATTCCACATAAACCGCAACCCGTCCGACCCGTCATATTACGACGCATGGACTTAAGCTTTTCAAATGCCTCATCGGCGATTTGCAAACGGATAGTAATGCCAGCTTTGGCCTGAGTGATATGAACATGGTTAATCTGTTCACGGGATTCAACGATTTCTTCAGTCAAACTGAAACCAATAGCAAAGTCTTCCAGATTGACCGGCGAGGCCATCATCACCACATGCGAAATATAGTTATAAACCAGCGCAACAGGCACTTCTACAGCCACCTCATCAGAACCCCAATGCGCCTGTTTCAGGTTTGGCTGATAAATTGAAACAGGCGTGGCCAACGAGGTTTTATAGACAAAGCTCATGATGATGACGAACCTGTGGGCATCGATTGATCATGTTTTCGATTCTTCAATAGATTCAATTGCAGCGTTTCAAATGCCTCGAAGTTTTTCTGCCATTCTGATGGCTGGCTGACCCGTTCGATTTGTACCGCGGTAACTTTGTATTCCGGACAATTTGTCGCCCAATCTGAATTATCCGTAGTGATAACGTTGGCACCGCTGCCGGGATGATGGAAGGTGGTATACACCACTCCAGGCAATACTTTTTCAGTCAGGCGGGCCCGTAACACGGTTTGTCCGGCCCGACTGGTAATACCTACCCAATCGTCTTCCTTGATGCCTCTGACTTCTGCATCATGTGGATGAATATCCAGACGATCTTCATCATGCCAAAGCTGGTTTTGGGTACGACGGGTTTGTGCGCCCACATTGTATTGCGACAGAATCCGTCCGGTAGTGAGTAATAACGGAAAGCGGCTGTTGGTTCTTTCCTCGGTGGCAACGTATTCGGTGACACTGAAACGGCCTTTGCCAATCGGGAAATCATCGACGTGCATGGTCGGTGTGCCGATTGGATGCGCGTCGTTGCATGGCCATTGAATACTGCCCAATTCATCAATGCGTTTGAAACTTACGCCTGTGAAGGTAGGTGCCAGCTGTGCAATTTCATCCATGATTTCCGATGGATGATTGTAATGCATCGGATAGCCAAGGGCATTGGCCAAATCCATCGTGACTTGCCAGTCTTCTTTACCTGCCAGTGGTGGCATGACTTTGCGAACACGATTAATTCGGCGTTCGGCGTTAGTGAAGGTACCGTCTTTTTCCAGGAAGGATGAACCTGGCAATAACACATGGGCGAATTTAGCCGTTTCGTTAAGAAACAGATCCTGCACAATCAGGCATTCCAGCGAACGTAAGGCACTTTCAACGTGTTGCGTTCCGGGATCAGATTGGGCGATATCTTCACCCTGCACATAAAGTCCTTTAAATTCGCCAGCAATCGCCGCATCAAACATATTAGGAATACGCAGGCCTGGTTCATTATCCAGTTTGACACCCCAGACGGCTTCAAAATGTGCCCGTGATTCATCATTGGAAACATGCTGATAACCGGGTAGTTCATGTGGGAAGGATCCCATATCACATGAGCCCTGCACATTATTCTGTCCACGCAGTGGATTTACACCAACACCTTCACGACCCAGGTTTCCGGTCGCCATAGCGAGGTTGGCAATCCCCATCACCATGGTTGACCCCTGACTGTGCTCGGTCACCCCAAGTCCGTAATAGATTGCACTGTTGTTGCCTTGGGCAAAGCTGCGAGCTGCCTCGCGTACTTTTTCTGCAGCAACACCGGTTATGGCCTCAACCGCTTCTGGAGAATGACGCTCATCACGAATAAATTCGCGCCATTTGCCGTAGGTTTCCATATCACAGCGCGACTCAATAAACTCGTGGTCTTCAAAACCTTCAGTCACAACAACATGTGCTAAGGAATTAATCAACGCAACATTGGAACCGGGTTTAAGCGGCAGATGCAAAGCTGATTTTAGATGAGGCGTTTTCAGTAAATCGATATGTCTTGGATCGGCCACAATCAACTGTGCACCTTCACGCAGTCGGCGACGCATCATTGAGCCAAATACCGGATGGGCATCGGTAGGATTGGCACCGATCACCAGAATCACATCCGATTTCATTACGGAGTCGAAATTCTGGGTACCAGCTGATTCGCCCAGTGTGACTTTCAGTCCATAACCGGTGGGGGAGTGGCAAACTCGGGCACAGGTATCAGTATTGTTATTGCCAAACGCGGCACGGATCAGTTTTTGAACCAGATAGGTTTCTTCATTGGTACAACGTGATGACGTAATGCCGCCAATACTGTTGCGGCCGTATTTTTGCTGAATACCTTTGAGTTTGTCTGCCGCAAACTGAATGGCTTCTTCCCAACTTGCTTCCTGCCAGGGTTCATTGATGTTATTACGGATCATTGGCGTGGTTAGGCGATCTTTGTGTGTGGCATAACCAAAGGCAAAACGGCCTTTAACACAGGAATGGCCATGATTGGCATCGCCACCTTTGTAAGGCACCATGCGCACCACTTGATCGCCTTTCATTTCAGCTTTAAACGAACAACCGACACCACAATATGCACAGGTAGTGACCACGCTATGTTCCGGTTGGCCCATTTCCACAATACTTTTTTCCATCAGGGTGGAGGTTGGGCAGGCTTGTACACAGGCACCGCAGGATACGCATTCAGAATCCATAAAATCTTCATGCTGACTGGGCGATACCACCGAGGCAAAACCCCGACCGTCAATGGTTAAAGCAAAGGTGCCTTGTACTTCTTCACAGGCTCTTACACATCGTGAGCAGACAATACATTTGCTGGGATCAAAATCGAAATAGGGATTGCTATGATCTTTTTCACTCTCCAGGTGATTCTCACCAGCATAACCATAACGAACTTCACGCAGACCCACTGCGCCGGCCATATCCTGTAGTTCACAGTTTCCGTTTGCCGGACAGGTCAGGCAGTCCAGTGGATGATCGGAAATATACAATTCCATGATATTGCGGCGTAAGTCGGCCAGTTTTTTATTCTGGGTCGTCACTTTCATGCCTGCATCCACTGTGGTGGTGCAGGAAGCGGGATAACCACGTCGGCCTTCAATTTGCACGGCACATAAACGGCAGGAACCGAACGATTCCAGATTATCGGTGGCACAGAGTTTGGGAATATTGATATCGACCAGTGCTGCAGCCCGCATAACGGAAGTGCCTTCGGGCACCGAGATTTCAATGCCGTCAATTTCCAGCGTCACCAGCTTTTCTGATAGACGTGCTGGGGTTCCATAATCTTTGTTGGGGTTAAATCTTTCTACTTTCATGACTTACTCCTGACGCCCATGGCGCAGTTCGTCGGGGAAAAATTTCATCACGCTTTTAACGGGAATTGGCGTCATACTGCCCATGGCGCATAGAGAGCCATCGACCATGGTGTCGCACAAATCTTCCAGTAGTTGCCAGTTGTTATCGGGTCTTTCACCAGCGCGAATGCGATCAATGACTTCCACACCTCTGGTCGAGCCAATACGGCAGGGCGTGCATTTGCCACAGGATTCGACGGTGCAAAATTCCATCGCAAAGCGGGCTTGATCCCCCATATCGACACTATCATCGAACATCACCACACCACCGTGACCCAGCACGGCTTGTTCAGATGAAAAGGCTTCGTAATCTATGACCGTGTGCCACTGACTTTCTGGTAGATAAGCCCCTAATGGACCACCGACCTGCACAGCTTTCAGTGGTCGACCGCTACGGGTGCCACGACCAAATTCATTCATCAATTGATTTAATGGAATGCCAAATGCCAGCTCGACCAGACCGCCATTTTTGACATTGCCGGCAAGTTGAATAGGCATCGTGCCGCGAGAACGTCCCACGCCATAATCAGCATAGGCCTGACCGCCCTTGTCGAGAATGTAAGGAATGGCTGCCAGAGATAAAACATTATTAACGACCGTCGGTTTGCCAAATAAACCAACAATCGCAGGAAGGGGCGGTTTGGCACGGACTAATCCGCGTTTACCTTCCAGGCTGTCGAGTAACGACGTTTCTTCACCGCAGATATAGGCACCTGCACCTAAGCGAACTTCCAGATCAAACTGTTTTTGGCTGCCGCGAATATTGTTACCCAGATAACCCTGCTGATAGGCTGTTTCAATGGCTTTATTCAATATGTGATGGGCAATGGGATATTCTGAACGTAAATAGATATAGCCTTGATTGGCACCGACGGCGAGGCCCGCGATGGTCATGCCTTCGATGAGCATGAACGGATCACATTCCATCACCAGCCGATCGGCAAAGGTGCCGGAGTCACCTTCATCAGCATTACAGACAATGTATTTCTGCTCTCCAGGCGTATCCAGCACGGTTTGCCATTTAATACCGGTGGGGAATGCGGCACCGCCACGACCACGCAAGCCAGATGTTTTTACTTCATCAACAATCTGTTGTCCGGTCATTATCAGGGCATTTTCTAAGCCAGCGTAACCATCATGGTCGAGATAATCCTGCAAAGACAATGGATCGGTAATACCTGACCGGGAAAACGTTAAACGCTGTTGATTTTTCAGGTAGGGGATTTGCTCTACCAGTCCAACACAGAGAGCATGTTGTGTTTGACCTTGATGAAAGTCTTGCTCAAAAAGCGTTTGCACATCATTTGCTGTGACGGGACCAAAACCCAGACGACCGTTTTCGGTTTCGACTTCAATTAAGGGTTCCAGCCAGAATAGACCACGCGAGCCATTTCGAACTAAGGTGATGTCGATGCCACGACTTAAAGCTTCAGCCTGTATCAATGTGGCAATCTGATCTGCACCTAAGGATCGGGCCGTAGTATCACAGGGAACAAATATCTTTATCGACATTAACCTGCCTCCTGCAAACGCTGACGGCAGTTTCCCATCAATTCATCAAAACGTTCCGGGCTGACACGGCCATGGATATCATCATTAATGCGTATTGAAGGACCAGTGGCACAATTTCCAAGGCAATAAACGGGTTCCAGTGTGATATTGCCGCAATCCGTTGTTTGCTGGTAATCAATATTGAGGGTATTTTTGGCGTGTTCTTCCAGTTGGCGACAGCCCACTGATTGACAGGCTTCGGCCCGGCAGATTTCGACGATATGCTTGCCGGTGGGATGGTTTCGAAAATGTGCGTAAAAGCTGATAACCCCATGTACTTCAGCACGGGTGAGTAACATTTCGTCTGCAATAATCGGCACCACATTATCGGGAATATGCCCGATATATTCCTGAACAGCATGTAACACCGGTAATAAAGCCCCAGGCTTTGATTTTAGCCGCTGTATGATTTCACGGACGGTTTCTATCCGCCATTTCCCGGATGTTATCATTTTTTGCCTCTCTCATTCCTATATATGAATTAAATTACATATATAATTTTGTTTTTTTTGTTTTATCAGACAATAACACAGCGAAATAGACTTAAAAATATGTAATTAAATGCATATTATGCTATGCCGCCTGGAGTGGCTTTGAGAGTGGTTTTTTTGATTAAGAAACCGGTGTGACTCGCGTCGAGAAGGAAAAGGTTTTTAAAGAAAAACTGTCTATTTCAGGAAAAGCCAGTTTCAAAGATTTGTTCAAACGTCACTTCCTGACCGCATCGGTCAAGCTCGTAACCCTCAAGATCAACTAAAGCATTTTGAAAAGCGTTGCCATTCACACAATCGAGCAACGTTTGCACAGTTTCATGCTCAAATTGCTGCTGACTGACCGCCAGGCAATAGTGCTCCCATTGAATGGGTACAAAATCGAGCCCGAACTTTTTGGCGACTGCTGCAATGCCAAAACCACAGTCAGCTACACCACTGGCGACCATTGCAGCTACTGCCATATGGGTAAACTCTTCTTGCTGATAGCCGCTAATCGTTGTCGGATCAATGTGTTGCAGAGCCAGTAGCTGATCCAGTAATAAGCGTGTTCCGGAATCTTTCTGACGATTAATAAAGCGATATTGTCCTTTACTTAAATCAGCCAGTGATCGGATGGCGAGTGGGTTGCCTTTAGGCACCATTAATCCCTGTAAACGTCTGACGAGATAAATCAGACGATGATTTTTTGGTGAAATATGTTGTAAATATTGGGATGCTACATGTTTGCCCAGCTCTCCCTCGGGTACATGAAAGCCTGCTATATCACATTGATTTTCTTTTAGCGCTCGCAAGCTTTCCACACTACCGTGAAAGTGTAGTTCAACCGGCATATCTTTCAGCTGATTCAAGGTGTCTCTTAATGCGCTGACGGCTAAACCATGGCTGGCATAAATTTTCAGGTGATAATGTTGTTGCGATTGTTGAATACGCGATAGCTGGTGGGCCAGTTCAGTGGCTTGATTGGCAAGTTGCGGTGCGTGTCGGGCTTGTAATTGTTGTTGTGCCTGCAGCAGTTTTTCACCAGCTTCAGAGAGTTTTGCACCACGGCCACGGTGTTTGATAACCAATGGCGAACCGAACAGTTTTTCCCATTTTTCCATTAAACCCCAGGCATGCCGATAGGAAACCTGGCATTGCAATGCGGCTTGCTGCAGTGAGCCCAACGAATCAAGATTTGTCAGCAGATTAAATAAGACGGGATCCACCGTGATGGTTTTCCCTTCATGTTCAATCTGCCACAGGAAGTTAATTTGAATATTCAACTAGTTAACCGCATTGTTTGGAGAGGAAAAGATACTATTAACTTCAACGCTTCTACCTTATAAACCATCAGTATTGGATTCCACCCAGCGTTCGCCACTCGGGTTCTGTTCTTTTTTCCAAAACGGCGCTTTATATTTCAGCTCTTCAATCAGCCAGTTGCAGGCATCCAGAGCGGCACGGCGATGGGCTGACCAGCAGCCGATTAATACTATGGCTTCACCGGGAAACACTTCACCGACGCGATGCACGATCAAACAATCATTTAACGGCCAGTCGGTTTTAGCCTGTTTTTCCAATTGTTCGAGATAACGCTGAGTCATGGCAGGATAGTGTTCCAATGTCATGGTTCTGACGGTAGCATCATCGTTATAATCTCGCATGGTTCCGATAAAGCTGGCAGCTGCGCCATCTCTGCCCGCAGGCATCTGCTGCGAAAACTCACTTAGCCATTGATAAGGCTGAAAGTCTTCATCGAGAATATGCGTGGCCATGATTAACCTCCGGTGACCGGTGGGAAAAAAGCGACCTCATCACCGTCTTTCACCTGACTTTGCATATTGGCGTAGTCAAGATTAACGGCGACCAGCAGATTATTGGGGGGCGTGGCGGACTGGGTTGCCAGATCCCAGACTTCGGTAACAGTAGAGGCCTGTTCTACCGTAGTCTCACTCTGTCCCAGACTTTCACGCAGACTGGCAAAAAATTTGACTTGAATAGACATCTGGTTGATTGTTTCCTTGTTTAAAACATAAGGATAACACCCAAAATGGCAGAGTTAACGCATTTTAATCAGGCCGGTGAAGCGCATATGGTCGATGTTGGCGATAAAGCCGTGACACAGCGCAAGGCCATCGCTACTGGCCGGATTATCATGTTGCCGGAAACCCTGAAATTGATTGAGCAGGGCAATCATAAAAAAGGGGATGTCCTGGGCATTGCCCGCATTGCCGGCATTATGGCGGCCAAACGCACCTCGGATTTGATTCCACTGTGTCATCCACTGGCGTTAACCAAAGTATCTGTCGAGTTTGTAATGGATGCAGCTAATAATGCCGTGAATTGTCAGGCTGAAGTCGCTACCTCTGGCCAAACCGGAGTGGAAATGGAAGCACTTACTGCGGTACAAGTGGCGCTGTTGACTATCTACGATATGTGTAAAGCCGTGGATCGCGGCATGGTGATGACCGATGTCTGTCTGTTGGAAAAAGCTGGCGGTAAATCCGGTCACTGGCAACGTTTTGTTTAAAAAACGTTGCTCTGTCCATAATGCAATTTTCAAAATTAAGTTTGAATTCAGTATCTGTCCTCTAAACTACGTATAGGAATTTTTCCTATGTTCGAGAGGGTATAACCTCCCGATCAGTTCAACTTAATGCTGAGTTCATTTATGCCTCATTTGATTTTAAAACTGGTTTTCGCCGTGTTTCTCGCTTTGCCTATGGTCAGCCAAGCCTCAGAATTACGCCTATTGATCAATATGTTGCATGAAAATGGCATGGTTAGCGAAGAACAATATGGTCGTTTGTTAGCAGAGCTGGAACAGAACCAACAGAAATCAGCAAAAGAAAAACAGGAAATAGTCGAAAAACTTGAATTAGCCACGCAGCCGCCGGAAGTGGAAGTCACTACTAAAGGTGGCCTGCGTGTCAGAACGACCGATGGTGAGTTTGAGACCCGTTTACGTGGCCGTTTGATGATCGATGCGGCCGATTACAAGGGCGATCCGGAAATGGGTGATGGCACCAATATCCGCCGTGCCAGACTGGCCTGGACCGGACGTATGTATCGGGATTGGGGTTTTCAACTTGATTATGATTTTGCCGACGGCGGCAAACTGCGTGATTCCTTTGTGTCCTATCTGGGCTTTGAAGATACCCGCTTACGTATGGGCCTGATGGAAATCCCGTTTCAGTTGCAATACCGTAGCAGCTCCAGTAACTCGCAATTGATAGAACGTAGTTTACTGGGCGCTTTTGGTGGTGATCGTTATATCGGTGTCATGGCCGATACCAAAAAACAGCACTGGACTGCTGCCGCCGGTCTGTTTGGTGAAACCGCGACCCGGCAGAATCCGATTGTGGATGAAGGCTGGGGTGTCGGAGCCCGCTTTACGGTTGCACCGATTAATAACGAAAAAGATAAATTACTGCATTTTGGAATCGCCAGCATGTACCGCAATGTTGAAGATGTTGGTGTCATCGAGTTCAGTGATGAACCAGAAGCCAGAGTTGCCGGCAATAATATTGTTGATACCGGTGAGATTTTTAATACGGATAGTTTTACCCGTTACGGCGCAGAGTGGGCGATGATAAATGGTCGGTTGTCGGCGCAATCTGAATATGTATTAACCACCGTTGAACGTAGCAGTGCTGACGATTTGAAATTCAGCGGCTGGCATTTCCAAACCGGCTTCTTCCTGACCGATGACTCATTAAATTACCAGCGTGGCGATTTTGGCAGCCCTTCGCCTAATAAGCGTTTAGGCGATGGTGGTATCGGCGCGTGGGAATTAACCTTGCGTTACAGCAGCCTGGATCTGAATGACAAACTGATTGATGGGGGGGAAATTCAGAACATCACGTATGGGGTGAATTGGTATCCGGTACCGATGCTGAGGTTTTCAGCCAACTATATTGATGTACTGAACGTCAGCGGGGGACCCAATGATGGTCAGGAACAACGTATCTTTCTGGTGCGAAGTCAGTGGGCTTTTTAGACAAATATTACAATTGCTTAAGGCGCTTCAATAACGAATGTCACTGCTCACGTTACCTATATTTTTAAGTGAAACGAATTGTGGTGTCAATAACATAAAATCAAAGCGGATTCTCACTAAAATTAGTTAATATATTCATTAAAAACAATGGATTAATTTATTATAGGTATTTATTAAGTAGTCCATCACAATTATTAAAAATAAATCTGTTTTTAATAAAAAAATAATTAAGAAGATCCCGGAATGTGACGATAATATTACAGAATTTTTATCGTATCCATTTTGAGGGACTTTAACATGCTATCTAAAAAACACCTGTTGGCGGCCGCCATAGGTTTATCTCTGAGTTTTTCCACCCAGGCCTCCGAGCTGGAAACACTGATTAATATGCTGCACGAAAACGGCATGGTGACCGATGAACAATACGGTCGGTTAATGGATGAATTGGCAGAAAACAAAAAAACCAATGAACAACAACAAGCCGAGCTTGATGAAAAGCTGGCTGAAGCGACCAAACCTTCTGATGTAGAAATATCCACAAATGGCGGGTTAACACTGAAAACCCGCGATGGCCAGTTTTCAACCAAAGTCGGTGGCCGTGTTCAGGTTGATGCTGCTACTTATGGCGGTTCGCCGGATATGGGGGATGGAACCGATATCCGGCGTGCCCGGTTATATCTCTCAGGTACTTTATATCGTGACTGGGGATATAAACTCGAATATGAATTTGATAATGACAGTATTACGGATGCGTTCATTAGTTATAACGGGTTTGAAAACTATCAAATCATGGTCGGTAATTTTAAAGATCCGTTCAGTCTGGATTATATGATTAGTGCCAATAACACCATGTTTATGGAACGTGCTTTACCCACAGCCTTTAATGCCGGACGGCATATCGGCGTGATGGGCGCTCGTAATAGTCAGTATTGGACATTGGCAGCGGGTGTGTTTGGTGACACGGTTAGTAATACCGGCGGTGATGAAGATGAAGGTTGGGGGTGGAGCACGCGTGGAACTCTTTCACCGATTAACGAACCAGGCAAATTGCTGCATTTTGGGTTGGGTTTAAATTACCGTGATTTGCAGCCAAAAAATGAAAGCCTGCGTTTTAGTCAAGCTGCAGAATCGGGTGTTTCTGGTGTGCGTATTGTTGATACTTCACCAAACGAGATTGCACAGTTAACCGATGTTGATACCATGCTGAAAACAGGTCTGGAACTCGCCACGGTAATGGGGCCTTTTACTGCCCAGGCAGAATATATCCGCGTCTCAGTGGATCGCGACAATATCAGTGATGCCGACTTTGATGGCTGGTATGTGCAGAGCAGTTATTTCCTTACCGGAGAATCCCGACCTTATAAAAACGGCGTATTTGGTGGCATTAAACCTAATCGTCGCCTGGGTGATGGTGGCATCGGTGCCTGGGAAGTGGCCATGCGATACAGCTCACTGGATTTGAATGATGGAGCGATTAATGGCGGCGAAGCCGATTCAATGACGCTGGGTCTGAACTGGTATCCGGTGCCGATGTTACGTTTCTCAGCGAATTACGTGCATGTACTGGATATTGATGGCGGTCTTTATGATGGTGATGAACCCAATGTATTCCAGGTTCGCAGTCAGTGGGCTTTCTAAAATATTGATTTAATCCTCAATAACGTATTACTTCGCAGTAAAGCCATGGTGATGTAATCTGCTCTGTCCTTCGGGACTGAGCAGATACATCGCCAGTTTTTGGGTTGCAGCCGATGCACCATGACGGATAATCAGTCCATATTCCGCGCCGACTGAAAGGTTTTCTGGCAGTTGGATTATCTGCAGCTCAGGCAGCTCTTGTTGGGCCAATACCGCATTGGTGCAATAAGTCAGAAATACATCCACGTTGTTTTGTTGCATTACCCAGGCATATTGATTTTGGTTTTCCGGAGCTTTGGGGCTGTCTGGTCCGCCAGTCAGTTGCTGGGCTTTGTTGCTCAGTAACTTTAAACTACCCGAATAAATCTGTTCGGCTTTATGAAACATTTCCCAGGCATAGTCACCACTGGGATCGTAGTTGGGTGTGGAAGTCCCTAACCGGATATTTTTATCGAGCAGCGTTTCCAAAAAATTGTTGGTGGTCAGTTCAATTTCAGGTTGAGCCAAGGCGCACAGTTGATTCCGGGTCACTAGCGTTACTGTTTCTCCCCAGCCTTGAGCGGCGAGAGTTTGTGGATGTGACATATTGGCCGAGACAAAGATATCAACATTTTCCCCAGTTTCAATGGCTTCTCTTAAGATCCCACTCGGTCCGAACTGACTGGTAATCGCAATACCATGCTGTTGTCTGTACGCCGTCAATACTTCGCCGAGAGCAGTTTTCAGGCTACCTGCGGCATATAGCGTTATGCCCTCAGCCCTTGCCGTATTGAGTGGTGCAATCATCATTATCACCCAGAATATTCGCAACATTGTTTGAGTGGTCATGTGTGTTTTCATCATCTTTTTTTCTACAAAGCGTTGAGAAATTGCAGTAAAGCATCACGATCCGTTTTAGGCATAGTGATCACCGCATCTCGACTCTTTTGAGCTTCACCGCCATGCCAGAGAATAGCTTCCAGCAAGGTTGTGGCCCGACCATCATGTAAATATCCGACCTTGTCACCGACCTTTTCTGCAAGCCCGATTCCCCATAATGGTGACGTTCGCCACTCCGATCCTCTGGCGCCATTATCAGGACGATGATCGGACAGTTCTTCCCCCATATCATGCAAAAGAAAATCGCTATAAGGTGCTATAAGTCGATTGGCAAATGCTGCAGGTTTGGCTGTTGAAGACGTTTTGATCTGTGGACGATGACAGGCTGTACAACCTGCCTCGTCAAATACTGCTCGACCCCGAATTACTTCAGGTTCAGATTGATCCCGTGGCGCCGGCACGGCCAGAAACTGTAAGTAAAAACTCACCGCTTGTAATTGTTCTGCTGTGAGCTCCGGCTCACCCCCCGAAACAGCTTGCTGGCATTCAGTTTGAACGCTACTGCAGTTTTCTTCAGGAAATAATGCTGATGTGAGACCTAAATCCGCCTGAAACGCACTGGCAATTTGTTCATCTAAAGTCGCAATATTGGCTTTATAGCCAAACCGTCCGACATGCCGGGTTTGTCTTGCTTCATCGATTATCCAATTTACTCGTCCGGAAATGCCATCCGCATTTTTATCATCAGGATCCTGCCAGCTGAGAATTTCCTGTTTATCAATCATCTCAATCAGTCCCATTCCCACTAAAGCCGGGCCAATCCGTGCTGATGTCAGTACCTCACCAAACTCACCATAGCCAGGATTGACCAGCTGAATCGATGGTTTCCGTAAAGTGAGCGTTTCACCCTCACTGAGTGTGATGGTGGAATATTCATAATGAACTTCGGCTCTGCCCTCTGCGGGCACACCGGGGACAGCAAATTCCTGTAATTGCCCACCGTAAACCGGGTGTGGTTCGCTATGAAAAGGATTCTCGCCCGGAATACTAAGTCGGACCAGCATCGAACGCATTTTTTCTGTCGGACCATCGGGCGCCCGGCCACGACCATTTCCGGCATGACAGGCTAAGCAGGAAATGCTGTTATACAGTGGTCCCAGGCCATCAATTTCTTCATCATTTGATGGGGCAATCACCCACATCTGATTAAACAGACTGCGACCAGCGGCAAATTGTCCGAGTTGCTGATCACTATTCAAAAATGGCATCGGCATGGATAATGCGCGGCGACTTAGCTCAGTGGTTTCCAGTAAATCCTCGGCATACACACTTTCTGACAAAACTACGCCCATATAGATAAGGGCTATCAGACGGATCATGGTTTGGAGGTTAATTGCGCCAGCATAGTGAGGGCTTTGTCATATTGCCTTTCAAATGACTGGGCAAGCTCGGATTTAAATGCCTCACAGTTTTGCTGTTTTTTGTCATCATCATGACGTTGGGCACAGTCTTGCAATATCACGTTATCCATTGCCGGTTCTTCTACTGGCCACTGCTGCAATACGGTTTTTATTTCAGCTAATGCTGCCCGCTGATCAGCATCCGCGTTTTGTTGCAACTGATGCCATTGCTGCCAGGCCTGTTTTAACTTGTCATGCTGCAGGGTAATCGCCGCATCAAATACCACGGCGTTGAACTCACGTCGTTGCAATCCTGTTTGATAATCATATTGATGGCGGATATTGCCGGCAAATGGGTTCTGCATTTTTGGCGCCTGGCTGTAAACGCTGGGGCGAACCGGTAATTTGCGTAAATCGGGGTGCAGTAATAACGATTGCCCTGGCTCGGAGACAATAAAGTCAACAAAGGTATTCGCTGCTTCGGGCTGAGTGGCGGCAGATAAAATGCCAATGTGAGCCGGATTAAAAGCCGTTTGTTTCGGGTAGATAAACTTGCCATTGGCCCCATTGGCAATACTGGAGGCGGCAAAAAAATCCATGGTAAAAGCGACTTTGGCCTGACCTGCTAAAACCGCTTCGGTGGTGAACATGCCACCACGCCCCATTAAATGGCTATTGGCGGCAATCTGCTGCCATTGATTCCAGCCGCTTTGCCAGCCTTCAGCCTGTAATAGCTGATCGATAAGCATATTGGCAAAACTGACTTCGGATGGAATCGGTAACGCGATATTGTCCTGCCACTCAGCTTCCAGCAGATCCTGCCACTGATCGGGAACGGCCAGTCCGGTCTGTTTCAGTTTTTCTGGTTCAAAGAATACGCCGTATCCGGCGACTTCCGTTGCAATGAAATAATCTTCTGGATCCGATATCGCTGTTTCACCCAGCAATATTGGCAAACCTTCACGGTTTATTTTGAGCTGCGCTAATTTCCCATGCGCTTTCAAGCTCAAAAATGTTCTGACCGAAGGCATCCAAATCACATCTACATTTTCAGATTCCTCTTGCAGCAGCACTGACAGGGCATCATGCGGTCTGCGCCACAGAATATTCAGTTCGATATCGGGGTGAGCCTCTTCAAACGCCTGCTGCATCACCATGACCACGGGTTGTGGGTAGCTGGTCATCACATTCAGTGTGACGGCTTTTGCCGCTCCGGAGAAGATCAGCAAACCGGTCAGCGCGAAAAAAAGCAGATTTTTCAGCATTAGAATTGATAACTCAGATTAGCGTAATAAGTGCGGCCTGCTTCCGGGAAGCCTTCCTGATAGCCGTAATTTTTATCAAACAGGTTTTCAATGCCCATTCTGGCAGTCACACCCTTATCAAAAGCATAACTGGCGCGAAGACCGGCAATGGTGAAGGCATCGGCTCGACGTTCACCATCGGTCGTGGTGTCACGTTCGCTTTCATATTGGCTGGTGGCCGATACACTGAATGGTTGGGTAATATGCCAGGTGGCGTAGACAAACACCTTATGACGGGGCACGTCTGTCAGCTTGAGATCGGAGCTTTTATTTTCCCGATCAAGATAGCTGTAATGACCACCAAACTCCCAATCGCCAAGCCAGAAATCACTGCTGAGTTCCAAGCCTTTGGCAGTCACTTCGCCAACATTTTGAAACTGGAACAGGTCAGGGGTAATGCTGACTTCCTGAATCAGATCCTTGATATCACTATAAAATACAGCCGCCTCAAATCGTGCGGTGGTGCCCACTTTATGTACCCAGCCAGTTTCAATGGTTCGTGATTGCTCCGCATCAAGTCCGGGGTTAGGCAGGGCAGAGCCAAACCGATAGGAATAGCGATCTTTAATAGTAGGGAAGCGGGATTTTTTTGACAGGGTCAGGCGGGCTTCATTACGATCATCAATGTCGATAAAGTATCCAATCTGCGGGTTCCATGAGTTGGCATCATTAGTCTCAAAAGGCTGTCCTGTTGCTACATCATCTGCCTGATCACTGCGGCGTCTGTCATAGCTTGCTCCAGCCACCAGATATTGTCTTTCGGTCAGACGAATAGTGTCTTCAATAGCTAAAGAGGTTGTTTTGTCCTGAAAGGTTCTGACTGGTTCGCCTAGATCGTTTTCTGTATGTTCATCAAACTTATAGTGGGCTGCCAGTTTGACATCATGCCGGCCCAGCGTTTTGCCAAATTCAACACTGGCACCGTAGGTTTCATCATCGTAAAAACTGTCAAAGGCATAAGGGCGATTTTGCGTGGTGTAAGTGTCATCATCGAAACTGGAAAGCAGATTATCAAAGCTGTCGTAATACAGACGCGTCTTGATATAGCTATCATCCCCGATCGCTGTATTACTGATGAAATAAACACTTTCTTTATCCCAATAAGGCCATTGCCAGTAACGGACACGGACATCGGGATTATCACCGGCATAGGGAGGCGTATTTTTTTCACCGTCCTGTTTGACATAGCCGATGGCGTATTCATCAGTTGAGTTGGGTGTTAATCCCAGCTTGATATTGAGCTTGGTATCTTTGCGATCGGCATTATTACGCAAACCAGCGCCCTGGGCTTCAGTGGAATTAAAATCATCTGACAGCGAAAAACTGTCTTGCTGACGATAGCTGGCACCCAGCTGGGCATACCACAGGCCTTGATTACTGCCGAGATTCAGCCAGGTACGTTTGCCATCACTGCCACTTCGATCACCCACGTTATAACCGGCTCCGATTTCCCCTTCGAGTTTTTCGGTGGGTTTGCGACTTACTAAGTTGATGGCACCGCCAAGTGTATTAGGGCCATATAAAACAGAGCTGAAGCTTTTTGAAACATTGATCTCTGCTAAATCAAATGTCGTAAAGCGGCCTAAATCTACATAACCATCGTATGGAATATAAACCGGAATACCATCAACAAATACCGGAACCTGACGCAAATCAAATCCACGGACAAACACCATCTGTTCACTTCTCGGGCCGATATTATTGGCGGTGACACCCGGCAGTCTATCCAGCGCTTCAGTGACTGTCTCACGATTTTCATCACGCATGGTCTGGGCATCAATAGTTGCTGATCCCAGTGCTGGAAGCGGTTGCACAGCATTGACTTCAATGCGACCCAAGTCAAAGCTTGAATCAGCTGAGGCGATAGCGCTGCATGCCAGAGATAGCGAAATAACGCCGAGGTTTAGTTTAAATGGGGTCATTTTTATATCCGTTTATATTTCTCAATGTATTTTTGTATATATATCGATAGCTAACGTTAAGCTTCAGAATTTCAATATTTACTTTTATTTATTGGGTGGTGTGGCGGTAAAAAACAGCTGCTGATTATTTACTGTGAAAGTATCAATAATCTGTTTGCCTTTTTCGCTGGTCATAAAATCCATGTACTGTTGCGCCATAGTTGATTGCACATGGGCATGTTTTTCCGGGTTTACCGCCATAATGTGATACGGATTGGACAGCATTGATCCGCCTTCAAACAACAGCTTCAATTGCATTTTCTCCTGATACGCAATCTGAGTACCACGATCGGTTAATGCATAGCCTGACATTTCGTCAGCGATTTTCAACACAGCGCCCATGCCCTGGCCAGCTTGCACATACCAGCTGCCAGATGGGCTGATATTGGCGGCTTGCCAGAGTTGAAGTTCTTTTTTATGCGTACCGGAATCATCGCCACGGGAAACAAAGCGACTGCCGGATTCGGCAATTTTTTGCATTACTTCAGTGATGTTTTTAGCAGACGCAATGTCAGCGGGATCGTCGGCCGGGCCCACTACAACAAAGTCGTTATACATAACGTAGCGACGATCAATGAAATAACCTTCTTCGACATATTCAAGTTCGGCTTGCGGGGCATGCACCAGGGCAACATCGACATCACCATTTGCTCCCAGCTTCAGGGCTTGACCAGTGCCAACAGCGATCACAGCTACTTTGATATCGGTTGATTTAGTAAAGGCTTTATTTAGCACGCCTAACAGACCGGTATTGTCTGTACTGGTGGTGGTTGATAATTTCAGTAAAGAGTCGGCGTAAAGCGGAGAGGTCAGAAACAAACTGAGTATCAATACAATCGAAAAACGTTTCATGTTAATGCTCGATAATGTCTGGAAAAAATTCAATGTATTTCATCATACATATCGAGGGCTGTAAACGAAATATTTCAGCGTATATACCGGATATTATTTTTTGATTTGATTGGATAAAGTAAGCATTTCGTCTTCAATAGCCTGTTCAGCACAAAGCTGGGCTAGCCGATATTGCGTTAATACCTGTTTACCCAGTTCGGTTACTTCCGCTCCGCCGCCATGGCTGCCACCTTTAGCGGTGGTTACTATAGGCTGAACAAAACTCTCATTCATGGTGTTGACGAGATCCCATGCGCGTTTATATGACATATTCATCGCGCGGCCGGCAGCCGAGATAGAACCATTCTGGATAATGGCTTCCAGTAAATCAGCTTTGCCCGGGCCTAACGCGATCTTGTCATTGAGGTGAAGCCGGATTTTGACCGAAGTTTTAAAACTCATCTGTTGCTGAACCTGTTTGAATACCGCGATATTCTGATTTTACCCCTGTTCAAGCAATCGACGCAGATCAATCATAGCGGCATTGGCCCGAGAGACATAAGAAGCCATGACTAATGAGTGATTGGCAAACAGACCAAAACCGCTGCCGTTGAGAATAATTGGACTCCATACGGTGGCTTGGGTGGCTTCCAGTTCACGAATAATTTGCCGTAAGCTGATAAGTGCATTTTTTTTCTGTAATACATCGGTAAAGTCATGTTCTGCTGCTTTAAGCAGATGAATCATCGCCCAGATAGAGCCACGTGCTTCGTAAAACACATCATCAATTTCAAGCCAGGGTGTTTTTGTTATTTTTTCATTTTGGGTAACCGTCGATTGGTGGGCACTGGGGTCACCGGCTAAGTCAGTATTAATACGCGCCTGTCCCACACTGGCACTGAGACGCTGAGACAGACTGCCTAAACGTTTTTCAGCGATACCAAGCCATGCGGCAAGGTTATCTGCCCGGGCATAAAACTGCGCTTCATCACGTTGCTCGTCAGCGAGCCGGGCCAAATAACTTTCAAGCGCTTTAATACCGTCACGATATTCACTTTCAGTCGGGGGGAATAACCAGGAGTCTGAATTAAAATTAAATTGTGGTTCGGCAATGATTAAGTCTTTATCTTCTGCAGATTGTGACTGGGAGCGGCTGATGTCGTTGCGTAGCGCGCGCGAATAGTCGCGAATCTGGACCAGAACGCCGAACTCCCAATTAGGCATATTGTCCATCCATACCGATGGTGGCATGACGTCATTGGTTAAATACCCACCAGGCTTGTCCAATAAGGTGTTGGCTAATGTAATCAGTGTGGCAGTGGAGGTGTAACCGGTCACCAGATCATGCTGTTTTTCAGCGGCTATTTCGACTGCATTTTGTTTGGGGTCAAAAGCACTCGGAGCTGAACTCCACCAAATCATGATCACGATGAATAAAAACACAATGATGGCGATTGCCACGAATAAGGCTTTGGATATTTGTCGGCGGCTGTCAGGATCGCGGAAAGAATCAATAAAATTCCACCACCGCTGACGAGTGCGCTGAATAAAAGTATTTGCGGCCATAAAACATCCATAAGAATTAATTGTCAGATTTCACCTTAGCGTATTTTTAACGGCAATAAAATGTAAAGATCCTGTTGGACAGGCATCGCATGTTTCGCCCGGCTGGATGAAAAAATTTTCTACAGCGGGGCTGGCGATGTATGGTCAACGGGCGCTGACGCCTTTCGGGAGCGGTTTCCCATAATTATGCAGGATAATTTCCTGAAAAGTTTACTTTAATAAGCTTGACGTAATAGTGAATGGGGCTGAATAATGCCCGGTTTGAAAATGCTTTTGATGAAGCGGGGGACGCTTTAAAAATGACACTCAGAGTTGAGATTGAAGATCTGGCCAAACATTTTGGCGAGATTCGAGCTGTAGATGGGGTAACCTTCTCAGTCAGTAAAGGCGAAGTACTTGGTTTTCTCGGACCGAATGGGGCCGGTAAATCCACCACAATGAAAATGATAACGGGTTTTCTGGCACCCACTCGCGGTACGGTCAGAGTCTGTGGTTATGATGTTCTGGCAGATCCTATTTCGGTCAAGGCGAACCTGGGCTATTTACCCGAAGGTGCGCCAGCCTATGCGGATATGACGCCAGACAGTTTCCTTAAATTTATTGCGGATATTCGCGGCCTGTCCGGTGCGGATAAAAAACGTGCTGTAGCATCTGCTGCTGAACGTGCCAGGGTCCTTAATGTGATGTATCAACCGATTGAAACCTTATCCAAAGGTTATAAACGTCGGGTCGGTCTGGCACAGGCCATATTGCATAACCCGCCGGTATTGATCATGGATGAACCGACCGATGGTCTGGATCCGAATCAGAAACATGAAGTGCGTACCCTGATTAACGAAATGGCAGAAGACAAAGCGATTATCATCTCCACGCATATTCTTGAAGAAGTGAATGCCCTGTGTACCCGTAATGTGGTGATTGCCAGTGGTAAAGTCGTGTTTGATGGCACGCCTGCCGAACTGGAAGCCAAATCACGTTATAACAATGCGGTGGTATTAACAGTCAATACAATCGATAACACACAATTACTGCAGTATGTATCGGCACTGGATTTTGTAGCTGATACCGAAACGCTGACAACTGGTAACGGTATCCGGGTATTTCCAAAGAACAATGCGCATATCACCATTGCCTTATCGGAAAAAATTCGTGAACAAGGTTGGGAAATTGTATCGCTGTACGCTGAAAGCGGACGTCTTGATGAAGTTTTCCGGAGCATCACTTTGCCTAGTACTGCAGGAGTCAAATGATGAATATGCTGAATATATGGTTCATCATGAAACGTGAGTTCGGTGGTTATTTTGCCACGCCCGTTGCTTACGTTTTTATTATTATCTTTTTGTTATTGGCGGGTTTCTCGACTTTTTATGTGGGTAATTTCTTTGCCCGTGGCGAAGCCGACCTCTATCCATTCTTTTCTTTACATCCCTGGTTATACATTCTGTTAATCCCGGCCATCTCGATGCGCTTATGGGCCGAAGAACGTAAAAGTGGATCGATTGAACTGTTAATGACATTGCCGGTGTCGGTCTTTGAAGCGGTGCTTGGCAAATTCTTTGCCGCCTGGGCATTTACCGGGCTGGCATTAATTCTGAATTTCCCGTTATGGATTACCGTGAATTATCTGGGTAATCCCGATAACGGTGTCATCTTTACTGGTTTTGTTGGCAGCTTTCTGATGGCCGGTGGGTTTCTGGCGATTGGTTCGTGCGTCTCAGCGGTGACTAAAAACCAGGTTATCGCTTTTGTTCTCAGCCTGATTGTCAGTTTGATATTTGTACTTGCGGGTTACGGTATTGTGCTGGATTTCTTCAGCAGCTGGGCGCCACAGCCTTTGGTAGATGCCATCAGTTCATTTAGTTTTCTGACCCACTTTGATGCCATTTCCAAAGGGGTAATTGATTTACGTGACATTTTGTATTTTGCAGCGCTTATCGCTATCTGGTTGTTTGCCAACGCCTTGATAGTGAATGCACGTAAAGCCGATTAGGAGCACGAGTCAGTAATGAATAAACAACTATTATCTTCAACCGGTTTGGTTCTGGCCGTCATACTATTTATTGCGTTTATTATCGTGGTAAATGGTAATTTCAAATCAGCCCGGGTCGATTTAACCGAAGACAAACTGTATACCCTTTCAGAAGGTTCTTTGAACATTTTGTCATCGTTACAGGAACCCATCACACTGCGTTTTTATTATTCTGAGCAAGTTGCTCAGGCGTTGCCTTCGCTAAAAGCCTATGCCCAAAGGGTTCAAGAGTTGCTGATGGAGTATCAGCGTGCATCCGGTGGCATGATACAGGTCAAAATCATTGACCCTAAACCGTTCTCCGACCATGAGCAGCGAGCTAAACAATACGGTTTGCAATCGATTCCAATTGAAGGTGAAACCGATCCGTTATTTTTTGGGGTAGCGGGCACAAATATTCTTGATGGTCTGGAACGGATCCGCTTCTTTCAACCGGAAATGGAAGATGTGTTGGAATACGATTTGACCCGGATGATTTATCAATTGTCAGACGTTGAACGTAAAAATGTCGCGGTGATGAGCTCGTTGCCAATTGATGGAGAAGGTTACGATCCGTTGAAAGGTCAGTTGGATACTGAGGGTGGTGCGAAACCATGGGCGGTGATGGGTAAACTACGTGAAATGTTTAATGTTTCTGTGCTGCCCGAAGATATTCGCCGTATTCCATCATCAGTTGATTTATTGATGGTGGTGCATCCGAAAGAATTACCCCAACAAACGTTATATGCCATTGATCAATATGTGTTGCGTGGTGGCAAATTAATTACCTTCGTTGATCCGTTTGCGGAGGTCGATGTTCCGGAAAGAGACCCTGAAAATCCGATGGCTGCAATGGTTGCAAATCGAAGCTCAAATATGCCAGAGCTGTTAAGTAATTGGGGTGTGGAACGTCATGCTTCAGATGTAGTGGCCGATCGTAAAACGGCTCGACAGGTCGATTTTGGTGCTCGCAGTAATAATCAACCGATTGAATATGTGTTGTGGAATGCGCTCAGCGAAGAGAACATGAATCAAGAGCAACGCATTACTTCTAAATTACGCAAGATCAACGTGGCAACAGCAGGTCACTTTATCACGTTGGATGATGCGACAACTAAAGTCACGCCGTTATTGAGTTCCAGCAATGAAGCGATGCTGGTGGATAAGCGAGTGGTGCAATTTCGTAATGATCCGGTCGCGCTGCTCACTAAATATGAGAGTGGCACTATCAGCTATCCATTAGCGGTGCGTATTACTGGCCAATCTGATTCAGCCTTTCCGGAAGGTGCGAAAAGTGATGGCGGTACCATGGTGAAAATGCCTGACCATATCGACCAGGCAGTAGATGGGATTGATGTTATTGCTATTGCTGATGTCGATCTATTGGATGACCGTTTCTGGGTCATCATGCAGGATTTTTATGGTCGGGATTTAGCCTTTAACACTTCCAATAATATCGACTTTGTGCATAACGCTATTGAAGAATTGACTGGCTCGGAAGGGCTTATCAGTGTCCGCTCCCGTACCGGTTTTACCCGTCCATTCGTTCGGGTTGAAGCCTTGCAGCGTGAAGCCGAAAGACTTTACCGGGCCAAAGAGCGTGAGCTGGAAAATAAATTACAGCAAACCCGTCAGCGTATTGCTCGTATGCAGGTGGATCGTTCTGCCACTGGCGAACAAATAACGACACCGGAGCAGCAGAAAGAAATTGCTGAATTCAGAGCAATTGCCGACCGTACCGAATTAGAATTGCGGGCGGTAAAAGGTAACCTGCGTAAAGATATCGATCAGTTGGAAGCATTGGTCAAGTTTATCAATATTGGTTTGATACCCATCATTGTGGCGATACTGGCACTGATTACCGGATGGTTGAGGGTGCGTAAGCGTTCACGTGGCCGTTTCCAATCGTAAATTCTGCATCCGTCATACGACGGATGTATCAAATTGAATAGACAGGTTTTACAGATGCTGAAAAAACTAAATAGCCTTTCCATACTCACTATCATCACTGCAGTGATGGTCGTTTGGATGTTGATAACCATTTATAAAGCAGAGGATACCAGCGATGATTTTTCATTGCTGTTTCCAGAATTGTTTGAACAGCTCAGCGATGTGAATAAAATCACTTTCCACAGCGAAAGAGATGAATTTACGCTGACTCGACAAGGAAAAGGTTGGTTTATAAAGGATTATCATAATTACCCGGCTGATCAGGCTTTGGTCAGAAGAATGCTGGTGGATATGGCCGATGCCCGTATTCTTGAGCAGAAAACCGATGATCCTGATTTGTATCCGGTATTGGGGGTTGAAGGCGCTGAAAATGACGGCAGTTCTTTTGTCATTAATTTATACAACGATGAGCAGGAAATTGTTGGTTTGATTCTGGGGCAACCCCGCGATTTGAGTTCTGAATCGGCCGGTCCGCAACAATTTTATGTCCGCCGTGACGGAGATGAACGCAGCTATCTGGCTGAAGGTTACTTTCAATTCAGTCCGATGATGTTGAACTGGATTGATGGACAGATCGTCGATATTGCACGTGAGCGGATTGCCAGAGTAGATATTATTCAGCCAAATGGTGACACTGCTACTTTGGTTAACCTGGGCCAGAAAGATAAATTTGGTACACCGGAGAGTCGTGAAAACACTGTCTTCAGATATGAGCAGCTTGGTTACGATATTGCCGGTTCGCTGTACCAGATGCGTCTGGAAGATGTTCAGCCGGCCAGTGATTTTTCCCGAGGTAATGCTGAAGTCGTTCGGGCAGAGTTTTTAAGCTACGATGGTTTAAAAGTGATCGCCGAGACTTCCTTTAATGACGGATTTTACTTCTCTACTTTCCGCGCGGAGTATGCACCTGACGAGGTTCCTGAGGTACCGGAAGCCATTGCCAGTCTGGAACAATTAAAAACTCCTGAACAAGTACAGGCAGAGGTCGCTGAAATTAATGAGAAAGCAGAACCTTGGGTATATCGTCTGGGTGGCTTTGTTGGTAACAATCTTATGCGCGCCAAAGCCGATATGGTGACCGAGCGGGATCAGGTTATTCCTATGCCGGGTGGATTTGGCCCTTAAATAAATTAAGGGACAGATTGATATAAAAAAGCCCCGGAAGGGGCTTTTTTGTGCCTGCTCAGCCTTTTATTCCGCTTCAGCTTTATCCCGCCATTCTTCCAACAATTCCTGCACGGTAATGGCCAGATCATCCGGGGCAAACTTGGCAATAAATTTATCTGCACCGACTTTCTCAACCAAAGCATTGTTAAAAGTGCCGCTCATTGAAGTATGCAGCAGAATACGGATATGTTTCAGACTTGGATCCTGGCGGATAGCCGTCGTCAGGGTATAACCATCCATCTCCGGCATTTCAATATCGGAAATCAACATGGCAATATGTTTACCGACATCAATGCCTTCTGCAGCCCATTCTTTCAATTGATCTAACGCTTGTTTGCCATCATTAACAATCGTACAGCTGACACCAATCTGTTCCAAGGTACGACGAATCTGATTACGGGCAACACTGGAATCATCCGCCACCAGAATATGATGTTTGTGTTCAGCATTTGCCTGGGCGAAACGCGTAACCAAATCAGCTGAAACCGTATCATCGATTCCCAGCACTTCCGACATGACTTTTTCCACATCAATAATCTGGATCAACTCATTATCTATTTTGGTTACTGCAGTCATGTAGTGTGCTGAACCCGATGCACTAGGTGGTGGCAATATGTCTTTCCAGCTGATATTGACGATTCGATCGACTTGACTGACCAAAAAACCCTGAACATTACGGTTATATTCGGTAATGATGACAAAGTTTTCCTGAGGATTCACTACAGGACGTTTACCAATTCCCTGAGATAAGTCAAAGATGCTGATGGTTTTATCCCGGATGCGTGCCGCTCCACGGACGACGGGGTGGGAATGAGGCATTTGAGTAAGAGGCGGGCAGGCAATAGCCTCGCGCACTTTAAACACATTAATGCCATAACGTTGTGAGCCACCCAACTTAAATAATAAAAGTTCCAACCGGTTCTGACCGGCAAGTTGTGTGCGTTGGTCAATACCGTCAATCATGCTTGCCATAAAAATTCTCCTGATTACTACAAGAGTATAACGGCAGTAATGTTGATTTCTGAACCGTAAATATCGGAATGAAAGTTGCAAGCTTTGAATGTGAGTTTATTTACCGTGCTTATTGCCGGGGGAAATCGATGTATAAATTTTTAAGCAACATCAGTTTAGCGTTATGTGTCAATTTATTGACATTTTCCGTGCATGCCGACAATTTACAATCCCTGGCGGATGTAGAGCATACCGCGTTCATCTATACTCTGGCTCAGGCTCAAACACGATTTAATAATCCACAAGTCAGTGTGACACCGTTAGATAGCCGGTTGCGTTTGCAGCATTGTGAGGGGGGGCTTGAGGCTTTCAGTAATCGGGATATAACCGCTGCCGGTAACGTGACCGTTGGTGTGCGCTGCCACCAGCCTGTTGCCTGGACGGTGTATTTACCTTTGCAAATTAAGGTGATGCAACCCATGGTGGTTATTGCCCGGCCTGTTTCTGCCAACCATGTATTGACGGAACAGGATCTGCGTATTGAACAACGGGATATTGGCAATTTACGGCAGGGTTATATGGCAAATATTGCCGCTGTCGTTGGACAGCAAGCCAAATATTCATTGGGTATGGGGACCGTTATTCAAAAAAACCACTTGCGACCACTGAACGTGGTGAAGCGTGGAGAGTCGATTGTACTGGTAGCCAGTGCGGGAACTATGGAGGTCCGTATGCAGGGAACCGCTATGGCAGATGCCGGTATAGGTGATCGTGTTCGTGTCAGAAACTTGTCTTCCGATCGAGTGGTGGAAGGAGTGGTCGATTCTCCGGGTGTGGTACGGGTTACAATGTAAAACAAAAAAACATAGATCGAATCACATTTTATTCAAGTTTATTTATTTCGATCCGCTAACAGTTACAGAACCAATATGGAGACATTTTTATGTCGGATATTAACAATATAAAACCACCCATACAGGGCGGTGGACTCAACTCGACGCGTAACGTCAATGTTGAAGATAAACGTAATGATACGGCCACTGGTCAGGTTAAATCAGCTAGCGACTCAGCTCTGGATAAGATTAGCCTGACGGCGACAGCAACCCAGTTGCAATCCTTGCAACAGGAAATTGCCGCTTTACCTGCTGTTGATGAACAGAAAGTGGCTGCTTTACGTGCCGCTATTGAAGATGGAAGTTATCAGGTTGATAACCAAAAGTTGGCACGAAACATGATTGATTTTGAAGGCAACCTATAAACTGAGGAACCTTCATCATGGCTATGTCACCCGGACAGCAATTACGCAGTGTTTTACAGTCTGAACTGAATGTTGCCACACAATTAGCCGAATTATTGGTAGCAGAGCGTGAAGCTCTCGCCTTATCTGACATTGAGACCATCAACAGCATCAATAACAAAAAACAGCCTTTGATTATGAAGCTGGAACAACATAGCCGTCAGCGTGATGCGCTGTTGATGTCATCTGGTTTTCCCGCAGGCAAACAAGGTCTGGAAGCGTTCATTGATAATCAAAGTGAAGAAGAAGCGGTTGCACTTACTCAATTGATAAAAAACTTAAAAGCTGTTGCCATAAATTGCCGGCAACGAAACCAGGTCAATGGCGGCATTGTCAGCATCAATCGGCAGTATCTGCAACGCGCTATATCGGTTCTTCGCGGACGAGACCCTGAGTCCAGCGCTTATGGTCCGGGTGGCGAATATACCAGTGCCGTTGTTCGCCAACCTCTGATAGGACGTGTCTAAGTTCAAGACGCCTCGCACCATTGTGCTAATAGATTTACCCATACAGGATCATCATTCAGGCATGGGATTAACGTCAATGAGCGGCCACCGGCTTCAATAAATACTTCTTCGGCTCGAATCTCGATCTCTTCCAGGGTTTCCAGGCAGTCTGTAACAAATGCCGGGCAAATGACCAACACATTTTTAGTGCCATTTTGTGCCAATTCAATCAAGCGATCTTCGGTATTGGGACCAAGCCATTTGGCTCTTCCCAATCGTGACTGAAACGCGACAGAATAGTTATCCGGGTTGAGCTGTGCTTTTTTGGCAAATGCAGCGGTGGTAGCCATTACTTGGTGCCGATAACAGGTAGCATGTGCCGCATGTGGCTGCGTACAGCAATCTGGTTGTTTTAAACAATGCTGACCACTGGGATCCCGTTTAAGGATGTGCGATTCCGGAAGACCATGGTAACTGAATAGCAAATGGTCATAGTCTTCCATTAAGTAGGGACGAGTCTGTTCAACCAGCGCGTTGATATAACCCTCTTCACGGTAAAAGGGCGATTTGACCGTTAAAGTAATATCCAGTTGATGTTCGTCAATCACCTGTTTGGCCATCTCAATACAGGTTGTTACTGTGCTGTCGGCAAAATGCGGATACAGCGGAATAAATAACACTTCTTTGATACCTTCAATCCCGGCCAGTTTTAACAGACCCGATTCAATACTGGGATTGCCATAGCGCATGGCTAATTCTACCGGCATATCGACCTGTTGTTGTACAGCTGTATGAAGTTTTTCAGATAAGGCTATCAGCGGTGACCCTGCTTCTGTCCAGACACTTTGATAAGCCTCAGCAGAGGCCTTGGGACGACTTGGTAAGACAAACAAGCTCACGATTAAACGTCGCATCAGCCAGGGTAACTGGATCACATACGGGTCCATCAAAAACTGATTCAGATAACGTCTGACTGAGGGAACATCAGGCTGATCCGGAGAGCCGAGATTAACTAATAGAACTGCACGTTGTGTCATGATAATTATTATTTTGAGTTAGAAGTGAGAACAACATCGCTTAGCGCGCTATGGATGTCAGTATAGAGAAATTCAAAGCGCTCAGCTTGTGCTTTTTCAGGAATGGCTCTTTGTCCACCGAGCAGTAAACCAGCCATCTCACCCATGGAAAGCTTGAGCGCACAAGCCGGAACCCGGAAGAAAGCAGGACGGTTCAGTGTTTCTGCCAGAGCTTCACTGAATTGTTGATTGGTTACCGGACGGGGAGCGGTGCCGTTAAAAACACCTGTAAGCCTTGGGTTTTCAGCCAGAAACAGAAAAAGCCGACAGATATCATCGATATGAATCCAGGGCATATATTGCTGACCATCGCTTATTGGGCCACCCAACCCCATTTTGAAAGGCAAGAGCATTTTGCTCAGAAAACCACCATCAGGTGCGACAACTAAGCCTGTGCGTACGATTGCGACGCGCATTCCCAGAGATTCTGCAGTTAAAGCTGCGTTTTCCCATTGTTCACATAATTCATGACTGAAGTCGGGTTTAAAACTGCTTTTCTCAGTCAGTACTGTATCACCCTGGTTGCCATACCAGCCTACTGCAGAACCACTGATGAAACTGTTGGGCAGACTGGAACGTTTTGACAGTTGCTGAATTAAATCCTGTGTATAAGTGACACGGCTGTCGAGAAGTTTTTGTTTACGTGTCTCGGTCCAGCGTTTATCCACAATCGGTGCACCAGCCAGATTAATCACAACATCAATAGTAGTCTCAGCGGGGAAAGCGTCAACTGATTCAGCACAGTACACCTGGGAACCAAGAATTTTTCGGGCTCGCTGGCAATTACGGCTTAACGCAAAAACGGTTTCGCCATTGTTTAAAAGTCGTTGACACAGCGCTTGGCCGATGAGTCCTGTCGCACCGGTTATTAAATAAGCCGCCATGATAAATTCCTCTTATTAATTATGATTATTGCTTGTATAGAGTCATAACAGCTGGCAAAGTTTACTAACATTAAGGATAAAACCATTTATTAACGGTTTAACGAGTATTTGATGCGGATAAAAGTCGGAATCAGCAGCTGTTTATTAGGAGAATCCGTGCGTTTTGATGGCGGACATAAACATCTGCGCCTCTGCACTGAGAGTTTGTCACGTTTCTTTGAGTTTGTGCCTGAGTGTCCTGAGGTCGGTATTGGGATGGGCATACCCCGAAAGCCAATCCGTCTGATTGGGGATGTAGAATCACCACAGGCTGTTGCTGTCCATGATGACCGTTTGAACTATACCGATAAGTTAACCGCCTTTGGGGAACAAAAAGCGCGGGAGCACAGTGATTTATGCGGCTATATTTTTATGAAGAACTCTCCCAGCTGTGGTCTTTTTCGGGTTAAGGTGTATCAGGAAAATGGTTGTCCAGCCCCTGAACCGGGAAGAGGTCTGTATGCTGATGCTTTAAAAAAAGCGCATCCATTGATGCCGATGGAAGAGTCAGGCAGATTGAATGACCCTTTGTTACGTGAGAATTTTATTACCCGCGTTTTTGCCTATCATGACTGGCAGAAACTGGTTGATAGTGGGTTAACCCACCACAAACTGATTCAATTTCATACCCGTTATAAATACACCTTAATGGCCCATTCACCCAAGGACTATGGCGAGCTGGGCCGGATGCTGGCAGATGCCGGAAAACATGACATAGACACGTTAGCAAAAAGTTATTTTTCTGAGTTAATGACCGTTTTATCGAGAATTGCGTCAAGGAAAACACATACTAATGTTTTAATGCATATTCAGGGGTATTTGAAGCAAAAGCTTTCCAGATCAGAAAAACAGGAACTGGCTGACATTATCAATCGTTATCGCACAGCGGAATTACCGCTGATTGTGCCGATTACATTGTTGAAGCACCACTTTAGTAATCACCCGGACCCCTATATAGCCGAACAGGCATATCTGCAACCCTATCCCGATGCGTTAAGCCTGAGGAATGCGATATAGATTGCAGAATTTTACAGAACCATGAATCACCTCACGAGGGCCAGGTCTCAAGATAAGCATTGAGGCATGACTGGAAAATGATCTTTTGAAGTCAGTCATATTGTGGGTGTATGGTGAAGTGTATGATTTATAAAAATGGCTGAAAGATGGCCAGCCAGTTCTGGAAACCAGATATGCAACGCAGAGATGTATTAAAGTTAGGGGTATTAGGAGCCATCAGTACCAAAACCCCGGCCGCAAGCCCAACGGCGTTAACTGGTCTGGTTATCGATCCCCGGTTCGCCGATTATCATATAATGCCTCAGCATCCTGAGTCCCCGGCAAGATATGACCGGCTGATGGATGAGCTGGAAGTCAGTGAATTGCTGTCAAACGTGACGTTGTTAAAACCCAAAGGCAATATTGATTCAGAATTACTCCTGATTCACTCAGCAACCCACATAGCGTCAATAAAGCGTCACGACTCAAAAGCACATCAGGCCGCTATGCTGGCAACGGGGGGCGTACTGGTTGCTGTTGATGCTGTCTGTAAAGGGTTACTGGATAATGTTTTTTGTGCCTCAAGACCCCCTGGACATCATGCAACCAATACCGGAAAAGAAGAGGGTTTCTGTTATTACAACCATGTCGCAATTGCCGCCCGATATGCTCAGAAACGCTATAAATTAAAGCGAATTTTAATTGTCGACTGGGATTATCATCATGGCAATGGTACTGAATGGGCTTTTTATCATGATCCTTCGGTCCTGTTTTTCTCAACGCATGATGCAGAGGCATATCCCGGTACAGGTTCTCCGGAAAAAACAGGTGGCGGCACCGGAAAAGGTTTTAATATAAATGTGCATTTGCCGTGTGGGGCCGGAGATGCAGAAATTGTTGCTGCGTTTGAAGAAAAACTTGTTCCAGCTGTGGCAAAATTCAAACCGGATTTAATCCTGATCTCAGCAGGCTTTGACAGCCGCGAGGATGACTTGCTGGGATGTTATAAAGTCACCGATCATGGTTTTATTAAACTGACACAAATTATGCTGCGATTAGCCAAACAGCATTGTGATGGCAGGCTTGTTTCGGTACTTGAAGGAGGTTATAACCTGACCGGTAATGCCAAAGCCAGTGTGGCTCATTTGAAAGCTTTGATGCAGATAGTCTCTTCCACTAACTAAAATTTGTGATTAACGGCACACTTCGTGCTAATCCTTAATTGAACCCATTTTAGTGACAGATTTCAGTCACTTGATGATTGGCAGCCCAAGCCCTTTTAAGGAGAAAATGATGAACGCTGTTGTGAAACTCAGAGACGAGAATGACGCTGGTCTTGACCAGAAACAGGGAAAGCAATATCAACATCTGAACACTTATTATGACCCAACCTATAAAATCGGCTGGTTTATGATGGATGCTGCTCCCCGCCCATGTTTTACCCCGACCCTGCTAAATGAATTATCAGATTATCTGGCAAATGTAAAAGCTGAGATGCAACAAACCAATCAGGAAAAATATGATTATCTGGTGGTTGGTTCCAGTGTTGACGGAGTATTTAATCTGGGCGGTGATTTAAATCTGTTTACTTCACTGATTGAAAAAAATGACCGTGATGCCTTGCTGGCTTATGCCATTCATTGTGTGGATATCCTTTACGACAATATGTTCCACTTTAATTGTGATCTGACTACGGTCAGTCTGATTCAGGGAGATGCCCTGGGTGGTGGTTTTGAAGCCGCCCTGTCGAGCAATATTATAATTGCCGAGCGAGGGGTCAAATTAGGTTTACCGGAAGTGTTGTTTAATCTGTTTCCGGGTATGGGAGCTTACACATTATTATCCCGTAAAGTGGGTGCTGCCAATGCGGAGAAAATGATTCTGTCCGGAGCGCTTTATACTGCTGAAGAGCTTTATGAAATGGGTGCAATCGATATTCTGGCCGAAAAAGGTGAAGGCGAACTGGCTCTGTACAAATATATTAAAGCGGCTAAAAAATCGCCAAACAGTTATAAAGCCATGTCCCGTATTAAAGATCTATGTAATACCGTGAGCTATGAAGAGCTGGTCGCGATTGCCAATGTCTGGGCTGATGCAGCATTAAACCTGACCAGCAAGGATATCCGGATGATGACGCGGCTGGTCAATCGGCAAACAGCTAAGTCAACCAGCGAAGCACAGAATTAATGATCAGCTTTTTGTGAGTGCCCTTGATCTTTAAGGGCGGTCTCCAATTCGCTCAGGGTTTGATAAAAAGCGTGTTCCAGCTTTTCGGTAAGGCGTAATACCTGAACAGAGCCGATATCAAAGGGTTTGTAGGATTCTCCCTGACGGCAAAGCTCTGCAACAGTATTTGCCCCTAATTCGGATGATGAGCCTTTCAATGCATGTAAACTTTCGCGGTAGGTCAGATAATCATCGTGCGCCGCTTGACGAATCAACTGCAGATGTTTTGTCGCATCTTCTTTATAACCATCAAATAAAAGCTGTAAAAAGGCTTCTCCTCCACCTAACTTAGCTAACTCAATTAACACCTGTGGATCACACCATTTTTGCGACGATAGCGAGGATTGATGAGCCGGTTTGCGGGTTTTAATCTGCTCCTGATTATTAAGTGCCAGGCGGGCAATGGATTCCAGCAATGAGCGGGAATCAATCGGTTTGGTCAGAAACTCATTGGCCCCGGCTTCCAGGCAGCGCTGTTTTGCCTGAGGCGTGGCATCTGCGGTTAATATGATAATCGGTATATCGTGACCGGTATCCATATAACGCATGGCACGGATAACCTCGGGTCCACTATAGTCCGGCATGTTCATGTCCAGAATCAGCATTTCAATACTGTCAATTTGTTGACTCAGAATATCCAGCGCCTGTTCACCACTACTTGCAAGTAATACCGTGTGTCCTGCATGAGACAGTATGCCCTGTAGAACCTGCTGGTTAACCAGATTATCTTCGGCGATCAGAATATTTAAGGATTTAGCATAAGACTGAGCCGCATAATGCTCTGCCAGTGTGATGACTTTTTCATCCTGGATGGCATGATTGCTTTGGGCTGCGTGAATGGCGTTGAATAAAACCGGTTTTTCCTTAACATCATGCACAATGCAAATGAAATGATGGCGCAATCTGGGATCCCGCTTGCTGGCATCTGATGGGTTCAACAAAATCAGTGCGGTATTGGCTAACAAGGGCTCGCCATGAATCATATTGGCAAACTGGATTGGATCTATTTCATGCATGCAATCCTGATCCAGCATAACGGTTTGATACGGTATTTGATTTTCAGCCGCGCGAATCAAAGCTGAAAAAGCTTTGGCAGTACTGTCGACATGTTGGTAGTTCACCGACCACCCTTCAATAATGGGTTTCAGTAGGTCGTGCAGTGAATCGGTGCTTAAAATCAGCATAGGGCTCTCAGATAAAGTTAATTCATTTGTTTCATTGGCGGTGAAAGGCAATTCAAACCAGAACAGCGTACCTTCTCCCAGTTCACTGGATACGCCAATCTCACCTCCCATCAATTCAACCAGTTCTTTGGCGATAGTTGTGCCTAAACCGGTTCCCCCCTTGTTCAGTGTATCAGGTGAAATCTGCGTAAAATCATCAAAGATATGTTGCAGCGCTTCCTGTGGAATTCCAATCCCGGTATCACTCACTTCAAAGCGGATCCACAGATTCTGATTCGATTTACGTTTTATTTCATGTACTGAAAGTTTAACGGCGCCGTTATCAGTAAATTTAATACTGTTACCAATAAGATTGATAAGAACCTGTCGCAGATGCTGTAAATCGCCGTTTATGGAAAAGGGCAGAGCAGGATCGATATAGCAATTTATATGTAATCCTTTACCGTTCGCCATCGGCTTTTGCATGGCAATGATGCTGTTTAATAACTGGTGTAAATCGAAAGCCTTATCGCTGATTAATATCTTGCCTGCTTCGATTTTGGCGATATCCAACACATTTTCAATCAGACTGAGCAAAGTATGTGCTGAGGTCTTCATGATTTTAACAAAATCATGCTGTTGCTTACTGAGTTGCGTCTCTGCCATTAAATCTGCAATACCGATCACACCATTTAATGGCGTTCGCAGTTCATGCGACATATTCGCCAGAAAGCGGCTTTTAGCTTCATTAGCCTGTTTTGATAAGGCGATCGCGACATGAAGTTTTTTGATCAGAAAAGCGGAATACAATGGAATAATCAGCAATAAAAATAAAAGACTGAACCCAAAGGGTTCATGCTGTGGATGCAACCAGTACTCGCCGTTCAGAATGGCAATAGTAAAGCCGATCATTCCAACGACCAGTGAGATATACAGGTAATTCACCCCGAAGCGAAAGCCGTTGCCAAGAATGACCCAGAGATACAAAACAAACAAAAATACACTTTGTTCACCGGCAATCAGCATAACGATGGAGAGTGCAGTGAGATCCAGCAAAATGCCACAAACCCTTCTAATCGGTGAAGGTTTGGGGTTGAGAAACAATGCTACCGCAATGACTACTGCCAGCGAGTAGTAAGCCAGTGTAATTAAACTGGGTAAACTGACGAGGTTTTCAAGAAAGGTTTTCTCAACGCCCCATGGCACACAAAAATAAAGTAATAATGCAATACCCAGCGTCAGACGGATTTTTATTGCCTGTTCGGGCTCTGTATCCCCTGTTTTCGGCATGTTGGCCGCCAGTCGTGACAGCCAGTTTCCACTCTGAGGAGGTACGGGAGCGTTACTCATGATTAAAGAACAATATTAATCAGCATATTCAGCCTGAATCTGCTGGATCGCATCAATTCGGTCAAAAAAAGCTTGTACGCAACGCGGATCGAGTTGTGTTCCGGCACTTTGTTCTATGTAACGACAGGCATCTTCATTGGACCAGGCTTTTTTATAAGGCCTTTCGGAAACTAAAGCATCGTAAATATCTGCCACTGCCACCACTCTGGCAATAAGTGGAATATCCTCACCTTTTAATTGATTTGGATAGCCTTTTCCATCATATCGTTCGTGATGATGTAATGCGATGACAGCACCAATATGCATATATTTTGATTGACTGTCTGAGAGTATTTCGTGTCCGATCGTCGTATGGGTTTTCATGATTTCCCATTCGTCCGGATCCAGTTTTCCCGGCTTCAGTAAAACGCTGTCCGGAATGCCAATTTTACCTATATCGTGCATGGGGGCAGCATATTCGAGATCTTCGCATTGCTGTTCATCGAATACGCCCAATGCTTCTGCGATAAAACGGGAATATTTGGCCATACGAATAACATGATTTCCGGTTCCTTCATCACGGTATTCTCCCGCTTTGGCCAAACGGATAATGGTTTCCTTTTCTCGTAAAATAATCTGTTCAGTGGCGATTTCAACCTGCCGTGCCAGCCAGTTAGCACGATCTTCGATAATTAAATGCTGTTCATGCATCTGCAACAGATTACGGCAACTGGTTCGGCATTCAATCTGATCAATAGGGCGAGTCAGAAAAGCCGTGGCCCCGGCATCCAGTGCGTCATAGCGCACGGCTTTTTCACTGACGACGGTGATCATCATAATAGGCACACTTTGTAAAGCTGGAATTTGGCGGACACGCCGGATAAATTCTATGCCGTCAATTTCTGGCATACGATAATCCGTTACGATTAAATCAACCTCATGGTGGTCAAGCCATTTCAGCGCCACGGAGGGGCTACCCAGCGCTGTAACATGAATATTGTCACCAATTTGCTGGATAATTTTTTCCAATATCGTTCTGCCGGTGGATTGATCATCAATGATCAATACCTCTTTGGTCTTCTTAAGAATACTCAGTCTCCTTGCTGATTCATAAGGCTTTAAATTGTCAGGACGACCATATTGGTTTGCCAAGACACGTTCCCCATCAAGGTTGCCCTTCCGTCACTTCCCTGCATAGGCAGTTTTATTAACAGATGTCTTATCCTTGAATCCGTGTCTGTTGTTCGGTTTAAATAGAAATCTTTCTTATCTCCGCATTATGCTGGCACAGATCGAAGCTGTCCATCCTATTTAGATAGTCATCATTTACTATTAGCGGTTTGATCTGCATTGTGTTCACATGCAATTCACATCGCTAAGCGGATTATATTTATTATGAAAGCATTATTACTTGTTGCCCATGGCAGTCGCCGTCAGCGTTCCAATGACGAAGTCATTGAGCTGGCCGAAAAACTCAAAACACAATGTGCTCAGCACTATGATATTGTTCAGGCCGCTTTTCTCGAACTGGCAGATACATTAATAGCGGATGGAATCGAAAACTGCGTAAACGATGGTGCAACACACATTACGGTGTTGCCGTACTTTTTAAATTCCGGACGGCATGTAACGGAAGATATTCCGCATGATGTTGATAGTACCCGGGCCAGGTTTCATGATGTCCATATTCAAATTGCTGAGCATATTGGTGCATCAGCAGCGATGATCGATATGTTGAAAACCGCCGCTGTTCCCAAGACCTGATTCGGTTCAACTGTTCTGTAACTACAAAAAAACCGGGCTTCAGCCGGTTTTTTATAGTGGTTGATAATCAATTCAGGTGGTAGCTATAGAGGAATAGTGTACTCACACAGCTCTCAATCAGGGTTTTAGGAATCTGGAGGCAATAATCATAGAGTCTGCTGGCCTGTCACGCTGAACCTGCCACCCCTGAGCCAGAATGTAGTCCAGCGCCTGCTGATGACTTTCAAACTTTTTATCCACGGTTTCTTGTATTCCATCAACATCCTGACGGATAACAAAAAAAGGCTCAGTTGCGGAGCCTGCCTGTTCAATGCGGCATTGCGGAATAGATGACATCGCGGCTCTCCAATATTTGTTAAGACTTAGTTAAATAAAATATTCTACAAATGCAGTATAGGGGTTCTGCAAAACTGAAAGAACACCTATAAACACCAGATACAAAAAAGCCCCTTTGAAGGGGCTTTCTGTTAGCGCATTTTTGCGTTTAGCGATTGCAAATGTACATGGTAACTTCAAAGCCGAAACGCATATCTGAGTATTCTGGTTTAGTCCACATGATGAAACTCCTTAACGAGAGAAAAAACTATTTGCTACAGTTCACATATTAAACATCTGACATCAGTTGCAACAGCGGATATTACCTATTAGGGGGCAGTATTTTCCTTAACCGCTGTTTGACGGATTGGAAAGTATCTATATCTATGATTATTAATAAAAATTATCGATTTATATGATTCCCGTTTAGGTATAAGCATTTGAGGTCTGTGTTTCTGTGCTCATAAATTTTTATCCGTCACTGCGCCTTCAGATGCCGAAGAAACGGTTTTGGCATATTTAGCTAAAAGCCCCCGGGTGTAGCGGGGGGCAATAGGTTTCCATGCCATGCGTCTTTTTTGGATCTCGCTGTCGCTCAGGTGAAGGGTTATTTCAGCCGTTTCTGCATCAATAGTAATCTCATCGCCGTTTTCAATCAGCGCGATCGGGCCGCCATCAAAAGCTTCGGGGGTGATGTGTCCGACCACAAAGCCGTGGCTTCCACCGGAGAAACGACCATCGGTGATTAAGGCAACGTCGTTGCCCAGGCCTTTGCCGATTACGGCGGAAGTCGGGCTGAGCATTTCCCGCATGCCAGGGCCGCCTTTAGGGCCTTCATAACGGATAACGATGACATCACCTTTTACCACAGTGCCATTTATAATGTCCTGCTGGGCCTCTTCTTCAGAGTGGAATACCCGGGCTTTGCCAGTAAAACGTAAACCTTCTTTGCCGGTGATTTTAGCGACCGCGCCTTCAGGGGCTAAATTGCCTTTGAGAATGACCAGATGGCTGTCTTTTTTGATGGGGTTCTCAAATGAACGAATAATATCTTGATCTGCAGAATAGGGGGCCACATCGGCCAGATTTTCAGCCAGAGTTTTGCCGGTCACCGTGAGGCAATCGCCATGCAACAGACCTCGCGCCAAAAGCATTTTCATCAAAGGTTGAATACCACCGATGGCAATCAGTTCCGACATCATATATTTGCCGCTGGGACGCAGATCAGCCAGTACCGGAACTTGACGGCCGATTCGTGCAAAATCCTCTAACGTCAATTCAACATCCACGGCATGCGCCATTGCTAACATATGTAAGACGGCATTAGTCGAACCGCCCAGTGCGACCAATGTGGTGATGGCATTTTCAAAAGCCTTTTTGGTCATGATGTCGGTAGGTTTGATATCCTGCTCCAGCAGAAACATCACTGCAGCGCCGGCCCGGCGGCAATCCGCTGCTTTTGAGGGAGAGATGGCTTCCTGTGCTGAACTGTTCGGCAGGCTCATACCCAATGCTTCAATCGCTGAAGCCATGGTATTGGCGGTGTACATGCCGCCACAGGAGCCGGCACCGGGGATCGCTGTTTTTTCAATCTGTTTTAATTCCGCCGAGGACATATCCCCCCGGGCATGCTTTCCAACCGCCTCAAACACCGACACAATATCCGTATGATTCGCGCCAGGTTGAATGGTCCCGCCATAAACAAATACCGCAGGACGATTCAGACGGGCCAGGCCGATCAGACAGCCCGGCATGTTTTTATCACAGCCACCGATGGCGACCAGTCCATCGAACCCTTCACATCCAGCAACAGCCTCAATCGAATCGGCAATCACTTCACGGGACACCAGTGAATACTTCATGCCAATCGTGCCATTCGCAATACCATCAGAAATGGTGATGGTGTTGAAGATAACCCCTTTACCACCGGCTTCGTCAGCGCCTTCGCAGGCAAAGTCGGCCAGCTGATTAATGTGCATATTACATGGCGTGACCATGCTCCAGGTCGAGGCAATGCCAATTTGCGGTTTCTGAAAATCAGCATCATTGAACCCGACGGCGCGTAACATCGCTCTGGCAGGTGCTTTACCAGTACCATCTACCACTTGGGATGAATATTTTCGTGTCTCTGTCATTGCTTGACCTTTCGAATTTTTAATTAGTAGCCCTGACGTTTAAATCAGATTAGCCAATAACCAATTTTATATTAGATCGTGGTATAGACCTTATCAGTTCCTGTTCTAAACAGACAGTTCGTATCCAGGTGAAAAAAGAAATACACCCAGCTTAAAAAATAAGGTGGGTAAAAGTGATTTGCGAGTGCTGTTATAATTGCCGCCGATGTCCCCGTAGCTCAGATGGATAGAGCGTCCCCCTCCTAAGTCCTCCGGGTGGGTATCGAAGGATGTCGGTACTACAAGGTAATCCCATGAATTTGCTGTGCTTATGACCGTTCTTCCGGTCACTATCCGGCTTAGCCATCACTATTAAAAACTGAAATATATTCCATTACTGGCTTGTCTTATCAAGCCTCTCGATTTCATTTCAAGAATTATAGTGTCTGCGGGCACTTTTCCTCTAATGCACCGCCAGTCATGGTTTAAGAGTTCAATCATTATCCCGGTTCCCCTTGGTCTACATCGCTTATCAGCGTAACTATTGAGCTTGTAGATTGTATTCTGCAAGGCTTGTTCGATAGTTATAGTTGAGCGTGGTGGTAGGTCATATACATAACAATGTCTATCTTCTGCTCTTAGAAGAGCATCACTCTTTGTTTGGGAGATGTAATTAGAGTAAATATCAAAACATACGTTTCTCTTGGTGGTTGAGTGATATTTGCTGATAGAGAAGGTTAAAGCATGATTCAGTTGTTCTTGGGTTACTGCTTCTGTGCGTTCTACAATTATTTCCAAAGTTGGAAGAATCGGCCCCAATGGAAGGTGTATATCTGCCACAGAGAATAATATTATTCTCTCGTAATCAGAAAAATCTATATTTCGAAAGTTAACCTCCTCGAAACAATCAACAAATGCCCATCTTTTCACTGTTAAGTCCCTATGATTTTTCTTCTTTATCAAGAATGGAAGATACCAAATTAACTGCCGGAGTGGTGTTTTTGAGGCTAAGAAGGTGACCAAACATCAACGTCACATATAATTTTGCTCTGTAAACCCTGTTTAACGTTGACCTTAAGTTGATCTTAGCCCCCAAGCGCAAAAAAACTCATAAGCTTGTATCCCATCCGCAGAGGGCTTTTTTGTAACCTTTATGTACCAATGCATAGCGAGGAGTTTTGTTGGCAATGTTACTTCTCCTATTCCAATGCCTAAAAGTGTGTGAATAATTAGTTAGCTTCTTTAAATGAAATATAAAAGGAGCTCAAAATGAAAGATTCACATGAAGAAACCAATTTTAACCTGCAAGACTTAATGGATTTAATTGAGGAAGAATCAAAGGAGAGTAAAAAAAGAAATCGGGAACGAAGAAAGTTGGGTATTCCCAATCCTGACGATCTCTTTTTTATGCCAGAAATAAGTATCGACTTGGATGAAGATGAAGATAGAGAGGAATCCAAAGAGCTTTACTACAATAAAGTGCATGAGGGGCAGGACAATAATCCGGGCATAAAGCTTTCAAAATATTTGAAGGATTTAACGCAAGTAAAGAATTCTGAAAGCAGAAAAAATCTTGAGCGTCGTTTCAATATGACCTCGTCTGAATTAATGGAAGAACTTAATAGTATCTCCCCAAGATCTTATGACGAGGTAAATCGTTTAAATTTCTACATATGTAATATTTTACTATCAATGCGAGACATAGCTCCGCGTCGAAGGAATATGCGGCCTACAGCCTCTATTAGTATTGACGGGTGGGACGAGACAGTTACTAATTTTAACCGAGACGTTCAAATATTCGATCTGGAGTGGATTAGAAGAAAGTATCCAGATCACAGAGCCACCAGACGCTTTGACAATCTATTTTTACATGTGATGAAGTCAAAAGAGTTTGATTATTCCCATGCATTCCGAGTTGCCTCATCAAATTTAACTGCCGAAAAAAAAGCACAATTTATGGCATTAACTTTTGAAATGCAGATAGAAACAGTTGTAATTAAGACAAAGAACGTAAAAAAAATGCTTTCGAGAATAGAACAAAAAATTGATGGCGTAAGGTTGGACCTAATAGATGCTGCAACACAGAATCCACATCGAGGTGCTAAATTAATTAGCAATCTTGAGGATAGATTGAATATATGGAGAAGTGCTTATTTAACACTAAGCAGATCACCAACTGCTATGGCGGATATTTATAAACTTCTATCAGGGGAAAAAATAACTCCGAGTAATTTTATGAAAAAGTTGAAATCTACCAACGAAGCTCTTGCTGAGGTTGATAGTAAATTTCTAATATCCCTCTAGTTTAGTTACCAATTATGGAACCAGTTATTACACCAGTTATTGATTTTAAGTGATTGTAATTTATGTTTTTTGTTATGAATGTGTGTGCTAAGAGTATAAAAGAAATAAAGAATAAATCTTAAGAGTGGAGCGGCACGGCCTTCGGCCTTAAAGCCGCTCTGCGTTTTTTTCTAACTTTACTTCCGAGTATTGTCGGCTCTATAAGGCTGTTTTTCCGGGAGGTGGAATTTAAAGGCGGCATCACCTTCAAGTACTTCGGTAATTTCTAGGACTTTTTATTTTCCGGATGGAATTATATCTTCTGCTTGGTGCTTCATGTCGGGGGAAGATAAGTCAGAGAGGGATTTTTGAGTTACGATTAAACCTTACCCATAATATGCGGAATGAGGCGAATTTCAGCCGTAAAAACCCCATTAGAACGATCTGTATGATCATTATGGGGCCTTAATTTAATTGGGTTTGTAGAGGTGTAGCGGGAAGAAATTAATGCGTCTAGAAAAGACGTTCAGGATCGTTTAATTAAACGAATGTTGTTTATTGATTTAACACAGCAACAGCATCAATTAAACGTCCCGGAGCTAAGTGAGCGTAACGGAGTGTCATTTTAATATCACTATGACCCAGTAACTCTCTTACGCTGTTCAAATCGATACCTGCAGATACCAATCGGCTCGCAAAGTGATGACGTAAATCGTGTAAACGAAAATCGTTAATTTTGGCTTCACGTAATAAAACCTTCCATGCTTTATCGATATTCGTGAAACGTGAACCGTTCTTTCCAATGAATACAAATCCGGTTTCACGTTGGGTTTGTTTTGACCACATTTGTAAAACGTTAAACGCTTCAACGTTAAGCGGGATATAACGTGTTTGTCCGGTTTTTGATGTATTACCAATAACCGTTATTCGCTTATTAACGAAATCCACATCTTGCCAACGGAGATTAAACATTTCGCCACGTCTCATGCCGGTATTCATCAATAGCAATATCATCGGATGAATGTGATCGGCATAACCGCCCAAGATCGCTTTTAAGCTCACGAAACGGCCACCAGCATAAAAGGGGTTAGATTCAGCTAAACGACGATCACGCGATCTCAGGGAAGCTCTGAGACGTGCTTCTTCATCAGTTGAGAGATAACGAACGATCGCACGACTATCCGACTTCTGTTTTTTTACCTTTGCGATCGGATTCTGCTCAATAACTTCCCATTCGACTGCTCTGTTGAACATTGCTTTGAGCGTACCGATATATCGGTTGGAGGTGGTCGCGTTTAAACCTTCTTTGTGACGTTTTGCCCGCCAGCTTTCAATATCCCATGCAGTTACTTTATCCAGACGCTTACTGAACAGATGCTTGAATTGGTTAAAAGGAAGTTTTGCTTTGGGTGCTTTGTGGTGTGTGGTAAACCAAGGCAGATAAGTGTCGTTAATGAAATCGCCCAGCTTTGGCACTGGCTTCACTTCACGGGCTGTTTGCTTTTCACGCTGAGGGTCACGACCAAGCTTAACTTCGGCGTAGAGCTTTTCAGCAATCTTACGAGCGGTTGGAATGGATAGAGCTGGGTAGGTACCCATCGTGTAACGAAGCCGACGACCATCGGGAGCGGTATACATTAGGCTGAAAGTCATCGTGCCAGAGATATACAGCTTCAATTTAAAGCCGGGAATTACAGTATCCGTCACCTCAAAATGCTTATCAGTTTTGGTCTGACTGAGCTTGATAGCGAGGGAAGGGGTAAGCTTCTGTTTATAGTCCATGATCGGCTCTGTGGCTTGATTTAAGACAGTTTAGCAAGCCTAGGTAGGAAGCCAAGGATGGCGTTTAAGTAAGCTTTCGTTTAGGCTCTGGAACGATGAAATGTACGCAAACCAAAATTACACTATGACACGTGACTTCTATCTACCACGTAAAGTTTTAGTTTTAGATAAGACATACACTGAAGATGAGCTTCTGGCAGACTCAAAATTCATTGTTGTTTTGGCTGAGCCTGGTGCTGGTAAAACAGAGCTATTGAATAGTCTTGCTAACAAATTAGGAACCTCTGCTGTAACGGCAAATTTTTTTGGTCATGTAGGGGCTACTACGGAGAGTTGTCCGCTGGTAATTGATGCGTTTGATGAGTTAGCCAAAATAGATAAAACTGGAATACATCAGATATTGGTTAATGCTAGAAAATCAAATCCCACTCACCTTATAATTTCCAGTCGTTCCAGTGAGTGGGATGCAGCTGCAACACACACATTCAAGGAATATTTTGGACTTCTTCCCTCGGTAGTTAGATTGTGTGAGTTAAATGATGCTGAACAAGAAGCTATCTATGAGCATCATTTGCAAAGAAAAGATTTCTCTTCGTTTCAGGCTGAAGTGTCTCGCTTTGATCTCGAAACTCTACTTCCAAACCCACAGTTTTTGAAATTGTTTGCTGATGCATACGTAGAAAGCGAGGGACATTTCAAAGACAAGCGTTCAATTTTTGTTCAAGCAGTCGAACGATTAGCAAAAGAGGTTAACAGCACTGTAGCTCGGGTTGGTTCGCAAATCTCGACTAATCAAAAAATAGAGATCGCATCTGAAGTTTTCGCCAAGCTATTGTTGTCAGGTGCTGAAGGGGTTAGTACTACGGAAGTGGCAGAGGACAGGATTTACCCTCTACTAGCTTCACTTTGTAATTATGGTGCTAGTGCGGAAGCTATTCTGGCAACTCGACTTTTTACGCTCAGTGATGTTGCAGATCATCATCGTCACGTACACAAAATTGTCTCCGAGTACTGTGCTGCAGATTATCTAACAAAAAGAATAGCAAATTCGTCAGATCCTCTTACATTGAGCAAATGTTTACCCATTATTGCTCCAAATTCTATCGTAAGAGATGAGTTACGAGGTTTGCTGGGCTGGATGGCAGCATTGGGTAATAAGCCAATCCAAGAGGCCGCAATTGAACTTGATCCTTATGCTGTACTTGCCAATGGAGACCCCTCACAGCTTATTCATTCTTCTAAGCGATTGCTAATTCAAAAGCTGAAAGAAATCGAGTCTATTGACCCATACTTCAGAAGAGGCGACTTTTGGCGCAGGTTCAGTGTTGCTGGTTTTTTCACAGATGAAGTTTTGGATGAGATCAAACCACTTCTGTCGGCCGGAAATAATGGTCAGTTACGTAATTTGATACTGGAAATGTTGTCTGGGTCACCAGCAATCAGGTTGTTGAAGGAAGATTTGCGCCAAATAGTGCTACTGCCATTGGAAAGTGAATCTAATCGCATCTTAGCAAGTAACTGCCTGCTAGATTTAAAGGATTGGGAGATAAGTGATGACTTGGACGCTTTAATTTCTGAAGCAAGTCAACCTTCATTGACCGTTGTTGCTAACATCATCAAAAGAGTAGGGCCAGACACATTCGAGTTCACATATCTAGTTGAATTTTTTCAGGCTTGTGTGGGCCTTTACCCTGAGGATCCTAATCAACGAGAACGAGTGATCGGTGGGCGATATTTCATAAATCAATTAATTACGAGTCTGACACCGGCACTGGTCGAGAGGCTCCTAGATAATTTAACTAAAGATTTAGCATGTAGGTGTGGTAAGAAATATATCCAGTGTTATTGCAGAAATGGTATCAGCAAGATAATTGGGTTAATGCTAGACCATTACTTCGAAGTGTCGAATCCACCATATGAACCTGGACGTGTCTGGCAATGGGTTGGAAACCTTAACTTTCACAAACAAAAGTCATCTACAGATAGCCATTCGGTTCATGCTCTCCAAGAAAATGATGAACTTCGCCAAGGTATCATCGCTTATGTGTTCCAGAGCATGACAGACCGAGACCAGATATTTAAGACAAAGGTACAAAAGTTTAGTGCTCGCGCCCACAATGGCCTGTGCTTTAAACCTGACGACTATCGATTTATAGCCGATTTGGCATTTGAAAATGATAACCTGGATTTATGGGCAAGTTTTATAGCAACTCATAATTTTTATAGAGATAAAAAACTAGGCTCTGACAACTTACGTCGACACATGCGTGAGCAAGCTTCCATGAAGCAGGCATTCATGCGAGAGTGGGCTAAGTCTAACCTTGCTGCAGAACGATACAAAAAAGACGAACTAAGATTGGATTTTAGGCATAAGCGAAAAGCAAAACGTCGTCTAGTAAAAGAAAACAAGGTTCGCGTTCACAACATCAAATATGTTCAAGACAACCGAGAACTGGTAGAAGGTGGCCGTCATTGGAGTTTGCTGGTTCGCTTTGCTGAGTTGGCGCTTAATAGTCCGGACAAAATTGAGCAGGAATTTGGCGATGAAAGGCTTGTGAGAAATGCACTCAGAAATTGCCTCGACTTTATCGACGAATACGTTCCTGATCTTCAGCGACTCGCTGAGCTTCAATGCGCCTCGCAGGGATTATACTCAGTAACTATCCTCTTTGCCGCTTGCTTAGAGATTTTGAAGGCTGAGGGGGATTTGGAAGAGGTTGACCTACGTCTTTTAAGGGCGCTTCGAACCAATATCCAGATGGGCTATATGGCCATATCTGAAGAAGATAGAGAGAATTTACGAACTGAAGTTGATCGACTGATTTTTCCTGACATCCGGTCCGCTGAGGACTTTCTTAGGCAGTATGTTGAACCACAATTAGCACATGAGGGCTGTCCAAACCCTCAGGTCTGGATGCTTCGAAGTGAAGATATATTCACTGGCTTACGCTCCGCACTTTCTATTGAATGGCTCAAAACATTTGATGAGATAGAACTTGCAGCACTAGATACGCTTTTTGAGATAGCGGCAAAAGAAGTTTGTCGCGATGAGTTAAACAAGGTTATTGCGGAACGATGTAAACATTACATGACTAGCTTTCCCGAACCATCTGGTGATGAAGAAATTGAAAATAAGCGAACATTTTGGTTAGTTCGGGCTTGGTATTTTCTTACTGAGCCACCCCCAACATACTGGGGTTGGCTCAAAGCTGATAAAGACACTTTAATTATATTCGAAAGACTAGCTGGGCGATTTAATCGAAGTGAGCGTCCATATTGGCCAAAGCTGACCTCAACTAAAATTGAAGCTATTCTTGAAGCCTTTATTGATAAATGGCCTAAGGTTGATTTGCCAAACAATTGGGGTACAGGCAGTCCTAAAGAGGAAATTGCATACCGCTTCTTGACCGATATTATATGGTCTATCGATTCTGATGATCCAGATGCTGCGATTCCTGTGCTTGAGAGGCTTCTTGCTGAATCACGTTTCATAGATTTTCACAATGATTTGAAGAGTATTCATGCTGGGCAAATTAGAAAGAGAGCACTACGCGACTTTAAACCACCCGAGCCAAGGGAAATTGTTCAGACTTTAGACCTTGATGAAATAGTGACTGTCGAGGGATTGCGTCAACTGATTCTTCAAGAGTTGCAAGATTTCCAAAAAGTGCTCTGTGGAGGAGAGTTCAACTCGGCCGACCGGTTTTATGAGAAAGGTGAACGGTTGGGTGAAGTTAGAGCGACGGAGATTATTGCTGAACGCCTAAACCTCAGACTGGAGCCCCGAGGCATTATTATCACCCCGGAGCACCAATTAAAGTCTGCAAATCGATGTGATTTTACTGCCTCCAAGATGATCGGTGGTAGAAGACGATTGCTTGTAACAGAGGTCAAAGGGCAATGGCATGATGAATTATATACAGCTGCTTCAGCACAACTACATGAGCGCTACTCTATTCACCCTGATGCCGAGCATCAAGGCATTTTCCTTATAATATGGTTTGGTAGTGATGAGAAAGTAGCGGGTCGTAAAAAACATGGCATCGGCAGTGCTGATGAGCTTAAAAGCAGATTAGAAAAAACACTGACATCTGAATTAAAAGGGCTAATTGACGTGTTTGTTTTGGACGTTTCTAAACAATAGCAGAGGACATACAGCCGAGCCGCCGCCGGTCGACTTCTGTTCAACTCGAAGTCCGCTTCATAGCTATGACCACGGCTGTTATAATTGCTGCCGATGTCCCTGTAGCTCAGATGGATAGAGCGTCCTCTAGAAGATAGACTAAAGATTATTTTCAATCGTCCAATATTTTAGTTCTTCAAGGATAGTCAATGCACTCAATCCTCTGGCTGCAATGGTGTATTGGACGGCGACAGGTTTGCTTGAGATCACTTTTCTGGTGATAAGTTTATTTTCTTCCATTGCCTTCAACCTCTCTGCCAGGACTTTTTTACTGGCCCCAGCAAGTTGTCTCGCAATTTCATTAAAGCGCATTGGGTGATCTTTCAGGTGCCACAAAATTGAGCCGGTCCATTTATTACCGATAATTCTCATTCCCCTCTCAACTGGGCAGGGTTTATAACACGTCTGCTTGTTTTCGCTCATGATGATTTTTAGGTTACAAAAAGTTAACTGGTTGACTATTGTAACCTGAATGTTAGTTTGTATGTTTCGACAAACTGGAGAACATACATGAAAGGTAAATCAATTTTCGTCGAAGCGGGTGGTGGCTTTGATAAAGTCAGCGTAGGGGAAACAGAAGCAAAATCACCAAGAAGCGGCGAAATTCTGGTCAAACTTCATGCTAACTCGCTAAATTATCACGATTATGCCGTCGTCAAGGGACTCTGGCCTGCTTCAGAGAAAAGAATACCGATGGCTGATGGTGCCGGTGAAGTAATAGAGGTGGGACCGGACGTGACCGAATTTAAGGTCGGTGATAACGTCGTCAGTACCTTTTTCCCATCTTGGTTAAATGGTGAACCTGTCGTTGATGGTTTTGCAACGGTGCCGGGTGATGGTGTCGATGGTTATGCCAGAGAGTATGTCACAGCAAAGGCTGAAGCTTTCACCAGGTCACCCTCAGGCTGGTCTCATATAGAGTCAGCAACATTAACGACAGCAGCCCTGACGGCATGGCGCGCTTTGTTTGATTTTAATCCGCTCAAATCCGGTGATACTGTGCTGCTTCAAGGTACCGGGGGCGTATCCATTTTCGCCTTACAGTTTGCCAAAATGGCTGGTGCAAAAGTGATTGCAACTTCATCTAGTGAAGAAAAACTCAAGCGGCTTAAAGCGCTGGGGGCGGATCATGTGATTAATTATAAAAAAGAACCCAAATGGGGCAAGCTGGCGCGAGAGCTCAATGATGGTAAAGGCGTTGACCACGTCATAGATGTTGGCGGGGCTGAAACATTGGAGCAGTCACTCAGCGCCATCCGTGTAGGTGGTCAAATCTCATTAATCGGTATCCTGTCGGGACAGACCTGCGACATAAATATCGTGAAGTCATTTGTAAAGCAGGTTAGGCTTCAGGGTGTGCTTGTCGGCAGCAGAGTCCAACAACAGGAAATGATCAAGGCTATCGAGGTCAATGAGATGAAACCCATTGTTGATCGTATATTTGCTTTGGAAGACATCGTGCAGGCATTTGAATACCAGGAGACGAATCAGCACTTTGGTAAGATATGCCTAGAGTTTTAATTAAATATCAAAGCCCCTATTGAGGGGCTTTTATTATTTGTGTCCGGTCGGCATCCGTTTGGATGGTTATGTATTCGTCTGTCGAAAACAGCCCTGTTATAATTGCCGCCGATGTCCCCGTAGCTCAGATGGATAGAGCGTCCCCCTCCTAAGGGGAAGGCCACAGGTTCGACTCCTGTCGGGGACACCACTGAAAATTCAGTAGATAATCTGTAATCGGGACTGAAAAATAGCCGGCGATACATTGGCAAATTCGCCACCATCAACTTTCAGGACTTTCACATATTCATTACTAATACTAATGTTTTGATTCAGTAACCAGTTTATCCCGATAGTAAAGTTTCGCTGATGGCCACCGGTAATCGGATGATCCGTTAAATCCAAATCACTTAATCTTACGCCTAAACGCCAGGCCCCCCAGCCACCATGTTGAATAGAATGCGCAGGTCTTAAACGTCCGAAAGTGCCTTTTTCATGGTTATAAGGTTGTGATTCACCGCTGACAATCCAGGTCAGATCAATATGCCAGCCACTAAAATGAATAGTATTGCCGGGTTCTATTTTGCTGATTCGTGCCTTTCCTATATGACTATAGATATATTCAGCTTGCAATGCCCAGGGGCCTCGGGCGATGGCAGATTCTATTCCTATATAGGTGTAGCTATCGGCAATAAAGGTTTGGGTATCGATTAATCTGATATCGGTGTTTCTGGTTTCGGGACGTTGACGAAAGCGAATTTCTTGCTGGCCGTCAGTATTTCGATGCGCGATTCCCAGGCCAAAATGCAATATGCTTCCAGCATCGCTTTTAGGGGCAAATGTGATGCGGGCAGATGTACCGAATTTTGTATCATTTCCGCTGCTTTCGGTGCCCGTAGTGAACAGACCGGCAGCAGCCGTCCAATGCGAAGTGTGTTTGTGAAACTCCATACCAAATGAGCGGGGCGGTGTTAACTGGCTGGCCAGAGAGCGTTCCATAAAGGCCAAATCCTGCACACTGGTCAAGCGTTCCATGCCAAAGGGCTCTTTAAAATGTCCAACAGTGAATCTGCTGTTGTTGGAGCCGGTATATCTTACAAATGCATTTCGAATAGCGGAGCGATCATCTCTGGCAAAGTCATAGGTGAAATCGATTGATAAATACTGGCCTATTTGGGCGCCGCTTGAGAGCCGGGCACGACGAATATTCCATGCATTTTGAAAATCAGTTTCTCCATCGTTATCAAAAACACCGCGATCAAACTGCAGGCGCATAGCGTTTTCAAATTGCAGGTTTTGATTTTGACTGCTGTAACAAAATAGTGAATCACAAGGTTGGTTAGCGGGTTCAGCCAAGCTGAGGCCGGGGAAAAGTAATAACCCCAAAATGTAGTAGCCATAGGGACCGTAAGAAAAGAATGACAGTCCTTTGTCAGAAACCATTTAAAAATTATTTCTCAACAATGATCTTAGGTTGATGGGTTTCGGTTTCGCTATCAGAGAGACCGGCTGTCAGAATCCAGCGCATGGTATCTTCATTGGACATTTGCAATGATTTCACTTGATCACGTGACACACAGACAGTATAGCCGCCAATCTGATAACTCAGCGGTAAGTACACCGCCACCAGATTATTTTCTTCACCTTCCATTTCCAACAGATGAGTGACATCTTCTTTCACCAGAAAGCCAATAAATTGCACACCGCCAATGGTGACGGCAACGGCGTGATTCAGGTTTTCCTGCTGCTTTTCACGTGAGAAGAAGCGCGTAAAGTCACGAAGTGCACCGTGGATGGATTTAACCAGGGGGATCCGATCTAATATTGACTCACCGATGTCGAACAGGCGTTTTACCAACCAGGCATTTACAGCGATACCAATAACAAAAATCAAGCCGATGGCAGCCAGTAGTCCCAGACCGGGCCAGTAGAAGTCATAAGGTAAAATGGCAATCATCAGCGGGCGTAACACACGTTCTGCCGATACGGCCAACCAATAGATAAGATAAAGCGTCAGTGTGACCGGCAGTACCGTAGCCAAGCCTTTTAAAAAAGTCTTCCAGACAAATTGCATAATGCGGCTTCCTGTTCAGTGATTAAAGATTGCCTGGTTCAAATATAAAGTGTGATATCGGCTTCACTGGCAAATTCCAGAAAAGTGGCCGCACCACCATGACTGATCCCATCAATAAAATCGGTATTTTTAAAGTCAAACAAATCCACTGTCATTTGACAGGCAATGAGTTCAACATCGGATTCCAGGCAGATATCTCGTAGCTCAGCAACACTGGCCACACCCTTCTTTTTGAGTTTCCGCTGCATCATCCAGGTGGCAAATGCCTCCAGGCCGGGAATAATTTGCACAATGCTTGGTACAGGAACTGGCATCGGCATTGCCGGGTTACCCAACGGTGAGACTTTCAATGACAAGTCTTTTTTAAGTAGTTGCAGGCCATAAAAGGTAAAAAATATTTTTGCTTCAAAACCCAAAGCCGCAGCGGTTGATGCAAGTAGAAATGGTGGATAAGCTCCATCCAATGTCCCTTTACTTGCGATGATGGCGAGTTTTTTGGCCATAATGTCATGCCCCTTTTTCTATAATGAAATACAGTTTTCCGTCGATTTCGTCGCTACTTATCAGCGGATTTCCCGTCATTTTACAAAAGGCAGGAATATCTTTTAGCGCACCACTATCCGTACAGATGAGTCGTAGACGCTGTGCGGAAGTCATTTCATTAAGCATTTTGCGGGCTTTAAGTACTGGCAACGGACAGTTTAAGCCTGAGGTATCAATTTCTGTATCAAAATCTGACATACTGATTTCCTTTAAAAGCTGTGTTTACATAATAGACGCTAGTCGTGTTTTTGTCTTTGCGGAACCGGTCTCAATGAGCCAAGGTCTATAGGCATTATGAAATATCTGATCGCTATATTTGTTTTATTAATGAGTAATCCTGGTATTGCTCAGGCAAATCTGGATATTGCATTGCCAGAAATGGGTGACAGTGCTGGAGCACTGGTTTCGCCAATAGAGGAATATCAGGTTGGTCAGTCATTTTACTGGCGCTTACAACAATCCGTCACGCTGGTAGAAGACCCTGAAGTGAACAGCTATATCCGTTCATTGGGCCATCGACTGGTCGCTAACAGTGATGATCCCGGCCGTTCGTTTACATTTTTTGTGGTTCCTGACACCTCAGTGAACGCGTTTGCTGCGCCGGGGGGATTTATCGGCATCAATACCGGCCTGATGCTGACCAGCGAAGCCGAAAGTGAATTAGCTTCAGTTCTGGCGCATGAGATTGCTCACGTTACCCAGCGGCATATTTTACGTAATTTTGAACGTTCCAAGCGTATGAGTGTGCCAATGACGGCTGCTATGATTGCGGCGGCTTTATTGGGGGTGGCAGATCCGAGTGCCGGTTCTGCAGCCATTATGGCCGTGCAGGCCGGGAATGTGCAGATGCAACTGGATTATAGTCGGGCCCATGAAGCTGAAGCCGATAATCTGGGGATGCAAACATTAGTAAATGCAGGGTTTGACCCCCATGCAATGCCTCGTTTTTTTGAAAGGTTGCAAGTAGCGGGGCGCTTTTATGGTGGAAGCCAGGTGCCTGAATTTCTAAGAACTCACCCCATAACCGGTTCGCGTATTGCCGATGCACGGGGGCGTGCTGCAAATTTGACACCTCGTCCGCAGATAAGGGATCAGGAACAGTTTTATCTGATGCGTGAAAAGTTAAGAGTGATGTCAAACTCTAACATGCGTGAGCTGATTAAAGTTTATGAGGATAAATTAAAGGAAAATACCGATGAAGATATGTCAGCCACACGATATGGTTATGCACTGGCATTATTAAAAAACGGTAACCTGACTCAGGCGCGTGATGAAATTAATGACTTAATTGCTTCTGACGATAACCGATTAAGTTATCATTTAGCATTGGCAGATGTGGAAATAGCCTCGGGAAGAATGGACGCAGCACTGGCAATCTACAGCGACTTTCAACGGGTTTATCCCGATGACTGGGCCTTGTCCATTAAACAGGTTCAGGCTTTGTTAAGGGCCAATCAACCTCGTAGAGCTGTACCCATTCTGCAACGCCAATTGGACGTTGGTGAGTCTTCGGCAACCTTGTATCGTTTACTGGCTCAGGCCTATGGGGATATGGGGCAGAAAAGTCAGTCACATGTCTGGTTAGCGGAGCATTATCATAGCTCGGGACGTTTAATGCAGGCCGCGGATCAACTGCGTATCGCAGCGGATTATGCTCGTGGCGATGAATTTGAATTAGCGAAAATCAGTTCCCGTTTACGGCAGGTTGAAACTGATATTGCGATGATGGAACAAGTCCGATGAACGATAATTTTGACGAACAACGTCGCCAACTGATTAAACGATCTATCTCTGCTTCAACGCTGGCGTTAGTTGCCGCCAGTGGTCTGATGCTGCCACGCGTGTTATTAGCCCATTGGCCACAAGATGCTTTCAATGCCGAAACCCTGGAAGATGCAATTTTAACCTTCCTCGGAGAAGCGGAGGAAGTAAATGAAGAAGCTATTCAGTTTACTATCGGTTCACCACCAACCTACGCTGTGAACGGAGCCACTGTGCCGGTTGAAATCCACACTAGTCTGGAAAATATTCAGCGTGTGGCATTTCTGGTTGAAAAAAATCCTTTTCCCCTGGCGATGGCACTTGAGCCGACTTCTGCCGTGATCTTTCCTTTCAAAACGATGCTTAAAGTTGCCGAAGATTCGGAAATCATTGCCATGATTAGGGCCGATGATAAACTTTATCGGACCAGTCGTTATGTCGAAATTGATATTGGTGGGTGTGCTTAATGACGACAAAAAGCAGAGACCGGATTCGGGCTAAACTTCAGGATGGGAATACTGTGGTGAGAATTTTACTGGCTCACCCCATGCATACCGGGCGAGGCAAAAATGCAGAAGATGAGTTGATACCCGCTGAATTTATTCAGGATATTCGCTGCTGGCGTAACGACGAAGAAGTATTAACGGTCAAATGTGGTACAGCCACCTCGCGAAATCCGTATTTTGCATTTCAACTTGAGGCCGGTGAAGTCGGCGACATTATCCGCTTACGTTGGGTGGATAATATTGGATCCAAAGGCACAGCGGAAACCACCGTCGTATGAGTCTGAAGCTTCGTGCTAATGTTTTTTTTGCCATATTGCTGCTGCTGTCGATGTTAGGCAGTGCAGCTATTCTCATGACGAATGCCAAACGATCTGTTGAAGCAGAAGTTATGTCAACGATGGATGCGACGGCGCACATTATTACGGTGACGCTGGCGGGCGGTCCGTTGACTCGTGATACCGGCGTCAGTGAGCATATGCATGAGTTGGTCAGAGCCTTAAGCGAAATTCGCAGTCTGCATATTTTATTGTTTGACAGGCAGGGCTTGATGTTTGAAGGCACACCCGAAAAAGAATTAACGGTCCAACCTCCCGCCTGGTTTGTTAAGTTATTGTTCCCCGATGTTTCTCCACTTTCGAAGCGCTTTGGTACAGGTCATATGGTGATTTATCCAGCGCCGATGCAGGAAATAAGTGAACGTTGGCAGGATATCCGCGCCATTATGGCTCTGGGAATGATCATTTTTGTCGTCGTGGCTTTCATGATCTATTGGGGTGTGGGTTGGGTCATCAGACCATTGCAACGTTTACTGGATGCCCTGGCGGGCTTTGAGCGGGGCGATTTGCATATGCGTTTGCCGCGTTTTTCGCTGAAAGAAATGGACCAGATCAGTCAAAGTTTTAACCGGGTGGGGGATGCTCTGGAACAAAGTACGACCGAAAACCGGCGTTTGGCGATGTTAGTCAGACAATCTGGTGATGCGATACTTTCATTAGATCATGCGGGCTACATTACTTTCTGTAATGCAGCAGCCGAACGATTATTTTCAGATATACCCAATTTACTCGGCGAATCTCTGGCCTCCATGCCATTCCAGCATGATCGAAATGGCATTGTTTCAGTATTAAATGGTTTTGAGTCAGTGGAAAACCTGGAAACCACGCTCAAGCGTAATGATGACGAGTTACTGTCTTTATTAATCTCTACCGTGCCGCTGACCGAAAATGACGGCTGCGTTGCCGGTATGATTTGTACCCTGCGTGATATCACCGAACATAAACAGGCTGAAAAAGCCCGTGCCCAACTCTATGAAACACGTTTATTAACCAATCATATGAATCAGGTTCAGGAGGCTGAACGGCGCCATCTGGCTCGCGAGTTACATGATGAGTTAGGTCAATGCCTGACGGCCATCAAGACCGATGCGGTATTAATTCGTAATCGATCAGAAGAGACAGACAAAAAGATTTATCAAAGTGCACAGGCAATCATTGATACTGCCAGTCATATCTATGATGTAGTGCACAACATGATTACCCGCCTGCGGCCAAGTCCACTGGATGACCTGGGGTTAATGGCAACTCTGCAGGAAAGCATCAGCAAGTGGCAACAACGGCAGCCTGATATCCAGTTTAATCTGATTACCGAAGGCCAGTTAAACGGCTTGGACGAAGACACCAATATGACTGTTTTCAGAGTCGTACAGGAAGCGTTGACCAATGCCGTCCGTCATGCAGATGCTGAAAATATTCTGGTAAAAGTGATTCGTGATAAAAACGAAACAACAGATCAGTTAACAATTAATATCCGTGATGACGGCAAAGGCATGGTCGTCAACGATTTTCACTCTGATGTGGATTTTGGCTTGCTAGGCATGCGTGAAAGAGCGCAAAGTCTTGGGGGAAGCTTTGATCTGCAAAGTCAGTTAGGCTCAGGTGTCAATCTGACCATCACCATACCATTGGGGGTAAATGTACACCATGAATCTTAATAAAATAACGGTCTTATTGGTTGATGATCATGAATTGGTTCGCGCTGGTTTTCGTCGCTTATTGGAAGATGGCGACAAGTTTGAAGTGGTTGCTGAAGCAGGATCAGGGGAACAGGCAGTTCAGGATTTCGCAAAATACCATCCCAATGTTGTCGTGATGGATATTTCTATGCCGGGTATTGGTGGCGTAGGGGCAATTGAACGCATTATTGCCCGTGAACCGTCGGCTAAAATCCTGGTGCTAAGCGTGCATGAAGACAGCGTTTTTACCACTCGTGCAATGCAGGCCGGAGCTTTGGGATTTATCCCGAAACGCAGCGCCCCGGAAGCTATGTTAAAAGCTGTTGAAATGGTGTCACAGGGCAGAACGTGTATCGCCCCGGAAATTGCTCAGCAACTTGCGATGCAAAAACTAACCGGTTCGGAGAATCCGCTGGATGTGCTGAGCCAGCGTGAGTTTGAAGTATTTCGATTATTGGCGGAAGGGAAAACCGTTAATGAAATTGCCGATATTTTGAATTTAAGCCCCAAAACAGTGGGAACCCACCATACCAACATCAAACAAAAGCTCAATGTTTCAAACTCTGCAGAATTAGCCAGACTGGCTATTCGTAGTGGATTGCTGGAAGCCTGATTCAATTTAAGCTTCGCAGGGAAACGGACAAAAATAACGGTCACTGAACGAAAATATTTTTAGCCTATAACATCCCGGAGCGACCTGGCTTTTATCACGACATTGCTGGTGGCTATGAACGATAAGCAGCGCGTATGGTGCTATTTTTATGCGTGAATGATCACATCTGTGAATTGTTTAAAGCTGCATTGCATCCTTCCATTATTATAATTGTGCTATTTTTGACAATGCGGTTTTGTAAGGATCTTTAAGTTTGTGAATTTAATTCTTCAAGTGAATCTCATCATTTTGGTGGTATTCATCGTCATGTGTGGTTTGGGTGTGAACAGTACGCTAGATGACATTCGTCTGCGAGTTGATCATGAGCTTGATGTATCCACTGAAGTCGCAAATTATGCCATTGAAGCGCAGGTTGCACGACTCGAATTAGAGCTGTCGCAACATAATCTCCCGTTATCTCAATGGCACACTTTATTTCACTTGAAAGATCTTCGTGAATTACTTCATGTAGACATTGAATTAATAGCCAATGATGGCGAGTTACTTGATTCAAACCATCCTGACAGCCGTGATGAACCCACCGGTTTGCCAAGTTGGTTTGAAAACAGTTTAAAAGCCTATTTGGGTCATACAGAAATTATTACCACCCCGATTATTTTCGCCGAGCAGCATTTAGGCGATATTGTGATTAGCCCAAGTTTTAGTGCCGAGTGGAATGATATTCGGACATATATCCAGAAGTCACTGATGCCGCTGATTCTTATCTTTTTTATTGGCAGCTTGCTGATTGCGGTATTTGCGTCGTTGATTTTGTGGCCTATATCAGAAATGCTGGCCAAGACTAACAAAAAATCAATGCAGACAAGATCGCCCTTTGCCTTGTTAAGATTGAATCAATTATTAGCAGTGAATAAGCAACTCAAATTGTTAGAGCAACGTTATGTCGACACAGGACAGAAAGTTGACGTGCTTAACCAGCAGTTGATTACCATTCAGGAGTCGGAACGAAAGCGCTTATCGGCCGAATTACATGATGAGATTGGTCAACATTTGACAGCAATACAGTTTGATTTAAATGCAATAAAATATTCAGCATCGCTGGATGAAGCCAAAACCAGTGCGGCAGCAATTGATTCTGTGCATAGCCGCATGACCACCATTGTCCGCTCCATGTTACAGCGGTTGCGTCCTCCAGAGTTAACTGATTTAGGCTTGCAAGGTGCTGTTAGGGAGTTGTTTAATGACTGGGTCATCCGTCATCCTCATCATCAAGCTAAACTCTCGTTAGAGGGCAACTTTAGTCAGCTTGATGAAACCAGGCAATTGACGATATACCGAATTATTCAGGAATGTATGACCAATGTCAGTCGTCATGCGGGAGCAGAAAATGTTCACCTGGGCGTGCATTTGCGTTGTAATAACGACTTTATAGATATAAGTGTAAGTGATAACGGAAACGGTTATCATCCCAGCTGTTCTAATAAAGGTTATGGTTTAACTGGAATGCGAGAGAGGGTAGAAGCGTTGTCAGGTAGTTTTAATATTTCTACTGCACCCGGTAAAGGATTTACTGTTTCTGCGAGCTTTCCAACCCAAGGTGTTGCTGAATGAAAAATGAAATACGAATTTTACTGGCGGATGATCATGAAGTAGTCAGATCCGGCTTAGCCAGAATGCTCGAACGAAATGATGATATGCATATCGTCGGTGAAGCAACCAGTGGCGAGCAGGCCTATCAGATGTATACAGAACTGGATCCCGATATTCTGGTTATGGATATGAGCATGCCTGGCATAGGGGGCCTTGAAGCCCTTAGACGTATTCTTGTCCGTTATAACAAGGCAAAGGTAATAATGTTTTCCATGCATGAAAACGTTACCCTGGCAGTTCAATCAATGAGTGCCGGTGCCGCTGCCTATTTAGCTAAATCGGGCGATTCTGAAGACATCGTCAAGGCAATTCATCAGGTGATGGATGGCAAAAGTTATCTGAGCTCTGAAATGGCACAACGAATTGCCTTGCAAAGTGTTTCCGGATCGGAAGATCCAATCCAGCGGTTGACGGTAAGAGAGTTTGAAGTTTTCCGGTTGCTGGCAGAAGGCCATGCTCTGGAATATATTGCAGAAACGCTGAATTTAGGTCAGAAAACGGTCGCGAACTATCAAACGATGCTTAAACAAAAGCTCGGCTTTCACTCATCTGTAGAGTTAGTGCGGCTTGCAATCAAATATAACGTGATAAAAAGTCATTAATTTTTCAGTCCTCTATAGGCATGAAACTGAGGAATAATGGGAATAACTTCCCTGCTCGGGAAAAAATCCCGATATCAGAGTGATTGGTTCCTAATGATTCTCAGGCAAAATCGGAATAAAGTCACAACCTCATGAAAGAACAGCAACGCTGGCGTCATGAACGATAAAAACTATAGAGGACAACTTTATGAAGCTGAAAACATTATCAATCGCAATGATGGGTTTAGCAGCACCAGGTCTGGTCGCTGCCGATGAACTCATCGAAATGCAAAAAAATGCAAACAATTGGGTTATGCCAGCTGGTAACTACGCTAATACGCGTTACAGCGAACTGACTCAAATCACGAAAGACAACGTTAAAGATCTGAAAATGGCGTGGTCTTTCTCAACAGGTGTTTTACGTGGCCATGAAGGTAATGCTTTGGTCATGGACGGCACCATGTACGTTCATACAGCGTTCCCAAACATCGTTTTCGCACTGGATTTGAACAACGATGGCGCCATCAAATGGAAATATGAGCCAAAACAAAACTACGATGAAACTGTACCAGTCATGTGCTGTGATACCGTTAACCGTGGTCTGTCTTATGGCGATGGCAAAATCTTCCTGAA
>Ga0207901_1000012_pt1 | contig 194369 bp, 201 predicted proteins | sample LinPmetageLP46_FD_184057 | JGI IMG/M metagenome (GOLD analysis project Ga0207901, IMG submission 184057) | Marine viral communities from the Pacific Ocean - LP-46 (SPAdes) | ecosystem: Environmental > Aquatic > Marine > Oceanic | place: Pacific Ocean | collected 2011-06-12
CAGTACGTTTCAACTAACTTGTTCATGCTCGTTCCTTTTTGTTCTAATCACTCTTGGTCGAATGATCGGATCATGGAACGAGCATTTAGTTCCTTTAAATTAGTAATTTCTTATCCGAAGCTCAGGTACGGTTAGGTAAACAACTGGAATTTGCTGCTCGCAATGGTTTTAGAGGCAGTCTGCAAAAAAACGGCGAACGGCTCATTGACGAATTACCGGCCTTCTTTACCGATTATCAGCCCCAAGCCTCGTTATTACATGGTGACCTGTGGGGAGGCAATGCTGCCGGGGATGAGCAGGGTAATCCGGTGATATTTGATCCCGCCTGTTATTACGGCGATGCCGAAACCGATTTGGCGATGACAGAACTGTTCGGCGGCTTTGGCGGTGATTTCCATGCAGCCTACCGTCATGTTCGTCCGGTCGATCCGGGCTACAGTACACGCAAAACTCTTTACAACCTATATCATATTATCAATCATCTTAATCTGTTTGGCGGCGGCTATCTCGGTCAGGCCGATGCCATGATTTCACAACTATTGGCCGAGCTACGGAGCTAGCTAAGAATGAGTCAAATCAAAGTGTTATTTGTCTGCATGGGCAATATATGTCGTTCCCCTACCGCTGAGGGTGTTTTTATCAGTCTATTAAAAGAAAGAGGCACCAGTGAAAAGTTTCTGGTGGACTCGGCCGGAACGCATGCCTACCATGTCGGTGAACCGCCTGATGCACGTGCTCAGCATACCGCGAAACAGCGTGGTATCGATTTATCCTTTATCAGAGCCCGTAAGTTTCGCCATGAAGACTTTGGGCATTTTGATCATATTCTGGCAATGGATCAGGACAATCTGGATATTCTGCAGCAAGCCTGCCCTGTCGAATATCAACACAAAGTTAAGTTGTTTCTTGATTATGCCGATGGCCGTGACGAAACGGATGTACCGGATCCCTACTACGGTGGGGAAAATGGCTTTAATCATGTATTTGATTTAGTCACTGATGCTGCTGAAGGTTTCTATAAAACTGTTCTGGGACCTAAATAGGTCTATTTTTCTGTCACAACGGAAGCAGGCAGGTAATATCGACAGGCACCTAAAATAACGGTTGTCATTCCTGAGATGAGGGGTATCATCTAGGCTTTTTTGATCCCCATCTCAGGAAGCAACTATGCCCATATCAGGCCTATCCAAGTCTTTTTCTGGCTGGTCACTATTTGTCTTGATCGCATTTTTCTCTCCGGAAATCTGGGCAGCAGAGAATGTGGCATTACTTGATCTCACTCGCCACTGGGTAGGTTTTGCAGCTTTAGCCATATTCTTCCTTGCTTATGCATTAGTCATTGCCGAAGAGCAAATACACATGCGCAAGTCCAAGCCGGTCATTGTGGCAGCCGGTCTGATTTGGGGCCTCATTGCGTTTATGTACGCCCAGCAAACTGATCCGGTATTTCACGAAACTGCCGGCATTATGATTCGTCACAACCTGCTGGAATATGCTGAGTTATTTTTATTCCTGCTGGCTGCAATGACCTACATTAACACCATGGGCGAACGTGGCATCTTTGATGCCATTCGGGCCTGGTTGGTCAATAAAGGCTTTACGTTAAGAACCATTTTCTGGCTGACCGGTTTAATGGCGTTTTTCATCTCGCCAGTCGCAGACAACCTCACTACAGCGTTATTGATGGCCACTGTGGTAATGGCTGTCGCCGGTAATAATCATAAATTTATTGCTGTCGCCTGTATCAATATTGTTGTCGCAGCCAATGCTGGTGGGGCTTTCAGTCCGTTTGGTGATATCACAACTTTGATGGTCTGGCAGAAAGGTGTACTGGCATTTCATGAGTTTTTCGCGTTGTTTGTTCCTTCACTGGTCAACTGGTTAATACCGGCCGTTTTATTATCACTGGCAATCAAAAATGTCGCTTCAATTCCGATGCACGAATATGCCCCGCTTAAATCCGGAGCTCGGGTTGTCGTCGGTTTATTTATTCTGACAATTGCGATGGCCGCCAGCAGTCATCACTTTCTGCACTTACCACCTGTGTTAGGCATGATGACGGGCCTTGGTTTACTTAAACTTCACGGATATGTTTTGAAAATGCGTGACAAACGCCTGCTCGATAAACGCGAGAATGATGGACAGACTGCATTTAATATCCAGGATGAAACCCAGCAGAAAGTGCCGTTCAACATTTTCGACCAATTGCAACGCGCGGAATGGGACACCCTAATGTTTTTCTACGGCATTATTTTGTGTGTGGGGGGATTAGGCACCATTGGTTATTTGAGCGTGGGATCTGAGTTTTTATACGGTCAGTTAGGCGCGACCACTGCCAATATCCTGGTTGGCCTGATTTCCGCAGTTATCGATAACATTCCTGTCATGTTTGCTGTGTTATCAATGATGCCTGACATGAGTCATGGACAATGGCTACTGGCGACCTTAACGGCAGGCGTGGGTGGTTCATTACTCTCTATCGGCTCAGCTGCCGGTGTCGCTGTAATGGGGCAAGCCCGTGGTATTTATACCTTTGTTGCTCATTTGAAATGGATTTGGGCCATTGCACTTGGCTACATCGCCAGTATCTGGGTACATCTCTGGCTGAATGCTGATTTATTTTCCATTGCATTGCCGTAGGGTCTGTTTATTTTTTTAAGGGTCATCATTACCACAGAAGATGACAGATCAACAGGCCCAAACAACTTGAAATAGCGAAAACGGCCCCGAAGTATTACAATTGCCGATTATTTTTTTGAACACAAATCAGGGTGATAATGCGTTACAACACAGATGATTTACGCATCGTTGGTATTCAGGAAGTTTTGCCTCCAGCGCAATTGCATGAACAATTACCCATCTCGGATGCGGCATCTGAAACTGTGTTTAATGCACGTACAGCCTGTCAGGACATCTTGCATCAGCGTGATGATCGGCTGATAGTCATTATCGGACCCTGCTCCATCCATGACCCAAATGCAGCACGTGACTATGCCAGTCGTTTACAACCGTTAATCAGAGAGCTGGCTGATGATCTGCATATCATTATGCGCGTCTATTTTGAAAAACCGCGTTCGGTCGTCGGCTGGAAGGGTTTGATTAATGACCCCTACCTGGACGGTAGTTTCAAAATCAATGACGGGCTGCATATTGCCAGAAAATTGTTGCTGGATCTGGCTGAAATGGGGGTTCCGGCAGCAACTGAATATCTGGACCTGATCAGTCCGCAATACATCGCCGATTTAATCTCCTGGGGCGCAATCGGTGCACGCACCACAGAAAGTCAGGCGCATCGTGAACTGGCGTCCGGTTTGTCCTGCCCGGTCGGTTTCAAAAACGCAACTGATGGTGGTTTGCAGATTGCCGTCGATGCCTGCCTGTCTGCTTCTAAACCGCATCATTTCATGTCACTGACCAAAAATGGGCATTCTGCAATTTTTTCCACCACCGGTAATCCGGATTGTCATGTGATTCTGCGTGGAGGCAAAAAGCCTAATTACGATAAAACCAGTATTGATGAAGCGGCTGAAGTCATTGGTCGTAGCGGCCAATCCGTTCGTATTATGGTGGATTGCAGTCATGCCAACAGTGGCAAGGATCACTTGCAACAGGAAGTGGTTGGCCGTCTGTTGGCTGAGCAAATTGCTGCAGGTGACAAACGCATTATCGGTTTGATGCTGGAAAGTAATCTGGTTGCTGGCAGACAGAATGTCGAAGCCGATAAAGAACTGGTTTACGGTCAAAGTATCACTGACGCATGCATGGCCTGGGAAAACAGCGAACCGTTATTACGTGACTTGGCTGCAGCCGTCAGACAGCGCCGCGAGACTTCGTCCACCGTCTGATAAAGCGTTATGGAATTTCCGACCATTCCCATAGTCAGATTGCCAACTCGTTGCAATGATACGAGACCCAGTTAAACGAAATGAACATCCAGTAGCGGTGGTGATATAAACTCAACAGGCCCTAAGACCTTCACCACCAAGCCTTAACCTCTATCGCAACGCTACATAAAAAGCGTTATTAAGCTATAATATTCGGTTCATAATTTGTATTTGGATCAGTTTTAAGCGCTAATTTAACTGAATTCCTGAGAAAATCAGTAGGTTATTACATGGCTGACTATGCCCTAATTTTGATAAGCACCATTCTGGTGAACAACATTGTGCTGGTGAAATTCCTCGGCCTGTGTCCGTTCATGGGTGTTTCTCGCAAGCTGGAAACGGCCATGGGCATGGCGCTGGCAACTACCTTTGTATTGACCTTATCTTCTATCAGCAGCTATCTGATCAACGAATACCTGCTGTCTCCACTGGGCCTGGAATTCCTGCGCACCATCAGCTTTATTTTTGTCATTGCCGTGGTCGTACAATTCACCGAAATGGTGGTGCATAAAACCAGTCCTTTGCTTTATCAGGTGCTTGGCATTTTTCTGCCATTAATCACCACCAACTGTGCTGTACTGGGTGTTGCCTTATTGAACGTGCAGGAAAAACACGGCTTTCTTGAATCAGCTTTATACGGTTTTGGTGCTGCTGTTGGCTTCTCGATGGTGTTAATCATTTTTGCCGGAATGCGTGAGCGCCTGGCGGCGGCTGATGTGCCAGTTCCCTTTCAGGGCGCTGCGATTGGCTTGATAACTGCCGGACTGATGTCGATGGCCTTTATGGGCTTTGCCGGGTTGGTTAAGGTCTAAGTTATGTTAACAGCCATTATCGCCATCACGCTGCTCGCGTTGATTCTCGGACTTGTGCTCGGATTTGCTTCCATCCGTTTCAAAGTCGAGGGTGATCCGATTGTCGATCAAATCGATAAAATACTGCCGCAAACACAATGCGGCCAATGCAGTTTTGCCGGTTGCCGACCTTATGCAGAAGCCATTGCGGCCGGAGAAGTCGATATTAACCGTTGCCCCCCCGGCGGCGAAACCACTATTCAGGCTTTGGCCGATTTACTTGATGTAGAACCCAAACCGCTGGATGAAGAATGCGGCGTTGAAAAACCTAAAATGCTGGCCGTCATTGATGAAGACCGTTGCATTGGTTGCACGTTGTGTATTCAAGCCTGTCCGGTAGATGCCATTCTCGGCGCCGCCAAACATATGCATACCGTCATTGCTGATGAATGTACTGGCTGTGAATTATGCGTTGAACCTTGTCCGGTAGATTGTATTGATATGGTCGAAACACAGCCGAATCCGCATACGTGGCGCTGGCCGGATCCGTCACATGTTGATTTGCAACGGAGAACCGGATCATGAGTGCGCCGTTAAGTGATTTCCCCGGCGGCCTCAAACTGCCAGGGCATAAAAAACGTTCCACTCAGGGACCGATTCGAAAAACACCGCTCAGCAAACAATTGGTGTTGCCTTTACAGCAACATATCGGTGCTGCAGCAGTACCGATTGTTGATGTTGGTGAAAAAGTACTTAAGGGACAACGTATTGCACGTGCTGAAGGTCATGTATCGGTATGCCTGCACGCCCCAAGTTCCGGAGTGATAACCGCTATCGGTGATCATGCAATACCTCATCCATCCGGTCTTTCAGCCCCCTGCATTACCATCGAAACCGATGGTGAAGATCAATGGGTTGAGCGCCAGCAGATAGCGGATTTCCGTCAGCATTCAGCCCATGAATTACGCCAAATCATTCGTGACGCCGGCATTGTCGGTTTAGGTGGCGCAGGTTTTCCCAGCTTTATCAAACTCAATCCGGGTGTTCATCACACTGTTGAAACCCTGTTAATTAACGGTGCTGAGTGCGAACCCTATATCACCTGTGATGACATGCTGATGCGCGAACGCGCAGAAGGCATTCTTGATGGTGTTGAGATCATGTTATTTGCTTTGCGGGCCGCGCGTTGCATTCTGGCAATTGAAGATAACAAACCTGAAGCCATTGCGGCGATGCGCTTCGCGCTCTCTGCCAGAACTCATCTGACACAGACCGAGATTGTCGTGGTACCGACACGTTATCCAACCGGTGGTGAAAAACAGTTAATCCAGGTTGTCACCGGCAAACAGGTACCCACTAATAAATTACCGATTGATATCGGCATTGTCTGTCACAACCCGGGCACCGCCTATGCCGTGGGCCGGGCCATTTTGCATGGTGAGCCATTAATATCAAGGGTGGTCACGGTTACGGGTACCGATGTGACGCATGCCGGTAACTTTGAAACCTTGTTTGGCACGCCGATCAAAGACTTACTGGAGTTTTGTGAGACAAGGCGTCAACCTGATGAACCCTTTATTCAGGGTGGTCCGATGATGGGGTACAGCCTGGCCGGTGACGATTTACCAATCACCAAAACCGCCAACTGTATTCTGGTAGGAGTAGACGATGTCGCGCCACCGGCACAGCCATTACCGTGTATTCGTTGTGGTGATTGTGCCGATGTCTGTCCTGCCAGTTTATTGCCTCAACAGCTTTACTGGTATTCACGTGCCAAGGATTTTGACCAAACCCGTGATTACAACTTATTTGATTGTATCGAATGTGGTTGCTGCGATTATGTTTGCCCCAGCAAAATTCCGCTGGTTTCCTATTTTCGTTTTGCCAAAACAGAAATCATGAATCAGGAACGTGAGCGGCATAAATCCGATCTTGCGCGTGAACGCCATGAAAGCCGTCTGGCGCGTCTCGAGCGTGAGCAGCAGGAAAAAGAAGAACGTCAGCGCCAGCGTAAGGCAGCATTGGCAGCCTCCAAAGCGGCAAAAGCCAAGGAAGAAGAATCGACCAAAACATCAGAATCTGCAGATTCGGTCACTGAGGAAAAAGCCTGATGCCTATTTTTCGGCTGAGCCCACCGTTTCTTGCTGGCGCAAACCGCGTCACATTGCAAATGCTGCAAGTGATTATTGCATTAATCCCGGCAGTCATCGCCATGACTTACTTTTTTGGTCCGGGAGTTTTGATTAATGTAGCGCTGGCCGTGTTAGTGGCATTAATCACTGAAGCAGTGATGCTGAAACTGCGTGACCGTCCATTAAAGCCTTTTCTGAGTGATGGCAGTGCTGCCGTTACAGCCGTATTGCTGGCTTTAGCAATCCCCCCTCTCTCACCCTGGTGGATGACCGTTATCGGGGTGACCTTTGCCATCGTGTTTGCCAAGCATTTGTATGGTGGTCTGGGCTATAACCCGTTCAATCCCGCCATGGTCGGTTATGTTTTGCTATTGATTTCTTTTCCTCTGGAAATGACGACCTGGTTGCCTGTGCAATCAATGGCGGAGCAGCCGATGGGTTGGATGAGCGCACTGCAATTGATTTTCACCGGTCAGTTTAATGGTCTGGGTATTGATGCCTATTCCGGTGCAACTCCGCTTGATGCCATGAAAACGCAAATTGTACTGCAACAACATCCAGAGTTTATCAGTAGCCAGCCACTGTTCGGTATGGCCGGTGGCCTGGGATGGGAATGGATCAATATCTGGTTTGCCCTGGGTGGTATCTGGCTGATTTATCGTAAAATTATCAGCTGGCATGTGCCGGTCGCGATGCTTCTGGCGTTGCTGATAATCAGCAGTATCACCACCCTGATTGATCCGACTGTTTCCGGTTCACCACTGTTTCATTTGTTAAGTGGCGGCACCATGCTGGGGGCATTCTTCATTGCCACTGATCCGGTCTCAGGTTCCACTACATTAAAAGGCCGTATCGTGTTTGGTGCCGGAGTCGGAATTCTGACCTATGTGATTCGTATCTGGGGTGGCTATCCGGATGGCGTGGCATTTGCCGTTATTCTGATGAATATGTTGGTGCCATTGATTGATTATTACACGCAGCCACGGATCTATGGTGGTGCAGCACGATGAAAGCATTATGGAATCAACCAGCTTTTCGGGTTGGCCTGATGCTGGCTCTGTTTGCGATTGTAGCGACCACTTTGGTGGCCTTTACTGAAGAAAGTACTCGCACTCAGATTAAAGAAAATGAACGTCTGGCGTTACTGGAAGCCATAAATACTCTGGTGCCCAAACAGGCTTATGACAATGCTATTCTGAATGACACAATTGTACTGCCACCTACCCCGCAATTAGGGACTGAAGAACCCACAACGGTGTTCCGTGCAAGAAAAAATAATGAACCGGTGGCGGCCGTATTAACCAGTGTGGCACCAGATGGTTACAGTGGCAGTATCAAAATTCTGATAGCTGTTTATGCCGATGGCAATCTGTCAGGTGTGCGGGTTATCAGCCATAAAGAAACACCGGGGCTTGGTGATAAGATTGATGCTCAGCGCGATGACTGGATCCTGCAATTTGCTGGTCTGTCGCTATCTTCACCGGACAAATCACGCTGGAAAGTTAAAAAAGATGGCGGTGATTTTGATCAATTTACCGGGGCAACGATTACTGCACGAGCAGTGGTCAATGCCATCAAACGAACATTGGAATTTTTTGAAGCCAATCAGGATAAGCTGTTTATCCCTGCAGAGGAAAACACATGACAATCTACAATCAGATTATTAAAGAAGGTCTGTGGAAAAATAATCCCGCGTTAGTGCAATTGTTAGGTTTGTGTCCTTTACTGGCGGTCACTAATACCCTGATTAATGGGCTTGGGCTTGGGCTGGCGACTATTCTGACCCTGGTTGCGTCTAACGGCATTATTTCCATGTTGCGCCATCAGATTCCTGATGAAGCGCGGTTACCGGTATTTGTATTGATCATTGCTTCGATTGTGACCGCTATCGAATTATCAATGAATGCCTGGTTTCATGAACTGTATCTGATCCTTGGCATCTTCATTCCGTTAATCGTCACCAACTGTTCAATCATTGCCCGTGCTGAAGCCTTTGCAGCGCGAAATCCGGTCACCCCTTCGTTATTGGATGGTCTGATGATGGGTATTGGTTTTACCGCCGTGCTGGTCCTGCTGGGCGGAATGCGTGAATTAATTGGTCAGGGCACCTTGCTGAGCCAGGCACATCTGATGTTTGGTGAAGCTGCGCGTGGTCTGGAAATCACTGTAATTGATGATTACCGTGGCTTTCTTATCGCCATTTTGCCACCGGGTGCCTTTATCGGTCTGGGACTCATCGTGGCACTGAAAAATGTCATCGATGCCCGTGTTGCCAATCGTGCAGTGAAAGTGGAAGTTGAAGCGCTGACACCGCAAACCACGACAGGTTAACGATGAATCAAACGCAGCGGCAACAGTTTTTCAGCAGACTGCGCGCTCACAATCCGGCGCCAACAACCGAGTTGAATTACAACTCACCGTTTGAATTGCTGATCGCCGTGATTCTCTCCGCTCAGGCAACTGATGTCGGTGTTAACAAAGCCACCGACAAGCTGTATCCGGTGGCGAATACACCACAGACGATTCTCGATTTAGGTATTGCTGGACTGAAAAGCTATATCAAAACCATCGGCCTGTTTAACAGCAAAGCCGAAAACGTTATCAAAACCTGCCAGCAGCTAATCGACAAACATAATGGTCAAGTTCCAGATAATCGGGAAGCGCTGGAAGCCCTGCCTGGTGTCGGTCGTAAAACCGCCAATGTTATTCTCAATACCGTTTTCAAGCACCCCGTTATGGCGGTGGATACGCATATTTTCCGCCTGGCGAATCGCACCGGTCTGGCTAAAGGTAAAAATGTCCGTGAAGTCGAAGATCGCTTGATGAAAGTGATCCCCAACGAATTCAAACTGGATGCACATCACTGGCTGATCCTGCATGGCCGTTACGTTTGTACCGCCAGAAAACCGCATTGCGATCAATGTATTGTGACCGACCTGTGCGATGAATTTCGTCGCATGCAAACCACCTCCAGGAAAACCGCCTGATGGCAGTTTTCAGTCAGGATCGTGATGCACTGCGCCAGCAATATCATGATGTCTGGCAAAAAATGCAATCCGGTCAAATACTCAGTGCTTTGGAACAAATGATTGCAGATGTCATTGTTTTGCATCCTGAATACCACCAGTTACTCTCCTCCCCGATTCAATCAGGCCAGGAGTATTTTGTGGAAAACGGTGAGACCAATCCCTATCTGCATATGGGCCTGCATATCGCGGTGCATGAACAGATTTCCACCGATCGCCCGGCTGGTATTGTGATCGCTCATCAAAAATTAATGGCTAAAACGGCTGACCCACACGCTGCAGAGCATTTAATGATTGATTGTCTGGCTGAGCAACTTTGGCTGGCTCAGCAGCAACAGCAACCACCCTCAGAAACCGCCTATCTCAGAGCCCTTAAACATTTAGCGGAGAAGTAAACATGCAGGCATTACAGTTTCAGCATGCTCAGCCTATGTCTCAACTGATCCATCAACCGACGCCGAAACCAACCGGTCATGATGTATTAGTTGCCGTGGAAGCCGTCGCCGTAAATCCGGTCGATCTGAAAGTTAAATCAACCATTGATGCTGAATTGACTGGCAAGATTCTTGGTTGGGATGCCGCAGGCACCATCGTAGAAGTAGGCGAAAAATGTCATGATTTTCAGGCCGGAGATAAAGTTTTCTACGCCGGAGATGTTGGCCGTGATGGCTGTTTTGCCTCTCACCAACTGGTGGATTCACGCATTATTGCCAAAGCGCCGCAATCACTTGAGATACATCAATCAGCCGCATTACCGTTAACCAGTCTGACCGCATGGGAAAGTCTGTTTGATCGACTCAGAATTAATGTGGAGAAGGATCTGGGTAAAACCCTGTTAATTATCGGTGCTGCAGGTGGTGTGGGGTCAATGGCAATTCAGCTGGCTAAACAGCTCACCCATCTCAGGGTCATAGCGACCGCTTCGCGTCCGGAAACCACAGAATGGTGTGAAATACTGGGGGCTGATGCCGTGGTCAGCCATCAAGGCTCCTTAACCCACAATTATCAGCAAGCAAACCTGCCAGCGCCGGATTATATTCTGTGTCTGAATGACAGTGATTATTACTATCCGCAAATGGTTGAACTGATTGCGCCACAAGGCCTGATAGCCCTGGTGGTCAGCTTTCAGCAACCTGTGGATTTGAATCTGCTGAAAACCAAAAGTGCCGGGCTGGTCTGGGAATTCATGTTCACCCGTCCCCATTTAAAAACGACAGATATCAGCCAACAAGGACTGATTCTTAAACGTATTGCTGAAATGGCTGATTTAAACCAGTTATATCCAGTATCGCTACAACATTTTGACAATCTGACACCTCAAACACTTGAACAGGCTCATGATTTAGTCAGCCATGGAAAAACAATCGGAAAAATCACGCTCGGGCCGCTGTCTGATGCGTAGCGCGGCTGAGCATATGCCCGTATAATTAGTACCACTATTATGGAGTCAGAGGTAAACCATGCAATCATCTAATTCACCTAAGTACCTGATCGGCAGTTTAATTGTTGTCGCAGTACTGTTCGTCATCGCTAACCTGATTTTGTCCAATATGCTGGCTATTGCTGATGGAGTCATCGAGCCTGAACCCATGGATGCTGAAGCGATTGCTGAAAGATTAAAGCCAGTAGCACGGGAAAACATTGGTGAAGAACAGATTGCAGAGGCTCCTGTTGCTGATGAAACTGAAGATACTGCAGGCAGCGCTGATGAAAATAGCGTTGGCAAGCAAGTAACAACACAGGTTTGTGCTGTCTGTCATGGCACTGGCATGATGAACTCACCGAAAATCGGCAATGCTGCCGACTGGGCTCCACGCATCGAAAAAGGCATGGATACCCTTTACGAACATGCAATTAATGGCTTTAACATGATGCCTGCTCGGGGTGGTAATCCAAAATTGAGCGATGATGAAGTCAAAGCGGCTGTCGATTATATGATTTCATCTGCCGACTGAATTAATCATTTCATAGCCAACAAGTTAAGCCGGTCATTTCCGGCTTAACTTGTTGAGATACATAGCAAAAGAATTTTTGTAGTCATTAAGCCTTATGCTGAACCGATTATCGTCTAGCATTGACAGGGATCACACCAGCCGCCATGAGCTTACTCAGTTTTAATCTTCCAATAGTTGCCTTATTGCCTTTTGCTGCAGCGCCTTTTGCCGCTTGGGCCACGCGGTACAACCGATTAGCCTCTGCCTGGGTTGCTGGGTTAACAACCTTGCTGACGCTGGCCATCTTGTTTCCCTCCATGCAGTTTATCTTTGCTGGCGAAACCCTCATTCAACAATGGTCCTGGCTGCCTTCAATTGGGTTTAATCTCGCTTTTCGTCTGGATGGTCTGGCTCTGCTGTTTGCCTTACTGATCCTGCTGATTGGTCTGCTGATCATCTTTTATGCCCGATATTACCTGTCGGCAAAAGATTCCATGGGGCGTTTTTACGCCTATATGTTGATGTTCATGGGCTCTATGCTGGGCATTGTATTATCCGAAAATCTGTTACAACTGGTGGTGTTCTGGGAACTCACCTCAATCACCTCGTTTCTGCTGATCAGCTACTGGCAGCATCGTCAGGATGCACGCCAGGGTGCTCGTATGGCACTTGCCGTAACAGGTGCTGGTGGTCTGGCATTGCTAGGTGGTGTGTTATTACTCGGGCACATTGTTGGCAGTTATCAATTAAGCGATGTACTGGCTTCCGGGGAGTTAATCAAAGGGCATGATTTATATCTGCCAACTTTAGTGTTGATTCTGCTTGGTGTATTCACCAAATCGGCCCAGTTTCCGTTTCATTTCTGGTTGCCCCATGCCATGGCAGCTCCAACTCCGGTTTCGGCCTATCTGCATTCCGCCACTATGGTGAAAGCCGGTATTTTTTTACTGGCACGATTTTTCCCGGCGCTCTCCGGTACACCAGAATGGATGTGGATGGTAGGCACAGCAGGGATGATCACGCTGCTCCTCGGTGCCTACGTCGCTTTATTCAAACATGATTTAAAGGGTCTGCTGGCTTATTCGACCTTGAGTCATCTTGGCCTCATTACCCTTTTGTTCGGCTTCAGCAGTGAGCTGGCACTGGTTGCCGCGATTTTCCATATCATCAATCATGCTACTTTCAAAGGTTCACTGTTTATGGTTGCCGGCATTATTGATCATGAATCCGGCACCCGTGATATGCGTAAACTCAATGGTCTGTTCAAAATGATGCCGCATACTGCGATGCTGGCGATGATTGCTGCTGCCGCGATGGCCGGTGTACCGCTGTTAAATGGATTCCTCAGCAAAGAGATGTTTTTTGAACAGGCCATCAGTGCATCGGGAACCACATTAGCCGCCTGGACCATTCCGGTATTAGTGACCTTGGCCGCCATTTTCTCAGTCGCTTATTCACTACGGTTTATTCATGATGTTTTCTTCAACGGCGAACCGATTGATTTGCCAAAAACACCCCATGAGCCCCCCAGGTTTATGAAAATTCCGGTCGATATTCTGGTGGTGTTATGTTTACTGGTCGGCGTTGCGCCCATGTTTTTGATCAGCCCAATACTGACCGTTGCCGTAGCTTCAAGTCTGCAAACGGCAGCGCCTGAATTCAGTCTGGCTATCTGGCATGGATTCAACCTGCCGTTAATGATGAGTTTCATTGCTTTGGTATTAGGTGTGGCCGTTTACAGCATGCGCCATCGCTTATTTGCCTGGCACGACAGATGTCTGCATGGCCTCGAGGGTAAAGCGGTTTTTGACTGGGTACTGTGGAAAATCATTCGTCTATCGAAAAAAATTACTGATGCATTTGATCAAACCACCTTACAACCCGCCGTGACCTGGGTTATTGGTGGCGCATTGATGCTGAGTATCATCACCTTCTTCCAGTTCAACTCACCTTTACTTGGCGATCGGGTATTGATGGAAGCCGATGTCATTACCTTTTTAATGTCGGCAGTACTGATTATTGCCAGTATCCTGACAGTAATGCTTCACCATAAACGGCTGGTTTCGCTGATTGCTATCGGGGTTGTCGGTCTGGTGGTGGCTTTAGGCTTTGTGAAGTTTTCAGCACCGGATTTGGCGCTGACCCAGTTATCCGTTGAAGTGGTCACCATTGTCCTGTTGTTATTAGCCTTATTCTTTTTGCCACAACACACGCCACAGGAGCGTAGCTATATTCGTTTCACGCGGGATGGCGTGATTTCTGTAGCGGCTGCAGTGTCGGTATTCTTTTTGACTATGGCCGTACTAAGTCGTGATTATTCACCGATATCCGGCTTCTTTATTGATAACGCCAAACCCGGTGGTGGCGGCACAAATGTGGTCAATGTGATTCTGGTCGATTTCCGTGGCTTTGATACTTTAGGAGAAATCGTCGTGCTGGCATTGGCAGGTATATGTGTCTTTGCCATGCTGGAAGGCCTGAAGCTTGCGGCTCCAGCAAAAGATGTTGATGGTCTGGTCTGGAGTCATGATCCGCATCCACCGATTATGCAGACCCTTACCCGCTTACTGTTTCCACTGATGCTGATGGTGGCAGTGTTTATCTTCCTGCGCGGTCACAACCTTCCGGGCGGTGGATTTATTGCCGGCCTGATCGCTTCGGTTGCTCTTATCTCGCAATATCTTGCCAACGGTATCGACTGGACCAATGAACGCCTGCGGATAGATATGCATCGGGTGATCTGGATTGGCTTGCTGGTTGCCACACTGACCGGTGTTGTCTCTATGTTGATCGGTTATCCGTTCCTGACAACCGCCTTTACTTATTTAACCTGGCCGGTTGTCGGTAAATTTGAAGTGGCCAGTGCCATTGCCTTTGATTTAGGTGTATTCCTGGTCGTCGTGGGGGCCACGGTAATGATTCTGGTCGAACTGGGCAAACTCAGTCACGCCTCGCATCACGTCAAACATGAGGAAGTTAACTAATGGAATGGCTAATTGCCAGCGTCATAGCCGTGATGACCGGTTGCGGCGTGTATCTTACGCTAAGAGCCAGAACCTTCCCGGTAGTACTGGGATTAACCATGCTCGCTTACGCAGTAAATGTTTTTTTATTTACCATGGGTCGTTTGCAAATCGGCTTTCCGGCCGTGATCGATCCGGCCGCCGCTGGATATACTGATCCTTTACCACAAGCCCTGGTATTAACCGCTATCGTGATTGCCTTCGGTATGACCGCATTTCTTATCGTATTGGCATTAAAAGCCCGTAGCGAATTAGGCAATGATCATGTCGACGGGCTGCATCGATCCGACGATGAACTTAAAGCCACCAAGCACAACTCAGCAAAATCTGATTCTGAACGGAGTACATCATGAGTCCGTTTACTATTCTGCCGGTGTTATTACCATTGATTGGTGGCATCTTGCTGTTGATGGCACGTCCAGCCGGTATTCAGACACAACGCATTTTAAGCCTGATATTAATCAGCTTGCTGGTTGGCGTCAGTCTGGTCAGCTTTAAACTGGCAAGCACTGATGTCATGCAAGTGGTTTTACTCGGTAACTGGCAGGCGCCGTTTGGTATCGTCATTGTGCTGGATCGATTATCGGCAATGATGCTGCTACTGACCTCCCTACTGGCTTTAGCCGCATTATGGTATGCCATACGCACCGATACCGATAAGCAGGGACAGCATTTCCATGTTTTGTTCCAGTTACAGCTGTTCGGTCTGAACGGTGCGTTTATGACCGGCGACGTATTTAATCTGTTTGTCTTCTTCGAAGTATTACTGCTCGCCTCTTACGGTTTATTACTTCACGGCGGTGGACGTCTGCGTACCCGCGCCGGTCTGCATTATGTGGTCATCAATCTGGTGGGATCGACGCTGTTCCTGTTCGCTGTCGGTACGCTTTACGGCATTCTAGGCACGCTGAATATTGCCGATATGGCCATTGCGGTGCAAAACGTCTCTGCAGAAGATCAGGGCATTGTCGCCACAGCGGCCGTTTTACTTCTGGTCGTCTTCGGCATTAAAGCAGCGATGTTTCCACTTTATCTGTGGTTGCCAGGCGCTTATGCCTATACCTCGGCCCCAGTGGCTGCTTTGTTTGCCATCATGACCAAAGTCGGTTTGTATTCGATTATCCGTGTTCACGGGACTGTGTTTGGTGAAGCCGCTGGCGATTTAGCGTTTGTGCATATTCAATGGGTATTGTTACTGGGTTTAATCACCCTGGCATTAGCCGCATTAGGTGTACTGGCAGCCAGAGCATTACGCCGTCAGGTCGCCTATTTGATATTAGCGTCGGTGGCGACGTTGATGATTGCTATCGGCATTAATAGCGAAGCCGCATTAACCGCAACATTCTATTATCTTATTCACTCGACTCTGCTCGGTGCAGCTATGTTTTTAATCGCCGACGTGATTCTGAGAGGACGCGGTATCTATGCCGATTCGTTTACCAAAGCCATTCCGGTTGATCGTCCAGTGTTAGTTGGTTCGGTGTTTATGCTGCTGGGGATTGCCTTAACCGGTATGCCACCGCTCTCAGGCTTTTTCGGTAAAGTGATGATTCTGAATTCCGCTCTGGCTCACCCCTGGTTTGCCGCTATTTTAAGTGTGGTATTGATTGGCGGATTAATCATGATCATCGCGGTATGTCGTTCAGGTTCTTTACTGTTTTACAGTGTGCAGAAGGATAAATCGCAACAGACTTCACCTTTGAATAAATCAGCGTTTATTGCCGTGGTGATGCTGATGCTGGTCAGCCCGTTAATGGTGATATTCGCTAAGCCATTAAACAATATGAGTGCTCAAATCGCTGCACAGTTGTACGATCAACAGGCTTATATTAATGCAGTATTAGACACGCTTTCTCATGGAGAAACCGGCAAATGATGTTTCGGCGCGTATTTCCCCATCCTTTACTCACCCTGATTTTATGGGCTATCTGGTTATTACTGAATAACAGCATGGATCCGGGTCATATTGTGCTGGGTGCTGCTCTGGCGATTTTTATACCCTGGTTGACGTCTAGTTACTGGCCGGAACAAATCATCATCCGTCATCCATGGATGTTGGTGCTTTATATTCTGAAAGTCCTGTATGAAATTCTGGTCGCTAACGCGGTGGTCGCTAAATTGATTCTCGGTCCGCAAAAAAGGCTTAACCCCGGCTTCCTGCACTATGAATTGCAATTAACCAGTCCGGTGGGCATCAGCCTGTTAGCCAATACTATTTCATTAACACCGGGCACAGTCAGTTGTGATCTCAGTAAAGATCGTCGGTATTTACTGATTCATGCTTTGCATATTGATGATGTAGCCGAGATCAAAGCTGAAATTCATCGAAAATTTGAGAAGCCATTGCTGGAGATATTTGTCGCATGCTGAATCTGGCCTTATCAATCGCATTTGTTATGGTCGCGATTGCGATCCTGCTGAGTTTTATCCGGCTGATTATCGGTCCCAGTGTGCCGGACAGAATCCTGGCGTTGGATACTTTGTATATCAATACCATTGCCCTGCTGATTCTGCTGGGAATTAACCTGCAGAGTGCCCTGTATTTTGAAGCAGCATTATTGATCGCTGTCATGGGTTTTATGGGAACGCTGGCGCTGAGCAAATATTTGCTGCGCGGCGACATAATGGAATAGAGACGATTATGCTTGAGTGGATATTAGCGATTTTGATTATAGTCGGGGCGTTTTTTACGCTGGTCGGTTCGATTGGTTTATTCAAACTACCTGATTTTTATATGCGCTTACATGGCCCGACCAAAGCCAGTACCCTGGGCGTTGGAGCGATTCTGATTGCCTCAGCGATTCATTTCAGTCTGAAAACAGATGGAGTCAGTCTGCATGAAATTCTGGTGACTTTATTCCTGTTTATCACTGCCCCGGTAAGTGCTCATCTGATGGCTAAAGCGGCCATTCATATTAAAGTCAAACAGGTGGAACGTACCCGCCAGCTTGAAGATTAACGTGTCGGAAATACGCAAGCCCCAAATCTGGGTCGATGCCGATGCCTGTCCGGTAGTGATTAAAGAAATTCTCTACCGCGCTGCCACCCGCACAGAGACTCACACCACTTTTATTGCCAATCACAGTTTACGTTTACCGCCCTCACCGTTTCTCAAATTCCAGCAAGTGCAATCCGGTTTTGATGTAGCCGATAATGAAATTGTCGAACGTCTGATGAAAGGTGATTTGGTCATCACCGCAGATATTCCCCTCGCCGCCGAGGCGATTGAAAAAGGGGCCTTAGCCCTCAACCCCAGAGGCGAACTCTACACCACCGATACCATCAGTGCCCGCCTCACCATGCGTAACTTTATGGAAACCATGCGCAGCAGCGGCGAACAAATGGGTGGCCCGCCAGCCTTTAATCAACGCGACCGGCAGGCCTTTGGCAATCAGCTGGATAAGTGGTTACAGAAAGCCAGGCGTTGAGCTGAACCTGTTATGCAGTCTTGTCTATTGGGTTTATAATTCAAATTAAATCCGGTTTACCCATAGTCTTAATCACAGAGGCGCTAAAGGTAAAACACCATGAATAAATCCAAACGTTCTCAGACAAAGAATCTTAACGTCCCTATTGCCAGTACTGACGACAGCCAGATAATCCTTGAAAACTCAGTTGATGTCAGCAACAAATCAAGTGATGAAAATAATGACCCGTTTAAAGAACGTCGTGATTTGATTCTGACACATAAAGAAGCACAGGCTGCCAGCCCTGATGACATGGCTGCTTGCGGTGAAGAAGATATCGGTGCCGGGCTCGAGTTTCTAGTGACTAAAGACGATCACCATAAGTAACTGCCGCCCGGTTCAACCCACCCCTATTTTATCCCTCTTATTTTTTACTCCCTATCCTTCCACAACGCATAAGCCACGATAACCCAACTCTTGAATCAGCTTACCGCAAAAGCTCGCTTGCGAGGTTTGGCTTAAAGCAATAGAATGCTATTGATTCTCATTACCAAATAACATTCAGGAGCCTTTTGTGAGCAGTGCCCACTCTGTCAGCCACTTTAACGTGCAGGTGCTGTATAGCGAACATCATAACTGGCTGAAATCCTGGCTATATCAACGATTAGGTAACAGTGCAGAAGCCGCCGATCTGACCCAGGATACATTTCTTCGTCTGCTCGGTTTGCCTGCGTCACGTCACTTTTCCAGCAATGAACATGCTCGCAATTTTTTATGTGCTACCGCGAAAAATCTCTGTATTGATCTCTGGCGTCGAAAGGAAATTGAAAAAGCCTGGCACGATACGCTCTCAAGTTATCCCGAAGAAACAGCCCCATCAGCAGAACGCCAGGCGGCAGTGCTGGAAGCTCTGGAAGAAATTAACCTGATGTTAAGTGAGTTACCGACCAAAGCAGCCAAAGCCTTTCTGTTAGCCGTGGTCTGCCAGATGACGGATGCTGAAACAGCGATTCAATTGGGTGTTTCAGATCGCATGGTGCGTAAATACGTGGCAAAGGCCATGTTGGCCTGTCTGACATTACAGGCATCCCAAACCACCCGTGAGCTCATTTCCGAGCCACGTTTATATGGCTGAGCCCTCTCACAAAACACTTGAAGAGGCTGCTGAATGGTATGCCATACTTCGTGATGGCCAAGCCAGTGATGAACATAAGTCCAGTTGGCGTAAATGGCTTGATGCCAAGCCTGAGAATAAAAAGGCCTGGGGGTTCGTGGAAAAAATCAGCCACAATTTCGAAGCGTTGCAACAAACCCCGGACCCGCATGCCACCGCAGACAATCTATACAGTGCCAACCAACGACTACGCCAACGGCGGCGTCTTCTGAGTGGCATGATGAGTATTGCTGTCATTGGTTTTCTCGGCCAACTCAGCTGGAATAAAAAATGGCTCCCCAACAGCGTCATGGCTCTGGCGACTGATTATCACACAGGTGTCGGCCAACAGCGAAATATCACCCTGGCAGATGGCAGCCAAATCTGGCTGAACACGGCTACCGCGATCAATGTGGACTTCTCTGAACAGCAAAGACGTATTCAGTTACTTCATGGCGAGATCTATATTGAAACAGCAAAAGACCTCAACCGTTCCTTCATCGTGGACACAACGCATGGCCGGTTAACCGCTCTCGGCACACAATTTAATGTATTGAACCATCAGAAAGATATCGAACTCGCTGTCTATCAAGGTGCGGTATCCGTTCAAACCAATAATGATCAGCAAGCAAAACTTCAGCAGGGTGAAACAACCCGTTTCAGTACCCACCAGATTCAGCCAAAACAACCTGTCATCACAGCCCGACAAGCCTGGCGACAAGGTCTTTTAGTGGCTGAAGATATGACGCTGAAAGAGCTGATTGCCGAACTCAATCGTTATCAACACCGCTATATCAATATCTCTGATGAGATTGCTCAGCTGAAAGTCTATGGCAGTTTCCCGCTCAGTGATACAGATCGCGTACTGGTTATGCTGACCAGAGTTTTACCCATCCAGGTGCGTCAGGTTTTTCCAGGGTGGATTAAACTGGAACCAAGCCGAAGTTAAATTACAAATAAAATCAACATCTTGCAAGTATTTAAATTATTTTTCAAATAATAGTTCCGGATTTTGACACCTCACCCGTTTCTATCTGTGTAAACACAAAAATAGATGAGGTAATACGAATGGTGAAACAACACCACCACAAACAACCAGCTAAAAACCGGCTCAAACCCCTGGCGCTTTCAATACATATTGTTGCTGTTTCCAGCATGGGGACACTGGGATGGCTTCCTGCTGCACAGGCAGAAACAAGTCAGGCTACGGCTCAAGCCACGCAACAGTTTAATATCCCTGCCGGATCACTGAGTCAGGTACTGGCCCGTTTATCGGCACAGGCCGGCATCTATCTTGTCGGTGCATCAGAGTTAGCCAGTGGCAAAAGCAGTGAAGGTTTGCAAGGCACTTATACAGTTGAAAATGCCCTTGGCCGGATTCTCACCGACAGCGGTCTGGTGGCCGTAGCTCAGGGCGACAATAGTTACGCTTTGCAGGAAATCAATGAACAAGGTCAAAGTGTTACGTTATCTACGATGAAGGTTCAGGGGCTGGGAATGAATGGTTCTGCCGCCAATGCCTATCGGGTTGGCGATGTTTTTGCCGGTGCACTGGGTAATCTTTCCAAACAGAATACGCCATTTACTATCGAAACCTATTCTGAAGATTACATTGCTAATCTGCAGGCCCGATCCTTAGGTGAATTAACTAAATTTGATGCGGCTATCAGCCTATCAGGCAATAATCTGATCACAGAAAATAATGCTTTTTCCATTCGTGGTATCAGCCCGGATTTTGATACCGGACAGAAACTTGACGGAATGAATTTCCGCAGCCGTGCCAAAGACCTGCCGCTGGAACATCTTGAGCGGGTTGAGATCCTCAAAGGTGCCGGTGGTTTCCTTTACGGTTTCGCTGCCCCCGGCGGTATCATCAATTATGTGCTTAAACGCCCGACTGACGAATTCAAGGCCAGTGTATCCACCCAATTAATGGATAGTGGGTTGCTCATGGCCCATGGCGATATCGGTGGGCGTGTCGGTCCAGAGGATATGTTTGGTTATCGCGTCAATGTCGTTAAAGAAGGCGGTGACACCTATGTCGATGACGCTAAGGCCTATCGTAAATCGGCTTCTGTCGCAGTTGATTTACGTATCACGCCGGATCTGACCTGGCAGGCAGATGCACTGGTATCTGAGCGTAAAAGCTATGGCGGCTATTTTTCTATTTCGCCCAACTCGGACGGTTCATTTACTGATCGCACAGTCAGCAACATTGTCAGCCCAATTGACGGTGATAAACGCCTGGTCCCGGACTGGACCCGCTATGAATCGGAACACATTACCACGGGTAGTGATTTAATCTGGCAGGTTAACGATAACTGGAACAATAAACTGTCGTACCGTTACTCCACCAGCTATCGTAATCCGCTGATGCCCATTTTGTATGTCGATGGCGATGGCAACTATTCCGCAACGCTCTACAATTACAACAATCTGTTCAAAAGCTATCAGACACAGAATGTGCTGAGTGGCATCATCGAAACCGGCCCTGTCACCCACAATGTGGCTTTGGGTTTATCGCATACCCGTACCATTTCATCCAATAGCTCTGGTATTGGCACACTGGCGATTCCGCTGGGGTCGGGCAATTTATCTTCCCCGGTTGAATTCGACCGTCCGGTGAGCCATCTGGATAAAAGTGATGCCAGCTTTAACGAGTATTCCAGAATCACCCGTAAAGAAGCTTTTATCTCCGATACGCTCAATGTCGGCGATAGCTGGGATTTTATTCTTGGCGCCCGCTACGGCAGTCTTGAAGATAAATATGGTGATTACAAAGAAAGTGAAATCACACCTTCGGTCGCAGCTATTTATCGGCCAGTCGAATGGCTTTCAATTTACGCCAGTTACGTAGAAGCCTTTGAACAAGGTGCCACTGCACCCAATACTGCAGCCAATGCCGGCGAAGTGTTTGAACCATTAATCAGCAAACAGGTCGAGACCGGCGTTAAGATAGAGCATGATAACTGGTCAGCCAATATGGCGGTATTTCAGCTGCAAAAAGGTCTCACCTACACGGATGGGAATGATGTCTTCAGTCAGGATGGTGAAGCCCGCTACGAAGGACTTGAGATCTCCACCCGAGGCAAACTCAATGAACAATGGCTTGTCGGTGCCAGTGCAATGTGGCTGGATGCCACCAACCGAAAAACTACTGATGAGAGTCTGGAAGGCGAATCGATACAAGGCGTCGCTGACAGACAGTTCCGTTTATACAGTGAATATCAGGTGCCAAATACCCGGTTGACACTCACGGGTGGCGCGCAATACACCAGCAGCATACCGTTGGATAATTTCAACCAGTGGCAAGTGGGCTCGGTAACGTTGTTTGATTTGGGCGCACGCTATGAAATTGACCTCAACAAACAATTGCTGACATTACGATTAAATGTTGAAAACCTGACCGATAAAGCCTATTGGCTGACCTCTGCAGGCAGCTCAAGCATCGCTCAGGGCGCACCACGCACCATCAAACTGGGAGCCCAACTGGACTTCTGACATCTCAACACACCCCGGCAGCCATCACTGTCGGGGTTTCTGCATAATATCTTCATAGGCACACACGATACATTAGATTTTTAAGACCAAATCTACACCAATAAATACTCAAGCTAGATTTGCCATCCTCATGTTATCCACTCAGTTGAAGTGTTAAATAATGTTTTATCACAACATTAAACCTGGATTTGCATCGGACGATTTACCCGTCAAGTCACAGAGATATATTGGCAAAGACTTGCATCTCAACAGAATAAGGTGAAGTTGTTGCCGCTTGTGGTATGACCGCAGGTCCAGCAAGTGTTGCTCCATTCATATTAAAAAGTGTAACAGTAGCCATTAAGAGCATAATGTCTTCTAGAGGACAAAGGCTCGTCTCAGGTTTTCTCAAGGCCTTAAATTCGAAACAATCGAAGTGATAGTTGAGGACATTTCTTTAGATGCAGGTCACAGAGCAAGCAATTGACCTCTTGTATGAAAAAGTACGAGGTCGAACATTTGTTTCGACAAGAATCTAATGGAGCATGGTTACATGAAGAATAAACCGACAACTGAAAACAGCCTATTTAATGAAGGAAAATTAAGTTTAGGCCTTATGTTTCCCCTTGAATCATATCAAGGGGATGTTCCCACTATGGCCGATCAGGAATCATTAGCTTGCTTGGCAGAAGAGGCAGGATTTTCTGCACTTTGGTTTAGAGATGTTCCTTTGCGAGATCCAATGTTCGGCGATGTAGGACAAATTTATGATCCCCTAGTGTATATGGGGTGGATTGCAGCACATACTAAAACAATCAAACTGGCGACAGGCTCGCTCATACTGCCATTAAGACACCCCGTACATCTGGCTAAATCACTAGCATCGCTAAATATACTGAGCAATGGTCGTATTGTAGCGGGTGTTGCATCAGGTGATCGACCAGTTGAGTTTCCCGCTTTTGGGGTTGACCCAGAATTAAGGGGGAAATTGTTTAGAGAGCATTTCGAGACACTTAAAAAATTGCTGTACGATACGTTACCACGTTACAACAATTCTTATGGAGTCTTGGACGGGCGAGCGGACAGTCTGCCTAAGGCAAAAGAAGTGATTCCATTATTTGTCACTGGACATAGCCAACAAAGCTTAGACTGGGTTGCAAAAAATGCAGATGGATGGATTACCTACCCTAGACCACTCGCAATTCATGATCGAATTGTCAAACAGTGGTATCGAATATTGGATGAGAATAATCAACCTTTCAAACCGTTTGCACAGTCTCTCTACGTAGATTTAGTTGCAGATCCAAGCACCCTACCGACTCCCATCCATTTAGGAATCCGTACTGGTATTAAAGCTCTGTTGAATTATTTATTACATCTCAAGGGTGTAGGTGTTAATCACGTTACGATCAACCTCAAGTATGGAAAACGTCCCGCGAAAGAGGTAATTCAGGAATTGGGAGAATATGTCATACCTTCAATTTAGAAGAGACTAATACCCACTCCATAGAACACAGAGTTATCAGTTACAAACATAGTCCACCAAAATCAATTTTGCTGTACCCTACCCTCCCGTCAATTTGTTTTGAAAATAATAAGCACTAGAATAGTGCCTTATTGTTTATCCGCAGTAAGCTTTTTTCGTTTCAGGATTCCGCATGTTTTTTCAAAGAGCCTTATTACCCATTTCATCGTTGTTCTTTTCAATTGCGTTATTGGCAACGGGTTATGGCTTATTGATGACGTTCATCGGCATATTCCTGAAACAGGAAGGCCTCAATGAGGGCGCTATCGGCTTAATCAATTCCGCTTTTTTCCTGGGCGCGATGTTAGCCGCTGTTTTCAGTCAAAAACTGATTGTCACAGTAGGTCATGCACGTAGTTTTTCGGCTTTTTCTGCAATTATGGTCATGGCATTTTTAGGGCACGCCTTATGGTTCGATCCCTGGTTTTGGGCCACATTGCGTTTGGTATCCGGTTTTGCCTTTTATGCCATGTTGATCGTCTTAGAAAGCTGGCTTAATGAAAAAAGCTCCACCGAAGACCGCGGCAAAATTCTGGCGATTTACACCATCGTTTTCTTCCTGGCGTTAGCCTTCGGACAACTGCTGCTTATGCTGGAAATGCCAGCCAATACCATTTTCATTCTGGGTTCCATTCTGGTGCTCTGGTCGCTAATTTTTGTCGCCATCACCCGTGTCTCACAACCGGTTTTAAAACCCTTTGAACGATACAGCATGCCAAAACTGTTATCGATAGCACCGTTGGCATTGGTTGGTAGTTTTATTGGCGGGGTGTTTATTGGCGCGTTTTATACCATGCTACCGCTGTATGTTTTAAATGTGTTTGACCAACCCAAAGTGGTCTCCTTGTTTATGACCATTACCATTCTGGGTGGGCTAATGTCGCAATTACCTGTGGGCATGTTATCGGATCGAATAGGACGCCGGAAAATGCTGGCCTGGTCTGGATTTTTCGGTGCGGGTGTTTTTCTATTAATGCTGGTTTTGCCTTTTATCTGGCGTGAAAGCGTGACGTTGCTTTATACAGTGGGCTTTTTGCTTGGTGTCAGTTTGTTCAGCATTTATCCGTTGAGTGTGGCGCGTGCCAATGATGTGTTTGATGAAAACACAGACCTGGTCGAGATTAGCCGAACCTTGCTGTTTTCGTATGGCTTAGGGTCATTTATCGCACCGTTATTGTTAGGGTTTGTACTGGGATTTTCCGCGATCGCATTCTTTACCGTACTGACATTGTTTGCCTTGGCGTTAGGATATTACGCATTACAAAGCGAGCGAATCTCAGAAGACCATATGAATGTCTATGTTGCCGTTCCAGCCACATCCGGCGATGTGCTCGCCGAAATGGACCCTCGTATGGACGAACAATGGGTTGAAGATCATCGCCCTCATCCTGAACACGCGCATAATTGATTAGGTATCTAGTCTGTTGATAGCTGGTTTTATTTCCGGAGAATCTTCTCCATCGTTTTACCTTTAGCCAGCTCATCAATCAACTTGTCCAGATAACGAATTTTCTGCATCAACGGATCGTCGACTTCTTCAACCCGTACACCACAGACCACGCCTTTTATTAAAGAGCTATTAGGATGAATAGCTGGGGCCTGAGCAAAAAAGGTTTCAAAATCATTTTCCAGTTCGATTTGCTGTTTTAATCCCGCTTGGTCATAACCGGTCAGCCAGCAAATGATTTCATCAACTTCCTCTTTGGTTCGATTTTTTCGTTCTGCCTTTTGAATATAGAGCGGATAGACCTTTGCGAATGGCATAGTGAAGATAGGATGCCTAGGCATTGTCATCCTCAAATAGCGTTGGTCTCATATCAAGTTTGCTGATCCCTTGATTTTTTAATAGTGACTTTAAATAATCTAAATATGCCACTTTTCCCTAATACTTATAAATTCATTTGATATGGCTTCGATTAAAAGTAGCTCCATCTTTAATTCATCAACACTGTAGCGAGTTTCTTTTAAACTTTTGGTTCCAATCATCCCCGGAGCAACATTAATAATTTCTTTATTCTCATGCTGAAAACTCCAGCGACCATGCATAAATGAATTTCTCTTCACTCGAAATTTATCTAATTTTTTAGTCCATGAACTGAAATCAGAAATACACTCTGGGCTAGAAGAAAATTTAATTTCTATAATCTCATTCAGAGCATCAATCTTGCTTTTGAAAGAAAGCCGCTCAACAAGAGGATTCACTGTGTGAAAATTCTCAGCACGAATTAACCACTGAAAACAAAGATTAAGATTAAATTCTAATTGGGATAACGCGAATATTATTTTACCCATGCTCTGACTGGCGATGGATTCTAAGTCGTTCTGTTCATTTGTCATATCAATATCATTATTTATATAAAGTTAAATGGAACTGACCTACTATCTAATCCAAAGATCTCTTATTAAATTTCATGCTGTTCTCGCCATATATTCTGACGGCGCAAGGATGCAGCGTTCTTCAAGATTTCCTTGTAAAGCGAAAAGCCTTGGAGTATCGCGAAATTTAAAGATTCGATATAGATAATAACGAGAGGAATTCTTCTGGGAAAAACGTAATTCATTTGGTGTTACAAAAAATGGCGTGTTCTTTCCGTATTTTGTTGTCTTTGCTTCAATGAAACGATCAGCTCCATTATCATCAAACGAACGAATATCATAACCAGCAGATGGACCAATAGTTATTGAGATTTGTTCTATCTTGTCAGCCAGAGAATCTTTACCCGCACGAATCAAACGAGCACGTTCAAAGTTAATAACAAACTGTTCTCCAGCATCACCTAACAACTGATTTCGAGCTTCACGCTCAAGATAATTTACCCCACCAGGATTATAAATAATCTTGGGTTCTGCAATACCGCTCTCTTTGCGATCTATTGGAGCCGGAGGCTGTTCCAGGGCGGCCAGGAAATCTTCTATAGTCGGAACAGATGGGATGAATGCCGAGTCTTTCTCAAATAGCAGCTGAATCTCAGGATGCCTCTCAAGGTAATCTGTAATTGCGAGAGGTAAAAGAGAGCGTTGATAATTGAATCGGGGTTTATAACCGTCAATGTATGGAATACCCATTTCGATCAAAACGGCGCTAATATTCTGATGTTTTAACTCGATCGATCCATCCGTGCGGTTATTCAGCTGTTCAATCAGAGCTCGACGATGCTCTGATTTATTAAACTTTTGACCAGAGAGTTCAAGTCGAAGCATCCTGAAGTAATCTTCAACAGCCGCCTCAACTTCCGAATCTGACCAGTTGTTAGCCATCGATATTATTTAACCACTCTGAGAATATTGGATTTATAGTCATCGAATTTGTAAAGTTTTCTTTTCATACGTTCCAAATTTTCTATTTAAGCTAACAAAACTTCATATCAAGTTGGCTAACCCCTTGCTCTTTTGCTTTTACCCACGATCTCGGCGCCCGGAAATTATGGATAGGATATTTACTACAGCATTCGTTGATTCAGCACTCAGCGCAGCTAACCTAAAATCAGCTGTACGTCTGTGAATGAGATCATTTGCCAAATCAAGAGAAGCCTTAGCGTGGCGCCTTATATTTTCGTTACTTTTACCCGGCAAAACATACGATATGTATGCCTCAAGCATTCTCTTTGCGTCGGTTTTCGATAGCACTGTCCCGTCAGTAGAAGGGTGTAACTCCGAGACATAAACCGCTTGTGCAAGCGAGATTAAGGTTTCTCTTGCTAGCAACCCAATACCTTGAAATTGCTCCTCAGAGCTTGCCTGAGCCAAGCGTAGCTTGATTTCCCCCATGCTTCGATCTACTCGATTCCAGCCGGTAGGCTCTTCAAATAATGGATTTATAGATGCTGTTTTCATACCTTTAATTGTTTCAATTATCGTAGAAAACATATCGGACACGAATGCCCGCCTAGATTGGTATGTAGGTAAAGACCCATCACTCCACTTACCATACCACTCCCATAAATCTTTAAATGGATTAGGGTTGTCCAATCCCCTCTCTCTAAGGGCTTCAGAAATTTCTGGTTGGTTTGACTGGTATTCGGTATTTACATCTTGAATTCTGGCGCCACCAGTAGACACAGAAACCATTACACTCTTTTGAGCTTCAAGCAACGTCACTAAATCTTCATGTGATATTTTGTATGCCTTACCGTGGATTTCATCAACTAATTCAGGAGAAATAACCACTTCACCGACCCAAGATTCCGGGTAAGAGCGAAACAAAGTTTCAGCTTTGTTCTTTATGCTTTGCTCAATGGTCTGAATTTCTAGTTCAATATTCGAATAAAGCTCTAATGGAACCCTGCAGTAAATTCCATAAATTGTCGTTCCGCCATTCCAGTTATCATATCCACTTACCTCGATATTTGCCTTTCCCTGAGATAACACCTGAAATTCAGGCGCAAGATTTTCTCTTTTAAAAAGATTTGCCAAGGTTACGATAATTCTTCTGGAATCTTGTATTAGTGGGTCCATGTTCTTGTAGTGTTAACTCCTTTCTAAAAAAGAGGTCTCTGACCCTATTGATCGACAACTGGCTCAAAAGCTTGATTCAATTGACACTGACCCTATTGATCTTGATCTTTTTATCTTGTTATTTTTTATTTTGAGCGTAAATATCCACTTGAATTTATTTTTATTGCATCTCAACACCATCGCCAACGGCCTTCAAATAAGAGTCCAAATCTATTTCATTTAGTTCGTGCTTTTGAATCAACTTTTCAAACTTGCTCCCGTATTCTGTATGTTTTACTTCCTCTATACCTGTGCCCTTCTTGTAGATATTCAAACCATTGGCTAAAACATCGAATTCATCGGGACTTAGCGACTGTAATTTGAGTGAAGATATAAGTGAAACATGACTTTTATCGGGATGCGCTGCAACAACAAAAAGCTTCAAGGAATCAACACTCGATCGATTTTTCTCCAAGGTATTATCTAACTTATCAATATGCGTTCCAAATTGTAGGTTCAATTCATCTAATCTTTTTGCCAATATTTCAGATTGGCTTTTGAGGGTATTTTCAAGTGTTTGAATTCTGATCTGATTCTCTTTTACGACAAGAATATAACCAGCAATTCCAAGAATAAACGATGCCACTATGGTTGTTCCTACAGCAATGCCTATTTGCTTTAATGAGTCAGACATTTATCCGCTCCTTATTAGAGGATTAGTTTAGGGTCAGGGTAAAAACTCAACCTTCTTTAGTTTCTACAACGATCCTAAAGATCCAAAGATCGAAACCATAATCTCGCGATGTCTTTTCAGGGAATCTGATTTCTGAACTAATGATGCTGCAATGAGCTTTAATAGAATCTTTGAATCTACTCATTTATATCTCTTGATAATAGTTAACAACAAACGTGAGGCACTAAGGCTCAAAGTAATGATGCGCTGTTTTCCCCCACACCCGTTGCATGGAGGCTATTCTGTCGGTAACACAATAACATCTAAACCCTCTATAGCTGGAGGCAATGATCCAAAAGACTTTTTGCTTCCAGCCTTCTTTTCAAATACTGGGTTAATATCACCACATTGGTATTTCATAGAGAGATTTAAGTCCTTATCCCAACCATCTGGGGCGGGAGGAAGTTGCACACTATTTATTACAATGTTTTTATCAAGCGCTTTAGATAGGTTTGTTACAGTTTCAGTTATCGACTCCTCAAGCAATCCTATGATTTTATTGCTTGGATCTCCGTATAGTCTATGAAGGCCAAGAGAATCTTTACGTGAAATGAGTTCATCCTTGCTTCTTGATATCAACTTTTCTTGATTTCTGAACCAAGATTTATCAAGAGTAAAAGCTTTCATAATCTTAATTTCAGAGGACAATACATCGAGTTTCGAAACTTCAATATTCCACTTCTCTGGAGCCACTCCTTCAGCGCTAACCCTTTTCAAGGAAACATTTGCTGCATCAATACCGTATTGAAAACTATAACCAGTTAAAAATAACGCCTTCCAATGATTTATCCCTAGACCCTTTTCTTCACAAATATAGAAATACTCGGCCATGTCATCTCTTGCCAAGTTGAACTTAGATTGTTTCGTTGCCTGCTCCAATGTCATGTGGATTTTTTCAGTAGGATCTGGCTGAAGCCAATCTTTTACAAACCAGCCGATTGCTAATCCTATTAGTACCAAAATCACATAAAATATTTCTTTCATGGTGCCCACCTTGCCGTAGCTAAAAGCATGTTGGAGAAGTCATAGACTTCATAGTAACTATTAACGTGAAGGGGTCATAAATTGAACCTGGACTTCACAGACGAATTTTAAGAAATTAAATCTAAATAAATTCTTTTGAGTGATTTTGAAGATTTGAATTAATCGTGAATGATTGACGATTAATTTTCTGCCCGAACAGGCTTTGAATGCAGTTGGTGCAAGCTGGATATCCATATCGACCACCAAAATGTGAGATACGTCACAATTTAAACCGTTTTTTTAAATAACACAACCCTCTGATTTACCTCAGATAGTTAATGAAATATAGATGAGATTGAGTTCATCAGATGAGGCAAATACTGGTCAGATAACAATTCAAAATTATTCTCTGTGCGCCCTCCGTGTCTCTGTGGTTTATTTTCAAAAAACTGATGTGTTAGTAAATCACGAACAAAAAAATGGCCCAGTTTTAATTCAACTGAGCCATTGTTATTAGGCCAGATGTTATTAATGGCCCAAATTCAAATATCCACTTCTTCAAAAAGTTCTGGCACTTCGGCATCCCAGCCGAATTTCTCGGTGATGTGCTTACGCATAGTGTCGCTGGCAACGACTTCGCCGTGGGTGACATAAACCTTATCCGGCTTGAGGTTGCCCTGCCCCAACCAGGTCAGGATTTCGTTGTAATCACCGTGGGCGGACATGGAATCCATGTTATGGATTTCGGCTTTTACCGGCCAGTATGCACCATGGATTTTGACTGTTTGGGCACCATTGACCAACGCATCACCACGGGTGCCCGGGGCCTGAAAGCCCGCGAAGACAATGCTGTTACGTGGATTGGGTAACAAAGTTTTAAGATGATGTAATACCCGACCGCCGGAGGCCATACCACTTGCCGATACAATCACGCAGGGATAACGCATGGCATCCAGTTCGATGGACTCATCTACGGTACGGATGTACTGAGTTTGATCATCAATCAGCGCGCACTGGCTTTGGTCCAGCTTATGTTCTTTGTGGTGTTTGATGAAAGCCTCAGTGGCCTTAATCGCCATCGGGCTGTTCAGGTAGACCGGCATTTCGGGGATTCTGCCTTCTTCCATCAGTTTATGCACCACATAAAGCAGCATTTGTGCCCGGCCAACGGCAAAGGCTGGCATCAGCGTGATACCGCCGCGGCCAGAAGTTTTAGTAATGATATCAGCGAGTTCAGCTTCCGGATCTGAATCACCATGAAGACGGTCGCCGTAGGTGGACTCGCATACCAGTACATCAGCGTGCTGCAGTGGTTCCGGCGGACGCATGATAATGTCGTTTTGTCGTCCCACATCACCTGTAAAGACTACTGTGCGATCTGAACCTTTGTGATGAACATGCACACAGGATGAGCCGAGAATATGCCCCGCTGGCGTGAAGCTGACTTCAAAGCCTTTTACCGGCTCAAACGTCTCGTGATAATGCAGGGATTCGAAGTGTGTTAACGCTTGTCTGGCATCTTTTTCGGTAAATAGCGGTTCCGGGCTCTCGTGTTTTGAGAACTTCTTGCGAAAAGCATATTTGGCATCTTCTTCCTGCAGATAACCGGCATCGGGCAACAGCACATTACATAACTCATGGGTGGCCTTGGTGCAGTAGATTTTGCCTTTAAAGCCGTTTTTGACCAGTGCTGGCAGATAGCCGGAATGATCTATATGAGCATGCGTCAGTACCACGGCATTGATGGTTGAAGGATCGACCGGAAACGGTGCCCAGTTCCGTCGCCGCAAGGTTTTCACCCCTTGATACAAGCCACAATCCACCAGCAATCGGTGATTATCATCAGAAAGCAGGTAACGGGAACCGGTTACTGTGCTGGTACCACCGAGAAATCGAAGTTTCATATGCGTGTGATCCTTGTCTGACAAATACTGTTTTTAGCTAGAGTACAGTTTACTGGGGTTAGACATACAAACTGTTGATATGGGTCAAATCTTTGGTGGACGTCTTTATTCTCAATTTATACGCTAAACATAGAAATGTACCGTATCACTACTTTCATAAACTTGTCAGATATTGACCATATTGATGCAGATTAACTGTAACTCTATTGATTTGTAGTAACGTCTAATTGAAAAAACATTTACTTGTTGTGATGCAAGCGCGTGGTTATTGAACCGCATCTGTTCTGACTAAATTCCACCAATCAAAGCGTTTCACTTTGCTATTACAGCAAGATAGATGTCCTCTTTAATAACCTTAAGGAATCCACATCATGACACTACAGCAAATAAATCAACAAAGAGCAGCTAGTATTTCGACGATTATCGCCGCTTCTGAAAAGTCTGAAGATGAAAAATCGCCTCAGGTTCCTGATCCTTCCGAAGGCACTTATCAGCCGGCAGATGACCCGGATGATGATAAACAGAAAGAGGCCGAAGAGGCTCCACCTATGCCGCAGCCTCCCACTCCGCCATGAGCACCTAGTCAACAGGAATGCATAAAAAAAGGCCCCGTTTGTATTAAAAACGAGGCCTTTTTTATGCTGCTAGAGCATTAATGGTGATGATGATCACCCGTGCCATCCACCACGGTCACATACGGTGCTGGATATTGCAGAGTGGATTGACCATGGCCGCCGTGGCCAGCATGAGCTGAATGATCCATTTCACTATCTTCCTCAGTCATATCCATCTGAGGATCATGGTGGTGTTGATGGGCTGAGTGATCGGTTTCAGCTTTTGTCTGACCATGTTGATGTCGATGACCTTTATGATCACTATGGTCGCCGGAATGCTCAGATTCACCTTTAGTTTGGCCATGCTGGTGTTGATGCTGATGCGCTTTATGCTGACTGTGATCACCTGATGGATCTGATTGCTGATCCATCTCATCATGTTGTTGATGTAATTCATCTTCTTCAAAATCCATTTCACGATATTGACCCTGCACTTGTCCCCGGGTTTCGACGGTTGCTTCGGCAATTTGATCCCAATGTAATTCGCCTGATTCGCATTTCTGCGTGACCGGAAAAGTCAGCACGCTGGTGGCACCCACACCAATCCGCCCGCGGAAAATAAATTCATCAAAATGAATATCACTTAAGGTATTACCTGACCAGGTAATCTGCCGAACAGCTTCGGTTATCTCAACCCCATCCTTAAAGAATGGGCGTTCAACCGGCTTTTTGACGACTTCCAGCTGCCAGCCCGCTTTGGGCATGGGTTGCACAAATTGCAGACCTTCCGGAATATTAACCGTGATGCGGGTAGTCCCCGATCCATCACAACCCGCGGTTACTGCCAGGACGCCCTTGTAATAACTGCCACTTTCCGCCTGAGTCTGCTCGAGAAACACTTGAGCATTTGCCAAACCGGGTATCAACATCGCCAAGCACAAAAGTTTATTTTTCATCATTTTTCCAACCTGATTTCCATTGTGGGTTAGCACCCGTTTTGTTTTATCCGAGTGGTATTACTTAAGCATATCCCGAATATTGGATAAATGCGCTTTGCCACGCTCTTTTCGTTCTTCCGGATCAACCTGAGTTTTTTCGGTCATCCAGATCAAATCTTCTGGCGGTAACTCGCGAAGAAAACGACTTTCTTCACAGTCCACCTTTTCACCGTAACGTTTACGGGTATTGGCCAGCGTCATCACCAGACTGCGTTGTGCCCTTGTGATGCCAACGTAGGCCAGACGCCGTTCTTCCTCGATGGAATCCTCTTCAATACTGGTTCGATGCGGCAGGATTTCTTCTTCCATTCCGACAATGAATACATGCGGAAATTCCAGCCCTTTCGCCGCATGCAATGTCATCAGATGCACCGCATCGGCCTGATTTTCATCAGCCTGCCGGTCCATGATATCCATCAACGTTAAACGTGCCGCAATATCGCCAATCGATTTTTCTTCGGTGTCCTGATCAATCATTCGCTCGATCCAGCTGACCAGTTCATCGACATTTTCCATACGTCGATTGGCTTTATTCGGATCGCCACTGACTTCTTCCAGCCAGCCGCGGTAATTGATCTCCTCGATCATATCCTTGATCGCATCCAGCAGATTGCCACGGGCAGCACGATCGGAAATATCAATCAGCCAGCGGGTAAAGACTTCCAGGTTCTGCACTGATTTAGCTGGCAGACTTTCAGCCAGTCCCATTTCAAAACAGGCACCAAACATGCTGGTGTTACGTTTGGCAGCATATTCTCCAAGCGCCTGTAAGGTAGATGAACCGATACCTCGACGTGGCGTGTTAATGACTCGTAAAAAGGCATTATCATCATCCTGATTGGCCAGCAGGCGCAGATAGGCCATGATGTCTTTGACTTCAACCCGCGAGAAAAACGAGGTGCCACCGGTCAGAAAATACGGCACGTTATGTTCACGTAACACTTTTTCCAGCGAACGGGATTGATGATTGCTGCGATACAGAATCGCATAGTCCTTGAAACTGGCCTGGTGTTTGAGCTTGTGATAAAGCAGCTCGGAAATAACTTTTTCTGATTCATGTTCGTCATCACGACAGCCAATCACCCGAATCGCATCACCCTCACCCATCGCACTCCACAGTTTCTTTTCAAAAATATGGGGGTTATGACTTATCAATGTATTGGCGACTCGTAAGATACGGCCCATCGACCGATAATTCTGTTCGAGTTTAATCAACTTTAATCGTGGAAAGTCAGTTTGCAGTTGCACCAGATTTTCTGGTCGGGCGCCACGCCAGGAATAGACTGATTGATCATCGTCACCTACTACGGTGAGCTTTTCACGGATGCCGACCAGTTGTTTAACCAGTTCATACTGACAACCGTTGGTATCCTGATATTCATCCACCAGCAGATAGTGAATTTTGGCCTGCCATTTTTGTAACACATCACGATGTTCGCGAAACAGAATGACTGGCTTTAAAATCAGATCATCAAAATCCACAGCGTTATAGGCCTGCAATGCCTGCACATAGCGCGGATAGACCCTGGCAGCGAATTCTTCCTGAGCACCGTCGGCAATCTGGGCCGCCTGCTCGGGCAAAATTAATTGGTTTTTCCAGTTTGAAATCAGGTTTTGGACTTCCTGTGCATGATCGCTGTCAGCCGCAAAATCACGTCCCATCAGATCGCGAAAAACCGCCAAAGAATCCTGGGCATCAAAAATGGAAAAGCCGGGACGATAGCCTAGCGATTTTCCATCACGCCGCAGGATATTCAAACCAAGCGTATGGAATGTGGATACCATCAAACCTCGCGCTGAGGCTTGTCGGGTAGACATCAAATCAGCAACCCGCTCCTTCATCTCACGAGCAGCTTTATTGGTAAAGGTTACGGCAGCGATATTGCTGGCTTTCATACCGCATTGCTCGATCAGATAGGCAATCTTGCGGGTAATCACCCGCGTCTTACCACTGCCGGCACCGGCTAATACTAACAACGGTCCATCGATGTAACGCACAGCTTCCCGCTGTTGCGGATTGAGATCTTTCACTAAATATTAATTCGCTGTGTCGAGGCGTCGATAGCCGATGGCTTCTGTTAAATGGACTGTTTGAATGTCGGGTGAACCGGCCAAATCAGCAATGGTACGGGCCACTTTTAAAATACGATGATAGGCACGGGCCGACAGACCAAAACGACTGATGGCTTTTTCTACTAGTTGAAAATCCTGATCTGACAAGGTGCAAAAAACCTCTAGTTCTTTATGTTGCAGGGACGCATTGGCTTTGTTGGCACGATCAAGTTGAATCTGCCGTGCCTGAATCACCCGCTGACGAACCTTTTCACTGGACTCAGGAGGAACATCATCAGGCTGAGGCCGCAACAGTTTTTTATCCACTGCCGGCACCTCCATCAACATATCAATGCGATCCAATAACGGGCCGGAGATCTTACCACGGTAGCGTCTGACTTGCTCTTCTGTGCAATGACATCTTGCCTGCCCCAGATAACCGCAGGGACAGGGGTTCATCGCAGCAACCAATTGAAATTGTGAAGGAAATTCCGCCTGATTGGCAGCACGGGATATCGTTATTTTTCCGGATTCAATTGGTTCTCTTAATACTTCCAATACTTTACGGTCATATTCCGGCAATTCATCAAGAAATAAGACACCGTTGTTTGCTAAAGAAATTTCACCCGGTTTAGGCTGACTGCCACCACCAACCAAAGCTACCGCCGAAGTTGTGTGATGCGGTGCCCGAAAAGGACGCTGCATCCAGTTTTCTACCTGAAACCCTGCAGAAGAGATTGAATGGATTGTCGCCGTTTCAATGGCTTCCAGCTCACTCATTGGCGGCAGAATGCCCGGTAAACGACTGGCCAGCATAGTTTTACCCGTACCGGGAGGTCCAGCGAAAAGTAGGCTATGCGAGCCAGCAGCCGCAATTTCCAATGCCCGCCTTGCTGATGCCTGACCACGCACATCGGCTAAATCAGCATAGTTATTTTGACTTTGCTGTTGTTTATTCAGATTGGGCGATAAACGTAATTGATCATGCAAATGTGCACAGACTTCCAATAAAGTCTTCGCAGCAAAACTCTCACCCTGTTCAGTAAGCGCCGCCTCTTCCGCATTCTCAAACGGCACCATTAATTGTCGGTTGGCCTCAGACGTCGCTAACGCAGTAGGTAACACACCCCGAACCGCACGTAATTCACCGGTCAGACCCAACTCACCGATAAACTCCATGTTGCTTAATGATTGCACCGGAATTTGATTGGAAGCCGCCAGAATGCCCAAGGCAATTGGTAAATCAAACCGACCACCTTCTTTGGGCAAATCTGCAGGAGCCAGGTTGATGGTGATGCGTTGCTGAGGAAAAGTGAACTGAGAGTTTATCAACGCCGAACGAACGCGATCCTTGCTTTCCTTGACCGCCGTTTCCGCCATACCCACAATCGACAGACTGGGCAGACCATTGGAAAGATGCACTTCAACCGTCACTGCCTGAGCATAAATACCGGTCAAAGCACGACTGTAAACCGTGGCAATACTCATATTCCTTCCCTGGAAAATTAGTTTAAATTGATTCTAGCGGATATAAGCCAGAGGATGAAGTTCAATCCTGGCTTAATCAAAACGGGTTATCAGTTTCTATCGAAATGTTTATTTGGTTATCAGCCAGTTTTCCAACCTCAATGCTTCAACTCGTTCGAATTCGCGGATATTGTTAGTGACTAAGGTCAGTCCTTCGCTTCGAGCATGACCCGCAATATGTATATCGTTCACGCCTATGGGCGTACCTTTACTTTCCAATTTAGCCCTAATATCGCCGTAATGTGACGCCGCTTTAATACCGTATTCCATTACTTCCAAACGCGAAACAAAGTCTTCGACTACTTTTAGATTATGCTCAGTTCGTTCACTTTTTTCTGCACCATGCAGCAATTCAGCCATAGTGATGCTGCTGATACACATTTGTCCTGCATGCCGATTAAAAATATCTAAAACTTCAATTGGCCTACGCTTTATGACATAAATCACGATATTGGTGTCGAGCATATATTTAATCATCAAACGATTCCCGTTCAGTTTGATGCTGGTCTGCTCGTTCAGTCATAAAGTCATCCGTCACAGTCTGTTGTGCCAGGAAAAAGCTATCCCACGTATTATCGACCGGCGACAATACCCTTTCTGAACCTAACACCCGAACCGTAACGCGTTTAATACCCTCTGGGAATCGTGTTTCTGCAGGCAGCCTCACTGCTTGAGTTTTATTGTTTTCGAATACTGATCCTGTAGCCATAAATTGCTCTCCAAAATGTATAGAGTCATTGTATATATAATACAATATATACATCAAGACTATATACAAATTTATTGTTTTTTAGTTAAAAAATTAATTAAACCTGTTTTCACCTTCACACTATTTTCACGTTTTATTTTTTAGGGTCTTTCAGAGTCGTTTTTCCAAACCGCGAATAAATCGTCTAGCTAATTTTTCCTACAGTCGTTTTATATCGTTGCCGTTTCGCATCCTTGGTAAAGCATTTTTGAACCAAAGGTTATCCATCACACAATCAGCATAGATTCACGGAAGACCTTAATAAAACACGGAGAAATCATGCTTCAACGTCGATTGAGCAGCGCTATTTCCACCATTCTTCTTCTCACTTCCACCAGCCTCGCAGCGGATCAGATTCTGCTTGATGATGGCAGTATTCTTAAAGGGTCTATCAAACAGATTTCTGAAGGCAAAGTCATTATGGATACCGCTTTTGCCGATGAAGTCACCGTTGATTTCAGTCGGGTAACGCAAATCAGTACCGATCAGAAACACCTGATTGAACTGGATAGCAGTGACCGGGTTCTGGGTCAGCTGACGGTTAATGAACAGGGCCAGCATCAATTGACTGGTACAGCGTTTGGCACAGTGGATATTGATCCGAAACGCATTAATACACTGTGGGAAACCGATGCGGTGCAACCGCAAACTGCGGCAATGGAACAGCAATATCAGCAGAAAATTGAGCAAATCAAAACCGCTCAGGCGCAGGAGAAAGCCGAGCTGGAAGAAACTTACACAGCCGAAGTGCAGCAACTTCGGGCAGAACGTGAAGCCTTGCTGGATCCGTGGAGTGGAAGTCTGGCATTTGGTGTACAAGGTGCCAGTGGTAACACTGACAGAATGGCGGTCACTGGCCGAGGGGAACTGCATCGGGAAACAGCAAATGAAAGACTGGGCATGTATCTGGAAATCAACTACGCCAAGGAAGATGACGAGCAGACCGAAAATGAAAAACTGGCCGGAATCAAACTGGAACGTGATATCAGTGAAAACTATTTTGCCCGTGGCAGTGCTGATTTTGAGATTGATGATTTTGAAGAGCTGGATTTACGAGCGATTACCACAGCCAGTCTGGGGCGATTTTTTATTCGTGAACCGGATTTAATCTTCAAAGGCTTTGCCGGTGTCGGTTATCGTTTTGAAAGTTACTCTGATGGCACCACCGAAAAAGATCCAACCGGTGTTCTCGGCTATGAGACCAACTATAACCTCAATAGCCGTTTAAATCTGTTTCACGATTTGACCTACTATCCATCCTTCAGCAGCCCAGGCCAAAACTATTTATTAGTCACTAATTTTGGTGCTGAAATGCCGATTACCAATGACGAAGCCTGGAAGTTACGGGCAAGCCTGAGAAGCCAGTACAACAGCCAACCTGCATTAGATGCTGAAACAACGGATACCAACTATCGGCTGAATCTGGTGTATGACTGGGATTAACTCAGCGTATTTTGTACCATCGCGTTTTGCAGTAAATGTTCAACAAACCCCGGCCGTTTATACTGAACGGTCGGGTGTTGACGCCAGACCAGCTGAATAGACTTTTGCAGCGTATTATCCTCCAGAGGGATGGCCGTTAAACTTCCGTGTCTGACTTCATCCACTACCGCAGAAGCAAATACCAGTGAGATGCCTAAACCGGCTCTGACCGCCTGTTTGACTGCCTCAGTGCTGCCCAACTGCATCGTGATGCTGGGCATCTGCTGAAATTCATGCAGATAGTTTTTCAGTAAACGACCGGTGCCACTGCCGGATTCACCGCCAATTAAATTCAACCCTGCCAGCATGGATTTCGTGATAACCGGCAGCTTTGCCAACGGATGTGTGGGTGGTGCAATCAACACCAACGGTTCCGTTTTCCAGATATGCGATTCAAATCCGGCTTTAGGTGACCACCACTCCATCAATGCCATATCAATTTCAGCATTTTCCAGTTTTTCGGCAATGCTTGGATTCGCATCAATCAGCAGATCCAGTTTTTCCTGCTCCAGTGATTGACTGCTGAGGTAATCCTGCAAATAGGGTTGCAACAGATAAATACCGATGTTGGAACTGGCCCCTACTTTTACAGAGGGTGTCGTCAGCATCGCCTGTAAAGCCCGATCGTGGAGACGTAACATGCTCTCCGCATAAGGCAACAGACGCAATGCGTGCTCGGTTGGCTGACATCCGCTTCGGCCACGTTGAATCAATGATACTGACAGCATGTCTTCCAATTTTTGAATGTGCTGAGTTACCGTCGGTTGCGCCAATCCCAATTCAATAGCAGCCGCCTGAAAACTGTGTTGTTCAATCACCGTTATCAAACTTTTCAGCCAGACTAGATTGAGCATGATTGTTTCCTTTCTATGCGTATTTGATTGGCTGGATCCAATGGCTGCCCGTCATGCAATACCCTGAGGATATTTTCAGCAGCACGTTTTTCAATGGCCAGACGAATATTGCTTACCGCCGAACCGATATGTGCTGTAAACAACGTATTGGGATGTGCTAAGAAGTTGGGATCGATCTCATTGGGTCGATCGTCACGGGCCCAATCTTCCATTTCAAACACATCACTGGCATAACCGGCTAAGTGACCACTCTCCAGCAATCGCAAAATAGCAGCTTCATCAACCACCGATCCACGACAGGGGTTCACCAGAAAAGATCCCGGCTGCATCTGCTGTAAACGCTGTTGATTCATCAGATGCTTGGTTTGTGAGTTTAATGGCAATGCCATAATGACGATATTTGCCTTGGCAAGCGCTTCATCCAGAGTCATAAACTCAAGATTTAATGCATCCTGCTGCTCAGCAGATAATGCTTGTTGATCGGTATAAACCAGCTTAGCGTCCCAACCATTAAGCCGTTGAGCAATGGCCTGTCCAATGGCCCCCATACCGATAATGGCAATGGTTGAACCTTCCACACCCAGTCCGTAAAACTGTGGACGCCAGCCTTTAAAATAGCCGCTTCGAACATGCTCATCTGCTGCCCGGATATGCCTTATCAGGCCAACCATCAGACCGATCGTCAGTTCGGCAGTAGGAACTGTCAGCAAATCCGGTACAAAGGTCAGCCAGACATCATTTGCAGTGCAGGCATCGACATCAAAGTTGTCATAGCCTTTTAATGCCGCACCAATCACTTTCAGATTCGGACAGGCTTTCAGGAAGTCTGCATCCACTCTATCCGGCATAAACACCATCAGTGCGTCAGCATCATGTGCCAGTTGCATAGTATCGTTTCGGGACAAACTGAAAGTCGTCTGATTGGTTATCAAATCACAATGCGGCGCCAGCATTTGCAGCACTTCATCGTGTACTTTATGGGTAATCACCAGTTTGGGTTTCATTGTCATCCCTTACTTGAATTTTTTGCGTAACACACCGCTTAACGCGTCAACTAATGTGACCATCAGCAGAATCACCAGCAGGATCGCAAATACTTCCTGATATTGCATGATGCGTAATGAGCCCATCAGCTCAAAGCCGATACCACCGGCACCGACCATGCCCATGACTGTGGAAGCACGGAAGTTATATTCCCAGCGATAAATCGCCACATCGGCAAACTGCGGCATCACCTGTGGCAGAATCGCGTGATATAACACCTGCATCGGCGATGCACCGGCTGCACGGGCGGCTTCAACCGGAGCTTCATCCACATGTTCAATCGCTTCGGCAAAAAATTTACCGACCATACCAATTGAATGTAATGCCAATGCCAATACACCCGGCAACGCACCAAAGCCCACTGCGGCCACGAAAATAATACCCATGATCAGTTCAGGCACCGATCGCAGTGCATTTAACACAATACGTGACAGCTGAAATACCAGACCATGTGGCGCTGTATTGCGTGCGGCCAGAAACGCCATCGGAACCGAAAACATCACAGCTATTGCCGTTCCGGCAATACTCATTGCCAGCGTATCTAACAATGGGGAAAACCAGTTACGGATATTGGTAAAGTCAGGGGGAAACGACTCACCAGCCAGGGTGCCAATCGCTGGCAGACCATTTGCCAGTAATTCAAAGTTAAGTACATTCACATACCAGGCAGCCAGCAGAATGATGGCCAGTAAGGCCATCACCTGCAGAGTTTGTTTTTTCCAGCGCTGGCTGTAACGTTTCAGTGCATCTTGATGTGTAATGACTTGCGTACTCATAAAACGTCCTTACATCGTGGAAAAATCAAGATTGAGTAATTTGCCCATATCGCGAATCACGTCATAATCAGCGTCGGTAATCGGTGCAAACCCTTCGGCTTTAAAGTTCTTCAGCACTTCTTCATCATCCAGACTGACAAACGCATCTCTGATGTTAGCTTTCAAATCATCATTCAGATTAGAGCGCATTGCCCATGGGTACTGCGGATAAGGTTTGCTGTGTCCCAACACTTTTACCCTGGCCGGATCAATCAGCTTGCGTTCCACCACGAAGTTGAAAATCACTTCAGACAAACCACCGGCATCGGCATTACCGTTAGCGACATTCACGGCAACCGCATCGTGAGTACCGACAAAATGCTGTTCATAATCGGTGTCGGCTTCGATGCCGCCTTGTTCAATTAATACCGTTTTAGGAATCAAATGACTGGAGGTTGAAGCACGATCGCCATAAGCCATTTTTTTACCTTTGATATCGGCATAGGATTCAATGCCCGAATCGGCATTGGCAATAATGATTGATCGATACGTTGGTACCCCATCAATCACCATCGCGGCGAACGGCTCGATATCACTTTTTGATTTGGCCATGACATAAGAAAGCGGGCCAAAGTACGCCAAATCAATACGTCCAAAACGCATGGCTTCAATCATTGAGGAATAATCGGTGGTAACAATCAGTTCTACTTTTTTATTCAGCGTTGTTTCAAGATAATCTTTTAAAGGTTGATTACGCTTGATGAGTTCTGACGCATTTTCATCGGGAAGTAAAGCGACTTTCAGGATATCCGGATCAGCGTCTGCAGCCATACTTGGTGCTATAGCTGTCACTAGCATGGATGTGGCTAACAGTAATTGTTTAAACAGTTTCATCAGGCAATCTCCAGTTGTGTTGCAGTTTTAGTGGGTAAGTTTTGTTGAGCAGATAAGCGGGGTTTGTCTTTGGCTGATTTATCGTTTTTAAGCGTAGACGGTTGCTGATAAATCAATGCCAGTTGTGTGTCGTCCAATTGATCCGGTGCGGCATCAAATACAACCTGTGCATTCGCCAGGCCGATAATGCGGTCTGCAAAGCGTTTGGCGTATTCCAGCTGATGCAAGGAAACGATGGTGGTGATGCCATCTTCAGCACAGATTTGTTTTAACTGGGACAGGACTTTTTCAGAGGTAGAAGGATCCAGGCTGGCGACCGGTTCATCCGCCAGAATGATGGTTGGCTGCTGTGCCAAAGCCCTGGCAATACCAACACGTTGTTGCTGTCCACCGGATAATTGATCGACACGAGACAAGGCTTTGTCGGCTAGTCCGACGCGATCCAGACAATGTAATGCCAGCTCCAAATCAGCGTGAGGCATCGGCAACAGGCTTCGCAAAAAAGAGTGATATCCAAGACGGCCCATCAGTACATTCTGCAAAGCGGTGTGACGCAGGATCAGTTGATGATGCTGAAACACCATGGCCGTTTTACGCCGATGTCGACGTAAAGTACGCTGACTATCCAGCACACCGAATTCGGCTGAAGTTACCTTGCCCGAGGTGGGCTTCACTAAATGATTAAGCGCGCGTAATAATGAAGATTTTCCGGCACCGGAGAGCCCGAGCAGCACATTGAATTCGCCACGTTGAAAATCAATTGAGGTTGAACGTAATGCTTCGATTCCACCGGGATAGGTAATCCCGAGATTCTCAATCGAGAGAATCGGCTGAGGTGTTTTTTTAAACGTCATTTCATCACCTTTCGCAATATTAAGCACCGCAGTATTGCGGTTCACAATGGAATGCTAAGGTGTAAATATGACTGGCAAATGAAGATTAGATGACCATTTGATGACAGGTGACTGACCAGTCGACATAAAAAAACCGCCGGTCCATAACAGACGGCGGTTTTTTATCACTTAGATTAACTGAAAACTTAATCGAGATAGCTGCAGCAATAATCGACTAACTCAGTGATCTCAATATCGAATGATGAATTGGCCGGTACATTGAATGACTGACCGTAGGTAATCGGCGTCCAATCCGTGTCACCATCCAGACGGTAGCGCAATTGTCCGGCAAGAATTTCCATTAACTCGGCTTTCTCGGTACCAAATTTATATTCGCCCGGCATCATGATGCCAAGGGTCTTATAACTGCCATCCTCAAATGTCACTTTGCGGCTGGTTACTTTGCCATCGAAATAGATATTGGCTTCACGGGTCACCGTGACATTTTCGAATGTAGACATACGGCTCTCTCTAGTAAAAATTTGAAGGAATATACGCCTGAGTTAGCGGGCTGTCATCCAGTCTTTCATCTCTTTATACCCTTTAGGTACTTCATAGACATACAGACTGTCGGTTTTGGTTTCTGACCAGGTGGCACCGTTACGATCGACATAATGAATCGTATCGCCGTCTTTTTTGATAGCGTAATGCACATAAGGGCTGCTTGATTTAGGATCGGTAAAGACAAAACCATGCTGCATTTTTAATGACACATCACGATCCACACCTTTCTGGAAAGTACCCAACGCGGGCGTCACGCGCCACCAGTGATAATCATAGCTGGAAGCATTGTTTTTATATTCCATGGCACGAATATGTTTTGCGCCCTGCATATCGGCTTCTTCATGCCAGTAGCCGTCCAGTTCCTGTTCGCTAATCTGTGGTGGACGCACAAAGTTATAAAGTCCGTTATTGAAACTGAAGCTTTGTTTTTGCCAATCCACCTGCGTCTCGATGGTTTTGTTTGAGGCTTTGCTGCCTTCAGCCGGAGTCATGGTTAACTGACCATCGCCGGATAATTCCACCTGATAAGTATTTTGCGGATCAGCTTCACCGGTCGGTGATAAAAAAGCGATGCCGTTATCAAATGTTAAAACACCACGACCGGACGTATCCACCCAGTGTCCCTGCAAATTCTGCTGCTGGTTTTGACTGATGGTGGTCGCTGATTGTGAAGACGTATCTGCCTGCACAGTTGCTATCATTGGCATGGTTAACATCAACAGGGCTGATGGAATCAGAATAGCTGTTTTTTTCATCTCTCTCTAACTTCCTTATTTAGTTATGGTAAAGCTTTTATTTATTGGTTAACTGCTCCAGCTCTTCGACACGTTTTTCCAACGCTTCGAGTTTTTCACGAGTACGCAATAAAACCTGCGATTGCACTTCAAATTCTTCACGGGTGACTAAGTCCAGTTTATTGAACGTGGAGGTCATCGCAGCACGAATATTCTTTTCGGCATCATCCCGCATCTGCAACAAGCCGGGTGGCAAGGCACGGGTAATGGTGTCGGCAATTTCATCAAGTTTTTTCGGATCAATCATGTTGGTTCCTTTGATCTAGAGTCCAGGGGTCTGTTTATGTTTCATTGTCTATTCTACGGGAAAGGAAAACTTACTGAAATTTTGCTGCTGGACGGGTAGCTGAAAAACTTCCAAGTTCAGACTTACTTCAGGCAAAAATTTGCATAAATAATTGCATGGTTCAGAGATAAAAGTTCAAATATGACAAAAATATTACAAATAACTTGAATAACAATAAAGGTTTGGAATATTCTCACCCCATCTATTCAACTTATTGATAATGATGACGCAGGCAAAATCAGAACGGCTGACCGAAAACCAATCCTGTGAAGGTGTTCTTGATTTTGAATCACTTTGGCATCTTTACACTAATTGGTTTGAAGCCCCCAATATTCGTCGGGGTGGCTGGAGTGGCGTCATCAGGCAAGCTGTCAATACAAATACCGGTGCCGTTGATGCTTTTATAAAGCGCCAGGAAAATCACCTGAGTAAAACATGGCTTCACCCCTTCAAGGGAGAAGCGACGTTCTCCAAGGAATATCGCAATATCCTGAGGTTGACCAAAAAGAACATTCCGACGCTCAAGCCATTGTTCTTTGAACAACAAGGTATGAAAGCCATCTTAGTGACTAAAGCGCTTAATGATTATCAACCTTTGGATATCGCATCACGGAAACTGGATCGTCTGCAGAAACGAGCCTTACTCACCCAGGTAGCCAAAAATTTAAGGCTGATGCATCAGTATCATTTCCAGCATAACTGTCTTTATCCAAAGCATATTTTTGTTAAATACGTGAATGGTGAATGGCGGGTTCGTTTTATTGATCTGGAAAAACTTAAATGGCAACTGTTTAAAACCAGGGCCATTCATCGCGATCTGATTACGCTGTATCGCCACTCTGTTGGAAACTGGTCCGAGAAAGATCGAATATTTTTTTTCCGAACTTATCAGCAGGAAGAAAAGCTTTCACCCAGATCCAAAAAATTATGGCGAAAGTTACAAATAAAAAACGCTACAAAAAGTAAAATCGTTTTTAACCAATTAACTGCCCCAAACTGAAAAAAATCATTTTCCGTTTAATAACGACCCGAATATTCCCCGCACCAAACGTCTGCCAATCTGACTGCCCACCGAGCGCATCGCACTTTTGGCAAACGCTTCGAATACTGACTCGCGATTACTTTTACGAGCCGGTTTGACCGATTCTTTTGCCGCTTCAGTTTGTTCGGCCAGTGCTGCCTTTTGCATTTTTTCAGCGCGTTCGGCAAGAATTTCATGGGCTGATTCACGATCCAGCATTTTTTCATAAACACCCGCCACCAAAGAGCTTTGCATTAATTGCTGACGTTGTTGTGGTGTGATGGGGCCAATCTGTCCCTGTGGTGGTTTAATCATGGTTCGCTGCACAATCTGTGGACGACCTTTTTCATCCAGCATGGAAACCAGCGCTTCACCCACACCCATTTCGGTGATGACTTCCGTGGTCGAAAAGGCTGGATTGTCACGAAAGGTTTCAGCGGCGGCTTTAACCGCTTTCTGATCTTTGGCGGTATAAGCCCGAAGTGCATGTTGAATACGATTACCTAATTGTCCCAGCACGCTGTCAGGAATATCGGTCGGATTCTGGGTCACAAAATAAACGCCAACGCCTTTGGAGCGAATCAGACGCACGACCTGTTCAATCTTATCCAGCAGGGCCTTTGGTGCATCATCAAATAACAAATGCGCTTCATCGAAAAATAACACCAGTTTGGGTTTCTCCGGATCACCCACTTCCGGTAACTGGTCAAATAACTCAGCCATCAGCCATAGTAAAAACGTACTGTATAACTGCGGAGACTGCATTAATTTATCAGCAGCAAGTAAATTGATGATGCCTTTGCCCTGTGCATCGGTTTGCAACAGATCGTCCAGATTCAGAACCGGTTCGGCAAACAGTTTGTCTGCTCCCTGATCTTCCAGTACCAGAAGACGACGTTGGATGGCTCCGACACTGGCCGCTGAAATATTGCCGTATAACGTCTGAAATTCGCTGGCATTTTCTGCAACAAACTGCAGCATGGCACGTAAATCTTTCAGATCCAGCACCAGCCAGCCGTTGTCATCGGCTACACGGAAAATCAGCGTTAATACACCCTGCTGAGTGTCATTGAGATTCATCAGCCGTGACAACAGTAAAGGCCCCATATCCGATATGGTGGTGCGAACCGGATGCCCCTGCTCTCCAAACATATCCCAGAACGTTGTCGGGAAACCTGAAAACTGAAAATCATCCAGCTGCATCAAATTAACGCGCTCAGTGATTTTAGGATGCGTTTTACCGGGTTGACTGATGCCGGACAGGTCACCTTTGATATCCGCCGCAAACACCGGCACACCAATATTACTGAAACCTTCTGCAAGCCCCTGCAAGGTCACTGTTTTACCGGTACCGGTTGCGCCCGCTACCAGTCCGTGGCGATTGGCCATTTGTGGCAGTAAAAAAACTGCTTGGTCAGCCTGTCCTACAAACATTGGTTGCGCCATGTGCTCTCCTTATCATCAGTCTCTATTGGGTGGGATATTCAACAGCAAAATATGGTCAACTTTATTGTCCTGCAAACACGTTATCTGTTTGCGGACTATTATGATGCAAGCTATGCTGTATCTATCAAAGCGGGTTATCCGCCTCACCGTAACGTTTAATAATAAGCTTTTTTGCAAAGATATCATTAGGGATTTGTCATGACATCAATTGAATTATGGGCCATCGGCATTGTTGCAGTTGTTATCGCAGGGATTGTGGGGTTTCTGGTGGGGCGCCGCCAGCCTGTTGGCAGCCCTGAACAGTTGAAGCAACTGACCCAGGCACATGAACGTCAATTATCGCAGGTTCAGGCTGAACTGGATGCCTATCAGGAAGAAGTACATGCTTATCATGAGAAAACTGCAAATTTATTTGTCTCCATTGCAGCGCCCTACAAAGAGATGTTCGATCATCTGACGGAAGGCTATGACAAATTGGGTAATTTCACTGAACACAAAGTGTTACCGGATCGTGCCGGTGCTTTGTTAGATGGTCCCGATGCAAATAAGCACGTCGTACCCGAGCTGACTGAAGATCTGAAACTGCATGAAGAAAAACTCAAGGCTAAAGCAGCCTTAAAAGACTATTAATTGTTTTCCATAAGTAACTTCGCCAAACCACTTTCACGCTGATGTCGACGTTGCACAGCCTGCTGTAATACAGGCTGTGTCGACAAAATCTGCACGGTTTGCCGCGCTCTGGTCAGCGCGGTATACACCAGCTCCCGGCTCAATACCGCTGAATCTTCTTCCGGTAACAACAAAGCAATCTGGTCAAATTCTGATCCCTGACTTTTATGTACCGTCATCGCAAAGACGGTTTCATGTGCCGGTAAGCGGCTGAGTGGCAACCAACGTAATTCCTCACCAAACAGGAAACAAGCCTGCAATTCGCCATCGACATTGGGCAATATCAGCCCGATATCGCCATTAAACAGATTCTGCCGATAATGATTCTGCGTGATCATAATCGGTCTGCCGGGATAAAACGGCTGTGCTGTTCGCCAGCCCCGTTTCGCCAGCAAATTCATCATCATCTGATTGACTGCATAAACCGACTGGCCTCCCTGTTTAACTGCGCATAACACCCGAAACTGTTCAAATGCCTGAATACAACTGACGGTATCAGCACGCTGTTCAATCGCATTGATATAAAACTGGTAGCCAGTTATTAACTGGTCATGGATATGTTCTGTGGTGGGGCCAACCAAAGCGGAAGGTGTTTGATTGACCAATAAATCCGTGACCTGAGCGGCATCCCCCTGATTAACGGCCAAAGCTAATTGACCAACCTGCCCGCCCGCAGCAAAACGATAGCTGTGCTGTAATTTGACCAGACTATCCTGCAAAGGATTTATGTTGCCTGCAGGGGGTAAATCAATCTGGCTGATGTGTTTGACCCAGGAGCTGAACTCAGCAGAAAAGCTCGGTTGATCGGCACATAAGTTAGCGAGCACTGCGCCGGATTCAACTGAGGCTAATTGATCGCTGTCCCCCAATAAAATCAATCGTGCATGTAACGGTAAGGCTTTCAAGGTAATCGCCATCAGATTGATATCAATCATCGACGCTTCATCAACAATCAATACATCCACCGGTAATGGCCTTTCTGCTGAATAACGTCCCTGGTCAAAACGGGCACTGATGCCCAGTAAACGATGCAAGGTTTTGGCGGCGTATTGTTCGCCAGTATGTTGACTGATGGCCTGCTGCAAACGTGCTGCGGCTTTACCGGTAGGCGCTGCCAACGCAATACGCGGTGTGGACTCCAGTAATTGCAGACACTGCAACACCTTTAACACCACGGTGGTTTTACCGGTACCAGGCCCACCGGAAATGACACACAACTGGCGTTGCAAAGCACTTAATACCGCCACTTTCTGCCAGTCAATATCAGGCAGATCATTCTGCCAATCTGCCATAAACACCTGCAGCTTTGCTGTTTCCGGCAGCACATCCGTTGTTGTCAGTCGTTGCTGTATGGCTGTTGCTACCTGCTGCTCAGACTGCCAGTAGCGATATAGATACAGCAAGCCATCAGCTGTGAGAATCAATGGTTTGAATTCACCCGGCTGCCCCACAACCTCAGTGTTTTGCAATTGTTTTAACCATTGCGAAGACTCAGGTAACGCCTCCTGGATAGCCGGATTCAGTGAATAAAAGTCATGCAGATTCAGACACACATGGCCTTCGCTTATGGTTTCGCTGAGCAATCCTGCGGTTAAAGTCACCAATGGTTCTTCTGTTTGCTGTTGACGACAAATGTAAGCCGCAAACTGGTAAGCCAACTCAGAAAACCCGGCTTCCCTCAGCAGTTTCAACGCACTCATAAATCACCTGCCATCAGCTGATCCAGTGCTTCCAATAACTGCCGATCCAGCCGATCAAAATACACCCCGGTTTGTGACCACTCCGGTTGCATACCGCGTAAAAACAGGTAATACACACCACCAAAATGCAACTCCGGATCATAATCCGGCAGGCGCTGTTTTAAATGCCGGTGCAGCGCCAGGCTGTAAATCAGATACTGCAACGGATAACTGTGGCTAAGCATGGCATTTTGCAATGCTTCACCTTGATATTGAGATGGGTCAGATCCCAGATGATTGGATTTGTAATCGGCGATATAAAAGCGGCCTTCAGACTCAAACACCAAATCAATAAAGCCTTTCATAAAGCCGGTCAGATCCTGAAAAGTCAGATCGTTTGCCAGTTTCTGCCAGACCGAATCCCTGGCGGTTTGCTGCAGGACTTTTTTCAGCGCTGGCATTGTCAAGCCGGCCACCGGAAAATAAAACGCCATTTCATTAATTCGCTGGCTGGCTGGTAAATCACACAGGCGCAGCTTATTGTCAGCATCCAGTGGGGTTTTCAATACGTCCTGCAGCCATTGACTGACAACCTCTGTCCATTGGATATCAAGGCCAAACTGGGGCAATAATCTTTCAACGGTTTGTGATATCTGCTGAGGGTTTGCCGTATCGAACTCAATATTTTCCAGACATTTATGCAGGAAATTACCGGCCTGCCGGCCACGCTCAAAAGCAAAGCGATCTTTCACATTTCGTTTACTCAGCGTTTCAATATCAGCTGTGACCAGTTCGGCATCATAGTCCGGTTGTTCAGAAACATGACCGCGGCTTAATAATGAAAAGCTGCCGATGCGCCAGGGTTTATGGATCACGCCTTCAAAACTTCTGGCTTGATAACCCGTAGTTGCAGATTGATCGCCCTGATAGGCCAGCGGTGTTAGTGGCTGATAATCGGTCACGGCAATGTTGCCGGCACTACTGGCGGCCAACGCCTGTAAATCCTCACGCATACCGGCAGCGTTTTCGGTATGTAATAGCTGATACAACGCGGATTGCTGTATCTCCTTAACATTGCCCCAGACAATAACGCAGCGCTCTCTGGCACGTGTTAAGGCCACGTATAACAAACGCAACGCCTCTGCCTGCTGTTCCTCTTCAGCAACCTGCTGCGCTTCAGATAATAAAGGGTCAGTTAATGCGACACTGGGTTGATACTGATTTTTCGGATCATGAAATTCCACAATATCGGTTTTGTTTTTGGCGGTTCTGGCAGTCCAGCTGAACGGACAGAACACGATGGGATATTCCAGTCCTTTACTCGAATGAATGGTCATGATTTTGACCAGCGCTGCATCACTTTCCAGTCGCAGTTGTGCGGTTTCATCTTCTGCTGCACTGGCTTCCTGCTGTCTGGCAAACCACTGAATCACTGATTCGATATGATGATTCTGCCGTGCCGATTCGGCCTGAACCAGTTCGGCCAGATGCAGAAAGTTGGTCAGTTGCCGTTCACCATCATCCTGTTTAAGCAAACGTTGCAGACCATTATCCAATTGCAATAAAGCACGGAACATTGCCATAAAACCCGATTGCTGCCAGCGTTGCTGTAACAGCTGCAACTGGTCCATCAAAGCATTCCAGCGTAATTCATCCTGCTGAATGGCATACAGTGCCTCAGCAGAATATTGAAATAAGGGTCCGGCTAATAACGTGCTGAGACGTTGCTGATGATCCGGTTGTGCCAATGCCAGCAATAAACAGAAAATATCCGACGCCTGTTTGGAGGCAAACACATTTTCCTTGCCCTGCTGCACACTGTTAATGCCCCGTAACCGTAACGCCTGTTGAATCAACTGGGCTTGCCGGTGATTAGGCACTAACACAGCAATATCACCACCGGTTAACGGTCGTATATGTTTCGTGTCTTCATCCAACAGCCGTGCTTTATTGTCGGCAGCCAGATTTAATAAGCGGGCAATTTCATTGGTTGTTTGTTCAACGGCTACCGCAGTCATTACTTCTTTAGTCAGGGGTTTATCACTGTCTACATAACAGAACTGTAAAGCTGCCTGCTCGCCGTCATCCACTTGTAAAGCGGGCTGTTTATCACGTGACGCATCGACTTCGACAAACGGAATCTGCTCATAGATAAAAGGCGATGGCTTTTGCATAAACAGGCTATTCACTGCTTCAACCAGCGAGATATGTGAGCGCCAGTTTTTGCCTAATGTGTAAGTTTGCTGAGCATCCTGTTTAGCCTGCAGATAGGTGAAAATATCTGCGCCACGGAAACTGTAAATCGCCTGTTTGGGATCGCCAACAAAAAATACCGGTAAGCCGCTGGCTGAAAAGACCCGGCGGAAATTATCGTATTGCACCGGATCAGTATCCTGAAACTCATCAATCAACGCGGCTTTGAACTGTTCCCGCAATCTGGTGACCAGCCACTCTCCTTGTGGACCCTGCAAAGCCTGCGACAGATTAATTAACAGATCATCATAAGACTGCACTTGCTGCTGGGTTTTCTGCTGGGGTAAATGCTCACGGATAAACGTCAGCAACTGCAATCTTAAATGTTGCAGCGCCAGTGCATTTTGATTCTGATAATCGCTAAAGGCCTGATGAAAATCCTGGCAAGCCTGCCAGAACTCGGCATAGGGTAACTCCTGTCCGTCAACCAAAGCCTCTTCAAGTCGACTAACGGTAAACCGGTCAAACTGCTCAAACACCATGGAAGGCAAACTGGTTTCATTGAGCAGGTTCTCCAGCATTTGAACCCAGGATTTAACCCAATCGGCACGATATTTTTTACCGCTAAGGATCTTTTTATTGTTCAGCATCGCAATATAATCATCACGATGTTGTTGCCAGAGTCGTTTAACATTCTCAAAGCTTTGGCTGGCAGCCTGTTTTGCCGCGTGAGTATCCACTTCAGGCAAATCCTGAATCTGCAGATACGGTTTGCCTACCAGATTGCGAATCGACTGCAGCAGCGTTTCCGGTGTCTGTTTTTTGGCTAATAAATAAGCGCTGAAATCGTTATCGGCCTGCACCACATTTTTACGCCAGAAATCATCGGTAACAGAAAGTAATAATACACGGTCATCGCCAATCAAATCCATTTCAAACGGACTGCCGGACTCAAAAGCAAAGTCTTTCAATACCTGCTGACAAAAACTGTGAATGGTAAAAATCGCCGCTTCATCAAAGCTTTGAATCGCTACATCCAATCGTTTTAAATCCGCAGTGCGCTGTGGTTGTTTATCCAGAATCAGCTTGCGTTCATCACTCAGTTTTTTGCGTAACCGATCGCGTAACTCCTGAGTCGCCGCACGGGTATAGGTCACCACCAGAATCTGATCGACATTCAGCTGATGTTCCAGAATCAGACGCAGATACAATCCGGCCAACGTAAAGGTTTTGCCAGTACCAGCACTGGCTTCAATCAGATTGACGTCATGTAACGGGGTGGTATCGAGATCAAACTGCTTCATAGTTTGTCTCCTGCCATGGCATCCCAAATGGGTTGATAAACCCGCAAGCTCAAACTCTGGAACTCATCCGTTAATGGCGACTGTTGAAACAGTAATTGATGGTAAGGATCAGCATCTTCACCTGCAGTAAAACCTGACGTCCATGCCTTATAAGCTTCTTTTTCCGGGTCCGCCTTGCCAGCATTGAGCTCCGCTGCAGCATAAGCCAGACTGGTTTTTGGTAAAAATGGGATAGGTTGATGCAAGCCTTGCCAATAAATATCCAATAACTCAACCAGAAGTTGTTGTGGATTTTCAACTGGCTGCAACATCAGATAATTATCTTCACATTGCAGCTGACTGTGTAAGGCCACGCCTTCCGGTTGCAAGCAGTTCAATACCAGATGTGAACACCACAACCCTAATAAATCCTTGGCTTTCATTTTCGCCAGCCGGTAATGCAAAAGTCCTGATTTTGAAAGCCCTTCAAGCTGTCCGGTGAGCGTAAAGCCCTCACAGTCAAACTCAAATGCCAGTGGCGGTATCGGCTCAGCAGTTCTCAAAGGCTGTAATTTGTCAGTAAAGGCATCCACAGTTTCAAGTTGCTGGTCAAACAGCAGTTCACCAAAATAGCCATGTGGTAATACGCCGCTGGCGTTGATCACCGGTTGAATCTGACTCTGGTCTATTTTCGCTAAACGGCCATCGAGCATTTGCTGACGCATTGACCAGGCTTCCAGTCCATCCAAAGCAAAAGGTTCGCGAATTTCCAGCGTGGCATCCTCATTTTCATAAAAAAGGCCCAGACGATGTTGTGCCAGAAACTTTGCCGGATGACTCAAAAACTGTATCAGTTGCTTGAGACTGACAAAGCGCCAGCTGTCATCGGCATCCGGCAGTTTATTAGTAAACCAGCTTTCGGTTTCAGCCTGTTTTTGTGGTGGCGGACAGGCATCGGCGTTAAAGCTGAACAGTTTGTTATCTTCAGCAGAAAAATATCGTGGACTGAAGGCCTGCAATGGATGCCGTGTGAGTAACTGCTCCCAGATCTCGCCACCCTGCTCTGTCTGAAAGCGTCTGCTCAGTACATCGTTAAAGTCACTGACCAACACCGAAGGTGGAATTACCGCATTATCATGAATGCTGGCCCCGACATAGCTGATATACAGATGCCGGTTAGCCGACAGAATCGCCTCGAGAAACAGATAACGATCATCATCGCGACGTGAGCGATCACCCCGCCGGTAATCATTGGAAAGCAAATCAAAACCTGGTTTGGGTTGGCGACGTGGATAGCTGTTGTCATTCATACCAATCAGGCAAACCACGTCAAACGGTATACTGCGCATCGGCACCATGTCGCAGAATGTGAGGCCACGGCCCATAAACTGATGTTCGGCGCCGGGCAATTCAATATGCAAATCCAGCCAGTCGCGCACCAGATCAATCGATAAAGTTTGTTCAAAGCCGACCTGTTGGGCAGATTCGGTCAATGAATTGATGCCTTTTAAAACGGCATCCAATTGCAGCTGTTCGTTTTCGTCACCAATTTTAAACAACCTGCGAAGCCAATCCGCCAACACAATTTGCCAGTCAGCTGGACTACGCGGTCTGTTTAACACATCGCGTAATTGACTGAGCTGATCAATAAAGGCATTAAGCTGTGCCATTAACTGGGCACGTTCACCGGAGATCCCGCTGATCGGCAGTTGGTTATTAAATAACTGCCATTGATCACGTTCTGCCGGTGGCAAGGCATAGCCCAGCAATAAGCGGTCAAGTCCGGCCCGCCAGGTATTGGCATCCAACGCTGCCAGGCCAAGTTTTTGTTTATCCTGACCGTCCAGTCCCCAACGTATATGAGTTTCCCGTAACCAGCCTCGGATGGTGTCGAGATCAGTATGATCCAGTCGGAACTGTCGTTGAATAGCAGCACATTCCAGCAGACGCATAATGGTTTCAGCATCAAATCGTGACTGTGGCAAAGCCAGCAAATCAGTAAAGGCCGAAATCAGCGTTTGCTGCTGGGCATCACCTCGGTTGGCAATGCTGAAAGGAATAAAACGCTCGGCGGGTTGGCTGCTGAACACTGCTTCTATTACCGGTGCATATTTTTCGATATCCGGCGTCATCACCACCACATCGGTGGGGGATAAATCAGCATGTTTTTCAAACAGATCCAATAATTGATCGTGTAGCACTTCCGCTTCACGCATCGCGCTATGGCAACTGTGGATCTGCACTGAGTCGTCATCGGCAGAAACGGTAAACTTTTGGTTATCACTGTCGAGCTGATAAATATCCTGCTTTAGCTGACTCAGTAAATCGCTGGCTTGGGGTTGCAGGTAGAGCATTTCCGCTTCATGTGGAATGGCCTGCAACTGTTCAAAAAAGGTCTGACCCAGTTTGCCCAGACTGGCCAATAAAGGATGGCCGTTATCAGTGAAATCCTCTTCCTCATCAAATAACAGGCGTTGTTTGGCCTGAGATTTTTGATTCAGCAAATCGCCCCAATAGCCCTCGCTGGGTGACAGAAAATAAATCGAGACGTCAGTAAATTCAGCGATTTCGGCCAGCAAATCCAAATAAATCGGTGGCATCGCTGTCAGACCGAAAATGGCAATTCGTGGCGGTAAGATTGAGCTTGGAAACTGTTTGTTTTTCAGTGCCTGTTGCATCTTCTGTAACAGCCGCGCCCGATGCATCGGTTCGTCATCATCCTGTGTCAGCAATCGCCACAAAGCGCCTTGCCAATTATTTGTTTTACCCGTTTCCCATTGAGCAATCCAGTCCGGGCGATACATCAGATACTGGTCAAAACTATCGGCAATACGCTGTGCCAGATCCAGCATTTGACGAGCATCATCAGTTTCACCAAGATAACGACTGATCGCTTCAAATTCTGGTTGTTTTCCGATCGTTGGTAGCAGTTCGAAGATTTTCAGGCTCATCGCATCGGTTGAATACGGCGACTCGCGGGGAATTTCCGGCCAGACCTGGCGGAAAAGCTTCCATAACCATGCAGACGGAAACGGAAATTCAATATGTGCAGCAATCGATTGATTAGAAGCCAGGAATAAATTAAGCCAGCGGGCCAGCTCATTACTCTGCACCATCACGGTTTCAGCTTGTAATGGCGGTAAGGGATTTAACTGCTGGGTTTCAGCCAGATGCGCAGCCAGTTGCGACATCGAATTGCTGTAGATCACATTCAGCATGTTTTGTTTCCCTTAATCCAAAGCTGAAGATGGAATTGTGCTGAAAACTCAATCATTACGCGTTCGCCACATTGAACAAAATGGGTTATTCACAAGAGAATAGTGAGCGAAAAATAAGTCATATCTTCTTCATTATGCTTGGTCAATGATCGAGTAACCAGCCTTTTGCCACTGCCCGTTCGATATTATGTGTTATCCACTGGTGAATCTCCGGAAACAACTCTGCAATGAAAGCATGCGCTCCTGCGACCTGCGACTTTCTTACTTTGTGCTCTTTCCACGGTTTGCCATCATTATTAATATTCAATAAAAATGGCAGTATTCGATCAACAACCTTAAGTAACATTGCCTCGTCGCTGTTACCCAGCTCCTGCTCTTCCCATAAATCAGTCAGATCGTTAATGCTGTTTCCCGGATGAGCGTTTAACCTTTGCAGACAAGTGCGTTCGGCATGGTGGGCAGCACTGCGAACCCTGGCATACAAAAACGTATCGCCTGCATCAATTTCACCCAAATCATGTACCAAAGCCAGTTTGAACACTGTTTCCATATTGAGTTGAAGATTGAAATGTTCGGCGATTGACCAGCATGCCATTGCCAGATGCCAGGAATGTTCTGCCGAGTTCTCACGACGTTTACCACCGGTAATAAAACTACGCCGCTCCACATGTTTAAGTGCGTCCAGTTCAAGAAAAAAGTCTGTGATACTGTTGAGGTTAGTATCTGTTTTATGTTCAGGCGACATTATTTATCTGTTTAATTAAGTTCGGGGTAATGCTTCGATGATTTGCAGCACTTTGCGAGTGATTGCTTCGCGTTTGTATAAGTCCTCAAGCCGGTTTGGTGTATCCATATTCAAGGCAAAAAACACCGGTCCGGTTGGCCATTCAACCCAGCCTACCCACCAGCCGATTTGTCCTTCCCAACCCGTCTTTGCCCGAAGTATCCACTCTCGTCCGGCTTCAACAATCATAATATCTTTCACCAAACGCTGATCCGCTTTATCAAACGGTAATTCGTTCTGGTAAAGCTTTTTGAGAAACTGAATCTGCTCCTGAGCTGTGATTCGCAAATTGCCATCAATCCAGTAAGTACTGGAGTCTCCAGTTGGATCAGCATTGCCATAATCAATTTTGTTCAGATAGTCACGCGCCTTTTCCTCACCGATCTGTTCACCAAATTGCTCATAGACCCATACCGCAGAATTGCGCATTGATGAACGCAAATCCTGATCCTGATTATGCGGGGCAAAACTACGCTCCACACCATCCCATGGAAAAATCTGAAATTCATCTTTGATGATACCCGCATCAAGGGCAAACAAAGCATGGGGAATTTTGAATGTCGATGCCGGTGGCAAACGCTGTTGAGATCTCGGCTCATTAAACACCATTAGTTTTGAATTCCCCATGCGCTGATCCAACACAACTATCGTGCCTTGTGCAGCATGGTTATCAAAAATTGTCTGCCAGTCTGGCCGAACTTCTGTATCCACTTCAGCGAATGTATTTGCAGATAAGAATAAGCCACAATGAATAAAAATCAGCGCTACGCGGTTCATAAAAGTACCTTCATCAGATAAACATGAAAAAGGCGCCAAAGCGCCATTTATTGAAAGTATAATGTTGATTACAAGATATCAGGCAGAAACCATTATCTTTGCACCCAGTATCAGAAGTTTATTGTAAAACGCATCCGCACGGGGCAAATCTGTTTTTGTTACCGTCATCAAGAGGTAAACACTGACTGGACATGTTGTTTGGCTTGAGCTTTACGATGGATTTTTTTGCACATCTTATGAATAATTTTTTTTGAATGGAGTGATATTTTAGGTTGGCCGAAATAAGCTTGGAAAAACACCACTATATCCTTGGCACTCCATAGACCATTCAAATGCCGAATAAAGGTTGTTAAATCATGGATCGCAGCACGTTTTTTAAATAACCGATATTTTAATTTCTCAAGATCGATAAGTTTTACATCCCATTCGTTGGCTAGCTGACGAACCATAATATGTTTTGGATAGAGACAATTATGCTGATAGTGGTATTGGTGCAGATGATGGATCAATTTGGCAGTGCTTGTTAGCAGAGCTTTTCTGTCACACGAAGGTAACAGCTGAAAATCAATTTTATCCAGGCTGACATAGCCTTCTAACGCTTTGGTAACCAGAACAGCTTTGGATGCTTTTGTTTCAAAATATAAAACATCCAAAGTTGGGATGTTTTTAGCATTAAGTAATTGAATATTGCGGTATTCACGCAAAAACGTTGGAATGCCTTTAATCGGGTGCATTAGCGTTTTCGTCACATGATTTTCTTGTCTTTTGATAAAGACTTTTTGCGGTTGACCGAAGCTATCAACCACACATTTCACAACACCACTCCAGCCTCCACGACGAATATTGGGTGCTTCAAACCAAGGTGAGTTATTACGCCAAAAGGCATCGAAAGTATCGCTGTTCTGGCCTGCGGCAAAGCCTGATAGACTCATGTTATTTGGCATCACAGGTTCTCGTCTTTTTCGAGAATATAAGTCCGCCACATCGCGTATTTCGGCAGAAAATCCAGATGGGCTTTTATACGAAAAGCCGCTTGCGTAAATTCTTTTTCAATAATGTTTTTTGGAATGACAAATCGGTTTTGATAATCTCGATTTGCCCTGTTGGACTCGAGTTTTTTTCGCCGCCATGCTTTAAAATTTCCATCCACCCACAATGAAACAATCACAGTTGATTTGCTGACACGATGAAATTCTTTTAACAGCTTAAGACGGTCTTCGGATTGACCAATATGGTGTAATAAACGGATGCAGAAAATATTATCTACATAACCGTCACTTACCGGTAATGAAAAAGCAGACGCTTTAAAGGTATGTACTTTCTTTGAGAGTTGTTTTTCACGATACTGTAACCCGATATCAATCATCTTCTGACTGTTATCGCTGGCGAAGACAATTCTTTCAGGGTTTTCAGTCAGTACCTTCCAAAAGCGTCCTGTTCCACAAGGTACATCGAGCACGCTAAGTGGATCACCCGCAATTTTTAAGGCTTTTCTGGCGATCTGCTGATCTCGCCAATTTGACAATTTTCTTGCTAAACCATCTGCATGCTTATAAAAGTAGGCTTTGGCATGAAGTTCATTATATTTTTCTGAAAATTCAAGTTGATTGGTATCCAGGTTTGACATCTATGACATGCTCACTCTGATAAGGAAAGGAAGTGGCATTGTCAGTCTTCATGCTTAAGGGAAACTTAAGTTTATTTAGATACATTAAAAAGCAAGAAAATGAATACTGTAGTGATTTTTCCTATCAACAATCTCGCTGAATAACCTCTTTAAAACATAACGTTATCCGTAAAGAGTCTGCTGATTTAATAACCACACACCTGAAAATAAAATCGGAAAATCATAATGAAAAAACATACTGAAGCTCATAAAACGCAACATATTGGTTGGCTTCGTGCTGCGGTAATGGGGGCAAATGATGGCATTGTTTCCACAGCCAGTCTTATTGTTGGTGTAGCAGCTGCAGGCGCATCAACTGAGATCATCTTTATGACAGGTGTAGCAGGCCTGGTTGCAGGTGCTATGTCCATGGCGGCAGGAGAATATGTCTCCGTTAGTTCTCAGGCTGATACTGAAAAAGCCGATATTGAGCGTGAACGCGTCGAGTTAGCAACTGATCCGCTTCATGAGTATGAAGAATTGACCGCGATTTACATTCATCGCGGTCTGGATAAATCGCTTGCTCAACAAGTAGCAAAACAACTGATGGATAAAGATGCGTTAGTTGCTCATACTCGAGATGAGCTTGGCATATCAGAAGACTTCACCGCAAAACCAGTCCAGGCAGCATTTTCATCCGCGGCTACCTTTACGGTTGGCGCGTTATTACCCTTGATGGTGGTGCTTTTGGTCTCAAGTAATCGATTGATAATAAGTGTTTCCATCAGTGCTTTAATAGCATTAGCGATTTTGGGCGCATTATCAGCAATGATTGGGGGAGCATCCGTTACAAAAGCCGTCTCACGTGTTGTGTTTTGGGGGGCATTGGCAATGGGACTGACGGCTTTGGTTGGTCATTTTTTTGGAGTTTGAGATCCTTCTGGGACGCGATTCTTAAGCTGTCCTGCCGAAAAAAAACCTTAAAGTGGATTAGGGATTTCCTTTTCTTTTTGTTGGAAAACCACTGTGACTACTGTTCCGTGACCAAGGGTGCTATCTAAGTTAATAGTCCAGTGCAATCGATCACATATCCTTTTGACGAGATTTAGTCCCAGCCCTGTTCCACCAACCTTGGTACTGTAACTACGTTCAAACACCTGAGTTAGCTTGTCAGCTGGGATACCTTCACCCGTGTCGCTGATCGAAAATTCATTGTCGCTAATGTGAATCCGTATGATTCCTCCCTGAGTATGCTCGATAGCATTTCGCAGTAGATTGCTAACGGTTATCAGCACCAGATTAACGGGCAGAAATAATTGTGGTGAACCCAAATAATTACGTTCAATCAACAATGATTGGTCAGCGATCTGTCCGGCATAATCTTCCAGACATTGCTCTACCAGAGCCGCGAGGTCTATTGAGCTGTCCTGATAGATCTGGCTGCTTTCTTCGCGCGATAAAAGAAGCGTCGCTTCGATGAAGGCAAGCATTTCTGTACAGGCTCGGTTTATACGTTCCAACGCTCGCTGCGACGCCGGGCTATGAGTATCGGCCGAGAGTACATCCAGGGCGCCCATCATCACTGTCAGCGGTGTGCGTAGCTCGTGACTTGCCGCTGCAGTAAAAGATCGCTCCCTTTCGACAAATTTCTCCAAACGTTCCTGATATTTATCAAACGAGGAAGCAATCTGACCGATCTCCGTACCGACATAATCATCAGCAATACGTAAGCCCGTTTGTCCCGGCTCAATATCGGTGAGTCGCCGCGACAGATTCTGCACCGGTGCCAATATAGCCCGTGTAGCACTCAAACCCATGGCAATTGCCACGATCAATACCAGAAAAAGGCCATAGAGAAGCATACGTAATACAGCATGTTCCTGTGCTTCCCATTCGGTAATATCGTAGGTCAAATAAACAGGACTCCCATTCCATTCGCCCACTTCAACCTGATAAACCGAACCTCCCATCGAGACCGTGTGATGTGATCCTGGCTCCAACTCAGCGAACTCTGGGGCAATATTTGTGTTTTTACCACCAATAAGAAATTCCCAGCCAGTGAATAATGCATTTTCATGATAAGTGCCATCATCCAGTTGCGCCGTTAGCACCCGCAACTGCTCAGCGACCATGTCACCGAAAACTCTTGCCTCCAGTTGTGACTTGATGAGCAACACGCCTCCTGCAAACAAAAAACTAGTGACGCTGACGATGAGTACAAGTGCAGTGAGTATTCGAAATTTAACGGATGCTTTAGATTTCATGGAAGTGATGGCTCGGCAACCAGTCGGTAGCCCGCTCCATGAATAGTGTGAATCAGCTTGGTGGCGAACGGTTTATCAACCACATTGCGCAGGCTATAGATATGCATGCGCAACACATCATTATCGGGCAGCATATCTCCCCAGATGTGCTGCTCCAGTTCTTCACGGGTGACAACACGATGCGTATTTCTCATCAACAGCTCCAGCACTTTGCGTTGCACTGGATTGAGTTCCAACAGCTGACCAGCTCTTGTAGCAGCAAGAGTCTGGGGATCGTAGTGTAAATCGCCCACTATCAATGTCCGTGGTGTGTGAGAGCTGCCACGTTTTATGAGTGCCTGCAGCCGCACTTCGAGCTCCTTCACGGAAAAAGGTTTCACAAGATAATCATCGGCCCCCGCCTGAAATCCCTCTAATTTATCGTCAAGCTGATCACGCGCTGTCAGCATCAGCACCGGCACATCGTTGCTGCCTTCATTCCGCAGACGTCTGCATACCTCCATGCCATTAAGTCCTGGCAACATAATGTCAAGGACAATCACGTCATAACGCTCGCTCAGCGCGAGCTTCAAACCATGTGGTCCAGTCGCAGCAAAATCGAGCACATGCCCCTTGGGCTCCAGATAGTCAGCAATGTTTGCTGCGATGTCGCGATTGTCTTCGATTACCAGCACTTTCACTGCCACCTCCTTACACCAATTAATAACTTTGTCAGTGTCAATCGGCCCATGTCAAAAAAAAGTCAACTCAACGGGTTGACAATTTATTTACAACTTCTGACTTAGGCTGACGTAAAAGCTTTCACCCTATCCCAACTGATAAAGGGAAACTTTACAAAGTGAAAAAAACACACCTACAACGCCTTACAACACTAACCATTTTAGTTGCGTTCTTGGCCACGCCAAATCTCCACGCTCAGGAACTCGATCATGCGCCACTTATCACGACTCAAGATTTAAATTTTACTACCCTGCTGGAACAGACGTTGGCACATGCCCCTGAAGCTTTGGAAACCGAAGTACGGACAGAGCAGGCGCAGGCCATGGTAGATGTTGGTGAAAGCTGGATTGCTGGCCGGCCAAGCGCGCAACTAGACTATATCGACGATCAAATGCTCAGTAACCTCGGTGAACGCGAGCTCACTTATGGCATCACTTTACCCCTGTGGCGATCTGGTGAGAGGAACACCATGCAAGCCCGGGGACAACAATACAATGTCCAGGTAGCAGCGTGGCAAGAAGCTTTTACTCTGACGATGGCAGGACGACTACGCCAGGTACTGGCAGACATGCAGGATGCAGATTCTCTGTTGGCAACAGAACAACACGCTACAGCAGATGCCCGGCAATTACTGTCAATTGCTGAGTCCTTGCACTCTGCGGGCGAAACTGCACGGCGTGATGTTTTGCAGGCTCAAACATTGCTGCTGGCCCAGCAACGAAATGAACTGGCAGCAGAGGCAGCCCGTGTTGATGCTGAACGTAAATACCAGATGCTGACTGGTCTGAATATCCGACCAGAAAAGCCGCATATCGAAACCCTTCAAACGACTGAAGAGGTTAGCCCAGAACATCCTCTATTGCGACTGTTAAGAAGCGATATCGATCTGGCAGCCGCCGAAATCAACAAGACAGAATTGGAGGCACTAGGTAACCCCACTATCAGCATTGGCTCACGTCGACAAAGAGCGGGTAATCAGAACGATTATCAAGATGCCTTGGCACTCTCAGTAACCATCCCCTTTGGTGGTCGCGCTCATGTCAATGCATCCACCAGTTCGGCGCGCCGCAATAAGGTCGACGCTGATGTGCGCTACCTCAATACTTACCGTGAATTGAACCTGCAACTTCACGAAGTTGCACACGAGCTTTTCACCTTGAATGAATCTCTGCCACTCAGCAAGGAGCAGGCCCAGCTGGCACGTCAGCAGTGGGAGATGGCAAAAACCGCTTTCGTTTCCGGCGAGACCGATATAAGTCAGGTAGTCATCGCCTTGCAGCAGAAGCGCCGGAGCGCCCGTGATCTTGAAGTGATTACTCTGCGACAAACCCGCCTGATTACTGAATTTAACCAAATCGTTGGAGTCCTGCCATGAGCTTTTTTTCCCGCAAGAAATTCGTTGTGGCTGTTTTGGCAATTTTTTCCGCATCCCTCAATGCTCAGGAAATCGTGCCCATTAACAGCGAAGATGTAACCAGGATGGGCATTGTCTTTGCTCCGGCTATCCCAGTAGACACAAGCACCGGCGCACGATATGCCGCGACAGTCGTCAACTCACCAGACAGCGCCGCAAGTGTGACAACGCCCTGGGCAGGTACACTGGTTTCATGGGCTCTTATACCCGGACAGAGTGCAAGTGCGGGCACTATTCTCGCCACTTTCAGTAGCCCTTCCATCTTGCCACTGCAAAACACCTGGATCGATGCCGTCTCTGCTCTGGAAGGAGCCGACTTCGAACTGCGCAAAGACGAGTCTCTATACACTGAGGGCGTTATCTCGAAACAGCGTCTGACAAAAACCCGTCTGCTAAAACAACAGGCGGTGTTCGCTGAACGCACTGCGCGATCACATCTGGCACAAGGCGGTTTCGATACAGCAAAACTCGAGGTGCTGCGAAAGCATGGATCAGGCCTGGGAGAATTCTATTTGGTTGCGCAGGAGGATGGCGTCCTGTCACAGCGCATGTATAACATCGGCAGCTATGTAGAGGCTGGGCAAATCATCGCTACGCTGAATGCAGGCACTCGCCGTTGGGCCAGCACTCATATTCCTGCCAAAGCAGCAGACGCATTGGAGATTGGCCATCAGCTGAGTATTGCTAACAGTGGCGAGACGTTGACCTTGCGCCAGAAGGATCTGGTCATCGACAGCAGTAATCAGACAATTAAGTTGCTGGCGGAGTTTAACGCCGATACTTCCTTCACCACGGGGCAGGTCTTATCTATTGTGCTGCCACCGGTCGGTAAGGGTGTGCTCATCCCTGACCGTGCGGTCGTGCATACTGGCGGTGAGACGATAATTTATGTGCGAACGGCCGCAGGGATTGAAGCACGTGCTCTGGAACTGCAATCTATCGGGGATGACTATCTGGCCTCCGAAGGCATTGCGGTTGGCGAGGAGATCGCCATTCAGGGCACGGCTGTTCTCAAGGGTATTCAACTCGGATTGGGTGGGACTGAGTAATGCTGTCTTCACTGATTCAATGGTCCCTCAGCCAGCGTCTGCTGGTCTTATTGCTGTCAATATTGTTGATTGGTTTTGGTGGTCGAGCACTGCTCAATATACCTATTGATGCCTTCCCCGATATTTCGCCGACACAAGTAAAGATCATCATCAAGGCGCCGGGAATGACCCCGGAAGAAGTAGAATCGCTTATTACGCAACCTGTTGAAGTGGAATTGCTGGGCATCCCGTTCCAAACCATGCTGCGCTCCATCTCCAAGTACGCACTGACCTCCATCACATTGGATTTTGAGGACGGTACCGACATCTACTGGGCTCGCCAACAGGTCACCGAACGACTCAGCAATGTCTGGGACAATCTACCCGGCGGCATCAGCGGTGGACTAGCGCCGATGAGCACACCACTGGGCGACATGTTTATGTTCACCATCGACAATCCATCCATGACCCTGGAGGAAAAGCGCTTCCTGCTGGACTGGACCATTCGTCCGGCGCTGCGTAACGTGCCTGGGGTTGCTGATGTGAACTCGCTCGGCGGCTTTGTTCGCACCTATGAAGTCAAACCTCTTCGTGAAGCCATGAGGGCAATGGGCGTTAACTTGCAGGATATCGCCGACGCACTCAGCGCCAACAACAAAAATGATGGTGCTGGACGGATTGATCAGGGAGAGGAAGTCATTCTGGTTCGCGTAGAAGGTGCGATTAACGGCTTTGAAGACATCAGCAATACCTATGTCGTAAACGCTGAGGGTGATCGCATTCCGCTAGCCGAAGTGGCACATATCACCACGGGGAGTATGGAGCGCTACGGCGCAGTTACGGCGGATGGTGGAGCAGAAGCAGTGCAGGGCCTGGTGATCGGGCTGCGTGGCGCCAATTCCCGTGAAGTTGTGCAAGGCGTTAAATCCAGGCTTCAGGCGTTGCAAGACACCTTACCAGAAGGCACACAGATCAGAGTTTTTTATGACCGTACGGTACTAATTGAAAGTGCCGTAGGTACGGTATCCTCTGCCCTTCTGGAAGCTGTGGTTTTGGTTATTATTCTGCTTGGTCTGTTCCTTGGCAATGTGCGTGCCGCACTCACTGTGGCTATCATCCTGCCCTTATCAGCCTTGTTCACATTTCTCATGATGGGAAATATGGGGATGTCGGCCAATTTGATGAGCCTGGGGGGCTTGGTTATCGCCATCGGTATGCTGGTGGATTCGTCTATCGTAATCGTCGAAAACATTGTCTCCTCACTTGCGCACCAGCGCGGCATACGACGATTGCCACATCTGCATATTATCTACCGTGCGGTGCGTGATGTGGCAGCACCTGTGACCTCCGGCATCATTATCATCGTCATCGTGTTCCTGCCGCTACTGACACTGGAAGGGCTTGAAGGCAAGCTTTTCGGCCCGGTAACGTTAACCATCGTCTTCGCACTGCTGGGATCGCTGCTGTTATCCCTGACATTGATTCCCGTCATTGCGTCATTCCTTGTCCGCTCCGATGCTCATGCCGAACCATGGCTGAGCCGGACCCTGGCAAAAACTTATGAACCTTTGCTGCGCAAGGCATTGCTGCATCCTGCCCTGGTTTTAGGAGCCGCAGGAGTATTGCTGGCTGCCAGCTTTGTGGTGTTTCCACTGGTTGGCAAGACCTTCATGCCTACTATGGATGAGGGTGACATTCTCATCCAGCTGGAAACAATTCCTTCGATCAGTCTCGAGGCAAACACTCGTATCGTGCTTCAGGTAGAACGTGCGATTCTTGATGAGGTTCCGGAAGTAGCACGCATCGTCTCACGTATCGGTTCAGATGAGATGGGCATGGATCCGATGGGACTAAACGAGACTGATATTTTCCTGCAGTTGCGTCCCGTCGAAGAATGGCGTGTCGCGACCAAGACAGAACTTGAACAGCATCTTCGCGAGGTCATGGATCGTTTCGTTGGGTTTAACTATGGATTTACACAGCCGATCGACATGCGTGTATCGGAGATGCTCACCGGCTCGCGTGGTGATGTTGCTATCAAACTGTTCGGTCCAGACCTGGACACCCTAAACTCCATCGCACAGCAGATCGCCACGCAAGTGGAAGCTATTCCCGGTGCTATTGATACCTTTGCAACACTTAATGAGGGCGCTCAATATCTGCAAGTGAGTATCGACCGCATCATGGCCGGGCGGCTGGGACTGGATGCTGATGCACTGCAGACCCGTCTGCGTGCGGAGATTGAAGGCGTCAACGTGGGCAATGTAATTGAAGGCAGCGCGCGTGTTCCCCTGATGTTGCGCTACGAAGCTATTGAAGGTGACGGCCTGACGCGTCTTAGCGACAGCTTTATTGACTTGCCTGATGGTGGCAAGATTCCGCTGTCAGAGATAGCAACCGTTGCCCGTGTCGAAGGCCCAATTATTATCTCCCGTGAATCCGGCCAGCGCTTCAGCGTGATCCGCACTGACGTAGCAGAACGTGATCTGGTGGGCTTTGTAGAAGAGGCACAGAAGCTGATCGCAGATAATGTCGAGATGCCGGATGGATATCGTTTGGAATGGGGCGGTGAGTTCGAAAATCAACAGCGCGCCGCCGCACGTCTAATGCTCGTGGTGCCACTTGCACTTGCATTGATCGCACTGTTGCTATTTTTGACGTTCCATTCCATTAAACAGACGCTAATCATTCTGTCTAACATTCCTTTTGCCCTGACAGGCGGACTAATCGGTTTGTGGCTGACCGGTGAGTTTCTATCTGTGCCAGCTTCGGTGGGATTCATCGCCCTGCTGGGTATTGCAGTATTGAACGGCGTGGTAATGATGACTTACTTCAATCAGTTACGAGCCAAAGGTCTGGATATTGCCACAGTAGTAACCGAGGGAGCACTTCGTCGGCTGCGTCCAGTGATGATGACAGCCACAATCTGTGCGTTCGGACTGGTGCCACTGTTACTGGCTACCGGCCCAGGATCGGAGATTCAGCGACCACTGGCGATCGTAGTGATCAGTGGACTGATAAGCTCCACACTGCTGACACTTTTTATGCTTCCGATCATTTATAAGGCATTTCATCGTCCCCTCAACAGCTCTGGAGACAGTGTATGAACACGTCAACGCATGAACAAACCGCCGAGGAAATCTGCATACTGATGCTCAACATTGCACCGGAGCTTGAGGAAGATCTGGTTGACTACCTGCTTTCCATTGAGCAGATTGTGGGCTTTAGCTCATACACAGTGTACGGACATGGTCAGCAGCATGGGCTTAGCGTGGCAGAGCAGGTCTCGGGGAGGCGCAAGCGTTCTCAATACGAACTGATTGTTAATGTGTCGACCATACCACTGATTCTCTCCGGTCTGGCCGAGGCAGTGGGACGTGATATCGTCTATTGGCAACAGCCTGTCAGTAATTTCGGCAGAATCGAATACTGATGGTGTTTATTTAACAAATAATGGTCAGTCAGTCCCCTTGAAATTCAATATCAATTTGGGCAACTTAGTAGCATGAAACCGAGCAATGTCACTACTGTGATATTCATAAACTTCATTGATATTTAAAGATAAAGGCGCAAAAAAGCGCCTTTTCAAAAGTGCAATTTTAAATTACCGAATTCATTCCTGCTTGATCAAATAAACATTTTTCAACCCTTTAGGTGACAGAGAACCATCCTCGTTAATGACCAAGACCTCTTCGTCCTCTTCACTCAACTCAATTAACACCTCGTCACCATCAACTCTATATTCATATTCCTGCATCTGACCTTTTTCACGAATCATGACTTTGCCATTCGGTTCAAACGTGAAGTGATAGATGCCAAGGTCATCTGTATAAGTGCCTTCAAGCCCTGAGCCGCAGGCTGTCAGCCAGAGAGAAAACAGACTAATAATAAGTATTTTTTTCATCTGCTTATTCCTTATAAAGTAGGTTTACTACTGCCAGCAAGTCTGGCTTCAGTCGCTTCCGTTTGCAGCTGTTCAACCCACTCCATGGATTTCAGGTTGGCTTTCACCCAGGTCGGGGCATCTATCATGGTGGCAGTGACTCTATTTGCGGGTGAATCAGGTTGCAACATGCCCATGTCATAGACCAGATATCCAGCACAATCATCAATACTGGTGAGCTTGGTATTTTGAAACCGATCCAGAAAATAACGTTTACCACTCGACAAAAAGATACCATTCATAATCTGATCAATATCCGGCATCATCACCAGATTGGTAGCGGCATAACAACTCTGTTTTCCCTCAGGAAACCACCAGACCAGTCGACTGCCGATAGTCTGGGGTTCACCATATTTATCGTTAAGGGCTGTCATGTATTGGCCTTTTGTGGTGGGATTATTACGCGTATTAATGGTTCGGATAATCGCCACGACGCTTGACTGTTCAGGCGGGGGTGAAAAAAACACATTGAAACTCTCCTGGTTCCGCCCTTTTTCTCCCATCACATCTTTTCCGGCGGTCACGCTATGCAGAAAGGACTCTGTTTTGTGGACCTCTGCTCCGTCGTGGTACTGAAAATATTGATGTTGCTGCTGGATACTTTCCGGTTTTGCTCCGTGCGTTAATAGCGTCTGTTGCACTTCATCAAAACTCATCCCTAATTTAAGACCTACAATATCAAAATCGTCGGCAATTGCTGTTGTCATAAAACTAAAACAAAAAAAGCCGAACATTACTTTTTTGAGCTGTTTCATCCCACCCCCCCCCATGCCATTCCTAGTGAATAAACAAATTTACTTTTAAGGTATTTATCCATAAAAGACAAGTACTTAAATCGTATTAAAATTCATGCTGACTGAAATTAAAAAACATTCCGGTAAAAAATGGTTAACTATCACTCAAAGGTGAATTAGTGAAACCTCAGGCACCATTGCGTTATCAGTTTTATCGTCAAGGCTTGAATGAGGTGATGCCAATGGAAAGGGATAGCGGGTCATGAAAACAAAAAGTCGCTTTATCGAACGTTTAAGTTGGTTTCTGGATGAGAGTATCCCCCTGCCCGGTGGCTATAGAATCGGTCTGGATGGTTTTATTGGTCTGATACCGGGTATCGGCGATTTTATTGGTGGACTGTTATCCAGCGTCATTATTTACAAAGCTCACCAACTGGGTGTGCCACGAATGATATTGGGCAGAATGATTATCAATATGGTGATCGACACGGTATTGGGTGCTATTCCTGTTGCTGGTGATGTATTTGACTTTGTCTGGAAAGCCAACAAGCGTAATGTCGTCTTACTGGACGATTATCAGCAACAACCCAAACAGGTTTACCGCAAATCATTGATTCAAAACATCTTGTTTATTGGATTATTACTGGGCATTCTGGTTCTACTGATTGTATTCATCAGCTGGATCTTCGGACTGCTGATATCCGCAATCAATAACTAAACCATGAACGTATTTTGTTATAAGTAGTAACTTGTTTTGCCGCGACCTGATTTCATTTAATAACAACGATAAAGCGGCTTATACTCAACCAGAGAGAGAACTTATCATGACAAATACCATCTATCGTTTTTTTAAGCCCTTGCTGTTTATCGTGTTAGGTATGCTGTCTCTGACAGCCATGGCCAGCGATAAAGTACTTATCGTCGTCACCAGCCATGGCTATATTGGTGAAGATGAAGCCTCCAGTAAAAAGGATACCGGTTACTTCCTGTCTGAAGTCACGCACCCGTATTACGAATTAAAAGCGGCCGGTTTTGAGATTGATATTGCCAGCCCTGAAGGGGGATTACCGCCAATGGATCCCGGTAGCTATAAATTATCGGATGATGACAACAAACGCTTTATGGAAACGCCCGAAGACTGGGGCAAAATGGAAACATCATTGCGACTGGAAGAGATCAAATCAGACGACTATGCTGCGATTGTGTTTGCCGGTGGGCACGGCACCATGTGGGACTTTCCGGACAATGCCGATATTCAACGTCTGACCAGAGAAATATATGAAAATAATGGTGTTGTGGCAGCAGTTTGCCATGGTCCGGCGGCGTTGGTGAATGTCACCTTGTCGGATGGCGAGTACCTGGTTGCCAATCGTGAGGTCAGCACCTTTACCAATATTGAAGAACGCATCGTCAGACTCTACAGTGATATGCCATTTTTACTGGAAACCCGCCTGGAACAACGCGGAGCTAATGTCAGCAAGTCATGGATTCCATTTATGGAAAAAGTCAGTGTCGATGAGCGTCTGGTCACAGGCCAAAACCCGAACTCAGCCCGTACTATGGGCAGTGAGGTTGTGCAGTTACTGCAACAACGCTAAGTTCTCAGTCAGCTTCCATTTAAAATGCCCGCCTCGCGGGCATTTTGCTATTTGCATCGAACTCTCGGGCTCACAAGGGTCTATTGAATTTTTGGGAGAAAACAGCAATGTCCCGTTTTATTTACATAGTGTTTTTCGTGGTTGCCTTTCCTGTTCTGGCTGAACAGAAAACCTACGGTCCGCAGCTGGAGGGGTTTAACTATCCTTTTCCGGTAAAAATATTTCGACTGGCCTCTCAGGGCCAGCAACATGAAATGGCTTACATGGATATTCAACCTGAAAAACCTAGTGGAAGTACCGTCGTGTTACTGCATGGTAAAAACTTCTGCGCCGCCACCTGGGAAGGGACTATTCACTTTCTGACAGACAATGGCTACCGTGTTATCGCACCGGATCAGATCGGTTTTTGTAAATCCAGCAAGCCCGAACATTATCAGTTCAGTTTTCATCAACTCTCTGCCAATACCAGCGCCTTACTTGCTCAACTGGATATTGACAACTACATCATCATGGGCCATTCGATGGGTGGCATGCTGGCAACCCGTCATGCATTACTTAATCCTGAAAAGGTTGAACAATTGGTTATGGTCAATCCTATCGGTCTGGAAGACTGGCTGGCCAAAGGTGTGCCCTACCGTGAAATTAATGACTGGTATCAAGGTGAATTAACAACCAATGCCGACGGCATTCGCCAATACCAGAAAAGTACTTATTACGCCGGAACCTGGGAACCGGGATATGATCGCTGGGTTAATATGCAGGCCGGACTATTTCAAGGCCCGGGGCAGGAAAGTGTCGCCTGGAATTCAGCGCTGACCTACGACATGGTACTGACTCAGCCGGTATTTTATGAATTCGGGAATCTGCCAGTGCCCACTCTGCTGCTGATTGGCGAAAAAGATAATACGGCGGTCGGTAAAAACCTGGCCCCGGAGGATAAGCGATCTGCACTTGGTAACTATTCTAAAATCAGCCGGGAAGTTGCAGACAGAATTCCGGATGCCACTTTAGTCACGTTTGAGGATTTAGGCCATTCACCCCAAATCCAGGATCCGGATCGATTTCATCAGGCGTTGATTGAACATTTGCAACAACCTTGAAAATTTCGATTGAGCTTGTCCGATAAAAAAAGGGCCGCTAAGCGGCCCTTTCTGTTTCACGAGTCGTGCTTATTACCACCGCATCATGCGTCTGATAATGCCGTCATTCCGGTAGGAATGGTAAATCGCCCCGCTGACATGCACCGCAATCAATGCCAGCAGAATCCATGCTGAATAGGTATGTAATTCACCCCAGAACTCATTCATATCTTCGTTGGCTTCAGCAATGCGTGGCAGCGTAAATAACCACCAAACAGTTGTATCCCACTTGGTATGTGCCGAAGAGAGATAACCACTGATACAGACAAAAAAGATAAGCCCGTAAATGGCAATGTGCGCCAGTATCGCTGACTTATGCATCCACGGTGTCATATCCTGTGCCGACGGTGGTGCAGGTGGATATTTAAATCGCATGTAAAGCATTACGATCAACAGTACTACCAGCGTCAAGCCGATGTTCTTGTGCAATTGGAACGGGAATGCCCGGAACTGCAGCTCTTCAGAGGGTAATGGCAGGCCCATCATCCACCAGCTGGAAATAAAGAGAAAAAATATTGAAACGGCCAGCAACCAGTGAAGGACAACGACCGCTCTGTTAAAACCTTGTCTTTGCATAATTATCTTCCAATTAATTATTTGTGAGAATCAGGCAACGTCGCGTTGGATGCGTGCCGCTTCGGTATGCCGACCTGCAATAGCGCCGACCAGTAACATCAAGTGCAGAAGGAACCACAGCAGGATGCTCCACAGGTACATATCCCGCAATAAAGGCCCTGTCATCACCACAGCAGCAAACTGCAGCAAATCAACTGCCGCCAGTCCGATAAACACTGCGATGGCGGCCGTCGTAGACCACGGGGTGTAATTCACTAATGCCCCACCAATGATGACTGAGGCAAACGCAAGTAATGTACCGACTAAAGCCAGTTTCATCATCGTGTCGGGAAACCAGTCGGGGGTAGACTGTGCAATACCTTGCACATAATCAACAAGAAATTCACACTGCTCCAGCGTGATACCTTCTTCATCAAGCTCACCTAAAGGACAATCGGCTTCAGGCATTACCCCCGAAACCGGCATATTTGAGGTCATAACAGATTGTTTCATTAACTCTGTACCATGCATCGCCGTCAGAAAGACGCCTAGCATGATCGCCACTACGCCAAGAATACTGGCCCAGTTAGGCGTCGAACTATTATTTAGATCGTTGGATACCATAAGCACCTGCCCTTGATTGTTATCAATTAATTATTTTCGAACAGAAAACAGCCCATCGTTTTGACGTTAGCTACTCTCTCCTGGCAAACGCTTGGCTTGATATTAATCACACTCGTTCAGTTTTTTATGATGCTGACGCCAAGCGAATAAACCTGTGACAAATCGGTTTTTTTATAAGTTCATGCCGCAAGAATTACCTCGCTAAATAAGCAAACCACCTATTAAATGTTATTTCTAACCAAGACTTAATTTCTGTCACTAAAATAAGCGTGTATCCTTTACCTACCGTTTAATTTGCTGAACATGCCAAGCCATGAACCAACGCCAGCCCCCAATCAAAAAACTGCTGCTTAATTGTGATATGGGCGAAAGTCTTGGACCGTGGTCAATGGGGATGGATGAGCAGGTGATGCCCTTGGTGGACATGGCCAATATCGCCTGTGGTTTTCATGCTTCCGATCCGCTCACCATGACGCGGACGGTGCTTTTAGCAAAACAATCCCAAACTCAGATTGGCGCCCATCCAAGTTATCCGGATCTGATTGGTTTTGGCCGTCGCAGTATGCAATGCACACCTCTGGAAATTATCTCGATGGTGCAATATCAGATTGGTGCACTGGATGGAATTTGCAGGGCACATGACAGCCATGTAAGTTACGTCAAACCGCATGGTGCGCTCTACAACGATATGATGCGTGATGCCGATATTCTGCGAGCAATATTGGAGGCGATAGCGTCCTACGATAGCAATCTGCCCTTAATGGTTCTGGCATCAACTGATAATCGCAAAACCGAATCCATTGCGGCCGAGTTTGGTATCAAATTACTATTCGAAGCCTTTGCTGATCGGGCTTATGAAAATAACGGTCTGTTACGTCCGCGAAATCAGGAAGGCGCTGTGTTTCGTTCGGAGCAGCAAATCCTTGAACAGGCGTTATTACTGGCCACCGAAGGCAGCGTCATCAGCCGCAATGGTCAGCGATTGAAGCTCGATGCCGATACGCTATGCGTCCATGGCGATAATGCCGAATCCGTTAAGGCCGTTCGACATATCCGTAATACGTTCAACAAACTATACCGCTGCTGATCATGTTTCAGATTGAACAGGCAGGCCCTGACGCAGTATTGATTCGCTTTGGTGAACAGATAAACACCGATCTGGTGCCCGTGATTCGCGCCGCGACCAAACGGCTGCATAAAGAATTACAGGAAGAAATTCGGGGCCTTGTACCGAGCTATACTACGTTAATGCTCTGTTACGACCCACGGAAAAATGACTTTCCAGGCATCCAGGATAAAATTCAGCAACACCTTTCAAACTTGAATACCAACCATGCTGAAATGGGCAAATTGATTGAAATTCCGGTTTGGTATCACCCTGATGTCGGACCTGATTTGCACCATGTGGCCGACTTTCATCAGATCAGCATTGATGAAGTCATTCAACGCCATAGTGACACCATCTATCAAATTTTTGCCATCGGTTTTGCACCGGGATTTGCTTATATGGGCAATGTCTCCAATCAACTCGCTACACCAAGACTGAAAACGCCCCGCCCCAATGTCGTTGCTGGTTCGGTAGCGATTGCCGATCAACAAACAGCGGTATACCCCATTAACACACCCGGCGGTTGGAACATTCTGGGGCGTACCACCATGAAAATGTTTGATCGGCAAAGTCCAAAATTATGCCCTGTGTTACCAGGTGATCGAGTGCAATTTATCCCGGTCAGTAAGGCTGAATTTCTGCTGGCAGGCGGTCAGCTGGAATGAAGCAGCCGGGTTTAAAAGTCCTCAAACCCGGCATCCTGACGCTGGTGCAGGACTTGGGCCGCTTTGCCTATCAACATATTGGCCTCTCCCCCGGCGGTGCAGCTGATGAACATGCGTTTTTATGGGCCAATCGCTTATTGGATAACCGGCCCAATCACCCAGCGCTGGAAATTTGCTTTGGTGGCTTGCAACTTGAAGCATTAACCAATACCAATATCGCCATCACCGGCGCTGATATGCAGGCCAGCATTAATGGCGAGCCTTTGGAAAACTGGCAAACACACCCAATAAGCACCGGCGATATACTCAGCTTTGCTCATGCCAAATCAGGTATCCGCAGCTATCTGGCGATACAGGATGGTTTTCAGTTTGAGCCATGCTTCGGGTCTGTTGCCACGGTGATGCGCGAAAAAATGGGTGGCATTGATGGCGATGGTAATCCCTTAAAAGCAGATGACTTTTTACCGTGCAGTCAAAACCGACCCAGATTAAAAACCCATGTTCCGCCGTTATTTATCCCGGATTATCAACAACCTTTAATTCTCAGTGTGATTCCCACCGACCAAACCGATCACTTTGATATAGCAGAACAGGAAAAGCTCTATCACTGGACCTATCGCATTTCGATGCACAGTAATAACATGGGGATCCGGCTTGAAGGCGAACCGATTATTCCCAATGTACAAGGCATTATTTCCGAAGGCATTGCCTATGGCACTATCCAACTTCCCCCGGATGGTCAGCCAATTATCCTGCTCAAAGATCGCCAGACCATGGGCGGCTACCCAAAACTAGGCACGCTGTTTGTGCTCGATGCTTTTTTACTGGCGCAACAGCAAGCCAATACCGAAGTGAGATTTACACAGATTTCGCTGGAAGAAGCTCAGGAAAAACTACGTTATTTCTATCGTTTTTTTGGTGTGTAAATTTTAAGTCGATAAAAATTCATAACGTTTCTTAATCCAAATCTTCCTGACTGAAACGCTCTCTTGATCGACCTTTACAAGGACTTTAACCACGCTTGCGTTTCTCCATTATCCTATCGACGAACGGTGTCAGAATGATTTCCATCGCCAGGCCCATCTTGACGCCTGGCACCACAATATTGTTGGGACGCGACATGAATGAGTCTTTCAACATTGACAGGTAATAAGGAAAATCCGCTACTTCTGGGTTTTTGAAACGGATGACACAGAGGCTTTCATCAGCCGACGGGATTTCGCGCATTACAAACGGGTTGGAAGTATCGATTAGCGGCACCCGCTGGAAGTTGATATGGGTACGCGAAAATTGTGGCGTAATATGATGAATATAATCCGGCATCCGTTTGAGGATGACGTCTACCACGGCATCCTGCGAATAGCCACGGTTGGCGCAGTCACGCTTGATTTTCTGAATCCATTCGATATTGATAACCGGGACCACACCAATCAACAGATCGGTGTACTGGGCAATATTGACCTCATCGGTGACAACACCACCATGCAACCCCTCATAAAACAGTAAATCGCTGTCATTATCGATTTCTTGCCACCTGGTAAATGTGCCTGGTGGTTGGTTATATCTGGTGGCTTCACACTGATCATGAATGTAGTGACGCTTTTCGCCACGCCCCGTTTCAGAGTAAGTTTGGAACAGTTTTTCCAATCTATCCAGGCAGTTTGCCTCCGGCCCAAAGTGGGTCAGCGAGCGACCTTCTGCTTCAGCATTGATGACTTCAGCGCGCATTTCTTCACGGGTGTATTTGTGAAAGCTATCGCCCTCAATAACGACGGGTTTGATATTTGCCCGGCGAAAAATATCTTCAAAAGCATGTTTTACGGTTGAAGTACCGGCTCCTGAAGAGCCGGTAACGGCAATAATCGGGTGGGAAATAGACATTTAAGCCTTCTCCTTGATGGTGAACATTGGGAGGCGGATTTGACTTTGTTACGAGTACAATTTCCGGGCTAGGTAGCCAGTCCACGAGAAGGAATCGACCAGGATGTCATTAGTAATGATATCGCGCTGAAGTTGGGGTTTACCCTTTACATTGGTTGAGTTCGAAGCGCCCAACATGCCAGTAATGGCGCCTCGATCAACCGTAAAAGAAATGTTTTTACATGCTGTTGCCAGATCTAGTAATGCCAAAATATTCATCCTTTCGATTTGCAATTCCATAGGCGGAAAAGCGTGTCACTGATGACCCGTTATTTATGGTTTTTTAATCTAGACCAGCAACGCAATAAATAAAAGACATAAATATTTATGGACGGCATAAACAAATTTTATGGTTCAAGTCGTAACGACTTTTTCATGGCAACACAGGATAGCGTGATCGGCTCCCCTAAACTCGGCACCTTGTTTGTGCTGGATACCTTTTATTGGCTCTGCTAATACTCCCAGCTGCGATAAAGTTCGTTCGCTTCCTTCATATCCTCGTAAAGCCAGACCATTCGATCCAGGAACCAGCTTTTACCAAGATAGGCCAAAGACACACCCAGAATCGCGCCCCAGACAGAAAAATAGACAGTAGCCCAGACCGCTAACAGCAAGCCTGTGAAGGAAATACCATTAAGAAAACCATGTAATGGAATGGTATGCCGATCCGGTATTGGAACCATATCCCGGTTTAAATAAACGCGCTCGCCCAGAACGGCTTTTGATGCCCAGTTTTTGGTAGATTTCGGTTTTTTGAACAAGATAGGATTGAAAAATAACCACAACAAAGATGCCAGACCTGGCACTAGGGCTTGTTTATCTTTCAGAGCCACCACTGCTGGAGGCTATTTTTTCGTCCAACAAGGCGGAAATGATGCGATGTAGTTGTTCAACATAAGTCATTTCCAACGCCGAGGGGCGGAAAAATAGTCCCAGCCCTGCGGGTTGTGGCTGAAAATGCACCACTTATGTCCACGGATGGACTGTATGCCGGCGCGCCAGGGAGGCGCGCGCCGGCCTGTGTTGCTTGTCGTTTATTTAGAACGACTAAATCACACTCCTCGCGCCTTGATTGGTGCATTTTCAGTCACAACAGAGGCGGCTCTGAAAGATCAACAAGCCCTAGACACCACCAGCCAATCCACTCCCTGCTCCAGAACGCAATGACGATAAAAGGAAGCACAGAATATCTTGTCCAGACACTCACGGGATTGGCGTGTCGCATCCAGTTTTCATCATCAAGCTTAAAAATCCCGGCAATTTTCCGTTCCAATGTCATGTCGTATTACCTCTGGGTAAGTAAAAGTTTTTTAAGATTTAGCTTTGCCTTGAAAGATGAATAAACGTCCGCTTGAGAGTGCGAAGTATGATGTTCGGTTTGAAAAATCAAACAGGTAAACCACAAGCAATTTAATGGTAGCCGTCATCGTAATGTCATAACAAATCTGCATCATGATTTCCCATTTGTATGTGGTGGTATGATGCTTAAAACGGTTCGTAGCAGGATTCTGTTCTTTTCTTCTTTCTCTGTCTTTGCGCTCTCAGCGCTGGCATTTTTGTCCTGGTCAATCATTGGAAAGGCGCAAAATTCCGCTGAACAACTTATCCAAAACAGCCTGACTGAATCCTGGTTATTGACTGATTTGGAACAGGATCTCCGTCACTTGCAAGATCTCTCATTTAAAACCAAGGCTCAGTTACTGCTATGGAGTGAAATTAACCAGCAATTTGAAGTGCTTTCACAATCAATTCCTGCCAAATTGCATGCGATTGAGCAAAATCCACAACTACGTAACTGGTACAACGAAAGCACCGATCTTCGCGAACCGCTGGCGGCTTATCTTGACGAACTGGGCGCAGGAATCGCCGAGCAGAGCTATTATCAGGCGGGGAAAACCGTGGATTTCTCCCTCTTTCCGGTGCTGTCCCCCCTGCTGGAAAAAATAAATATCCGCAAGGAAACCAGTCGCAACCATATCTCCCAGGACTCAGATGAACTGCTAAATTATCTTGGCCGGCAACAGGTTTCATTGATCAGCGGCTTCATATTTTTTCTGACCGTAATTGTGTTGATGACCTTCTGGTTAAGAAAAACCGTTATTTTCCGGCTGCAACGGATCGAGCAGGATATTCAGGCAATGGATAAAAATTCGGATCTGGCCACCCCACCGACTCTGGCTGGTTCCGACGAAGTAGCTGGTGTGGCGACCGCTTTGATTCGACTGGTAGGCCGATTTGAGGGATTTATTGGCGATATCAGAAATGCCTCGAAAATCGTGAATGAGCGTTCCGATCACCTTGATAGCCAGGCAAGAGAACTGGAGTCCGCATCCCGAACGACACATGATCATATTCAGGAAGTCACCCTGTCGATGCAGGCAATGGCCGAACAGGCTTCTACAATTGAAACATCAACGCAAGACTCAACTGAGACCCTTCGATCTGCCGTAACAGCGAATGCTGTTATTCAATCAGGCCTCAAAAAAAGCGAAATGGCGGCAGATAATACCGTTGAAGTGATTGCAAGAGTGACGAGCTCAATACAAGAACTAACAGAATCAACCTCAAAAATTGAAAAAGTCATTAGCGTCATCGCCGAAATAGCTGAACAAACCAATCTGCTGGCGCTTAATGCAGCCATTGAAGCCGCCAGAGCTGGCGAACATGGTCGAGGATTTGCCGTTGTTGCCGACGAAGTGCGAACTCTTTCGCAGCGCACCACCGACTCTACGGGACAAATTCGGCAATGGGTACATGATCTGATTCAGGTTGTGGAAGCCGTTGATGACCAAATCACAGAAATGAAACATGCCGGGGATGGCAATCGCCACACTTTAAACGAACTTAAAGAACAGCTTGCCACCATGAATCACTGGTTTGCCGATTTAGAGCAACGGACAACAACCATTAACCAAGCCCTTTCAATGCAACGAGAAGAGATTGACCGGGTCGGTTTGCGATTCGCAACACTTGATAATCATGCATCAACCGTCAGTGAAACCATCGCTGGCAGCAGAGCCATCAGTATCGCATTGAAAACCGAAGCGAATTCGATGAACAACCTCACCGCACGCTTTCGGACTTCTTTTGATAGTTAAAAAACGGGCCGGGCAACGAGATTAATTATTGGGAGGCGGTGTAAAAATCTAACACGTTTCGATTCTTACACGGCCTCAAATTTACCTGTGGCGCAATTCTTATTTAACAACCACGGAACAGCCAGGCATGAATGAGCTTGGTATAGCGTGGCATCACCACATAGACCATCAGCAATACGGCAATGCCGGTGATGATCAGGGTATCCAGATAATGGTTGTCAGGCAGCCCCAGCTGGTGAAGTGGCAGTAGCAGAAACGGCAATATCAATACCAGCGGATAGATAGCCGACCAGGTGACCAATGCCTGTTTCCAGCGAATGGGCACTTTGGTATTCGCTTGCTCCGGGGTAAACCAGAAATCCAGCCCGCTATTGATATAAAAATCATCGCCTTTGACCAGCAATGGTGACACTTTCGCTATCAACTCACTGCGTTTGGCCGACTCCATCCAGCCACGCAAATGTGACTGCGTATCAAAGCGGATAATGATCGTGTAGGTTTCGGTCAACCCCGCAATGGGACGGATAACGTTCAAATCCAGATGCCCCGGGGCACTTTTAGATTGCGGGGCGATTTCATTTAGCCAGGCTTCATACTCGGCGTGTTTGTCCTTATCAACCTGATGGGTAATCACCGCCGTCGCGCCCTCGGTTATCGGATCCACACGCTTTTGTTGCATAACTCACTTCCTAAAAATTAAAAAAACTGGACAAACGCTTTAGCCATAAAATATCAAGGCCTGCGTTTTTTATAAAATTCTATCGTAGATATCAAAATGATTTAGGGCCAGTGCAAACATATTGAGTGTTTAAACTGACCCTAAATATTAAGCTGATGCCGGAACCAAACCCTAAGTCATAATCGACCTGCTGTTAGTTCGGTCCTTCGTCGATTGTTACCCCAACAGGCGTGCCCGACCAGCCCACAGTCCAAAAAGACCGAAAGCGAAAAGCGGCAATGCCGCTGGTAATGGCACCGGATTCAACTGACTTGCGAGTTCCGCGGTGGTGAAAGTGCCATCATTACCAAACGTCCAGGAAGAGAAGTTGATGAATTTTCCTGAGAACAGTTCATCACCCGAAACGCCAAAGGACATATATATCAGCGCGTCAGTCATATCAAATGACAAAATATTGGATAGTGAAAAGTCGTTAAAGAAAACGCTGTTATTACCCAGCCCCCCATCAAAGAAGCCGGTGCTGAGCATGCCCGAGGTCAGCCCATCTACGATAAGCGAGTCATCGCCACTGCCAAAAATAACATTACCAATAATCTCGCTGTTGCCTGTCAGTAACAGGCTGCTGTTACCCTGATTAGGTGCAAACTCGATGGCATTCCCTCCCCGGCCCACTAAAGTGCCGCTGTTCTCAATGGTGATCTCAGAAGTGCTGGCTTCATCTGCACCAATGGCCCGGACACCTTCGATATAACCTTCGTTGATAATGGTCAGAGGACCAGCATCGCGAACCTCACCCTGTGTAGGCTCGAACAGTGCGTCAACATCAATGCCGCTACCGCCATTCAATGGATCACTTGCAGACCCAGTAGAGACAATCACACCAGTGGCATGGTTATGCACTCTGCCCTCATCAATGTCGATCCCGTCATCGGTACCCAGAATCACACCATAGTTATCTGCCGTTCCGCTGGCGAATTGTACGCCGTCTTCATCGTCAGTGGCACCGGTATTGGTCCAGGTCTTTGTGTCCGCATCCCAAGACAACCCGTTCAGGGCGACAGTGCCGCGATTTTCAAGCGTGAAATCCTCACGTGCTTCAATCACTTCCTCACCACCACGAAGCGTACCGTGGTTAATCACGGTACCACCCGGTCCACGACTCTGGATGGCGCGCCCATCAGTACTTTGGATCAGGCCGTAGTTGGTGATATGAGCATTTTCCAGTTCAGCGTCATTGTCCAACCTGACAGCCTGATTTTCTGCAAAGATTTTCCCGCTTTCCCGGTTTATCAATGTGAAATTATCCGCATCATCCTGAAGGCGAATACCGCGGTCACCGCCACGAATGGTGCCGGAATTGTCAATTGTCAGATTCGCGCCCTTGCCCCGAATCGCGTCATCGTTACCGCTTTCAATCAGCCCCTGATTATTGACCGATTGATTCGAGCCCTCCAATTGAACCGGACGCCCACTGGCACGGATAATCTCTGCATCACTCTCGATGGTTACGGACAAATTGTTTCGGTTGTCATTGATATTGCCACTGTCTGTCGCAGTACAGAGCAGCGTCGGTGAATCAGCAGTGCCGCCCGGAATACAGGTTGCTGCCATAACGGGCACGTTGACCAAAGCCAGTGCTGAAGCGAAAATTAATTTGTGTGTATGTCTCACGTTACCTCCAAGTCTGAACATTGATATCAGAAATGAAGGTAGTGGGTTTTTATGACAACTCTATTAATTTTGAAATTAATGTGAACTAAGGCTCACCAAAAAATCTGGAAAAGTGGTAACCCTCTGCGTTGATTTAATCCGTCTTACTTATTCCGTACATTGCGTACTAAAAACGAATTTCCGGGGCCACGTTTTAATTCAAATAAATCAATGGCTTTAAACAGGCCACTGAGATTTTTGAAGCCATAGTTTCGGGTATCAAACGAGGTTTTATTAGAGATGTTTGCTCCAACAGGTCCAAGCGCCGCCCAGCCATCTTCATCTTCGGTTGCCTCAATGGCCTGCCGCAGCAAATGTATCAATTTGGTATCGGATTTGATGTTCTTGGGTTTAACCGCTGTTTTGGTGACTTCTTTTTCTTGATCCAAAAAAAGAAACTTAGAACATGCGTTCACAAATGCCGATGGTGTCTTCCGCTCGCCAAACCCCAATACCACCTTGCCTTCAGCTAAGGCTCTGGTCACCATCGGCGTAAAATCACAATCCGATGACACAAAACACATCACGTCAATCTGCTTGGTATACATCACATCCATCGCATCAATAACCAATGCAATATCCGACGCATTTTTCCCTTTGGTTAAATCATATTGTTGGATGGGCTGAATCGCATATTCATGCAACAGATCTTCCCAGGCCTTTAGCGTCGGCGACTTCCAATTGCCATAGGCTTTACGGATAGTGACCACACCATAGTTCGCGACCTCGCTCAGAACATCTTCAAACTTACTCGCGGGCGCATTATCCGCATCAATAAATAATGCTATTTTCTGTTTTAATTCATCCATGTTTGCACCTCAAGCGAATATAGATTTGTAGACGGTTGGCTATCAACTGATACTGGTTTTTTATTACGACTTTATCACTGATAGCCGGATGGATTTCAATTGACTCTGACCCTTTTGGTCCCTGACCCTTTTGGTCCAGGATGAACTAAAAAACTAACAAATTTTGAGTTTTTCCCTGAACCTGATTATGTCCATTCCTCTTTATTTAGCCATATATGTGCACTCAACATATTGCTAGTGCTAATATACTCACACAGCGGTACCACTATCACTTATAAAGATGCAGACATGGAAGTGCCATATGAGTACAAAAAAATTCCCGAGTTTTTATCCAACCCACATAACTGTTCCACATCAAGATGCAACAGAAAAATCATTTGAATGTCTGTATAGATTTGCGGATGCTAGCCCAGCCACTTCCAGTGATTTCAGAGCAAGATGTAATGAGCCATGCACAGACCGGTATCGAAAAAAACATCAAAATAACCCAAGGTTTTATGGTACGTCATTTTTTACCTGTAAACGCAAATTAGATAAATTACAAGAAATGCACCCCGATGGCTTTGCCACAAAATTAATTACTAACGGGGCAGTCTCCCAAGAGCTAGGGCTCAGTTTGAAGGAAACTAAGCATGTCTGTCTTTGGTTTTATGAAGGCTGTTTCCCTACTGGGTTTAAGGTGTAACGATGTTTGATATTGAATTTGCAACTACACCTTTTGGCAGTCTAAAAATTAATAATGTTTATGCCTATTATGACGAGCCAACTATATTTAGTGCAAAAAATGAATTTGGTCAGCTGTACTTTTGCTATTGGATTAAGGAGGATCAAGAGGCTGAATATTGGATTATTAACCCAGTATCGGGAGAGTTAATTAATAAACTAGAACAAAAAAAATTCCCTATTTCAAAGCTTATAAAACCTTCTGGATATGAATATATATTTATGTTCCGATTTCCATTTGATGACAAAGGTGAGCTTGAGAGAATTGATGTACCCACTCGCAAAAAATTGCCCTTCACTTTGCCTGAAAGCTCTGTATACATAGTTGACAATATCAATGTCGATGGCTCGCGTAAACATACTCATCGTGTGAGACTAAGCAAAGAAAATTCACATGAGTTTTTGCCTGATAAATTGGCTGCACTTTTTCAAGCTTTCTCTAATTATTACAACGCGCTACGAAAGTCTCAAAATGTATCTTCAAGTCTTGCAACCATCGATGCAACCTCAGGCTCATTTAATTTCAGGGTCAAGGCTTCGAATATTTCTGACTTGCAAGAGAAGGTTTACCCGACATTCAGGAATGCTTCGTCATTTGAAGGTTTGCAAGAAATTATAGCGACTGCACAAATTGATTTAGTGAGTATGAGAAAGTTATTCGGTTTACTTAAAGATAATGATACTGATATTGAGTTAATTGAAGAAAGTAGCACAGAGGTTATTTTAAAGTTAAGAGCCGAGGATGTTCAAAATCTTTTACCAGAGCTTGATGAAAAGCTGACAATATATCTTGATAGCACGATGGTACCTCAAGCGGACCATTTAGATTCTATCAAGCGTTATATTGAATTAATTAATCAACATGGTTATGTGACAGCTGACACTTTTGATAAAACACCCCGTCAAGTGAGCTATTACCGTGATGCAGTAATCCTATTAGGATTACTGCATGATTATGGTAAATTAACACCAATCGGTTTGAGGGCTCTTGAGTTGGGACGTAATGATTTTGTTGGTTTATTAAAAAATCAATTTGAAGAAACTGAGTGTGGCTACATTTGGATGAATGTCTCTGGCGTAACGTCAGCTACCAGTTTAAATGAGAATGCAGCTGGAGATTTTTTGATTGAGCACTGTAGAGGTCTGAGTAAAAATACAGCTCAAAGGAGAGGGGCAACACTCAAACGCTGGATTGAAGAATTCAAAGGTCTATAATTGATTTAGTCTTGTGGACGTAAGCTTTATTGCTTCTGCATTAGTGTCGTTACCCCAATAGTCACGATCCAATTCTAATGCCGCGACACCAAATGCTCCGGATCCACAAAAAGGGTCTATTACTAATTCCCCCTCTGATGTGCTTTGTTCAATGAGCACCTTTGCCAGATCTACCGGTTTCTCTGTAGGGTATCCTCTATGTACTCTTGGATAACCAAGTACATCAGGAATCCCCAAATTGTTTAGCTTTCTTTTACCTTTTTCAAAAAATAAGATGAATTCATAACGTGCTCTGTAATGATATCCCATTCCTATTCTTTGTTTATCCCAAACGATCGGTTTCCAAAATTTAAACCCCACCTTTTCACCAATAGGCTTTAAATAAAACATAGTTTCTTGATCACAGAAAATGTAGCAATGTGTATTTTTTTTTAATACTCGATATAGCTCGCTCATTAAAGCTTCTAATCTTTCATTTGGCAAAATTTCAAACCATACGTTTGATGAGGATTTACTTTGTTTTAGTCGAGTGGTCGTGCCAATTTTACGATGTTTTTCAAGAGATTCGTACGGGGGGTCGGTAACTACCAAGTCAACAGATTCTGACTCTATTGATTTTAACCAAGAAATCGCATCATATTGCGATAATCGAAAATTCATTTGATGCTCCATCCTAGAGAGGAAAGATCTTCTCACAGTTTTCTTTATCATGCTTCTTTAAATGATTTTTTGATTAAATTAGAGCAGAGAGTTTTGAATTTATTCATCTAGTAGCGTCTGCGTGGGACCAAGGGAGCAGACTCGATTGATATTTCTGTTTGGGAGGAATATCCATTTCGGATCCAGAACACTAAGTAACTCGAATGTGCCTGCCCCCCCTTTTTGATTATCCTTAAACAGCGCTATTTGAGATCATTTGGAGTTCCATCTGTTTTTCGAGATGCCCAACCTGTAACTTCGGAAACAACAAATCCATCATCGCTGTCGAGGAATTGAGCAAAGTGTTCCCTCAAGTCCTTGGCAGTTGTATTCATCTGCTTGAAGCACCAAGTAGATTCAAGAATTCGTACAGCACTGAGATTTTCGAGTTCATCATATAGTGGCTGATAGCGCCTCGAATTTCTCAAATCGTAGGTTACAAAATACAAAGCCATAGAGATTTCCTTTTAGTGTTTCACGTGTCAGCCAACTGGTATTCATTTATCCAATCCATTGATTGTAATGGCCTGAATATTTCATAGATTTGAATTACTAGCAAATTAAGTAGTGATAAGTAGTTGAGCAATCAGGTTTAAGGTGTCCATTAAGAGGCTCAACGATTAGGCAACACCAGCTCTGGATTTCAATAAAAGGAAAAAAACAACAATCAATTGCTTTCACTGCCATCTAGAAAAATAATCACCCGATTTAACCGTTCATTATGTATCTCATGGCTGCTATCCATAAAAGGATGGGCATAATTCGAGCCGATATAAACACTCGCTCCTTTTTGTTCAGCTCGTTCTCTAAACTCAGAGGTCATTTCGGGGCCAAGAACAGAATCCTTTTCGCCCATTATGAGCAGCATATTTATCGCATCATCTGGAATATTTGCTACAGGATCAATACGCTCTGGACAGCCGTGAGGGGACAATCTGCTTGGGCTGGAGTCAATCACTGCGCGATCGAACTGGGCTCCACTTCCGATTACGTTTGCCATTACAGCGCCACCAAGCGAAATCCCATAAAGCAGTTGTTTCTCATACTGTGTGTTCAGATGAGCCACTAATTCTTTGTAATCTTCGATGATGGCGTTAATTCTGCGTTTGCCTTGTGACTCGCCGTAGCCGCGATAATCATAAATATAGATATCGTAACCTCGTTGAGAAAAGCGCTCTAAAGTAGTAATCATCAGGTCGGCTATCATGGCGTTACCCATCGCCACCAGAATGTAGCCTTCAGGTTCTGTTGCTAAGCCGTTTTCATCTTGTGCCTGATATTTGTAACCTTTCAGAATTTTGTTATCCGCGGTGGTAAATTCTGTTCTCTGTATAAGGTCGTTTCCGGCAACCCTGGATGCATCTGGAGTCGGGGCCATCGAACTCCACATGGTAAAAACCAATCGCTCTTTAAACCATCCACATACGGTCGCTTCACGATCGGCTGAAAATGCGAAATTTGGCAGGACAAGCAATAAAACAGATAAATACTTTTTTAGGTTAACCATATGATTCATCCTCCGTTAGTCTGGCAACTCTGGCTCTGGTTTCAGAAACGGTGCTGGATCAACCGGCCCGCCTGAGTAAATGCCAAAGTGAAGATGCGGTGGGGTGGTGATAGCGTTGCCAGTGTTGCCGACATATCCGAGTATGTCCCCTTTTTTAACCTTATCGCCGGATTCAACCGCGAATGAATCCAGATGGGCGTAATAATACCGGGCGATGCCGAATCCAATCATGCTGCCCGATAACCAAACATGTTCGCCTCCTCTGGCACCTGTTCCGGTTCGGACATAGCCATCAATCAACGCTGTGACGGGTGTTCCTCTCTCTGCAAATATATCCACACCGTGATGCTTTCGGGCGCCGCCATCACGAGCAACACCGAAGGCGCTGCCGATATCCCGTTGCCCTGCCCCTTCTACGGGGAACGGTAATGAACCGCCATTAGCCATCGCCAATAAATATTCTGCACTGGCAAATAACTCTGGTTGGAGAACGATGCGGTAGTCACCCGCTTTGGACACAACCTGACTATTGGTTAAGTCATCTGAGTCCAAATCCGTGACGGTTGACCATTCTTGATCGTTTTTTTCGCGCCGTTCCAGGCTGGCGTAAAGCCGACTTTCAGACGAATCCATTCGTGAGAATTGCCATATCAGCTTTTCGCCTCGCTCAAGCGCCACCTGATAAACATGTGCCTCAATTTCATCGCTCGCAAAGGATTCAGTTGTGCGGTACTGACCCACAGCTTGAACAGGCTGTTCAGCTGCTCGATCGACAGCTTCTGCCCAGCGCTGCCCCAATGGACTATCCAACAATCCTGCCAATCGCAAACGCCAGACAAAGATATCTCTTGGTGACCATCCCAGAATATCAAAAGCAACGTATCGGACTGCATTCTCGCTGCTTTCAGCTGCGTTTTGTCTTAAGTCATCACGCACAGTCAGTAGAACGACTAATAAAGCTAACAGACCAAAAAGTAACCAGGCTCGTATGCTTCGTTTCTTTGGATTTATTAGAGACTGATCAGCGCTCTCATGTTCTGTCTGAATATTTTCAGGCTCAGGTGTTTGCTCGCTATCAGTTGTTTTGGATGGGTCGTCACTCATACCAACATTTATCTCTTTAATAGATTATTGATATGACAGACTCTAAGGAAGAATGGTCGTAGGCGATATGATTGAGGTTAAATCGTAGCTAATGATTTAGCTTGTTATACAAAATGCACTAATCAACAGATAGATTCGTCCGATTAGAAATTTCATTGACGTTCTTGGGTGGGAACACCAAATATTTTGAGAATCAAAGTAAAAATTTGCTCAGGTTGTTGCATTTCTTTCGTCATTGATTCGCAGTTTTTACCAAGCTCCAGATACTGTTCAAAATATTTATTAGCTTCATTTTCATTTTTATCAAAACCAAATAAGCCTAGTGAGTAGGCCGTGGCATAAAAGGCATTAGATAAAAAGAAAAGTTTTTCATGTGACTGTTGCATAAAAGCTAGAGCATCTGATGATTGGTTCTGTCTGTATTTTATGACAGATAAATAGAATTCTGCCTCGCCAGTATTAATGCTGTCTTTGGATTTATGAAGTGAGTTAAAAGCAATATGCTGAGCTTCTTCATCGCCATTTAATATCATATATTTAGCTGTAAACAGCTCATCACTTGCACACTTTTCTGCGAAAGCAGAATGCAATGGTAATAATAAAATTATTAATGCATAGATTAATTGCATTCTCTTAAATCCAGAAAAATTATTGCCGATAAATCTGTATGTGATTAAGCAAAGTCAAGCAGATATAGATTAATAAGACTCTACCCACCGACCTCGGCATCAACAAACCCGGTGTTCATTTACCTGAAATTGTTACATACCAGGTTGATGAAGCTTGCTGGAAATTAGCCGATTCAAACTTACTCCTGACTCTGCTGCCTCAATCGTTAGCATTCGATGTGTTTCTGGTGGCACGCGCACCATGAATTTACCGCTATATTGTTTTGACGACAGTGGTTCGGGAACTGGCTCGTTATTTTTACGCATATCTTCAACGCAGTCATGAACCAATTGACGAATACCTTTCAAGGCATGTTCAGGATCTTCAGCCAACCAACTAAGGCTTGGGAATTCAACACACAGCCCTACATGCTCCTGGTCTTCTTCAGACCATGTCACTCTGTACGTATAACGATCAATATTTTTTGCCACTTTGCACCTCCATCCGTTCAACAGCCTGAAGCACCTGCTTCACTTGATAGGCTTTAGACATCCCTTTGGTATTCTGAATATTTACCCTGGGATCTCCTTTCCATGGGGTCCGATAAACTCTGTGGCTCGAACCAGATTGTCTTGGCTCTCCGAAATAGGCATCACAAACCTTACATAGGTCATTGAATTTGATGCTTTTAGGATTTTCTCTCATCTGGTTGAGAATATCTTGAACTTTTGCCATGGGAAAATGATACCAATATTGATACTAATGTCAATTGGTTTTTTAGAGCTTTACCGCAAGATTAAGTATGTTAGTGAGCTCATCAGTTTTCAAAAAATTGTTATGCATTTTCTGCTATTACAGTTAGGTTGAACCCTTCATCTGTGGTGGGCTCAACAAAGTACTTTTTAACCAGCTCGAACATCTGTTCAGTATCAGTTGCCGCCCTCTGTGGTTGTTCCTTGCGTCTTTTTGCAATCTGCTCTAGGCAAATCTCATTTGGCTGGTCAATGTAGATTAGCTCATGAGGAGCCTGGATCTCTGAAAAAATGCTTCTAAACCACTCTCGTTGTGGAATCGTATTTGCTGGAAAGTCCATTACCACATCAGTTCCTGTTGTCAGGATCGATTGAACCAGTTTCTTCATTTGGGGCTTAAGCCGACCAGAATATTTAATGTAATCTTCCAAGGTCTCAATACTATTCGGAAACATTGATTCAAGCCATTCGTCTTCTGAAAGCAGTATGGCGTTTCGTTTCTGAGAGATTTCGAGCGATTTTGTCGATTTCCCTGCTCCCATTTTTCCGCAAAAAAACGTCAATACTCCTTTGTTCATTTTTTACCTCTTATTGCATATCAGCATGTTAATGAGGTCCTTGGCCTCATAATAATTATTACCACTCAATCTTTAACTCTTATTTCGAGGTCTCCCCAAATCACTTCCGGATGACGAAATGCAATATCAATTAACGCCTTTGCTGGTCCCGAAGGTTTACGACGCCCCTGCTCCCATTCCTGCAAGGTCCTTGGGGAGATATGAAGGACCTCCGCAAACTCTAATTGTGTCAGGCCCGTTTTACTACGCGCCTCTGCCACTTCATTGGGCTCAACACGACTGACCCGCGCGGCTTTGCCCGCTTTCATTTCTTTTACTGATTGAAGTAGCTTGTTACCAAGCTCTTCCGCGCTCAAGGTTTCGTTACTCATTTTCAATAAATTTAAGATCTGTTTAAAAACTCGAGTATAGAGTCATTGTTAAGCCGTTGCTTATGCCCCATGCCCGGTTTGTGATACAGCATTCCAAGGGCGAATATTCTTCAACTTATCTTCAAGGGCATCTGCCGCAATCTCAGTATCGTAGGCAGCCTGAGCTCGCAACCAGTAGCCATTAGATAAACCAAAAAAGCGACAAAGTCGCAGGTCTGTGTCTGCAGTTATAGAACGGTTTCCAGCAATAATCTGGCCGATTCTCTGAGCAGGCACCCCAATTTCTTTAGCCAAACGATATTGAGAGATCCCCATTGGATCAAGAAATTCTTCTTTCAATAATTCGCCTGGCGTTACAGCTTCAATGTTTCGCATGAGTTGGCCTCATAATGATTATTGCCACTCAATCTTTAACTCTTTATGCGATTGAGCACAGTCACGCAGATAGAGATTAATAAGGCTCTGATAAGGGAGGTTCTTCTCTTCAGCGAGATTCTTGAAATACTCCACGGTATCCTCATCAAGCCGAATCGTAACCTGCTTTTTGAGTTTCTTGGCGTATGGATTCTTAACTGAATCGGAAAAATCGTAATGATCACGCATGTCTATATCCTTCATAAATTTTTCGTTCTCGCCTATTTGCTTTACGAGCAGAGATGATTCGAATGGTGTCAGCTTCTCTGACGCAATGACACACCACTAACAAACGCGAATGAATGCTTGTTCCTAAAAGTATGAAACGATCCTCTTCGTCTGAATGATCTGGATCAGCTATAAGCCGACCGAACTCGTCTGTAAAGGCTGTTTTTGCCTCTTGAAATGTGACGTTATGTTTTTTTTGGTTGGCGGCATCCTTACTTGGATCCCACTCAAAGATAAGGTGTTTCATAAATTACATTGTAGTTACGTTGCAATTACTGTCAAGGTACATTTTAGCCTCTACTTTTCTCGAAGAATTTTGGCATCAAAAAAACTTTTGGCTTATTCTGTGTCTAACCAAACGTTATTTATTGGTAATTGTTTAATGACAAAACCACAGTCTCTTTTTCATTATTTGCTTATCGGCTTGTTTATGCTGTCGATGCTGCTGCCTGCTGCGCATGCAGAAGATAATGATATGGCTGTGCACCATGAAATGAGCGAGCAACAGCATGATTGTCATTCCGATGCTGAACCTCAACCAAAGCACACTACCAATTCACATTGCGCCAGTGACAATTGTCAGTGTGCTGCAGCGAACTGCCATGCTTCTGGTGTGTTAGGTTTTCAACCGATTTTTATGGCCTCCCTTTATTCGCAAAGCCGTTTGGCAATTACTGCTGAGCAGCTTGTTAGCCAATCTCCCACCAAACTAGAACGCCCTCCCCGCAGCTAATCCTCTTTTCTGTTCGGTATCTCTGATACCTACCCGAATTAACTGAGGATAGATCTCATGAAACAAGTTAGTCGCTGGCTGATGCTGTTATCAGCTGCAATATTCCATACCGCAGCCATTGCTGGCGTGACGGAATACACACTGGTCATAGACCGTGAACTGGTCAATATCACTGGCAAAACAGTAGAACGCATCACCGTGAATGGTGGCATTCCCGGCCCGATTATGGAGTTTACCGAAGGTGATGAAGCGGTTATCCATGTGGTGAACAAACTGGATGAGCCGACATCTGTGCATTGGCACGGATTACTGCTGCCGCCTGAAATGGACGGTGTCCCAGGTCTGGGTGGTTATGAAGCCATCAAAGCCGGTGAAACGTTTACTTATCGTTTTAAGCTTCGTCAAAATGGCACCTATTGGTATCACGCGCATAGTGCGTTACAGGAACAGGATGGTCATTACGGCGCACTGATTATTCACCCCAAAGATGAACCGGTGGTTCAAGCTGATCGGGATTATGTGGTGCTGCTTTCTGATTTCAGTAATGAAACCGGCCAGCAAATTCTCGGCAATCTGAAAAAAAGCCCGCATTTTTACAATTATTCACAACGTACTGTTGGGGATTTTTTCAGTGAAGTACGCGAGCACGGCTTAGCTTCCGCCTGGCAAGATGCAAGCGCCTGGGGACAGATGCGAATGTCACCAACCGATCTGGCTGATGTTCGGTACGATGCGTTTCTGGTGAATGGTCAAACCAATGATCAAAACTGGACCGGAATCTTTAAGCCGGGGGAACGCGTGCGATTACGCTTTATCAACGCCTCGGCCATGTCGATGTATGACGTGCGGATACCCGGTCTGCAAATGACCGTTATTCAGGCTGATGGGCAATATATCGAGCCGGTTACGGTTGATGAATTTCGTTTTGCCGTTGCTGAAACCTACGATGTGATTGTCACGCCGCAGGCGGATCAGGCCCATACCATCGCTGCTGAATCAATTGATCGAACTGGTTTCGCTTTGGGCACTCTGGCTCCTCGAGAAGGCATGAAAGGACTGATTCCTGCACATCGACCACGTTCCTTATTAACCATGGCCGATATGGGACATGATATGGATCACGGCGATCATCAGATGAGTCAATCTACAGATTCAATAGATCATAGCGGGAACGATATGCATGGACATGATCATCATGCGATGCAGCACGATGAACCAGCCGAAATACAAAGTGGCTGGGCCGACGCCAGCACACCTGAAGGTCATAAAGCACTGCAATACAGTGATTTAAGAGCGCTTGGCACACAAACCGATCTGCGTCCTGCCGAACGGGAAATTGTGGTGACACTGGGTGGCACTATGGAACGATTTATCTGGACTTTAAATGGCCATAAATTCGGTGATCCGGGCTTTGAGCCGATTAAACTCAATTATGGAGAACGGGTCAGGCTGATTTTTAAAAATGAAACCATGATGGCGCATCCGATGCATCTGCATGGCATGTTTGTGCAGCTGGAAAATGGTCAACCGGGTGAAAAGTTACCCAACAAACACACCGTAAATGTGACACCAGGCACCGAATATTCCGTGCTACTGACGGCTGATGAACCGGGCGAATGGGCGTTTCATTGTCATCTTCTTTATCACATGTCTGCCGGCATGATGTCTACGGTGGTCGTCGCCGAATTTGATGATGACGATTTGCCCGCCTCTCAACCAGCACATCACGACATGGGAGGTCATCATGATCATCACTAAATCCAAACTGGTTTTCACGCTAGTATTAAGTCTGCTTATCTCTACCAGCCATGCCGAAGAACATCAGCATGGCGATCACGGCCATGAATCTCAGTTATTCCATGCCTTATGGTTTGAAGCCCAACATGGCGGTGGCAGTAAAGGTGATAAAACCCATATTGAATGGGATGGCTGGATCGGTGGTGATACCCACAAACTCTGGCTGAAAGGTGAACGGGAAGGCCACAAAGGCAAGCTGGAAGGGAGTGAAGTCTGGGCGTTATATAGCCGGAATGTGCACGATTTCTGGGATGCTCAACTGGGTCTGCGTGTTGATACTCAACCTGAATCCACCCGTTATTTAACGCTGGGTTTTAATGGGCTGGCGCCCTATCTGTTTGAAACTCAGGCGCATCTGTTTATCAGCGATTATGGTGATGTCACTGCCCGGCTAAAACAAAAGAACCATCTGCTGTTCACCCAGCGTTTTGGCTTTGAACCCTACTATCAACTGGACTTCACTGCTCAGAACGTTGAACGGCAGGATTTAGGCAGAGGCTTAAGCCAAGGGGAATTGGGCATCAAACTGTTTTATGAAATCACCCGTAAAGTTGTGCCTTATCTGGATCTGAAATACGAACGTAAATTTGGTCGTACCGCCTCCATCGCCAGAAATGCCCATGAAAGCGAAGAAGACTGGATTGCTTCAGTCGGCATCAAACTGCTTTTCTAAAACGCTCATAATCAAAGCTCGCTTTAATCCAAAACTCGTTCCCATGCTCCGCGTGGGAACGCAGCTTTTCACCTAAAAAACAGTTCCAATATTCATAAACTTGATAAAAGTACGGTATATTCATTTAAAAATCGTTAAACGAATTCTGTTCTGCAAGTCGAGGCATCACCTTGAGAAACCAAAAATAATGCTGTCAAAACAACATGCTTTCTATCGGGATATGCCCCTAGGCGATGTCTCAGAACAGCTGGCAGCACAGGACTGGTTACCCTCTTTTGAGATGGCTCAGATTTCTTCTGGTGATTATCAGGGACGATATCAGGAACTGGGCAATCAAGGAGTGAGTGTCGTTGCTGAGCAGCAAAATTGCACTGTTCATAAACGCGGCACTATGAATGCAAAACACTGCACTATTTCTTATGTTCGATCTTCCAACGAGTCTTTGCGTTTTTCTGAATACAACGCGTTTAAAAATGCCTTGTTTTTCCTGCCTAGTCAGGCCGAATTAGATATTCTGGTCGGCGCCGATGTGGAAACCCTCTATTTTCGGTTTGAAGAATCAGTCCTGCTGGAATCGGCCAGAATCATTAACCCCCAACGCTGGGAAAATGCACCGGCTAGCCTGCTGCTTTTAGATGCAATCGACCGTAAGCCATTAGAGGATTTTACCGATTACCTTTTTGCCAATCCCGCAGTTAATCTGACTGATAATGTGCTCTTGGACGGAAAAAACATCACTTCGTTAATTTTGGAAAAGGTGTTGTTAACCATTGATTCGTCCGAGATACACGAAGCGGCATCACCAGATGTGATTGCCCGGCGGCGAGCCTGTGAGTTGGTGAATCAGGCTATAGACTATGTCAATTCAGGTCTTGAGAGTCACATTTGTCCAAGTATCGTTGATATCTGTACCGACTTGAAAATCAGTCAACGTAATTTGCAGTACTGCTTTAAAAAGGTATTGGATATTAGTCCTAATGCCTACCTTTATCGGCTGAGACTCAATCGGGTACGTGCCCAACTACTTAGACCCAAAGACAGTGATGTGACGGTCACCGAAGTCGCTTTTCACTGGCATTTCTGGCATCTGGGACGTTTTTCCAGTGATTATGTTCAGCTTTTTGGTGAGCTCCCCTCGGCGACCCTGCGTCGTGCATTAAGTTAATTTCTGTGAAATTTTCGGTTTGCGAAAATCGGATAGCCGCAATGCATTCAACTGCGTAAGTTACTGGATTTGTTCGCTCAATAGGAATAATCCATGAACCGCCATTTTCGGTTTATACGTAAAACCGCTTCAACTACGTTAATTTCATTGCCAAAGTCATCATCTGTTCATAAAGCAACCATTACCTTTTTGACAACGTTCATAGTGATGATGCCAGCTGTATCTGCTGATTTAAATTGGGTCGCTGGCACTGGCGACTGGGAAAACGCCAGCAACTGGTCGAGTGGATTCGGTTCAATGGTTCCAGATGATGATAGTTTTGTCTTTATCGATAATGGCGGCACTGCGCAGGTTCTGGTGCCTGGTGCCACAGCGTTCGAGATTAATCTAAGCAATGGCTCACTCGATATTTTGGGCGGCGGTCAATTGGAAAGCTCGGCCGGTAATGTGATCGGAGGTGGTGCTGGCAGCAGTGGCGCAGTGACTGTCGACGGAATTGGCTCAAGCTGGCAGCTTTCTGGCCCCATTGCTCGTTTAAACGTTGGCTCTTCAGGCGAAGGTACTCTTACGATTACCAATGGCGGTGAAGTGCTCAATGCTGACTCCTCATTGGGCGTTACTATAGGGGAGAATGTTGGCAGTAATGGCACAGTGACCGTAGATGGCGCGGGCTCTAACTTTACCAATATTCAGTCCAGTGTAATCGTAGGCAACTCGGGAAGCGGCACGCTTAATATCCTTAATGGCGGTACGGTCAGCAACGCCTTCGGTTCTATCGGCGGGTCTGCAGGCGGTGAGGGAACAGTAACCGTGGATGGCGCTGGATCCAGTTGGAATAATACCCTCCAAACATTATATCTAGGCGAGTCAGGCAGCGGCACACTAAATATCATTAATGATGGGGTGGTCAATGTCAACAGTGGCTCGGGGACTGTTTTATTAGGACGATATGGCAGCGGCAGCGGCACATTGAATATCGGTAATGGTGGTGCGGCAGGCATTCTCAATGCGGCGTCGGTTAATGGAGGCTCAGGTACAGCAACACTTAATTTCAACCATAATGAGAGTAATTATTTTTTTACCGATGACAGTACTTCGGGCGGCGATACTATCCGAATAACGGGAACCACCGATGTCAATTTTGTTGGCAGCGGCTCAACATATATAAGTGGTAATAACACTTACACCGGCAGCACTAATATTAGTAGCGGAAAGTTAGTAGTGTATAACGGCGGAACATTGGGAAACAACAGTGCGGTGACCGTTGGTACTGGTGCCATGCTTGAATCGTTATCTGATCTGACAATTGGCTCGTTAGCAGGTAATGGTACTGTTGATGTGGATACCGGGTCGGGTGGCTTTACACTGACCGTTGGTGGCGATAATACGTCCACTGTTTTTAGCGGCACAATTATTGACTTTAGTTATTTAACTAAAACAGGAACGGGAACGCTTACCATGACTGGCAACAACCCTTATTACGGTGCCACTATCGTTAATGATGGACTGCTTGTCGTGAATGGCTCCATTGCCAACTCCGGTATAACGGTCAATGCAGGAGGGTCACTGGGCGGTAGTGGCACACTTGGCAGTATTACAATCAATGGCGGCTCCCTCACTCCTGGCAACTCGATCGGCACAATGAACGTCTCCGGTAGTGTTGATTTCTCTGGTGGCGGTGTATATGAGGTGGAAGTGGATGCCGCAGGCAATTCCGACTTGATTAATGCCACCAGCATGGCCACCCTCACTAACGGCACGGTGTTGGTTTTACCTGAGGCGGGCAACTATTCGCTTAGCACTGATTACACTATCCTCAGTGCAGCAGGCGGGTTAGGCGGTACTACATTCAATAGTGTCAGCTCCAATCTCGCCTTTCTCACGCCGACACTGACTTATGATGCCAATAATGTTTTCCTAAACTTGCGTCGTAATTCATCTGACTATGCTTCTGTTGCGAATACGCCTAACCAGACTGCTGTGAGCACAACACTCGATACTGTCGCAGGCATAGGCAGCCCTAACTTGGATAATCTGTTTAATAACCTTAATATTCTGTCGGCTCAAGGTGCCCAGCAAGCCTATGACTCACTCAGTGGTGTGCAGCACACCCACAGCAATCTAATCGCTTTGCAATCCCTTAATCAGTTCCAGAGTTTGCTACTTGATCGGCTGCAAAGTGGCTCTCCTACCCTAGCCAATAACGGGCAGATTCAGTTGGCCTACAATGACACCGGCACGATGACCGATGCAGGAACAGCTTTACTAAGCAATAAACCAGCTGATAATCGTGGCTGGTGGCTGCGTGGTACAGGCAGTTATGCCGATATTGATGGTACTTCCAATGCCAGCGGTGCACATTACAAATCAGCTGGTACAGCCGCCGGCCGGGATATTTATGCCGATGATGCACTCACGGTGGGGTTGGCTTTTGGCTATAACCGGACTGATGCCAGCGTGTCACAAGGCAGTTTGGATGTAGACAGTTATCAGGCTGCTTTGTATGGCAAAAGATTATTTACCGACAACTATTACATGAGTGCTATCGCTGGGGTTGGCTATCATGATTTTGAGAGCAATCGTCGCGTGACTGTTGGTTTATCGAATACTACTGCCAGAGCGGATTACCATGCCTGGACCAGTAATCTCGCCGTTGAAATTGGCCGACTAATTGAAGTTAGTGCGAATACCAGCATCACGCCACTCGCCGGACTGGAATATGCCCTTGTCAATCGGGATGATTTTGTTGAAAAAGAGGCCGACGCAGCCAATCTAAATGTACGCCGTGACCAGCAGGACTCTTTACGCTCCGCTCTCGGTGCGCGTATTACGCATCAATGGAAAACGCAAAAAGGCTATCACATTCAACCCACCGCTGAACTGGCTTGGGTTCATGAACTCATGGATAACGAAGCGCAAATGCGTGCGGGTTTTGCTGCAGCCTCGCTAGCTAACTTCCAGGTCGATGGCCCGGAGCTTGACCGTAATCGAGCCAGGTTAGCTCTGGGTCTCGATATGCAGATGACTGAGCTAACTTCAATACAACTGGGGTACCAAGGCGAATGGGCCAGTTCTGACCAACGCCATGATCTTTCAGCAACTTTCAGAATGGTGTGGTAATCCCTCCTCCCCCTCAAACCTCGTTCCCACGCTCCGCGTGGGAATGTCAGTTTGATCAATGCTCCCTATCCCCTTTCGCCATATAGATTACTGAGTGAATTTATCCGTTTGCGGAAATCGGATAGTCGCCTCTCCATCAATGTAATATAGTGTTTTGATTTTTTTACAATTAATTAAGAACTGTCCTTGGCAATGATGCTGTTTCAGGACTCAGCCTTACGTCATCATTCCCATCGTGGAACGGTGGTTAAACACCTCACTTTTTAACATTCGGAGTTTGGCAATGAAGATGTCAGCGGGTTCAGTGATTGAAATGACCTTATCGAAAATATCCAGCTGCTTTAAATATTTGGTCGGGTTATTCACAGTCGCGTTGTTCTTTTCGAATACTTCATTTGCACAAAATGTCACGCCAGCCAAATGGGGTTCACACCTTGATCTGGAAGGCAAAGCCGGAACCAAACGCAATTTAGGCGAAGTAGATCTATTCGTTCCACTTTTTCAGAATAATGACACACTACTTTTTACCAATATACGTGGCCGTATGGACGACCGCAGCAGCAGTGAGGGTAATTTTGGACTGGGTTTGCGTCACATGACTTCTTCTGGCTGGAATATAGGTGGCATTGCTTATCTGGATCGTCGTAAAACCAAATTTGATAATTATTTCAGCCAAACCACACTGAGTCTCGAAGCCTTGTCCATGGACTGGGATTTGCGAGCCAATGGTTATATTCCACACGGAACACGCGTTCACGAAGTCGACTCATTCAATACAGCCGAATTATCGGGCACATCAGTGATTTTTCGCGGTGGTGAAGAACGCAGTATGTCGGGTTATGACGCTGAAGTTGGCTGGCGAGCACCATTTTTTGCCGTTGATGCAGCAAAACAGCTGCGTTTCTTTGTCGGCGGTTACCGGTTTACAGGTAAAGGAATGCCCGATATTTCTGGTCCTCGCTTACGCACGGAGATGACATTCGACGACATACCCACGCTATGGAAAGGCGCACGAGTTTCGTTGGGCGCAGAGTGGCAAAATGATAACCCACGTGGCTCACAAGGCTTCATCAGTGCAAGAATTCATATCCCGCTACAGTTCTCTGGCAAATCAAAAGCACGACTGAAACCAATGGAGCGCCGGATGATTGATCCGGTTATAAGAGATATTGATATTGTGAGTCAGGCTGGCACTTACGGTCGTGCTGAAATTATTCAGCAAACAACTGATGGGCAGTCTCTCACGGTATTAAATAGCAACACAACGGCGACAACGGGGGAGCTTAATACAGCTCTGGCAAAGGCTGATGCAAATACAGTTATTCTGTCAGGAACATTCCATACCGATGATATGATCACCATACCCGAAGGCCAAACGCTTATTGGTGCTGGCAATATGACAGTACAATCATCTTCCGGTCGCACCGCTGTGTTAACCCTTTCTGGTGCCACTATTTCAACAAAAAACCAAGGTGCAGTCTATGCGTTGAGCATGGAGGATAATACGACACTGCGCGGTATGACAATCAGCATTTCTGAAACTGGTGGTTCGGGTCGTTTCGCCATCTTGGCACAAAATAAAAACGGCATTGTAATTGAAAACAGCACGATCACGAGCTTTGGTGGAACGGGTGGCGGCGTAGGTATCGATGCGATGGGATCAAGCAATATCGTAATAAAAGGAAACGAAATTACCGCCATATCGAACACTGCTGGGGCCATTGGCATCCGCGCAATGGCAGCGACGAACATCACTATTCGCAATAATAATATTTCAACATCCACCAGCAGCCTCCGCACAGTTATTGCTGGCAGTGCTACTACCTCTTTTAATGCAGCTTCTTCAGGGAATACAGCCGATGGAGGAGATTGTTTGTTTAGTGGGGCACCTAGCGGATCTGTCATGTTCAGCACCTTCAGCTGCCCTTGATTTTATGAAGCAGCAATTTCATTTGTTGCCATCATAGGATTGGATCTGATTATTTGTTCCAGCACTCCGATTGGGTGCGCGGGTTTGCCTTGATAATTTAATTGAGCCAAAAGTATGGGATTTCACCCACGCCAGCCCTAAATCCCACACTTTTTATGCTGACATATTGCTTATTCTTGGTTTAACTTTTTAAACCGGAATAACAGCACCATGAAAAAACGTCTTTCTCCCTTAGCCATGATGATTTTGACCGGACTGGCAAGCGCTCCTTTGTATGCCGCCCATGAACACGATGATGAGATGCTGGAGAGAGTGACGGTCACAGCTGCTTCTGTTCCAACGGTGGACAGCACAACATTGAGCGAAAATGACATCAGTGCTCAACGTGCTTATAAAAGTGATACCGCCGCATTTCTCAATGATGTGGCGGGCATGTCGATGTATTCAGGTGGTGGCGTCGCTGGACTGCCGTTTATGCGTGGCTTTGCTGATGATCGCCTGCGTATCAAGGTTGATGGCATGGATTTGATTTCAGCCTGTGCCAATCATATGAATCCGCCCCTCTCCTATCTTGCTCCCTCGCGTGTTTCAGAGATTCAGGTTTATTCCGGTATTGCCCCGGTCAGCCTGGGGGGTGACAGTATCGGTGGCACCATTATCGCCAAGTCAAAACAACCGGAATTTGCAGCAGATGACCAGACTATCACCAAAGGTGAAATTGGCAGTTACTATCGGAGTAATGGCGATGCCCGCGGTGGTCATCTCTCCACCACGCTGGCATCAGAAGACTTTAGTATCACGTATACCGGCTCAACCGCTAAAGCGAATAACTATAATGCTGGTGGCAATTTCAAACCGGCGGGAAATGCTGCCACCGACGGCCGTTCTTTGGATGCTGATGAAGTCGGATCCTCTGCTTATGAAAGCCGGAATCATGCGATTGATTTCGCTTATAAATTGGATAACCACCAACTGCAGCTTAAATTTGCCCATCAGGATATCCCCTATCAAGGCTGGCCAAATCAACGTATGGATATGACCGAAAACCGCAGCAATCAAATCAACCTGATCTATAACGGCATGTTTGACTGGGGCTCACTGGAAACCTCGCTTTACCGTGAAAAAACCCATCACAAAATGCAGTTTGGTGATGACAAACAGTTTCTCTATGGCTCAGGAATGATGATCGCCAATGGTATGCCAATGGAAACCGAAGGTGATAACCACGGCCTATCGGTTAAAGCCGAAATCAATGCCAATCAACGCGATCTGTTCCGTGTAGGAACAGAATTACAACGGTATCGTCTGGATGATTTCTGGGAAGCATCCGGTGGCATGATGATGGCTCCGAATACCTTCTGGAATATCAATAATGGTGAGCGGGATCGCTATGGTGTATTTGCTGAATGGGAAGCCGCCTGGAACAGCCAGTGGACTACCGTCGCGGGCATACGCCATGAAACCGTCAAGATGAATACCGATGAGGTACAAGGCTACAACACCAATATGATGATGTATCAGGCGGCGGCGGATGCGTTTAATGCCAGTGACCGTGATATCACCGATCATAATATTGATGCGACCTTGCTGGCGCGATTCAAACCTTCGGCTACCCACGATTATGAATTCGGCTACGCCCAGAAAACCCGTTCGCCCAACTTATACGAGCGCTTTGCCTGGTCAACCAACGGCATGGCGATGCGTATGGTCAATCTGGTCGGAGACGGCAATGGCTATGTGGGCAATGTTGATCTGGATCCTGAAATCGCCCATACCTTGAGCTTCACCGCCAATTTCCATGATGCGAAACAACATGACTGGCATGTGTCACTGACACCTTATATTTCCTATGTCGATGATTTTATTGATGCAGAACGCTGCAGCACAGGCGGTGGCGCTTGTACGGCAGCCAATCTCACAACCGATAATGATTTTGTTTATCTGCAATACCAGAATGTCTCAGCCAAACTCTATGGTATGGATGTATCAGGTTTCAAAACGCTTTATCAGTCAGAAAAATGGGGACAAATCACCGGAACTGCCACCCTCAGTTATGTAAGAGGTAAAAACCGTGATACCGGCGATGATCTTTATAACATCATGCCGCTGAACTCGACTTTATCGCTGGAGCACAGCAAAAACGGCTGGCGTAATAATGTCGAATGGGTGCTGGTCGCTGGCAAAGACAAGGTCAACAACGAACGCAACGAAATCGAAACCGCCGGATATGGGCTGGTGAATCTGCGTACCAGTTATGAATGGAAACAGGCGCGCGTCGATTTTGGTATGGAAAACGTCTTTGACCGTCTCTACAGTCACCCACTTTCCGGTGCGTATGTAGGTCAGGGTGCCACCATGAACACATCGGTTCCATGGGGTGTGACGGTGCCTGGCATGGGCAGATCAGTTTATGCGGGTTTGACGTTGAAATTCTGATTTTTAACAAGCTGGAAGCAGATCAATAAAGCTAAAAGTGTGACCTGCTAAACAAATATTTTCACCCATAAAACAAGGGGGCAATCACTGCCCCCACCTTTGTGTTTATTTTTATGCTCTCAGCCATTTAGCACTATGCGAATCAGGCTAAAGCTCGTTCTAAAGCCCTGCATGTAAACGTATCTGTTCTCTCCTGCCATAGCTCTATTAAAATTAATTCCCCCCAAAAAGCTAACTTTCTCAATGAGGGAAAACTCTCCATCCTCTGTTGAAAAATGGAGGTTAGATCTTGCATTGATAGATTATTCGACCTAAAGTTATGACAGTCCATAGAATATTGGAATATCAAGTGCAGTCATGTAGTGAAGAACATCAGCAACGCAATTGCAGCAGCAACGAACCCAGTGTTCAGCAACTGGAACGCACTGCTGCATTGTTCAAGGCATTAGGTGATCCATCGCGACTGACTCTTTTGTATCGTTTACGGCAAGGTGAACTCTGCGTAGGCGATTTGGTCACCACTGAAAACAAGCTATCTACCGTCTCAGCCCGTTTACAAACATTACTGAATGCGAATCTGGTGACCCGGAGACGGGATGCCCGACATCTTTATTACCGACTAGCTGATCAGCATGTTGTTGAAATGATAGAAAACGCCCTTGCACATGCCAACGAAAGTAACTGATTTAAGGAGATTGACATGAGTTGTAACGTGCATCAAAACCACTCGCACAAACACGGCCCTGACTGCGGCCATACCCAAATTGAACATAATGGCCATACCGATTTTTTACATGATGGGCACTTGCATCACGTGCACGAAGTGCATATTGATGAGCATAAAATTGAAGTGACAGCGAAAAACCCGGATGACTGCACGCCGCATCATGAATGTGCCGGTCACGATCCGGATCACGTTCACGGCCCGGATTGTGGACATGAAGCTGTACCACACGGCGATCACACCGATTATCTGGTCAATGGTCATCTTCACCATCCACATGGCGATCATTGTGATGACCACGGCCCTGTTAAGGTGCTCAGCTAGATCCAAACAAGTGTTTTTATGACTCGTTCCCATGCTCCGCGTGGGAACGTCCCTGTCTGAATAGCTGCAAGAACTCTATTCAGACCAAACCGCATATTCATTACCATTGGGATCGGTGAAATGAAACCGACGCCCTCCGGGGAATGAAAAGATATCCTGAATAATTTGACCACCAGCGTTTTTGACTTTCTCGACCGTGTTTTCCAACTCTGAACTATAAAACACAACCAATATACTTCCGTTCTCAGTTGTCGCTACTTTGTCAGATTTAAAAAATCCCCCATCCAGCCCGGCATCCTCAATGGCGACATACTCAGGGCCATAATCCACAAACGACCAGTCAAATGCGTCACTGAAGAATTGCTTTGTCACGTCGAGATTTCGCGAAGGCATTTCAAGGTAATTAATTTTTCCGGTTTGTTTCATGATTTTGTCCAGATAATTGATTATAAACTCGTATTCTTTACCTCAATAAACCACTTGGGCTGCATGGCATCAAAGTCATTCCTGATATTCCATGGTAGGTAGCTTGCCGAATCCAGTACAACGGCTTGACCATTTTCACGTTTGAAAACCACCCAGTGCCAGAAGTTTTTGCCATTTTCCTGATGATATTTGATAGCCAATAAGGCTAAATCCGGCAATTTATCCCAAGCCTCGAAAGGAATTTCATCAGCAGAAGTTTCAACTCCGCTCCGGCTTAACATCTGCCTGACATACTGCGTATCAGACCAAAGTGATTGGTCTTCAGCATAAATTCCCATTGCGTTGGCTATAGCCTTCATTTCTAAATACGTCTTGCCCAAGATATTGGCTACTACCGCAATGCCACATCCTGTGGTTTCTTCCTGTATTACTGGCTTCAAACGTTATTGCTCCTCGCTTTTTATAGCAGTGTAATCAATTTCTATTTAGCTTGTGTAAATCGCCTTCGGGTTCATTGATGATATAGTCGGCTTTTTTTCCAACATACGAAATGACGATGAGCCAACCACGCGCTGACAAAAAGGAAATTTTCGGCTGGGCAATGTTCGATTTTGCCAATCAGGCCTACACATTGCTGATTATCACCGTGGTGTTTGGCGATTTATTTACCCGGGTGATTGTCGGTGATGCCGAAAATGCCTATCGGCTTGGCAATCTATTGTGGAGTCTGTCACTGGCAGCGGGTTATTTACTGGTGGTGTTGACGGCACCGTTTTTCGGCGCGGTGATGGATCTGACCGCCCGGCGCAAACGGTTTTTGTTTATCAGCTATCTGGTTACCGTCATCGCCACGGCGCTGCTGTATTTTGTCGCCCCCGGTTACATTCTGCTCGGCATGTTGCTGATAGTAATTTCCAATTATGCCTACTCCATTGGTGAATCGTTTATTGCCAGCTTTTTACCGGATCTTGGTCCGCCGGAAGATCTGGGCAAAATCTCGGGTTTTGGTTGGGCCCTGGGGTATGTAGGCGGTTTGGTCGCTACCGGACTGGCCTTGTTGTTTCTGGGTGAAGTCAGCCTGGAAAATTTTCAAAATGTACGCTGGGTTGGACCTTTTGCAGCGGGCTTTTTCCTGCTGGCAGCAATTCCGACCTTTGTGCTACTGAAAGAACGTGGCAAATCAAGTCACACGATAGAGAGCAGTATCTGGCGTCAGGGCTGGCAACGGCTGGAAGGCAGTCTCAAACATCTGCGTGGTTATCAGGACTTGAGTATCTTTTTGCTGTCGGCTTTGTTTGCCATGTCAGGCATTTATATCATTATCGCTTTTACCTTTATCTACGGTGCACAGGTAGTGCAGTGGGATGAAAAAATGCGGGTACTCACCTTTATCACAGTGCAAGTGACGGCCACACTGGGAGCCATATTTTTTGGCTGGGCCGAAGATCGGCGCGGCAGTCAGTTTACCTATCAATTCACCCTGCTGTTCTGGATTGGCGCGGTGTTGCTGATCTGGCAAACACCTAATATTACTGACGGTATTAATTCGCTGGGGTATCAGGCCGAACGGCAGGATATCTTTCTGGTTGTCGCTGTAGCAGCCGGTTTATGTCTGGGTGCCACACAATCGGCCAGCCGTGCAATTGTCGGCAAATTAACGCCACTGCCCAGAGCGGCTGAATTCTTTGGCTTCTGGGGCTTATCACACAAACTGGCCGCCATTATTGGTCTGGTCGGTGTCGGCCTGATGCAGGCATTGGTTGGTTTGCAGAATGCGATTTTGCTGTGTGCCGTGTTTTTTGCTCTGGCGTTTATTGTCTGCCTTAAAGTGAATTTATCACGTGGGCAGATCAAGGCAGGACAATATCCGCGGGACTAATGTTCAATTGATGAGAGCGGCTTTGCCTGAGCAGCTTAATCCAATGGTACTGGCTGCTGACGATAAAACTGGCATAACAACCGATAGACTTTGGGCATTTCCTGTTTCATGGTTTTGGGTGCCTCAAAAAAAGCCTCACTGCACACGGCAAAAAATTCTGCCGGACTGGTCAGTGCATAGTCATCAATCGGTAACGAGCGATGATGCTGAAGATCATTTTCCAATCTATCCCACGCCGCTGTAAAAATATCGTGCCATTTACCGGGTCGCATATCGGGATGCATCGGCGGCGCACCATTGGCCCCATCACGCAGCATATCCAGCTTATGTGCCAACTCGTGAATCACCACATTACTGGCTTTACCATGGCGGGTATCGCCGCCACTTTCGCTAATCGCCTGCCACGATAAAATTACTGGTCCCTGCTCCCAGGCTTCGCCACTCAGGCCGGGGCTTCTTGGATGAACCACCCCATCATCTGTGCGATAAGGACGATTCGGCACAAAATCCCCCTCATAAAGAATAATCGTTTGCCAGTGGTCATACCAGTGAAGCCCAAGATGCAGAATGGGCACACAGGCCATAGTCGCAAGTTTGAGACACATCGCATCCGTAAATTGAAATTCGGCCCCCGAAAGCACGGTTTTACGAGCAAGCAAACGAAAGGTCAGCTTTCGCAACGCCTCACGCTCCGCGCCATGATAACGCTCCATAACCGACCAGTCAGCAACTGCAGACTCCCACTGCTCTGCAGTAAACCCCATCTTTTTAATCTTTCGGGCTTCACGCCAGTCACGCAATTGCTTAAACATGTTTATCGCACCATTTCCAATTACAACGAGACTCCCCCACGGCTCAGCAATAAATAAGCCCGGATATTTGATATCAGATTACTAGGGTCTGTTGATCTTTGTCATTGGGCGAGGAATTTTATTCGACAAATATATGCACTATCAATGCGGTAACCGCAACATTGGAATCATCGTAGGAGATGAACCACACTGGATTTCACCCAAAGCTTCAAATCCGTGGCGCTGATACAACGAAATATTCCTCGGGTTTGATGACTCGAGGTAAGCCTGACAGCCATCCTTATCGCATTGCTCGAGCGCATGTTTCATCAAAGATGAGCCATGCCCCTTTCCATGATGTGTCGGATCGACAGCTATCAAGGGTAAATACCAGTGAGGCACATCTGGACGGAAATCGCCCATTTGCTCTAAGACCATGAACACTTCCTGCTGCTGAGGCCCGGCAACGGTGCTTTCAATCAGTAAGCCTAATTTTTCTTCATCCGGATGTGTATCAGGCGGTAGCCATAATGCTGCACCTCGCTGGTCATGCGTAATATGTGCACTGCGCTGCACAAAAGCCCCGCCTCCAAATGCATGTATAAGTTCGGGCATATTGGCAAGATAAAGACTTGGGTCGGGCCATGTCCATCGCACCATCGGGTCCATTGCAAATGCCAGAATGATGGTGTTGATGATGACAGGTTCATCGGCCGGTGTGGCTGTTCGTATAGTATTGTTCATCATAGAATTCCTGGTGGGTTAAGAAATTCGAACAAATATGAAAACCACTGATCGGGCTTATTTAGCCCGGATATTCACTCTATTACACCATGCTTCCCTTACGTTACTTAAATTGGCTTATACCAGAGTTACAATCACGATTTTCAAGGGCGTCTGCTTAAGTATTTAATGTATAGACGAATTGGAGAACCATAATTCTACATTGGCGGCTGAATATTTGGCGTCAGAGTCAGCATATTTCACTTGATTAAAAATGACAGTGAGACACTTTCCCGCCATTGCCAGGCAATCCAGCCTGCCAACAACATGATTGCCAAAGCAACCATCATCATGCCCCACTCGGCATGCAAAACATGCGTCACGACCGGTCCAATCATAAACAGGCTCAGCCCAGCAGCTGCCAGTGCCCGCACGGGTTTAATCAGTAATACCACGGCCCCTGAAACTTCAATAAAACCAGTAAGGTACATAAACCACAGTGGATATCCCCAACGCTCAAAGGCCTGAATCTCAAACGCCAAACCAGCTAATTTTGCCGCACCAGACAGGAAAAAAATGGCTGCCAGAATCACAAATCCATATTTAGTGAAAAAATTCATCATAAAAACTCCTTAAGCAAGATATAGCTCAAAGACAAATGAAATCGCAGACTGTTACAGAGAACATGTTAAACACGTCAGAGACGTGAATTACTCAAGTTCTTCATTTGCAGGGATTTGATAACGTACGTTACCGTCAGCATAGCGTTTGCCAATCAGACGAATGGGGCTATCCAGGTCGGGTACTTTCTGGCTGACCAACAGCCTTGTTTTGTCACCATTTTCAATTTCCACCAGCATGGTGGTGAGTTGGCCTTCAGTTATTTCAACCACTGTCCCATCAACATAAAAGGTTTCAAGTTCAGGGTGTGGTCTTATTAGCCAGGCAGACAACAATGCCACAGCCAGGATGATCAAAATAAAAATGCCGCGGTTACGCAGATAGTTGTTCGTATACATGCTGTTGCTCCGTCAATCATCAGCTTGAAAGTCATATTAATCCATTACCACAATCATCGAGGATTGATATTTTCACCAAGACCAGACCCAACTCAAGTTTGCGTTTTCTTTCTGCTCACAGGCATTTAACGAAAGCCTGTTGAGACTTTCGCTTCAAACTATTTAATTAATCCGCCAGTTTAAACAAACCGACTTTCAGCACTTTTCCAAATCAGCCCGATCAGTCCTGTTGCCACTATGGCAAACAGTGCAATAGCTCCCGGCGTACCCAATACCCATAAGGTCAGACCAGAAATTAATAACCAGAATGCCGGCATGATGGCGATCAGCCACAACCCCCATCCCCTGAACATAATCAATGCAAGTCCCAGCGTGGTTACGGCAGTCGGATCAGCATGGATACCAAACACTTCGGCCTGTAGCCAGGATCCCCCCATGAGTGGCGCCATAAACGGCAAGCCAATCAATCCCGCCAAGGCAATCGCTATACCAATAACAGCCGCTGGCTTTTTGCGCGAAACATTGTCAAATCCCAGACCGGTGAGTGCAACCAATAACAACAGGATGGTCTGGGCGAAAAAAACATAGCCAATATAGCCACCTGCCCAGTTGAGCTCGGCATAATGTTGTATAAAAAATGCATACCCTACAAACGCCCACACAGGCGCGATCAAAAGACAAACTAATCGGGAGTAATTTTTGAATGCCAGCCAAACAGCTGTCACCCCTAGCATCAGTGTCAGCAGATGCAGTGGCCAGAAACTTTCACTCATGCGTTCAAGCAAGCGAAAATAGATATCGGCAGTAAAGGGAATAAAATCGTGAAGATCGTAGCTGGTCCAGCTGTTCATAGCGCCTCGATATAACGCGCCATCTTTTGTCTGGTGCTGGCCGAAGGCATCGGGTCAAGACCGGCACGCATATTTTCACGAAGATGCTCTACCTTGCTTGTCGCGGGAATGGCGCAGGTCATGGCCGGGTGACTGACAATAAACTTCAACAGAAACTCTGCCCAGGTCGTCGAGCCACATTCCGCCTCTGCCCATTCGGGCAGTGGCGCGTCACGGCGCTTCAAACCCTGAATCAGACTGCCGCCATTAAAGGGTCGGTTGGCGATCACCGCAATGCCTTTTTCTTCTGCCAAAGGCAGCAGCCGTTTTTCTGCCTCACGCTGGGCTATATTGTAGGTAAGCTGAATAAAGTCGATGTCTTCAGAAGCCATGATCTGTTCGAACTCTGTGTGACGACGACCATGCGATGTGGTAATGCCGATATGGCCAATTCTGCCTTCAGCTTTCATTTCACGCAGCGCCGCCAGGTGTTCCCGCCAGTCTGTCAGATTATGTACTTGCACCAGATCGAAATAACCGACCTGCCAGCGTGCTTTCAAATCAGCAACCTGTTCGTGAGCTGAACCACCGGCCGGGCTCCAGACTTTTTCGGCTGAGAACAAACTGTCAGGAATACCAAGCTGCTGCAATGCATGGCCCATTACATCCGGTGCAGAACCATACATCGGCGAAGAATCAATCATGCCACCGCCAAGCTCAAAAAAGGTTCTTACCACTTCGGCCCGGGCATCGAGCAACTTTGAATCACTGCCGACATTAAAAGTACGCCAGGTGCCCATACCAATGACCGGCAGCTTTTTATCACCCGAATAGCGTTTTTGAAGCAGCTCATTGCCGGCAGCAAAAATCGGCATGGGAGGCAATATGGAAACGGCCAGACCGGCACCGATCAACTTGAGACTCTGTCTGCGAGTGAAGCGTTTGTTCATGGTAAGCGCTCCTTAGATTTCAATTAAGCTGGTCAAAGATGGACAGTTTTCACTTTAATCATAGGAAAGAGGACAAGCGTCTTGGTAAAAAGTTGATTCACAATCTATTTGGCGGACAGCTGATATTGCTTAATTATTTAATATGAGTTGTTTTGTCTCAGCGAGATGCTTATACAGAGAATCAAGTAACTTTTTGAATTCTGTCGACTGTTCACCTAATGCCGTATTGTTGATTAGCTCAGCCAGCACTTCATCTTTTTTAAGACATTTATCTAAAATCGCCTGGGTGGAATCAGCAGAAAACAAATTGGTAATTCTGCCACCAAGCTCATCAACCCATTCTTTATCGGAATCGGGTGTCGCTGGAAGTTCATGCAACTGTTTAACGACTTTTCGAAACGACTCTATATACGACTCCCGTTGTTTGGCAATGTCAAAAAGCGGATGATTCACATTTTCTTCCGTTAATAACTCACCCATTGCCCGGTAAAAGTCGGCTGTTTCGATGATTAATTTTAAAATCTCCAGAGCATCGGCCTGGTCATCAGTACGTATTATCAACATATCAAACTGTTCCTGAGGTGGCTGTTGGCATATCGCCAACAATGGCTTCGATGGCTTTAGGGATAACGTCAAAGTCTGCGGGCGTTGCCGTTTTAGCTTCACCATCGGCTTCCAACGCTTTAGGTTTAGTGGTCTGAATACTGAACTTTTCAGCGGTTTTACGGACAATGCGGTCCGTCGTATGCAAATCACCGTTACGTAATTGAGGTCCGAGCAACAAAAGCTGCCACCATCGTTGCGGCTTGATAAAAAACAAATTCAGCTGTCCATCCAGCAACGTTGATCGTTGATCAACGATATTCCCGCCACCATAAAACCGACCATTGCCTATTGCCAGATGAATGGCCTTGGTGGAGCACTGCCAGTCATCTGCTTTGATGTGAACTTTGAAGCTTTTGTTACGCTTAATTGCTTTAAAAAAAGCACCAAGATACGCGAATACACCAAAGAACTTTTTGCTATCCGAGGTGAGCTCACGTGTCACATCAACCCCTAAGCCTACGTGAGCCACATTAATAAAAGCCTGTTTATTGACTTTACCTAAACTGATGCGTTCGCGCCTGCCATCAACGATGACCTGTGCAGCGGATAACAGATCCTCCGGGACACCAATGGATCGGGCAAGATCATTTGCCGTTCCCATTGGGAAAATAGCCAATGTGCGTTGACAGGTATAGATAGCATCCAAAGCGGAGCTGATGGTTCCATCACCACCGGCCAGAATAATGATTCCGTCTTCTCGTTCATACGCTTCAATGAGCGAAATCAAATGGGCTTCGCTTTCAGACTCACAAACGGATACCTCAATGCCTGACGCTTCAAGCAATTGCACGGCCTCTTCCAATGCCTCAGCTTGCCCATTTCGGCTATGCGGATTAATAATTAACAATGCGTGCTGCAAGTATTTTTCTCTTGTTAAGAGCTTAGCTCAATACGACGATAAAACGCTGTCAGAAAACAATAAGTACCATATGGAATTAGCGACAGCATTAATCGAGATTAACAAGGTATCAAAGGGGAGCGTGTAATCAGCTTGGATGGCCCCTTGATTTTCATTGATTTGAATTTTTATTCTTGACCTAGATATCACTGATACTCAAGTATTACTACTTGATGATCGGTTAGTAGCTGATCAATGGAGACATCAGAAAGGGATATTTTGATAGTTGCATCTTTTTTGAAGGTACCTGTGCCAATTGTGTATGGATGCTCCTGTAAATATGCAGATATAACTTTAATATCAAATTCATCATTAGTTTTTAAATTTATTTCAATGTAATAATCGTTAGAAACATAGGAACGACTATTTTCATCTTCCAACCTTTTAACAAAATCTTCTTTCGCAGCCATACCCATTAAAGTGAATTCATTGCTTACAAGATTCAAATCAGTAACAGGCGAGCGAGAGTCTTTTATAATTGCAACGGGTATTTTGAAATGAGCCCATGTGTCCATTTTTTGAGTAAAACATTCAACGTATTCTGCACCTTTAAACAATTGCGGTGTTTTTGCTTTAGCGTTGACTAATGAATCAGATTCTCTGCGTGAATCTTCATAATCATTGCAGGATGGTATTTCAAGATACAAGCTGGCTGTTAAATTTTCGGGGGTTTCATTTCTGAGCTGATCGGTTGAAACATCAATAACGGTGTCTACTTTGCATGCCGAAAGGATTAAAAAAATAGGTAATAAAATCGTTTTTTTCATTGTGTCGTTTTCCTTCCCAAAGTTTTTAAATTTAAGGTCAGATTAACACTATGTTTTCACTGCTTCATTCTGTTTGAATAAATTTGATTTCATAATCAAGCTGGCTGACACCTTGATTTCCCCTTGATTTCCCTTGATTTTGCATAATCAAGCTGGCTGACACCTTGATTTTCTGCTCTGCTCCTAAATATCTCTGGTGGCAACTATGGAAATAATGTTTTGATACATGGCTTAGCGTCCATGATCCGTGAGGCCTACGCAAAGACTTTACGCCCGGCTATAACGTTACAGCAAGCATTTAACAGATTTTATTGTTGAGTAAGGTTTAATACCGTTCACCAGCCTGCTATCGAAACAAGTCGGCATGAGTGCCTATTCTGGCCAGCTTGAGCGAGGTATTGTCGAGTTTATAAATTAAAACCAAGTCAGGTTTTATGTGGCAGTCTCTATAATTTTGCCAATTGCCAGACAGCGGGTGATCAACATACTTTTCCGGGAGCGTTTCGCCGAGTTGTAGTTGTTTAATGACGTGGCCGACCTCAATTACATCGGCAATTGGCCGTTTCACTATTTTCTTAAAGTCTTTTTTAAACTGGGTCGAGTACTCAAGTTTAAGCATTATCCAATTTACCAATGTTCAGTTCCTTGAACAGTGTTTCAATATCGCTGGCAGAATTTGCCTTGCCCGTCTCTAACTCGGCGATAGCTGCGGCTGTTGTTGCATTAGGCTGTTTCATTCTCAGCTCAAACGGTATACCGCCATAATTGATTACCGCCTTGGCAAAAAGCTTTATGGCTTGAGATGGGCTAAGTCCCATATCCTCGCAAACGTTCGTAAAAGCTAACTTGGTCTCGTGGTCAATTCGGGTACTCAGCATTTCTGTTTTCATATCATCACCATTTGTATAACTATGTATTACATAGCCTGAAAAATTGTATCAAATGTATGAAGTAAGTCCAAGCTGAGCTACCATTTGGATCGTGCAAAACGGGTTACCTGTCGGCAGCATTTAAAGATGATTCGATATAATCTCTTTGCACAATCGCTCAGTATTTAGCTGTGTGATTTACTGACTTAATCATGTCGATATGCGGTAGACAATCTTCATCATACGGTTCTCCAGAAGCATGAAAACCAAGTGATGTATAGAACTGTTGTAAGTAAACCTGTGCTGAGATTTTGATGTCATTGTCTGGAAATTTGAGTTCAATGAATTTGATAGCTTCTTCCATCAGTGCTCTACCGATTCCTTGCGCCCTGAATTTTTTAACGCTCATCACGCGGCCAATCGACGGCTGGTTGCTTTTAATTCCCGGCTCAATAACTCTGGCGTAAGCGGCCAGTTCACCATTTACCAGGGCAGATAGATGCCAGGCGTGAAGGTCCAAATCATCGGTTTCCTGATAGGGACAATGTTGCTCGACAACAAAAACCGATTCACGCGCTTTGATGATCTCGTAAAGCTCGATGGTAGTTAAAGATTCCAAACGAGACCATTTAAACTCGAGCTTCATGTCATTTTTGCTCCCAGGCGCTGTTGATGAACTTTATTCCTGATAACGTCGCTACAGCAAGCAGTTATGAATTTGCCTGTCGAGTGACAATAGTATTCAGGCTAATTTCTTAGTTTTCCTGCTCAATTCCAATGGTTACAGGTGTTTCGCCTGCCTTAACCGGCGGGGTGTCGTTAATCATCAATACAGTTCCGCTTACGGGTGCGGTTAACTCGGCGACGATATTGCCAAAATAATCTCTGATATCTCCGACGATGGTGCCCTTTTCTACGGCACTGCCGATTTCAACGCGTGGGGTGAATAAACCATCGGCCGGGCTGGCAACGGATTTGAGTTTGTCATAGATGATCGGATCTGAATGCGGCATTGGTTTGCCGGGCAGCATTTCCAGAAAGTACAGCGCATTTCGCGACAGCGTTAGCGTGTCTTCAACTGATGCTTCATCACGTTGACCAAGATGACCTATTTCAGTGGTGAGGCCGGGTTTGCCGCGTGTCATGGCGGTATTCGGATAGGAAATCGAATTGGCCGGATCGCGTGGACGTTCGCCATACATTACGATATGTTGCATACCGATGGCTTTGGCGAATTCAAAGGTCAGATCGTCCAGTTGTTGATCACCGACAAACGGTGAATAGACGTGTGGCCATAACTGCTGATTCCAGCTGCCGGAATGCATATCAATCAGAAAATCGATGCGGCTGATAAATTCACGGGTAAAAAACTCGGCCAGTTGTTCGGTGGGGGTACCGTTTTTATCACCGGGAAATTCGCGATTAAGATTTTTATTATCGGCAGGATGCAAAGCAACCCGGCGGGCATGAAACCCCGGCAAGTTAGCCAGATGCACCATTATTAACGTGCCTTTTAATTGTTTTGCATCGACCTCTTCGCGCAGACGTTGCAAAGCCAAAATGGCTGGAAACTCATCCCCGTGCACTCCGGCTGTGAGTAATAACACCGGCCCGGGTTGTGTGCCATGTATCACGGTGACGGGCACTTTAATATCATGTTCTTCGGCGATATAAGAATGTGATTGCCCTGCTTCGGTCTTCACTTTGGCAAGTTCGAAGGGAGCTTGAGCAAATGCCGAACTACTGGCTAAAAGCCATAACACCAACATCCATTGTTTTACAAAGAAATGGCTTCGCTTATTGTTATTCATGTCGGTTCATGTTTCCTGAAGTTTAAAAAATCGTTGGGCTTTAAAGCATCCATTAAATTTATAGCATTGCTGTCAATAGGTGTTGTTTTACAAAGGCTGAAATTATTGAACTACAAAGCTGGTTGTACTTATCAAACAGTGGCGATTCGATTACCAGGGAGAAGCGCTGTGGATGAATTTTTCCCCTTTAATTAAAAAGCATACCGCTATACAATGTGAATGTTAATTATTATCATTTAGCATTAGATTTTAGCAATTCACAGAGTGTTATCTCTCAGTGATGCATTTCGTTTTTCAGACAGGTCCGTTTTCATGCCGAATTTTTCCTCTCCCGCCTGGCCAGTTGCCAGCCGGATTTTTGCCAGTCTGGTGGGCGGCTATCTGTTCACCTGGGGCCTGATTGCCATCACTATTGCGGCTTTGATTCCGTTGGGTGTGGAATTTCATGATGTTGAAATGGGCATGTTGATGCTGGGCTTACTGGTCTATCTCAGTCTGTTTTTATGGGGAATGGCAACAGATAAGTTAATTCGGTTATGGCTGATTCTGTTTGGGGGTGGTGTGGTAATGACCGTGCTGGCCAGTGTTGTGCAACAGTCATTTTTACAAGGAATTTAAACCATGTTCAGTAGCTTTCGACAATCAATGGCCTGGCTGCATACCTGGTTTGGTCTGACCCTGGGTTTTATTCTGATGGTGGTGTTCTTTTTTGGCAGCCTGTCCGTTTTTGATCGTGAAATTGATCGCTGGTCAATTCCGGAAAGCCGTTTTGAACCACAGGTGATGCCATCCTTTGATGAGATGTTGCTGCCGATTCTTCGTTCGGTTGAACCCAATGAGCAGGATTACAACACCAACATGCCGCTGCTGCATGATTTGAGTCAGGGGCCGATGACTCCTCGTACCGAATTACCAGCCGATGAATTCTGGGCTTACACCACGCATCGTGATCCGGTGCTGATTATGGGTGTTGGCTTTCTGGTGCCGCAGCCACTCGACCCTGAAGGTCATAATCATATTCATGGCAATATCACCATTGATCCACGTACTGGTAAGGCGTTCCCCGATGACCAGCTGAAAATCGGCAGCAAGTTTTTCTATCCGATGCATTACAGCCTGAACTGGAACTGGAATCGCATTGGCATTTATATCGTCGGTATTGCCGCCTTTATTATGATGGCGGCTTTAGTCAGTGGGGTGATTATTCATCGTAAGCGTTTCCGTGAGTTTTTTACCTTCCGTCCAGACAAACAAACGCAGCGCAGTGTGCTGGATTTGCATAATCTCACCGGCATGGTGGCATTGCCGTTTCATTTCTTTTTTACCTTTACCGGTCTGGTGATCTTTGCCAGCTTTTTCTACTTTCCGGTGACACATACTCAGCTGGAGCCCTTACATGATTACCATGAAATGGTTGAGGCCAGCGAAACCGGTTTACCGCATGACCGTGCCGGGGTGGCCTCTGAGATAGCTTCTGTGGATGCCATGGTGGCGCATGCCAAACAACGCTGGGCTGAGAAAGAGATGCCGGGTGAAGTCGGCTTTTTGAAAATCACGCATGTGGATGATGCCAACAGCTTTGTCAGTATTTATCGTGCCGGTAGTGATCGGGTTGCTCTGGTAGGTGAAGGCATGCACTTTAATGCCAGTACCGGTGAGTTAATTCGTGAAGAACCACCCCGCTCTGCGGTTTCTGAAATCAACGAATTTCTGACCGGACTGCATTTACAGCATTTTGAACATTGGCTGCTGCGTTGGTTGTATGTATTTGGCGGATTGGTCGGAGCCATCTGTATTGCTACCGGCTTTATCTTCTTTGTCGAAAAACGTAAACGTCAGCATACATTGCAGGGCAGCTCCGGCAGTCAGATAGTTGATGCACTGGCTGTCACGACTGTGACTGGCATGTTGGTGGCTACCGTCAGCATGTTGGTGGCAAACCGCTTATTACCCGCTGAAATGATCGGTAAAGGTTACTGGGAACAGGTGGTGTTCTGGGGAAGCTGGAGTGTGATGTTACTGCACGCCTTCTGGCGCAGTTCTGCGATTCGCCATCTGCACATTTCACCCGCTTGGCGTGAACAAAGCATTTTATTTGCTGTGCTTGCCGTTGCTGCCGTGATCCTTAATTGGGTGACGACAGGCGATCATTTATTGGAAACAGCATTTCATTACTGGCCGGTTGCCGGGGTGGATTTAAGCTTGCTGGTCAGCAGTGCTGTCGCGATTTATGCCGCAAGATTCCTGAAAAAACGTGAGAATGTTGCTGTGAATAAAGCCATTGAATTTTCAGCACAAAAACTGGAGACCAGCCGTGGTTGAAGTCATTTGTTGGTTAGCCGCCATTTTTATCACTCTATTGGGTATGGCTTGTCTTTCTCTCAGCCTGCCCAATCACTGGCGTCAGGTGGTTGGTAACGAAACCAGTCTGCCCTCTTCAGTCGAACAACTTCGTTTACGTATTGTGGGTTATTGCAGTCTGGTTGCCGGTTTACTACTTTGTCTGGCCGCCGACCATCCCACTATGGCGGTATTAGTCTGGGTAATGCTGCTTAGCCTGGCTGGAAAAGGCATTGCCAGCATACTGACCTGGCGTCAGCATTGGCTTAAACCATTGTTGTTGATGTTCAGCCGAAACGGGCTCAACTAAGGTTCGGCCTAATCAACGGATTCACGGCTTTTCTCAAACAGATTGGTTTGACAATAATGAATGACGATTATTGATAACCCCAGCAGAAGAATCGCAACGGTAACACCCAGAATTCGCCAGGTATCAATGTTTTTCATATCCAGAATCAGGTAACGCGCTAAAGCCACAATGGCGATATATAATGGAAACTTGATGGGTAACTCACCTGACTTGTAATAAACCGCCACCATGGTCAGCACTTCCAGATAGATAAACAGCAACAATAAATCGGTCAGTAAGACGGTACCGTTTTCAAACATAAAATTGATTTCAATTCCCACGGCCACCAGCGTGGCGATGGCAACGATGATCAGCCCGATATCCTGAGCAATTGCCAGAGAATGATTCACCACAGCTTTGATTTTTTCTGACATGCAGACTACCCCAATAAATTTTGCAGAGCAGATAGTATCAGCCAATTATGTCAGTAAAGTTGTCTGCAATTCCAAAAATGACGTTTGAAGTGGACTGTGAGACAAGCTGTCTGTTCAGGGGTTAACCTGCCAATTTGATAACAACGGCCAGCCTTCGATTTCACTGCCCAGTTCAGTAAGCCACTGCCCTATGACTTGATTGGAGTTATTCAAAACACTGTATGTCATCGGGTAATGTACAAATTCGAGGTCAAAATCTTGTCGATAGATCCGTGATGCCTGGTTTTGCTGATAAACAGTGTCGAGTTTCTGCTGTAAAGCATCGACTGCTGAGGCTTCTGCTTCAAGTGAAACAATAGTTAACACCGCTATTTTGACTTGCTCATGGATGTTTTCAGGCGTTGCCGGTCCCGAGAGTTGTTTACGACCTAACGCCGCCTTGGTTGGCACGAAGATGGCTCTGACACCCGAAAATATACCGGTTTTACCCTCAGCATAATAGCGCCAGTCGCCGTAGGAATAACGTGCCAGATCACCCTGTTTATCTTCAATGATCAAACTGGAGTGTTGCCCATGATCAAGTACAAACACGGCTCGTGGAATTTCCGGGGATTTAGGTGGCGTGATCCGGCCGGAGCAACCGCTTAATATCAGTATGATAGGAATGATTAAGCTCAGCCACCACATTCTGATATAAGTTGCTTTCATTAGATTATTTAATTTTGCTGATCCCGAAACAACGTAGCAGACAGCGTTCGTAGAAGGATTCAGGCAATCCGCGTTTCATACGGAACAGAAAGTATTTTTCAAAGGCGATTTTCGCTATTTGCACCCAACGGCCTTTTTTCATCCAGGCCAGATTGCGTGGTGGAATTTGTGGTAAGGCAACAAACGCGGCACCGGTATGCCCCATATCGGCCAGACACACCGCATTCAAACTGGCCCGTGTTTCAATTGGACGCTCTTCTAAGGCAGCCTGAATATTGGCTACGGCAGCTTTCGCCATACTTTCAATCATATAGCCGGTTTTGGGTACGCCCACCGGTAAAGCTGTCGCTTCAACTGGTGGAATCGCCACACAGACACCGACACCATAGATATTCGGGTAAGCAGGATTACGCTGAAATTCATCGACTTTCAGAAAGCCTCGTGGGTTGACCAAATCCTCACTCAGATTTGCAACACAGTCGACACCCTTAAATGCTGGAATTAACATACTGTAATCAAACGCCAGTTGATGGGTTTTGATGGTCTCAGCATTATCATCCACCTGCTCGACCAGCATTTTGCCTTTGCTGATGGACTTAACCCGGGCATTGGTGATCCACTTGATATCGTTTTTACGAAATTCGGATTCAAACAGTCCTTTGGAATCACCAACTCCCCCCAAGCCCATGTGGCCGATATAAGGCTCCGGCGTGACAAATGTCATCGGTACCCGATCCCGTACTTTGGCTTTGCGTAATGCCCGGTTCATGATGAAGGCAAATTCGTAGGCGGGACCAAAACAGGAAGCCCCTTGCACTGCACCCACGACAATTGGACCAGGATTTTTCAATAAATGACGCCAGGCATGATAGCTGTCTTCAGCATGGCTCACCGTGCAGATGGAATGGGTATGGGCTTGCGGACCAAAACCTTCGATTTCATCAAAGGCCAGTTTGGGACCGGTAGCAATAATCAGATAGTCGTAATTGAGAATGGTGTTATCACCCAGCAAAACCTGATTAGTGGCGGGTTTGATTTTGGTGGCGCCAGAGTCGTAGAAATCGATGTTTTTACTGGATAACACGGATACCAGTTCAAAGCTGATATCAGCACGCTTTCGCCAGCCCACGGCTACCCAGGGATTGCTGGGTACAAAGTGAAAAATCGGTGTATTGGATACCACGCTGATATGGTGTGTTTTGTCTAAAGCTGCCCGGCATTCATAAGCAGCCGGTAAACCACCGGTACTCGCACCGATAATGACAATATGCGCCATGTTTATTCCAGGTTAATGCAAAGTATCTGAATCATTCTGGATATTCAGCGGGTCACTGAATAACCCCGCCACATCCACCGGATCAAACTGATAATGCGTGTTACAGAACTCACAGGCCAGTTCGACAAAGCCACGTTCGGCAATGATATCTTCTGCTTCCTGTCGCCCCAGCAGCTTGATAGTATCAGCCACCCGTTGACGTGAACAGGTACAGGCAAATTCCAGCATGGTTGTACTCAATAAACGCACCATTTCTTCATGAAATAATCGATATAACAAGGAGACTGCATCCAGATTCAACAGTTCTTCATTCGTGACTGTTTCGGCCAGAAAATTGATTCGGGTCCAGTTCTCATCATGTTGTTCGGGATCCTGCTCGGGTAATTGCTGAAGCATCAAACCGCCGGCAGTGTGTTCATCTGTGGCTAACCAGATACGGGTTTTTAATTGCTCGGATTGAGCAAAATATACTTCCAGCATTTCCGCAATCGTTTCGCCCTGCACACTGACAATACCTTGGTAGGGTTGCTTGGCTTCTACATTTTCAATGGTAATCGCCAGATTCCCCTCACCTAACAACTCCTGCATGGTGGCGTCATCAGCAATTTCCCCCTCCCAGTTCGCCAGACCTCGTAAAGTATGGTCACTGGTACATTCAACCATAAGCAGCGAAACCGGACCATCAGAACGGCATTGCAACACCAGTCGACCCGACATTTTGACGGTCTCAGCCAGTAATGCCGCAGCAGAGAGCATTTGCCCCAGCAAGGAAGCCACTGCCGGTGGGTATTCGCGCTGAACTTTAACGATCTGCCAGGTTTGCTTGAGTTGCACCCATTCCCCACGAATAGCGGCATTATCAAAAATAAAACGTTGTAAATGATCTGCCTGAATGGCGTCGTCTTGCATGATGATTCCTCATACTGCATCTAGCGGGTGGTTATGTGGCAAATAAAAATACCGGGGATTAACCGGCATTTTAACGTATCTGATAACAAGTGGGGCTTATGGTGAAGAAGATCAAGCCATAAATGCTTAAAGCAGGAATCTGCTTTAAGCATCTGCATTCAGCGTTTTTTAGCAGCTAGAAATTCTCTTAGTGTAACTGGCAGATGGGCCTGAATGCTCTCACTGATTTGTTGTTCATGTTTCTGCCACAAAACACCCAGATAAATCAGCCCAAGACCGATAGCGGTCAGTGCAATAGGAAACAGCAGACTGTCCTTGAAAACCACATTGGCAAGATGCCCAAGGTAAAAGGCCGAGCCCAGTGCACCGAATACCACAAATACCCGCCGTGATATCACTACACCAATACCAATCATCAACAGATTAATACTGAAATAGATGAATTTAGCCAACTCACTATCAGAGTATTGTGAGGTCATACCGCCCCAGAACGCTATCACACCAAACAGATATAACCAGAAAGCATAATCACCTGATTTGTAACCCCGCATATCTACCCAGAACGCAAACAGTGTCATCGCCAGACCAAAGTACATCGACACCAAAGCACGCAGTTCAAAGTTGGCATAGCCACCAACCATCATGGCGGCAATATCCATCGACAGATACCATAGTGTCACGGCAATCGGCATTAATAAAAACGGATAACGGTAGCGATAAAAAATCACCGCGCCCACTATCAGTGTACCCAATTCCATATATAACCAATGCCACTGGATATAACGATGGTAATCACGATAAACACTCGCATCCGGCCACCAGCCCATCCCTTGCTGTAAGCCATAAAGAGCCAGCGGTGTCAGTGCCACCACAAACGTCGCACAAATCCCGGCAGGAATGGCATAACCTTTTGTTTGAAACCGATTAGCCAGTTTGAGTCCCACACCGGCATACGCCAGACTGATAAAGAATATCCCCCAGCCACCAAAGCTTTCCCAGCCCAGGGTCATAAACAGGGTCATCGCCCCAATGGCAATCAAGCCGCCCATATAATAAAGCACATGGGTAAAGTCAAAACTGGGACCAGACGATGGTTGGGATTTAAATAATTCGAATAGCTTTTCTGCCTGATCCTGGGAGATAAGCTGTTGTTTAACAGCTGAATCAAGCTGTTTTTTAGTGATATTCATCAGCGCTGTCCTTCGCGATGGTTAGAGTGTTTTTTTTCGAGGAATTAGATTGTGATTCGATCGTGGGGTTTTGGCAAGTGTGATGAAAACAGGGGTGGATTGTTGGGTTACATGCTTCAACCCAACCTACCATGAACAAATGTTTTTAGAGCCGAAAATTAGGCTTTAAGTTTAAGCAGTCAGGGGAAGATATGATGAAAAAGCCCATTACTCGTACAACTCAGAGTAATGGGCTGATTTCAGATTAAGCGCGTTGCAATAGCATTGCGTTCAGTTTTTTCACGAAGCTGGCCGGATCTTCCAGTTGTCCGCCTTCGGCCAATAAGGCCTGGTCAAACAGGATTGAAGTCCAGTCACCGAATTGTTCGTCGTTCTGTTCATCTTTCAGTTTGGCGACCATTGGATGTTCCGGATTGAGTTCCAGAATCGGTTTGCTGGCAGAGACCTGTTGGCCAGCCGCTTTCAGCATACGTTCCAGATTACCGCTCATATCGTAATGATCGGCTACCAGACAGGCGGGTGAATCGGTCAGACGATGAGTGATACGTACATCTTTGACTTTATCATCCAGTGTTTTCTTGACCCGCTCAACCAGATCTTCGAAGTTTTTCTCAACTTCTTCGTGGGCTTTTTTCTCTTCCTCGTCTTCCAGCTCACCCAGATCCAGATCGCCTTTAGCAACCGATTGCAGGTGTTTGCCATCAAAGTCGGTCAAAGAATTGACCAGCCATTCATCGACACGATCCGTCAGCAACAGGACTTCAATACCTTTCTTACGGAACACTTCCAGATGCGGGCTGTTTTTCGCCGCCGCATAGCTTTCGGCAGTGATGTAATAGATTTTGTCCTGCTTGTCTTTCATCCGGCTGACATAGTCTTCCAGGGAAACAGTTTGCTCGTCATTGCCGGATTCGGTGCTGGCAAAACGCAGTAATTTCGCCAACGTTTCTTTGTTGGCAAAGTCTTCGCCCGGACCTTCTTTGATCACCTGACCGAATTCTTTCCAGAATTCAGCATATTGTTCCGGTTCGTTATTCGCCATTTTGTTCAGTTCAGAGAGAATTTTCTTCACTGAAGCGGCACGAATAGTGTCGATGACTTTGCTGCTTTGCAGAATTTCACGCGATACGTTTAATGGCAGATCGTTGGTATCAATCACTCCGCGAATAAAACGCAGATAGCGAGGCATCAGCTGTTCGCTGTCTTCCATGATGAAGACACGTTTTACATACAGCTTGATGCCGTGCATGCGGTCACGATCCCACAGATCAAAAGGTGCTTTGGATGGGATATACAGTAGTGAAGTGTATTCGGTATTACCTTCGACTTTATTATGGCTCCAGCTCATTGGATCCTGGAAGTCGTGGGCGATTTGTTTGTAGAACTCTTTGTACTGCTCTTCAGTAATGTCGTTTTTAGACAACGTCCATAATGCCGTGGCTTTATTGACGGTTTCATCTTCGATAATGCTTTCATCGATGTTGCCTTCTTCATCAGGCACAGGCTCTTTCAACATAACGATTGGCAGATTGATGTGATCGGAATATTTACGAATCACGTTACGCAGACGCCAGCCATTAAGAAACTCGTCTTCACCTTCACGCAGGTGCAGCGTCACTTCCGTTCCACGTGTCGGCTTTTCAATGGTTTCAATATTAAACTCACCTTCTCCGGCTGACTCCCACATCACACCATGTTCTTTGGTGGTGCCGGCACGGCGGGTTTTCAGTGTCACCTTATCAGCAACAATAAATGCGGAATAAAAACCCACACCAAACTGGCCAATCAACTGTGAATCTTTGGCTTGATCACCGGTTAACTGTCCGAAAAATGCTTTGGTACCGCTACGGGCAATGGTACCGATATTGTCGATAACTTCCTGACGGGTCATGCCAATACCATTATCACTGATGGTGATGGTACGGGCTTCTTTATCAAAAGCGACGCGAATATTCAGATCGCCATCTTCTTCATATAAAGCATCATCGGACAAGGCTTCAAAACGCAACTTGTCGGCAGCATCGGCCGCATTGGAAATCAGCTCACGCAGAAAGATCTCTTTGTTGCTGTAAAGCGAATGAATCATCAGGTTGAGAAGTTGTTTAACTTCTGTCTGGAAACCCATTGTTTCCTTATGTGCATCAACGCCCATTTCTGTGTTGCCTCCATCTGGCTGTTTTAACGATAGCTCACAGATGGGGTTAGCAGGATTGGATATCAAGAGTACGACATAGCAAAAATCGTAAAAATTTGAGAATTCAGGCATTTAAACGCATTTAAGCTTCGATTTAACGTTAATGTGTTAGCCTGTTTTCGGCCATGATGCCCACCCAATTCCAGAAAAAAATGAAAAGGATAGACAGCATGCGTAAACTCACTTTGAGCTTGTTATTGGCTTTCGGCTTCACAGCCCATGCCAATGAAAACAAAGTCGATATTGAAGAACAATCGGTTCTGGGCCATGAGGAAATCGTTACATTATTTCCTGGCGAAATCCAGACCAAAGCACGGATTGATACGGGAGCTGCAACAAACTCAATGTATGCCGTTAATACCCGGGTTTTCGAAGAAAACGGGGAGGAACGGATCCGTTTCACATTTATAGATCACGAAGATAATGAACATATCCTGACACGCCCAATCGTGGATAAAGTGACTATCAAACAGGCCAGCGGCAAACAAACCCGTTATGTTGTAGAAATGGGCTTATGTGTAGGTAATCATTATGAAGAAAGCCGCTTTACGCTGGCTGACCGCAGTCGTATGACGTTCCCGATTCTGGTCGGTCGCAACTTCCTGGAAAATTCCTTATTAGTGAGTTCATCGGAAAAAATGGTTGCATCCCCGGAATGTGAAGTGAAACTGGCAAAAAAAGATCCGGAAGAACTTCCCGAGGTACAACCTTGATTCTCTGATCGCTATTACATAAGCCACATTACATAACGTCGGTTCATCGTTGAACCGGCGTTTTTTTTGGTTACGATTCAATGGACTTAATATAGGTCATATTTTCTACCCAAAAGAGATGTTACTGTATTACTTTAAGCTTTTTTCAGAGATGGAATGTCCAAACAATCACTTAGAATCCTGACTTATAACCTGCACAAAGGCTTTAATACCGGCAATCGGCAGTTCATCCTGCATGAAATGCGGGAAGCCCTGCGAAAAGCGGATGCCGATATTATGCTGTTGCAGGAAATTCAGGGTGAACACATAGGTCATCAGCAGAAACATCAGCATTGGCCGGATTGTCCTCACTGTGACTTTATTGCTGAAGATATGTGGCCGCATTTTGCCTATGCCAAAAATGCGGTGTATAGCGTGGGGCATCATGGCAATGCCATTCTCAGTAAATATGCCCTGCAAAGCTGGGAAAATATCAATGTTTCTCCGTATTCCTGGGCCAGCCGTAGTTTGTTACACGGCGTCATTCATATTCCCGATACCCAAAATGAACTTCATATCGTCTGTCTGCATCTTGGTCTGACTGGAACCGAACGTAAACGCCAGCTGCAAACGCTGTGTGAACGTATCGATGAGCATGTTCCCCATAATGCGCCACTGATTGTTGCCGGTGATTTTAATGACTGGAATGGTCAGGCGGAAAAACACTTCACTCAACGCCTTGATTTGAAAGAAGCCTTTCGGACTCTGCACAAAAGACATGCCCGTACATGGCCGTCATGGATGCCGATTTTTAAAATGGATCGTATTTATTATCGTGGCCTTGAGCCCACTTTTTGCGAATGCCCTCCCCACTCCTCCTGGAAAATGTTATCAGACCATGCGCCGCTCATTGCAGCGTTTGAATTTTAAAAACAAGCCCTATCAAATTTCCTCTATTGAATATTTTTTCGGAGATATCTGGTTAGATCGTTACAATAGGCTTCTTGCCTAAGGTCTAATTTCAAGGAGTGCTTGTGCCTGACATAGTTGTCATGTTTTTCTTGTTAGGTTTAGTCGGTGGTCTGGTTAAATCCGATCTGGCTATTCCCAAAGCGGCTTACGATGTTTTAAGTCTGCTTTTAATGCTGACCATTGGTCTCAAGGGTGGTATGGCCTTACATGGCAATATGGGCTGGGGCCTGCTACCAGAACTGCTATCAGTTGCCTTGTTAGGTTTTTTGATACCGCTGATTTTATTTCCCCTGCTGTGGAAAGTGGTGCGTTTGAACCTGGCAGACAGTGCCAGTTTTGCTGCACATTATGGTTCGGTCAGTGCCGGTACCTTTGCTGTTGCACTCGCTTATGCCGAGAGCAATCAAATGATTATCGGTGGTCAGGTCACCCTTTACCTGGTGTTACTGGAATTACCCGCTATTGTTATCGGTTTAATGCTGTACAGGCATTTTAGTGGTGTTAAACAAGCCTCATCCGGTGGCATGCTGAGCATATTGCACGAGTCTTTAACCAATAGAGGCGTGATTTTGCTGGTTGGGGGCGTGATAATCGGCTGGATGTACGGTCCGAGGCAAGGGGCTGGGGTGACCGATCTATACACCGGTGCATTTATGGGCGTACTGGCCCTGTTCCTCCTGGAAATGGGAATTGTCGCCGCAGAAGCGTTGAGCAAATTATCCCGCGATAAAATTCCGGTGGTGATTTTTGCCATCGTCGCTCCGACCATTCTGGCCCTGGCAGGATTGTTCACCGGTAAATTGCTTGGCCTGCCTAATGGCTCTGTATTAATTCTGGCAAGTTTGACAGCCAGTGCTTCCTATATTGCCGCGCCAGTGGCTGTTCGCTCGGCCATTCCACAAGCGGATATTGGATTAGCCATGCTGGCAGCACTGGGGCTGACTTTCCCTTTTAATGTCATCATCGGTATTCCGCTGTATCACAGCCTGATTGGTTAAATATCCTTCCATACCCGGCACGATGGCCTGTTGATCTCTCAGAACCGCTTCGGCGTTTGTGGCGATGAAAGATCAACAGGCCATCGTCAATCTGCGCATCTCTCAACATTTTCATGCGGTTCGACAATTGCATGTGTCTTTAAACAATCTTCAGAGCAGGAGAATCCGGAGAGCAGGTTTAGCCTGTGAAGGCCGATAGAATGCGGTTTTAGTCATGCATCGCACTCCGGAACGCTATCTTTATCCAAGTCAATCACAGCCTTATTTTGGTGCGTGTTGATTCATTAAGAAACAAAACGGACATTCAGAGAAAGAGAAGGAGCACAACATGCAATCTCTGACACTGCTAAAACCCATTCAATCAATATTGTGGAGCGTCGCTCTGCTGCTACTTGGTAATGGGTTGATCAGTACTCTGCTCACTCTGCGCGGGACCAGTGAAGGCTTTACCAGTGCCGTGATGGGCATGATCATGTCGGCCTATTTCGTCGGATTTATCTGTGGTACCTGGGTCAGCGGTCGTTTAATTCGCCGGATGGGACATATTCGCACCTTTGCTTTCTGCGCCTCAGTCTGTGCCACCACCACTCTGTTACATATTATCGTTATTGATCAATGGGCCTGGATGGGCTTTCGCTTTTTTTATGGTCTGGCATACATCACACTGATGACGGTGATTGAAAGCTGGCTTAACAGTCAGGCCGCCAGCCATGAACGTGGCCGAATCTTTGCGTTTTATATGGTGGTCAACCTGGGCGCACTTGCCGTTGCACAACAGATGCTGCATCTTGATTCGCCAGAAGGATTTTTATTATTCGCTCTGGTATCCATTCTGGTGAGCTGGGCGATTCTGCCATTAACATTAACGCGACGTAATCAACCGAATATTGCCACTGAAAGACCTAAAAGCAGTCTTAAAACGTTATTGAAAATTGCGCCTCTGGCAGTTGCCGGCGCATTTTTGTCAGGATTGGCCATGGGGGCTTTCTGGGCAATGACACCCATTTATGCCACTCAACTGGGTTATGGCATCAGCGGCATTGCGACGATTATGAGCTTGACGATTATCGGTGGCGCTGTTTTACAAATCCCTATTGGACGTTATTCCGATAAACATGACCGACCTAAAGTGATGACCTGGGTGGTGATCATGGCAGCGATACTGGCGCTATTAATGACTATCGCTCCTTCACAACGCTTCCTGTTCGGCATCTTTTTTCTCTGGGGCGGTTTGTCGTTTTCCATTTATCCGTTGGCAGTTGCTCAGTTAATTGATCAGCTGCATCCCGATGAAATTGTCTCCGGCTCATCTGATATGTTGGTTTTGCATGGTGCAGGCTGTGCATTTGCGCCGATTATTGCTGGTTGGTTAATGACCGTAGTTGGCGCTCATGGTCTACCGGTTTATATTGGAATCGTGTTATTGATGCTTGCTGGTTATACGACTTACCGTCGACGCCATGTCATCGACCTGGTCAGCGGTAAGAGCGCCCATTTTGAACCCATGGTGCAAACCAGTGCCCAGGCGTTGAACATGATGTTTGATCAACAACAACGCGATTTGTTTGATGATCCGAGCTTTTATGGGGAAGAAGAACAGAACCGTATCATCAATGCGTTACGCCAGAGTGGTTCATGATTTGTTACAGCATTTTTTATAGACATATACGTTAATAACCGTGATCCTTGCCAAGCGGAAAATCTGGCAGAATTGAATTATTAAGCTCACGTAGCCATCCGCTTTGTTATTAATCGATCCCGGATGCAACATGGAACACAGTCACCCACATCACCATCAGGTCGCTAACTATAATCGCGCTTTTGCGATTGGTATTTTATTAAATGTGGTGTTTGTCATTATTGAAGCCAGCTATGGCATTTTGGCTGGTTCAATGGCTTTACTGGCCGATGCAGGACATAACTTAAGCGATGTAGTGAGCTTGTTGCTCGCCTGGGGTGCCAGCGTTCTGGCCAAAAAAGCCGCCACCGAAAAACGCACGTATGGCTTTCGCAAAGCCACCGTTATGGCAGCCTTACTCAGTTCCATTATGTTGTTAATTGCGTTGGGCGGCATTGCCTGGGAATCCATCAACAGAATGTTCAATCCGCAGCCGGTTCAGGGTATGACGGTAATCGTAGTGGCCAGTATCGGTGTCGTCATCAACACGATTACCGCACTGTTATTTTTCAAAGGGCAGCAGCATGACTTGAATATTCGTGGTGCTTTTCTGCATATGGCCGCTGATGCAGCAGTATCGCTTGGTGTTGTTATTGCCGGGATTTTTATTCTGTTTAAAAACTGGTTATGGATTGATCCGCTGGTCAGCTTGCTGATCGTGATGATTATTCTGATTGGTACCTGGCGTTTATTACGTGAATCGTTAAATTACGCGATGGACGCCGTGCCAGAAAATGTGGATCTGCAAAAAATCCAGCAGTATTTACTGGATTGTGATCAGGTAGACTCGTTGCATGATTTACATGTCTGGCCGTTAAGTACCAGTGAAACAGCGTTAACTGTGCATCTGGTGGTAAAAGGCAGTCCGCTGGATAACGCTTTTTTATCCCAGCTACAACATGATTTACACGATCACTTTGCTATTGAGCATGCAACGATTCAGCTGGAGTCAGCGGATGATGCCAGTTTCTGTCTGCTCGGCAGCAATCATGACTGTCATCATTAATCCGCGTGGGCAGTGATTGTCCAGCATTCCTCCAGACCAATAACTCTGTTATGGTGCCTGGCTTAAATTATTTACAGAAACTGATATCAAAATGCATGGCAAGTTAATCAAGTGGAAAGATGACAGGGGGTTTGGCTTTATTCTCTGTGAGCATAATCAACAGGAAGTATTTGTACATATTTCTGCTTTTCCGAGTGGTAGCCCACGTCCTAAAGTCGGCGAAACACTGGATTTTGCAATAGAAACCACCCCAGAGGGTAAAACCCGGGCTATCAATGTCACTCGTGAAGCATCCTTAAAAACCAGAAACTCGCCCATTAAACTGAGTAAAGCTCCCGGAAAAACCACTAAAACCATCAGTGTCCTTATTGCATTGATCGTGTTTGGTTTGATTGCCGTAAGTGTGTCTCAAAATTTTTAATGTTTTCTAACACACTCTCTTAGAACGTACATCAAAATAACCATAGGCAGCGACCACCAGAAAGCAGATACCGGGGACAACATAAGAAATCGCCGTAGTAAACACATCAATGAATGCACCTTGAACTAACGGCAAAAGCGCTCCGCCAAGAATCGCCATCACCAGTCCAGCGGCCCCGAATTTGGTATCTTCGCCTAAACCTTTTAATGCCACTCCGTAAATAGTCGGGAACATAAGCGATAAACAGGCAGATATCGACACGACAGCCCAAACCCCGGAAATAGTCGGGTTCAGCATCGCAAACAAGCATAACGCCGATCCTGTTATTGCCAGTATTGTCATCAGCACGGTGGGACGAACATAGCCCATCAACCATGTCATCGCAAAGCGTGACACCAGAAACACCAGCAAACTGTATTGCAGATAAACGCTGGCATCGGCCGCTGTTCCACCGATTGCCTGCTGCACGTATTGAATGGTAAAAGTCCAGGCACAGACTTGCGCCGCTACGTTAAAAAATTGTGCGATCACGCCAAACCGGTAATGAGGATTGGCCATCAATCGTTTCAGCGTCTGAGTGAAATGTAACTCACTGATGCTCGAAGCGACGGCTTCTCGCGGTTGCGGCACTTTTGAAAATAAAATCATCAGCCAGATCAACAATAATGCCAATGCCATACTGACATAGGGCAACATCACGGCTTTGAGCTCGGCGCCTTGTACCAGCTGTAATTCTTCGACCGTCATTAATGCCCGATCAGCCGCTTCAGCAATATGCAAATTCGGCAGAATCAAGGTGGCGGCAAGAAACACCCCAAGATTGGTACCCACGGGATTAAAGGCCTGCGCCAGATTTAGTCTGCGTGTGGCATTTTCCATCGGGCCCATCGCCATCACAAACGGATTAGCCGACGTTTCCAGAATCGATAAGCCTGACGCGAGAATAAATAACGCCGCAAGAAAATAATGATAATTCATTGCCAGACTGGCGGGATAAAACGCTAAAGCGCCTATTACGGCCAAACCTAAACCGCATAAAACACCGGTTTTATAGGAATATCGGCGATTGATAAATGCAGCTGGTATTGCCAGACAAAAATACGCCCCGTAATAGGCAAACTGTACCAACGCAGATTGTACGGTGCTCATAGCAAAGATTTGACTGAATACCTTAACCAATGGATCGGTCATATTGGCAGCCACGCCCCAGGCAGCAAAACAGGTAATCAATAAAATAAATACCAATCGCATTTCCGGATAGACAAAGGGCTGTTTGACCGACATAGAATCCTGGCTCCGTGCTTCGTTGCTGGCTTTGTTGTGCCGAGTGTATCAGTCATCCATCCAGCTATTGTCTGACTGATTGGGTCATTCTATTGGAAATCCTGCAGTGCAACATATTCTCCCGAAAACTTTCCTGCCAGGATGCCTCCGGAATATAAAACAGCCGTTAAACGAATACGGGCCTTTCCTTTGCGTCGCAGCATTTTGAGAAAGCCTGGCCAATCATGTTCATCCCTCAATGCGGCCGTGGCGGAAAAATCTGCGGTCATGGGCTTGAGATAAGCCATCTCATTGCGTTGAATCACCAAACGGGAAGCCAGCCCCTCTTCTGCCAAACGGGTCTGCAACAACGACCAGGCTGAAAGAATCGCCAGCGTCGAAGCACTACCGCCAAACACGGTTTCCTGATGATTAATATTCGGGGCAATCGGCGCACATAACGTCAGTGTCTGCGGGGTGATCTCCCGCACCGATACCTGCATGGCTGCTGATAACGGGATATGTTGGTGGAGATATCGTTCCAGCCGTTGATTTTCAGTCATAATCAGCAAGCCTTTCGTTATCTGGATGTTTTGTTGCGGTATGTAAATACTCCAGTACGGCGCCCATTAACTGATTGATGCTCTGATATTTTGGTGGACCGGCAGATAGTATTTCACCCTCGGATTGCACATACGGTGCAGGTACCAGCTCATCAGCACAGTTCTCAACAATCGCCTGGGCAGAAGCCTCCGTAGTTTCAAGATGGAATTGCAAGCCAATCACCGATTTTCCTAACTGAAACGCCTGATTGCGACAGCCATAACTCTCAGCGATTCGCTCAGCACCTTCAGGTAAATCAAATGTTTCACCATGCCAGTGAAAAACCAGTGCCATTTCGGGAAACGTGAATAAAGATGAATTCACATTTGCTACAGCCTGAATCGGCCACCAGCCAATTTCTTTTTCATTATTGGGAGTCACTCTGGCGCCCATTGCACTGGCAATCAGCTGTGCGCCCAGACAAATCCCCAATACAGGTTTACCCGTTGCGATAAATTGCCGTATAAACTGCTTTTCAGCTTTTAGCCAGGGATACCCAGCCTCATCATTCACACTCATTGGCCCGCCCATTACCACCAGATAATCCACATCGCTGATTTCGGGTAATACGGCTTGCCGATAAAACGCCGTAGAACTGATTTGATAACCATTTTTATTGAACCAGGTTTCAATACTGCCCAAGCCTTCAAATGGCACGTGCTGAAAGTAATGTGCTTGCATTGTGCGATCCTGAATAAATTTGGCAACAGTTTAAAGCCAAATGTAAGAATAATTAAACTAATGAAAGCTTGTTAGCTTTCATTTTTCCAGACCCTGGAACCTAATAAAACGCAGTAACTTCACGGAGATAACGAAAAGTGGTACGGTCAAACACCATCTGAATCGAAATTTATCGGTTTTGATAAGGGAGAGTCTATAAACGGCATTGGAGAATATAACTATGACAAAAAATGCATTCCCACTCACGCGCATACTCAAACCGGGTTTTCTTATATTTTTGGGCTTGATGCTGATGGCCTGTGCGCCGGAACCAGAGGTAAAAGATGTTCAGGCCAGCGAAGCTGAAATTGAATATCTGTTTGATCGCTGGAACAACGCCCTGCAGACCGGAGATTCCGCCACAGTGACAGCTTATTACGCAAATGATGCTGTGCTTTTACCGACGTTATCAAACACCATTCGAACCGACCATGATGGAATTCGTGACTATTTTGACTATTTCCTGGTATTGCAACCTAATGGCCGGATTGACAAACAGCATATTTCTATCAACGGCAATGTTGCTATAAATACCGGTATTTATACTTTTACATTGACAAAACAAGAACAGGAAAAAAAGGTTCAGGCCCGTTATAGCTTTGTTTATGAACGTCAAAATGATGGTGAATGGTTGATTGTTAATCATCATTCTTCTGCTATGCCAGAAGAGATAGTTGAAAAGCCTGAGCTGATGGAAGATATTCTGATTGAGGAAAAAAGTTAGATTTGGTTTTATCCCTTAATATGCCCGGTTCGTATTCAGGCATACTGCTGAAGCAAATAACAAACATGCTATTTTTTTAGACAACAGAGGCTTACATTATGACTATTGCACTGACACCACTTATTTCATTGATCGCAGGTATTCTGATTTTGGTCGTGCCGAGACTGCTCAACTACATCGTGGCTATTTATCTGATTATTATCGGATTGGTTGGTATCTTCGGTGGCAATCTGAATATCACACCCTAAAATAACTTTTGTAATTAGGGCCTGTTGATGTTTCATAGGCGCCTTGTGAGACAAAAATATAGCCTCCTCCGGCAGTGGTGGCTCTGACAGATCAACAGGCCATGGGAAATCGCGGCGGTTATTTATGATTTCCGCCGCTTTTTTTGCCGTATCTACTGGTTTTCAATATAAATTTGATGGACCACTATTTATCTTTCCGTCATCATTCTTTTAAAGAAATCTTACGGCTGTCTGCCAGTTCGATTAATTGTTCAAGTGGATCAGCCAGTGCTTTGAGTCCTTCAGCAATTTCGTCTTCGCTATAACCCAGCTGCTGCATGGTAGCGACCTGGTTTTGCAGTAACTTTTGCATCGCCGCGATTTCCCTGAGCTGATTCATCTGTTTATCGTGGCGATTCTGTTCAGTAAGCTTCTGTTTTATCAAGCGATTTCGATAGGAAATATCTTTCCAGAGTTCGCGTAATTGTTCGATAACTTTATCCAGTCCCAACAGATTGAAATCGCCGGGAGAGTGGATCTCAATGGACTGAATAATAAGTCTGTGATGCGCTTTGACAGCAGATAATGAACCATATAACGCCATTTTAAGCTTCGGATTCTGGCCTTTGTATTTTAACTTTTCCAACACATAGAGCCGGTTATACAGAATATTAAGCTGGTGAAAAAAACGGTAAAAGTCCTCTACCGTCCAATCCTCAACAGCACTAAACCCGATTGGGCTAATAGACTCGGACAATCGCGGCCTCCTTGGTCATGATGTGATTGCTGATCGTAACAGGCTGAGTAAGTATCACCTTTCGACTGGCTTATTTCATTCCTCTTTACGGCTGATAATTTCACCTTCAATGATATGGGTTTCATGACGTGATTGCTGAGACGAGCGTTGTGAAAACGGTTGTTGTTGAGAAGCCGATTCCCGGGCTTTACGCATTTGTCTGCGTGCCCGGTAAAGCATCAGCGGAATCAGGATCCAGCTCAGCAACACCACAAAAACCAGCAGTGTCAGACTCAGCATCATTATCAGCCCCAGCATAATCCATGCAAAGATCCGTTGCAGCAAACCGGCAGACTGCAACTGTCTGAATTGTTGTTGCCAGGCTTGAGCTTGCTGGCGAAAAGCATCAGATCGAAACATATAACCTCTTTTTCAAGCACCTTTTGTGCTGGTTTGATAACTTAATGGTAGCGACATAGTGCCTGTTTAGTCATGGATTGAGAAAGTCACCGGAGGCAATAAGTTTCAATCCTGAGACCGGTCGATTATAGAGATATACCCAGGCTTTCAGTTTATGCCCATCCGACAGCGAAACCATTAACTGTTGCCGCACATATTCGTGTGGCTGAGAAAAACTGGAAGAACATTCTTCATAATCATCCAGAGCAGCAAACAGCAATTGGTAATTGTAAATCCGATACACTTCACCAAAAACCAGTTGCCGCGAATCATCGCTTGTTATTACGCCGGGATAATAATCAACCAGATACAATTGTCCTTGCAGCGTTCCAATATCGATGAATTCACAGAATCTTTGCAGCAAATCGTGACGAGTAGTGTCTTTACGTAAGGTACCGTATACAAAAAGATAGTTTTCAGTCATAGATTAAGGGCTGTGAAATTCATTGATGAACAGACTCTGATGTCATTCTACGTGGAGAATTATCACAACTAAATATGAATTCAGACTTAACAGAACCCACATACACTGGACGCTTTGCTCCCTCACCGACCGGGCCTTTGCATTTTGGCTCACTGGTAGCTGCTACGGCAAGCTTTCTGGATGCACGTGCGCACAATGGAAAATGGTTGGTGCGTATGGAAGATCTGGACAAACCCCGGGAAATAGCTGGCGCGGCAAAGGATATTCTCGAAACGCTGCAAAGTTTTGGTTTTGAGTGGGACACTGATGTGCTGTTTCAAAGTCAGCGCAATCCCGTTTACCGTGAAATGCTGACAAAGTTGCAATTGTCAAAACAGGCCTATCCCTGCGCCTGTAGCCGAAAAGAAATTAATGCCAGTGCTCTAATGGGGATTGATGGACCTGTATATCCGGGCTTTTGTCGTGATGGCTTGTCTGCTGTAAAACAAGTACGTACCTGGCGACTCAAAGTCAATGAACAACCCGTGTGTTTTTATGACCAGATTCAGGGGAACCAATCGCAGAACTTGGCTCGTGATGTGGGTGATTATGTGATTAAACGTGCAGATGGTTTGTATGCTTATCAGTTGGCGGTCGTGGTTGATGATGCCATGCAGGGTGTGACGCATATTGTTCGAGGTGCTGATCTGCTGGACTCAACGCCCAGACAAATTTATCTTCAGCAACAACTTGGATTTACCACACCACTTTATGCACATATTCCCGTAGCGACCAATCTGCAAGGCGAAAAACTCAGTAAACAAACCCGTGCACAGCCGATAAAGCAGAGAGACAGTGGCGTGGTCTTATGCCGGGTATTACGCTTTCTGGGTTTGCAACCACCGGCAGAATTGGCACATGTCCCGCTTGATGATTTATGGCAATGGGCAATACAGCATTGGCAGATACAAAACGTACCCAAGTTGCGACGCCAGGTTACGATGGTTCCAGCAGAACCAGAAGTAGAACCCACGATCGGGGTTTGATATTGGCCGACGCAGAGTCTACATTTGCGCAATTCGCTGACTTTTTAAAATTTTGCAGCAAGATTGCTTTTTCACAATTTCTGACGCCGTATATAAATAAGATAAGCAATCGTCCAAAAACCTTATTTTGCTTACATATTTTTATCTGATTTTGCGGTCTTTCCTTGCACCGTCAAATACTCTCCACTATTCTCACAGGCAACTTTTCCCGCTAGAAAATGACTTAAATCACAGCTCAACAATGACAAATTCACATTTTAGTCAATGGAATTGTCAGCTGGGCTGTGAGCTGAATTCAGGAGATATCGGATACGATGTTATTTGCCGTTTTATCAGGTTTTATTCTGGCCCTCTTTACGCCTTTTCTGCAGCGTATTGCAGGGAATAAAACCGGCTGGCTTTTAGCGATCTTGCCATTATCGCTAACGGTGTATTTTGCCAGTTTTATCCCATCGTTGGGCCAGGGTGAAGTCATCTATCAGCAATGGCAGTGGTTGCCGGGGATGGATATCAATCTGAGCTTTATGCTGGATGGACTGTCTTTGCTATTTACACTGCTGATTAGTTTTATCGGTATCTTCATTTTTATTTACGCAGGCAGTTACCTGAAAGGGCATCAATCGATCGCTCGTTTTTTTGTCATCATGCTCGCCTTTATGGCTTCAATGCTCGGGCTGGTGCTGTCCGATAATCTGATCAGCCTGTTTGTGTTCTGGGAATTAACCAGCATCACTTCCTATCTGTTGATCGGTTTTGATCATGAAGACGAATCCGCCAGGCGTTCAGCATTACAAGGTTTGTTTGTCACGGTAGGAGGTGGTCTGGCCCTGATGGCCGGACTGATTATGTTAGCCACTGCAGGTGGCAGCTATCAGATATCCGAGTTGCTAAGCGCATCAGACAGTCTGCTGGAGAGTCCGCTGGCCGTTGGCATGATCATCTGTATTCTGTTGGGTACGTTTACCAAATCCGCTCAATTCCCTTTTCATTTCTGGTTACCCAATGCGATGGCGGCACCAACTCCGGTATCGGCCTATCTGCATTCCGCCACGATGGTGAAAGCCGGGATTTATTTGATGGCACGTTTGAATCCGGCATTTACCGAACATGCTGTTTGGACATTCTCTCTTAGTCTGTTTGGTGCCATCACCATGTTTGTCGGAGCCTATCTGGCCTATAGCGCGACCAATATCAAGAAAGTACTGGCCTATTCCACCGTAATGGCACTCGGCACATTGACCATGCTGCTTGGAATCGGCACCGGATATGCGTTGATTGCTTTTGCCTGTTTCCTACTGGCTCATTCATTGTACAAGGCGGCGCTGTTTATGTTGGCAGGCGCAATTGACCACGAAATTGGCACTAAGGATTTAACCCTGATGGGTGGTTTGCGAAGTAACATGCCACGTACTGCGCTGATAACTGCCCTCGCCGCTTTATCGCTTGCCGGGATGCCACCCTTATTTGGCTTTATCGCCAAAGAAGCCATGTTTGAAGCGGTACTGGGCAATGATAATTATCAGGTATTACTCCTCATATTGGCCCTGGCCGCCGCGATGCTGGTCATGGCGATTGCTGCAGTCGTGGCGATTAAACCTTTTTACGGGGAATTACGCCCCACATCGAAAAAACCTCATGAAGCGCCTATGGCAATGTTGATAGGACCTTCGATTCTGGCGGTATTGTCGCTTATATTTGGTTTGCTGCCCTGGGTTCCCCAAAACGCCATTCTAAGCGCGACCGTCAATGCGATTTCAGTAGCTCCAGCCAGTTTGTCATTGGCCTTATGGCATGGCTTTAATCTACCGTTGCTGTTATCGGTGATTGCTCTGGCTGGCGGTATCCTGCTATTTATGGTCTGGCAAAAAATACGGCCAGCCATCGGTAATCTGACCACACAACTAAGTCATTACGGACCGGAAGCTGGCTATTTCGGCATGATGAATGGTATCACCGGGATCGCCAGCTGGCAGACCCGGTTGCTGCAAAATGGCAAATTAGGTAACTACATGATTGTCATGATCCTGACCACGGTGATTCTGGTCGGCTACACCTTGCTGAGTCAGTATGGTTTGAATGTGTATCTGAATGTTGAAGGTGTGGCGTTTTACGAGCTTTCCATTGCTTTACTGATGCTAATGGCCACCCTCTACGCCATTTACACCCCTTCACGCTTAGGGGCAGTCGCCAGCATGGGCGTTCTGGGTTTTACTGTAGCGTTGGTGTTTATTCATTTCAGTGCCCCGGATTTGGGCATTACCCAAGTTCTGGTAGAAACTCTCACGGTTATTTTACTGATACTGGTGTTATTTAAACTGCCGGGGTTCTCTCGGTACTCAAGCCGCTATGAAGTGATTCGGGATGCCAGCGTTGCGGTGCTGATGGGCGTGTTAATGACATTACTGATACTCGCAGCAATCGATGTGCAGTTTTTTGACTCCATATCAGACTTCTTTATCGAGTCCAGTTACCCGCTGGCCAAAGGCCGCAATATCGTCAATGTCATTCTGGTTGATTTTCGGGCACTGGATACGCTGGGCGAAATCTTTGTGCTGGCGATTGCTGCTCTTGGTGTTTTCTCAATGCTCAAACTGCGTGCTGAGGAGAAGTCATGAACGATAAAAAAACCAAAATAATGACTTTCAATACATTGATCCTGCACACGGCAGCTTTGTTTCTGTTGCCATTGCAGTTAATTTTTTCAGTGTTTTTATTATTACGCGGTCACGATGAACCAGGCGGTGGTTTTATTGCCGGGCTGGTCGCTTCGGGTGCTTTTGTGTTGTATTTATTTGCCCATGGCGTGGCATCAACGCGTGAAATCATGCGGGTCGAACCACGGGACTTACTGGCGTTAGGACTCTTGTTGGGGCTGGCAGCCATGTTTCCGGGCATGTTCCATGGTGAAGCATTTCTTACGGCCCAATGGTGGGAGTTTTCACTGGGTGAAACCGACATCAAATTATCAACGGTATTGATTTTTGATATCGGCGTTTATTTTGCGGTATTGGGGACGATTTTGACTATCGTGATGTCACTGACGGAGTCTGAAGAGTGAACGATAAACTGACTATTCGACAGGAGCTATCCGTATGGAATCACTGATGGCTTATGTGATCGGCATTCTGTTTGCAGCAGCGATTTATATGATGTTACGTCGCTCAATCGTCAAACTGGTTATCGGCCTGATTATTCTCAGCAATGCGGCCAACCTGCTGATTTTTGCCGTTTCCGGGATGACCCGCGGGGCTCCACCATTAATACCTGAAGGTGCGGCTGCCCCACTGGGAATCATTGCCGATCCTTTGCCTCAGGCATTGATCTTGACCGCCATTGTTATTGCCTTTGGGGTATTGGCCTTTGCCGTGGTTTTAATCCACCGGGCTTATGAAGTGGTGGGTAATGATGATCTGGATCAAATGAAGGATACTGACACTTGAGCCCGGAAGTTGTTTTACCCATTATTATCCCGTTATTGGCAGGCGCTTTAACGTTAGCCTTCTGGCGTTCAACGTTTTATCAGCGCTGGATTAGCCTGTTCGCCACCACCGCTTTACTCGGATCAGGCATCTGGCTATTAAGCAGTATTCGTGAAACTGGCTTTGTAGTGATGCAGATGGGCGGCTGGGCGGCACCGTTTGGTATCACCATTGTGGCCGATTTGCTAAGTGCGATCATGATCGTGTTAACCGGTATTATCGGTCTGGCGATTGCAGTTTTTTCCATGGCAGCCACACCTGATAAACATCAGAAATTCGGCTATTTCCCGTTAATGCATCTGTTACTTGCCGGGGTTGCCGGTTCTTTCCTGGCCGGCGATATATTCAATCTGTTTGTCTGGTTTGAGGTGATGTTGCTGGCCTCATTTGCGCTGTTGACCTTGGGCGGCGAACGCGCCCAGATGGAAGGCGCGATTAAATACGTCACGTTGAACCTGTTTTCATCAGCGATATTTCTATCCGCCATCGGCTTGTTATATGGCATGGTTGGTACACTGAACATGGCCGATATTGGTGACAAACTGAGTCAGGTAGAACATACCGGCATGGTCAATGTGCTGGCGATGATGTTTCTTATTTCGTTTGGCATTAAAGCCGCTGCCTTTCCGTTGTTTTTCTGGTTGCCAGCGTCTTACCATACCCCCCTGGTCGGTGTGTCCGCATTGTTTGCCGGATTACTGACCAAAGTCGGCGTTTATGCTTTATACCGGGTGTTTACGCTGATATTCATTGGCGATACCGGCTATACCCACACTATTTTGTTATGGGTCGCTGTGCTGACAATGCTGACCGGTGTATTGGGTGCGGCGGCACAGTTTGAGTTTCGCCGGATTCTGTCATTTCATATCGTCAGCCAGATTGGTTACATGCTGCTGGGATTGGCGCTATTCACACCATTAGCCATTATCGGTGGGGTGTTTTACATCATGCATCACATTATCGTGAAAACGAATCTGTTTTTGATTAGTGGTGTGGTGTATCGACTGTTGGGCAGTTATGACCTGAAAAAGCTGGGCGGAGTTTATAAACAACGTCCATGGCTGGCGATTTTATTTCTGATCCCTGCCCTGTCGCTTGCCGGTATACCACCATTATCAGGTTTTTTTGCCAAGTTTCTGGTGATACGGGCCGGTCTTGAAGTGGACGCCTGGATAGCGACCGGTACTGCCCTGTTAGTCGGACTGTTGACTTTATATTCAATGATCAAAATCTGGGCCGAAGTGTTCTGGAAAAAATTACCGGAGGGTATAGATGATTCTCGTTTAATCAGTAATCGAACAGACTCGCAATTATTGGTCATGCTGATACCGGTGGTTGGCTTAACCTTATGCACTTTGTACATTGGTCTGAATGGTGAACCCATTTATCAGTTAGCCAGTGATGCTGCTGATCAATTATTAAATCCAGCAGCCTACATTGAAGCGGTGCTGGGAGAAAACTTATGATCGGTTTTTTCCTGAATATCGTGCTGGCCCTGTGCTGGGTGGCGTTAACCGGCAATTTTGGGGGGCTGAATTTTATATTCGGTTTTGCACTGGGCTATATTGTTCTGGCCATCTCTCAAAATCAATTACCCTCACTGAGTGGTTATGCTCAACGCTTACCATTACTGCTTAGGTTTGCCGGTTTTTTTATCAAGGAACTGGTTAAGGCCAACTACAAAGTCGGTTTTGATATTTTGACCCCGCCCTGGCATATGCAACCAGGAGTTATCGCGTTTCCATTGGAAGCCAAGTCAGATTTTGAGATCACGATGGTGGCAAACTTTATTTCGTTAACCCCTGGGACATTAACGCTGGATATTTCAGATGATCGCCGGGTGTTGTTTATTCATGCGATGTTTCTGCAGAATGAAAAGGAACTATTAACTGACTTGCATGAAATCGAACAGCGTTTACTGGAAATATTACGCTGAGGAGCCTGCATTGAGCACATTTATTATCAATCTTGTCTATCTGATGCTATCCAGCGCTCTGCTATTGGCATTTATCAGAATGGCGAAAGGCCCTTCATTGCCGGATCGAGTGGTCGCATTAGAACTCATTGCTTCCATCGTAGCCGGTATTGTCGGCGTTCATGCCATCGATACCGGAGTCAGCAGTTTTCTGGATGTAGCGATTGTATTAGCGCTGACTGCTTTTCTGGCCGCCATTGGCTTTGCCCGCTTTCTGGAACGTGGAGGACCGCGTGATGACTGACATACTGGTCGCTTTTTTTCTGATTTCAGGCGCAGCGTTAATGTTACTGGCCGCCATCGGTATCATTCGCCTGCCGGATCTTCCGACAAGAATGCACGCCACCACCAAATCCGGGGCACTGGGAACCAGTCTGATAATGATTGGCGTGGCGGTCTATTTTGCTGATACCACCGTGGTTACTCGTGTAATAGCGATTATTGCGTTTATTATTCTGACGGCACCCGTTGCAGCGCATGTGATTGGCCGGGCGGGTTATTTTGTCGGGGTGCCCTTATGGAAAGGTACGGTAAAAGATGAACTGCAGAAGAATTATGATCCACAAACCCATGCTCTGAGCAGTGGTTTGGAGAAACCAACATCAAATAAAAAACCGGACTGAAATAAAAAACCTTTTTATTCAGGAAATAACCGGCTGGCTCCGCTATGCCCCTTAGGATCCCCTATTAACCAGATTTGCTCAAACGGATGTGCTTCGGGCAGGACTATCTGATACCGGTGCTTTTCAAAATCCTTTTGCTGCCACAAAGCATTCATATTACGCAACACCAACCATACACGTTGGCTATGATAGTTTTTCTCCGCCTTGCTGGCCAGTACAGCATTTAACGCTGCGATCAAACGGCGATTGACCGGTAATTGAGTCAACTGATGCAAGGCAGCCAGCATCTTGTCACCCGCTCCTCTGCCGAGAATGAGTCTGGCCTCGGCTTCACTGCCGTAAATATGGGCGATTTCCAGATCCAGCTTGCTGTCATTCAGGTAACAGCTGACATCAGGCTTGCGTGGCAGATTATGCCAGATATGTCGCATTGGAATGCCAGTCTGCTTTTCATAAAACCGCATAAACAATCTGGCTGCTTCATGCTCCAGATAGATCTTTTCCTGAATACTGCTGTTCATGGAAACAATTTCAAAGGTAATCAATTACTCTGTTTGTGGTTCGGGTAACAAAGCTGGCGTGCTATCCATATAGGTGAGATAACTGTGCCATATCTGATGAGTACGTAATTTTGTCATCCGAATAGAGCAGCTTAATCCCATAATGCTGCGGATGGTCCCATCTCTCCAGATATCATAAAGTGAACTGCATTGATCCTTGCGGTAAGTCAGCCAACTTTGCTGGGCCTTATCGATAGAGTCAACAATCAACTCATCTTCAGCATAACGTGCTCTGGCTTCTGCAAGATAATGCTGTAATTCAACTTCCTGTTGCTCCAGTTGCTGTGTCAGACATTGTCCAATCTCATAGGTGTTATTGGCGTTTGGGCAATCATTCGCGGCTAACAACGGTCCTGAGAGGCATAACAGGAAAAAGCTCATAATTTTCATAAACACTCCAACGCCCGGGACCAGAAACTTTGGGGAAAGTTAAGCGTGTCTCAGCGACTCGCCTCAACGTCTTCAACAATACACATATTCCTGCCTTGCTTTTTAGCTCTGAATAATGCGGTATCAGCACGGTTAAACACTTTTTCAGTGTTATCTCCTTGATGAAAAGTAGCGACACCGGCAGACACGGTGATTGGCACCGGCTTGCCATCATATAAAAATCGTGTGTTGTTGATTTCCTCGCGAATCTTATTGGCCAGCACTTCCGTGTCAGCTAACGCGGTAGCCGGAAATATGCCAACAAACTCCTCGCCACCGTAACGGGCCACAAAATCAATTTCACGGGTGGAAGTCGATAAAATTTCGGCAATGCGGATTAAGATCTTATCGCCAGCCAGGTGACCAAGACTGTCATTTATCTGTTTGAAATTATCAATATCCCAGACCACCAGGCTTAATGGATGTTTGTAACGCTGCCAGCGAATATATTCTGTTTCCAGGGCATCCATCAGTGCCTGACGGTTACTGATGCCGGTCAACGTGTCCTTACGAACCATTTCATGAGCTTTGCGTATGCCATCCTGTAGCGATTTGGTTTCAGCTTCCAACTCCTGAAGCCGATCGGTCAGTTTTTTTATTTCCTGTTGTGATTGGTAATAACGCGTCTGATCAGCATTACGATATTCATCGACCGCACCGCATAAGGCGGTTAAACGCTGACGAATAATGGATTTCAGCTCACGCGGTTCACTGGTGACATCAATCTGTTTATAAATATCATCCAATCCCGCATCAACCTTTTGACTTATTTTCTGGCGTTGCTGAAAAGCCTCTTCATCATCCTTTACCGTCAGTCGTAACAGATCATCAAGTTCATTAATGCGATCACTTAGCGTCGCCAGAAAAGCGCGATATTCAAGCTGCTGCAGCTGTGCCTGAGCCCCTAGCGCATTTATCAGGCTGGTCAGCGAATCAATGATTGTCGGTAATTTCTTTTTTGCCGGCTCGGTCTTCAGTTGCGCTTTTATTTCCTGGAGCTGGTCATTGAACATCTCCGGTATCTGCAAATTATCTATCATGCCGCATAACAACAGTGATATTTCAGTATTAACTTTGCTAAACCCAAGCTTTTGCAACAGTCCCGAACGGTTTTTTTCGACCACGGGTGTAACAGAAGCCTTGGAAATAATTGATTCCAGCAGGTTGACAGATTCCGGTAAAAGCTCACGCGCCTGATGACTGGAAGCATCTTTGAGTTGAATCAGCAGATTATCAACACGGGGCTGTGAATCCGCTGGAAAGCTTATGGATAACAAAAGATGTCGTAACAGTTCGGAGGCATCGGAACTCTGAGGACTCTCATCCATTAGGTTGATGCATTGCTGGATTTTTTCCAGAATATCGCTAATTTGCTCAACGTTTTTTTGGCTGCGTAACTCACGTCGAAGGGCATGCAGCTGTTTGTCCAATGCGGAATCAATGCCTTCTGCAACCAAAGCCAGTCGTCCAAGACTACGTTCCAAAAGTTGGGTATAGGTTGTTTGTTTCTCATCACTTGCAAGCAACTCAAGATACTTATGCTTCCATTGCTCGAGTTTGCTTTCCAGTTCTTCTGTCGTCATGGGTCCAACCTTTACTCAGGTATATTGTCCATATTTTAAACAGGGATATTACAACAGCTTCGAAAGGATCTATACCTAAAAGTTAACGCAATGTGAAACAAGCCCGTAATAATTCAGCAAGTTGAAACCTTTCGCTGAAATATGTTCGTTGTTTTATCAGTACAAAATCTTATGTGATATTAGCATTTACTGTATATGTTTAACCCGCTGTAGTCTTAGGGCATTTAACACAACAGAAACCGAGCTGAATGCCATTGCTGCACCGGCCAGCCAGGGCGCCAGTAAGCCCGCTGCCGCAATTGGAATGCCCAGAGAATTGTAGGCAAAGGCCCAAAACAGGTTCTGACGAATATTACGCACGGTCAGATGACTTAACTGTATAGCGGAAGAGACAGCATTTAAATCAGTTCGCATCAATGCAATATCTGCTGTTTCAATAGCCACATCGGTGCCGCTTCCCAAGGCTATGCCGATATCCGCCTCAGCCAGTGCAGGTGCATCATTGATACCATCACCAACCATTGCTACAACCTGACCCTGTTGACGTAATTCACGGATTTTATCAGCTTTGTGTTCAGGTAAAACTTCTGCAATCACGTTATCTATGCCCAGCTCCCGGGCAATTGCCTCAGCGGTAAGTTGATTATCACCGGTTAACATAACAACCTGCAGACCACGTTTTTTCAAGGCAATAACGGCTGTTTCTGCCGTCTCTCTTACTGTATCCGCAACCGCGATCAACCCAATCACTTGCTGATCCACAGCAATCAACATGGCCGTTTTCCCCTGTTGCTCCAACTGCTGTTGTTGATGTTGCCAGCCCCCCATATCAATGCCATTTTCCGACATCAGTTTTTTGGTACCCAGCTTGATTTGTGAAAGCTGGCTATTGAGTTCAACACTGGCCATCACGCCATGACCACTCAGCGACTTGAAATCATTAATGACTATTGATTTAGCGCTGAGTGCTGTTAAACCCTCGACAATGGCCTGTGCCAGCGGATGCTCTGATTTGGCCTCTATTGAACTCACCACAGTGGCTATAACCGATTGATCATAATCCTCGGCCACCACAAAATCCGTTAAGGCGGGTTTTCCCTCAGTGAGCGTGCCGGTTTTATCAAATACAATCGTGGTCAGAGATTGGGTTAATTCCAGAGTATCGGCTTGTTTAAAGAGAATACCGGCCTCAGCGGCACGGCCTGAACCCGCCATGATGGATGTGGGTGTGGCTAAACCCAGGGCACAGGGACAAGCAATGACCAGAACAGCCACCATGGTTTCCAATGCTCTGCCAATATCGCCGGGGGTAAACCATAACCACCAAAGCAGGAAAGTGATAAGGGCAATCATGACCACCACGGGTACAAAAATGCCTGACACTTTATCTGCCATACGCTGGATGGGTGCTTTGGAGCCTTGCGCCTGCTCCACTACCCTGACAATCCGTGCTAATGCAGCCTCTTCCCCCAGATGGGTAGCGCGAACCCGTAAAAAACCATTTTGATTAAAAGTCGCGCCGACAACTTTATCATTGACGCTTTTTTCTACGGGCATGCTTTCGCCTGTCAACATGGATTCATCGACTGCCGATTGCCCCTCAACAATGACACCATCAACCGGAATCTGCTGCCCGGGTTTAATCTGCACAATATCACCCTGTTGCAGTTCTTTGACTGACACCAATTTTGTCTGACCGTCAGCTGATTCCTTTAATGCCTGTTGGGGCTGGAGTTTTAACAGTTTTTTGATGGCTTCTGAAGTATGACCTTTGGCCCGGGCTTCAAACCATTTACCCAATAGAATCAGCGTAATCAACACTGCGCTGGTTTCAAAATACAAACCATCATGCGCCGCCATCGCGCCATAGTTGAAAGTCAGCCATAAACTGTAAAAATAGGCGGCTGAGGTACCCAACGCCACCAGTACATCCATATTGGCACTGCGATTTTTTAAAGCGTAATAACTGCCTCGATAGAACTGCCAGCCAATAATAAACTGCACCGGTGTGGCTAATGCCATTTGCACCCAGGCGTTCATTAATAATGTTGGAATCGGTATACCGCTGGTCCAGTTGAAATGTCCGACCATGCTGTACAGCAAAGGCAGTGACAAGATGGCCGCCGCGATAAACTTATAAAACTGTTTTTGTTGCAGCTGCTGGTTTGAATCCGTCTGCGGGTGTTCGATATCAATCAACTGGGCGGCATAGCCAGCCTTTTCGACCGTTATTATCAAACTGTCGGCATCCAGATTTTCACCACGAATAGTGGCTTTTTCATTAGCGTAATTAACCTGAACAGACTTCACAGCAGCCGCTTTTTTCAAGGCTTTCTCAATGCTGTTGGCACAGGCGGCACAACGCATACCGCTGAGTTGCAGTTGAATAATTTGCTGGGCCATTTTAATTCCTGTTCGCACAAAATCTGTGGAGTAATATTTTAAGATTGGGTCAGCAGGCTTGATTACAAGTTTACAGCGGCCATACCCACAAAATAACTGGTACGGCGGTCAGGATCACCAAAATAGATAACGGTAAACCCAGTCGCCAGTAATCGGTAAAACTATACCCCCCCCGGTTCCATCACCAGAGTATTGGATTGATGTGCGATGGGTGTCAGAAAAGCACAGGAAGCGCCTATCGCCACCGCCATCAGTAATGGGTCTGCTGACACATCCATGCCACTGGCCACACTGATAGCTATCGGTGCGGCTAATATCGCCGCCGCAGCATTATTAATAATATTTGACAGTAACATAGTGGCGACCATCAATATGATGATGGTCGCTGCTGGCGGTGTCGATTGAGCAAGATTCAACAAAAAGCTGGCAATCAATTCGGAGCCCCCGGTGGTTTCCAGAGCCTGTCCTACCGGCAGCATCGCCGCCAGTAAAACAATGACCGGTAAATCCAGACTTTGATAAATTTTTGTTACGGGCAGCAAGCCCGTAAAAAACATTGCCACCACCCCAGCAACCATAGCCGTTGCCGTGGAAACGGTATCAAACATGATCAGCGCAATAACAGCAGCAAAGACCAGTGAAGCGATAACGACTTTTCTTGGCTGCCCTAACCGCAGCCCCCTCGAAGCCAAAGGCAGACACCCCAATTCCACCATGACCGACTTGAGTACCTCCTCACTGCCCTGCATCAATAAAATATCACCTGCAACAAAACGAATCTGATGAAGACGTTGTTTCAGCTGATGACCTCGCCGTGCGACAGCGAGGATATTGATCCCGTAACGTTGACGGATCGATAAACTGCTTAAGGTATTTCCAACCAATAGTGAATCATGCGCCAGAATGGCTTCAACAACATCCAAGTCCCTGGTTTTTATTGATTCAGATGTTTCTTTCTCTGCTTCAGTTTGAGGATCCGTTTTATCGCCAGACAGTTTCAAACCCGTGATATCGGTCAACGCTTTCAAACTATCGGAATCTGCTTCAATCAACAGTACATCATCCTGCCGCAGAACTCGGTACATGGAGGGTGTGCTGAACCGCTCATCTTGACGGAGCAATGCCACTACAGTTATGTCAGCTTCATCTTCAACAGAGGTAACCAGATCCATCAAACTTCGTCCACTGTATTCACATTTTTCAGGCACCGTTAATTCTGTGAGGTAGCTGCTGATTTCAAATAACTCTTCTTCATTATTATTGACCTGTCGCTGCGGGGTAAGAAAGCGTCCCAGGAGTATCAGGAAAATAACGCCGACAACGGTTATCGCTATACCCACGGGTAAAAAATCGAACATGCCAAACGCAGGGGAATCTGTTTGAATACGATAACTGGCAATGATGATGTTAGGTGGCGTACCAATTAGCGTCAGGCACCCGCCCAGTAACGACCCAAATGCCAACGGCATCAAAAACATCGACGGTGAATGACCACTTTGACGGGACATCCAGATTGCCACAGGCATTAATAACGCCAATGCACCCACGTTGTTCATAAACCCAGAACAGATTGCCACAGTAATAGTCAGGGCAGCCATCTGCAGGGTGGGATGATTGCCAACACGGGTGAGTTGTCTGGCGATAGCGTCAACCACTCCGGCATTCACCAGTGCTTGTCCGAGAATCAATACCGCCGCCACGGTAATTACTGCAGGATGTCCCAAACCGGAAAACACCTCATCGGCCGGAATCAAACCGGTTAAAGCGACGGCTAATAATGCCAATACAGCAACCACGTCATAACGCAACCTGTCCCAGATAAACAAGCCGAGCGTTGCTGCCAGTACCGCGAAAATAATGATTTGATCAGTGGTCATCACAATCCTTTTACCCAGCAATATAACAGCTTGTTTTATGAACAGCTTTAGGGCGTGTTTATCTTTCATCTCCGCCTCTGTTGTGAGCTGAAAAAGCACCAATCAAGGCACCAGGAGCGCAGACCGGCGCGCGCCTCCCTGGCGCGCCGGCATACCGTCCATCCGTGGACATAAGAGGGGCTTTTTCAGTCACAACCCGAAGGGCTGGGACTATTTTTGCGCCCGCCTGCGTTGTATGAAATACATCCCTGTATTTCACCGCTACGCGGCCAGCTAAGCTGTTCAAATGAGTTCCAGACTCATTTGTCAATCACTTATGCAGGATGGCTACACGGCGTGCTTTCCGCCTTGCCGGACACAAAAATAGCCGCCAGCAGTGGTGGATATGAAAGATAAACACGCCCTAGTGCGGATTAATCTCAACATTAAAACATGCCTGTCTGCATCTGCTAGACTCAATCGATATTTCATTATTGAACTACGGAGCGTTTATGGCCCACGAAGAGCTGCACCTGAATTTACGTAATCTAACATTAGAGGATTACGATCAGCTCAAAAATCTGATGGACACTGTGTACGATGATATTGGTGGCGCCTGGCCTCAACCCACCATTGAAGGATTGATCAATCAGTTTCAGGATGGGCAAATCTGCATAGAAGACTCAGGGGAATTAATTGCTGTAGCGCTAACCGTCATGGTCAGTTATGAACGATTCAGCAATCCGCATACCTATGATGATTTAATCCTGAAAAATGACAAAATCTGGCATAACCCAAAAGGTGACTCATTGTATGGACTGGATGTTTTTATCCACCCTGAATATCGTGGCTACCGGCTGGGCCGCCGTTTGTATGAAGCACGTAAGGAATTGTGCCGTTCAATGAATCTGCGCGCTATTCTGGCCGGCGGGAGAATCCCCAATTATCACAAATTTGCCGACAAGCTTTCACCTGCCGAGTACATTGAGCAGGTCTCACGAAAAGAAATTTATGACCCCATTTTGACGTTTCAGCTCTCCAATGATTTTCAGGTGATGCGTTTGATGCATAAGTATTTACCAGAAGATAAAAAATCACTGGGACATGCCACGTTACTGGACTGGAATAATATTCTTTATACCCCGCCAACGTCATTGCTGGATGTAAAAAAAACTCAGGTTCGATTAGGTGCAGTGCAATGGCAGATGCGTGAATTTCATTCGGTAGAGGAAGTACTTAAACAGGTCGAGTATTTTGTCGATGCATTATCGGATTATAAAAGTGACTTTGCACTGTTTCCCGAGTTTTTTAATGCACCTTTGATGGGGCTCACCGATCAAATGGATCAAACCCGGGCAATTCGTTATCTGGCAGGCTTTACCGAGCAGTTCCGTAATGAAATGTCTGACATGGCGGTCAGTTACAATATCAATATTATTACCGGTTCAATGCCGCTACTGGAAAATGACCGGGTCTATAACGTGTCCTATCTTTGTCATCGTGATGGCCGGGTTGACGAACAACGCAAAATCCATATCACACCCCATGAACGCCGTGACTGGGTCATTGAAGGCGGCAACAAGTTTCAGGTGTTCGAAACCGATGCCGGGCGAGTTGCCATTATGATTTGCTATGACATTGAATTCCCTGAACTGGGCCGAATTGCAGCAGATCAGGAAGTGGATATTATTTTTGTACCGTTCTGGACTGACACCAAAAACAGTTATCTGCGCGTTCGTCATTGTGCCCGTGCACGCGCTATCGAAAATGAATGTTATGTGGCAATTACCGGCAGTGTGGGCAACTTGCCGAAAGTTGAAAACCTGGATGTACAGTATGCCCAGTCATCGGTGTTTTCTCCTTCCGATTTTGCTTTTCCGCACGATGCGATAATGGCTGAAACCACACCGAACAGCGAAATGATCATGTTTTCCGATCTGGATCTGGATAAACTCAAACTGGTGCGAAACGAAGGTGCAGTCACCAATCTGAAAGATCGCCGGGCCGATCTGTATGAGCTGTTTGTCAAACAAAAGGATTAAACAGCTTATCGCACCCGACATTATTCGGGTGCGATAAAGATAGTTTCATAGGTAATTTCTGACTGTGGTCCTTCAATTACGTTAACTTTAAACCTGAGTTTGCTGATGCCACCCTGCAGATCAGATTCGGCTACACGAACCAGCGCTGTAACCACACTTACCTTGGCCGGTTCGATAATGTAGGTTTCATCCAAACCATGCAGGCTTGCACCAGCAAGCCCCTCAATCTGATATTGCACCTCAATCGGCACATTCTGTTTGTTCAGTAATTTGAGCGAGTAACGGTTTTGAATCGAACCATCGCTGAGTTGAACGTATAAAGGCTGACGATCAGGTCTGACACTGAAATCGGTCGCTGACAGGGATAAAAAGCCATAAGCAATACCAGCCAGAGAAGCCAGCAGGATCAGACTGTAAATAATGACTCGCGGACGTTTGTATAAAGGCTGCGGTTTACTGTGCCCTTGTAACTCAGCATAAGAGGCATAGCGTATCAAGCCGCGCGGCTCATTTATTTTGTCCATCACCGAATCGCAGGCATCGATACACATACCACAGGTAATACAGCCTTCCTGCTGGCCTTTACGAATATCAATACCTGTCGGGCAGACGTTGACACAAAGTTTGCAATCTATACAGCTACCTTTACTGGGATCGGTCTGACCTTTTTTCAGTTTGCCACGAGGTTCACCCCGCTCGGCATCATACGCAGGCAAAATTGTATTCTGGTCATACATAACGCCCTGTAAACGTGCATACGGACATAACCAGAAACACACCTGTTCGCGCATAAATCCGGCGAATACATAAGTGAAAGTGGTAAATACCGCCATCACAATCCACACGGCAATATGTGCCTGCAGGCTGAAAACATCCCGCCACAATTCAAAAGCATCCATAAACCAGGCCGAAAATGTCAGCCCCGTCAGCAATGCAATTGCCATCCATAAACTGTGTTTGCTGATTTTCTTCAGCAGTTTTCCTGCCGACCATGGCGCCTGTTTAAAGCGCAATTGTTTCTGAGGTGTATCGCCTTCCAGCTTGCCTTCAATCCATGTGTATATATCTGTCCAAACCGTCTGGAAACAGAAATAACCACAGAAAACCCGCCCGGCAACACTGGTCACTGCCGCCAGCAGAATGGCAAAAAACAATAAGGTCAGCGATAACATCCAGATATCCTGAGGGAAAATAGTCAAGTCAAAGAAATGAAACTGACGATTGGGGATATCCAGTAATACGGCTTGTTCACCATTCCAACGAATGTAAGGTACCAGAAAGTAAAAAAGCCACACCGACATACCAAACCATTTCAGATTACGAAACCGTCCAGACATACGTTTGGCGACGATTTTCTCGCCACCGGCATTCACATCCCAATCGGCCATTTCCTCATAGATATCGCCGTTTTTTTCCATAAAGTGAATCGGTTGTTCAGTCATATTTCTTCACCTCTGGGGTCAGATAATGTGATGCAGGGAGCTTGCGGGCTGAGTCAGCAAGCCGCGCAAAATGGTTAATGCCTGAGAAAGCGTTGCATGATCCGGTGACAGACCCAACGACAATCGAACAGCCTGTCGTTGATTCTCGCTGAAGCCGAAACTGTTGCATGCGACTACCGATACACCTAGTACTGTGGCCTGTTCGGCAAATGCACTGGCCTGCCAGTAAGTGGGTAATTGCAGCCAGATATGGTGTCCTTCTTCATGGCTGTAAAACTCCATACCCGTTAATACTTGCCCGGCAATTTGCTGGCGCAGACGGTTTTCTTCTCGAATGGCTTCAGCAAACCGGTTAATACGCCCATCATAAATCCAGCGTGAAACCAGGGCGGCCATCAGCGGTGACGCCATGACACTCATCGCACGCAAGACATTGGTCAGTCCCAATGCCTTTGAGTTACTGGGAGCAATAACATAGGCCAGACGCAGCGCGGGAGTTATACACTTGGACAGTGTGCGTATATACCATGTGCGTTCAGCGGCTAAATCAACTAATGCTTTAACAGGCTCAGTTTGCAGCGGCGAATAGGGATCATCTTCTATGATGGTGATGTCATATTCATCGGCGATGGTTACGATTTGCTGGCGTCGCAGTAATGACATGGTGGCTGTTGTCGGGTTGTCCATGCTCGGCACCAGATAAATCGCTTTCATGGCATGTAGCCGACAAGCCTGCTCAAAAGCATCCGGCAACACCCCCTCTTCATCCATAGTCAATGGTTGCAAAGTTAGCCGAAGCTGCTCGGCGGCCGATTTCAAGCCGGGATAGACAAATTCACCACAGGCAATAATGTCGCCCGGTTGAGCCATACAATGCAAAATGGCATACAACGCAGACTGTGCTCCACCGGTAATCAAGGTGCGTTCGACGGTAACACTATCTATTGTTTGTCTCAGCCAACCAGCTGCAGCGCTCCGATCATGCGGATTACCGGCGCTGTCCTGATAATGCAGCTGCAACACCCTGTCCGCTCCGGCAATAAGCTGGGCAATACCCTGTGGTATATGTTGCTGTAAACCAGCAGATTCTGGTTGTGGCGGATTATTCATGCTCAGGTCGAGCAATGGGCGGGCTTCTGAAATATGGGAAATCAGTTTACTTTCAACATGATGCCTGACATAACTGCCTCGTCCCGTGGTGGCATCAATCAATCCACGACGGCGTGCTTCATTGAAAGCACGGGTTACCGTAGTCAGATCCACATTCAATGCTTCAGCAACGGCTCGCTGTGCCGGTAAACGATCACCGGCTTTAACATAACCGGAATAGATATCGGCTTCTAATGCTTCGACGATGCCGAGATACTTGGATTTGGCATCCGCTTCAATTCGGGGTTTCCACAAAGGCATGGCTGAATCCTATGAATAGATAGGCACACGCTAGGCATTTTTCCCGACAAAAACAAGCATATCTGCATACAAAAAACGACAATGTATGGCATGCCTTTTATTGAACTGACATATTGTATGGAAATACAGCTTATTTCATCAGGTCACTACTGATAAAGCCATACAATTTTTTACAACAAACACGTTGATACCAAAACCAGGTGGCATTGAGTTGCGCAAGCTTTAACCAAGTTCAGCGACAAACAATTAATGGGCTTTATGCTTTAAACGAATTTCGCCAATAATCTGCTGCCACTCGGCAACCGGTGCGGGCTTACCGAAGTGATACCCCTGATATACGTGACAACCGGATCTTTCCAACAGGGTCGCCTGTTCAGCCGTTTCCACGCCCTCGGCAATCACGGCTAAATCCAGACTTTGTCCCAACGCAATAATAGTACTGACAATGGCTTCATCGTTAATATCTGTCAGCACATCCCGCACAAATGACTGGTCAATCTTCAATTTGTTTAACGGCAGTAATTTTAAATAACTCAATGACGCGTAACCGGTACCGAAGTCATCCAGGGCAAAGCGTAATCCTCGCTGACGTAACATATTCATTCGCTCGATAGTGAGATCAATATCTTCAATCAATAAACTCTCTGTGACTTCCAGTTCCAGATGGTTGGGGTTCACACCAAATTCGTCGATACAGCTGTCTATATACTCAACAAACTGCAAATGACGGAACTGTCTGGGGCTGATATTGACCGATAAAGTCAGATTCTCCATGCCTGGTAGCGTTGACCACTCAGCCAGTATTTCACAGGCTTTTCTCAACACCCATGCACCCAATGGGATGATCAGGCCACTCGACTCAGCGACCGGGATAAAGTCAGCAGGTGAAATAAACCCTTCTACGGGATCATGCCAGCGTAATAACGCTTCCATTCCAACATATTGCTGATCACTACTGATTTGCGGTTGCACGTACAATTCTAACTGCTGCAGTGAAATAGCTTCTCGTAATTTGCGTTCCAATTCACTGCGACGGTTCACTTCTTTCTGCATGATCGGGTCAAAAAACCTCAGGCTGTTACGGCCTGATGCTTTGGCCCGGTATAGCGCCATATCAGCCTCTTGCAGTAAACGTTCAACATCGCCTTCTGCATCAGAAAATAAGGCAATACCCACACTGGCAGAGGCAATATACTGTGTCTGATCCAATATAAAGGGCAACACAAAATCCAGCAGGATCTCTTCAGCTAGCTGTTGTGCGGCCGCTTCCACCTCAACTCGATTTGCTCCCATGTTCGGCTTGACGATAACAAACTCGTCCGATCCCAATCTGGCAACTAAATCATTGGGTGCCAACCGTGATTGAAGGCGTTTGGAAACCCCCTGGAGTAATAAATCGCCTGCGTGATGTCCTAACGTGTCATTCAAGGTTTTAAACGCATCAAGATCGATTATCAATAATGCGCCTTCCATTTTCGATTGATGACTTTCTGCCAGTGAATCATCCAGAAATTCCATCAGTAACCGACGATTTGCCAATCCCGTCAACGAATCATATAACGCCAGTTTACGAAGCTGCTTTTGAATCAAAAGATGATCCGTGATGTCTGTCGAGATGCCGCATAAGGCGTAGATAGTGCCGTCTTCACGCCGCAACGACATTTTGACCGATAAGAAGGTTAGAGGTTTAGCAGAGCCATGAACCTTAATGGTTTCTTCCTCTACAATACGTTCACCTTTTTCGATAACTCTTAGATCATTTTCACGCAAAGTCTGGCAGGTTTCACGGTCAAACAGTATTTCATCGGTTTTACCTAATATATCTTTATCTTCCAGGCCAATCAGTTTGCACAGGTTTTGATTGACATACTGGTAATGCAATTGCAGATCTTTGATATAAACATGGGCATCGACACTATCCAGAATGACACTCAAATTTTGCTGAGTTTGACGCAGCGAAATATTTTTTTCATGAACGCGACGCCGCATTAACAGTGAAAATAGTATTGCGCTGGCAAAACCTGCAATCAGGGCAATAACTAACCACCAGATTTCTTTTGGAATGGTTGCCTTGGTTTCAGAACTATTCCAATCATTCAAAATGGAAAAGTAGGGCGACTCAGTGTCTGCTTGCCATTGTTGCAAATACTTATCAATGGCCTGCAACACTTCGCCATGCTGACCGCGAGTCGTTGCAAAATACAAACGGCTGGGTTGAAAAACAACCGGTGTGGGTTTTAAGTTCAGTTCGGCAGCTTTAAGTTCACTAATAAAGTTATTTGCTGTTACGGCATCGGCAATGCCATTCATTAACGCTGCAAAAGCTGCTTCCTGTGTATCAACCAGAACAAAGGTGACATCAATACTGAAATTTTCTGCCAATTGACGTAAATAATCGTATTGAATCGAACCTCGAAGTAACGCCAGTCGTTTACCATCAAGCTCCAGTAAACTGCTCAGGGTATGCCTGCGATTGACATAAATCTGTGACCAGCTGAGTAATGCTGCAGTGGAATGAAAATCATATAATTCACTGCGTGCCGAACTCGCTGCTACATCCGGTAACAAATCAATTTCACCATTGGCGAGCTGCTGCAGACATTCATTCCAATAACATGGCACGGCAATCAACTGCCAGTTTTCCTGAGCTGCGATCACTTGCAGAATGTCACCCAGAATGCCCGTTAGCTGTCCTTTTGAATCCGTCAACAGCTTGGGTGGATTTTCATAGACACCGACCCGCAAGGTGGTTTGCTCTGCCAATAATTGTCCGCTGGTTAACAATGCTGATACCAGCATCAATAACGAACTTAAATTGATTGGTTTGGCTTTTGAGATCATGAACTGGCTGGCCAATAGGAGACTGTTATATTTATAACAGATTTACTGTGTTCTCACTGACCAAAATAGAGCCATTCAGGCAGCGGTGATTGGCCAGTGCATGATTGGTTGATATTGCGGCCCTTGTTCTGTTGATACCGACTTCATTAGTACCAGTTGTTCTGCTTTAAAACACACCGGAGCAATCGGCACAGATACTGCTCCGCTGGCTTTACGTGCCAATGTAATATGGGGTTGGTAGGGTCTTTCATCTACTTTTATCTCTGCTTCCCTGGCAATCTGTTCCAGCTTACTGACTAAATCAAACAATACCGCTCTGGGCGTGCGACTGGTCAGACAGAAAATACCCGGCGTTTCCCAGTAGGAAACAAGATCAAACTGCATATCTATTGCCGGACAGCGTATTGAGTCGACATGTTTTAACAATGCATTGATTTGCTGTTGATCCAGTTGTCCGAGAAATAATAAAGTCTGATGTAAGTTATCAGTAGTTTGTAACTTGAGAGAAGGGTCATCTGGCAGACGTTTCATTATATGTTGAATCTGCATGCGGGAGTTTAAGTCTGGAGACAGGGCAAAAAAATATCTTCCCGGCGTTAACTCCCTGTTTTGTTTTAAATTCATATTAATCAGAATCCGCCGTTACAATCTGATTTCGCCCATTATCTTTGGCCCGATATAATGCCTCGTCAGCACGTTTAATCGTATCATTAATCATTTCACCGTGCCTGAATTCACTTACTCCGAAACTGGCTGTAATAAGCTGATCAACATTAAAAACATATTGTTGTATCTGAAGACGCATTTGCTCAGCCAATCGCAAAGCGCCATTTTGTGAGGTTTGTGAACAGAGGATCAAAAATTCTTCACCGCCCCATCGACCTACCAAGTCATTTTCACGCACCATCGACTTCAACAGCAAGGCAAACTCTTTGATAACGTCATCACCCACATCATGGCCATACTCGTCATTAATCGTTTTAAAATAATCCACATCCAACAGGATTAACGAAAAGGCCTGTTGTGATCGATTGGCCGCATCCAGTTCCAGAGTAAACCGCTGATACAATGCATAGCGATTGGCCAGCCCTGTCAGATGGTCATGCTGGGAAATTTGTTCAAGCCTGGTATTTAAATGCAATAAATTCCGGTTATGGTGATGCATCTGCCAATAACGATAAACCAGCACCAGCAGTACCAACAAAATGCCAGCCAGTAACTGCCAGAACAAAGCATTATCTGCGGGTTGCGGATAATCGATTGACAACCAGTTAGCCAGCACTCTCTGACGTTCCATCTCAGTGGTATCAGTAATCACCTTGTTGAAAATATCAAGCAATTGCGGCTCTCTGGTGCTCACCCCCACCGACATTGCATATTGCTGATCCAGCACCCCACTGATTTTCAGGTGGGAAATTCCCCAGCGTAACATCTGGTAATTTATCGTCGGGACGGTATCGATATATCCATAAGCCTGACCCGTTTCGACCTGTTTCAAACCATGCCGTGGCGTATCGACAATGCGGATATTGATATCCGGATAACGATTACGCAGCATTTCAACACCGGCATACCCCTCCACCATGACAAAATCACGCTCGCGAATCTGTTCGAATTTCACCACAAACTCATGGTCCGGCTGTGTGGCAACAGCCAATGGATAAAAAATAAAGGGACGCGTTACGTTGAGCCATTCACGCCGACTGGGAACATCCTGAGCACTGGCAAGAATATCGCACTGACCAGCCTGCACAAATTGCAGTGACTGTTCCCAACTTGATGTGGTAACCAACTCTATTGGTGTCTTTATTTTGTCGGACCATAAGTCATAAAAGTCAGACATGATGCCGGTAAACCGGCCTTTTTCATCGATACCTTCATACGGGAGCCAGTCGGGATCCGTACATAGCGTTATCGATTGTTTTTTGGTGAGATAGTCCTGCTCGTCTGAACTCAGAACCACTTCTGCTCTAACAGGGAGGCACACCAAAAAGCCAATCCAAACCAGCATAAATGCTATGTATCGACATACCGTCCTTGGCTCCATTGCCTTCACTAGCTCACCTTAGTTAATCATGATCCCGGATAAATACCCAATCATTTTTTTGACTCATTTCGTCACTGTATCGATAACCATCCAAGTCAAATTGCTTGAGTTTTTCCGGCGAATTAATTTGTTGATCAATAATGTAACGGCTCATCAGTCCCCGTGCTTTTTTGGCATAAAAACTGATCATTTTATACTGACCATTTTTCCAGTCTTTAAAAACCGGTGTAATAATGGTCACATTAAGTTTTTTAGCATTCACTGCTTTAAAATATTCATTCGATGCAAGGTTGATTAACACGCCATCACTTAACGCCGGTTCTGCTTGCAACGATTCCTGCAATTTCTCTCCCCAGAAACTGTAGAGATCTCTGCCAGCATCATTCTGAAATGGCGTACCCATCTCCAAACGATAGGGCTGTATCAGATCCAAAGGTCTTAATACACCGTACAGGCCGGACAAGATCCGTAAATGTTGCTGTGCAAACGCCAACCCATTTTCATTCAGGGTTTCAGCGTTCAGACCGGTATACACATCTCCTTTAAATGCCAGGATCGCTTGTTTGGCGTTCTTCTCGGTAAAAGGCGTTTCCCATTGTTGAAACCGTGCCATATTTAAACCAGCCAGCTTGTCACTGATCTTCATCAGGCCGGCAATTTCCTGAGAAGACAGCTTTTTCAATTGATCTATCAATTGCTGTGATTGTGTCAGAAACCGTGGTTCAGTGTATTTATCGGTATGCGAAGGTGTATCAAAATCGAGCGTCTTCGCTGGTGAGATTACAGTGAGCATAAGAAATTTAAGGTTCCTTCAGTCAGATTTATGGTTTAGGTTTGTTCGGATCATCTCGGTCGCTAATATCTTCATAATCCGCAATATAATCATCGTTATCATACACCGCTTCAACCTCTACCTCATCATATAAAGGATTGAACGGAAAAGGTTTTCTTTCATCATTGTATGTCAGAAATAAAACAATTTGCTGGATAAAGCGGGCCAAATCTTTTGAAAAACCCCGGATTGATTCATTGGCACTACCGCTAAATAATGCAAAGACAAACTGCACAATGACCACTATGGCTAAAACAGTCATGGTCAGATACAGCACAAAACCATAAAGCAACATATACAGTAAGCGGATTAGTTGCTGCTTTTCACCACTATCTTTAAGACCAGTGTTATCCATGTCGTGTCTCCTGATTAATGATAAGTCCATATCACTTTAACACTTCCATTACGCATTGCGGATAGTCAAAACATAAATTTCATAAACTGAGCAATTACTGGAGCAATCAGCTGGTTTGTGGGAAACTTTGGCGTTTATTCCTGTTGATGACCGAAACCACCATGGACCGATTTTTTATCACTTTGGAAACCTCGATAAACCGTTTTACCGAATACACAGGCAAACTCAGTAGCTGGCTGGTATTACTGCTGGTATTGTTAACCTGTTACGACGTGATGATGCGTTATCTGTTTCAACAAGGCTCTGTAGGACTGCAAGAACTGGAATGGCACCTGTTCGCGCTCATATTTCTACTCGGCAGCGCTTATACCTTGAAGCACGACGCCCATGTGCGGGTGGATATTTTATATCGCAGTCAGCGCCTGACGGATAAGCATCGCGCCTGGATAGATACGCTTGGCATTGTATTGTTTCTGATGCCGTTCTGTCTGCTGATTCTGATCAGCAGTTGGCCATTTGCCTACAATTCGTTTCTCTATCAGGAAGGCTCACCAGACCCGGGCGGCCTGCCCTATCGGTTTATTCTCAAATCAGCACTGTTATTGGGCTTCCTGTTGATAATGATTCAGGCGGTGGCTGAGCTAATTCGTAATATCCGCATTATTCGCAGTCATCAGGAGCAAAAGTAATGGAATATATTGCTCTGCTGATGTTTGGACTGTTAATCCTGCTGTTACTGACCGGTTATCCGGTCGCCTTCGTGCTGGGTGCCATTTCGTTGTTATTTGGCAGTATCTATCTGGGTTTTGATTTCTTCCAGCTGTTGCCGTTTCGCATCTGGGGCATCATGACCAACTTCACCTTGCTGGCTGTCCCTCTTTTTGTGTTTATGGGGGTTGTGCTGGAAAAATCCGGTGTCGCGGAAGAATTGCTCGATACCATGGGCCGGGTATTTGGCCGTATTCGTGGAGGCCTGGCTATCTCAGTTGTCATGGTTGGTGCGCTGCTGGCAGCAACAACCGGAGTCGTGGGTGCGTCGGTGGTGACCATGACCGTCATTGCTTTACCTACCATGCTCAAACGCGGTTATGCACCGTCATTAGCCAGTGGCACCATTGCTGCTTCCGGGACATTGGGACAGATTATTCCACCAAGCATTATTCTGATTCTATTAGGCGATGTAATTGGCGTACCGGTAGGTGAATTGTTTATCGGTGCCGTGGTCCCGGGCATGATGTTGATCATGGCCTATATGCTTTATATTGCGTTTGTTGCATGGCGCCACCCGCATCTGGCACCCGCCGTGCGTGATGACAATCCTGAACTTGCTGCACTATGGATCAGTGTTATAAAAAGCTTGCTGCCGCCTTTATTTCTTATCATTGCCGTTTTGGGATCGATTTTTTACGGTATTGCCTCACCTACTGAATCTGCTGCAGTGGGTGCATTAGGGGCGTTGATTCTGGCCGCCCTGCATCGCCGTCTGAGTATCGCTAATCTTAATGATGCGATGCAAAAAACAGCACGCTTGACCAGCATGGTGTTTTTAATATTTATCGGTGCCACGGCGTTTGGTCTGGTCTTTGTCGGCATGGGTGGTGATGGTCTGATTCTGGATATATTTTCCGAACTGCCTGGAGGCAAATGGACGTTTCTGCTCCTCAGCATGTTACTGATTTTTGTTTTAGGATTTTTTCTGGATTTTATCGAAATCTGCTTTATCGTCGTGCCAATTATTGCGCCAGTGGCAATACATATGGGAATTGATCCGTTGTGGTTTGCCCTGCTGATCGCGATTAATCTGCAAACCTCGTTTCTGACGCCACCATTTGGTTTTTCATTGTTTTATCTGAAAGCCAGTGCACCACCGACATTAAAACTAATGGATATTTACCGTGGAATTCGACCGTTTGTGATGATTCAGTTGCTGGTTCTGGGACTATTGATTGCGGTTCCGGGCATTACGTTGTGGTTGCCGGGGATGATGGAATAAATCAGTTATCTGCAAAACTGATGCTTTGTACCTTGGAGATATTATCTTCAGCCAGGTGCAGCATCATTAAACGATCCAGCCCTAAAGCCACACCACTGCATTGGGGCAAACCGGACTGCATCGCTGCCAGCAGATTTTCATCTATGGGCATGACAGGTTTTCCCTGCTGCTGACGTGCGATATTATCGCGTTCAAAGCGTTGCCTTAACTCAGTGGCATCACATAACTCGTCATAACCATTCGCCAGTTCCATACCACCAGCGTACAGTTCAAAACGCATTGCCACTGGCTGACCGGCTGCATTTGGTTGAATTCTGGCAAGCTGTGCCTGTGATGCAGGAAATTCGGTGACCAGCACCGGCGTATTTAAAGCTTTTAACTCTGGTTCAATCACTTCACTCATCAGCATTTCCAGCCAGCCATCATAATCCGTCTGCCAATCGGCAGGTAAAGCTGAAATATGCTTTAAAGCCACGGCTTTGAGTGTATCAACATCAGTTTGATAAATATCCAGCTGCAGATACCTGGCGAATAAATCACTGTAAGCGCAGGTTACTGCTGGAGGCGTTCCGATAACCTGCTGTATAAAGGCATTAACTTCTGCCATTAAATCCGCCAGCGTAAATCCTGGGCGGTACCATTCCAACATAGAAAACTCGGGTGTATGTTGCCGTCCTAGCTCGCCATTGCGAAATACCGTGGCAATCTGATAAATCCCACCACTACCGGCCGCTAGCAAGCGTTTCATCGCAAATTCAGGGGAGGTATGCAGATAAAGCGTTTTCGAACGATTTCCAGCTTCAAACAGCGTATGAAAACTATCGAGATAAGGCGCCGTTGGTGCCGCCGAAGACAGGATCGGTGTACTGACCTCCAACACTTCACGTGTCGAAAAAAAACGGCGGACATTTGCTAAAAGCTCTGCCCGCCGTTTTAATATGCTCTGTAATTGTTGGCCTTGCAGCATGAGTTATGCTCTAGGGCCTGTCATCATTCAAATGGCACATCAACAGCGCAAAAAACAAAATTGTTTTAATCTTTCTTGGCGCGTTCAACGTAAGATGCTGAACGGGTATCAACCCGTAACACTTCACCGATTTCGATAAATAACGGTACACGAACCACAGCGCCAGTTTCTAACGTTGCCGGTTTACCGCCGCCACCAGAGGTGTCACCACGCACACCTGGATCGGTTTCAACCACAGTCAGATTAACAAAGTTAGGTGGTGTGACCAGCAACGGCGTGCCATTCCACAAAGTTACTGTGTAGGTATATTGTTCTTTAAGCCAGTCTTTGCTGTCCGTAATGGCATTGGCATCGGCAGCATATTGTTCAAAGCTGGTCGGATCCATAAAGTGCCAGAATTCACCGTCGGTATAAGAAAATTCCAAATCAATCTCAACGACATCGGCACTTTCAACGGATTCATTGGTTTTGAAAGTACGTTCGTTAACACGACCTGTTTTCAGGTTACGGAATTTTACGCGATTAAACGCCTGGCCTTTACCGGGTTTCACAAATTCATTTTCGATGATGCTGCAAGGATCGCCATCCATCATGAATTTCAGTCCGGCTTTAAACTCATTTGTACTATAACTTGCCATGCTTACCTCTTTTGGGGGACGATCGTCGCCTGTTCACAAAATCAAAGCCCACTATGATACCGCAATCGCAAGCTGACGTAATCTTTGCTGATTGGCAGGATGAATTAAGTCATGCCATTAAAAACCCAACAGTCTTGCTGCAAATGCTGGGGCTGGAGAATCGTCTGCAAGCGATTGATGCCGAGAGCTTAAAAAACTTCCCGCTACGCGTAACGCAAAGTTATATCAATAAAATGCGCTATGGCGATCCTCAGGATCCCCTTTTGCGTCAGGTTTTCCCGCTGATTGATGAAAATATTGAGGTCGAAGGTTTTTCAGCGGATCCGGTGGGAGATCATCTGGCAATCAGCTCACCCGGTATTTTGCATAAATATCAGGGCCGGGCATTATTGCTGACAACCGGAGCCTGTGCCATTCATTGCCGTTACTGTTTTCGCCGGCATTTTCCGTACAGTGAAAGCAATCCATTAGCGAGTCAATGGCAACAATCAATCGCTGCACTGCAAAGTGATAACAGTATTCGTGAAGTTATTTTCAGTGGCGGTGATCCGCTGGCGTTAACCGATGCAAAATTAGCCGCTATGGTAGAAAACTTACAAAAAATCCCCCATATCAAACGGCTGCGAATTCATACCCGATTACCATTAGTGCTGCCTAAGCGAATCAATAAAAGCTTATTGAGCTGGGTCAGTAAATCCTCCTTACGTGTAGTAATGGTCATCCATGCTAATCATGCCAATGAAATTGATGCTGAAACCGCTGATGCACTATCACTGTTACGCGATGCCGGGTGTGAGTTGTTGAACCAGGCGGTGCTGTTACGGGGAGTTAATGATGATGCTGAGAGCTTAATCGCACTAAGTGAAAAATTAAGCGAGGTTCAGGTCTTGCCCTATTACCTGCATTTACTCGATAAAGTGCAAGGTGCCAGTCATTTTGATGTAGACGAAGCTAAAGGCATTGCCTTAACCGCTGAGATGCGCCGTGAATTACCCGGCTACCTTGTGCCGCGGCTGGTACGCGAGCAACAAGGTGAAGCCAGTAAAACCATTATTGCTTAGGCGCTTTTTTCCGTTCAGACATCGGAATATATTCACGCTGTTCATGTCCCACATAAATCTGCGTTGGACGATAAATACGGTTATTGGAAATCTGTTCGCGCCAATGTGCCAGCCAACCGGCTGAACGAGCAACCGCAAACAAGGCAGTGAACTGATCTTCTGGAATGCCCATTTCCGAATACAGAATACCGGAATAGAAATCTACATTCGGATACACGCCTTTATGGCCCAGACGATCCACACAGACTTCTTCCAGCTTCATTGCGGTAGAAAACATCTTATCCAGTGAACCACCGCGTTCTTCCACCAGCTTGGTCACCAGTTTATGCAGGATAGTGGCGCGGGGATCCTTAACCTTATATTCCCGATGCCCCATGCCCCAGATAACTTCTTTATTGGCCAGTTTCTTATCAACCCAGGCTTCAACATTATCAGGCGAACCAATTTCCTGCAGCATGCCGACGACACGCTGATTAGCTCCACCATGTAACGGGCCAGAAAGTGTACCAATTGCTGCCGAAATAACGCTGTAAGGTGATGCCAATGTGGAACCCGCAACCAGGGCGGCAAAGGTTGACGCATTCAACGTATGTTCAGCATGCAGAATCAGACAGACGTCCATAATGCGCGCCATCAGACTATCCGGTTCTTTACCGGTAAACATATACAACAGATTTTCGGCTACCGATAAGTCATCGCGAGGATTGATTGGATCGTAGCCCTGACGCATGTGTTCCCACATCGCCACCAGAGGCGCCATCTGCGCAATGATATTGACCGTCATATTGCGGACATAATCGATATCTTTACAGCTATCCGCATCGGTCAGACATTCGGTTCCGGGATAAAACATGCCCAAACTGCAAACCGCAGTTTGTAACATATCCATCGGATGACCGGTATGCGGAAAATGCCGCATCATTTCGCGGATATGATATTTGATACGGTAGCTGCTGCGCAGTTGTTTGGAAAAGCGATTCAGTGCAGCTTTGGTAGGTAATTCGCCATCGAGTAACAATAGCGTGGTTTCTTCAAAAGTACTGTTGGTTGCCAGTGTTTCCAGTGGATAACCACGGTAACTAAGGATGCCTTTTTCGCCATCAATAAATGAAATGGCTGACTTCGTGGCAGGCACACCTTCCAGGCCGGGTAAAAAATCGCTCATCTACTACCTCGTGTTTAAATCCAGCTGGTGGAGTTATTGAAAATGCGGCTCATTATACTGCAAAGGGAAAAGACCGAAACCCCGACCAGGCCAGTGCAGAGAAAGCTGAATGTCAGCCTAATGTATCAGCCCAGATATTTTCCGCCCAGCCTTGGGCATAGAGACCTTCCTGTTCACTGGCGGATTCGGAAACCCCGCCGCTGGGATGAGGCAGCATATCCCGGCTATCTTTATCATAACGATAAACAGCGGCAACATGCCCCGCTTGCTGTCCATCAACAAAACTGTAACAGGTATTGCTGAATACGGGTTGCTGTTCGGGTAATTCATCGCGTAACAAAGCAATTACCGCAGCCGCACAGACCTTGGCTTGCTGATTGGCAATATGTGCCGATTTGGGGACTTTAGCTGCCACTGCATCACCGATCACATGCACCCGCTCAACCGCCGTGGATTCATAAGTCAGATAATCAACATCACACCAACGGTTATCAATATTAATCACCCCCGCCATCGCAGCTACTTTCCCGGCTCTCTGAGGGGGGATAACATTTAAAACATCAGCTTTGTAACTTTCGAAAAAACTTTCAACTTCAAGATTAGCGACGTTGACCGATTCAACTGGATTCATCGGTTGATACTCGATAAAGCCATCATAAAGCTGTTGCCAGGCCTCGGTAAATAACGCTTTTTTGGAAACAATATCCGGATTGGCATCCAATATCAGTAATTTGCCAGATGGATTATGATTTTTAAGATATAACGCAATCTGACAGGCCCTTTCATACGGGCCAGGTGGACACCGGAAAGGGGCTGCAGGCACCGTCATGATGACCAGCCCGCCCTGGCGCATCGACTTTAACTGATTAGCCATCAATTCGGTCTGGGCACCCGCTTTCCAGGCATGGGGGACATGTTGTTGAGCTTCTGCCGTAGCCAAAATAGGAAACTGGTCATAAATAAAATCCACTCCCGGCGCAATAATCAACCGGTCATAATCTACACGGCTATCATCCGCCAGCCACAGTTGACGCTTATCCACATCAACAGCGGTTACTTCAGACTGAATAAATCGAATAGCCTTATCTGCCTGTAAGTTCACATATTCATGGGTAAGCTGCTGCAGATTACGATTACCGCTAAGCATCAGATTACTTTGCGGACAGGAAATAAACTGACTGTTTTTTTCTATCAAAGTGATATCAATATCAGGAGCCCACAGTGACAGATATCGGGCAGCAGTCGCACCGGAAAACCCGCCACCTACAATGACAACACGCTGTTTCTGTCCGCGATAACACGCGGTAGATAAGCCTAAAGGCATGGCCATTGCTGCAGATAGATAGGCTGCATTTTTTAACAATTGACGCCGTTTGATAGTCATATCAAAGTCCTCAGCGGCTAATTCACTGACTCAAGATACTTTTTCACCCTGTGCCTGTAAATCAGCGTGATATGAAGAACGCACCATGGGTCCACTGGCCACATGATCAAAGCCCATTGCTTTGCCTGCCACAGCGAGTTCATCAAATTCAGCAGGAGTAACAAACCGTTCAACGGCCAGATGATGGCGGCTGGGCTGCAGATACTGGCCCAGTGTCAGCATACGGCAACCATGGTCCCGTAAATCCTGCATCACCTGTTTGACTTCATCAATCGTTTCACCCAGACCCAGCATCAATCCGGATTTGGTGGGCACTTCAGGATGCATTTGCTGAAAACGTTTGATTAAGTCCAGTGACCATTGGTAGTCCGAACCCGGTCGAACGGCCTTATAAAGCCGTGGAATACTTTCCAGATTATGATTAAAGATATCCGGTGGATTGTCCGCCAGAATCTCCAGTGCCACATCCATACGCCCACGAAAGTCAGGCACCAGCACTTCAATACGGGTTTGCGGCGATTGCTGACGAATTTCACTGATACAGCGACTGAAATGCGCCGCGCCACCATCGCGTAAATCATCGCGATCTACCGAGGTTACCACCACATGTTTGAGCTGCATTGCAGCAATAGTTTTGGCCAGATGATTCGGTTCATTTTCATCCAACGCATCCGGCCGGCCATGTGCCACATCGCAGAAAGGACAACGCCGGGTGCAGATATTACCCATAATCAGAAACGTCGCCGTGCCATGAGCAAAACATTCACCGAGATTCGGACAGGAGGCTTCTTCACAGACGGTATGCAGATCGTGATCACGCAACATTTGTTTGATGCGCTGTACCTCTGGAGCACCTTGAGACTTGGCACGAATCCATTCCGGTTTACGTTTCGGATCACTGGGCTCGATTTTTATCGGAATCCGCGCAACTTTAGAAGCGCCTTTCAGGGCTTTTACATCACGCTTTACTGTTTCAACCGTGTCGTTCATTACTTATCACCCAGTTGCATGTGTGACAGAAAAACAGACACAAATTGTTGTTTTACTGAGGCCATATTTACCTTTACACCTAATGTTTTCATGTCGGTCATTTGCATTCCCGGATAACCGCAGGGATTGATATCGGCAAAAGGTTGCAGATCCATATCAATGTTCAAACTCAGCCCATGATAGCAGGCACCGCGTTTAACTCGTAATCCCAGCGAGGCAATTTTAGCGTCATTGCAATATACCCCCGGAGCATCTTTACGTGCATAAGCATCAATACCATACTGGGCTAATAATGCGATGACTGAGTTTTCCAGACAACTGATCATGTTGCGCACCCCCAGGTTATGGCGGCGTAAATCAATCAATGGATAGACAATTAATTGTCCCGGGCCATGGTAGGTAATCTGTCCGCCACGGTCGGTTTTTACGACTGGAATAGCATTCTTATGCAGCAGATGTGCATCCTGACCATTAAAACCCTGTGTGTAGACAGGAAAATGTTCCAGCAACCAAAGCTCGTCTTCCGTGCGGTTATCTCGTTGCAGCGTGAACTGCTGCATGGCGATCAATGTAGGCAGGTAATCTCGTAGACCGAGATCATGAATTTTCATCAGAGCACGTATTTAACCGCTTCGTGACTACTGAGTTCCTGATAGATGGCGTCCAGTTGTTTTTTACTGGTCGCCTCAATGACCACGGTGATGGAAGTATATTTGCCACCCGAACTTTGTTTACTGGTGACTGCCCCCTCAGCAATATCACCAGCATGCTTGCGCACGATCTCCACCACAATATTATCCAACTGCGGGTGTGTCTCCCCCATTGCCTTTACCGGAAATTCGCAGGGAAACTCCAGTAAAGTATCTTCTCCGCTTGCTTCACTCATCAAGCTACCTCATTTTTATATTGCTGAAACAACGCATCCATTTGCTGCCAGACCGGACCGGGCTTACCGCTACCGACAATCTCACCGTCCAATAATGTGACTGGCACAACTTCTTTCGTCGAACTGCTGATCCATATTTCATCAGCAATACGTAAAGCGGATTCGCTGATCGCTCTTTCATGTAAGGGAATATCGGCTTTCGCTGCTAATTCGATGAGCAGATCACGGGTAATACCGGGCAAGACTTTTTCATCTTTCGGTGCCGTGAAAATAACGCCGTCGATCACCGCATAGGCATTACTGGCCGAGCCTTCAGTGAGATAATTGTCACGAATCAGTAATGCTTCCTGCGCCCCCGCATCCTGCGCCAATTGCTTCATCAAACTATTTGCCAGCAAGGTTATCGCTTTGATGTCACAACGCATCCAGCGAATATCTGCTGTAGTAATCGCTTTGATGCCTTCGGTTTTCCAGCTTTCAGCAACCGGATGCAAAGGATTACTCATCATAAACACACTAGGCGCAACACCGATTGGGAAAATATGATCGCGGGGTGCAACGCCACGGGTAACCTGTAAATATAAGGATTGATTACCCGCATTATTCCGGGCGATCAGCTCATTTACAATGTCAGTCCATTGCTTACCGGAGAACGGATTTTCAATGCGAACGCCATCCAGACTGTTCTGCAATCGCTGCAAATGACGATCCAGTAAAAAGGCATTTCCGGCATACACCGGAATCACCTCATAAACACCATCACCTAGTAAGTACCCGCGATCATAAACAGAAACCTGTGCTTTATCGGCGGATAGAAACTCGCCATTAAGATAAACAATTGCCACGTCTTATTAACCCCAGATCAGCATTAACAAGCTGTCCAGGATTCTTCTCCACCAGCTGCCTTTTTCAATATTTTCTACAGCCACCAGCTTTTGCTGAGCAACCACTTCGTCTCCCAGACGGATCTCAACTTCACCCAGCTCAGTACCTTTGACTATCGGTGCTACAACCGGTTGCTGAATATTAGTGGAGGCCTGTAAATCTTTATAGCGGCCGCGCGGAACAGTAATCGATAACGGCTGAGCCAAACCCAGGTTCAATTGTTTGGTTTCACCTTTCCAGACTTTAGTCTGAGTAATCGCTTCATCGGCAGCATAGAGTTGATGCGTTTCAAAAAAACGAAATCCAAAATTAAACATCTTCTGGATTTCCTGAGCACGAGCGTTCTCACTGGCAGTTCCCATTACAACAGCAATTAAACGCATACCATCGCGCTTGGCTGATGCAGACAAACAAAAACCGGCTTCTTCGGTATGACCGGTTTTCAAACCATCGACAGTATTATCACGCCATAGCAACTTATTACGATTGTGTTGGGTGATACCGTTATAGGTATATTCCTTTTCGGCATACCATTTGTAATGCTCGGGAAAATCGCGAATCAATGCCGCAGAAAGGATCGCAATATCATGGGCTGTAGTATAGTGCTCCGGCCCGGGTAACCCGGTGGCATTTTCATAATTGGTATTGAACATACCAAGTTTTTGAGCATATTGATTCATCATCTGGGCAAAGACTTCTTCACTGCCTGCGACATGTTCAGCCAGTGCTACCGCAGCATCATTGCCAGACTGTACGATCATGCCTCTTAATAAAGCTTCTACAGTGACTCTGGTATTCACCTCAATAAAACTCCGCGAACCAATCATTCGCCAGGCTTTTTCACTAATTAACACTTCATCATCAAGATTAATGTTGCCGTCATGAATTTCCTGTGACACCACATAAGATGTCATCAGTTTGGTAATACTGGCGGGTGGAAGGCGTTCGTCAGCATTTTCTGACATCAGAATATGACCACTGTCATAATCCTGCAAAATATGAGCAGTGCCAGCGATAGATGGTGCAGTTGGATTCGGTGTAATCATGCCGGCTGCTGTCAGTGTTGAAACACTGAATAGCAAACCTGCCAGACTCATTTTTAACAATTTAATCATTAGTTACTCTCAAGTGTAAAAACGTTATTCGGTCACAATACGGGTATCGGAAAATCCCATATCCACTAGCCTGCTGGCAATGCGTTCGCCATACTCAGCACTTTCCAGTGGTCCGACTCTGACTCGATATAGTGGCGTTTGAGCACGTTCAACAGGGGAAATATGCACCCGTTCTTCGATCTGTTGTTGAACTTGCTGTCTGATTTGTTCCGCACGACTCATCGTGCTGAAAGCCCCGACCTGCAGGAACAATACTACTTTTCCAATTGTGCTGGTTGGTGCCACCGCATTGGAAACAGAGGCGGCTTTGGCAACATTTTCAGTCGCTCTGATGTTAGCAGATGCCGTCACATTCTTTTTAGTGATTGCGCGGACTTCAACATTGCCAGTGCCTTTATCGATAATGCCTAATTTCGTGGCAGCACTATAGGATAAATCAATCAGCCGATCATCATGAAATGGACCTCGGTCATTAATTTTAACCACGATTTTACGTCCATTATCCAGATTGGTCACTTCAGCATAACTTGGTAATGGTAAGGTTTTATGTGCTGCTGTCATGGCATACATATCGTAAGGCTCGCCACTGGAAGTTCGCCGGCCATGAAACTTGGTGCCGTACCATGACGCTTTACCTCGTTCCACATAATTTTCACTGCTGGCAAGTGTGTAATAACGTTTGCCAAATACTTCATAAGAAGCGGGATTTCCATATTTACTGCGGGGCTCATCTCGCGGTACGGCATCCGGAATATTTGCCACATCCGGTTTGACTCTGGGCGCACCATCCTGTTGTTCTGTGATCGTTCCGCAGGACCACAGATTAACAAGCACCAACGATAAACTTAAATGCCTAACTATATGGCGTTTCATTTTGAGGACTCATAAGTATTACGAATCTCTTCGGACAGTTGCACAACCGCCATGGCATACATACGACTGTGATTGTAACGGGTAATCGCATAAAAATTCTGCCGTCCTAACCAGAGTTCTTCGCCACCCGGCTGAGTCAGACTGAAAACAGTAATAGCATCATCGCCTTCTGGTAAATCGGCAGTCGACAATCCTGACTTGCGTAATTCTTCACGGGTTATGCTGGGCTTTAACCCACGATCAACCAAATCCTGAGGTAAATCGTTACCTTGATATTGTGTCGCGTGAACTATTGTCTGGCCAGGCTGCCAACCGTGGCGACGTAAATAATTGGCAATACTGCCAATGGCATCCGTCGGGTTTTTCCAGATATCGCGATGACCATCACCATCAAAATCCACTGCATACTCTCGGAAACTGCTTGGCATAAATTGCCCAAGACCCATCGCACCGGCATAAGACCCTACTGGCTCCAGCTGTGACATTTCCTCCTCACGCGTCAGGATTAAGAAGTTTTTCAATTCCGAACGGAAAAACGGACTACGCGGCGGGTAACGAAACGCCAGTGTTGATAAAGCATCTACCACCCGGAAACTTCCCATATTGCCACCAAAACGCGTTTCTACACCAAGAATAGCCAGGATAATCTCTGCCGGCACACCCAGCTCTTCTTCCGCCCGCGTCAAAGCCGCTTCGTGTTTTTTCCAGTAGGCAACACCGGCATTAATACGCGCCTGGTCCAGAAAAATTTCGCGATATTCATACCACGGCTTACTTTTCTCCGCTGGTCTTGAAATCGCTTTAAGGATACTGTCCTTGACTTCCACCTGGTCAAACAATGCTTCAAGTTCAGCTCTATTGAAATCGTGCTCCTGCACCATTTCGTCAATAAATTTATCCAAATCAGGTAACTCTGGATTGGCATAAGCTGGCGTCAGCATCAGGCCCATAAGTGTGGCTACAATATGCTTCTTCACGGTGACATCATCCTCCGATGGGTGTGTATAGACATCAGGATACCGAAGCCTGCCAGCAAGGTCACCATTGATGTGCCTCCATAGCTGATAAGTGGCAGCGGCACCCCGACAACGGGTAATAAACCAGTAACCATTCCTACATTAACAAATACGTAGACCAGAAAAGTAATGGCAATACTGCCCGCCAATAATTTCATGTAACTCATCTGCGCCTGAGCGGCAATATATAGACCTCTTGCCGTAATCAACAGATAAACTGTGATTAACATCACCAGACCAATCAAACCGAATTCTTCTGCAATCACAGCAAAAATAAAATCGGTGGATCGTTCCGGTAAAAACTCCAGATGTGACTGTGTTCCCTGCAACCACCCCCGTCCATGCAAACCACCGGAACCAATCGCAATTTTTGACTGGATAATGTGATACCCGGCGCCAAGTGGATCTGACTCAGGGTTAAACAAGGTCATCACCCGTCGCCGCTGATAATCATGCATGAAATACCATAATACCGGGGCAGCGGAAGCGCAAAGTACTATAAAACTCATGAGCAATCGCCACGACATACCCGACAAAAACACCACAATCAGGCCTGAGCTGGCGATCAACAATGCAGTTCCCAAGTCCGGTTGCTTACCAATGAGCACCACCGGAATGGCAATCATCAGCAAAGCCATAAACAATCTTGCAAAACTGGGGGGCAGAGGTCGCTCGGCCAGATAAACGGCGACAGCCAGAGGCACTGCCAACTTCATTATTTCAGATGGCTGAAAGCGAAAAAATCCTAAATCAAGCCAGCGTTGTGCACCTTTGCCAATCGTGCCAAACAGCAATACTGCAACCAACATTAAAACGCCGATGCCATACACCCAAAAAGCCATATCCTTAAATCTGTCAGGTTGGATTTGTGCCAGAATAATCATGGCAGCAATGGCGATCGCCATACGCACACCCTGGCGAATTAACAAGCTGATATCTTCACCGCCGCTGCTGTACAATACCACAGCACTAAATACCATCAGCGCCACGATTCCCAGCACCAATAAACCATCCAGATGAATACGCTGCAGTATAGAAGTCCAGTGAACTCTGGAGACCTTGCGACGATCCTGCAACAACGGGCTTATCGTTCTGGGTGGATTGCGACGATCATTCAGTAATTGGCTCATCGCTCTCTTTCTCTGTTTCTATACCAAAATACACATCAATCAGTTTTCGGGCGATGGGTGCTGCGACGGCACTGCCACTGCCACCATTTTCGACAATAACCGAAATAGCAATTTCAGGGGCATCTGCAGGGGCAAAAGCGACAAACAAAGCATGATCATGCAGTTTTTTCGCCAGGGTTTCTGCATCATATTTTGCATCCTGTGCAATCCCAAATACCTGAGCTGTGCCGGTTTTACCCGCAATTTTGAATGGCAAGTCTTCTCCAATATGCCGTGCCGTTCCGCGTTTGCCATGCACCACTTCAACCATGGATTCAATGACAGCCTGCCAATTACTCGATTTCTGAATTGGCAGACTGTCAGTCTGTTGTCCCCCAATCAATTGCATACCATCATCACTATCTGATTTTGTGGCACGTACCAGCTGCGGTTTATATACAGTACCTAACATACCCAATGTCGCAGTGGCATGAGCCAACTGCAAAGGTGTTGTTTGATTAAAGCCTTGGCCAATGCCTGAAATCAACGTTTCCCCCGGAAACCAGGCCTGATTTCGTTGGGCCCGTTTCCACTCCCTTGAAGGTGACAGTCCCGCACTCTCCCCAGGCACATCAATTCCTGAGCGTTTACCAAAACCAAAATAATCCAGAAAGCCATGCAGCCGATCAATGCCCAGGGCATGAGCCAAATCGTAAAAATAGACATCACAGGATTCTGCCATGGCGCTTTTCAGATCGACATGGGCATGTCCCTGTCGCCGCCAGCAACGATAACGGTGCTCATGTCCTGGAAGCCTGTAAAAACCGGGGCAATAAGTCCGGCTTTGCTCAGTGACCACATTCAACTCCAGTCCCGCTAATGCAACAAAGGGTTTAAATGTAGAACCCGGAGGGTAATGACCGCGCAAGGCACGATTAAATAAAGGTTGCTCAGGATTATCTCTTAACGCTGCATAGTCTGTGGTGCTAATCCCGGTCACGAATGCATTGGGATCGTACTCAGGCTTACTGACCATGGCCAGAACACCACCATTGCGCGTGTCCAGCACCACGACAGAGCCATTGTATTCTCCTAATGCTTCTGAAGCGGCTTTTTGCAGCTGTATATCTAAATGCAGATAGAGATCTTGGCCCGCCGTGGCTGGTTCACTGAACAGTTCTCTGACTGTACGTCCCTGAACATTCGTTTCCACCTGCCGATAGCCTACTGTGCCATGCAACAGATCTTCATATTGCTTTTCAACACCATTTTTACCAATCTGCAGGGTGCCTTTGTAATTCTGCCGATCAATAACCTGCATCTCTTGTTGATTGATACGGCCAACATAGCCCACCGCATGGCCGAAAAGTGTCCCTTGGGGATAATGACGAATCAGTCGGCCCACAACATCAACTCCAGGGAATCGATGCCGATTCACTGAAAACAGCGCAACTTCTTTTTGCGTCAGCTGATTACGAACAACGATTTCTTCAAAAGCCCTGTGACGTTTACGTCGCTCGTTAAAAGCAGCAACATCCTCTTCGGTTAAAGACAGTAACTCCGCCAGTTCGGCGATGGTCTCATCCAGATTCGTCACTTTTTCAGGAATGACTTCCAAACTGAAAGTTGGAATATTTTCAGCGAGCAATACCCCATTACGATCGTAAATCAGTCCACGTTGAGGTGGTAAGGGTTCAATAGCAACACGATTACGATTTGACAGTGAATCAAAATGTTCAAAGTCAACAATCTGCAACATCACCAGCCGAAAAATGATAATGCCGAACAATACCAGAAAGAAAAGCCCGGCAATTATCAGCCGGTTGCTCACCAGACGACTTTCACGAAAATGATCTTTAAGTCGGTGCCGTGGATCGATCACGATCAGCTCACCTGAAAACTACGACGTATTTTCCTTAATACGGCATATACCAGCGGCCAGACCAGCGTACTTGTCAGAACAGTCATCCAATTAGTCAAACTAAAGCTGCTGGGCGCATTTAACATGACGATAAAGTGCACCAGAAAAACCAGAGATAATATGGTGAATGCTTGCTGCCATAGGGGGTATTGGCGGAGCTGTAAATGCAGTCGGCCTACCAGATAAATCACCAGAGCATAGGCAAACGCATGAATGCCGAGAACACCACCCGTAATCAAATCCATGACCAGCCCGGTTAACCAGGCAACACCAATGCTAACGCGTTGCGGTAACGCCATAGCCCAATAAATCAATGTCATTGCTACCCATTCCGGCCGTGCATAACGCAGGCTATCCGGTATTGGCACCAGCATTAACAATATGGCGAATAATAAGGTAATGTAAATCACACTACTATGCTGTGGTCTCACCAATACCATCAGTCATTTCCCTCTGCTGGCGTCACCACTTCATCAGTGGCAGGCGGCTGTTCCAATAGTGGCAGATCATCTTCTTCAATCTGCAAAGGGTAAGTAATGCCGAAGTCAATTTTTTCACCGGGCAATACCAGCATGACTTCTCGACTGGTCGACAAACGTGCGGCTGGTGCAACCGCAATTTCAGCAAAAGATTTACCTTGTGGGAAATCAACGGCGGTTACCGTTCCAACAGGATACCCCACCGGGAAACGGCCACCTAAACCGGAAGTCACTAGCATATCACCGACACGCACGTCGGCATTGTGGGGTAAAAACTCCATCTGTAAGGCTTCGCCCAAACCCCGTCCCGTGACCACGGCACGTAAACCATTTCTGACAATTTGTACCGGAATACTATGACTTGGATCCGTCAGCAATACGACGCGACTGGAAAACTGACTCACCTCAGCGACCTGCCCCATGACCCCTAATGAGTCGAGTACTGGCTGTCCTTCATAAACACCGAACGATTCGCCTTTATCGATAATGACATGTTGATAAAAAGGATCTAAATCGACACTCAACAATTCAGCGACCTGAACACGTTCCTGTAAACGAAATGATGAGCCGAGCAGTTCTCGCAAACGCATATTTTCACTTTCCAGTGCCTGCATTTTTTGCATCCGCACACTATTGGTAAGGTTTTGCGCTTCCAGTGTCATGATTTTTTCGCGAAGCTGCTGATGTCCCTGAAATAACTCACTAAACCAAGTGACGAAATCATCCGGCATCGAGGCAAGTTTCTGCACCGGATAGACAACAGTCGATAGTGTGGCTCTGACGGGCTTGAAATAATCCAGCCGGGTATCGAGAAAATACAGCAATACAGAAGCGACTACGGCAAGTAGCATTCGTGTATTTAACGACGGTGTATGGGTAAATAGCGGTTTAATGGCTCAGTTCCGAAAATGAAAAGACCTTCACAAACAAGCGTGTTATTTGTAAAGGTCAAATACCAACATCAATCTTACTGAAGGCTATTCAAACGTAAATACATCGCTCCCGCGTTCGTCGATAAGTTCTAACGCCCGGCCACCACCTCTGGCAACACAAGTCAACGGGTCTTCTGCGACAATGGCTGGCAAGCCAGTTTCTTCCATCAGCAAGCGATCTAAATCTTTTAACAGCGCCCCACCACCCGTTAAAACAATACCGCGTTCAGCAACGTCAGCACCCAGTTCAGGTGGTGTCTGCTCCAGAGCAGTCTTCACTGCAGCCACAATACCGGCAAGCGGATCCTGCAAAGCTTCGAGTATTTCATTACTGTTCAAAGTGAAACTGCGAGGTATGCCTTCGGCCAGATTACGACCACGCACTTCCATCTCTCTGACTTCATTTCCCGGGTAAGCTGAACCAATTTCTTTTTTGATTTTTTCCGCAGTGGCTTCACCAATTAATGTGCCGTAATTACGACGCACATAGTTCACAATTGCTTCATCAAAAAGATCGCCACCGATACGAACAGAAGCTGAATAAACAATACCGTTTAATGAAATAATGGCCACTTCCGTCGTACCACCACCGATATCCAATACCATCGAACCACTGGCTTCTTCAACTGGCATACCAGCGCCAATGGCTGCTGCCATCGGTTCTTCAATCAAAAACACATCACGCGCTCCGGCACCGGCAGCGGATTCACGAATGGCCCGACGTTCAACTTGAGTGGATCCACAAGGAACACAGACTAAAACGCGCGGACTTGGTTTTAAAAAGCGCCCTTCATGCACTTTGCGAATAAAATGCTGCAACATTTTTTCGGTGACAGTGAAGTCAGCAATCACCCCATCTTTCAATGGTCGAATCGCCGTGATATTTCCAGGGGTTCGCCCCAACATTCTTTTTGCTTCTGCACCAACGGCGGCAATCGAGCGAGGACCGCCCGGCCCCTTATCCTGTCGAATTGCCACTACGGAAGGTTCATCTAAAACGATGCCCCGTCCCCGCACATATATCAGCGTATTGGCTGTACCCAGATCGATAGACAGATCGTTAGAGAATATCCCGCGTAAACGTTCAAACATTTAAGAAACCACATCCGGAAGAGGTAAAATGAGTACTTTAGCAATGCTCAGGTCTGTTGGGCAAGCAACTAATGATTTAAACTTCAACTTTGTGAAATCAATTAACTTACGGGACGACTGATGAGTTTAGATAAATCCGATGTTGAAAAAATCGCGCATCTTGCGCGACTCGCCATTGATGAAAGCACCATTCCTGATTATGCACGGGATCTGAACAATATCCTTACTCTGGTTGAACAGATGAGCGCTGTGGATACCAATGAGGTCAGTCCGATGGCACACCCTCTGGATGCTCACCAGAGACTTCGTGAAGACGTTGTGACAGAAACCGATCAGCGTGAATTATTCCAGTCTATCGCACCCAAAACCGAGGCTGGCGTTTATCTGGTTCCGCAAGTCATCGAATAAATTCCAACACAGGCAAGCTCATGCATAACAAAACTTTATCTGAACTTTCGGCGTTGCTGCACAACGGTGATATCACCAGTGTGGAACTGACCAAACATTTCTTAAATCGCATCAAAACGCATAACGGTAATTTGAATGCCTTTATCAGCATTACTGAGGAAAGTGCGCTGGCGCAGGCCGCCGCTGCCGATAAACAGTTTGCGGAAAAAACCGCCGGTAAATTGACCGGCATCCCGATGGCGCATAAAGATATTTTCTGCACCAAAGGTGTCCGCACCAGCTGTGCATCGAAAATGCTTGATAAATTTATCGCGCCCTATGATGCCACCGTGGTTGAAAAAATTGCTGCCAGCGGCATGGTCATGCTGGGTAAAACCAATATGGATGAATTCGCCATGGGTTCATCCAATGAAACCAGCTTCTATGGTCCGGTAAAAAATCCCTGGGACATCGAGCGTGTTCCGGGTGGTTCATCAGGTGGTTCTGCAGCAGCAGTCGCTGCACGTTTAACGCCGGTTGCTACCGGAACAGATACGGGTGGTTCGATTCGTCAACCTTCTTCTTTGTGTAATTTAACCGGATTGAAGCCAACTTATGGCCGCGTTTCCCGCTACGGCATGATTGCCTTTGCCTCCAGTCTGGATCAGGCAGGACCGATGGCGGCCAATGCCGAAGATGCGGCATTGTTATTAAACGTGATGTCCGGTTTTGATGAGCGTGATTCCACCAGTGTGGAACGCGATGTTCCAGATTACACCGCCAATCTGAATGATTCTTTGGAAGGTTTGCGCATTGGCCTGCCGAAAGAATACTTTGGCGAAGGCCTGTCACCTGAAGTGGCTGTAACTATCGAGGCTGCCATTAAAGAATTTGAAAAACTCGGCGCAACCGTTAAAGAAATCAGCCTGCCGAATACAGCGCTGGCAATACCAACCTATTATGTTGTCGCTCCAGCGGAATGTTCATCCAATCTATCGCGAATGGATGGGGTACGGTTCGGTCATCGCTGTGACGATCCAAAAGACTTGCTGGATCTCTATCAACGTTCACGCGGTGAAGGTTTCGGAGACGAAGTTAAACGCCGCATCATGATCGGCACCTATGCGCTGTCTGCCGGTTATTACGATGCGTATTACCTGAAAGCTCAGAAATGCCGCCGTTTGATCAGTGATGACTTTCAGCAGGCTTTTGAAGAAGTAGATGTCATTATGGGCCCTACTGCACCAACAACAGCCTTTAAATTGGGTGATAAAACAGATGATCCGGTGGCTATGTATCTGGCAGACATCTATACCATCAATACCAATCTTGCCGGACTGCCAGGCATGTCTGTTCCGGCAGGTTTTGCCGGAGGGTTACCTGCAGGCCTGCAAATTATTGGTAATTATTTTGATGAAGCACGTTTACTTAATGTTGCTCATCGCTATCAACAGGTTACCGATTGGCATAAGCAAATTCCCACAGCATTTCAGTAAAAATTAAGGGGCGAAAGCCCCTTTTTTAGGGAGTTTTTTTATAAAAAACTCACAAGAAATTTAATGGTCATTATTCACTTCAATAATAATCAAATCAGCCTCTCGCATGCCGCAAATAAAACAGGGTATGCTTGCGCCAAGGCAATTTAACGGAGTCATCTTAAATGAAAGCAGCAGAGCTATTTGTCCGTACTCTGGAAAATGAAGGTGTCGAGTATGTATTCGGAATTCCCGGTGAGGAAAATCTGGATGTTATGGATGCTTTGCTCAGTTCGCCAATTCATTTTATTACCACCCGTCATGAGCAAGGTGCAGCATTTATGGCCGATGTTTATGGTCGACTAACCGGCCGTGCCGGTGTCTGTATGGCAACATTAGGACCGGGAGCAACCAATCTTATTACCGGTGTCGCAGATGCCAATATGGATCATGCTCCGCTGGTGGCTATTGCCGGTCAGGCGTCCACCAATCGTTTACATAAAGAATCGCATCAGGTGCTTAATCTGGAAGCGATGTTTCTGCCCATCACTAAATACTCCACCCGCATTGTCAGCCCCGAGGTGATTCCGGAAATTGTGCGTAAAGCCTTCAAAGTGGCGCAGACTGAAAAAACCGGTGCCTGCTTTATCGAATTTCCCGAGAATATTGCTGAAATGGAAATTGACGATGCACCGCTGCGAGTTAAACATGCCACGCCTCCAGAACCGGCCGCAGAGCATATTGAACGGGCAGCTGAATTAATTTCCAATGCCCAGAATCCTATTATTCTGGCCGGTAATGGCGTGGTGCGGGCGCATGCCTCAGCAGCCCTGACCGATTTCGCGGAAAAACTGGGGATTCCTGTCGCTAATACCTTTATGGCCAAAGGCGTTATCCCGTTTGGTCATTCGATGTCGTTAGGCAGCGTGGGTTTGCAGTCCAATGATTATGTCAATACCGGATTCGCCAATGCCGATGTCATTATCTGTATCGGTTACGACATGGTCGAATACCATCCCTACTTATGGCATCCTTCACGGGATCGAATCTTAATTCATATCGACTCAACCCACGCTGAGGTTGATGCTTATTACAGTGTGGTGCTTGGTGTAGTGGGTAATATCAATCACAGTTTAAATCGCATCGCTGCGCTAACTACGCCCCATAAAGGCAAAGCCATGCGTACTTTACGTGACAGTTTGATTACCGAAATGAATCAGCACCGCCGTGATACCGAATTCCCGGTTAAACCCCAAAAAATTATCTGGGATCTGCGCACGGCCATGCATCTTGAGGATATCGTGATTTGTGATGTCGGTGCCCACAAGATGTGGATGTCGCGTATGTTTCGTTGCGAATATCCAAACACCTGCATCATTTCCAATGGTTTTGCCAGCATGGGCATTGCTGTACCGGGCGCAATTGCAGCCAAACTGGCACATCCCGAACGCAAAGTGGTTGCCGTTACCGGTGATGCCGGCTTTTTGATGAACTCGCAGGAAATCGAAACCGCGATGCGCTTGAATATCGCTATTGTGATTCTGATATGGAATGATGCGAGTTATGGCCTGATTGAATGGAAACAGCAAAACCAGTTTGGCCGTACCAGTAATGTAAAATTCAATAACCCTGATTTTATTCAATACGCGCAATCTTTTGGTGCTACCGGTGTCAGAATCAACAAGACTGAAGAGCTGATGCCTGCGCTAAAAACCGCATTAGACAGTCATACCGTCACCGTCATTGACTGCCCGGTAGATTATCGGGAAAACCTGAAACTGACCGAATCTCTGAGTCAATTGACCCAGCCAACCTGAGAGTAAAAATGAAGTCTGGAAAACGTTTTATTGCCTTTATAGCCGCTTTGTTTGCGTTACTGTTTATTGTGTTTTTATACAAGAACGCAACTGCACCAGTCTATACGGATCTAAAATTTGAAGATGTCGACGGAGAAATACATCATTTCTCCGATTATGCCGGCCAGCCGATATTGATGATTTTCTGGGCGACTGATTGTCCTGCTTGCGTGCAGGAGCTGCCGGAACTGATTGCATTGCATGAAGAATATGCCGAAAAAGGGCTAGTGATGCTCGGCGTTTCACTGCCGCATGATACCCCATCACATATTAAAGCAATGCGTGAAGCCCGGGGTTTGCCCTATACACTTATCTGGGACAGTGAAGGTGAAATTTCCAGTGCATTTAATAATGTCCGAGTCACACCTACCCATTACCTGATTTCACCCGAGGGCAAAATTGTGATGCGCAAAATCGGCGTATTGAATAAAGAGAGCGTTTCAGAACAACTTGTCAAAATGGGCCTCAGCTGATTTATAGCGCAAAACTGCTACACATCAGATAGCACATATGGTATAAAGTCCGGCTTAGTTATTCAGAATGATGCGTTGGCAGGACGCGTCAGTCACTAAAAATGCATCAGGAGCAGGATTAACATGTCCAGAGTATGTCAGGTAACGGGCAAACGCCCTATGAGCGGTAACAACGTTTCACACGCTCACAACAAAACAAAACGCCGTTTCCTACCTAATCTTCACTCACACCGTTTTTGGGTTGAGTCTGAAAATCGTTGGGTAAAATTGCGTGTCAGCAATCATGGTCTGCGTATCATTGATAAAAGAGGTATTGATACCGTTTTATCTGATCTCCGTAGCCGCGGCGAAAAAATCTAAGGAGTCAGGACATGCGCGATAAAATCAAATTAGTTTCATCAGCAGGTACAGGTCACTACTACACTACTGATAAAAACAAACGCACCATGCCGGAAAAAATGGAGATCAAAAAGTTTGATCCTGTTATCCGTCAGCACGTGATGTATAAAGAAGCAAAAATCAAATAATTTTACTGATAACTGCTTCTAAGAAAACCCGCAATTTAACGCGGGTTTTTTTATGGCTAAAATAAATTAAATTCGATTGAAATTTTTGTTGAAACAAGATTGGCCGATTCCGGCCAAAACCGTATTATAGTGCGCTATGACTATATTGCTTGAAGCACAAAACCTGTCTCGTTTTTTTGGCCCCAATATCGCGGTCCAGGATATTGATATCAAGGTAAAACGCGGAGAGGTCCTTGGATTCCTTGGTCCCAATGGTGCCGGTAAAAGTACCACCATGAAAATGCTCAGCGGCAATCTGGCACCGGATAAAGGTGAAATCCGTATTAATGGATTTGATTTATTGTCCCAACCCAAACAGGCCAAAGCCCAATTGGGTTATCTGCCGGAAACCCCACCGTTGTATCGCGAATTGACGGTTCGCGAATATCTGCAGCATTGCGCCAGACTCAATGGTTTGACAGGTACATCATTAAAACTGGCAGTTGCCACCGTGATCGAACGCTGTGGTTTGGGTGACGTCAGTCGTCGCTTGATCGGCCAATTATCGAAAGGTTATCAACAACGTACCGGCATTGCACAAGCCATTGTGCATACCCCGGCAGTGGTGATACTTGATGAACCCACTTCCGGTCTGGATCCGCAGCAAATCCGTCAGATCAGAGAATTAATCCGTGAAATCGCCAACGAGCATAGCGTTATCCTGTCGACGCATATTCTGCCGGAAGTGGAAATGCTCTGTGATCGGGTACAAATCATCAGTAAGGGTCAGGTGGTGTTTGCTGATAGTCTGAGCGCGTTGCATCAGCAACGACATCACAGCAGCCTCCGTGTCATTTTATCTAATCCTCCGTCACTCAATGAGCTTTATACTCTGGACAATGTTTCGTCGGTTGAAGCGTTATCATCCAACCAATTCAGAATCATCTTTCACCCGGAGCAGGATCCTACTGAAAGTCTGTTAGCCAATGCCGTATCACAACAGTGGCAAATGCAGGAACTGGTGCGTGAACAGGATTCGCTGGAAGATATTTTTATGCAGTTGATAAATACTGATCCTTCGACAGTGGGAGCCAACAGCTGATGTGGTGTGTGGCAAGACTGGAATTATCGCGTTTGTTTTTATCGCCCTTCGCCTGGGTGATGCTGGCTTTAGTACAGTTTTTACTGGCTTATCTGTTTCTCAGTCATATTGAGTATTTTGCGCAGATCCAGGGACAGATTTCGGCTATACCCGGTGCCCCCGGTGTCACGGAGCTGGTTATCGCACCGTTATTAAATAATGCTGCTCTGGTGATGCTATTAATCGCTCCGTTTATCACCATGCGGGCTTTTGCCGATGAACATCGTAATCATAGTCTGCCATTATTAATCTCTGCACCACTTTCTGCCAGTCAGATTGTTTTAGGAAAATACCTCGGTTATCTCAGTTTTTTTCTGCTGCAATTACTGCTTATTGCATTCATGCCATTATCACTGATGACTGGCGCTGCTATCGATCTTTACCAGCTTGGGGCCGCAATGTTTGGTTTATTATTTCTGGTAGCCAGTTTTGTCGCTGCCGGAACCTTTATTTCCTCGCTTACTACACAGCCGATTATTGCGGCCGTAATGACGTTCTGTTTACTGTTTCTGTTATGGATAATTGATTTTGCCGCCGCCAGTACGCTTTCCGGTCAGATAAACTGGCTGGGCTGGATCTCACTGCTGGGGCATTTTCAACCCATGCTGGCAGGACAGGTCAACAGCGTCGATCTGAGTTTTTTTGCCTTGTTTTGTATTGTCTTTCTCTTGATGACTGTTCGACGTCTTGATGCCGCGAGGCTGAGTTAATGAAGATGTCAAAACAGTTTAAATATCAGCACCGTCTGCAACAGATCATCTTTTATATTTTATTACTGGTGATCATTATCGCCGTAGCGGTTTTGTCACACCGTTACACTTTTGAATCAGACTGGACGGTCAATCAGCGACATACCCTCTCCTCTGCAACCACCAACTTATTAACGTCTCTTGATAGTCCGGTAACCGTCGAAGTATTTGTCAGCCCGGGCCATCAATACCAACCCGCAGCTGAAAGTTTATTAAAACGCTATCAGCAATATAGTGAGCAGTTAACGATCACCTTTATTGATCCTGTCAGTCAGCCGCAGCGAGTTCGTGAACTGAATATCCAACAACAGGCTGAAATGGTGGTAACGGGTCAACAAGGTCAGCAGCACGTCTTTGATTTATCAGAACAATCCTTGAGTAATGCCATTATCAAAGTCAGCCGTAGTAATTTGCCCAAACTGGTGTTTATTACCGGCCATGGCGAACGCGATATTGTGGGTGATGCAGCCTTTGATATGGCGCAATGGCGCAATCAACTGACCATCACCGGCTTTGAAGTGCAGACACTTTCCATGGCTGAATCCATGCAAAACATTAGTCCTGACGATAACGTTGTGTTAGTTATTGCCAGCTCTCAAAAGCCTTGGCCAGAGAGTGATATTGTCCAGTTAGAGGATTATCTACAGCAAGGTGGCAATCTGCTTTGGCTCAGCGAACCGGAGACGGATATTGGTCTGAACGTTATTGCTGAGCAGCTAAATCTGAACTTTGTACCCGGTACGATGGTGGATCCGAATGCTGGCAAATTAGGCCTGGAAGATCCCCGTTTTGTGATTGTGACCGATTACGCCAATCATCCCGTTACCGCCGCGACCTCCAGCGTCACTCTGATGCCTGGAGCGCATGCCATCCAATTTTCTGCTGCAGAATCTGACTGGCAAGTTACCCAACTGATGCAGTCCCAGAGTGAAAGCTGGTCCGAACTGGGCGATATTAATGCTGCAAATCTGGATACATTACAGTTTGATGATGAGCTGGATATTCCGGGCCCGCTGATGTTGGGTGTCTTACTGGAAAAATTATTTCCAGACAACCACAGACAGAGGATTGCCGTCATGGGTGACGGCGACTTTGTCTCTAACTCATACCTCGGCACAGCTGCTAATCTGGAGCTGGCCATGGCGCTGATGAACTGGCTGGTCGCTGAAGATGATTCAATAGAAATCCCGGTCATCAAAACGCGCGATAATCAACTGATATTATCGGATGGGCAATCATTGTTTATCGGTATCGGCTTTTTACTGGGATTACCGTTAACTTTGCTGATTATTGGTATTAGTGTGTGGTGGATTAGAAGACGCCGATGAAAAGTACCTATCTGACAAACATGTTGTTATTGGTGGTCGCCGTTTTTTTAGTATGGCTGATGACCGAGTCACAGGTGCAAAAACCAAACACATATATCACTGACAGCATTACCCAATCTCAAGTAACCGAAATTGAAATTCAGCGTCGCCAGCAACAAACCGTTCAACTGCAACTGGATAAACAATGGCAGTTAGTCCAGCCCGTCAAAGCGCGAGCCAATCAAACCCGTATCAAGCTGTTGTTAAGCCTGTTAGATCAACCGGTACAATCGCCGATCCCGGTAACAGATAATACTAATCTTGCTGAGTTTGGTTTAGAGCAGCCAAATTTAACGTTACTGTTTAATCAACAAGCTTTTGTTTTTGGTAATACTGAGTCTCTCAGTGGTTATCGTTATATTCTGCATCATCAGCAGATATATCTGATTAACGATGATATTTCACCGCTGCTCGGTGCCAGCGCCAGCAGTTTTGTCGATAATCGCCTATTGGATCCTGCCAGCACCATTCAGGCAATTCATTTACCCGAGTTGTTTGATAAAAATGCTCAACAGCAATCTGCCGGACTGTCTGTCTATCAGCAAAACTCCAGCTGGCATTCTAAACCGGCAAACCACGAACAGGACAAACTGCTAAGTCTTTTGCAGAACTGGCAACAGGCTTATGCCATGCAGGTGGTTATCATTGTCGATCCAGATGAAATGGTCACTGAAAATCAGCCACAGGTAGTGATGGAATTATCCGATAATACACAACGTAATTTTGTCGTAACGCACAATAATGATGGCCTCACTCTGACAGATCCACAACTGCAGCTGCAGTATCAATTTCCTGCAGCCATGATCTCCGCCCTTTTTTCAATAAACGACTGATATATGCCCGAATTACCTGAAGTTGAAACCACCCGCAGTGGTATTACACCTTACGTTGAAAATAACACTGTAGAACGGGTAGTCATCAGAGACTCACGTCTGCGCTGGCCCATCACGGATAACCTCGATGAAAAAATTTCCGGTCAGGTTATTCAGTCAGTCAGCCGCCGTGCCAAATATTTACTGTTCACGACGCCCACTGGCACTTTATTCATTCATCTGGGCATGTCCGGTCGCTTACGTATTTTGACGGTTTTCCAACCACCCGAAAAACATGATCATGTGGATATCGTATTTGCCGACGGCATTATTCTGCGCTTTACCGATCCTCGCCGTTTTGGCGCGGTATTGTGGACCAGTGAACCGCCCATGCAACATCCACTGTTAAACCATTTAGGACCGGAACCTCTGGAGGATGCATTTGATGCTGAATATCTCTTACAACGCAGCCGTAAACGTCAGGTCAGCATCAAAACCTTTATTATGAATGCCGAAATCGTAGTCGGTGTAGGAAATATCTATGCCAGTGAATCGCTGTTTCTTTCCGGTATTCATCCACAATTAATGGCAGCAAAATTAAAAAAATCACAGGCTGAAAAACTGGTTGATGCCGTTAAACTGACCCTGCAAAAAGCCATTGTCGCCGGCGGCACAACCTTACGGGATTTTCGAGACAGTGAAGGCAAACCAGGTTATTTTGCGCAGGAATTATGGGTATATGCGCGGCAGAACATGGGCTGTAAACAATGTGGTCATCCGATTGAGCTGATTCGCCAGTCACAACGAGCCACCTATTTTTGCCCACAATGCCAAAAACGGTAAATCTAGATTATTGTTCCGAAAAATACTTTGCCAGTAAACGAATTTCAGTTTCGCTGTAAGCCCCGGCATGATGCCGCATAACGCTGGATTCTCTCTCTCCACTGATAAAATCCTGCATCTGCTCAATAAAGTACTCCGGCGCTAAGCCAGCCAGCTTTGGCATATCACCTTTGCTGTGTCCATCAGTTCCATGACAACCTGCGCAGGATGATGCCATTAATGCCATATTCGGTTCTGCGTAAACCGTGGTTGAAGCCAGCAGTAAAATAAGGCAGCTCAGTGATCGTTTCATAATTTCCCTTTCGCCCGTTTCACGGCGATGATTCCAGCTACGTTATAATACCCTTCCTATTTTATGCAAAGCCATTGATGACTGAAATTATTAAACTAGATGCCACTATTCCCGAGTCATTAACTGGCCTGCGTGTTGATCAGGCCCTGGCACAGCTGTTCTCAGAATACTCCCGTGGCCAGCTGACCAAATGGATTAAAGCTGGCGATGTATTACTGAATCAGCAAACATGTCGGCCAAAAGATGCGGTACAAACCGGGGATCAGATTGAAATTGCCGCACAGCAAATCATCCATGATGATAACTGGCAGGCCGAATCCATCGCCCTGGATATTATTTATGAAGATGACGATGTGTTAATCATCAATAAAGCGGCTGGCATGGTGGTGCATCCCGGTGCAGGAAATCAGAACGGCACCATGGTCAATGCGCTGTTGGCGCATGCGCCACAACTGACGCATATTCCACGTGCCGGTATTGTGCATCGTATTGATAAGGACACCACTGGCTTATTGATGGTCGCCAAAAGTTTGCAGGCGCATCATTCATTAATCAGTCAATTACAGGAACGTACTGTGGTACGTGAATATCAGGCCATTGCCTGTGGTGTGTTTACCGCAGGCGGAACAGTTGATGCACCGATTGGTCGACATCACATTGATCGAAAACGAATGGCGGTGTCACAGAACGGTAAACCTGCCGTGACACACTACCGGATTGAAGAGCGTTTTCGGGCGCATACCCATCTTCGTTGCAAACTGGAAACCGGGCGCACGCACCAAATCCGAGTGCATATGGCGCATATTCGCCATCCGTTATTAGGTGATCCTTTATATGGTGGCCGGTTTAAAACACCAAAAGGTATGACGGATAGCTGCCTGGCCGCTTTGCAGAATACGCGTCGCCAGGCTTTGCATGCCGGTTTATTAGGTTTTGATCACCCCACTACGGGTGAAGCCGTGAGCTGGCAGATTCCCTTACCCGATGATATGCAACGATTATTGGAACTGTTACGAATCGATGCGGCCAGTCATACCGATTAACCAGAGGAAATAACTGTGAAGGCAACAAACAATCTGCAGAACGTAGTGGACGTGTTTCTGGCCTTTCTCAAACTGGGTGTAACGGCATTTGGTGGCCCCATTGCTCATATTGGTTATTACCGAACTGAATTTATCAGCAAACGCCAATGGCTTTCTGAACAACAGTTTTCTCAGTTACTTGCTGTGACACAGTTTCTGCCCGGCCCGGCCAGCAGCCAGATGGGCTTTTCCATTGGTTTATTTCGTGCCGGCTGGCCTGGCGCCATTGCGGCATTCATTGCATTTACCCTACCTTCTGCATTGCTGTTGTTTGCTTTTGCTGCCATTGCCCACCAGCTGGATAATGCGATCGGTATAGCCATTATTAATGGTTTAAAACTGGTAGCCGTTGCCGTAGTAGCGCATGCGGTTATCAGCATGGCTCAGAAATTGACTCCAGACTGGCAACGCATTCTGATTGCCTTATTGGCTTTAGCCCTCTTGCTGCTGTTCAAATTAGCGATTATGCAAATCGCAGTGATTATCTTGGGTGGCCTCGCCGGCTGGTTTTTATGTCGTCAGCAACAATTGTCAGCAGATTTTAAATTTCCGGTTAATTACGGCAAACAAACTGCCTGGCTATTGTTCAGCCTGTTTCTGCTATTGCTTATTCTCAGTCTGTTTGCAGGCAGTCAGCTTAATACCACTAATATGCTGGCCGGCTTCTATCAGGTCGGTGCATTGGTATTTGGTGGCGGCCATGTTGTGCTGCCGCTGCTTGAACAGCAGACGGTTGCCACTGGCTGGCTCACTACCGATCAGTTTTTAACCGGTTATGGTGCTGCTCAGGCCGTTCCAGGCCCAATGTTCACGCTGGCAACTTATCTCGGTGCTGAAATTCCTTCACAATTGCCCCCGGGCTGGAATGCCCTGCTCGCTACTCTCGCTATTTTTGTCCCGGGATTTTTATTACTGCTGGCGATGTTACCCCTGTGGCAACAACTTGCTCATCTGCCAAACGCCGGTGCGGTAGTAGCTGGAATCAACGCGGCAGTAGTGGGCTTGTTAGCCGCGGCTTTATACGATCCTATTTTTACCGAAGGTGTGAATCACTGGCTGGATTTACTGATAGCGCTCGGTGGTTTTCTGATTATTTTTGTGCTGAAACGCTCCGCTTTATGGACGGTGCTGTTCTGTGTCGCAGCCTCAGTTGCTGTTGCATTAATCTAATCTGGAAAAAGAGAACAGCTCAGCCAGCGGATGCTCACGCTGTTCGATATTGGCTCTTAACAAGCCAGCACCAATCATGCTGTAGGTAATACCGTTACCACCATAGGCCATGGCAAACTGAACTCGCTCGCCATATTGCTTATGCGGACCAAAAAACGGCAAACCATCTTCGGTTTCCGCGAAGGTACCGGCCCAGGAAAATGTCGGGTTCAGGGGTAGTTTGGGAAACAATTTTTCGACTTTTTTAGCCAGAGTATGGGCTTTTTTATCTACCCGTTTATCCCGTTTTGCCGGAATATCGATATCATCGTCTTCCCCACCGACCAGCAAACGACCATCGCCGGTCGTTCGCATATAAAGATAAGGCCTGGCGGATTCCCACATCATGGTTTTATTTAGTTGGCCCAATAATTCAGGATCTATCGGATCGGTAATAAAAGCATAACTGCTACGATTTGAAGCTACCTTTTGTTTTAACCATTTTTGGCTGGCGTAACCGGTTGCCATCACCACAGACTGGCAGCTAATCTTAAATCCCGATGTAGTCGTTAACTCAACTTGCTCAGCAGAAGGCTTCAAATTTTTTATTTCCGTCCGATCATAGACGTGATGTCCACTGCTTTGCATTCTGTCAAGCAATTTATGGGTTAAGCGATAAGGATCAATTCGAGCGGCTTTTTTACTAAGTATGGCGCCAGAAGATTTAAAACCATATTGTTTTTTAATGCCATCAGGTTCCAACCATTCAACATCAAATCCATGTTTTTGTCGTAACAAAAATTCATCTTTGAGCGGTTGTTTATCACGACGGCGACTGGCGTAATACAGACTGTCCTGCATTTCAAAATCAACATCACCGACTGTTTCAGCAAGTGTTTGCAGATCGGTAATAGCCTCTGCACAAGCCCGATAGGCTTTTAATGCATCAACCTCGCCATATAAAGCGGCAAGCTCGGTCAGATGGGTATCTATTTCATATTGCAGTAATGCCGTACTGGCAGCGGTGCTGCCCCAGCCGATATCACGCTGTTCGATAACCGCCACTGCATAACCATTTGAGCTGAGATCATCAGCAATCAATGCGCCGGTAATCCCCCCTCCGATAATGGCCACATCACACACAATATTATGGTCCAGTGCCGGAAAGGTTCGCATTAATCCATTTTTAATCGCCCAGAAGGGATAACCGCTTTTCAGATCCATTTTTTTCAGCCTTGACCACTATTAGTAAACCTCAGCATAGCCTACTTATTTCAAGTCAGGGCTGACCTAAGTTAAGGTCAAATTCTTGTCTTGTCCTGAAATAAGTTGACACTTATTTCGATTAAAACGCCCGATGCACCGCATCGGGCGTTTTGTATTTTAGGGCCATGTGTGGCCGCCTATGATTGTATAGCTGGATGGACTGTTTAACCA